>Ga0210408_10000020_pt1 | contig 240611 bp, 199 predicted proteins | sample IncBWH4MmetaG_FD_155471 | JGI IMG/M metagenome (GOLD analysis project Ga0210408, IMG submission 155471) | Forest soil microbial communities from Barre Woods Harvard Forest LTER site, Petersham, Massachusetts, United States - Inc-BW-H-4-M | ecosystem: Environmental > Terrestrial > Soil >...
TTGTTCGCATGGTTGAAGAACTTCCGGCGCCTGCTGGTGCGTTGGGAACGTCATAGCAATAATTTTCTCGGCATGGTTCAACTTGCCTGCATGTTGATCCTGTTGAGACGTTTGTGAGACCACTTCTCAGTACTCGGTCTTCGGCGGGTGCCCCATCCTAAGCTCGCGTTCTTTGCGGGCTTAGGGTGGGGATTTTCCTACGAACGACGCCGAAGCAAAAAGAGTTTTCAATCTCAAAACCGGAGTGTCGAGTGCCTATTGATGTTCGTGAAAAATTCTAAAATGGCCGAATGCGTTTTGCTGAATGCCAAGTGCACTTCTGCCAATCGTTTATCCTGAAACCGCACACATGATCCGCACCAATCGCCAGTTCGATGCCGACTCGATCAAACTCGTGATCTTCGATCTCGATGGCACGCTGATCGATTCCCGGCTGGACTTGATCCATACGGTGAATGCGATGCTGCGCCATCTGGGGCGGCCGCAGTTGCCTGGCGATGTGATCGCCACTTACGTCGGAGACGGCGCACCCATGCTGGTCCGGCGCGCGCTGGGTGATCCAGAAGACGAAGGCCTGGTTCGCGAGGCTCTCAATTTCTTTCTCACGTACTACCGCGAGCACAAGCTCGACCACACGCACGTGTACCCCGGAATTCCCCAGGCCCTGGCGACGATTCGCCAGTCGAACAACGGGCAGCCGCGCACCATGGCCGTGCTCTCGAACAAGCCAGTGAACCCTTCGCGGGCCATTGTCGAAGCGTTGCAACTCGCGGAATTTTTCTCGCAGGTGTATGGCGGGAACAGCTTTACGACTAAGAAACCGGACCCGCTGGGCGCTAAGACGTTGTTGACGGAGAACCAGTGCCGCCCAAGATCCGCGGTGATCGTGGGCGATTCGTCCAACGATGTGCTGACCGGGCGCAACGCCGGCCTGTGGACCGTGGGAGTAACCTACGGCTTCGCTCCGCAGACGCTCGAGTTGACTCCGCCGGATGTCCTGGTCGACACGCCGCAAGAACTGGCGGAGCTTTTTCGCTGATCGCGCAAGTGCAACATTCAGATGGAGCGGCGGGCGTCCCCGCCCGCCAACGGGCGAGACGCCCGTCGCTCCACAAGCAGTCTGTGTACTTTTCGCGTTCCGGCGATATTAGCTTATAGATACATTTTCTCACCGGATGCGTTCAGGCCCGCTTGCACCTCTCGGATGACCCTCAGGCCATCCCGAGGCTCAACTTTGCGCCCTTGGGCTTCTAAACGCTGTTAACTGGCATTCTAGAGGGCAATGCCAACAGGTTTTTCGGGGGGCAGACGCTGAATGTGTAGTAGTTTTACATTATCTATAAGATATCTTATTGACGAAGCAAGGGTTTGGCAAAAAATCGGCGGAAATAACCGCGAAGCGCATTTGAATGACATCCAAAGCGTAAGCCAAAACGCGACGCCCCCAGTCGAGAGCTGGCTGGAGACTAAAACCCTCGAGCCGGACCTATTACGCCAATCCAAGTACGATCGTTACTACGCTACACTCGGTATAGCAAATGAACCGCGACCACCTCGGCTTAACCCCAAAAGAATTGCGCAAGCTGCGCAGCCTGAAAGATCCGTATGGCATTCAAAAACATCTGGATGCCATGCCCTATCACCTCGCCGACACGGCGTGGTCGCCACGCCGCGTGTTGGCGGAAAACACTTCGCACTGCATGGAGGCTGCGATCTTTGCCGCAGCCGCCTTGCGAGCCAATGGTTATCCTCCGCTGATTATGGATCTGGAAGCGACGCGCGACACTGATCACGTGCTGGCGGTGTATCGCGTGGGCGGACACTGGGGCGCGGTGGCGAAATCCAATTACAACGGTTTGCGTTATCGCGAACCTGTCTATCGCAGCCTGCGCGAACTTGCCCTGAGCTACTTCAACATGTATTTCAACCTTCGCCGCGAACGGACTCTGCGCCGTTATTCTCGCCCGGTGAATCTGTCACGCTTTGATCACCTGGAGTGGATGACGACTGAAAAACCGCTCTGGTTCATCGCCTACCATCTTTTCGATCTTCCCCATTACAGTTTGTTCGGCAAGCGCATCGCGCGCCGCTTGCACCGGGTGGAAGAGCATCTTTATGAGGGAGAGATTCTGGGCAAGGCATACAAAAACACGGCAAAAGATTAGTCCGAGAATGAAATGGAGCGACGGGCGTCCCCGCCCGTCAAGAGTTTGCGGCTCATGCGGCGCGGCCGAAGCCGCGCTCTTTCAAAACGCAATCCAACTGCGAGTCTCATCAACGTGCTAGGCAGCGATAAACTGCGGCTTGCGGATCTTCGACATCGGCCCCTCGCCGAGCAGCAAAAGCAGAAGAGCCAATGCGATTTCGTGATTCGTTGAAGGTCCGGAAGAAATCACTTGAGGATTCCGGCACAACATTGACGTGCGGGGCGCGCCCGAATGAACGAGAATCGGCAGCGTAGGGTGCGATTCTGCCAGGCAGTTCCACACCTCCGGCCGTGCGGACGCCGAGGGTTGATCAATAGCGACCACATCGAAGTGCAATCCGGAAACCAGGCAAACAGCATCGCTGGCACCGCCTGCCGTCCACACTTCGAAGCCCGCTCGTTCCAGAGCATCCGTCAACTCTCTCAGTCGCCGTGGCGAACTATCCACGCACAGGATCCGGGTAGTCGAGCGATTCATGAAGACACTCCTTCCTGCTGTGTGGGGGCACATGCGGGGAAATCCACAATAGACCAAATCGATCGCAAGAGTGTTAAAAGCTTGTAAAGAAATGTGAAGTTACGTGCATGCCGGTAAAATGTTTCAGTCCCGATTTATTCTCAAGACCAGGTGGATGCTTTGAGAAGTCCGCTCCACGATCGCTGTTTCCGTGACCCGTCCACAACCTTTCCCGGAACCTTGTGTTCTCTCTCTCCGTAGTTAAATAGACAAATGCAGCGCTCACTCATCTGTTTCGTTCTGTCATTCCTGGTCGTCTCGCGGACACCTGCGTCCGGGCAAGCAGAGGCTTCGCCGCCAATTTCGGGCGCCACTCCGTCTATCGCTGCAGATAGCGGGCTATCCCCAGCTCCCGTAACGCTCTCCCGGGAACAGATCCAGGACCTGATCCGGCAGGTAGCGGAGAAGGACGATGAGAATGACAAGCGGCAACGCGACTACACCTACGTGGAGCGGGTCGAAGAGCACAAGCTGAACGGTAAAGGCGAGGTGGCCTCGACCGAGGTTCGCACCTACGATGTCATGCAGATTTACCGCGAGCAATGCCGCCGCCTGACTTCCAAAAATGACAAGCCGCTTTCCCCGAAAGATGCCGCGAAGGAAGACGAGAAAATCCAGAAAATCATCGACAAGCGGAAAAATGAGAGCGATGCGCAGCGCGAAAAACGCCTGAAACAGGAAGAGAAAGAGCGCGAAGAGGACCGCCAGTTCGTGAAGGAAGTCGCCGACGCCTACAATTTCACGCTCGCAGGAGTCGAACAGTTAGACGGCCGGGAAACTTACGTGATCGATGCCGAGCCGCGTCCAGGTTTCGAACCGAAGCGCAAAGAAGCGAAAGTCCTGCCCAAGTTTCGTTTTCGAGTCTGGATTGATCGCGCCGAAAATCAGTGGGTGAAACTGGATGCGCAATGCATCGACACCGTCTCGTTCGGCTTGTTTCTGGCGCGCATCCACAAGGGATCGAGGATCGTCATCGATACCACGCGCGTCAACGATGAAGTCTGGCTGCCGCGGCACGTTGCGGTCCACGTCGACGTACGATTCGCGCTCGTGAAGAACTTCAACGTAGACGAGGACGTCACCTACAAGGATTACAGAAAGTTCCACACAGCCTCGAAGATTGTGAGCATGGAAGAGGTGAAGTAGCGGGCTCATGGCTGATGGCTGATGGCTAATGGCTGATGGAGCGACGGGCGTCCTCGCACGTCGTTTTTCGAATCTTGCGAAACCCGCAACACCCGAGCACCGTTCCTGATGACTCACGGATTGCTAATCTACCAGGCGTCCGCTCTGGGCGGGCGGGGACGCCCGCCTCTCCATGGTTGGCCGCGATATAATAAAAAGATTCTCTATGGCCAAAATCGCGCTCTGTAGACCTGCTGATAGTTTTCGGATGGGCAGCGCGGGTTGCGAGGCGGGCATTTGGCTAAGAGCTAACGACCAAGAGCTAACAGCTGCTTTTCTATGGATTTCAAACTCGTCAGTGATTACAAGCCGCAAGGGGACCAGGGGACCGCGATCAAGTCGTTGGTTCGGGGAGTGTTTGACCGCGAGCAGCACCAGGTGCTGCTGGGCGTAACCGGATCGGGCAAGACCTACACCATGGCGAAGGTGATCGAGGCGGTCAATCGCCCGACCATCGTCATGGCGCATAACAAGACCTTGGCGGCACAGCTCTATCACGAATTCAAAAGCTTCTTCCCGCACAATGCGGTCGAATATTTTGTGTCGTATTACGACTATTACCAGCCCGAGGCCTATGTACCGGCAGCCGATCTTTACATTGAAAAAGAAGCCACCATCAATGATGAACTCGACAAGCTGCGCCTGTCGGCGACCAAGTCGCTGTTCGAGCGGCGCGACGCCCTGATTGTCGCCTCCGTCAGCTGCATCTATGGCCTGGGCTCGCCGGAAGCCTATTACGGCATGCTGCTGTTCCTTGAGAAAGGGCAGAAGATCAAGCGGCAGGACATCACGCGCAAGCTGGTAGAGATTCTCTACGAGCGCACCGACGGAGATTTTCGCCGTGGAACGTTCCGGGTGCGCGGCGACGTGATCGAAATCTTCCCCACCTACGACGACATGGCGTATCGCGTAGAGATGTGGGGCGACGAAGTTTCCGCGCTCTCGCAGATCGATCCGCTGTTCGGGACGGTGAAGCAGCGCTACGTGCGCCTGCCGATCTATCCCAAGACGCACTACGTCATGAAGGAAGAAACAAAAGCTTCCGCGGTCGAATCGATCAAGCAGGAGTTGGCGTGGTGGGAACTCGAACTCGAGAAACAGGGCCGCCTGGTCGAGTCGCAACGCGTGCACCAGCGGACGATGTTCGATCTCGAGATGATCAAGTCGATGGGCTACTGCCATGGCATCGAGAACTATTCGCGCCACTTCACGGGACGCCTCCCGGGCGAGCCGCCGCCAACACTGCTCGATTATTTTCCGCGCGACTTCATGATGTTCATCGACGAATCGCATCAGACCGTGCCGCAGTTGCGGGGGATGCACGCCGGGGACCGGTCCAGAAAAGAAAATCTGGTGGAGTACGGGTTCCGGCTGCCCTCGGCGCTCGACAATCGTCCGCTCACGTTCGAAGAATTCGAGCACCGCATGAACCAGCTCATCTATGTCTCGGCGACGCCCGGGCCTTATGAGCTGACCAAATCGGCAGGCGTCGTGGTGGAGCAGATTATTCGTCCGACCGGATTGATTGATCCGCCGGTGGAAGTTCGTCCCGTGAAGGGCCAGATTGATGATCTCCTGCACGAAATCCGCGATCGTGTAGCGCGGCACGAGCGCGTGCTGGTGACCACACTGACCAAGCGCATGTCTGAGGATCTGGCGGAGTACTACAGCGAGGTCGGCGTGAAATGCCGCTACATGCACTCGGAAATCGAGACGCTGGAGCGCGTAAAAATTCTTCGCGATCTGCGGCGGGGCGAGTTCGATGTGCTGATCGGCATCAACCTGCTGCGGGAAGGGCTCGATCTGCCGGAAGTCTCGCTGGTCGCGGTGCTCGATGCCGACAAGGAAGGCTTCCTGCGGTCGACAGGTTCGCTGATACAGACCATCGGGCGCTGCGCGCGCAATTTGAACGGGCGGGCGCTGTTGTATGCCGATCGCATGACCGATTCGATGAAGCACGCGATGGACGAAACCAATCGACGGCGGGCGATCCAGACGGCCTACAACGAAGAGCACGGAATCACGCCGGAGTCGATTGTGCGGCCGCTGGAGATGTCGCTGGCGTCGATTGTGGCGGCGGACTACGCCGACCTGACGTCGGTAGAGGAAAGCGGCATCCCGGACTTCAAGTCGCAGGACGAGCTGGACGCGTTCATTGCCAAGCTCGAAAGCGACATGCGGGAAGCCGCGAAGAAATTCGAATTCGAAAAAGCCGCGAAGCTGCGGGATACGATCAAAGAGTTACGCACGAAGGAATTCCTGTTCGCGTAGAACACGTCTTCACCACAGAGACACCGAGGCACGGAGAACGACAAAAACTTAACCACGAAGGGCACAAAGGTTGCACGAAGGAATTTGGGGAAAGGGCCTTCGTGATTCCTTAGTGTTCTTCGTGGTTTGCTTTTGATTTTGTTCTTAGCCTTTGATTTTGTTCTTACGCCGCCCAGCTCGCTGGAACCTCAACGTACGAACGATCCAACGCGCCCACGGACGCGCAGCCCAGCAGACGCACGGTGCGTTCCACATCTTCACGCAGGATGTTGAGCGCGCGGGTGACACCGGCTTCTCCCGCCGCGGACAACGCATAGGCGTAGGCCCGGCCGCACAGCACGATGCGGGCACCCAGACAGAGCGCTTTCACGATGTCAGACCCGCGACGCACCCCACCATCCATCCAGACCTCCGCCTGGCCGTTCACGGCTTTCACAACTTCGGGGAGAGCGCGGATCGACGGGCGCACATCGTCGAGCTGGCGGCCTCCATGGTTTGAGACGCTCACGGCCGCGGCCCCTTCGTCCACGGCGCGGCGCGCATCTTCTCCGGTCAGCACTCCTTTTACGATGATGGGACCAGTCCAGAGCTCGCGGATCCAGCGGAAGTCGTCCCAAGTAACCGCGGAGGCGGCCAGTGCAGCGGCGACATCGGTCATTCCCATCGGGCCCTCGCCCGGAACCACGACGTTGGCGAGTTTGGGCACGCGGCCATCGCGCAGAAATCCCAAAAGCCAGCCCGGGCGCGAGAGCACATCGGGTAGAAAAGGAATCATGTCCAGGGGATTCGATCCCATGAGTTCCTTCACGCCATTGCGAAAATCGCGTTCGCGCATGCCGGCCACAGGCGTGTCGATAGTCACCACCAGCCCCGTGCAGTTCACCGCCTTGGCGCGTTCGATGATGGCCTCCGCTGCCGCGCGACCGCCCATGAGATAGAGCTGGTAGAAAACGGGACCTTGCGATGCGCCCCGTACTTTCTCCAAAGGGTGTCCGGAGAGGGTCGAGAGAATATAGCCCGTTCCCGCTTTGCCGGCGGCGCGCGCGGCCGCGACCTCGCCTTCGGGATGCATCAGGCGCAGGTAGCCCACCGGCGCGAGCATTGCGGGAAACGACAGCTCGTGGCCGAGCACGGTCGTTTTCAAACCGCAGCCCGCAAACGCCACGGCGCAGCGGGGACGGAAAGTGACGTCGTCGAAGGCGCGGCAGTTTTCGCGCAGCGTCTTCTCACCTTCGGCGCCGCCGTCGAGATAATCAAAGACCGCGCGGGGCAAACGTTTGCGCGCAAGTGGACGGAAATCAGCGATGCTGACGACACGGGGCGGAGCAACGGAGCGAGCGCTGGCTGGCACGAGTCTTTCCTGTCTTCTGAGGATGGGTTCGTGAGAAAAACCGACCGAGCCCTCAAACCACGGAAAAGACTACACCAACCGTCAAGAAAAACGGGAGCTTCGCTTAGCGGCGCGGTTCGGGGGCAGGTCCGGGCGGCAGGATCTCGGGCTCGCCTGTCTTAACCTGCTGGCGGGTCACGAAGAAGACGGCGGCGGTCCAGGTGGGAAACAAGTCGAAGCCCGGCATGAGCTCGGCTGCAAAAGTGGGCAGAAAAGCCCAATGCCAGCCCAGCAACCGGATGAGCAGCGCGCCAACGACAACATCGAGGACGACGTCAGCAGGCGAGATCCCACCCTCCGCGAACAGCGGCGCCACCGCGATTTGGAGAGCATCGGCCGCAATCGCCACCGCCCATGCCAGGCGGTGCTCGGGCGTCTTCAGGCTTTTCCAGATATCGGCCATGCTCATGGTGTTTCTCCCACTTATTGGATTCAGGATAGCGCGGCAGGACGCCTGAGAAAAGCCAGTATCGCCGGCGTCTCGCCGGCTTTCGACGGGCTCCCTCGCGTTGGGCCGGCAAGATGCCGGCGCTACCTTCCCGATTTGGGAAATTGAAATTCAGCACAAAAGTCACGAAGAAACACGGGACCTTGTCTTCCTTCTCGTATTAGCGACATTGTCTTTTCTCGTGTATCAGGAGCCTTGTTTTGCTTTGTGTAGTTTGTGTTCTTGGTGGTGGATTTTGAATCGCAGCTACGGCGCGGCACCACTGCTGTTGTACTTCACAACTTGCATCTTGAATCGAAAGTGCACCGCGATTTTTTTCCTTTGTTCCTGAGCCGCAGGTGCGATATCGTTCGCCTCAATTACCGTTCGGACCATTGGGGTGGTTCATGCGCGTGCTCGGCGTTCTCGTTCTCTGCCTGGTCATGGGTCTTCCTTGTTTCGCTTCACCAGCCTGCAAAGTAGAAGTTGTTTTTCAATGGCCTCCCAAGGCTGCCGGTCATCTGGTCGAAGTTCTGCGCAAAGCGGAAGCGGGCGACCGCACGGCCCAGTTTCAAGCTGGCCTGGCGTTTGAAACCGGTGCGGGTGCGGAGCAGGACTATCCTGAAGCCGTGAAGTGGTACCGGAAAGCCGCGAACCTGGGCTATCCCCCTGCGCAAAACAATCTCGGCGGAATGTATCTGCGGGGCCTGGGAGTGGCGCAGGATGACAGCGAAGCCCTGCGCTGGTATCTGCGGGCAGCCGGGGAAGGTTATCTTGCCGCGGAGAATAATGTGGGCTTCATGAATGCGGCCGGTCGGGGCGCGCCCGCCAACGACCAGGAGGCCGTGCACTGGTATCAACGAGCGGCCGATAAGGGCTACGCTCCCGCGCAGTCGAACCTGGGTTTCATGTACGCGCAGGGCCGGGGCGTGCCTGTCGATGCCAATCAGGCGGTGCAGTGGTATCGCAAAGCGGTCGCGCAAAACTATGCTCCGGCGGAGTACAAGCTGGGCTTGCTCTATTTTGAAGGCACCATCGTTCAGCAGGACTTTCCAGAAGCTCTGCGATGGCTGCACAAAGCCGCGACTCATGGATCCGCATCTGCGGAAAATGAGATTGCCTACGCGTACGAACACGGGAAGGGCGTAGGACAGAATTACCTTGAGGCCGAGAAGTGGTATCGCCTGGCAGCCGAGCATGGACTTCCCGAAGCTCGCAAGAATCTGCAGATCCTGGCTGCGCGCGACAGCAACTCCTCCGCTGGGAGGATATCCGATGCCTCGTCGCAGTCTGTGGGAGATTCTGTGCCGGCGGGCGTGGGATTTGTAGGAGGGCGGGGGCCGCAGTAAGGGTGGGGCAATCAACAATCGGCATTCAGCACTCGCCAATCGGCACTCAGCACTTGGCATTTAGCATTCGGTACTTGGTACTCGGTACTCAGAAGCCTATCCAAATAAAAAAGGGGAGCCTTGGAGCTCCCCTGATTGCTTTCGGCCAGAATTAGAACGAATACTTGGCCCAGAGCGTGACGGTGCGACCGCCCGATGCAGTGAGTGGCTGGTTCAGGAAGTTCGCGCTGTTGATGTCGCCGTTCAGATTGTTCACGCCCAGATTGGCATGATTGAAGGCATTGAACATGTCCATGCGGAGCTCGATCAGGTGACCTTCCTTGTAGGGCATCATGAATCGCTTACCCACCGAGAGGTTCCAGTCCTGTCGTCCCGGGTACGTGTAGTTGTTGCGCGACACGTTGCCATTGACGAACTTTGTGCCACCGTAGACTGGATTCAGTGTCACGATATAGCGGAACTGATTCAGGTTTCCCGGAGCCCCGGTATTCCAGTCCACTAACTGACCGCTGCCATCGTCCTGCCCGATTCCGGTAATGCATCCCGATCCCCAGGAATTGCAGGCGGAACTGTAGTTGAGTGGCGCTTTAGGGTTTCCCCAGTTGGGACGATCGTTGTACGCCTCGCCGTCGCCATTCTGGTCGTAGCCGCCAAGATAGATGGTTTCGGGCGTGCCCGACTGGAAGGAGATGACGCCCGAGGTAAACCAGCCGTCGGCAATGTATTTCAAGAGGCCATTGTTCTTGAAGGGAACCTCGTAGGTATAGCTGATGACCGCCCGGTGCGTGCGATTAAAAGCGGAGGGACCACGATCGCTGCGTGGGTCGAAGACGTTCTGCCAACGCGAAGCACCGCCTGAGGTGACGAACACGTCGGAGCCATTGTCGATTGCCTTGGAGTAGGTGTAACTACCCCGGATGGCAAAATTGCCAACCTGACGTGTGACTGAGGTTTGCAGGCCATGATAAATGGAGTCTGCTCGATTACCACGAATCACCAGCGAGCCGCGATTGGTATAAATTCGCGCGTCGCCCCCGACTCGCGGGTTCAGTTGTTCATTTACCCACAGGCGCTCTCCACGTGTACCGACGTAGGCAACTTCGGCCTTGAGCCGGGCGGGGAGTTCGCGTTGTACGTTCAGGTTCCACTGGTGGATCAGCGGATTGCGCAGGTTCCTGTCCACGCTCGTGACCGTGGTAAAAGGACTCGGAGTAGCGGTGGCAGTGGCAATCTCAGTCAGCGGATCGAAGAGGCCACGTCCGGGAGTTGAACCCGCGGTGATGCTTTTCCCGGTCGCATTCGGTGAATTACCCGCCGTGTTGTCGCTGATGTTCGTGAAGAACGCGTCATAGTACATGCCCCAACCGCCGCGGATGACGGTCTTGTCTTGCCCGAACACGCTGGTCCAGAATTTCGGCGTGTAAGCAAAGCCCAGACGCGGACCGAAATTGTTGCGATCCGATTGGACCAGGGTCCGGAGCGGAAATACTGCACTGCCTATGTTCTGGCGGCTGAGCGCCGGATAGGCGAGCACGTTTGAAGCGTCGGGTGGCTGGTACTCGTATCGCACCCCAAAATCCAGAGTCAGGTTGGAACGGAATTTCCAGCTGTCCTGGAAGTAATACGCTTGCTGGTTGGTGGGAACCGACTGGCGCGGGTTGCCAAACGAGCGCGAGGCCGTTCCACCGGTGCCGAGATAGTTGTCGAGATAGTTCTCGAGCGCGCTGCAGGTATAGGTCATCTCTGTCCCGCAGGTTCCACCCGCACCGTAGTAAATCAAACCATCCGAGTTGAAGGGGAATTGGTCCTGAACTAGCAGGACGGCAAGATCGGCGCCCAGCTTCATCGTATGGGTGCCGCGCGTCCAGGAAACCGCATCCTGGAATTGGAAGTTCTTGTGACCGCGTCCTTGCGGAAAAGCCCCCTGCTCATAGCCGCCCCAATTGAAATCCAGCGTACCGCTATCCAGGTAGAGGGTCGGCAAGTGGGCCATGGGGTTGGCTTCGGTTGCCGCAGTAGGCCCGAAGGTGAAATCAATCTGCTGGGCCGAGAAGCGCAACTCGTTCAACACGGTTGGGCTGAACGTATGCGCCCACATCAGCCCGAAAATACGAGAAGGTCCGCTCTGTTGCGTGTCTGCATAAGGCAACGCGTTGGGATTCGCAAACAGATCCGGACTGCTCGAGTTATAGCTGTCGGTGTAGCGGACGAAGATGGAGTCGTTGGTGAGGTTGTAATCTGCTCGCGCCGTCCATTCGCGGCTCAGATTCTTGCCGATGTCGTTGCGGCGGAAGTATCCCCATTCGACCTGGCACTGTCCACTCACCGGGTCAACGGCGCTGGCAGGACAGGCCGTCCGGGCACCGATCGGGATCGTGCCTTGGGAACTGGGAGCCTGGATGTTGCCCAAAGCCGCCAGCATCAGGTTGCCGTTTGTGTTGTTCAAAGCCTGCAGGGTCGCAAACCCGGCGGCCGTTGGCAGGCTCAATGTGGGTACTGTGGGCACGCCGTGAAAGCGATCCCACTGGGAAGTCGCAAAGAAGAACAGTTTGTTCTTGATCACCGGTCCGCCGAAACGAAAACCAAAAATGTTTTCCACGAACTGGGCCGGAGTCTTAAGTTCGCCTAGTCGATCCTCAGCCGAAAGTGCATTGAGGCTCGCGCCTTTGTATTGTTCCCAAGCCGCGCCGTGAAACGCATTGCTGCCGCTGCGGAAGGTGAGGTTTGAGACCGAGGCGCCGCCCCGGCCGAACTCTGCCGCGTAGGCGTTCGTTAGGAATGTAACTTCCTGCACGGCCTCGGTGTTCTGCGGCTGATAGGCTTGCCCCATAATGCCGTTGTCGTTGTTATCGAAACCGTCGATCAGGAAGTTGTTGGCACGCGGACGCAGGCCGTTCACCGTGAACCCGGTCCCATTGGTGGAATCATCCCGGGAAGCAACCGTAGACACACCGGGCAACGTCACCGCCAGCTGGTATGGATTCAGGGTGGCGTAGGGAAGATCCTTCACATCCACTTGTGGGATGGTCTTCGACAATTCGCCTGATTCGGTCTGAATCGTCTCGGCTCCCGCCTCGACCGTCACGGTTTCGATGCCGCCCGCGATCTTCAATTCCACATTGGTTGCGGTGATCAGCGATGCATTGACCACCACATCCCGCACCACAGTCTCGGCAAAGCCGCTGGCCTTGACCGCAAGGGTGTACTTGCCAAGTGTGAGGGCCTCGATGCGGTACTCGCCCTGGGCTCCGGTTGTGGTCGAGCGCGCCTCGCCCAATTCGATGGCGGATGCAGTCACGCTCGCTCCCGGCACCACCAGTCCTTGAGCATCCGATACCACGCCTGCGATAGTTCCTTTAGTAGTTTGCGCACAGAGTGTTCCTGCAAGAGCCAGCAGCGATAGCACCAACCCCGTGAGCATAATTTTTGAAAGATGCCGCATTACGCTTTCCTCCCATCCCCGAGTGGGGAATGATGAAATGTCAACATGAATGTCATCAGCTGAGGGAGCAGTCCAACTCCGGGCGGTGAACACCACGGATCTAGCTCGAGCAGCTGTCACCGGGTGGGGCGGTCAGCAGAGTCGCGTGGCGCGCCAGCGCCGACCGAGTCGCGGTGAGTGCTTAGCGCTAACAGCATGGAGTGTGTGCAAGTTGCCAAACTGTGATGGTGCGCACAAATGGGACAAATTTTCAGGCTGCGTCCTGATATGGGAAGGGACTTGAGCGTCGTTGGTGCTTGTTCGTTGGTGGTTGGCGGGCTCTTGGCGGTTGGCTCTCGATTAACGACCAACGACTGTCGAGTTTGCTAGTAGCCAGGAGCTAGTAGCCAATTTTTCCCGCGCGGGCGGCGGCTGCGAAAGGCTTGCGGTACAAGGTGAAACTCTGGTGGGATTCGGATTGGAAGGTCACATCCGCGGCCGGCAGTTTCTCGCCGTCGCCCAGCAGCAGATAGCCGCCGGGTTCCAGATAAAGATGCAAACGTTGAGCCAGAGCCACCCGCTGAGCGCTGGAGAAATGGGGGAGGACGTCCATGCAGAAGATGCAATCGAAACGCCCCAGATAGGCGGGGCGCACCAGGTTCATCTGCGTGAAGGTGATGAGATTGCGCAGGCGCGGCTTGGCAAGAAAGTGCTGATCGAGCTTGGCAAAATAGTTTTGCACCAAGGGGCGAGGGAGGGCTGCCAAAGCCGCGTGCGGATACAGTCCGCGCTCGGCGAATGTGAGAGCATCCTGGCGAACATCACTTGCCAGAATATGGATAGTCCAACTGCCCGCGGCCTCTTTCATCGCCTCACACACCGCGAGCCCGATAGAATAGGCTTCTTCGCCCGTGGAGCAGCCCGCGCTCAGGATGCGCAGACTCTGCGTTCCTTCGCCGGCCTTGCGCACGCGCAGTTCGGGCAGTATTTGTTTCTCGAATACTTCGAAGGCCACTGGATGACGGAAGAAACCCGTTTCTCCGTCCAGAATCTGTTCGAGCAGCCGTTCGCACTCCGCATCCGATGTCTGCAGGCGGCCAATGAGGTCCGCGACCGAGCTCAGGCGGCGGGATTGAAGGTACGCGCTGACCTTAGCCCCAAACACGTCCTGCGGGCAGTTCAGCAGGACTCCAGCTTGACGCTCCATGAGCAAGCGCAACTCGGACAGCTCATGTTCGAGCACTAGGTGGAGGGTCTTCTGCCCCTTGCCGGCCCGGCCGAGATTGAATCCTGTATTCATTGCGGTCTAAATGCCTGCCGGAAATTCCTCTGTCCCTTCCCAACTCCTATATCCACTTCCGACATCGGCGTTTGCCGTAAGAAGAGGGGCGCGCGAACCTTCCAGACGTGCTCTACTGTCCGACCACCGCCGCCTGAGCTCTCTGCTCCTTCACCGACTGCTGCCCGGCGAACGTCAGTTCCTTTTCGAGCGACGAGAATCGCTGCAGCACTTCGTGCATGCGCAACGCCATGTTGCGAATCGTATCGATCTGCGAGAGCACTCCCGCCGAAAATGCACCGGGCTCCAGCAACAACAACTCCGCGTTGCCCAGCACTGACGTTAGGGCGTTGTTGAGCGTGTGCCGCATCTCAATCATGTATTGACCCAAAGTCGCGTGACACTTGATCAGGGCACTGACCTGCTCGGCCCGCTCGGCACGATTCACAGCCTCCACCCGGCGCAGGACCTCGATCGCCAGCAGCACCACCGTATCCGTCCAGCCACCGTATCGATGCACGGCCACGGCCCGGGGAAATTCGCGGCGCATCGCCGGTATCAGGTGCGCCTCGTCCGCAACCACGATGATCGGGTTGCCACCGGCCTCCAGCCCCTGCAAGGCCGGGCGCAAAGCATCGCCGCGCCCTGGACCGATGATCGCCAAATCGAAAGTCATGGCATCGAGGCCGTGGCGCAGCCCACTTCCCAATAACATGAAGGCGGGCACGTTTCGTTCGCTCTGCCAGCGCGCGGAGATCTGGCGAGGGAAGTCCGCGTCGTCGGAAACAATGAGTACAGTGCGCTTCTCCACGATCGATCTCTCCGAACCTGCTGTTGCACTCCTAGTTGCCGCTCGACCCGTCTGGATTCCACTCGTTGCCCGATACTTCAAATTCCGGAACCGCGTCTGCCGTGCTATTGAATTTTGTGGCGGGCGCCGAGGGAGCGGCGCCGGCGCGTGCTGCCATCGCAGGTGCAGGCTTCGCGGCGGGGGCGGCGGCTGCTTTTTTCACGGGGGAGGGCTTGGCGGCGCGGGCATTCTGTGCGACCCCGCGGCCGAGAGCATCATCAATGGCCGCGCGCAGGTCGACTAGCATGCGCAAGGGTTGTCCAGAGGAATACTCGGCCTGGAACATCACCTTCCAGGACTGGCAAATCATGCGCAGGCGCAGGATGGGTTCTTCGGCGGAGAATTGCGCGCGCCGGCAATCAATCGTGTTCACACCGCGCTGCTCAAGTTCGCGCAACCCGTCGAAGATGGCGTTCAGGTCCTGATGCATCAGGCGGAAGAACGACCGCCGCACCAGAAAGCTGAAGCGCGCGAAGGCAATCATCGCTGTCGGCTGGAAGTAGTTTTCCCCGCTCTGTACCTTGATTTTTCGCCCCTGCTCGAGGATTCCGCCATGCAGAAGCTCGTTCAGGGTGCGCGCCTTTTGTGCCAATTGCAGGACATTCTCGAGAGGCGCAAGCCAGGCGGGCATGGTGGTATCGACCGGGCCCAACACCGGCGCGAGGGTCTTGGCTACGTAGTCGAGCGTGACCGAGTTGTCTTCCAGACGAGACGGCGCCGCCAACGAGAAAAGCTGGACCAGGAGGAAGTCGATCTTGTCACGGTCGGAAGGCGACTTCTCTTCCTTGTGCAGATGGTGGAGGAGCAATGTCTGCAGCAGTTGCGGCGTCACCAGCGTGGTGGTTTGCAGGAATTGGCGCAACTGGTGAATCTGAATACGCTCGTCCATGTCCTGCAACCACTGGCGAGCTTGCTCGACCGACTCCTTCGGCGGTTGCTCGACGCCTGTCTCCAGATCGTTGCAAGGGGTCAGGTCAATAACAAACTCGCGCGCGAGCGCGGAGTAGGTCGGATACAGGATGCGAGCGGCACTCCACTCGGCGGTTAATTGATTCAGTTCAGGCATATTTCATGATCCCGTCAGGAGATCTCGAACCAGGCAAGAAAGCTGCGCTCGAGCAGACCGCAGTCGGTCTGCAATAGTCCGGCAAATTGAAAGGGGGAGGGCGGAAGCGGGGAGAGCCTTCAACGTGAGCCTCAAGGGCGGTCAAGGGCTCCCCTCTTCCCGGTTAGAAAGACTTATGTTGGGGAGCCGTCGGGTCCGCGTTTACACGATTTCTCATGCACGGCAGAAACCAAAGCAAGAACCGGAAGTACGTGCGCGTAAGTAGTTGGCAACAAACGAGAGTGTGGTTTCAGACGAGACGGATCATTGGGATCGTCTCGCAGCTTACATCTCACAATGAGACGAAATCTCACGTTTCTCTAATCAGCGGGTTGCTTGCGGGTGGAGGGACGGGCGTCTCGCCCGTCCGGCGGGCGGGGACGCCCGCCGCTCCATTTACTCATTGCAGAGCCTGGCTCGAGATCGCGTGGATGCGGCCACCGATGTTGTACCGCTTCAGTTTGCGGTACAAGGTCGCGCGGCTGATGCCAAGCATCTTTCCGGCCAGCGCTTTGTCTCCTTTGACCTGCTGGAAGACGCGCTCGATGGTCGTGCGCTCAATATCCTCTAAATCGGTCGTCGACAGCTCTTCGGTCGAACCAGCCGGCGCGCTGTCGGCGGCCTGAGAGACCGATGCGATGGCGGGCGGCAGATCATCCACGTCAAGAACCTGATGGTCTGCCAATGCGACGGCCCGTTCCATGCAATTCTCCAGCTCGCGGACGTTTCCCGGCCAGTCGTATTGCAGGAGAGATTTCATGGCAGCGTTGGTCACCTGCACGCTGCGGCCCGGCGCACACCGCTCCAGAAACCAATGGGCCAGCGTGGGAATATCGGAACGACGCTCTTTTAACGGCGGAACGTGGACGGTAACTACATTCAAACGGAAGTAGAGGTCCTTGCGAAAAGTGCCCGCGCGATATTCCTGCTCCAGGTCGCGATTGGTGGCGGCAATCACGCGGACGTCCACTTTTGCGCGCTGGTTGCTGCCCACGGGGCGTACCTCTTTCTCCTGCAACACGCGCAGCAGCTTGGCCTGCATTTCGAGGGGCAGCTCGCCAATCTCATCGAGAAAAATGGTTCCGCCGTCGGCAGATTGAAATAGACCGGTTCTCGCCTTTAGCGCTCCGGTGAAAGCTCCCTTCTCGTAACCAAATAATTCGCTTTCAATCAGAGTAGGCACGAGCGAGCCGCAGTCGACCGCGACGAATGGCCGATTGGCAAACGAACCGCGGAAGTGGATCGCGCGCGCCACCAATTCTTTTCCTGTGCCGCTTTCGCCGGTAATCAGCACGGGGGTGCGCGTATCTTTCAGGCGGGAGACCATGCGCAAGACGTCCTGGATTTTGGCGGAGGAGCCGACGATGCCGTGCAGCTGGGTCTCGGTGTCCATGCGATCGCGCAGGAACTGATTTTCCTCGACCAGGCGGACTTTCTCGGCCATACGCCGGAGAAACAGGCGCAATTCTTCCAACGGCGAGAAGGGTTTGGCAATGTAGTCGTAGGCGCCGAGCTTCATGGCTTGCACGGCGGTTTCGACCGAGCCGTGGCCCGTCATCACCGCGACCTCGGTACGGGGCAGCATCTTCTTTACTTTTTCCAGAAACTCGAGCCCCGACATGTTGGGCATGACCATGTCGGTGAGAATCATATGCGCGGGCTGCTCCTCGAGCAGGGCGATGGCGGTTTCGCCACTGGCCGCCTCCAGGCATACGAACCCCAAAGCTTCTCCTACGGTGACGCACAGGCGGCGAATGCTCTGTTCGTCATCGACAATCAGCAAGCGAATGCGAAGGTCTTCACTCACAGCACTTTCCCCATGGTTTGTTCGACCACCGAAATGAATTGCTGCACCCGGAAGGGCTTCTCCACGCAGGGAGCGCCGGTACGGCGCAGCGTTTCGACGGTTTGTTCGTTAGCAATGTCGCCGGTGATGAACACCAGCCGGGAGGTTAGTTCGGGGCGGTGTGTGGCAATCCAGGCGTGCACGTCAGCTCCGTTCACGCCGCCGGGAGTCACCATGTCAGAAACGACGCCCAGAAAATTTCCTGAGCCGAGCAGTTGCACGCCTTCGGCGCCAGACTTCGCGCACACGACTTGGTAGCCGCTGCGTTCGAGCGTCGCACATACGTAAGCCATAACAGCGGGCTCGTCTTCGATCAGAAGGATGGGCAAAGGTTCAGGTTTCATGGCGGGCATACTCATCGTTGCACGACTCCTGCGGCGACTCCGATCGAGGCTGACTCGGAAACGGACGGCAGGCGAACAATGAACGTCGCCCCCTGAGCGCCGGTGTTGTTTTGGCACAAGATCTCGCCTCCGTGCTCGCGCACAATGCCATAGCAGATGCTCAAGCCGAGGCCGGTTCCCTTCCCGACTTCCTTGGTGGTGAAGAAGGGATCGAAGATGCGGTCGGGCTGGCTGATGCCATGGCCGTTGTCGCGGAAAGAAACCTCGACATAGGTGCCGAGGCTGGCGGTCATGATCTCGATGCGGGCGGGACGCCCAGTCTCGCGCACGGCATCGTAGGCGTTGTTCATGATGTTAAGGAACACCTGCTGCAACTGGTGGGAATCGCCCACCACGGGCGGGAGACTCTCATCAAGGTGCTCCACGATCTCGACCCCGTGGCTGTTGAAGTCGTAGGCGCGCAACTGGATAGTGCGGCGCAGGATGCCGTTCAGTTGCACGGGCTTGCGCTGGGGCGGCATCTGGCGGGCAAAACTGAGCAGGTTCTGCACGATCTGCTTGGTGCGCTGCGCTTCCTGCAGGATGACGCGAAGGTCTTTGCGGGCCGCTTCCGGGACGTCGGCGTTTTCCATCAGCAGGTCGGCAAAGCCGAGAATGGCCGTCAACGGATTGTTTACCTCGTGTGCGACCCCTGAGACCAACTGGCCGACAGCCGCCATCTTCTCGGCGTGGATGAGCTTCGACTGCAGCATGGCGGAATCGGTGATGTCGGTCATCACCACCACGATGCTGGTCACAATTCCCTGCTCATCGCGCATCGGACTCAGATTCACCGAGAACTGGCCGACCCGGCCGTCTCCGCGCGGGACCTGCAAGTCAAGATTGTCGACCGGATGGCCGGAGAGGGTGGAGTTCAGGGCTTCCATTAATACCGGGCGGCGGATCGGCGAGACCAGGTCCGACAGCGGGCACCCGACCAGTTGCCGCTGCTCGTAGCCAGCGTCATACCAGCGGCGGTTGGCGTAGCTGATCAAGCCGGCGGTGTCGACCACCAGAATCAAGCTTTGGGTGTTGTTGAGAATCTTCTCGGAAAAGTCGCGCGCATGCTGCAACTCGGACTGATAGGTCTTCAGGCCGGTTATGTCGAGCATCAGGCCGCGATATTGCAGAACCTGGCCGTGGGCATCCGGAACGGCGAAGGCATTGATCAGCACGTGGATTGCGCCGCCGTCTTTTCGGCGCAGTACTTCCTCATGGTTGCGCAGGACGCCATGCTGCTGCATGACTTCATTCAGGTGACGCAGGCGCTCCGGGGATGAATACAGCTGGGTGGGAATGTCGATCTTCAGCAGCTCGTCACGGTCGTTATAGCCGAGCATCCGGACCAGCGCGTCGTTGACCTCAATGAAATGGCCGGAAGGAACCGCGAAGAAGAGCCCTTCCTGAATGTTGTCGAAGAGTTCCCGGTAACGGCGCTCGGCCTCGCGGCGGTCGGTGATGTCCTTGAGAACATGAATGGTATGTTGCCGTTCGCTGGAGGAAGCGTGGATGCGCGAAGTGGACACCAGGTACATCCGTTCCAGCACCTGGTGGACATACTCGTCGGGGCCATCACTGGAGATCCGGCAAAAGGGGCAGCCATACGCGGGAGACTCGTTGGACAGGGCGACCAGAGCGCGCATGTTTACGCCGATAAGGCTGCTGGGTGGAACCCCAATGAACTCCGCCAAACTGCGATTCACGCGCAAAACATTCTGGCTCTCGTCATGCACCACGATGAAGTCGGTGATCGCATCGAAGATCTCCATCCAATGGCGATTGGCCTTGCCCATGCGCGCAAACAGTCGGGCATTTTCGAGCGCGACGGAGGCATGACTGGCGATGGCGTGGAGCAGTTGTTCGTCCGCCGTGGTAGGAGATTTCGCGCGATTGGCCAGGCACAAGACGCCCACCAGGTCGTCGGCCGCACCCTTCAAGCGCAGGAGGATACAGTCGTTCCAGCCCAAAGCAGCAGCGAGCGCGGAGCCGATCAGATCGGGCGCCGCTCCGCTGTAGAGCCGGTCCGGGTGCTGGGCGAAGAATTCCGAGAGCGCATGGCTGAGACGCCTTTGCAGGCTGCGATCCGGACCATTGCCCGAGCCATTCTCGAGAACCACGGTCTCAAGAACCGAGTCCTGGAAGAGAGCGAGGGCGGCGGCACCTGCTCCGGAAAGCTCGGCGGCCCGAGTGACAAATCGCTGGTTGAATTCCGGAAGGTGTACCAGGCTGCTGAGCTCGAAGGCCAATCCCATCAGCGCTTCCGCGCGTTTCCGGTGCTGATCGGAGAGATGCAGGTTGCGCATGACCTCAAGCGCAACCGCGACCTGGGCGGCTAATGCGCGGGCACGGCGGATGTCCTCGGGCGAGACGCCTGCCTGGTCGAGACGGTCAAGCATCCCAAACATGCCCATCACGTTGCCGTCGGAGCCCAGCATGGGAACGGCAAGGAGTTGTTTGATTTCGAACTTCGCGATGGCTTCGAGATTCGCGCCGGGGAGTTGGGCGACGTCGTCGCTCCAGAAGACCTCTTTCGCGATCAGCGCCTTGGTTCCGATACCCTCGGGGAAAGTCAGATCGACCCGACGCGCAGCGCCTTTTTCGGCGCCCAGCCGGACCCGGAAGGCGCCGTCTTCGAGGAGCCCGATAAAGCATCGTCCGAATCCGAGGAAATCCGCAGCGCGCACCACGAAAGCTTCCAGAAATTTATCCAGGTTTCCGATGGAGCTGAGCTCGGAGGAAATCTCCAGCAACTGGTGCAGTTCGTGCGCCTGGCTGCGGGCGGTCGAATAGAGTTCGGCATTGGCCACCGCCACGGCCCCAAATCCGGCGACTGCCGAAACCAGCGATCTCTCGTCCACCGTAAAGATGCCGTCCTGGCGCGGATAGACGAGGATTGCTCCCTGCGTTCGCGACGTGCGGAAGGGTGCTGCCAGAAGCATGCCCGAGGGGACCAGGTCGCCGAGTGAATGGGAAGCAGCGTCGATCGAGACCGTAACCGGCTCTCCAGCCGTCACGGCGCGGGCAGCCAGATCGGCGGCAAAGCGCAGGGCCGTGCGGTCGTAGCGGGCACGGGCGGACTTGTTCAGCTGGGGAGTATCAGCCGAAACGGCCCGTAATTCGAACGGGCCCTCCTGGCGCAGGAAAACGCAGACCAGGCGCGCCCGCAGGAGGACGCGAATGCGGTCCGCGAGCGCCTCAATCACCGCTGCCACATCCGGATTCCCATGCAGGGCGTGAGCAACCTCGGCCAGGATCTCTGCCCGGCGGTGGTCTTCCCGGGAAGCTTCGGTCAGGCGACGGGCTTCGAGCAGGCTCCCCAACTGTCCGGCGACGATGGTCGCTTTTGCCGCCAGGTCGTCATTGAAGAAGCCCGGTTTGGAGTCGTGCAGGAAGGCAACCGCTCCCAATACTTCATTGGAGACGACCAGCGGCGCAGCCATCATCGCGCGGGCGTGGAACTCGGCGGCGCGGGAATAGCGGGAGGAGTCGAGAAAATTCACAAAAATCGTGCGCCGCTTGCGGACCGCTTCTCCGGCCACGGCGCTTTCGGAAGCCTTCATATGAAGGCCGCGGAAGCGCTCCGCCATGATTCCATCCGCCTCGGCACCGACCATCTCGTCGGGAGAGAGACACTGCCAGAAGTAAACTCCACTCGCCTGAAAGAACTCGCGAGTCTCACGGCAGAACAGACGGATCAACGATGCGACGTCGGTTCCCTGCGCAGCGGCGGCGGAAAAGCGCAAGAGCAACTGCTGGAAGGCTTCGTCGGAGCGAGGATTGGAACCCTCGACGAGCGTCGTGTCTCCCGCGTGCATGGTGTGAAAAGCACCGCCTGCCCTGATGGGCTAATCGTGCAAGTATTTGAATATAAGGGGAAAGTACCGTGGCATCTCATTTTGAGTCAAGTGAATTAGATTTGAGGTGTCGAAGTGTGAATCCCCAGAATTCAGGAGGGCGCTTGTCTCAGAATGAGAATCAGTCGACTGGAAACCTCGTTCCTGAGACATCTCTCACCCCGCACCTCAAGACCTGCTGCTAGCAACAGCCTTCATTCTGTTCTGCGACAGCTACTTATCCGCGGTCACCAAAGTAATGTTCCCAACGATAAAGCTGGCACGGGCTTTGCACTTGCCGGGGTAGGATTTTTTTGTGTACGGGAGGGGGCTGTGTCTCGAGAAGCAATGAAACGTTGGTTCGGTGAAGCGTTCTTGGCGGCTGTGGTGGGGTTCGTCCTTCTGCATCCTTTGTCGAGCCATGCCCAGCAGGATCAAATCACCCGCAAGGTCAAGACCAGGGTGTCGCCCGCCTACCCGGAACTGGCCCGGCGGATGAGCATCGCGGGCGTGGTGAAGGTGCAGGTAGTTGTAGCTCCGAATGGCACGGTGAAGAACACCAAGGTGGTGGGCGGTCATCCCCTGCTGGTAACGGCGGCGGTTGATGCCATCAAGAAATGGCGGTTTGAACCGGCCTCGGACGAGACCACGGGCGTGGTTGAGTTCAAGTTTGACCCGAATGTGGCAACGCAATAGGCGGTTTGGGATTCGCGCGCGAGTGAGCGGTTTTCAAGTGGAGGAACAGCGATGACGCTGCGCAACAGACTATACATGAGCTTTGGCGCCGTCCTGGCGATGGTCCTGGTCATGTTCGCTGTCAATTGGAGGGCTGTAAGCCGCGAGCATGAGGCGAAGAAGGCGGCACAGACGTCGCTGGACCTGAAGGACGCAACCGACGCGGTCAAGTTCCAGATGATGCAGAACCGGCTCTATCTGAGCAATTACCTGCTTAGCGGCGATACGCGGGAAGTGGACCGCATGAACGACGGCTTGCGCACGCTGAACGAGAAACTGGAAAGAGCCAAGACACTGGCGGAGTCAGAGCAGGAAAAGACGGCGCTCGAGAAAGTGCAGCAACTGGAACAGAACTGGGCCAAGGAATTTGGCCAGCCGCTGGTGGATAAGCGCAAGGACGTCGACAGCGGCAACGCCACCGTGGCCGAACTGCAGATCTTTTATTTACAGAAGGACGCTTCTTCGTGGGTGAAGAATTCGACAGAATTCCTGGACGCTGCTGACAAAGAGAACAACAAGATCGTCGATGAGCGGCGTAAATCAGATGATACTGCGGCAAACTGGACCATCATCGCTTCCGTCGTGAGTTTGCTGCTGGCGCTGGGCGTGGGCACCGGCATCGCCTATCGCACCGCCTTTTCGATTACAGAACCGCTGGCGAAACTGATGACGGTGGCGCACAAGATCGGCAACACCGGCGATCTGGATCACAACATCGAAGTCGATACCACGCGGCAGGACGAGATCGGGGAGTTGGCGCGCACTTTTGCCAACATGGTCACCTACCTGAAGGAAATGGCGGCGGTTTCCGAAGCCATCGCGAACGGCGATTTGATGGTTCAGGTCGAGCCGCGCTCGAAGCAGGATACCCTGGGGCACGCCTTCCAGCAGATGGTGGAGAGCTTGCGCGGGCTGGTGCGCAGCGTGCGCGATCTGGCCTCGCAAGTGGCGAGCGCCTCCAGCCAGGTGGCGGGCGCCTCCGACGAATCGGCCAAGATCAGCCTGCAGGGTTCTTCCGCGATTGACGAAGTCACCAGCACGATGCACGAGATGAGCGTGAACGTGCAAAACATGGTGAAGAGCACGCAGACCCAGGCCTCCAGCGTGAGCGAGACCTCCGCCTCCATCGACCAGATGGTGGCTTCGATCCAGCGCGTGGCGGATACGGCCAAGGTGCTGCTCGACATTTCCAATCGCTCGCGCGAAGAGGTCCATAGCGGCATCACCACCATGGACAAGGCGACCGAGGGCTTAACGAAGATCAACAACACCATTCGTTCGTCGGGGGCCATCATCGACGCGCTTGGGCAACGAGCGGACGATATCGGCAAGATCATCGAAGTGATCGACGACCTGGCCGAACAGACCAACCTGCTCGCCCTGAACGCCGCGATTGAAGCGGCGCGCGCAGGCGAGCATGGCCTCGGCTTCGCGGTGGTGGCGGATGAAGTCCGCAAGCTGGCGGAGAAGTCGGCGCAATCGACCAAGGAAATTTCCGAACTTATCCAGAGCATTCAGAAGGAAGCCCGCAAGGCGGTCGAGAACATGGACGAGAGCACGACCATCGTCAACGAAGGCCTGGAACTGGGCGGCGAGTTGAACGGTGCGCTGCGCAAGATCTCGAACGTGGTCACCGAGGTCTACAAGTTCGCCCAGGAGATCGGCGCGGCCACCAACGAGCAATCGCATGGATCTTCCCAGATTGCGCGAGCCACCACCCGGCTGAACGAAATCACCCACGAAATCAACTCGGCCGTGGAAGAGCAGGCATCGGGCGCGCAAGCCGTCGTGAAAGCCATGGAACGCATGCGCGAATTGATCCAGCAGAGCACCTCAGGGTCGACCGAACTGGCCGCATCTGCCGAGCAAATGTCGAAGATGTCGCGCGAACTGCTGGATGCGCTGGAGCGCGTAGCCGGGCGGACGGGCGAAGTCGACGAGCATACGCGCCGCGCCGACCGGGCTCCGGCGAGGGGTGCGCGTCACGCCAGCGCAGGGGCATAGAGGATGAGCATGGAGCGGCACACGAGTCCTGCGCAAAACCGCGAACTGCAGATCGTCGGCTTCCGGGTGGGCAACGAAACCTATGGAGTGCCCATCACGGCGCTGCACGAGATCGTGCGCGTGCCCGATATCACGGCGGTGCCCGACGCGCCCGAGTACATGGAAGGCGTGATCAATCTTCGCGGCAAGATCGTGTCGGTAATCGACCTGCGGAAACGCTTTGGGATCAAAGAGGCCGCCGCCAGCCGCCGCAACCGCATTCTGGTGGTGGAGCACAACGGGCGGCTGAACGGTCTGATTGTGGACTCCGCTTCCGAAGTGCTCAAGATTGCCGCCGCGGACATCGAACCGCCACCCGCCGTGCTGCAGGAAGGCGGTCTCAATTGCGTGACAGGACTGGGCAAGTACCGGGGACGGCTCATCATGTTGCTGGACACAAGCAAGCTCCTGGAGTTTGGCAGTCTGCGCACTCCAAAAGCTGCGGGAGAAACGAAGCCGGCAGCCAGCTCGAAGACGGAGGTTCGCGGCGCGGCTGCACGTTGAGCAGAACTGCACCGGATCAACCATGGCCACACCAGGAGCAGCACCAGCGCCGGCGCTCACGGAAGCGGAACTGAAACTGTTGCAGGCTCTCGTTTACCAGGAATGCGGCATGCATTTCGACGAGCGGCGCACGCATTTTCTGCAGGACCGTCTGCAGCGCCGGCTGCGCGAGTGCCAGCTCGACTCCTTTTATAGCTACTATCGGCTTCTGATCAGCGATGCCGGCAAAGCGGAACTGGCTCAGCTGCTGGAGAATCTCACCGTCAACGAAACCAGCTTCTTCCGCAACCGCGCACAGCTGGACCTCTTTCACAAATATGTTCTGGAAGACCTGCTGCGCCGCAAGCAGGAGCGGCGCGATTTCTCACTGCGCTTCTGGAGCGCGGGCTGCTCGACCGGGCAAGAGGCCTACACCATGGCCATGCAGGTGGCCGATGCGCTTGCCTATTACTACATGCGCAATCCGCTGCCGGTGGAGGCGCCGACGCCCAAGCCGCTGATTCCCGCGCCCTGGAAGGTGGAGATTCTCGCCAGCGACATCAGCTACTCGGTTTTGCGCGCGGGGCAGGACGGCATGTACAGCGAGAATCAAATGTCGGCCGTCGACTACAGCTACCGGCTGCGCTATTTCGACAAGATCGGCGAACGGTACGCGGTCAAGAAGGCTCTGAAGGAAGTCGTCCACTTCGACTTTCATAACCTGAAGACGGAGTACCTGCCGCAGCGCAACGATGTGATCTTCTGCCGCAACGTCATGATGTATTTCGACGAGGCTGAGCAGAAGCGGCTGATCAACAAATTCTATCGGTGTTTGAATCCGGACGGCTATCTGTTCGTCGGACACGCCGAAAGCCTGCTGGGCCTGACGGAAAAATTTCAGATGGTGCACCGCAACAATGGGACCGCCTATCAACGCGTCGAGGTGAAGCTGTGAGCCAGTCTGATGATCGCATGGCGGAACTGCGCGAGCTCTTCTTTGAGAGCGCGCAGGAACTTCTCCAGGCGCTGAACGACGAAGCGCTCAAGCTGGAGAAGCATCCCGGCGATTCCGAGATTGTGCGGACGCTGCGCCGGATCGTGCACACCCTGAAAGGCGATGCCGCCGCCTGCGGCTACCGCGAACTCAGCGAAGTGGCGCACGAACTGGAAGACGCGCTGGCGCTCGAGTCGGCGGCTGCGCACGCGAGCCTTGCCGAAGTTGCCTTTACCGCCGCCGATCTGTTTTCCGCGATGCTGGCGGCCTACCGCAAACGCGCCAAGCTTCCTTCCCGCGATCCGCTCCGCAAGATGGTGAAGAAGCTCGCCCAGGAACCGGGCGCGAAGCAATCGGGACGCAGGAAAGCCACGGTCACCGCGAAGACGCTGGGCTGGACAGAATACGAAAAACTGGCGGTCCAGAAGGCGCAGGAGGCCGGGAAGTTCGTCTACCACGTGCAGGCGCAGATTGATCCGCATTGCGCCATGCCCATCGCGGCCCGGCAACTGGTGCAGAACGCGCTGGCCGGAATGGGGGAAGTGCTGGCGGCACGTCCGGAAGCAGGCTCTTCCGCGCCGACGAAATCGGCGGAGTTCCTGCTGGCGAGCGATAAGAGTTCCGAGGAAGTTTCCGGCAAGTGCCAGATTCCCACCATCGTTGCCAGCGTGAAGGCGGAGTTGCTGCCCGGCGGAGTTGCGACGGCCCCGAAGTGTGCCGCCAGGAAAATTGTGAAAGCTGCCGAAGCAGAAATTGCTTCTCCGGCACCCGAAATTCCGGCAGTTGAAGAACCGGCCCCAGCGCCAGTTGCGGAAGAAACCGTCAGTGAGAACACCGCCCAACCGCACACGACGCTGGCGGAAAACATTTTGCGCGTGGATGCGGAACGAATCGATTCCGTGCTCAACCTCGTCGGCGAACTCATCATTGGCAAATCGATGCTGCAGCAGGCACTCAATGAATTCTCGAAGGTCTATCCCAAAGAAGCTCTGCGAGGGAAATTCGCCGATGCCATGGCCTTCCAGGCGCGCGTACTGAATGATTTGCAGCGCTCGGTGATGAAGATTCGCATGGTGCCGGTCGAGCAACTGTTCCGGCGGTTCCCGCGCATGGTGCGGGATGTCGCGCGGCAGTGCGGCAAGGATGTCGAACTGATGCTGACCGGACAGGATACCGACCTCGACAAGAGCATTCTCGACGCTATTGCCGAGCCGCTTACCCACCTGGTCCGCAATGCCATCGGCCACGGTTTGGAATCCGCGGAGGAACGCCAAAAGGCGGGCAAGTCGGCCCGCGGCACGCTCCGGCTGGGGTCCTATCACCAGGGCAATCAGGTGATCGTGGAAGTCAGCGACGATGGCCGCGGCATGGACGTCAACCGGATCAAGGCAAAGGCGATCCAGCTAGGGATGGTCACCGCCGAGGATGTAGCGCGGCTTAGCGAGGCGGAAATTCTGGATTTCGTTTTCCGGCCGGGTTTCAGTACGGCGGAGGAAGTCACGGAAGTCTCCGGGCGCGGAGTCGGCATGGATGTAGTGCAGAGCGTGATGCATCGCCTCAAGGGCACGGTGCATATCGACACGCATGCCGGGCAAGGCACGACCTTCCGGCTGAAGTTGCCGCTCACCCTGGCGATCATCAAGGCGCTCCTGTTCCAGGTGCAGCAGCGGCTGTATGCGATCCCGCTGAACGCGGTGGTGGAGATTGCGCGCACGCATGAGTCGGAAGTCCACCAGGTCGATCACTATGAAGTTCTGCAGCTTCGCAATCAGGTGCTGCCCCTGGTGCGGCTGGGACGTCCGCGAAGTGCCGACCCCGAGCGCGGAGCGAACAAGCTTTTTGTGCTGGTAACCAGCGTGGGGGAGAGGAAGTTCGGGCTCATTGTTGATGGGCTGGAAGGTGAGGAAGAGTTGGTCATCAAGGCGTTGGACGACCATGCAGTCTCGACTGACCTGGTCAGCGGAGCGTCCATTCTGGGAGATGGGCGCGTTGTTCTCATACTGAATTTATCTACGGTGGTGGAGCATTTTGCCCGGTCGCGTCCTGAGGAAGCGGGAGCGGTGAATTTTGGGATGTTGCTTTCGCAGGCCGATCGCGCGCAGTTGAGCCGGAACGCGGCGGGAGGTGCGTCGTGAAACCTTCCCGGGTGCGAGTTCTGGTGGTCGATGATTCGGCGCTCATGCGCAAGCTGATTCCGCAAATCCTGGAAGCGGACGATTCCATTGAGGTCGTCGGCACGGCGATGGACGGCAATTTTGGGTTGAAGAAGATCGAGGAATTGAAGCCACAGGTCGTGACGCTCGATCTGGAGATGCCGGGCATGAACGGCATCGATATGCTGCGCCAGGTGATGCGGAAGCTATACCCGGTGCCGGTGATCGTGGTCAGCTCGCACAGCACCGAGGGAGCTTCGATCACGCTCAAGGCGCTGGGCTTCGGCGCGTTTGATTTCGTGGCAAAGCCGCGCGACGTTTCCACCCGCATGCCTGAAATCGCAGCCGAGCTGATCGCCAAGATCAAGGCGGCGGCCAACAGTAAGAGCATCGCGGTGAAGCCGCTGGCCAGCACGATGCAGTATGGCAAGGCGCCCGTTGCTTCCACCCAGGCCCCGACAAGAATCGTGACCATCGGCGTTTCGACCGGGGGCCCCCACGCGCTGCAATACGTGTTTTCGCAACTGCCGGCAGATTTTCCGGGGAGCATCCTGGTGGTGCAGCACATGCCGGAAAACTTTACCGAGATGTTTGCGCGGCGTCTGGATGAGACCAGCGCGTTGCGCGTGAAGGAAGCGCAGTCGGGCGATCTGCTGATGCCGGGACGGGCGCTGATCTGCCCGGGCAGCCGTCATTTGAAAGTCAAGAAACTGCCCCTGGGGAACGTAGCCTTGCTGAGCGATGAACCGCGCATTCGCGGGCATCGTCCTTCGGCGGACATACTTTTCCGCAGTGCCGCGGAAGAATTCGGCCCGCAGACGGTCGCTGTGATCATGACCGGCATGGGAGACGACGGGGCTGAAGGCTTAGGTACGGTCAAGGCGGCTGGAGGCATGACGATCGCGCAGAGCGAAGAGTCGTGCGTAGTCTACGGCATGCCGAAAGCGGCCGTGGACCGCGGGTACGCGGTTCGAGTTGTGAGTCTGGAAGCCATGGCGAGCACGTTGATGGCACAGTGCGCACCCGAAAGCGGGCGTGGCGAGAAGTCTGGGCACGGTGCGAGCGGCAAGGGCGCGAGCGCCGGGCAAAACTAGGGTTATCTAGCCGGCGATAGCGCCGTGTGGTACCGATTGAGAGCAACAGGAGGTCGTTATGGAGCAGTTTGCGCCAGTAAAACGCAGCAAAGACGGGCAGCCGGTCCGCTATCTGATTGTGGACGACTCCGTTTTCGCGCGCAAGAACCTGGCCCGCATGGTCGAGTCCTTCGGTGGACATCTGGCCGGCGAGGCAGGGGATGGCCTGACCGCCATCACCGAATATGACCGCACGCATCCCGACATCGTGCTCATGGACATCACCATGCCGCAGATGGAAGGCATCGAGGCGGCGGAGCGGATCGTGCAGTCCCATCCCGATGCGCGCATCGTAATGGTGTCTTCGGTGGGCTACCAGGAAAACATCGTGGCCGCATTGCAGCGCGGAGCACGGCACTTCGTGCAGAAGCCGGTGAAGCCGGAAGTGCTGTACGAGGTGATCAAATACGTGCTGGGCGATGATGGCGCCGTGGCGACCGCAGCCGGCGCGGGAGCCTGATCTCATGAAGATGGATGTGATCCAGCCGTTCATCAACTCGGCGGACGCAGTGTTGGCGCAAGGCCTGCAATGCAGCACCGCGATCGGCAGCCTCAGCATGGAAGAGGAAGCTTATCGCCGGAAAGGTGTGGCGGCCATGGTATGGGTCACCGGGGACATCGAGGGACGGATCATCATCGACCTCGATCCGGAAACGGCGGTGCGCGTGGCCAGCAAGATGGCTGGAGCGGAACTGCCAGAATCGGACTCGCTGGTGCGGGAAACCGCTTGCGAACTCGCCAACCAGATCATCGGCAACGCCATCACCGCGCTCAATGATCAGGGCTTCCATTTTCGCGTTCACCCACCGGTCATGCACATGTCGGAAGAAGGCATCAAGAGCAGCGAAGATACCGAGGCTCTGGTGATGTGCTTCGAGACGCCCATCGGCAGCGTATTCATGAACATTGCCCTGCGGTATAACCGGAAACGCCACGCCGACGCGGCGAGCGCCGGACACTAACGCTGGCCCCCACACGCGAACGCGGACGCTATTCCCTCTAGAGTTGGAACGATAAAGGCAAAGTCAAAAGCAACCACCAAGGACACAAAGGAATCAGGAGGATTGTTGAGGTGATTCCTTCGTGCGACCTTAGTGCTCTTCGTGGTTAAGTTTTTGTGCTTTCTTGGGCGTACCTTCCCTGCTCTCATCGCCGCAGCACGGACTCTTGTCATTGTGCCAGCCGATTGTATTTCTTCAGCACCTCGCGCAAGCGATCATGAGGAAGCGCGATCACCTCGAAGTCATTGATGCCTTTCATGGTCTCGGCGGCCACCATGGCGTTGATCACCGCCTCTTCGGTCGCCTGTACGGTCGCGAGAAACAGCGGATTCATCTGCTCGTTGGGAAGCATCGTGATCTGGCGCATGCTTTTCGAATTGGCCGCGCCTGGGTTCGCGGTTGAGAAGGCCACGAAGATGTCTCCCGAACCATCGCCTGAGTAGCTTCCGTCGCGTCCTAATCCCAGCGACACACGCCGGGCGAGCCGCTTCAACTGGGTTGGGATTATGGGCGCGTCGGTCGCGACCACCACGATGATCGAGCCCACGTCGTTATCGCGGACTTTGTGATCCGTAATCTCGCGGCCTACGGGCACGCCGGCGATTCGCAATTGACTTCGCCATCCGTAATTGCATTGCACCAGCACCCCCACTGTATAGCCGCCGTACTTAGCATCGAGTACGCGTGACGACGTGCCGATGCCTCCTTTGAATTCGTTGCAGACCATGCCGGTGCCACCGCCCACGTTGCCTTCCTCGACCGGACCTGCATGCGCGGTATCGAGCGCGTGCCAGGCGTGCTCGGGCTTCACGTGAAAGCCGTTGATGTCGTTGAGGTCGCCATCGTAGGTTTCAGCGACAACCGGCAACGACCACTCATAGCCGGCCTGATCGGGCGGAGCTTTCTTGACGCGCCAGGCAATCACCGCATCACGAACGACGCCTACGCTATGCGTGTTGGTGATCATGACGGGGCCGTCAAGGAAGCCGGAGTCCTCGAGCCAGGTGGTGCCGGTCATTTCCCCGTTGCCGTTCAGGGTGAACCACGCGCCGAAGACGGGGTCGAGTGCGTCCCTGCCGCGTGGAAGCACGGCGGTGACTCCAGTGCGCACCGGTCCTTCTCCAACTTTCAACTTTCCCGAGCCGGAGATCAGCGTGGTGTGGCCGACCTCGACGCCTTTGACATCGGTAATGCCATTGTAGAGGCCGGGCGTTCCGTCGAAGGGAACGCCGAGATCGCGGGCACGAGGCTTGGCTTGGGCTAAAGATCGGACCGGTAACGCAAGTAAGGCCATGAAGAGAGCAGAAAGCACCAAGGTCGGGATCGTAAAAGGTTTTTCCATTTGGAGGTTAGAAAGCATCCAATATCTCCGTGGTCATGGTGGTGGACCGTTCTCTTCAGAACGATCGTGCAAGACGGCCCGCGCAGTATAAAGCAGAGCAGCTAGCGTAAGTTAAAATCGATTGCAGGGGGACTTCATGGACGCATGGAAAAAAGCAGTGGTGGCGGGAGCGGCTGGGGGCGCGGCCGTTCTCTTGGTAAAGAAGAGATGGCCTGCGGGCGTGCTTACGGCTGGGGTGGCGCTCGCGGTCCTGGCTTCCGAGTATCCGGAGAAGTTTGAAAACCTACAGGATACTTTGCCGCAGTATTTCGATCGCGGAATGCGGGTGATGGAGATGATTTCCCGCGCGGGGCAGAAGATTGCAAAACTCGCGGAGCAAAGCGGGTACGAAGTTTGGGACGAGATCAGGTCCTAGAGGGCACTCCCTAAACTTGACCTCGCTTTATCTGTGGATATTTTTCACCAGCGAGGCACAGAGACACAGAGAAAAGCAAAAAGCTTGAACCACGAAGGGCACAAAGGCTGCACGAAGGCTCTCGGGGAAACTTTGTGAATCCTTCGTGGCCTTAGTGGTTGCTTTTGATTCACTCGATACCGAGTTGCTTGCGGGCGTCGGCGCTGAGGCGCTCGGGAGTCCAGGCTGGCGTCCAGACGATGTTGACGTTGGCTGTGCGGATGCCGGGCAGTTGCTCGAGGCGGGCGCGCACCTGATCGCTGATCTGCACGTGCGCCGGGCAACCCTGGGCGGTCAGCGTCATGTCGACTGTGACATCCTGCTTATTTTCTGGAGCGGCCGCGAAGCGTACCTCGTAGATTAGCCCCAGGTCCACGATGTTCACCGGAATCTCCGGGTCATAGCACTGCTTCAGCGCACTCAGAACTTCGTCTTGCGTAACGGGCATCCACTCTCCTGTGGGGATGGGACTTTCAAGGAATCCACTGTTGATACCTATTCTATCGTAGTGCTCCGCTTAGGGCCGCGGTTGGCGCGTTCAGGCAGCCGGGATAGAAGGCGGCGGCACGTTCGCCTCAATCCTTTACGTACGATGCAAGTCCTTTGCCGAATGACCAATCCTCGCGATCATTCAGGGACAGGATGATCTGGACGTCCTCAGGACGAACGCCGGGCTCTTCAGCGAGCAGATCAACCACTCGCTTGTAAAAAGCCTTCTTCGTCGCAGTATCGCGCCATTTACCCGCCACGATGTGCACAAAGACAACGTCCTCACTGCGCTGGATACCGAGGTAATTTGCGTCATAGATCAGGTCTTGCGGCTCGAACTGATGAATGAGCTGAAAGCGGTCGTCAGGCGGCACCTGAAATGCTTCGTGCAGCGCGCGATGCACTCCGTCGGCAATCGAGCAGATGTAGTCGCGCGATTTGCCTTTGCGCAACGAAATGTGGACGAGCGGCATAAAGTAACTGTTTGTTCCTGGGTTGTTTGATTCGGCCGGACTCCCGCGGGATTCAGCGTGTTCGGCCGTGCAATCGCGCGCAGGCGAACATGTTCCAATGACAAAAATGAAGGTCACCGGCAGAGCACGATGGAGCCCGAAATGTGCGGCGGCAAACGCCTTCATGCGACTTCATGTACCTTCATGTTTCCAGCTATCAACGTTCTCCGTGCATCTGTGACTGTGGAGAAAGAGCGCTTGTCGGGAATCCCGTAAGAAATATTCGGAGTTACAGTTTTTGGTAACTTAATGCGATGCAATTCAACCCGGAAGTGAAGCAGAGAGTTCAACTCGCCCTGGCGCTGGCGATCGCGGTTGCTGCGATACGCACAGGTTACGTTCTCTACGAGAGGCATGCCTCGAACAAGAAGGAAACGCAAGCGCAAGCCGCGCCTCCGCTCAATCCGGATTATTACGTCACCCCGAAGAAGCTGCATCCCTACGATTTGAAATCGGCGCGCGAACTCACCGAGCAGCCGGTCTGGGTGAAGGAGGGCTATCGTTATCTGTACTATCCTTACAGTCCGGCAACGAAGCGCACGGACTTCGAACATGACGCCGGCATGCTCTTGCCCATTCAGCGGCTCCAGATCAAGGACGTGGTCACCGACACCGCACCTCACTCAGACGGCCAAAAGCAAGTGATGGCGCTGTTCGAGCAGGACGGCAAAACCTACGCGTTCCAGATTGGCCTGATCAAAGACGGCGATTACAAGATCTACTCTGACGAGATGCTGTTCGTCGAGGACCCGCGCGAGTTGTACAAGCACTGGCCGCAGGACGTTTGGTCTTCCGTGGAGAAACACGAAGTGAAGCCCGGGATGAATGAGCTGCAAGCCGATTTTGCAATCGGCGTGGGGCGGCCGGAGAGGCAGGACGATCCCGCATGGAAGACAGTGCATTATCCGAATGGAGGGAAGCCCGTTACGATCACATATCACGAAGGCAAGGCCACGGAGATTAAGGCGGACAATGCGTCGTAAGGCAGGCTCTAGCGATCAGGCTCTAGCCCTAGCTTTCAGGCTTTGTTTTTCAGGCTCTGGTCTCCAGGCTCAAGTCGTCCGATTTTAAGCTCTCGCCTTCGAAGTCCGGATTGCCGCTTCTTTAGCGGCTCGGAAAATTTGCAATTGGGCGTGCTAGAGCCTAGAGCCTGATCGCTAGAGCCTAGAGTCTTATTTCACCTTCGGCGAGCTGGCATCGGCGGCCTTCGTTTCATCGGCGTGAATCACGCCATCCTCGTCCGCGTAGAACGAACGGTGTTCGGCGTCCACGTTCTTCGGGGTCATGGTCAAAACATAGTTATCCTTCTTGCCTTTAAACCCCACCGTATAGTCGCCACGCTCGGTGGTCGCGGCCATGCGGCGCGTGAATGAGCCGGTGTTTACCAGATCCTTCAGCGAAGTCGCGTACTCGTCATGCTTCTTCTGGTATAGCTTTTGCGCCCGGATCACCACGCGCATGTAGCCGAGTGCGCCCGCTTCCGCATCCGAGCGAGCCGGATCTCCGGGAAACTTAGGCTGATATGAGCCTTGGGCTGCGGCGGGCGCGTGAGCGGCGGGTTCGGTCTGCAGGGTAGGCTGGGCGATGACCAGGGCGGCTCCCGCAACCGGAAGTGTCGACAAAAATAGGGCCAAATTCCGAATCTTCATGCTTTCTGACCGTCTTTCTGGGGTGTACTAATGTTACTCCCGTAATTTCACTTTTGTTACTCACCCTTTGCAGCGTGCTTCATTGCGGCTATGCTGAATTCAGTTTCATCCTAACAAGGACCTGCTAATGAAAGCTGCAATGGCGAAAAAGCCTCTCATCCGAATTGCCGTAGTCGAGAGCGACCCTCTGCGGTTCGTGGGCTTCCGGGCCCTGTTTGATTCCGAGTCGGACTTTGAGCTCGTGTCCGCCACGTTGCCCGACATCAGCGCGCTCCAGGGGATCGATCTGGTCCTGCTGGGCAGCCGTGCCGGCCAGAACTTGTTCGACGTCATGGCCAGTCTGAAAGCGGCTCGGCCAGACCTGCGCATTATCGTGACTGGTTCGGGGATCGACGAAGAAACCATCCTGAAAGCGATCGCTTCGGGCGCCAAAGGCTATGTGGATGAGGCGGCTACCCCCGCCGAGTTCGTGCAGGCCATCCGCATCGTAAACCAGGGCTCGGTCTGGGCTCCTCGCCGCGTACTGTCAATGTTCATTGAGCGGGTCAGTTCCTCACCGGGACGCATCTTTCCGGCGGGCCGGGTGACCTTCACGGATCGCGAGAAAGAAGTGCTGGAGATGCTGGTCGCGGGCCGCTCCAACAAGGAGATCGGGGCCGCGCTGGGCATTGAAGAGCGCACGGTGAAGGCCCATGTGGCCAAGCTGATGCGCAAAGTGGGCGTGCAGAACCGCATTGCGCTATCGGTTCATGCCATCACGCATTCGCTAGTGACTGCGAAGTAAGCGGACAAGTATCGATGGTTACCTGGGGACAGTGTCCCCGGTAATCTTGTGGGTCGAATGGATGTACCGCATACTCCGTTCACCTACCACAGAACCTGGGAGACGGGGTTGGGAGTGGAGATTAGGGTCGCCACTGTCAGCCCCGATTTTTCTTGCCCCTCCAATTTCCCTGTTAACTCCTTGAGTACGTTCTACCTTTCCGAGGCCCGGGGACAGCGTTTCGTATGCGCGCGGCATCGATATCCTTTAGAATCAGCCGTTCACCAATTTCCGAAAAAGCTGAGGGATGATGAAAAAGACGGTCGTGTTTCTGCTTGCATTCACGCTTTCCACGCTGGCTTTCGGCGAAGACCAAAAGAAAGACACCAGCAAGGCGGAGGACCGCATCCAGGCTGCGGCCACGGTGCTGAACGAGATCGAATCGGCGCCGGACACGGGCATTCCGGAAGAAGTGCTGGGCTCGGCGGAATGCGTCGCGGTCGTTCCCTCGCTGCTGAAGGGCGGATTCATCGTGGCGGCCAACTATGGCCGCGGCGTGGCCAGTTGCCGGACGGAGAAAGGTTGGAGCGCACCCGCGTTTCTTTTCACCAGCGGGGGAAGCGTCGGCTTCCAGATCGGTGGGCAGGCCATTGATTTGGTCATGCTGATCATGAACAAGGACGGCGCCGAAAAACTTCTTTCCAGCAAGTTCAAGTTGGGGGCGGACGCATCCGTGGCCGCGGGGCCCGTCGGTCGCCACGCGGCGGCAGATACGGACTGGAAGCTGCGAGCGCAGGTTTTGACGTATTCGCGGACTCGCGGCGTATTCGCGGGCATCAGTCTGGCGGGCGCCGTCATCAAGCAGGACAAGGATGCCACGCGCGAGTTCTACGGCCGGATGGTGCCCTTTCGGACATCGCTGACCGGCAAGGTTGAGGCGCCGCACGGAGCGTTTCCATTCCTTGATACTCTGGCAAAGTGGGCGAAAAAAGCTGCTGACAAGGACAAGCCGGCAGAAAGCCCGAAACCGGCTGAACCCGCGAAGCCCAGCGAGCCCGCGAAATCAGGGGAGACGACGCACTGAACTCGCCGAAAGTAGCGCCGGCATCCTGCCGGCAGTCGCGAACGCGTCCCGCGCTCGCAGGTGGGCGAGACGCCCGCCCGACAGCCGCCGGGACGGCGGCGCTACACCGCTTCGCCCCGATGCGTTTTCGCCTTGAGTACGCGCTGGCGTGGTTGGTGGTGAAAGCGGTCGGCATTCTTCCGCGGCCACTGGCGCGGGCGGTCGGCATCGCCATCGGAAGGCTCGTCTATCTTCTCCACGGCAAGCTGCGCCTCGTCGGCTTGCGCAACCTGGAGAGGGCCTTTCCAGAGAAAAGCACGAGCGAACGGCGCAAGATCGTGCGCGGGGTATTCACTTCCCTGGGGCGGCAGTTCGCGGAGATCTGCCTGTTTCCCCGTTATACCCGCGAGAACGTCAGCAAAATCGTCACCTACGATGGCTTTGAGAACTTCGACCGCGCCTCAGAACGAGGAAAAGGCGTCCTATTCCTGACTGGACACGTGGGTGGGTGGGAGCTTTCAGCTTTTTCGCATTCGCTGTACGGACATCCTCTGCACTTCGTCATGCGGCCGCTGGACAATCCTTACCTGGATGCCTTGGTGCGGCGCTATCGAACCATGCACGGCAATATCCCCATCCTGAAGGATGATCCCGTGCGCGAATTGCTGCGCGCCATGAAGGCGGGCGCGACCGTCGGAATTCTCATGGATACGAATATGACCCCGCCGGAAGGAGTGTTTGTGGAGTTCTTCGGAATTCCGGCATGTACAGCGAGTGGCCTGGCACGGATCGCCCTGCGCACCGATGCGGCCGTAGTTCCGGGCTTCACTATCTGGGATCCCGTTCTTCGCAAATACCGTTTACGATTTGATCCCGCGGTAAAGCTGATTCGCACCGGAAACAACGAGGCCGACATTGTGGCGAATACTCAGCTGTTTACGAATGTCATCGAGGATGTCGTTCGGCGCTATCCCGAGCAGTGGCTATGGGTGCATCGCCGGTGGAAGACGCGCCCGCCCGGCCAGCCTCCTTTGTATTGAAGCAACGCGCTTGTACTAGAACCAGTCGCTGCGATAGGCCACCCACCAGGCGATCCACACGATCGGAACAATCGCGAAAACCTGATACCAGAACGGCAGCCAGAAGGCAGCCAGTTCCAGGACCACAACCACCAGCCAGAAGATCTTTCGCTGCATGCACGGATTGTATGGATGTGTGGGCCGGTTGGGAAACTTTCCTTCCTCCTCGGCGGCTGCTATACAAGAGCCATGCAGCGCGCACTGAAAGAGGTCGCTGAGTTCCTGGGTGCTTCTCTGAAAGGGGACGCGCACGCCATGGTGAGCAGCGTCGCGAGCCTGCAATCCGCCAAGGCAGGCGACCTGGTTTTCGTGGAGGAGGCGAAGAACCTGCAATCAGCGCTTGCCTCGCAAGCGAGCGCGGTGATCGCTGGAGAATTTGCTGCCAACGGCAACTATGCGAAGCCGGTGTTAATCGCCGCCCAGCCGAGGCTCGCCTTTGCGCGTGCCGCTGCGTGGCTTCGCTCGGAGAGCAACGGCGTTCCAGGCATTCCTCCGAGCGCGGTCGTACACAAGGCCGCGAAACTAGGAAAAGATGTAGTGGTCGAGGAACGAGTTGTTATCGGCGAAGATGCGAAGATCGGTGAACGAACCAGAATCGGAGCAGGTTCCGTTGTCGGTCAGCAAGTGAAGATTGGACGCGATTGTCACATCTATCCCAACGTCACCATCTATCCGGGCTCCGAACTCGGCAACCGGGTTGTGATTCACGCTGGAGCCGTACTTGGAAGCGACGGCTTCGGCTATGTACGCGACTCGAAAACCGGACACTACGAAAAGTTTCCGCAAATCGGACGGCTTATCATCGAAGATGATGTGGAGATTGGCGCCAATTCTACCGTCGATCGCGGCGCGCTCGATGTCACCCGCATTCGCCGCGGCACAAAAATCGATAACCTGGTGCACGTGGGACACAACGTCGATATCGGCGAAGACGTGGTGATCGCGGCGCAAACAGGTCTCTCCGGCAGCGCAGTGGTAGAGAATAATGTCATCATCGGCGGGCAGGTCGGAATCGCGGACCACGTGCGCATCGAGAATGGAACCATTCTTGGAGCGCAGAGCGGGATTCCCAGTAAGAAAGTAATTCGTGGAAAGGGCGTAGTGTTCTGGGGAACGCCCGCCAGACCGATCAAGGAGTATTTGAAAGAGCTGGCGGTCCTCGCCAGATTGGCGAAAAAGGATCCGCCGGAGTAAGGGTGCTTGGCCGACGACCGCACTTGGCTTGCCCCGAGCGGCGCGAACGGACCGAGAGCCGACGATTCGTTGCCAACGACCATCAGCTAATAGCTACCAGCCAACCATGGCCATCATCGTCATCGGCGGACACTCCCGAAGCGTGGGCAAGACCAGCGTGGTCGCTGGCCTGATCGCGGCGTTGCCGGAATTTCATTGGACTGCGCTTAAGATCACGCAATACGGTCACGGCATTTGCTCGGCCGATGGACAGGCTTGCGACTGCGCGACCGGCGATCATTCCTGGGCAATTACCGAAGAGAAGAGTCGCGCCGGGGATTCCGATACGTCGCGCTTTCTGGCGGCGGGAGCGGCACGGGTATGGTGGGTTCGAACTGAGCAGGGACGGCTTGCTGAGGCGATGCCAGTGGTTCGCGAAAAGATGGTGCAAGCGCAAAACGTCATCCTGGAATCAAACAGCATTCTGAAATTCCTTCGCCCCGATGTTTATCTGACCGTGCTCGATCCTTCGACTGCCGACTTCAAAGTTTCCGCCCGCGAGTTCCTTGATCGCGCGACCGCCGTAATTCTGCACGAAGCTGACGACGGCAGCCCGGCATGGAAGGATGTTTCTCTGAAACCAGTCGTCGACAAGCCCATCTTCCGCATCACTCCGCCGTCTTACGTTACGCCCGAAATCGTCGCGTTTGTTCGCGAGAGCCTAGTTCGGGGTCGGGCGGACAAAAGCATTTAACCGCAAAGTCCGCAAAGGAATCGCAAAGCACGCGAAGAGGGCTTCTGGCAACTCGCAACTAGGTACTCGGTACTAGATACTCGCGACTGCCCACCCAGCAATCGGCCATCCGCTATCAGCCACCAGCCATTTGCTATTCGTCCAGCGTGCGACATATCCGCAAGAAGGCCTGGCTCGGGCGGACAAAGGCATTTAACCGCAAAAGTTCGCAAGGAATCGCAAAGCACGCGAAGAAGGCTTCCGGCAACTCGCAACTAGGTACTCGGTACTAGATACTCGGTACTAGATACTCGCGACCCACCCAGCAATCGGCCATCCGCTATCAGCCACCAGCCATTTGCTATTCTTCCAGCGTGCGAGAAATCCGCAAGAAGGCCTGGCTGCTGGTGCTGTTCTCCGCAGCGCTGCAGATTCTGAGCTTTCCGCTTCCCGGCCTGTACTTTCTGTCCTGGATTGCGCTTACGCCCCTGCTGGTCGCGATTTTGCACGCCCGGTATCCAGATACCATTCAACTGGACGAGTCGCAGAAGTTGATCCCGGCCACGCCCTGGCAGGGATTTCTCCTTGGGTATGCCTGCGGCGTGTTGTGGTATCTGGGCACCTGCTACTGGGTGTATGACACCATGCATCAGTACGGCGGGCTGAGCGTGCCTGTTGCTCTTTTCGTGCTCCTGCTGTTCGCGCTCTATCTCGGGCTTTATCACGGACTCTTTGGTCTGCTGGTAAGCGCGCTGGCGCGGCGGGATTCTTTCAGCCGAATGGCCTTGGTTTGCGCGCCCTGCTTGTGGGTTGCAGTGGAGTTAGCGCGCACCCGTGTCAGCGGCTTTCCATGGGATCTGCTGGGGATCACGCAAATCGACAACGTCCCGTTGACCCGGATTGCCACTGTCACGGGGGTCTACGGATTATCTTTCGAAATCCTGCTGGTGAACGTCGCGTTCGCGGCCGCATTCGTGCTGCACCGCAGCCGCCGGAAAACACTACTTCGCGCATCGTTAGCCGCCGTTTTGCTTCTGCAGGCAGGTCGCTGGGTCACCCTGCCTCCCATACCCGCGGATAGAACTGCCGTGCTCTTGCAGCAGAATCTTCCTGAGGCGGACGAGGCTTGGACTGACGCTCACACGCAAGCCATGCTGCGGGAATTTTCTACGCTCAGCCTGAATGCGGCCGCAAATTCCAGGCCACACCCGGATCTGATCATCTGGCCGGAATCGCCTGCGCCCTTTCAGACCAACGATCCCGCCTTTCGCGAGCCGATCAGTAACCTGGCCCGGCAATCGCAAGCGTGGCTGGTGATCGGATCGATCGGCGTGGACAATCCGCAAACCTACTTCAACTCGGCATCTCTCGTAAGCCCGACCGGCGCCTGGGACGGCCGCTACAGCAAGATTCACCTCGTGCCCTTCGGCGAGTATGTGCCGTTCCCTTCCGTGTTCTCATTCGCTGGCGGCCTGACGCAGGCAGTTGGAAATTTCACGCGCGGAACGTCGCGCGCGCCTCTCCAGGCAGGCGACCAGAGACTTGGGATTTTCATCTGCTATGAATCGATCTTCCCCAACGAGATTCGCCAATTGGTGAACCAGGGCGCAGACGTGCTGGTCAACATCTCGAATGACGGATGGTACGGCGAATCGGGCGCGTGGTCGCAACATCTGAATCAGGCACGCATGCGGGCAGTCGAAAATAATCGCTGGCTGCTGCGCGATACCAATACCGGCTTGACCGCCTCGATCGATCCTTACGGGCGAGTGATAGGTCGCCTGGAACGCAAGACACGCGCGGCTTTGGTCGCCCCATATGCGCTCACCAAGGTAACTACGTTTTACTCAGAACACGGGGACTGGTTCGCCTACCTGTGTGCGATAATTTCAATAGGCGCGCTGGCCGCGCGCTTTACATTCCAGCGAAAGACAGAGTCCAATGGTTGAAGAACTCGAACAGCAGTACACTGCGCTGAAAGATAAAGTCCGTACCCTCCAGGAGTACCTTTGACGCGGACAAACTGCGCCAACAGCTGACGGAAATTGATAAGCAGGCTTCCGACCCGAATCTTTGGTCCAATCCAGAGCGGTCGCAGCAGGTCATGCGTGAGAAAAAGCGCGTGGAGGATGCGATCGCAACGGATGCGGAGCTGGTTCGCCGCAATGGCGACATCGCCGCTTACTTCGAGCTCGCGCACGAGGGCGAGCATGTCGACAGCGATCTCGAGCGCGAGATCGGCGCCCTGCAGCAGCTCGTAGACCGCCTGGAAACCGAGACGCTTCTTTCCGGCGAAAACGACGCCCGGAATGCAATCGTCACGATTCACGCGGGCGCAGGTGGAGTTGACTCGCAAGACTGGGCTGACATGCTGCTTCGCATGTACCTGCGCTGGGCCGAGCGGCAGGGCTTCCCGACCGTGCTGTACGATTACCAGCCGGCGGAGGAGGCCGGGATAAAATCTGCGACCTTCGGCGTCAATGGGAAGTATGCGTTCGGTCTCTTGACCAGCGAAATTGGCGTGCATCGGCTAGTGCGCATCTCTCCCTTTGATCAGGCCAAGCGGCGGCATACGTCCTTCGCGAGCGTGTTCGTCTCTCCTGAGATCGACGAGAGCATTGAAGTGGTGATCAAGCCCGAGGACCTCCGGGTCGATACCTATCGCTCCAGCGGCAAAGGTGGTCAGCACGTCAATACCACCGATTCGGCAGTGCGCATCACCCACATTCCTACCGGGCTGGTCGCAAGTTGCCAGAATGAGCGTTCGCAGCATAAGAACCGCGACCGTGCCATGAGCATGCTGCGCTCGAAGCTGTATGAGCTGGAGCTCGAGAAGAAGCGCGAAGCCACGAAAAAAATCGAGGACTCGAAGCTCGACATCGATTTCGGATCGCAGATCCGGTCCTACGTGCTGCAGCCCTACCGCATGGTGAAGGATCACCGGACCAAGGAAGAGGTCGGGGACGTGGATCGCGTACTCGATGGCGATCTTCAGCCCTTCATTCGTTCGTACCTGATGATGCGGCGGGCGGAAAAAGTATGAGCAGCCGCCGGTCATCCGCGAAATTAGGCGCCCGTTTCAACGAGGCATTCTTGTTTGCTGCCGAAAAGCATGCCTCGCAGACCCGCAAGAGGACGGATGTGCCATATATCTCGCACCTGATGAGCGTGGCCAGCCTGGTGCTGGAAGCAGGCGGCGGCGAAGACGAAGGCGTGGCGGCCCTGCTGCATGATGTGGTGGAGGACTGCGGAGGACATCCGGTGCTGGAAGAAATCCGGCAGCGTTTCGGAGATCGCGTGGCCACGATCGTCGAGGGCTGCACAGACGCTTACACGATTCCCAAGCCGCCCTGGAAGCAGCGCAAGCTCGATTATCTCGAGGTGCTGCGCCGCGCCGATGAGGATGTCCGGCTGGTGAGCGCGGCCGACAAGTTGCACAACGTCCGCAGCATCCTCGCCGATTATCGCCGGGAAGGCGATTCGGTGTGGGAGCGCTTCAGCGGGCGGCGCGACGGGACCCTCTGGTATTACCGCGCCGTGCTCGATGTGCTTCGCCAGGGCAAGGCCAACCGCCTGGTCGACGAGTTGGAGCGTGTAGTTACTGAGCTGGAAACCCTGGCAACGAAGGGCAGCGCGCGCTCCGCTTCGTTGTCATAATCAGGATTCATGGTTATGTCGCGTATGATCGAACTGATTCGTTCGTCCTCAGTGCCCGCCACCCTGATGCAGGCAGCGGCGCGCGGAGCCCTGTCGGTCCCGCCGGCCGAGATGATCGAGATCCTTGTTCATCTCGCGAATCACAACAAAATCTTCGGCCAACAGGCGCGCATGACGCTGGCGGCCTGGGAAGAAAAGTCTTCGCTTGAAGCCGCCGCAAATCCCGATACTCCGCAGGAAGTTCTCGACTACCTGATCGCCCACGAGAATTTGCGCCCACGGCTGCTTCCTGCTTTGCTGGAAAACACCGCTATCAGCGATGCCACACTCGTCGCCCTTGCCGCGAGTGGGTCGCGCGAAATAGTCGTGGCTATGCAGCAGAGCCCGCGCGTACAAAAATCGCCTGCCATCCTGCAGGCATTGGCGGAGAATGCGAATTCGGCGGAACGGGAGAGTTCCCAGATGCTGGAGCAGGTGGCGCAGGTCGAGGCCTCCCTGGCTGATGCCGAGAGCGACTCGCCTTCCTCTCCGGAAGAGGACGCAGCCGTTGACGCCTTTCTCGCCGAGCACTCCAAAGAACTCGTCATGGAAGGGGAGAAACCCTTTCAGCCGATGGGTGGCATTCATGAATTCGAATTCCATTCTGCCGAAGCGGCGACAGCGCCTGCGGAAATGTCTGCTGCTCCGGCAGAAAGCCATAGCGAAGAACCTTCCGCGGTCACCGCGGCGGCGCCAGATTCCACGCATTCGGCGGCCACTGCCACCCGCAAGGCGCCGGCCGCGAAGAAGCCTCATCCCAACCCGGAAGCGGAGCGAGGCAGTGCGTTGCAGAAAATCTCCAAGCTTGACATTAAGGGACGGATTCAAATGGCGATGAAAGGGACCAAAGAAGAACGGTCGATCCTGATCCGCGACAGCACTAAACTGGTCGCGCTCGCCGTGCTGGAATCAGGCAAGATCACTGACGGTGAAGTGGAGAAATTCGCCAGCCAGAAGAACGTACTGGAGGCCGTGCTGCGCCAGATTCCTATGAAGCGGCGCTATGCCAAAAACTACAATGTAGTGCGCAACCTGGTAGCAAATCCGCGCACTCCGCTCGACGTATCCCTTGCGTTGATGAAGAACCTGCTGGTCTCTGACCTCCGCAACCTGTCGTCCAATAAAGAAGTATCGGACACGATTCGCAAACTCGCGCTCAAGATGTTCAAGACCAAGAGCGATCCGACCAAGAAATCGCATTAGGGCGCCGGTGGATTAAAATGGAAGTGGAAAGTCGGGCGTCTCGCCCGACGTACCGCAGGTTACTGAGCCAAGGTTCTCTTATGATTTCCCCAGTCGTCACCGATCCGATCACGGACATTCTGAAGCGCGCGAAGACAATTGCCGTCGTGGGACTGTCGGACAGCCCCTTGCGTCCGAGCCACGGAGTTGCCGCCTACCTCCAAACGCAGGGGTATCGCATCATACCGGTCAATCCTCAGATTCAGACTTCACTGGGCGAGAAGGCGTATCCGTCCTTGCTTGATGTGCCGGAAAAGATTGACATCGTGGATATCTTTCGCCGTCCGGAATTTGTGGAGGAAGTGGTGGACCAGGCGATCCAGTTGAAGATTCCAACTGTGTGGATGCAGGAAGAGATCATTCACGAAAAAGCCGCGCAGAAAGCGCGGCAGGCTGGAATTTTCGTGGTGATGGATCGCTGCATTCTGCTTGAACACCGCGCCCGCTTCCGCTGAGCATTAGCGGCGCAGCATGATCACGGTTGCGTCGTCCCGCAGGCCGGCTCCATTCGCAAACTTCCGCACATCTTCCAGCAAGGTCTCGGGACAAGCGTCCGGGCGCTGTACGTACGCGGCCAGACGGGCCGGGCCATATTCTTCGTCGTCCGGTCCAGTCGCTTCTGTGATTCCGTCACTGTAGAGAGCGATCCGGAATTGCTCCGGTAACTCCACGGTGGTCTCGGAAAACGAACCGTGGCGAATGCCTAAAGGCAAGCCCATCTCGGTCTGCAGAAACCTTGCGCCCGCGCCATCTACCAGCAGCGGCGGCAGGTGACCGGCATTCGCATAGGTCAGTGTGCCTCGCGCTGGATCAAGCACGGCGTATACCATGGTGACGAAGCGTCCTGATGGGAAGTCTTCCACCAGCAGCTTGTTTAATTTCGTGAGCACTTCCGAAGGAGTGCAGGAGTTCTCTGCCAGCGAGCGCAACATCGCGCGGGTCGCCGACATCAGAAGCGCCGCCGCCGTGCCCTTTCCGGAGACATCCGCCAGCACCAGTCCCCAACACCCGTCATGCAGGTCGATGAAGTCGTACCAGTCGCCGCCAATCGCACCAGCTGGAATGGAAAGTCCTGAGACTGCAAACCCCGGGATAAAGGGAGAACTCTTGGGAAGCAGGGCCTGCTGAATGGAGCGCGCCTCCTGCGCTTCGCGGCTCATCTTCTCGCGCTCGCTCCGCTCCTGCTGGAAACGGCGCGCATTCTGGACGGCTACCCCGATGTGGCTGCACAGGCCCTGGAAGAGCCATAGCTGATCCGCATCGAACGCGTCTAAATCATGATGCGACGCAGTAAATACACCGACCAACTCGCCTTCGACCGCCAGGGGAATGGCCACCTCTGAGCGCGTGTCGGCCTCACAAGCGATGTAATACGGGTCCACGCTGACGTCCGGTGCGTAACGCATCTGGCCCGTTGCCGCGACGTAGCCGACGAGCCCCTCTTTGCCGACCTTGAGGCGGTGCCCCTTATGGTGCAGGCTGCACCCGTGCACACCCGCCAGCACCATCTCGCACTGTTCCGGCTCGTGCAGGAACACATTGATCTCCGCGCATCCGAAGGAGCAGGCGATGTCGTTGACAATTTTGTCGATGAGCTGGTCGAGGTCGAGAATCGAGCTGATCTTGTGGGCCGCTTTCTGCAGCTTCAGCAATTCCTGCACGCGGTCGCTGGGCAGCGTGCCGATCAGGTCCGCACCGGAATTCGCAAAAGTTGCACCGGGGCTGGTCGCCATGGTGTAAACCTCCGAAGCAAGGCAGGTAAGCCGTTGGAACAGAGTAGCTTATCGCTGGCTATGAGATGCCTGCAAGTACACTTTAGACTCTTTTTCGAGCTTTGTTTGGGCGGTCGGCGTCGCCGCGTGCACATGACTGCGGATTGGGGTCCGGTTCGGTGGCGCAGACAGATTCCTCCGCCGCGTTCGGCTTCGGAATGACAAGATTTGAGGATTACCCCCGCCGCATGCGTTTGATCTCTTCCAGACGCTCGCGGATGCGCCGCTCTACGCCTTCGTTGGTGGGAGCGTAATATTCGCGATCCTTGAGGTTATCCGGCAAGCATTGCATGTCGGCGACCTTGCCTTCGAGGTCGTGGGCATACTGGTAGCCCTGTCCGTAGCCGATGTTCTTCATCAACGACGTGGGCGCATTCCGCAGATGCAGCGGCACCGGCTGGGCGGCAGTGCGTTCGACGTCCACCTGCACCGTGGAGTACGCGGTGTAGAGCGCGTTCGACTTGGGCGCCACCGACAAGTAAACGACCGCCTGTGCCAAGGCCAGATTGCCTTCCGGCATGCCGATGAAATCCACGGCATCGCGAGCCGCCATGCAGAGCGCCAGAGCAGTCGGATCGGCCAGCCCGATGTCTTCCACCGACATCCGGACCACGCGTCGTGCGATGTAGAGTGGATCCTCGCCCGCCTCGAGCATCCGTCCCAGCCAGTACAGAGCCGCGTCCGGATCGCTGTTGCGGACGGACTTGTGCAGCGCCGAAATCAGGTTGTAATGCTCTTCGCCCGCCTTGTCGTAGAGCAGGATTCTCTTTTGCAGAGCGTCCTGCACGATCTCGTTCGTGATTTCCGCGCCGGTTTCCGTGCCCGAGTTCTCCTTGGCAAGCGCAGCGGCGACTTCGAGCACGTTGTAGGCGCTTCGGGCATCGCCGCTGGAATAACTGGCAATTTTCTTGAGAACGTCGGCCGAAGCGCGCAGCTTCATCTTTCCCAGGCCGCGCTCTTCATCGGAGAGAGCGTTCTCGATCAGGAGCACAATTTGCTCTTCGGTAAGCGGCTTTAAGACATACACCCGGGTGCGCGACAGCAAGGCGGAATTGATCTCGAACGAGGGATTTTCGGTCGTCGCGCCGATCAGGCGGATATTGCCCTTCTCGACGTGCGGAAGAAAGGCATCCTGCTGGGCTTTGTTGAAGCGATGAATTTCATCGATGAAGACGATGGTGCGCGTGCCATACTGCCGCGCGCGTTCGGCATCCGCCATGACTTGCTTGATTTCCTTGATGCCGGCCAGCACCGCCGAAAATTCGATGAAGTCCGCCTTGGTCATGCGGGCGATGATTTTGGCCAGTGTGGTCTTGCCCGTGCCGGGAGGGCCCCAGAAGATGAACGAACCGGGATCGTCGCGGTCGATCTGCGTACGCAGGGGCTTGCCCGGACCAACCAGATGCTCTTGCCCCACGAACTCGTCCAGGGTGCGCGGACGCATGCGATCCGCCAATGGACGGCTGCCATCGGAGGGATTCACACCGCCCGGAATTGTTTGGAATAAGCTCATTTGCTGTTCATTTTCACCACAGAGTCACAGAGACACAGAGGGAACCATAAATACCTATTCTGGAGTTGTCTCTTCTTTCTCTGTGCCTCTGTGTCTCTGTGGTGACTAGTCGTTATGCTTTTTTCTCGCAATTTCATAGAGCACAATACTTGCCGCCACCCCTGCATTCAGCGATTCCACTTGCGGCGCGTGCGGGATGGCGACGAACTCGTCGGCCTTTGACAGCAAATCTCGCGGCACGCCGCCGCCTTCGCCTCCCACTAAGATTGCAATGGGAGTGGCAAGGTTTGCCTCTGGCAGGGGCACGCCTTTGTGCGAAGAGGTGGCCACGACTCGCACCGATTTTTGCCGAAGCTGGGGAAGCACCTCTAGCAGTTTCACCCGAACTACGGGCAAACGAAAAATCGACCCGGCCGAACCGCGCACCACCTTCGAGTTAAACGGGCTCACGGTGCCTTCTCCCAACCATACTCCGGCGGCGCTGAAAGCTTCGGCCGAGCGCAGAATAGTTCCCAGGTTCCCCGGATCCTGCAATCCGGCTACAACCACTAAAGGGCCGATGGCAAGCTTCTCCAGAATTTCTGCCATGGAACCCTGACGGTAACGCACCAGCGCGGCCACGCCCTGAGGGCTGTCGCTGGGGACCATGCCGGCAAACAACTTATCCGGCAGAACTGCGGTTTCCACGTGTGCTCCCAACTGCGGCATCAACTTCTGCGCCTGATTTTCCGCAGATTCGCTGAAGAAAACGGCATCGAATCGCAGGCCGCTGCGGATCGCCTCCTCCACAATGCGGAGTCCCTCGATCGCGAAGCTCCCGCTCTCGGTCAGTTCGGCCCGGGAAAAGGCTCGCCGCATTTCCTTCACCAGCGAGTTATGACGGCCTTCCACCCGGCGAAGCCGTTCCGGCGTAGTTTTCGCGGGCCGAGTGGTGGGAGAGCGCTTGCTCATGGTCGGCTACCCGGGCAGCATGATACCCGGTTTGTTCGGCTTGCAGGTGCGCTCCATGTTATGTTAGCTTTCGCCGTCTCAACTGGAAAAACTGGGAAGGAACCGCTGTGCTCGCGGAAATCATTAAGATTCATCACGAAAGTCCGGAAGCGTCCCTGGTGAAGTACGCGGCCGAGCAAATCAAGGCGGGCCAGGTGTTGGGCATGCCAACCGACACGTTCTACGGTCTGGCCGCCGACCCGCTCAACCTGCGCGCGGTCGAGCGCGTCTACGAGATCAAGTCCAGGTCGCGGCACAAGCCGCTTTCGCTGCTCATCGAAAGTGTCGATCAGGCGGAAGACCTCGCGCGTCCCCTGCCCAAGGAATTCTATGATCTTGCCCGCCGCTTCTGGCCGGGACCGCTGACCATCATCGTGCGGGCTGCTTCGAAACTGCCGCTGAAAGTCACCGCGAACACCGGCAACGTCGCGCTCCGGATTCCGTCCGCCAAGATTCCCCTGGCCGTGATTCGGGCTGCCGGCATTCCGATCACGGCGACTTCCGCGAATCTGAGCGGCGCCTCCGAATGCACGACCGCGGAGCAGGTCCGTGATCAACTGCAGGACCGCATCGGCATCATCGTGGATGGAGGAGCTTCGCCGCGCGAGGTGGCCTCCACCATTGTCGACCTCAGCAATGGTGACGAGCGCTGGCGGGTCATTCGCGAAGGAGCGATTCCCGCCAAGGAGATTTCTACGTTCTTCGCGCAGGGATGATGAAGGCGCTCGAAGTCTTACGCCGTTCTCGGCTGCTGCAAATCCTGGCGGCGGTCGCGCTCTTTCTGAGCCTTTTCCTGGTGATCACCAGCCTGCGAATTGTTCGCGAAGCCGGCAAGCAGGAACTGCACCCCGCGGACGCAATCGTGGTATTCGGTGCGGCTGAGTATGCTGGGCATCCTTCCCCTGTTCTGCGCGCCCGCCTCGACCATGCCTATGATCTTTTCAAAAGCGGCCTGGCGCCTGTAGTCATCACCACAGGTGGCGCCGCGGCCGATCCCAGTTTCAGCGAAGGGGGCGTGGGCCGCGACTACCTCATGCATCGCGGCATTCCTGAACGAAATCTGATTGCGGAAACGATGGGTACCGATACCGCCCACTCGGCAGAGCGCGTGGGAGTCATCTTGCGCGCGAACGGCATGCATAGCTGTCTTGCGGTCAGCGATGAGTATCACGTGTTCCGCATCAAGAAACTCCTGCAGCACGAAAAAATCCAGGTCTACGTCGCCCCCCGCGCCGGATCGCGCCCGCGCAGTCGCTGGCAGAGGATGATTGCTGTTCTGCGGGAAGCAGGGAGTTACTTGGCGTGGAAGATGAATGTACCGGCGTAGGAAAGTTTCGAGTTTCAGGTTTCGAGTTTCAAGTCAGTCCGAATGAGAAGGATTTGCGCGGAGCCCCACCCGAAACTCGAAACTGTTTTCCTACCACCCCATCCGCTCGCGCAGTGCCGTAACGTGGGCCACGTGATGGCGTCCATGCCACGCGTACAAAGCGAGATTTTTTTCCAGCGTCATCGGTCCGATTTCAGGATGGCGGAAGGTGCGCTTCCATTCGGCTGGCTGGATCGCGCGCAACATCAAGATCCAACGCTTGTGCAGATCTTCAAGAAGAGACAGTGAAAGCTCAATCGGGGCGGTCTTCGCCTCCGGCAACTCGGCCCAGCGATCCTCCATGTACGGACGGATGGTGGGCTCCTCCTCGGTCAGAGCAAGCTTGAAGCGGATGTAGGAATTAAGGTGGCTGTCGGGAACATGGTGGACGACCTGGCGCACCGTCCATCCGCCCTCGCGATAGGGTGTGTCGAGTTGCTGCGCGGAGAGACCCTTCACTGCGGCCTTCAGGCGAGCCGGGGCTTGCTCGATGTCTTCGAGAAACTCGATTCTTTGATCGTCGCTGAGTGGACCTTCAAAGGAAAACTTTCCGATGGGATAGCGCGCGTCTGCCATGTCTTCCTCCCGCAACATTAGATCATCAGCGAGCAGATCGGATGCGAAAAGACAAGGCCACGCTTGTGAAGGGATCTGAGCGCGGAACGGGTAAACGGGTCGGGGGCAGCAGCAGATTCCTCCGCCGTGCGGCGTCGGAATGACAAGAACCACAAGAACCATAGGATAGGGCGGGCGATGGGGGGCCATGGCCGGATTCGGCTGCTGGCCCGCGGTCAAACGTCGAATCTCGTAACGTAATCCTCAAGTCTTGTCATTCCGACGCCGAACGGCGGAGGAATCTGCGACAGCAAGGCGCGAGAAGCGGTTGCACGTCTACACTGGCGGATGCTCTTCGACTACTGCACGGCGACCGAGACATTCGTGGTGTGACTGGTCGTGCCATCGGTTGCGTTCACAGCTACCGTGTACGATCCCACCGGCGTGCCTGAACCCGAGCCTTTGGGGGTGGAACTGCTGCTGCCGCCGCATCCAACTGCCGCGACGATCAAGGCCACCGTCACGAGAGCCAAGGCCACGCTCCAACGCCGACGGCGCGACGGAATCGCAATCAGGAATACTCCAGCCAGCAAGCCACCACCGCTGGTGAACCAGAAAGGAATGCCCGCCGGCTCGAGCTCTGCGTGGGCCGTGTTGATTGTCAACGTGACTGTACCGCTAGTGGTTGAGCTGTTGAGTACGACCGGGCTGCCGCTGATCGAACAGCTGATGAATGCCGAAGCGGGAGCCGTGCAGGTGAAACTGACGGAACCGCTGTAACCGTTTATGGAAGTCACCCTAATTGGCGTAGTCGCCATTTGCCCCGGTGAAGCGATGGTCATGGGCGCGATCTTTGGAAGGACATAGTCTGCTGCGGTTACAAAACCAGAACTCGAACTTATCAAGGTATTGCCGTCGGGAGTCCCGAGGCCGGTGACCAGATCGAAACCAGTCCCTGCTTTATAGCCGATCACGAGAGTTCCTGAAGTCGGACAGTTCGGAGATCCAGATGCACAGGGGACCTGGTTGTTGCCGGTAGTCACATCATGAAATGCGGAGCTGTGCGAATAGAGCAGCGGGTTGACGTTTCCCTGTCCGCCTGATGCGATAGCCTCGTTCCATACAGCAACAATCCCGGAGAATATCGGAGCTCCAAATGAAGTCCCACCGGCTACGTTCAGATTACTGCTTGCGTCCCGGAAACCATTTACGCAACTTCCTCCAGAGCACAAGAGGTACCCGTCATGGTTGGGATCGGCGGCGAGCGCGATGTCGGGCACATCACGCTTACCATCACTGGGGACGCCGGTGCCGGTTTGCCAACTGGGCTTGGAGAACAGCGTGCTCGCGCCTCCACCACTGGCCGAAAGAGCATTGACCGCGGTTGTGTCGTTCCATGCGGTCTCGGGAATGTACTGCAACGCGGAACCGTTATTGCTATTGTTGGTGACACTCCAGTAAGTCCCCGGGGAGCTCAGGTCGCCGCTAAATGAGGTTCCGCCCACCGAGGTCACATAGGGCAGAGCGCCGGGTACATCGACCGCAATCCCGCCCTGCGCAGGAAGCGTGGGGGAGCTGTCGCAGTCGGCGGCGCCGAAGTCTCCCGACGCCGCGGAAATGGTTTGCCCCTGCAGGTTGGCCTTTTGCGTTTCCTGTTGCAGCGTGGTGAGGAAAGACGACGGCAGGTTCTGCTCGCAATTGCCGTAGCTCATGCTGATGACCGGCGCGATATTGTTATCGATCGCATACAGGAAAGCATCAAAAACGCTCGTGGTGTTGGAGTTTCCGACGTATACGAACGTCTCACTGGCGCCCTTCGCGACTCCCTCGGCCCATTCCAGATCGAGGCTGGACTCTCCCACGTCTCCCGTAACCACCGTGGATGTTCCCGAGTTCGGCACGAGAGTCATGGTGAAATTCGCGGCAGTGCGCGCCGGTAATCCGGACGCAGAGCGAAATGCGTCAATATCGGCAGTATTAATAGCAGACTGGCCGACTACCACGAGCTGCTGTCCATTGCCGTCGAACCCCTTCGTGTACAGTGTCTGTAAGTCGTAGATCGTAGCTATGTCGTCCGGAACAAGGTAGTGATTGCCCGAAATACTAGACGTAAAATTCGCCTTGACGTCTTCCGGGGACAGCTTGCGGATGTGTGCTCTTGCCCTGGGTCGAAAATCGCTCAGGCCATGAACTCCCAGCACCACATCGGCAAGCGCCGCCGGCACCGCCAATTCAGTGCTATGGGCAAAGTGGTTTTCTCCATCCACGGTGTACCGATGCATCTCGGTGCGGAACACGGTTTCGATTTGCGAAACCGATCCCGTGAACCAGACCTGCGTGCGCCCGCGGGCGACGCGGTTCACGGTGAAGCCCTCCGACTGCAGCCAGGAAACGACTTTGTTCAGGTCGGCGGTGCTCAAGCCGAAACGGTCCGCGTATTGTTCGGGGGTCAGCCACTTATGATAGTTCGCCGATTTCGGATCCTGCTGCTCGGCGAGCAGTTTTTCGACCGCCGCTTCCTGGGACGCTGTCCGCTTGAATGTCAGCGATACGCTCTCGAGTTGGATGCCGCCGTCCATGCGTCCCTGGTCAGTTGCGTGTTGCAAAAGCGGATGCACGGTTCCGCGCAGCACAGCAGTGTCGCGATCATCAATGCCTTGCGTAATGCGGTTCGAAACTTTGACTTGCGAAAACGAGCTCAATGCAATACCCAGCGTAAAGAAGAGGGTGGCTGGCTTCAGAAAAGAGGACACGAGTCGACTCCGATGGAAACGGCTTGGAATTAGTTTTTCGCTATCCCGGAATGGATTCATTTTAAGGGACGAAGGATGCCTCTGACACTTGAACTTGCCGGACTTGGTCTGACTGATTTTATGTCAGAGACCGTGTCTCAGACTCCGCCACTAGGACATTACCAATGTTAACGGCGCGTTAAGGCGAGGATGCGGACCGGCCCATCCACCTGACCCTCAAGCTTCATAGGAGCCACCACTACCACGGCGCCCGCATCGGGCACGCGTTCGAGGTTTGCGACATTTTCCAGGTGGTAAACACTATGCGCCAGCGTGTACTGATGCACGGCCAGCGTACGAGACGATCCCGGATCGACGCTCAGGGTATCAATTCCAAGCGCCAGGGCCAGGCGGGCTTCGACCAGAAACTTCGCCGCGTCCTCGGAATATCCGGGGAAATGCATGACGCCTTTCTTGTCGATATTGCGATAGTCCTTGGGCGAATCCCAGCGCGTTCCCCAACCGGTGCGGGCCACCACCACAGATCCGGGAGGAATTTCGCCGTGAATCTGTTCCCACTGCGCGATGTCTTCAACGGAAACTTCGTAATCGGGATTGCGACGAACTTGTGCGGTTACGTCCAGCACTGTGAGCGGCGCGATCAGGCGTTCGGGTGGAATCTGGTCCACCGTCCACATGCCTCGCAGCAGGTGCGCGGGCGCATCAATATTGGTATTGGAGGAAGCTGCAGTTGAAGTACGGCGCAGTTCCATCTTCTGCACGATCGCAGCGCTCCGGACCGGGGAAGCTGCCAGCTTGCCTACGCCGTCCTGATGGGATCTTAAGGGGTGCGTCAGGTCCACCACGCCGGTGAAACTGCCGGGCTGCGTGGCATCAGGACGGTGCTGCGCGAATAGTAGTAGAGCCAACGCCAGGGCGTATCCGATAACGACTGTCTTGATTCTCATTGCTTCCCTACAAAACAAACGCCGGACTCGCCGCGGACTTCAACAACGGTCTCGGATCGGTAACCACCAGGGGAGGTACTAAGAAATTGTCGCTTGTAGTAACCAGACCCTCAAGGTACCGATGGACATGACCCAGTGAGGGAAAGGCTTTCTCGTCGAAATCAGGAGACGAGGTCGGCGAAGGTTGCGGCGATCACTGCCGCGAATGCGGTGCCAGTGAAGTTGACGGCATCGTTGCCCAGCCAGCCTCGGCGTTCGCACAGAGCGCCGAGCAAACTGTCGATCAGCATGCCGAGCACGCCAGCCAGTGTCACAATCGATAACCAGCGGATGGGAAGAATTCCGGCAACCACAGCCACAGTGGACACTAGCGCTGCCGCGACCGCTCCGGAAAGAGTTCCGGCGAGGGTAATTCCGCCGTCGGTGCCGGCGGGCACGCGCTCGAAAGTCGTAATCAGGCGCGCGTTTCCGCTAAGAGCCTGTCCACATTCACTGGAAACTGTATCGGCCGCTGCTTCCGCGAGAGCTGCGACCATCGCCAAGAGCAAAACTGGAGTGCCGACAGCAGCGTAAAACACCGAGCAAGTGGCAGCCACACCGATGTTGGCCAGAACCTGCGCGGCCGTCCGGCCTTCCCCTCTCTCGGCGGTTCCCAATCGCTGCTTGCGGGAGAGGCCGAACCGTGTCGCCGCCCAGGTCAGCGCGAATACTGTCAAAAGCGCCGCAAATCCTCCCGGACCCGCCCCCGCAAACAAGGCGAAGCACACGATCGCGCCCGCAACCGCTCCCGAGCGCGTGACCCCGCGCACAAGGTGTCCTAAGGCCGCAAATACGAGCGTAACGGCCAGAACAACCCCAAAACGGCCCGCTGTGTGCGTCCACCACCCCTGCTCGATAGCCATTAACCCCAGTGTCATGAGTCGCATACCAAAGGAACAGTGTTTCTTCCGTGGCCCGGGGGGCGGGAATCAAGTTTATAACCACCAGCACTGGTGCCCGATCTCCGACAGACGCAGCGGGTCGTGCTTTTTCTCTGGATTACCCCTCAAGGTTGCTGCATCAAAAAAGCAATCGTGCGCTACACTCTCCACGCTGGGCGCGGCTCTGGCGCCTTTCTCAAGTCTGAGGTGAACTGATGGCGGCCTCCGTTTGGTCTGGATACTTGACGTTTGGCTTGATTTCGATGCCGGTGCGCTTATTTTCAGGCGCTCGGAGTAGCGGCATCTCGTTCAACATGCTCCATCGACCCGACTTGCAGCGGGTCAAACAGCAATATTACTGCCCGGCCGACAATCGCGTGGTCGAGCGTAGCGAAATCGTAAAAGGCTACGAATTCCGCAAGGACGAGTACGTGGTGGTCGAACCGGAAGAGATCAAGAAGATCGAGCCGCGGACCGCGAAGACCATGGAGATCCTCGAGTTCGTGAAAGCGAGCGAGGTCGATCCCGTCTACTTCGAATCCTCGTACTACATGATCCCCGACGAAGCCGGCCGCCGACCCTATGCCTTGTTGACTAAAGCGCTGGAGGAGAGCGACTACGTGGCCATCGCGAAGCTCACCATGCACAACCGCGAGTACACCGTTTTCCTGCGTCCCCATGAAGGCGGAATGATGCTGCACACCATGTATTACGCCGAGGAAGTGCGAGAGGTGGAGGGCTTCGGCGCGCCTGACGTCGAACTCAAAGACGCGGAAGTAAAAGTGGCGCATCAATTGATCGAGGCCCTGGCCGCGGAATGGGATCCGGAGAAATACCACGACGACTTCCAGGAGAACCTGAAGAAACTCATTCAGACCAAGCTCGAAGGCGGCAAGGTAGTGGAGATCGACAAGCCAAAGAAGATGGCGCCCGTGGTCGATTTGATGGCCGCGCTGAAACAGAGCCTCGCCGAAATGGAAGGCAAGAAAAAGCCGGCCGCGAAGGCGCCGCCCGAGGCGGCGGTCGCCGGCGGTAAATCTAGACGGGGCAGGTAGGACGCGGGCTGCATTGTGTCATCGCGCCGCTATAACATCGATGCCCATTCGATCTTGCGGCGACGCCCCCCGTTCACCACAGAGCCACAGAGTCACCAGAGGAAAATAAATCATTAAGTGATCGCGGCTTTGGCATAGCCTGCGCAATCGCATCCACCCGCCGGTACACATCTTCGTACACCTTCAGGCAACCCGAACGGACTCGCCCAACACTAATTGCAGGAAGCGAACTTGCACTCGAAATCCAGAACTGAGACTCCCAAGAATTGACGACTGGCAAAATGCTCGGCCAGTAGCCAGTAGCTCCGTTTCCCGATTACAATGATCAATTCTTCGCAAAGCCTTGAAACTTCATGAATGTTCCGGCGGGGTGCCGATGCGTTTAGTGTGTAATGGGCGATTCGCCGCCCTTCTGTTTTGTTTCCTGATCTGCATTGCCTGTGGCGACGTTTACCGTCCCACCATCATTCCCAACCCCGTGCAGCCGCCTGATCCGAAGAATTTTCACTCCATCTACACCGTCAACCAGAACGGCGCTACGAATCCGGGTACTGGGATGCAAGTGGACGTTTCCGGCGACTCCAGCGAGGGCGTGACGCGCGTTGCCATGATGCCCGTCCACGCGGCTTTACAGGGCACGCGCATTTGGGTCGCGAACAGTTTGTCGGACTCTGTCAGCGTCTTCACCACCGCAGTGGGCTCGAGTATTCCCATCGGGGCCTCCACAAATGTCAATCTGCCGACGGGCGCGCGCCCCGTGTTTGTGCACAGCACCGAAACCGCCGAGATGTATGTGGCTAATTCGGGGCCACGGGGGACCGATCCAATTACCCTCTTGCCTTACTACGTCGTCGACGCCATCAACTCGACCAGCGACGTGATTGACGCCGAAATCCGCGTCACGGGAACGATCCCTTGGGGCCTCGCCGAAACTCCCGACGGCAAGCAGCTCTTTGTCGTGAATAAAGGCAGCAACAACGTGTCGGTGGTGAGTACCGTCGACAAGCTGGAAAGCGCGATTCTTCCGGTAGGTGTGTCGCCGAGATGGGCGGTCGTGCGCAGTGATGGCGCTCGCGTATATGTCCTCAGCCATGATGACGGACTGGTCGCCACCATCAACAGCTCTGTCATCCCGGACCAGGTGATTGGCAGCACCCCGGTGGGCGCTGGAGCCGATTTTCTTTATTACGATAGCCGGCGCAATCGCCTGTACATTCCCAACCCCACGACCAATAATGTCGTCATCTTGGACGCGACGGTCGATCCACCGGCAACTCTCGCGACCATCGATCTGACGGCGCCAATTCCGGCTGGTGGCGGCGCACCCTGCCCGGCCAGCGGATGTTCGCCGGTCTCCGTGGCCGCGCTTCCGGATGGCACGCGCGCCTACATCGCCAGCTATTACATCGATAGCACCTCGGCGAATTGCCAGCAGACCCCTTGCTTCCAGGCCCAGGTCACCGTGGTGGACGAGCTGACGAACCAGGTCACGAAGTCGATACCGTTGCCACAAGTCTCGGTTTCGAGCATGGGAAATTGTGCGAGCGCACGATTCCGCGTGTCTGCGGCTGTGGCCTTCGACGGTTCACGCGTGTACGTATCGAGCTGTGATGCAGGCGGAGTTTCCAGCATCAATCCAGCCGGCGACCAGTACTTCGCGGCGATCCCGGCTCCCGGAAGCTCGTTTGCGCCTACCTTGTTGAACATCACAGCAGCAGTGCAGAACGGGTCACAAACGACCTACAGCTACACCTACGATCCGAACTCGGGCACTCCGATTTTCCTCGGCCAGATTGTCACCATCACCAATCTTTCCCAGCCTGCCGACAACGGCGCGTTCACGGTGGTCGGACTCGGGAACGGGACGTTCACGGTCAACAATCCATCCGGACAATCCACGGCGAATGAGAATGGCACAGGCCTCGGCCAGCCACCACCCCAGAACCCGGTGTTCGCCTTCTCGGGTTCTTAGAACGCGGGGGTCAACTCTGTGATGCGAAGGCGGGTTCCCCCGCCTCTCCAGCACGGCACGCCTACGCCACCCTCCTTATCGTTTTTGTCCTTTCGACGCCGAACGGGTGGAGGAATCTGCGACACTACAGCGCACGAGAGGCGATATCACGTCTGCATCGTCGCAGTGCCTGCGCGAGAGACCGACGTCATGAAATGACATTCGAAAAGAAGGTCGCGCTAGTTGATACGCGGTTTCGACCTGGACGGATCTGACGGATTGGTATACGTCAACCGTGACGCTAAGGTAGATTCCTCCGCCGCGCTCGGCTTCGGAATGACAAGATTCGGAAGATTTGTGATGGGATGGGCGCAGATTGATCGCCCACGGGCCCATTACGCTCAAGACACATGCTATGCGATCGTGCTGACGACATTCCGGATCGTTACCGGCCGCGGGAGCTGCGCCTCAGAGGATGCCCGCTTTGGCCGCGCTCGCGGATCGCGCTACCGCAACAACTCTTTTGCATGTGGTCATCTCGAGCGCGATCGATTGCGCCCAGCGCGGCTGACCGCTTTGAATTACTAATTCTTCGACCACGTACAATCTGCGGCCGACATCACAAGCCAATTCGTGCCAACGCCGCTTCCGGGACGCGGGCTTAGGATTTCTCCAGACAATCTTCAGTCCAGTCATGCAGCTCCCACTAGGACCGGAGTGTCCCTGAAAACTGAATAATGGACTTTCCGGTCTGCTTTCTATGGGGAGTATCGTGCGGAACGGGCTGGGGCTCTGTCGCCATTGTCACACCTCTGCGTGATCTCGATCACACAGAGTTGGCCTTGGCAGAAATGGAGAGACGGGCGTCCTCGCCCGTCCGGCGGTCGGAGACGCCGCCACTCCACGGTCGCTACGCGACCGCGCGATCGGTGATCTCGAGGCCCTTGTCGATGATGGCGAACGCCTCCCGCAGTTGCTGCTCGTTGACGCACAGGGGAGGATTGGTAAAGAACGTGTTCCAGCGAACGAATGTGTAGAGTCCGTTTTCGCGGAAGAACTTGCTGAGCGCCGTCATCTCTTCCGAAGTGCCGTTGAATGGGGCCATCGGCTGCTTCGTGCTGCGATTTCGAATCAGCTCGAAAATACCAAACAATCCAATCGAACGGACTGCGCCGACGGACGGATGCTTCCGTTGCATGTCCGCCCCCAGATCCTTCATGATGACGCCCATTTTGCACGCGTTTTCGATCAGGCGATCTTCTTCGTACACGCGAATCGTGGCCAGCGCCGCCGCACATCCCATGGGATGGCTGTTATAGGTCAGCCCTCCGTAAAAGACTTTGTCCTGGAAATGCTGCGCGATGTGATGGCGCATGCCCACGGCGCCGAGCGGCAGGTAACTGGAAGTCAATCCCTTGGCCATGCAGAGGAGGTCGGGCACAACCTTCCAATGATCCACGGCAAACCACTCACCGGTACGCCCGAAGCCAGACATGACTTCGTCGGCGATCATGACGATGCCGTATTTGTCACAGAGTTTGCGGACACCCTGCAGGTAGCCCTCGGGAGGAAGGAGAATGCCGTTGGTTCCAACCACCGGCTCGAGAATGAAGGCCGCGATTGTATGGGGACCTTCGAGTTGCATCACTTCTTCGATCATGGCCAGCGACGACTCGGCTGACTCCCAGCCGCGCTCGATTCCGTGGTACGGGTCGAGCACGCGCACGATACCGGGAATGCCAGGCTCCACCGGCCAGCGCCGCGGATCTCCCGTCAAGGAAATGCTGCCGGCGGTCGCTCCATGATAGGAGCGATAGCGAGCGATTATCTTATGGCGTCCAGTAAAGAAGCGCGCGATCTTGATGGCGTTCTCGTTGGCCTCAGCGCCGCCGTTGGTGAAGAAAAAAGTGTCGATATCCCCCGGAGTGATCTCGGCCAACTTTGCGCCTAAGCGAGCGCGCGGCTCGGTCGCCATGAAGGGATTGGCGTAGGCGAGCGTCGCAGCCTGTTCCTGAATCGCGCGAATCACGCGCTCATCCCCATGACCGATGTTGACGCTCATCAACTGGCTGTTAAAGTCGATGAAGCGCTTCCCTTCCGGCGTCCAGAAATAAATGCCCTTGGCGCGGGCGACCGGGATAGGATCGACCTTCGACTGAGCTGACCACTCGAAGAGGGTGTGCTTCTTGGTGAGGTCGACGATTTCCTGACCGCTAAGACTTGGAACTACTTCAGTAGTACTCATTCTGTCCTCGCAAGCGAACGCCAGTTCTTTTTCACCACAGAGTCACAGAGACACAGAGAAATCACGAAACTCTTCGGATAATTGCCTGCGTCAATAGCGGCACGTTGAAGTTGATCAGGAGTCCGACGCGCTTTCCCGACAGTTTCAAATATGTGAGCAACTGTGCTTCATGGATTTGGAGAATCTTTTCCACGCACTTGAGTTCAAGTATCACAGTGTTATCGACAACCACGTCCATCTTGTACCCGCAATCCAGCTTCAATCCTTTGTACGGCACAGGCAGATCGACCTGACGCTGGAAAGCTAAGCCGCGAAGATGCAACTCATGGCACAAACATTCTTCATAAGCCGATTCGAGCAGTCCCGGACCGAGCGCGCGGTGCACTTCGATGGCTGCTCCGATGATCGGCGCCGTTCGTGGATCTTTCCGTTCTTCGTTTTCTCTGTGACTCTGTGGTGAGGACCCCTGGCATGGTCAATTTCACTGTACGAAAGACGCCACATTAACCATTTCAGGAGCGGAGTTCAGTGACGACAGGCCCCACCTAATGTGATCAGAACTTGCGCGAGTGCTCCTTGGCCCAGCGCTCCACGACCACTTTCTTCTCCGTATAGAACTCCACCGAGTCGCGGCCCTGTCCGTGCATGATGCCGAAGAAGCTGTCTTTCCATCCGCTGAACGGGAAATAGGCCATGGGCGCGGCGACGCCGATGTTGATGCCGATATTCCCTGCCGGAGCTTCGTAGCGGAAGCGGCGAGCGGCCGCGCCACTCGACGTAAACAGCGATGCCTGATTGCCGTAGGGATTGCGCTCTAGAAACGCAAGCGCTTCGTCCATGTCGTTGGCATGCACCATGCTCAGCACAGGTCCAAAAATTTCGGTGTGCGAAAGTTCGCTGCTCGCAGGCACCCCGTCGAGAATCGTCGGCTTCACGAAGTTACCACGCTCGTGGCGTGGGATCTTGGGATTTCGGCCATCGACCAGCACCTTGGCTCCCTGTTTCTCCCCAACTCCAATGAGCGATTCGATCCGGTCTTTACTCTGCTTGGTAATCACCGGGCCCATCTGCACCCCATCTTCGAGACCATTGCCCACTCGCAACTTCGAGGCAGATTCCGCGATGGCGTCGCGGAAGGTCTTTTGCGCTTCACCGATTGTGACGGCTACAGACACAGCCAGGCAACGCTGCCCGGCACAGCCAAAAGCGCTGTCGCTGATGATCTGCGTCGCCATCTGCATATCGGCATCCGGCAGAACGATCACCGGATTCTTCGCGCCGCCCTGACATTGCGCACGCTTCCCTTTTTCTCCGGAACGCGCGTAGATGTAGCGGGCTACCGGAGTGGAACCGACAAAGCTGATGGCACGCACCCGCGGATCGTCAATCAATGTGTCGACCGCGACCTTGCCGCCATTCACCAGGTTTACGACGCCCTTCGGCAGCCCCGTTTTTTCGATCAGTTCGTAGACATACCGCATGGTTAGCGGAACGCGCTCCGACGGCTTCAGGATGAACGTATTGCCTGTCGCAATCGCATAGGGCAGAAACCAGAATGCAATCATGCCCGGAAAGTTGAACGGCACGATCGCAGCCGTCACACCCAAAGGCTGGCGGATCATCATCTCGTCGATGCCGCGCGCGACATCTTCCAGGTTGTAGCCCTGCATCATCACCGGAATGCCGCAGGCCACCTCCACATTTTCGATCGCGCGCCGCATCTCCGCCTTCGCCTCGGTGAAGGTCTTGCCATTCTCCTGCGTAATGAGGCGGCTGATGTCGTCGAGGTGATCCTCGAGTAGCACTTTCAGCTTGAAGAGCGGCTGAATGCGGTCCTCAGGGGGCGTCCGGCGCCATGCGGGATAAGCCGCGGCGGCCGCGTCAATGGCCTTGGTGACCTCGGCTGCATCGGAGATGGGAACCTTGCCCAGGCTCTCACCAGTAGCAGGATTGAGAATTTCCGACCACTCGCGGGCATGTGACTCGACCCACTGGCCGTCAATGTAATGCGGAATTTTCGCTTCAGTAATAATCGCGGTGCTCATGGCAGCATGCCTCGGAAATCGTGAAGAATATCGTGACCCGACAGAGCGGGAGACCCATTGCGGAACGCGTTTTCGCTGATATCTAGCTTACACCGGTTGCGCGGCCGCTTCCTGCTTTCTTTCGTAAACGGCCTTGAACGCTCCTTCGAGCACGTCGAGCGCTTCATCCATCTGCGCATCGGTGATCACCAACGGCATCAGCAGGCGAATCACGTTGCCGTAGGAGCCAGCAGAAATCGTGATCACACCGTGCTCGTAACAATACTGCGTGACCTGTTTTGTTTCTTCCGACGCCGGTTCGCGCTTGTCCTGCGATTGGACCAGTTCCACCGCCTGCATGGCGCCCAATCCACGCACCTCGCCGATCAAGGGCCAGCGTTTCTGCCACTCGCGCGCACGCTTCTGGAAGTGGTCGCCGAGAGACTGGGCACGCGCGTTCAGATCCTGCTGCTCGAACATGTCGAGCACGGCCAGCGCCGCTTCGCACGCGACCGGATTGCCCGCGAACGTTCCACCCAAACCGCCCGGGCCGGGAGCATCCATGATCTCAGCGCGGCCGGTAATCGCGCCCAGGGGCAAGCCTCCGCCAATCGATTTGGCGGTCACGAGGATGTCGGGCTCAATGCCGTAGCGCTCGCTGGCGAAGAGCGCGCCCGTACGTCCGAAGCCGCTCTGCACTTCATCGGCGATGAAAAGCACGCCGTGCTTGTGGCAAATCTCCACCAGGGTGCGGAAGTAATCGAGCGGAGGCGCCACGAAACCGCCTTCACCCAGAACCGGCTCGGCAATCACTGCCGCGACGCCTTCTGCAGCCACCACGCGCTTGAAGGTGTCTTCCAGATGACGCGCGCAATACAGATCACACGATGGATACGTCAGCGAATACGAACAGCGATAGCAATAGGCAAACGGAATGCGATAAACCTCGCCCGGAAAGGGCTGGAATCCCGCCTTGTAAGGATGAGTCTTGCTGGTGAGCGACAACGCCATCATGGTGCGTCCGTGAAAAGCGTCTTCGAACGCGATGATCCCTGGACGGCCGGTGGCGGCGCGGGCGATCTTCACAGCGTTTTCGACCGCCTCGGCGCCGGTGTTTACGAACAGCGTTTTCTTCGGAAATTTTCCGGGCGTGATCTCGTTCAGGCGCTCCGCCAATCGCACATAGCATTCGTAAGGCGTCACCTGCACACAGGTGTGCAGAAATTTGTCAAGTTGCCGTTCGATAGCGGTGAGCACGCCCGGCGCGCGATGCCCAGTGTTCAGGCAGCCGATGCCGCCCGCGAGATCGATGTAGCGATTGCCGTCGACATCTTCGAGAATCGCGCCTTCCGTTTTGGCCACGTAAATCGGAGTGGCGTGCGATAGCCCGCGGGGCACTGCTTTCGAGCGGCGCTCGGAAAGCGCCTTCGATTTGGGACCCGGGATCGAGGTTTTCAGTTGGATCGTTGCCATCTCAGTACCATCCGATGGGAGATTCGTTCAAGTTGATGTGGACCTGCTTGGTCTCGAGATACTCTTCGATGCCCCAGGGCCCGAGTTCGCGGCCGAAGCCGGACTGCTTGTAGCCGCCCCACGGTGCTTCGACGTACGTGGGCTGCATGTGGTTGATCCACACAATGCCCGCGCGCAGCGACTTCACCACACGGAAGGCCTTGAATATATCGCGAGTCCACACTGCAGCAGCCAAGCCATACGGAGAGTCGTTGGCAATCTTCATCGCATCTTTTTCGTCGTCGAATGGGATCACCGCCGCAACCGGGCCGAAGATTTCTTCGCGTGCGATGCGGGCGCTATTGTCGACGTCGTAGAAGATCGTGGGCTGCACATAGTAGCCCTTGGCGAACTGCTCGGCGCGCCCGCCGCCGAAAGCAAGCTTGGCTTCTTTCTTGCCCACGTCCAGGTAGGAGCGAACACGGTCATACTGTTCCTTGCTGACCAGCGGGCCCATCTTGGTGTCACGATCGAGCGGCGCACCCAACTTGATCTTTTTCGCTTTCTCGGCCATGGCATCGACGAATTTCTTGTAAATCGGCTTTTGGACCAGGATGCGGCTTCCGGCCGAGCAGACCTCTCCTTGGTTGATGAAGACACCGAACAGCGCACCGTCGATGGCGGCCTCGAAGTCGGCATCAGCGAAAAAAATGTTGGGTGACTTGCCGCCGAGTTCAAGCGTGACCCGTTTCACAGTGTCCGCCGCCTGCTTCACGATGATCTTGCCCACAGCCGCGCTGCCGGTAAATGCGATCTTGTTCACATCTGGATGCTGTACGAGCGGGGCGCCGGCGGTTTCTCCGAAGCCGGTAATGATGTTTACGACTCCCGGGGGAAGCCCGACTTCGCCAAACCATTTCGCAAACTCGAGTGCCGTCAGGGGCGTCTGCTCGGCGGGCTTCAACACGCAGGTGCATCCGGCCGCAAGTGCGGGAGCCAGTTTCCACGCAGCCATCAGCAGCGGATAGTTCCAGGGGATGATTTGTCCGGCAACGCCGATCGGCTCTTTCATGGTGAGGCTGACTGCGTTGTCGGGCACAGGGTTTACGAAGCCAAGAATCTTCGTGGCCAGGCCACCGTAGTACTCGAAGCAAGTTGCGGTGTCGTTGATGTCATACTCGGCTTCGACAATCGGCTTGCCGGTGTTGCGGCTCTCGAGCTCGGCCAGCATCGGCAGGTTCTGGCGAATCTTTTCGGCCAGGCGGAAAAGCACGCGACCGCGCTCCTGCGCCGTGGTCGTCGCCCACGGGCCCTCCTCGAAAGCAGCCTTGGCGGCGGCCACTGCACGATTGACGTCGTCGGCGTTCGCGTCCGGTACCTGCGCAATGATTTCTTCGGAAGCCGGATCGTAGACGGGGAAGGTTTTCGAGGACTTGCTGGCGACCCATTCCCCGTTGATGTGCATCTGGTACGTTTTGACTTCGGTCTGGACTCCACTGGGCATAAATCCTCCGCGCACTTGATGGGCTCGGACTTCTTGATCCGAAGCGCAGTGCGTTCTCAAAAGCCGCTGGGCTTCGCCCCGCTGGACCCTTCGACTCCGCTCAGGACAGGCTAACGAGGGCGTCCGTCCCTACGTGATTCTCGCCGCTTCCGCATGCTTTACTGCGGTCACACGCGGCGTCTTCAGGCGGCTGTAGACGAAAAAGAAAAAAACCGCCAGCAACAGAAAGGCTAGCGTGATGCCGATCATGCTGACCTCATACTTCCACACCGACGTGATCTGCTTCGCCGGGAAAAAAGCCAGCGCAATTCCCAGCGTCGTCGTTACGAGCCCGGCGGTGCCTGCAAATAACAAAGTCGCCCGGCTGTAACGGCGGCTTTCGAATGGCTTACGCACTCCGAACTTCAGCAACGCAGCGAACACGTACAGGAACGGCACAAGTTGCAGAACCACCGCCAACGACAGCATCTTCTGGAAAGCCTCCTGCACGCCGCCGGAAGCATAGAAATTGATCACAACCAGCACGAGCGACACGACGGCCTGCACGATCAGCGCCGCATGCGGCGTCGCATATTTGGGATGAACATTTCCCAGCCACGAAGGCATGTACGAATCGAGTCCCGCGACAAAAGGAATCCGCGCGGAACCACCCATCCACGCCGACCCGATACCCGCAATCGACAGGCTGAGCATCACGGCGAATGGAGCGATGATCCAAGCGACTCCCACCTTCGCAGCCATGTGGCTCACGGCCTGCACGATTCCCTGGAGCACGCTGATCTCATCCTTGCGCACCGAGACCAACAACGTCAGCGTCGCTCCGATGTACAGTGCGCCAGCCAACACACCTCCCCAGGCCACGGCTCCGGGGAGCGTGCGTTGGGGATCGCGAATCTCGTCGCCCATGACGGAAGCCAGTTCGAGCCCTACCAGTCCGAAGCAGATCACGCCAAAGGAATTCAGCACGAAGCGCGGATCGGCGGGAATGCGGAAATCGCTCGCGGTCACGGTCGTTCCAAAGCGGAAGAAAATCGTGATGCCGAGAAGAATCAGCACGGAAGCAGCCACAAACGTGCCGATGGCGCCCACGTTATTCAGCCATTTGCCCACGCCGAGTCCCACGATATTCAGGACGGTGAGCACTGCCAGCAGCACTAGCGACATCACCATGGCAAAGTTCTTGTTGTCCGCCAGGGCCGCATGTCCCGGACCCAGCGCAAACACCGACACACCGACGAAATAGAGCATGACCGTCGGCACGTACAGCATGTTGTTCGTCCAGTAACACCAGCCGGAGAGAAATCCGTGAAAGTCGCCGAAGACCTCCTTCGCCCATAAGTACACGCCGCCTTCTCCGGGATAGCGTTGAGCAAGTTCGATCACGGCGATGCCTTGCGGCCAGAAAAAGAGCAGCAAAGAAATGATCCACAGCCAGACGGTCACGCCGCCGTTGGCAGCGATGGAAGGCACGACGTTCAGATTGAACACGGCGACCACGAACAGCAAAACGAGATCCCAACGTCCTAAGACTCGCTTCAAGTGGGGCTGTTCGTGAATCTGCTCAGACAATCGAGTCTCCGAATACTCTTGTAGCGCCGGCATCTTGCCGGCTGTCGGGCGGGCGTCCCGCCCGCCCTCTCGACGGCCGCCGAGACGGCGGCGCTACAGTTTAGTGCGCGGCCAGAGCTGGAGCTTTTCCGGCGCGTTCCTGCTGCGCTTTGGCGAGCGAAGCGGCGATATCGTCGAAGGCGGCAATGTGCTTGTCAATATCCGCCTCGGTGTGTTGCACCGACATCGTCCATTGCTCATCCTGCCAGTAGGGCTGCGGCATCACGCCCCGGTTCACCATGCCGAACCAGTAGTGCCGCCACAGGTCGACATCGATCGCCAGCCAGTCGCGGTAATTCTGAATCTCCTGCGGATAAAGCATGAGCGCGCCATTCGCGCCGGCTTGTGCGATGTAGCCCTGCAATCCGACCTTGGCGATGATCTTCCTGTAGCCGTCGACCAGCTTCTTGCTGAGCTTTTCGACGTGGGCGTAGTTCTCGCGGGTCAGAACGTCGTTGAAAGTCGCCAGACCGGCCGCCATCGAAACCGGATTCGTGTTGTAGGTGCCGCCGTGAAAGACCTTGTGCTGTGAGATCAGGTCCATCACCGACTTGTGTGCGCCGAAGGCAGCCAGCGGAAATCCGCCACCAATGGATTTCGCCAGGCAGATCATGTCGGGGATCACGCTGTAGTATTCCGAAGCGCCACCCCACCCAAGCTTCGCCCCAGTCTTCACTTCGTCGAAGATAAGAAGCGAGCCATTCTTCGTGGCGATCTCGCGCAGTCCTTCCAGGAAGCCAGGCTGCGGCATGCACAGCCCGACGTTCATCAGGATGGGCTCAAGAATGATCGCGGCGATCTGCCCCGGATTTTCCTGGAAGCGGCGCTCCACGGTGCCAAGGTCGTTGAAGGTCGCAATCGCAACGTTGGCGATGGCAGCCTTGGGTACGCCCAGCCCGCCGGGAACCGAAACCGGATTTTTGATATCGCCGAAATCGGGAGCATGCGGCTTGACGCTGACCAGCGCCGAATCGTGCAGCCCGTGATAGCCGCCTTCGAACTTCACGATTTTGTCGCGACCTGTGGCCGCGCGCGCCAAACGAACCGCGTGCATCGTCGCTTCCGTGCCGCTCGAACCGAAGCGAACCATCTCGACCGGAAAGCGCTTGCAGATTTCTTCCGCAAGCTGCCATTCCATATCGTGCGGCATGCCGAACATCGTGCCCGTCGAGAGCCGCTTCTCGACCGCCTTCATCACCGCGGGATGGCAATGCCCGGCCATCAACGCGCCGAAGCACAAGTTGTGATCGACGTAATCGTTGCCATCGAGATCGCGGAAATGCGAGCCCTGGCCTTCCTTCACGAAGATCGGATAAGGATCGTAGGCGCGATAGTTGCTCGCGACGCCCAGGGGAAGTCGCTTCAAGTTGCGCTTATGGGCCTCGGCGGATTTCGGCGTGCGGCGCTCGAAAGTTTCGAGCTCCTTCTGCAGTTCGGGGTACATCGGGAATCTCCAGGAATACTCAGGCCGGTGTCGGCCATTAGATTATGCCCGGGCGGGAAAGCCGCCCGGGACTTGGGGTTGAGACAGTCATTGTCTCATCTAGAAGTACAATTTCAAAGCTAGCTGCATTAGACGCGGCGGTCCAGCGCGTTTGACACGACCAAAATCAGATCCGTCGGTTACGTTGCCATCGGGGTTAAAGAACTTCGTATGGTTCGCAAGATTGAAGACATCCCAGCGGAATTCGGCCCGGAATCTTTCACTGATCTGCGTACTCTTCTGTAGCGAAATGTCGGAGTTATTGAGCCCCGGTCCGCAGCAAATACTACGGGGAGCAGTACCGTAGCGGCCAAACAGCGACGGCTGGTAGCAGTTGAAGCTCGGGCCAGCGGAACAATTCGAGATGCCATTATCGGCAGTGGGCGGGGTAGAAGCATTCGACGTGAAACTGTTCTGATCGAACCCGTAATGGTTGGGATTCGAGCGAGGATCGAGCTTGCGGAAGCGCGCAATCTGATCGGGTTCGCCCGCGGAGGCGAAGTCAATGCTACTGGTCAGCTCGTTGTCGTCGAATGACTGGAGGTGAATCGGGAAGCCGGTCTGGAACTGCGTGATGCCGGAAACGGCCCATCCGTTGAGCACCTTTCCGGTGAACCCGGAGAACTTCTTGATCGGCAGTTCATAGTAGTAACTGAGAACGAACCGCTGCGCCGCGTTGAACAAGGACAAGGAGCGAGTCGCGCTCGGATTAAAAGGATTGAGAATGTCCTCGAAGCTGGAGGCTTGGTCAATGGACTTGCTGAAGGTATACGCGCCCTGTAGCTGCAAGCCATTCGAGAACCGCTTCTCCAAGTTGAGCTGCAGCGAGTGATAGTTGGAGTTTGCGATCGTATCTTGCGCAAAGATATTCGAGAAAACTGGAACCTGGTCCGCGGGACAGGTCGTGCCGTCAGCCTGGCAATTTGGAGACGAATAGGGACGAATGCCTACGAAGTTGAGCGTCTGTCCCGCCCCCCCAACCGTTTGGCCGCCCGGCATATGAAAATTGAAACCACTTGGCACCGTCACGCTGAACTGGTTGTCCTCGGCGAACTGATTGCACGTTCCGGGACTTCCATATGAGGTAACCGCGTTCGGATCAATATTCGCAATGGCAGCGATGTCGAGGCAGGTTTGCGGAGTCGCCCGGTTCAGGTCGTTTGAGACCAGAAGACGATGGCCTTGCGAGCCCACGTAGCCAAACCCCAGACTCAGATTCTTGGCCAGTTCACGCTGAATACTGAAGTTGTACTGCACCGAGTATTGCGACCGCATGTGAGGCTGGAATTCGCCAAACAACAGGATGGGACGGAAGATGGACCAATCCACCGGCTGGCCGCGAGGAGGATTCAGTATGCCGTTGAAAGGATTCGGATATGGAAATCCTGCTTGCGCGTAGAAGGGGGTATTGAAGAAGGTTTGGACGAGGAAGGTGCTACCGCCGAACGGTGGCTCCGCGCTGAATTGCTCAAGCACCAATTGCTCGACTGGGTTATAGAACATTCCCCAGCCGGCGTGAATGCTGGTTTTACCGGAAGTGCCGGGACTATAGGCGATCCCTATGCGTGGAGCGAACGACTTGTAATACGTTTGGGTCATGCCCGCGGGGACGCCGCGATCTCCAGGCACGACTAAACCCGTTGGAAATTCTCCCGTACAGTCAGTTGTGCCACCCAAAAGCGCGGAGCCGTATGGAGATATCTGACAGGGGTAAATGCTCGTACTTTGGCCGGGCCGGAATGTTTGCACATGATGACCGATATCTGTAAGCGGCGTATTCAGTTCCCAGCGCAAGCCGTAGTTCAGTGTGACATTGGGACGAATCTTCCAACTGTCCTGCGCGAACAGATACACCGAGGTGGTCCGGACATTCTCGTTTTGTGCCGCTCCCTGCTGGTAAGTGTCCGGCAAGCCCAACAAGTAGTTCGGGTATAAGTCATTGGAATAGCCGACATCGTTTGTGCCGCCACCGAAATAATTGTAATAGCCGCTGACCTCAAAATAGAGGGTCTGATCAAAGCGCATTCGGCGCAAATCCACGCCAAACTTCATGGTGTGATTGCCTTTGATCTTGGTCAAATTATCAGACCATTGAAACGAATTTCCGACCTGCGGCAATTCGCCCTCAAAGTTGTTGCCGATCGTAAACCCGCCGGAAACCGTGATGTCTGGTACCCCTTCGCGACCCGCGCCCAGTCCGGGCGTGATGCCAATCTTGTTCGCGAACTGGGTGCCGGCCAGAACGTTGTTTGCTGGATCGTTGACCGCTCCAGCATCGGAGAGTCCAGTGAAGCAGAAGGGTTTGGCTGCGGGGGACACGCATGAGTCAGTCACCAGATTGGTGTGTACCGAGTGGTTGAAAGTCCTCTGCGCTTCTCGCATGTAAGCAAAACGGAACTCGTTCACGAGGCTATTGCTGACGGTCCAGGTGTGACTCAGGTTCCACTGCTGGAAGCGCTGCTTGACGTCGGCCCCAAAACCTGGCACGTTCGCGCCCGCCGCCTGGAAATTGTTAAACGGACTGAAGGAAAATTGATCGGTGAAGTAATAGTACCCGCTGAACTGTTGCTTGCTGTTGATGCGATGGTCAATTCGGATGGTGGCTTGGTCAGAACGGTCCTGGCCGGTTTGAACAGCCTGGAAAAAACCATTCGGTGTGTTCGCGCCAGGTACGAACCGAAGCAGATCCACAGCCACCGGGTCCTGGCAACTTGTCGGAATCACGTTTCCCGGAAAGACATCGGAGTAGTTTGCACCGGCGACAGGACTGACACCGCCCGCAGCGGCAATGTCTGTGGCACACTGGCCACCCGCGCGCGAATTCAAGACATCCGCCACCGTTTGATCGCCGATTACTCCGCCGAAAGGTGCGCCTTCAGAGAAATTGCCCTGTCGCTCTAGCGTATCGGGCACGGCTACCACATCGCCCGATTGCCCTTGCCTTCTTCGCAGCCCTTCGTAGGAACCAAAGAAAAAAGTCCGATCTTTCTTGATGGGCCCGCCCAAGGTACCTCCAAACTGATTCATGATGAAGGCCGGCTTGGTCGTGTCGAAATAGCCACGCGCATTGAGTGGGCGGTTCCTGTGAAACTCGTATACATTTCCGTGGAACTGATTGGTTCCTGACTTCGTGACCACGTTCACGACCGAGCCGGAGTTGCGGCCATACTCCGCGTCGAACGTATTCGTGAGAATGCGGAACTCCTCGACGCTGTCGGGACTCGGCTGCACGGTAGGCAGGTTGGCGAACATGTCGTTTGCATCGCCGCCATTGACGCTGAAATTGTTGGCTCGGCCGCGCCCACCATTCACGGAAACACTGCCCACGTTTCCGCTGCCGAAATAAAGGTCGGCACCGGTTTGCGAGGACACGCCGGGTTGCAATGACAAGAACTGATAAGTGTCCCTTTCGTTGAGGGGCAGCTGCACAATCGCGCGGTCGTTCACCACCGTCCCCAACGATGTGCTGGTCGTATCCACCAAGGGTGCTTCGGAGGTAACTTCGATGACCTCTCTGGCTTCACCAACCTGCATGGTCATGTTCAGGGTTACGACCTGATTGACCTGCAGCAGCACATCCTTGTGAATGTTCTTCTTGAATCCGGCGAGGTCAAATTCGAGGCGATAGGTGCCAACCGGGACCTCGACGAAGTTGTAGACTCCATCGGCACCAGAAATGGCTTCGCGGCTAACGCCCGTGTCCTGATTTATCAATTCGACTTTAACGTTCGCCAGCAGGGCTCCCGTCGGGTCTGTTATTCGGCCCAAAATGCGTCCACCCGTGCTTTGCGCCATCAGGAGAGTAGAACTGGCAAGACAACAGAAAAGAGCAAGCAGAACTCGCGTCGCTTTCAATGACCGCATGGGGCCTCCGAGGAGTGCGAGAGAAGTTTTCAGCGAACCGTTTCCCGAAACAGATCAGCTTGCACGGAACACAAACCTTGCTATAATCGCGCAAGGTTAGAGAACCTCCTGCACCACTGTCAAGCGAAAAATACTGATTCCATGCAGAAGTGAACTGTCAGAGGTGGCTTGTAAAGACATGAAGCCGAACGGCGCCAAACCTTACTTGAAAATCGGCGATGTGGCGCGCATGGTGGGCGTTTCCCCCTCCGTGATCCGCTCATGGGAAAGCCTCGGTCTCACCCAGCCGCATCGCACCGAAAGCAAGTATCGTCTCTACACCGCCGAAGATGTGAAGCTTTTAAAACGCGCGCGTTTCTTGCGGCGAGTGCGCGGATTGAACGCGCCCGCGATTGTCGAACTGTTGAAGCGCGAGGGCCTGGTGCGCTCCTCGCCGAACGGCGCTGCGGCCGCGATCGGGGCGCGCTTGCGCCAGCTGCGCATCCGGCGAGGATTGTCGCTGGCGCCCGTGGCGAAGGCAGCGGGAATTTCAGTCGGCTTTCTGAGCGCGATCGAGCGTTCCCAGATGAGCGCCTCGATCGGCACGCTGCGCAGGTTGGCTCGCTTTTACAAAACTAACATCCTCGATTTCTTCGATCCCGCGGAATCAGGCCGCCGCCTGGTTCGTCCCAACGAGCGCAAAGTGTTGGAGGCCGGTCCGGGCGTCCGCATGGAGTTGCTGGCGTGGGGCAACACGGTGATGGAGCCGCACCTGTTTCGCATCGCGCCCAAAGCGGGGAGCGGTGAATCCTACACGCACGAGGGCGAGGAGTTCCTCATGGTATTGCGCGGCGAACTGCATGTTGCGCTCGACAGCCAGGAATTTCGCCTCAAGTCAGGCGACAGCTTTTACTTCGAGAGTGCGACCCCGCATCGCTGGAAAAACCCAGGGCGCTCGGAGACTTGGGTCCTGTGGGTGAATACTCCGCCGACATTCTGAAGCAATTACACGGGCACTGAGAGGGAACTTGTTCGACAACTTCATGAAGCGCGCGGCTCTGCTCTTTTCCCTGCTGCTCATCCTGCTCGGCCTGAGCTCATGCGCGAAGAAGTCACCCACCCTGAATCTTCTCGTCTGGGAGGGTTATGCCGATCCTTCGTTCGTCAAAGGATTTGAGGAGCAGTGCAAGTGCAAAGTCTCCGCCTCGTACATGGGATCCAGCGATGAACTCGTCGCGAAACTGCGTGGCGGCAGCGCGAGCAACTACGATGTCATCTCCCCGTCGAGCGATGTGGCTACGATGATTTCTTCGGCGGGCTTGGCGGCGCCGCTCGATCTCTCGAAAATCCCAACTTACGGCCAGCTTTCTCCCAAGCTGACTTCCCTGCCCCTGGTCCGCGTGAATGGCAAGGTCTACGGCGTGCCTTTCACCTGGGGACCGAATCCGCTCATCTACGACAGCAGCGCCTTTCCGCGGGCGCCCGAGAGTTGGAGTGTGCTGTGGGATCCGAAGTATCGCGGAAAAATCTCCGTCTGGGATGACCTCTCGACCGTCTACATGGCCGCGCAGATCCTTGGCTACGACAAGCCCGATCCGAGCCATCTCTACAACCTGAGCGACGCGGAGCTCGAAGCGGTCAAGAAGAAGCTGCTCGAACTCAAACCCAACATCCGCAAAATGTGGTCGACCGGGGGCGAGCTCACGAACCTTTTTCAGAATCACGAAGTGGTGGCTGCCATGGGCTGGCCGCTCAATACGGTCGAATTGAAGAAGAAGGGTTTCCCCGTGGGCGAAAGCATTCCAAAGGAAAACACGACCGGCTGGATCGATCATTTGATGATTACTTCCGCCAGCGAGAATAAAGAACTCGGCTACCAGTTCCTCGAGTACATGATCGAAGCCAAGACACAGAAACAGGTCGCCGATGTGACCAACTATGTCACCGCCAATCCGCAAGCTGGACAGCTGATGACCGCCGAGCAGCGCCAGGGATTGCACCTCGACGACGTGGAAAATTACCAGAAACATATTTATTTCTGGCAGGATGTGCCGCGGCGCGCGAAGTACAACGAAATCTGGAACGAAGTGAAAGCCGCGCAGTAGTGGATTTAGCGGGGACTGCGTTGTTCCCGCGCCGGCTTCTGCCAAGACTCGAATATGCTCACCCGCGAACAACCCGTCGCAGCTTTGGAGGCGTCGGCAACCTCCTCAACGCTGCTCGACATTCGCAAAATCGCCAAGAGTTTTGGGAAGAATGTCGTGCTGCGAGGCATTTCTTTGCAGGTCGCCGAGGGTGAATTTCTGACGATTCTTGGCGAGAGCGGCTCCGGGAAAACGACGCTGCTGCGAATCATTGCCGGTTTTGAGAGCGCAACGTCCGGCGAACTTTGGATGGGCGGGGAACGGCTTGATCGGCTGCCTCCCTACAAGCGGCGCGTCAACACCGTCTTCCAGCATTACGCGCTTTTCCCTCACCTCACCGTCGAACAGAACGTCGGCTACGGGCTGCGCGTCGCCAAACATTCTGCCTCGGAGATCGACGCCCAGGTCGAACAGGCACTGGCCCGCGTCAAGATGACGGTCTACGCGAAGGCGAAGCCCTCGAAGATCAGCGGCGGCCAGCAGCAACGCGTCGCCCTGGCGCGAGCGCTCATCAAGCGGCCACAGCTTTTGCTTCTGGACGAGCCGCTCTCGGCGCTGGATGCGAACCTTCGCCGTCAAATGCAGCTGGAACTGAAGTCGCTGCAGCGCGAGGTCGGAATTTCGTTCGTCTTTGTGACCCATGACCAGGAGGAAGCCATGGTCATGTCCGACCGCATCGCGCTTCTGCGGGCGGGAGAACTGGAGCAGGTGGCGACGCCGCGTGAAATTTACAGTCGTCCGGCAACGTCCTACGCGGCGCAGTTCATCGGACACACCAATCTGCTGCGGGCGGATGTGCGCGATGGCGTCGTGCATTGCGGCTCGCTCTTCTGGACATCGCAACTGCCGGACGGATCAGCCCTGCTTTCCTTGCGTCCGGAAAACATCGGAGTCGCCGCGCCGTCCGGCGCGATGGGAAAAGTGCGGTTTCGCGGAAAGCTGCGACATAAGGCGTTTCATGGCGCGAGCGAACTCCTGCAAATCGAGTGCGCCGACGGACTCCTCTTCAGCGTGCGCACCGAAGCCCGTAGCGACTGGCAGGGCGAGTTGGAATTCGAATTCGATCCTGCGGACGCCGTCCCTGTTCGCAACTCGGAGGCCGCCTAACATGTTTTCGCGCGCCTACCGAGTCGTGGTCACCGTGCCTCCCTTGCTGTGGGTCACCGTGTTCCTGCTGGTTCCCTACGCGCTCATGTTCTGCTACAGCTTTTGGATGGTTTCGACCTCTCAAGCCATTGTGCACTCCTGGAACTTGGCCAACTATCGCCAACTCTTCACCGTCGACGTGTACTGGCAGACGCTCCTGCGATCCATGTGGATCGCCGCGCGCGTGATGCTGTTTTCACTACTGTTGGGTTATCCGTTGGCATATTTCCTTTCCTTTTATGCAGGCGCCAAAAAGGACCTCTTCTACCAGCTCGTCATCATCCCGTTGTGGGTGAGCTACCTGGTGCGGGCGTACGCGTGGAAGACGATCCTCGGCAGTGACGGCGTCCTCAACACGCTGCTGCAGTACGTGCATCTAACAAAGCATCCCCTCGAGTTCCTTCTCTATAGTCCTTTCGCCGTCGTTCTCACGCTGACACATATCTACACTCCGTTTACGTTTCTGCCGATCTACGCGTCGCTGGAACACATTCCGCGCAACCTCGTCGAGGCATCGAGCGATCTGGGCGCCTCTCCCGTACAGACCATCTGGCGCGTGATCTTTCCGCTTTCTATTCCCGGAGTGCTGGCGGGAGCGACGTTCGCATTCGTGCTCAGCCTGGGAGATTTCCTGGCTCCGTTGTTGCTGGGCGGACCGAGCGGCATCATGATCTCGAACATCGTCGTCAGCCTGTTCGGCGCGGCATACAACTGGCCGCTGGGAGCGGCGATCTCGCTTTGCATGCTGGTGCTGGTGGTTAGCCTGCTTTTCGTTTCGGAGCGGCTCGAGAAGAAATGGAGTTTCTCGTGAGCGCGACGAATGGCACAACACGCGGCTCGCGCTGGCTGTTGCTCCACTCGATATTCGTGTTTGCCTTTCTCTATCTGCCCATAGCCGTTCTGATCGTCTATTCGTTCAACGGCGCAGGCGTTGGCGGGTTTCCCCCTCGCAACCTGACCCTGGACTGGTACCGCACGCTCTTTAGCGACGGAGCGATCTGGGAGTCGGTGGGAAACAGCCTCATCGTCGCCGCGGTGGCGGTCGTCATCGCTCTGGGACTTGGAATCCCCGCAGCACTCGCGCTGGACCGCGCCCAGTTCCCGGGCAAAACCCTGTTCCGCCGACTCGTGCTTCTGCCGCTGATTCTGCCAGGGATCATCACCGGCCTGTCGCTGCTCATGCTGTTCAACGAGGCAAGCGTCAAGCTCAGCCTGCTCACCATCGTTCTGGGGCACGGCACGGCACTCATTTCGGTTGCGACCACCGAAGTGTTCGCGGGCCTCCAGAAGCTTGATCGGGCTCAGGAAGAGGCCTCGCTTGATCTGGGCGCGAATTACTGGCAGACCTTTCTTCGCGTGACATTGCCCAATCTGAAGTTGTCGATCATCGGCGCTGCTCTACTGATCTTCACGCTTTCCATGGACGAAATCGCCGTCAGTTTTTTTCTGATCGGGCGCGATAACACGCTGCCGCTGGAGATTTGGGGTCGCCTGCGCCGCGGCATCACGCCCGAAATCAATGCCATCTCAACCATCATCTTCGTGTTTTCGCTGGTGGCGATTGTGCTCTGGTATCGCCTGCGCATGAGCGCAGAAGGATCGCCGGAAGTCGCTGCCGAGCTGATCGAAACCGCCGTACAAGGAGCCGAATCGTGAGTCCGAATCGCAGGGACTTCATTAAGTTTGTGGTAGCGGGTGCGGTAGCCTCGGGCTGTCCCGTGGACATGGCGCTGTTTGCCGCTCCCTCGGAAGCCACGCCCAGTATCGAGGGCGAAGAGAACAAGATCTGCCACCAGGTGCGCGACGGCAAAATGTTTTCGCGCCCGCCCGTCTCTGCCAATCATGATGTCATCATTGTCGGCGGCGGCATGAGCGGGCTGGCTGCAAGCTACCTCTTGCAAAAACGCGATTTCCTGCTCCTCGAAAAAGAACCCCATTTCGGCGGCAATGCGTATTTGATGGAATACCAGGGCCAGGCTTATGCCACCGGCTCCGCCTTTGCCGACAATGAAGTCGCCGTCGCGTTCGCCAAGGAAGTCGGGCTCGAACCGCTGCCCGTAAATAATTTCGATCCCACCATTGTGAACGGCGAGTTCGTCGCCGATACCTGGGGCGATGGCATCGACAAGCTTCCCTATCCCCCGCCGGTCCGTGAGGCCTTCCAGAAATTCCGCAAGGAAACACTGGCCATCGACTACGACAAGCGCGAAAAGGAGCTTTGGAATGTTCCGCTGACCGATCTCCTGAAGGGTTACCCACCCGAGATCAAGCTCTGGTGGGACGCTTTCGGCGCCTCCAGTTGGGGCTGCCGCTCCGAAGATACCGCGGCCGCTCTCGCCGTTTCTCAATTGCAGTGGATGGCCGGCCCTCATCGCAAGGACGACCGCTACACTTGGCCGGGCGGGCTGGGCGCGCTCAGCAAGCACCTGGTCGACATCCTGCAGCCCAAGTATGGCGAGCGGATGCAGACCGGCAGCACCATAGTCGCCGTCGCTCCGGAGAAGAACGCGGTCAATGTCACCTACATGCAAGGCGCGGAGTTGAAGACGGTCGCCGCCAAGGCGGTCATCATGGCCACGCCTAAGTTCATCACGCGGCGCATCGTCGAGGGCATTCCGGAGAAACAGGACGAGGCCATGCAGCAGATGCGCTATATCCCGTATGCGCTCGTGAACCTGATTTTCGACAAGGAGATTTATCGCAGGGGATATGACAACTGGTGTCCGGGAAATTCCTTCACCGATTTCATCGTGGCCGACTGGGTCGTTCGCAACCAGCCCGGCTATCACCCGAAATACAACATCCTGAGTTGCTACACGCCGCTCCATGAGGAGGAACGACGCCTGTTGCTCAATGAAACCAGCGCTCGCAAAATCGCCGGCGATGTGCTCACAGATTTTCAGAAGCTGCTGCCCGCAACCAAGGTGGATCCGGTCGAGGTGCATCTCTACCGGCGCGGACATCCCATGTACATGTCGACTCCCGGCACGTACACGAAGATACAGCCGCTCCTGCGCGCTCCCATGGATCGCGTGTTTTTCGCGAATACCGACGCCGAGGGCCCGGTCTCAAGCACGACGCAGGCAATTTCCGGCGCCCGCCGCGTGGCGCAGGAAGTTGAGCATCGGCTCGCTGGACGAGTGGTGCCGAACGATCAGGAAGTATGGGCCGTTTAGCTTTCTGCTTGATGGTCCAGCTGTTTGGAATATGCCTCGCAAGCAATATTTGTGCCTGTGCGTAGCAGCTTATCTCCGCGATCTTCTGCGGATGTTCTCTGCGGCCTCTGCGGTTTAAGGTTTTCTTTGCGTTCCGACACAATCCGCGATCTCAGACTCTCCACTTTGAGGCCGCCATAGTACAGTAGTAGATGCGGCCTGCGCGGATCTCCTCGCGGCATCTTCGATAAGGGAAATTTCTACTTTGAGTTCAAGTATTCGCAACATCGCCATCATCGCGCACGTCGACCACGGCAAGACCACGCTGGTGGACGCCATGCTGCAGCAGAGCGGAACTTTCCGCTCCAACGAAGCTCATGTCGATCGCATCATGGATTCGAATGAACTAGAGCGCGAGCGCGGCATCACCATCCTTGCCAAGAACACCGCCGTCTTCTATCACGGCGTAAAAATCAACATTGTCGACACTCCCGGGCACAGCGATTTTGGCGGGGAAGTCGAGCGCGCGCTCAAGATGGTGGACGGGGTGATGCTACTGGTCGATGCCAGCGAGGGTCCGCTGCCCCAGACGCGATACGTTCTGGGCAAGGCGCTCGAAGCCAAGCTGCCTCCCATCGTCGTGATCAACAAGATCGACCGCAACGACGCGCGCCCCCAGGAAGTGCTGAACGAGATTTACGATCTGTTCATCGATCTCGACGCCAAGGAAGATCAGCTGGAATTCCCTGTCCTCTACACCAACGCCAAGGCGGGCACCGCTTCCACCAACATCCAGGGCGGCGGTCAGAACCTGGAGCCGCTGTTTGATGCGATTGTAAAAACCATTCCTCCTCCGCAAGGCGACCCTGCCGGTCCACTGCAGATCCTGGTCGCGAATCTCGATTACAGCGACTATCTAGGACGACTGGCGATTGCGCGGGTGTTTAATGGCACCATGTGGACCGGCGAAGAGGTTAGCATCGCCAAGCGCGACGGCTCGTTCGAGAAAACGAAGATCACCAAGCTGTTCTCGTTTACCGGCCTGAAGCGTGTGGACATCACCCAAACCGAACTCGGGGACATCGTGGCAGTCGCAGGGGTCGAAGGGATCACTATCGGTGAGACGATCACCAACGCGGAGAATCCAACTCCGCTCCCGCCCATCGTCATTGACGAACCGACCATCGCGATGATGTTCACCGTAAATACTTCGCCGTTCTCCGGACGCGAGGGCAGTTACGTCACATCGCGCAACTTGCGTGATCGTCTGGCCAAAGAACTTCTGACCAACGTCTCCCTACGGGTCGAGGATTCTGGCAGCACGGATTCCTTCAAGGTGCTGGGTCGCGGCGAGCTGCAGCTTTCCATCCTCATTGAAATGATGCGGCGCGAAGGTTTCGAGCTCATGGTGGGCAAGCCGGAAATTGTCACCAAGCGCATGGATGGCAAGCTCATGGAGCCGGTCGAATATCTGACCGTCGACGTTCCCGAGGAGTACGTCGGGGTCGTCATGGAGCAGCTCGGTACGCGCAAGGGCGAAGTCGCTAACATGCACAATCATGGCTATGGCCGAGTGCGCATCGAATTTCGCGTGCCCAGCCGTGGTCTGATCGGATTGCGGAGCCAGTTGCTCACCGACACGCGCGGCACCATCGTGATGAATTCCCTGTTCCACGGGTACACCGAATGGCAAGGCGAAATTCCCCACCGGCCCACCGGCGTGCTGGTCGCGGATCGCCCGGGCCTCTCCACCTCGCATGCGCTCTACAATCTGCAGGAACGCGGCGAGCTGTTCATCGGTCCTGGTATCGATGTCTACGAAGGCATGATCATCGGGGAAAATGCCAAGGACAACGATCTGGACGTGAATGTCGTGCGCGAGAAGAAGCTCACCAACATGCGGGCATCGACCTCGGACGAAGCCATTCGCCTGGTGCCTTGCCGGCAACTGAATCTGGAGCAGGCGATCGAATTTATCGCCGACGACGAGTTCGTCGAGATCACTCCCAAATCTCTGCGCTTGCGCAAGAAAACCTTGCAGGCGAACCGGCGCAAGAAGAGCACGGGCGCGGTCATGGTGGAGGAGACTCCGTAGTGGCGAAGCAGCGCGAGCGTCAGCCGGTCGTCGCGGATGAGTCTTTGCGCATGTTTCTGGTTCCCTGCAGCTGCGGTGTCAGCTTTGCGGTCTCCGAAAAATACGACCGTGAAGGTACACATTGGCATCGTTTCCTGGTCTGTCCAAATTGCGGGAAGCGTCATGATCCCAAGAATCGCCTGCTCCAACTCGGCTACCATCGCGAGGGATATTGGCGCGTGGATGGTTGCTAGCGGTCCGGGTTTTTCCTGCTATACTTCCTCCCGCATTTGACTGTTCGTCACTCCGGCCTCGATTCCAGGAAGGGCTCAGGTGCCACCTGCTTCCCTGCCGAAGCGCCCACACTCAAATAGCTCACCCCCGAGGCATTCGCGTGAAGAACATCTTTGTTGGAAACCTGGATTTCAACACGTCCGAAGAACAACTGCGTCAACTTTTCGAAGTTCACGGCCAGGTGGATCGAGTCAGCATCATGACGGATCGCGACACTGGACGCTCGCGCGGATTTGGCTTTGTCGAAATGGCAAGCGCCGAGGACGGAGAGAAAGCGATCGCTGCGCTGAACGGCACGCAAGTTGGTGGACGAACACTGAACGTAAACGAAGCGCGTCCCAAACCCGAACGCACCGGCGGCGGTGGTGGTGGTCGTGGCGGCCGTGAACGCGGCGGCGGTGGTGGACGCGGTCGCTGGTAATTCTTCTCGAACGTACGTCAAGCAAGGCTTCCCGCACTGTCGGAAAAGTCTCCGACATTTGATGGCTCCGGAGTCCAGATGTAAACTGAAGATTGCGCGCCCGTAGCTCAGCTGGATAGAGCGGCAGCCTCCGGAGCTGTAGGTCGGGAGTTCGAATCTCTCCGGGCGCGCCAGTTCCTTCTGCTCACTGAGTAAGAATCTCCCGGATGGTATCCGCCGGCATTCAATTCAAGATCGCGTGCGGCTGTGCGCGCTCCCCCCAACGCTACGAGTAGAGCTTAGCTACCTCGACGAGCCTCTCCGCCAGCCAGCGCCACCCTTGGGTGTTCGAAATCATCAGTCGCACGGGCACGGACACAATTAGCAGAGCGCCGCCCCACAGGTACGCAGGATGGATACGACGCCGCGTCACCAAGTCATAGGTAACGCCGAGCGCCAGGACCGGAAGGAAGGTCAGGCCGAAGAACCATAGGGGACCGAGGGGCAGCACGCCTGGGAAGCGCGCCACGGCCGCTGCCAGGATGGCGGTGTAGGCGAGCAGCATGAGGCGCTTGTGAGCTTCCTTATTGCGGCGCAGCCCGAGGGCCGCCGTGACCAGCGATGCGAACACGACCATGTCCCCTAACGGGACAGCGAGGAATACCAGAGGATCGACTCCGGGCGGCGCCCCCCCGCTGAGCGCAAGCTGGAGCGCGGTGGCGGTTCCAACCACGATCATCAACCCGGCCAGCGTCCCGACAGCTACCCCCAGCCGCCGATGAACGGCAACGCGATGCCTCGCCACTAGCGACGTCTGCACTATGAACAGCAGCACCCACGTCGTAAACAGCGCGGCGTGCAATCGGACGATGGTCGAGAATGGCCTACCGCCAAACGTCGCGTGGGTGCCGAAGTATGCGCTCAAGTAGTAGGTGCGAGCGAAGCCGATCAACACTGTAAGCGCCATCACGACCGCCATCCCGCTGTAAAAGACGCGGTCGTATGCACCTCTGGGCAGTACGACAGGCTTGGACATGACGCTTGTCGCCATGGTCGCGGAGTTTACCACACCTCCGCAGAGTAAGAAGTGCGCCGAGTTCGCAAAAGCCAGTTCCGTACGGGCCATTCACGAAAGCGATGCTGGCGCTTTTAGGGCGCTAATTTTCTCCCACACCCGCCAGCCCAGGAGCTCTAAAATCGTCCTCTAGGGCGCGCCAGAAAGTCGGCAACTCTTCGATCAAATTCTGATGTGTGTGTGCAGCTGGGTGGGTCCGCTTTAGTCCTGGAGCGCTTCTTCTCCGCCGGGTGTCCCGTTCACGATTGCATCTGGAACGCCAGCAATTCCGGCCACAGTGCAAGCAACGCATGCCGAAGCACCAAGCCCGCGGCGAGAGCAACCAGGACACTCGAAAGTGAACCTACCAGGAAGTATTCGGTAAACTCTCTGCTCTTCTCGAATTCCTCGAAGCGGACCAGGCCTTTGGCGGCAATCAGAAATCCTAGTGCTGAGTAGCTGCCCGCGGCCACCACGATGGTGAGAACAATCCGCTCCAGATTGCCAATCAGGCGGCCGCGGTTGAGTTCCTTTAAATCGACGCTGATCTCCATGTCAGATTCCGAAACAATCTCCACGTCCGCCTGAGGTGCGCCGATCGACGCTGCCATCGATACTCCATCCTCACTCAGAGGAACATCGATGGCCATGACTCCCGTCAGGATTGATTCCTCTTTGCGCGAAGGCAGGGTTCCGGCTTTTCTCAGAATTCCTCGAACGATATAGGTTCCCCCGCGCACAATAAAAAGGAAGGTCGTGCCTGCCACGCAAACCGCACCGATGCGCGCCCCATTGAAAAGCTGAGGCTGCCACGGCGAAGCCAGATGAAAGTGCCGGATATAGAGGAGCGGAACAAGAACAGCGATGGCTACGCACAGCGATTCGCCCTCAGCCACCCAACGCATCGGCAGTCGAAAGCGAAGCAGCGGCTGCGCCAATGCCATAAAAAGCAGAAAGAGCATTAGAACGATCGACCGTGTCATCGCATACGCGACAACCGCCGTGACAACTACCCGAAACGCCAACAACCAGGACCACCCTTGCCAGCGAAATCTCTGCGCCTCTTCCTTCATCGGATCGGCGGCGATCCCGTACGACACAAAGCTCCAGAGTAGAAGGATCTCCGTCCACAAGAGCAATTCGGCGCTGATGATTTTGGGAGCAATCATGGCTTTTTGCTGAGCATCGGGTCGACGTAGTCTCGCAGAATGATACGCCATGCCTTTTCCGCGCCGGCGTACGTCACCCAACCGGAGGCAGCCACCTGCTTGGATACGACTTGCCGGCTGATGCCCAGCCGCTCGGCGACCTCGCTTTGCATCATTCCCTTTCGCAGCAGGTTGGTAATTGTACGCTGCGCCTTCGTCCAGTTAGAACGATGGAACCACAGCTGGCGCGCAATTCCATTCAACACTTCGTCGAGAGAACCCATGCCTGAGAACACTCCCCCGAGCAAATTGCTTTTTTTAGCGGCTTCGATGGCGTCGCGTCCGGCGTGGAGCGCTGGTCCATCGATGTTGATCGCATACGCCTGCAGCGGTGTGTCGAGTGTCCCCATGCCAATCCCAACCCGAAGCTGCCGGTCAGGAAATTTCTCTTCGATCTGCCAGATCAAGTCAGGAAGCACGGTGGATGTAGTCAGCAGACCCTGGAACTCGTCCCCCAAGGTGATGGCGAATTTAGATGCGAGGCCGTTACGGTACTCTTTGTTCAGATTGGCGACAAGTTCCTGGAAGTGCTTCTGCACCAGGGCGCGTTGCCCAGCGGGCAAGGCACGCGACTTCACCATATCGGCGATCACGGCGAGATACTGGAGGCCCCGGCGGTTCATGGGTGATACCGCCATTGTTACCCATAAATGGGGTATTGTAAAGCAGTCATCTTATTTAGGCATATAGCTGTTAAATCAGCCTAATTAGATTGACCATCCCATGACACGCGGATTATCTGGGATTGGCTAGCCTGCTGTTGCGTGCAGACTCCAACCTGAATGGATTTGACCGGCCGTGAATGCGAAGAAAGATTCCTCCGCCTTTCGGCGTCGGAATGACAAACGATGAAAATGACAAACGATAAAACAGCGCCGGGGTGGTGTGTCGTGCCGGGAGCCCCAAAGGTAGTGAACATCGACGGAGTCTTTCCCGGCTAACTCGCAAGTCTTGTCATTCCGACGCCGGATGGAGGAGGAATCCAGTTCCGACAAGGCCAGCTTCACAGAGACAGCAATGAACAGTTTCCTCCGTGACGCCGTGTCTCTGTGGTGATTACTTCAAAGCGACGCCGCGCATGTCGGATGGCGCTGCCGGAGCCTGATCCTGCAGCAGACGCATGGTGTCCAGTATGGTTTCGAGAACCTTTTCGTCGCCTGCCACAGTGTTGATCATGACGTGATACAGCCACCGCGTCGGCCAATCCGCATTGAAGTAGTACTTGATGAAGGTCATGCGCTCGCGATCGACATTGTCGACCAGGTCTTCCGCTTCCGCCTGGGGTGTGCCATTGCTGATCAGCCGGCGTACCTTCTCCGAGCGTGGCGCGTACAGAAAAACGCGGAACGTGTCGCTGCGTTCGCGTAAGAAATACGGGGCACCTCGGCCCACCACGACCGCATTCCCTTCCTGCGCAATCCTGCTGGTGATGTTTTCCATCATTCTCACCATACAGTCCGCGTCGAAGGTCTGCGGTTCAGCCATAGGCATGCCGTGCTCGTAACTTCCCCGCCAGAATACTTTCGCGAGCCGGTAAAAAGTGCTATCGATCTTCTCTTCCCGCTTTTCCACCGTTCCGCAGTCGACATTCGCCTGTTTGGCGATCTCTTCCGTAAGCAGGTGATCCCAGAGCTTCCAGTGCAGGCGCTCCGCCAACTGCTTGGCGATGCCGGCGCAGCCGCAGCCATATTCCCGCTCCAGAGTGATGATCCGAAACATACCACCCTCCAACTATTAGTGTACCGCCATGCCGACGCTCGACTTGGTCTTCTTCATCAGGAACACCGTCGGAACCATCGCCAGGATCACATACGCCAGCAGATGGAAATTGTCGATGTAGGCCAGCATGGTGGCCTGCCGCTGCACCAGATTCTGCACCACGCCATATGCTTGCTTTTGGGCGTCGGCGGAACTGGTGCCGTGCGCCATTAGGTTCTGCGCCGTAGCCTGCAGCATCGCCTGGAACTGCGCGTTGGCCGAGGTCAAATGACTCATCAGATCACTTACGTGCTTTTGCGTTCGCCGATCGAGCAAGGTTGTCACGAACGAGATGCCGACGCTCCCGCCAATATTGCGCGCCAGGTTCATGAGCCCCGAAGCCGCATTGTTCTTCTCTCGCGGCAGATACGCGTACGCGGCCGTGTTGATTGGAACAAACAGGAACGCCAATCCCACGGCTTGAAGTACGCGGGCCCAAACGGCGGTTTTGAAATCGATGTCCAGGTTGAAATTCGTCATGTGGAAAAGCGAGAACGAGAGCATCGACAAGCCGAACAGCAGCAGGTAGCGCGCGTCATATTTCGACAGCAACCAGCCCACCAGCGGCATGAGCACCATGATCGCAAACCCGCCTGGAGAGAGCGCCATGCCCGACAACTGCGCCGTGTAGCCCAACAGAGTCTGCAGGAAGAGAGGAAGCAGAAGGGTGCTCCCCAGCAGCGCGAACCCCAACATGAACATCAGCAAGTTCGAAACCGCAAACGTGCGCTCCCGGAATAGGTGCAGGTCGATGATCGGATCATTATGCTGCCACTCCCACCAGATCACGAACAGGATTGAAAAGGCCGAGACGATCGCTAATCCCAGGATGAAGTGCGATTCGAACCAGTCATCGCGCTGGCCCTTGTCGAGCACAATCTGCAGCGTACCGAGTCCGAGCGCGACGAAACTCAGCCCAACATAGTCAATGCGCGTCTCACTCAGCTTCCTGCGCCGGAAGTAGGGAGGGTCCTGGATCAGACGCGAGGTCAGCAGCAACGACAGGATCCCGACCGGAATGTTGATGAAGAAAATCCAGCGCCAGGTGTAGTTGTCGGTAATCCACCCGCCGAGCGTGGGTCCAATCGCGGGCGCCATCACCACCGCAATTCCGTATACGGCAAAAGCCATTCCACGTTTGGCGGGAGGGAAGGTATCCGCGAGAATGGCCTGCTCACTCGGTTGCAGACCGCCGCCGCCGATTCCCTGCAAAATCCGGAAAATAATGAGGGCGGGAAGGTTGGGCGCAAACCCGCACAGAAAAGAACTCACGGTGAACAGGGCGACGCAGCCCATATAAAAGCGCTTGCGGCCCACAATCGAAGACAGCCACCCGCTGAGCGGCAGAACGATCGCATTAGAGACGAGATACGAAGTCAAAACCCAGGTGCTCTCGTCCTGTCCCGCGGAAAGTCCGCCGGCGATGTGCGGCAGCGCGACGTTGGCGATGCTCGTGTCGAGCACCTCCATGAAAGTCGCAAGCGTAACCGCCAGCGCGATGATCCAGGGATTGACCGCCGGCCGCCACTCCTCTGCCGGGTTCAGAGTGAGAGCTGCCGTGCTCATTCGCGAATCCAGACCCTGGGTTCTACCGACATTCCGGGCCGCAGCTCGTGGCCCTTCGTCTCTCCGGGCTCGAACACGATCTTGACCGGAATGCGCTGCACGATTTTCACGTAGTTGCCAGTCGCGTTCTCCGGAGGCAGAAGGCTGAAGCGGGCGCCACTCGCGCCTGCGATGCTATCCACCTTCCCCTTGTACTTCTTGCCGGTCGCATCCACATAAATAGTCGCTTTTTGCCCGGGCTTCATGTCACGCAACTGCGTTTCTTTGAAGGCCGCGGTTACCCAGATGTCGTTGCCCTCGAGCGGAATGAGGTTCATCAGCGTCTGTCCCGGCTGGACGTTCTCCCCGAGCTCGACCGTGCGATTGCTGACGATGCCTGCCACCGGCGCAATGACCTTGGTATAGGAAAGGTTGATCTTTGCCTGCTCGAGGTCCGCCCGCTTACGAGCTGCCGCTGCGAGAGCCGACTGTGCCTTGGAGCGCGTGATGGCGATCTGATTCGGTCCCGTGGCCGCTGAGCGCTGATTCGCCTCGGCCTGCGCCAGCTTGCCCTGTGCCTGGATAACCTGCGCGGCCGCTGCATCGGCCGTCGCCCGCGCGGCCTGCACCGTTGCTTCTCCCGCCCTCGCCGCTGCCACTGCCTGGTCAAACTGCTGTTGCGAGATTTCCTGCTTGTCGACCAGTTGCTTATAGCGCCCAAGATCGTTCTGAGCCTTCACGTTGTTAGCGTCCGCCTGCTGAAGGTTCGCCTTGGCCGCCTCCAATTGCTGCCGTGCTGCCTTGATGCCTGCCTGCGCGTTGACCACGTCCGCATCCGCCGAAGAAAGCTGGCTCTCCGTACTGACGGAAGTCACTGGAACGTTGACGGAGGCGGCGTCGGCTGTAGCTTTGGCGTCGTTGTAGTCGGCTTGCGCTCGATCCACCGCAACCTGATAGTCGGTAGGATCGATTTCGACCAGCACCGTTCCGGCCTCGACATACTGGTTGTCCTGCACGTTCAGCTTGCTCACATGGCCAGAAATTCGCGCGCTGATCGAATTCACATGTCCATCGATCTGCGCGTCGTCGGTGGACTCGTAGCTGGTGAAGTAGCGCCACAGAAAGACGCCGGCAATCAACAACAGGATGACGGCGAGAATCAGGAACATCCGGAAGCGAGGGTCATGCCGGCGAGCCAGGTGGGAATGGAGACTTGTATCGGTCGCGGGCACCGGCGCCGTAGGTGGGGACGGCAGTTCTTTTTCAGGGACGGTTCGTGTTGGTGTTCCCATTCCTATTTGCCTTTCAGGTACTGCTTCACGCCTTGCTCAGCGTTTCCCAGCGCGCGTGCGAGTTCCACTTTAGCCAGATTATGAGCATACAGGCTCGAGATGTATGCTTCATGCGCGCTTGCGACCGATTCCTGCGCCTGCACGACCTCCAGATTGTCGCTCACTCCGGCAGAAAAACGGTCCTGCGCCTGCGTCAATGTCTGTTCGGCAAGGTCTACCGTACTGCGTGCAACCTGCACCTGGTCGGCGGCCGCGTTGAGATCAAGGAGGGCGGTTCGCACATCATTGTCGATTTGACCACGCAAATCTTCCAGACGCGCTCGGGCCTGCCGCAAAGTCGCTTCCGCCTCCAGCGTATCCGCGTGCACGCGGCCTCCCTGAAAAATCGGCACCGTTAGAGTTCCGGCAACGTGGAAAGTTCCGTTCGAATTTCCAGGGTTCACGCCGATGTCGCCGTAGTCCCCTTCCAGATCGAAGCTTGGGTAACGTTCCGCAGTGGCAGCCCGGCGCGAGAATTCGGCAGCCCTCGTCTGCGCCAACGCGGCTTGATAATCGGATCGCGACGCGTAGGCGCGACGCAGCCCCTCTTCGAGAGTTGGCGGGATCAGCATGTCATACGGCGCTTTATCCGAGAGCATGAATTCCTGTCCCAAAGCTAGTCCGATAATGCGCGCCAGCGCGAGCTTCTGCTTCGCAAACTCATTCCGAGCCGCGATTAACTGCTGCTGGCGGCTTTGTAGTTCAACTTGCGCGCGCAAGGCGTCGATCGCCGGTACCACTCCCGCTTTCAGCTGATCGGAAGATCGGGTAAACAAGGTCTGGGCCGTCTGCACCTGCGCTTCCGCCGTCTCCACCCGGGCCGCCCCTGCGATGGCCTGCAGATACGCGTTTCCCGTCACCAAAACCACCAACTCGCGCGCATCCTTATAAGAAAACTCCGCCGCCTTCACACTCTGCGCGGCGGCACGCTCTTTCTGGATGTAGTTCCAGTTGAACACCGACTGGTTCAGGAAGGTGCGTACATCAAAGTAGTTGAACGGACCAATCACGCGCGGGAATATAGAAAGACGTAGTCCCAGCGCGGATAAACTTGTTTGCTGGGCCACTTCCTGGCCCTTCGCCATCACGTTGGGCAGCAGCTTGCTCAGTTCTTTCCACTTCTCGCCACGCGCCGAGATCGTGTTGTCTTCCGACAGCAAAAGCCCGAGATTCTGCTTGAGGCCTCGGTCAATCGCTTCGAGGAAGGAAATCGACAACACTCCCGGCGTAGGCTGCCGAAGGGGAACGCTTCCGGTATAGCCGTTCTGCGTCACGGACTGAGGGATCGTTACGGTCACGTTGGACGCACCGCCTGAATTGCTGCTGGTCTGCCCGGACGTCGTTAGCGGACCCAATACATAAAAAATGAAGACCAAAGAAAACGCCAGACTTCGTGCATGGTGAATAGGCATGTTCGCTGAGTTGGAGCCGCTCGGTCGTGAGCGACATCGTACAACATCTTCCACTGCCTTTAACGCCTAACATCTGTATCTTGATTCAGATAGGCCGAACGACGATGCAATATGGAGGCCCGACCCCGCAGCGGTTGGACGCCTTTTGTTGCCCAATGGATGGTCACCCTGAGATCTTTGGCCCTCCGTACCTTCGATACTTTGTCCGTTCTCGCGGGACGAATATTCTTGCTGGTTAGGGGTTTGTAGCCAAGACCGCATATGATTCTGCAACCACATTGGAAGGGACATCGCCGGGCTGGACCGAGCCGCCATCCATGACTTCCTCCTATCTGGAAAAAGCGCTGCAAATCAAACAGCGTAGCTGGCAGCGGCGCCATGCGAGGTATCGCGCGGATCTTCCCGTGAAGGCCAGGGTGCTGCGCGCGGAAGGGTACGTCGAAATCATGGGCCGGTGTAGTGACGTGGGGCACGGCGGCATGGGGATCGTCTTAACCGCAGAAATCCCGAGTGGTGAAGTACTGTCGTTGGAGTTCCAGCTTCCGAACCGAACCGAGGCCTCGGTAGTGCGGGCTATCGTTCGCTACCGCAAGGGTTTCATCCACGGGGTGGAATTTCTGGGCCTCTCCGCTGAGCAGCAAGAGATGATCGATGGGTTCTGCAAGGGCTTAGCGGCGGTCGGCTAGCCGAATCTGACGCACCTACTTCGAGCACGTTACTTACCTCCGTAACCTGCGTCATCTTGTCTTGTGCTCCATCCTCCTTCACCCTATAACCTGGCCGGGTCGCGTGCGGACCCGCCTGCCACGACGAATTTCTATGAGTGATTCCAAGAAGAACAGCGCACCCGGCACCGATTGGACTCAATTGCTGACCGATCCGGACCTGGTGGGACACCTCGGCACACTTCTCCAGACCTACCGCGAAGCACCGCCGGATAAGCGTGAGGAAGCTCTGCTTGCCGCTATGCGGGAGATCAAGGCGCCAACCAATGCGAAGACGGCCGCAGCCAGTACTCCGGCCGCACCGGTCACAATGCAGGCACCCACGCCGCTTCCCGCCGCGGAAATTCCACCCTTCGAGCCTTCCACCTACACGCCTTCATGGGTCGACGACCGCCGGCGTTTTCCCCGGATCAAATGTTTCGTTGCGGTTGAACTGAAAATTGACGGATCGGAAACGCCGATCTGGGGCAATCTCTCAAACACCAGCATGGGTGGCTGCTACGTTGAGACCGTTACTCCCATCAAAAGTGGAGTTGACGTCCAAATTGGATTGTGGCTGGCCAGCGGCAAAGTCTGGGTGAAAGGTTTCGTCCTCAACGGCATCGTGATCAAAAGCAATCCCTGCTTTGGAGTTCGCGTGAAATTCGAACTCGAGCCCTCCGTTCGCGAGAGCATGAAGCAATTTCTGAAATTCGTGGAAAACAGCACCAAAGCCCAGCATAGCGAACACAGCTACCTGCAAAAACTTCAGAAGTAGTCATCGAACAGATCCTTGGAGAGGCGGGCGTTCCCCCCTCGCCTGGACGAGCGATCGGACCGCTCATGAAGTTACATTCTGTTCACATTCCTCACGCACCTGCGAGTTGCGCAGCCCCACAGAGCGCGAGAACTTGATACACTCGTACACTCAAGTGAGATGAAACCTCCGTCACTCGTCAGCAATCCAATGATTTAGGGAATAATTTCTTCAGCAATCGGTTGCATCGGGCAACCATCCATTCTCCCGGGAGGGTTTCCGCATGGTGGCAAGTGAGCAAGCGGTTGTGACCGGAACACAACTGGACACGTTATCCATCAATACCATCCGCACTCTAGCCATCGACGCAGTGCAGCAAGCGAATTCCGGTCATCCGGGCGCGCCCATGGGACTCGCGCCGGTCGCTTACGCGCTGTGGCAGCAGTTTCTGCGTTACGATCCTGAAAATCCTGTATGGCCGAACCGCGACCGCTTTGTGCTCTCCAACGGCCACGCCTCCATGCTGCTCTACGCAATTCTTTATCTTGCGGGCGTGCGCCGGGTGAAAGGCGACACGGAGGTCACCGACGAATTGTCCATCTCGCTCGACGAGATCAAGCACTTTCGACAACTGGGCAGCCGCACTCCCGGCCATCCCGAATCTCATCTCGCTACCGGGGTGGAAACCACTACCGGACCGCTCGGTCAGGGTTGCGGAAACAGCGTAGGTATGGCCATCGCAGGCCGCTGGCTGGCAGCTACCTACAATCGTCCGGGCTTTGAGATTTTCAATTACAACATCTACACAATTTGCGGAGACGGAGACCTGATGGAGGGCGTCGCCTCCGAAGCGGCCTCCCTTGCCGGCCATCTTAAACTCAGCAATCTCTGCTGGATCTACGACAACAATAAGGTGACGCTCGATGGGCCCGCCTCCTGGTCATTCAGCGAAGACGTCATGACCCGCTTCGTCGGCTATGGATGGAATGTCACCCGGGTCAGCGATGCCAATGACCTCGAGATGCTAGCGCGCGCTTACCAGATTTTCCTCGATACCAAAGATCGGCCGACGCTCATTGTCGTCGACAGCCACATCGGTTACGGGTCGCCTCACAAGCACGATAGCAGCGAAGCTCACGGCGAGCCTCTCGGAGAAGAAGAAGTTCGTTTGACGAAACGCTTCTACGGCTGGCCCGAAGACGCCAAGTTTCTCGTACCCGAAGGAGTCCGTGAGCACTTCCGCGAAGGCGTCGGAAAACGTGGACACGACCTGCACGCGCAATGGACGCGGATGCTCGCGGATTACGCGAAGCAATATCCACAACTCGCTGACCAACTGAAGCTTATGCAGCATCGTGAATTGCCGAAAGGGTGGGATAAGAACCTGCCTGCGTTTCCCGCGGACCCGAAGGGTGCAGGCACCCGCGAGAGTGCCGGCAAGGTTCTGAATGTGCTTGCTCAGAACATTCCCTGGTTGATTGGCGGCTCGGCGGATTTAGGCAATTCCAACAAGACCGCCCTGAAGTTTGAGGGAGCGGGCGATTTCCGCCCGGGCGCCTACAACGGCCGCAATATCCATTTCGGAGTGCGCGAGCACGGCATGGGGGCAGCCATGAACGGCATGTCAGTGTCGAAGCTGCGGCCTTTCGGCGGAACGTTCTTCAACTTCAGCGACTACGAGCGTCCGACGATCCGGCTGGCCGCGCTCATGGAGACTCCCGTCATTCACGTTTTCACCCACGACTCGATCGGATTGGGAGAAGATGGACCGACGCATCAGCCGATCGAGCAACTCGCTGCGCTGCGTGCCATCCCCAACACGGTGGTGCTACGGCCCGGCGACGCGAACGAAGTAGTGGAAGCCTGGAAATTGGCCGTCCAGATCAATCATGGACCGGTGCTGTTGGTCCTCACTCGGCAGGCCGTGCCGACGCTGGATCGCAGCAAGTACGCCTCCGCCGCCGGAGTTACCAAGGGCGCCTACATTCTGGCCGATGCGCCCGGAGGCAAACCACAGGTGATTCTCATGGCCACGGGCAGTGAAGTGCCGCTGACCGTGGATGCTTACGAGAAGCTGAAATCGGAGGGCATCCAGGCGCGCGTGGTCAGCCTGCCCTCGTGGGAAATCTTCGAGAAACAGGATCAGGCTTACAAAGACAGTGTGTTGCCTCCGGCCATAACTGCCCGCGTCTCTGTAGAAATGGCGAGCACGTTTGGCTGGGAACGTTACGTGGGCCCGAAGGGTCAGATGGTCGGCATGCACACGTTCGGCGCTTCGGCTCCCTGGAAGGATTTGCAGAAACACTTCGGCTTCACGACAGAAGCGGTTGTAGCTGCTGCTCGTAAAGCCATATCGAGTTCGAAATAGCTTCTCGTGTAGCGCTGGCATCTCGCCGGCTATCCGGCGTGGGTCTAGGCCCACTGCTTTGCGGCTACCGCCACATGCCGGCAGGATGCCGGCGCTACGCCATATTTTTGGAGGACCCGTCATGAATCCCGTCGAAACTATTGAAGCCGGCAAGGCCGTCAATCCCTTAAAGCAATTGTTGAAGTATGGCCAGTCTGTTTGGCTGGATTACATCCGGCGCAACCTGATCACCAGCGGCGAACTGAAGCGACTGATCGATGAAGACGGGCTGCGCGGTATGACTTCCAACCCGTCGATTTTTGAGAAGGCCATTGCGGGCAGCACCGATTACACCGATTTCCTGAATTCTTTGCGAGACCGAACCGATCTGGATGCCAAGGCGCGTTACGAATTGCTCGCCATCCGCGACATCCAGGACGCGGCCGATCTCATGCGCCCGGTATACGACAGCGCGAAACGGAAAGATGGATTCGTCAGCCTGGAAGTTTCGCCCTACCTCGCCCACGACACTCAAGGAACGATCGCCGAAGCACGTCGTCTCTGGAAATCGGTGAGCCGCGATAATGTGATGATCAAAGTGCCGGGCACGACAGAAGGCCTTCCCGCGATCAAGCAGTTGATCAGCGAAGGCATGAACATAAACGTCACCTTGCTCTTTTCCCAGCAAGTCTATGAGCGAGTGGCGGAAGCCTACATCGCAGGCTTGGAGCAACTGGCCGCGAACGGGGGCGACTTAAGCCGGGTCGCCAGCGTGGCCAGCTTCTTTATCAGCCGCATCGATACGCTGGTCGATTCGATCGTGAACGACAAGCTCAAGACCGAAAAAGATCCCGCGAAGCAGGCACTGCTCAAGAGCATTCTCGGCAAAGTGGCGATTGCGAACGGTAAGCTCACCTACCAGAAATATCTGAAGATCTTCAGCGGGTCGCGCTGGGACGCGCTCGCGAAGAAGGGCGCGCAGACGCAGCGCGTGCTTTGGGCCAGCACCAGCACGAAGAATCCAAATTACCGCGACGTCCTCTACGTCGAGGAAATGATTGGCAAGGACACGGTCAACACCATTCCTCCGGCCACCCTCGATGCCTTCCGCGATCACGGCAAATTGCGCAATAGTCTCACGGAAAACATCAAGGCCGCCCAGGAGACCATGGACTCGTTGGCCAAAGCCGGAATTTCCATGAAGGAAGTAACCGACAAGCTGACCAAGGATGGAGTGAAGCTCTTCGCCGATGCCTTCGATCAACTGCTGGCGGCGGTCGAGAAGTCCAGCAAGTCGGGGATTGCCCCCACCGTCAGCAAACAAACCTACACCCTCCCGCAGGATCTCGCTGCTTCGGTAAAAACGGCCACGGACGATTGGCGTGCCAATGGCAAGGTGCGGCGCCTATGGCAGCGCGATGCAACCCTTTGGACCGGGACCGATGAGGCGAACTGGCTCGGGTGGCTGGACATCACCGAGAAACAGCTCGCGGAGCATGAAAACCTGCGCAAGGTCGCAGAAGACGCAAAGAACAGCGGCTTCTCGGATGTGCTCCTGCTCGGCATGGGCGGTTCGAGCCTGTGTCCGGAAGTGCTCCGCATGACTTATGGCAAGATCGCCGGTTACCCGGAGTTGCACGTGCTCGACTCCACCGACCCGGCGCAGGTCAAGTCCTTCGCCGACAAGATTGACCCCGCGAAGACATTGTTCATCGTGTCCAGCAAATCCGGCAGCACGCTGGAACCAAACATTTTCAGGCAGTACTTCTTTGAACGCGCCAAGCAAGCCATCGGCGCCGAGAAGGCTGGCAGCCACTTCATCGCCATCACCGATCCCGGCTCCAAGATGCAACAGGTCGCGGAGACCGACAAGTTCCGTCACATTTTCCCGGGAGTCCCCAGCATCGGTGGCCGCTATTCGGCGCTCTCCAACTTCGGCATGATGCCCGCGGCGGTCATGGGACTGGACACCAGGAAATTCCTCGAGCGCACTGAGGAAATGGTGCAGGCCTGCGCATCTTGTGTCCCGGTCGAAGAGAATCCAGGAGTGGTGCTCGGACTGATCCTGGGCTCGGCCGCGAAAGCCGGACGCGACAAGGTCACCATCATTACTTCGCCCGGCATCTACGATCTCGGCGCATGGCTGGAACAGTTGCTGGCCGAGTCCACGGGCAAGCAGGGCAAAGGCATCATCCCCGTGGATCGCGAGTCCATCGGCGCGCCCGAGGTCTACGGGAACGATCGCGTGTTCGCCTACCTGCGCCTCGACTCAGCCCCCGATGCACAGCAGGATGCCCAGGTGGCTGCCCTCGAGAAAGCTGGCCATCCGGTGGTGCGCATTGCCGTCGGCGACAAGTACGACCTCGGCCAGGAATTCTTCCGCTGGGAAATCGCGACTGCCGTGGCCGGGTCCATTCTGGGCATCAACGCCTTCAACCAACCCGACGTCGAAGCCAGCAAGATTGCCACGAAGAGTCTCACTTCCGAGTACGAGAAGTCCGGCTCCCTGCCTCCCGAGAAACCAGTTCTCGATGACAAAGGCGTGAAACTTTTTACCGACGAGAAAAATGCCTCTGACCTCGCCAAGGCTGCCGGCTCCGACAAATCGCTGGCCGGGTATCTGAAGGCACACTTCGGCCGCATCAAGGCAGGTGATTACTTCGCAGTCCTCGGCTACATCCAGATGAACGAGCCTCACGAGAAAACATTGCAGACGATTCGGCACACGCTCCGCGAGAAGAAACATGTCGCGACTTGCCTCGGCTTCGGTCCTCGCTTCCTGCACTCCACGGGGCAAGCTTACAAAGGCGGGCCGAATTCTGGGGTCTTTCTGCAAATCACCTGTGATGATGCCAAGGACTTGGCGGTACCGGGCCAGAAATATACGTTCGGAATTGTCAAAGCGGCGCAGGCTCGTGGAGATTTCCAGGTGCTCGCAGAACGTGGCCGCCGCGCACTGCGCGTGCATCTGGGCGCCGATCTCGAATCCGGGCTACGCACTTTGCAGGACGCAGTAAAGCAGGCCCTCGGTTAAACTCTGACCGCTTACGTCTGGCGTTGGTAAGACATGATGCCGGGAGGTCTTGGCAGGGCCAGTCGTCAGTCGCTAGTCGTCAGTCGCTAGTCGTCAGTCGCTAGTCGTCAGCAAAACCTAATCGTCGCTCGCGACTGAAGATTACCGACTAGCCAGCGTAACGTAAATCTCTCAGGTGCGGAGTTGATAAAGCCCAGCCGCGTAGCGGCGGAATTCATTAGCCCAGCGCGTAAGCGCTGGGTGCAAGTGAGGAGAAGACGCGAGCCCGCTTCAGCGGGCGACAGCAAAATCGGCAGCAAGCGTAGGTCCCCGAAAATTCGAAGTGTCCAACCAGACACTCAAGCCAGCTGGCGCCGCGAACCATGAAATTCGCGCTGCGGGCGGGATAGCCACAGGAGAAAGTGAATGCAATTGGGAATGGTGGGCTTGGGAAAAATGGGCGCGAATATGACGCGCCGCTTGATGCGTGGCGGTCACCAGGTGGTCGTCTCCGACCTGAGTCCCGACGCCGTGAAAGGTCTGGCTGGCGAAGGGGCCGTTGCGTCTACTTCCCTGCAGGATCTGGCCAACAAACTGAAGGCGCCCCGCGCCGTATGGATCATGGTGCCGGCCGGTGGTCCCACCGAGCAAACCGTGCAGACGCTCGCCCAGTTCCTCGAACCGGGAGACACCATCATCGACGGCGGCAACTCCTACTTCAAAGATGATGTCCGCCGCGCCCAAAGTCTCAAGCAAAAGGGCATTCACTACGTCGATGTCGGAACCAGCGGCGGCGTTTGGGGCCTCGAACGCGGCTACTGCATGATGATTGGCGGTCCCAGAGAAGCCGTACAACAACTCAATCCCATCTTCAAGACTCTCGCCCCCGGCATCGGCGACATTCCGCGCACGCCGGGCCGCGAGAAACTCGGAGGCACCGCCGAAGACGGATACATCCACTGCGGGCCATCAGGTTCCGGGCATTTCGTGAAGATGGTCCACAACGGGATCGAGTACGGCCTCATGCAGGCCTACGCGGAAGGCTTTGACATTTTCAAGAACGCCAACAGCAAGGAATTACCGGAAGACCTACGCTATGATCTGAACCTGCCCGACATTGCGGAAGTCTGGCGGCGCGGCAGCGTGGTCAGTTCGTGGCTCCTTGATCTGACTGCGATGGCTCTCGCGGAAAATCCGACGCTCGCCGAATACAGCGGCTTCGTGCAGGATTCCGGCGAAGGCCGCTGGACGATTCAGGCGGCTGTTGACGAGGCGGTGCCCGTCGACGTACTCTCCGCCGCGCTGTTTGTGCGTTTTCGTTCGCGTCAGGAACACACTTTTGCGGAGAAGATGCTCTCGGCGATGCGCCAGAAATTTGGCGGACACGTCGAGCCTAAAGCCGCCCGGAAAATTGCCTGACCGGGTCCTGATCGTTTTCCTGTGCACGTGATGACACGAAGGATTTATGGCCCAGACCGAGACCGCTCCTCTCGCTAGCACTCAGCCCGTCGGAAAAGTCGCCGACCCGTGCGTGATGGTCATCTTCGGGGCTTCCGGTGATCTGACTCGGCGAAAGCTGATTCCAGCCCTCTACAACCTTGCGCGCGCCAAATTGCTCTCGCACGAATTCGCCGTAGTCGGCATCGCCCGTCGCCCCATGTCCACTGACGACTATCGCAAAAAAGTCAGTGAGGACATGAAGCAGTTTGCCACCGGTGACGTCGACCCCGATTTGTGGGAGTGGTTCGTACGCCGCATGTACTACATGTCGGGCAACTTCGACGACCCGCAGACCTATCCGAATCTCAAAGACCTGCTCACCAAAATCGACCAGGAGCACTCCACTCGCGGAAACTACTTCTACTACCTGGCCACCGCACCTGATGCTTTCGGAACGATCGTGGAGAACCTCGCCGAACACGGCCTGATGCAGCAAGACAACAACCACTGGCGCCGCGTGATCATAGAAAAGCCCTTCGGCCATGATCTCGAAAGTGCTCGCGCGTTGAACCAACAACTGCTCAAGGTTGCCGACGAAAAACAGATCTACCGTATCGACCATTACCTCGGCAAAGAAACCGTCCAGAACATCCTCGCTCTTCGCTTCGCCAATGGAATTTTCGAGCCCATCTGGAATCGCCGATACATCGATCACGTCCAGATCTCGGTCGCCGAGACGGTGGGCGTCGAGGGACGTGGCGGCTACTACGACACCGCGGGCGCCCTGCGCGACATGGTGCCGAACCACATCATGCAGCTCATCACCTTGACCGCCATGGAGCCGCCGGTCTCCTTCCGCGCGGATGCCGTGCGCGATGAGCAATCGAAAATCCTGCATGCCATCCAGCCGCTCAGCGCGGAGGATGTACTGACCCGCACGGTTCGCGGTCAGTACGGCGAAGGCGTGATTGCCGGGCAGAGAGTTCCCGCCTATCGCGCCGAGCCCGGGGTTCCTCCCGATTCCAAGACCGAAACCTTCGTCGCCATGAAGCTCCAGATTGACAACTGGCGCTGGGCCGACGTTCCCGTCTATCTGCGGACCGGCAAGCGCATGCCCGTCCGCAATACGCACATCGTGATCCAGTTTCGGCGCGCTCCGTTCGTCCTGTTCCGCGACACGCCGGTCGAGAACCTGATGCCCAATCAACTCGTCCTCCACATCCAGCCCGAGGAAGGCATCTCCCTGCGCTTTGCCGCGAAGGCTCCCGGCGCCTTGATGCGCCTGGGCACCGTGGACATGAATTTCGAATATGCCGACTACTTCGGAATGCAGCCCAGCACCGGATACGAGCGTTTGCTGCACGACTGCATGATCGGCGATCAAACGCTGTTTCAACGGGCCGACATGGTGGAGGCCGGATGGTGCGTGGTCAGTCCTCTACTCGATGTCTGGAAAGCTCTCCCACCCCGCAATTTCCCGAACTATGCGTCGGGCACCTGGGGACCCCGGGACGCGGATGAACTCCTCGAGCGTGATGGCCGCCGCTGGAGGAACTTCGAGAAATGATTCTCGCCGGCGATATCGGAGGCACGCACGCACGGCTCGCCTTCTTTCAATCGCAGAATGGCCATCTCACTCCCGTCGCGGAGGGCGTCTTTCCCAGCCGCGACCACAGCGGGCTCGATGAGATCGTGGGCCAGTTTGTCGCCAAGCAGTCGCTTCGTCCCGATGTCGCCTGCTTTGGAGTCGCCGGCCCCGTTCGCAACGGCAAGGTCGAAACCTCGAACCTTCCCTGGACGGTGGAAGCCGCGCGCCTGGCCGGCGAACTGCATCTTCCCTCGACCATGCTGATCAATGACCTCGAAGCGAATGCCTGGGGCATAGCTAGTCTTGGAGACCAAGACCTGGTCGCTCTCAACCGCGTAAAAGGGATGCCGGTCGGAAACCAGGGGGTGATCTCCGCCGGAACCGGACTCGGCGAAGCGGGGCTTTTCTGGAACGGAAATGGATATGAGATTTTTGCGTCGGAGGGCGGCCACTGCGATTTTGCGCCCCGCACCGAACTGGAAATTGAGCTGCTCCGCTACCTTGTCGCCCGCTTCGGCCACGTCAGTTTCGAGCGCATTGTCTCTGGCCCGGGCCTGGTGAACGTCTACAACTTCCTGCGTGACACGCACCGCGGAGAAGAACCCCAGTGGCTCACCGACGAGCTCGCTCAAGAGGACCAGGCCGCCACCATCTCGCGCGCCGCCGTGGCCGGCAAGAGCGTTCTCGCCGAGCACGCGCTCGATCTTTGGATTTCCATTTACGGCGCCGAAGCCGGCAATCTTGCCCTGAAACTGATGGCTACCGGCGGAGTCTTTCTCGGCGGAGGGATTGCTCCCAAAATTGTGCCCAAACTGTCCAGTCCGCTTTTCATGCAGGCCTTCGTCAGCAAAGGACGTCTGCAACCCTTACTGGAGTCGATTCCGGTGAAGGTGATCACCAACGACAAGATTGCTCTTTTCGGGGCGGCCCGCTACGCTGTCGCGAAGGGAACGCCACAGAACTCACGCCCATGAAATCTTCTCCGGATCTTCGCATTCTTCCTGATCGTGCGACCTTGTTTCAGGCAGCCGCCGACGAATTCGTGCGCCAGGCGAACGCTGCCATTGCCTCGAAAGGCCGCTTCACGGTTGCGCTCGCCGGAGGCTCGACTCCAAAAGGCCTTTATAGCCTGCTTGCCGCGAAGGCCGCGCTACCGTGGGACAAGATGTATTTCTTTTTTGGCGACGAGCGCCACGTCCCGCCCGACAATCCCGAAAGCAATTACCGGATGGCGCGCGAGGCATTACTCTCCAAAGTCCCCATCCCAGCGCAGAATATCTTCCGCGTTCCAGCCGAAAATCCGGACGCCGCGCAAGCCGCCCACACCTACGAAGCTACCCTCCGTCAGTTCTTCCCGCCTGCCGAAGCTTTCCCGCGCTTCGACCTGATCCTGCTCGGCATGGGCCCCGATGGTCACACCGCTTCGCTGTTCCCCGGCAGCAAAGCTTTGCAGGAAAAATCTCGTTGGGTGGTTTCCAGTTGGGTGGAGAAGTTCAAGACCGACCGCATCACTTTGACTCTGCCAGTGCTGAACAACGCAGCCGTTGTCATGTTTCTCGCCGCTGGAGAAGACAAAACGGAAACGCTAAAGGAAGTTCTGCAAGGGACGAAACCGGGAGAGCAGTTTCCCTCAAAACTGATTCGCCCAGCCAACGGACAACTCCTCTGGCTGGTCGACCAAGCGGCCGCAGCAGCGCTTTCGAGCCAGCACGCCTAAAAGGCCGACAGAGAGGTCGATTCCTGATGCGTTTTGAAAGGATGCGGCCTCGAGATTCACGTAGGGGCAGACGCCCCGTCTGCCCAGCCGAGCGAAGCTCGGCTTCCATCTGCGAACAGGTTGTCTCGAGCAAGCTGCCGCCGGGCCTAGGTGTGCATCGCGAATCTGCTTTAAAAAGGATCGGCTTCAGCAGAGCCGTTAGGCAACAAACTCAATGCGGCTGCCGCTGAGGGAAACTGCGATACCGAGAGTCTTTCGGCAACCCGCAAGACGGCGTGCCTAGGCGGCGCTGCCGCGCCAGTCGGCAATCTCTTTCAAACCATCCCCGAACGAATGCTCGAACAGCCGCACCATATGCCGCGAATGTTCAAATTCGTGAATGTCCGCCCAAACCTCCGCCTGCCACGGGAGTTCATGCGTCTCCGACTCGCCGCAGGTAGCACACCGGGTGTGCAGACGGGTGGAGGTCACCCGCTCACTCGGCACCGCGCGCGGCCCATCCGGCAACTCAATAAAGATGCACCGGACCTCTTCGATTTCCTCGTTGGGGCCGATCAGATGTTCATAGCGCAGTAGATATCCAAAGCCCAGCTTTCGAGCCTCCGCCTCAGCCTCAGCACGCGTGTGGAAAGGCCCGTATTCGGCCCGCAACTGATCGGTCGAGTCGCAAGCCATCCAGAATGATTCCTTGTAAGCCATTCCTACCTCGCCTAGGTCGTGAGCGGAACTCGTTGGGAGAAACGAGTCTCTGACATTTCAAGCACAGCGCTGCAATTGACGTGCCGCTCGGACAACCCCGGAAGCACCTGTGCACACGGCAAATCCGGCAACTTGCCCGTTTCCGCCACTCAAACAAATGCAAGAATTTGCAGAATGTTTCCGGTGAGCAGAATGCCTCGGCGGATTTCATGATTGTGGCTTTTCAGCAGACCGATCAGCGCCACAACTTTAATGCGGCTCCAGTTTGAAAAACTCTCGCGATAGCGAAGCACACGTACGCCCAGACGCCGGGGTCCCCATCAAGCCCGCTTTTGGCTTGATGGGGTGGAGACGCCCTCGTCTGGACGGCCGGGCGCCAGCCCGGCGGCAGCTTGCTTCGAGACAGCTCCGCTCCCGATTGGCAAGTAGTCATGATTCCTATCTGTTTTCCGTCCAATGCGCCGTTGGTGGGCGGTAGCTCCTAAAGCCGAGCTTCGCTCCGCTGGGCAGACGAGGCGTCTGCCCCTACGCGAAGTAAGTACTGCTAGTAACACACCCGGGTGACTTACGTACATTGCGGTGTCCGTCCGCTCGGTCTAATGTCTGAAATTCAAATGAGCCTGAAACCGCTGGAACCCCGTCCGCAGTCCACGCTTATGAATCAAATCGCCAGTGCGGCCATCAATCGCAATCGAACGGCAAAGCGTCGGAGCAGTCGGATGGCCCTCACCGCTACCATAGGGTTGTCTGGTAAGGATCGACAAAAGTGCTCATTTACGATGCCCGCCAGGGCAACGAACCTGAACAGGCATGGAGCTGCTGTCCAATTAAATCGCGAGTTGTTGGTTGGTTCTGTCGTCCTCGTGCGAAATAATCGCGGCATTCAAGTTTCTGCCCGTATCGTCACGCAGTTGGCTACCCTCAAGGGCGTTTCCAGCTATGCAATCGAGTTTGTCAATCAGGACGATCAATCTAATAATTTCTGGGGAATCACCTTCCCGCCATCGAACTCCGAATAACCGGGTTTCTCGAGTCGGTCCCCACCAAAGTATTTCTCGCAATTGAATCCCGGAAGCCACAGCTCGTCGGTTAGTAGAGAGCTTTGTGCAAAAGGGGGAAAAATGCGTGCGCATTTCTGAGTCAGAAAAGTCCTGGTCGGGTCCCATATTTTCCAAATTGCCCCGGGCTGGAAGGGTTCCGGGTGGTCACCACCCTTCGAGGCCGATTCGCCACGAATAGGCCGGCAGGCCTGCGAGGGCCACCTCCACCGAACTACACATCGCAGCCAGGGTTGAAGGCGTGCCCCGATACGGGCAAAAGCAACCGCTAGATCTCCGAACCCTGACCTCCAATCACCCCGCGCCCCCGCCGCTTTAAGTGTGTGCGTGAGAACTCAATTTTCGGCTGCCACTGTCACAATCTGTTGGGCTCTACAAATCTGTTTGGCTCTACAAAAAGGTAAACCGCAACATATGGCCGCGAGATCCAGGTCACACGCACACACTTTAAGCCGCCGGGGTCGCGGGCGTCGCCGGGCAGCTGTTTTCGGCAGACTCTTCAGCCCGCCGCTCGAATGCTGCCAGACCTGTGCCGCGCCCCACGCAGCTCACCGACTCGGCCTCGCCCGATGCGTCGGCGTCCTACCGGTCGGCCAAAGCCATCCGGGCCGCCTGCCCCTCGGCTCCGGCAGGCGCTCCAAGTTCTATTTGCGGCGGCGACGCCCAACTCGCGCCTCCATGGTTCGCCACATAGAGCGCAAGCTCCAGCCGGCTCCACACCCCGAGCTTGTCGAATGCGGTGCGCAGGTAGTTCTTTACGACTTGCTCGGTGGTGCCGATGATTTTTGCGATTTCCCGATTGGTCAGGCCTTCCCACACCAACGTGGCGACTCGGATTTCCTTTGCGGTTAGCTGATCGCGTGGTTGCATGATTGCTCCTTGGCGAACGCGGCCGTCGCCAGCTTGACTCGTTTTCGGCCTTCGGTGATGCCGGCCCGCAAAAACAACGTACGGAGGTGCTGCTTCACCGTGCGCGGACTGATGTGCAGGCTTCCGGCAATTTCCTTGTTGCTGCATCCCTGGGCGAGCAGATGCAGGACTTCCTCATCACGCGGCGTAATTTTGATGGCATCCAGATTGATCATTGACATTCCCTACTCCCGAACTGGGTTAACGAACACGGCCTATCGGAAAGCACGCCTTTCGCCAAACATTCGCCAACCAGCTTGCCCCATTTTTCCTATGACTTGCGCCCCAAGGGTGACACCACACGGGTCATGCTTATCCGGTTTTGGGCTTAAGGGCACTCCCATAGGTCCGGAACGGGAGTTCCCAGATAAATCATCTTTCATCTCACGCTGCGCATTTCATCTCACAGTCCAGACGGTCGACGCTTTCAGCTTTTCTTAATGTTTTGTTCTGTATGCTTAGGCGCTGAAAGTCGGAGGAAGGGGACTATGAGGATCTTTGGCGCTTCGCGCACTCGCCTTGCAAGCACGCGGTTGCCTTACCTCTGCGCGGTTTTGCTGGTGAGCTCAGGAATGCTGGCGCAGTCTGAGCCCAGCGCGCCTCCCGGCAACAATCCTCCCTCGAATGCCGGCGCTCCACTCACCTTGACGCTGCAGGATGCGCTGCAACGTGCCCACGTCAACAGCCCTGAATTCCGCGCCGCGCTGACCGAACTGGGCCTAGCTCACGAAGACAAAGTCCAGGGACGGGCCGCACTCCTCCCCGGCGTTAACTACGACAACTCATTCATCTATACCGAGGGCAACAACTCACGTTCCAATACTCCAGCCTTCATCGCCAACAATGGGGTCCATGAATACATCAGCCAGGGCAACGTGCATCAGGATTTCTCCCTGGCAACTTACGGCCAGTATCGGAAGACTGCCGCGCTCGAGGCGGTCGCGAAAGCACGCGCAGAGATTGCCGCCCGGGGACTGGTCGTCACCGTAGTCAAGTCGTATTACGGCTTGGTGGTCGCGCAGCGCAAGTACGGCACGGAACAGCTCGCCGCCGACGAGGCTCGCAAGTTTCTCGACATCAGCCAGAAACTTGAAAAAGGTGGGGAAGTTGCCCACTCCGATGTGATTAAAGCCCGCATCCAATTCGAGCAGCAGCAGCGCGATCTGCAGGAAGCTCGCCTGGAGATGGGCAAGAGCCGCCTCGAGCTTGCCGTTTTGCTCTTCCCGGACTTCAACGAGAATTTCAACGTGGTCGATGATTTACAGATGCCGCAAGCCCTCCCCCAATTTGCGGAAGCGCAAGCCATGGCGGGTCGCAAGAATCCTGACCTCCGTGCCGCGATCGCATCCGTGCAAGCCGCCAATCACGAAGTCACGAGCGCCTGGGGAAATCTGATCCCCTCGGCAAGCATCGACTACTTTTACGGAATCGATGCCAGCCACTTCGCCACCCGCCAGTTCGATCCGATCGCAAACGTGTTCATCAACAACCTCGGCTCTTCGGTGGTGGCCAGCGTGCAAGTGCCCATCTGGCACTGGGGTGCGAACCTCAGCAAACTCAAGCAGGCCGACCTCCGCCGCACCCAGGCGCGCGTGGAGCTGAGTTTTGCGCAACGCCAGGTGCTCGCCAATCTGCGCACGTTCTATGACGAGGCCGAAACTTCCCGTGCCGAACTCGAGTCGCTTCAGCAATCGGCAGAGCTTGCCAGCGAAAGTCTTCGGCTCGTGAGCATGCGCTATCAGGCCGGAGAATCCACGGTCCTTGAAGTCGTGGACGCTCAGAATACCCTCACGCAAGCGCGCAACGCGTACGCCGACGGCCAGGCGCGTTATCGATTGGCCATCGCAACGTTGCAGACTGTGACCGGGAGCTTCTAAACCAATGACGCTCGCGAATCGACCGACATTTCGATCCTCTCCTCGGCCCAGGCGGAAGCCGAGTCTCGCGCCGTGGATGACCACGCTCGCGATCGCGGCCACGTTGTGCCTCTCCGCCGCATGCTCGAAACAGCCGGGCGAAAAGGAACCAACCGTGGCCGTGCAGGCGGTCGCCGCCGAGAAGACCACACTGCACCAGACGGTCACGGCACAAGCCGTTCTTTTTCCTCTTCAACAAGCCGCGATCACGCCCAAGATCAGCGCGCCCGTCAGCAGGTTCCTCGTGAATCGCGGCAGCAAGGTTCACCAGGGTCAATTGCTCGCGGTTCTGGAAAACCGGGACCTGCAGGCGGCGAGCGAAGAAAACAAGGGAGGCCTCGAGCAAGCCCAGGCCGCGTATGAAACCACTACGGCGGCCAGTCTTCCGGAGGAAATGCAGAAAGCTGAACTGGACACCGAGGCCGCCAGGAAAATGCTCGACGCCCAGGAAAAGGTTTTTCAGAGCCGGCAGGAACTGTTTCAGCAGGGCGCTCTTCCTCGCAAGGAACTCGATCAGTCCGGAGTCGACGTTACCCAGGCGCGCAACCAGTACAACATCGCGCAAAAGCACTTCGATGCCCTGAAGGCGATTGGCAGACAGCAGGCACTAAAGTCCGCCGCCGGCAGTTTGCAATCCGCCAAAGGCAAGTACATGGGCGCCGAGGCGCAGCTTGGCTATTCAGAAATTCGCAGCCCGATTAATGGATTTGTTACCGATCGCCCGCTTTATCCAGGCGAGATGACCGCTGCCGGCACTCCCCTGATTACCGTGATGGACACCTCGAGCGTGATCGCCAAAGCGCATATCCCGCAGCCCGACGCTGCCCTGCTGAAGCTCGGCGATAAGGCAACACTCACCGTGCCAGGCGTAGACGATCCCATCGATGCCAAGGTCACGGTAATCAGCCCCGCGCTCGATCCGAACAGCACCACCGTCGAAGTCTGGGTGCAGGCCCGAAATCCGAAACAGCAGCTGAAGCCGGGCACGAGCGTGCAGGTTTCGATGCTCGCACAAACCGTCGACGATGCCGTCGCAGTGCCGGCAGCATCGGTCCTCACGGGGCAGGACGGAGCCGCTACCGTAATGCTCATCGGGCCCGACAACCGCGCGCATCAAACGCCCGTGAAAGTGGGCGTCCGCGATGGCGACCGCGTACAAATCGTCGATGGCGTCGCCCCGGGCGCCAAGGTTATCGTCGCCGGCGCGTATGGCCTGCCCGACAAGACCAAGGTCACCGTGGAAGCTGCCAATGAGCCCGCCGAAAAGAAGCCTGCGGCCGGCTCCCAAGACAAGGACGATGACAAGAAGGACGACAAGAAAGACTAGCCCCGCGGAGATCACGTTGAATTCTTCGGAAAACTCGTTCTGGTTCACCCGGCACTCGCGTTCGGTCATTTTCCTGATCCTGACGCTGGCCCTGCTGGGAGGCTATCTCGCCTTCACCATCCCCGTGTCGGTGTTTCCCTCGACGAATTTTCCGCGCATCCTGATCGCCGTCGACAACGGCGTGATGCCCATCGACCAGATGATGGTCACCATCACCCGTCCCATCGAAGAGACCGTCAACAGCGTCCCAGGCTTGCTCTCCGTACGCTCCATCACCAGCCGCGGCTCCGCCGAGGTGGATCTCTTCTTCCGCTGGGACGTCGACATGTTCCAGACCCTGCAGTACGTCAACGCGGCGATCTCGCGCGTGCAGCCCGAAATTCCGGCCACGGCCAAGATCGAAGCCCACCGCATGACCTTCGCAAGCTTCCCCATCCTCGGCTACAGCCTCACCTCGCAAAACATGCCGCCCACCAAGCTGTGGGAGATGGCCACCTACGAAATCAAGCCGCGTTTGAATCGTCTTGACGGCGTCTCCACCGTGATCGTTCAAGGCGGACAGGAACCGGAGTTCTACGTCACGCCCGATCCGGCCAAACTGCAACTCGCCGGCATCACTGTGCCGGACATTCTGGAAGCAGTTCGGCGCACCAATCTGATCGATTCTCCCGGCCTCATCGAGCGCAATCACCAACTCGTACTCGGCCTCATCAATGCCCAGGTGCGAACCCCGGAACAAATCGCCGCCACGGTGGTCAAGACAACGCAAGCCGGAATTCCCGTCCGCGTCGGCGATATCGCCAGCATCACTCCCGGCGTCAAGCCCGTCTATACGATCGTCAATGCGAATGGCAAGCCTGCCATACTGCTGAACATCAATCGGCAGCCTGATAGCAACACCGTGCAGGTGGCCGAGGAAGTGCACGCGGAGGTGGAGCGCATTCGCAAATCGCTGCCGCCGGGAATCGAACTGCGTCCCTTCTACGATCAGTCGATCATCGTGAACGATTCCATCAAGAGCGTTCGCGATGCCATCCTCCTCGGCCTGATTCTGGCATCCGTTATTCTCGTGGTCTTCTTGAAGGATTGGGGCACATCGATCGTCGCCGGGTTGGTCATTCCGGTCACGGTGTCGGTGACCTTCATCGCTCTGAAGGTCATGGGCGAAAGCTTCGATTTGATGACACTCGGCGGTCTCGCCGCTGCCGTCGGCCTTGTCATCGACGATGCCATTGTCGTGGTCGAAAACATCGTGCTCCATCGCGACGCGGGGCAAAACCGTGCCCAGGCGATTTACAGCGCCCTGCACGAAATCACGGTTCCCCTGATCGGTTCCACCGTCACGCCCGTCGTCGTGTTCCTGCCCCTCATTTCGATCAGCGGCGTGACCGGCACGTTCTTCCGGGCGCTCGCCGTCACCATGACGGTGTCGCTCCTCACCTCGCTGGCGCTGGCGTTGACCTGGACTCCGAATCTCAGCCTCTACTTCATCGGCCGGAAAAAGGGGGGAGGCCACGAGGAGGCGACTGAACCGGAGGAAGAGTCCATTTCCCGTCTTCTCGCTGCCGAAGACGCTCACCTGAGCGGTTTCTTCCAGAAGGTCGTTTCATTTCACGAGCGCTGGCTGAAAAGAGCCATGGCTCGTCCACTCTGGCTCGCCGGCCTTAGCGTCGCGCTCATCGCGGTCTCTTACGTTTGTTACCGATTCTCCGGCTCCGACCTGCTTCCCGAGATGGATGAGGGCGGCTTTGTCCTCGACTACATCATGCCCGCGGGCAGTTCCCTGGCCGAAACCAATCGTGTGATCAGCCACGTCGAAGAGATCCTGCGCGAGACTCCGGAAGTGGAGAGCACCTCGCGCCGCACCGGAATGCAGTTGGGCCTCGCCGCCGTGACCGAAGCCAACACCGGCGACATCTCGGTAAAACTCAAGCCCAAGCGCAGTCGCGACGTCGAAGAAATCATCGCCGACGTGCGCGCGGAGATTAAAGAGAAAGAGCCGGCGCTCGACGTGGAGTTCGTGCAGGTGCTGCAAGACATGATTGACGACCTCACCAGCGCCCCGGAACCCATTCAGATCAAGCTGTTCTCGCAGGATCCGAAGATCCTCGCCGATTGGGCTCCCAAACTCGCCGATAGCATCAGCAAGATCCACGGTGTCGTGGATGTGCTGAACGGGGTGGACAACACCATCAGCGGACCCGCGGTGGTCTTTCAGGTCGATCCCATGGTGGCCGCGCGGGCAGGCTTCACAGTGGAGGAAGTCTCTACCGATGCGGCCGCCATCCTCGAAGGTGAACCGGCCCCTACTCCCGTCGTAACCAATGATCGGGCCTACACCTTGCGGGTCCGTTTCCCCGAACGTAACCGTGCATCGCTCGAAGCCATGCGCGACACACTTCTGACCAGCAGCACGGGGAAGACTGCCACCCTGGGCTCTCTGGCGACTGTCACCGAGTTGCCCGGCCAGAACGAAATCCGTCGCGACAATCTGCAGCGCAATGTTGCCGTCACGGCACGCCTGGAAGGCATCGATCTGGGGAGTGCCATGAGCGCTGTACAGAAGTCGGTGAACGAGCTTCACATACCTGCAAGTATTCGCGTGGAATACGGCGGGCGCTATCAGGAACAGAAGAAATCTTTCCATGACCTGGTCATGGTGTTCATCCTGGCAATCCTGCTGGTGTTCATCGTGCTGCTGTTCGAGTTCGGGAGTTTCGCCGCGCCGCTTGCCATTCTTGCTTCCGCGCTGCTATCGACCTCAGGAGTTTTCATAGCGCTCCTGATCACTCGTACTACGTTCAACGTTTCTTCGTTTATGGGAGTGATCATGGTCGTCGGCATCGTCGCGAAGAATGGCATCCTGTTGCTCGACGCCGATCAGAAATTCCGCCGCCTCGGTATGTCCGCCGAAGACGCCATGCTGCAATCCAGCCGGCGCCGCTTGCGTCCCATCGTCATGACCGCTCTCGCCACCGTGGCCGGTATGCTCCCGCTCGCCTTCGCCATTGGCGCCGGTTCCCAGATGCTGCAACCCCTTGCCATCGCCGTGATCGGCGGGATCCTCATCTCCATGGTGCTGTCGCTGATCATCACGCCCGCCGTCCATTTCTACTTGAGCCGTGAACGCGTACGCGATGCAAAGCTCGATCCCGTTCACCAGTCCTGAGAGCGACATCTTCGAATCGCGATTCAGAACACTGCGCAGCGCTCGCTTGGCGAGGCGGAATGGAATCGCAGACAGAAGCAATTCCGCTCTGTGTTTCTGCAGTGAAAAGCACATGCCAGGTGCAGTGGCACGCATCGCCTTTCTCCGTTCGCTACAGTTCACACTCACTTAAATTAGGCAAGAAACTGTACGAAGGCATCTCGGCTTTTATGTGAAACCAGTTTCACTTTTTTCCATCGGTCGGAAAATGAGAGCTCGTCCTATCCCTTACGGACGCCTCAAATGCCGTGCTGGGAGCGGGTTATAAGGCTCTGCATCGCAGCAGATTCCACAGGTTGTTTGGCCGACAGAATGCAGAGTTCCAGCATGAGGAAAATTGCTATGCCTTCTCCCCCATTCGGTACCCGGCTCAGTCGTGTTCTTCTCCTATTGACATTCATGTGCGCTTTGGCCGGATCGGCATTCGCCGACACCTGCGATAGCTTTTCCACGTTCAATTGTGCCAAGGGCACGCCGGATGTCGCCCGTCTCGGCGGCGGCACTGCTGTCAGCGGGAGTATAGGGTTTGTGCTGAAGGGCACGAACCAGTTCACCGTCTTCACCGCCAACGGAAAAGCCGCGAGCGATGTGATTATCGTCGCCGCGTCCTCATCTGCACTCACCGGCACTGTGAACGGGATGTCTTTCACCAGCCTGAAGTCGTTCCCGGAAGATGGCGCCATTCACGCCATCAGCAGCAGTCTCGCCGGGCTAGGGTTTTGCAGCAGCCCGTGCAAAAGCCTGTCGTTCGGCTATGTGGACCTGCACAGCGCCCTCACAGCGAATGGGTCGCTGAACGTAACCCTGAACGGAGTGCCGGCCGGTACGGCCCTTTACGCGATGATGGTGGTAAATGGCAAAATCAAGTTCATCACGCCGAACTCCGAAGCGTTGATCACCGAGAACAACCACGCGGCCGTTCCTGAGCTTGACACCATGGCTCTGATGGGCACGGGGCTGATCGGGATTGCTGGCGTAGTACGCCGGAAATTCGGCCTTTGATCCAAACACGTAGGCCCAGACGCCGGGGTCCCCATCAAGCCCGTTTTTGGCTTGATGGGGTGGAGACGCCCTCGTCTGGGCGGCCACACGTAGGCCCAGACGCCCTCGTCTGGGCGGCCGGGCGTTAGCCCGGCGGGTTCTGTTCCGTTTCGCGCCATCCACCGGGGTCACGGATTGAAAATCCGTACTCCGGGAGCCTTCTCTGCAACCCGTTGTTAGGGTACGTAACGCGCCCACCCTGTAGCCTGCCTGGAACTTACCTCCCATGGCTCTAGCCCATTCGTTGCATTACGTCTGGCGCAAGAATTGCACTACAATGAGCCCTGAATGCCCAGTTTCCTAGCGAACAGGACACACCAGACGCAATGACCACCTCCTCCAGGAAGAGCGGCGGACCGGTACTCGACGAAGCAACTTTCCAGAAGCTGCTTGCCGCCGCTTACGTCTTGCAGGAACATCACGACCGGACCCGCGAAACCGCTCCGCTCGAGACCAAGAGCGAAAATCCCGACGCCGACTCCGACACCAGCATTCTGGCCCAGATTGTTGAAACCCAGCACGAGATCCAAACCAGCCATCTCGACCTGGCCAGCACGGCGAATCTGGTCGTACAACGCATTCTCAAGATCACTGGCGCCCAGGGAGCAGCCCTCGGCATTCTGGAGGACGAACACCTCGTCTACCACGCGGGCCGGGGAATTCTGGCTCGCCAGGTGGGCCAATCGATGCGGCCCGAGGCCACACTCTCGTCATCCACTTTGACGCACGGCGTGATTCTGCGCTGCACCGACGCCGGCACCGACTTCCGCGTCAATCCGGAAGTCACGAAGCGTTTAGGTATCGGATCTCTCATCTCCGTGCCGATTTTTCACGCTGGCATGGTCGACGGCGCACTCGAACTGGTGTTTGCGAAGAAGGACGCCTTTCACGATCAGGACGTGCGGACGTGCCAGCTCATGGCGGGTCTGGTGACCGAGACCCTCACTCGAACCACGGAAGAGGATTGGCGAAAGGGCCTGGCGGCCGAGCGCGCTTCGATGTTGGAAGTTCTGGAGAAAATCAAGCCTCAGTTGGCGCGTTTGGCGAGCGCTCCAGACGCCGTCCTCGCCAAAGCACAGCCAGAGGCTGTCGACAATTTGGAGAAGGCCACTTGTCAGCAGTGCGGAAGCGAACTGGCGGCTGGAGATACATTCTGCGTCTCGTGCGGCACGTTCCGGCCCAGTTCTTCCCACGGCGATCTGCAGAGCAAGTGGGCCACTTTGTGGAATCTGAAAAACGCAAGCCAGCCGCAAGCATCCCCAACAGCCGGCGAGTCAGTTCTGAAGGATCCCGCTTCCACCGCGTTGCATGGCCTTCCGGCTCCAGAAACGCCCGAGGCTTTATTGGCGCAAGGGACTGGCGCGCCCGGCTCCGAAACCGAATCCGCGCTGAACTCTTCCAACCAGCCCGGAGTTCTGGAGGCTGGAGCTCCAGAGGAAAGTATTCGGCCATCGGCACAACCACCTTCTCAGGAACCCGCAAAACCCGAGCCCCGAGTCTGGTTCCGCTCGATTGCAGTGTCGCCTCCGGCCGTGCAATTGCGCGGATTCTTGAAGAAAAGTTCGGCATTCGCGCGCCAGCACCGCGGCGATCTCGCGTTGGCGGCTTCCTTCGTTTTGTTTCTGATCACCATCGTCTGGGCGGTGTCCTCAGACCATCCCACTACCTCTGCCGACTCCGGGAGCCAGGCCGCCACCGCGGCGAACGCCCCCGCAAAAGCGAAGAAGAAACAAGCGCCTCCACCGCCCAAGCTTTCCATGTGGGACGAGTTCCTGGTCAATATCGGCCTTGCCGAGCCGCCTCCGGCGCCCTCTTACAGCGGCAACCCCAACATTCCGGTCTGGGTCGACGTGCACACAGCTCTATACTATTGTCCGGGCTCTGATCTGTATGGGAAAACTCCGCAAGGCAAGATTGCGAGCCAGCACGACGCTCAGCTCGACCAGTTCGAGCCAGCCTCCCGTAAGGTATGCGACTGAGGCCCGAACCCGTGATTTCCCTTCGTCTCCTACAGGTTTTTCCTCAGGTCAGACATTTGACAACTGGCCCGCTCGGTAGTGGAATTACTTCGAGAACCAGGGGGACATGTTAGTGCGATATCCGCCGCCAAAGACTTCGGAGCCGGTCGACGAGCTACCGAATCCGGACTTGAACCCGCTGCTGAACCCAACGCTGGGTAGAAACCTCGGACGCTGGGCGGAAGTTTACTTCACAAGCCCTCCTGAAAAACGCGAGGAGGCAGTCGGCGAATTGCTCCGTGAGCTGAAAGAGAATCCCGCCGCCGCAGCAACGGAGGCCGAGTTTGCGCACGACGACCTCTCGTTGAAGGAAGCAGTAGCCGCTCTCGAGGCCCGCGCCTTCAACAAAAGCTCTGAGGTGTTAACCACGACGACTTCCGGAGTTCAGTGCGCCGAATGTGGACATCGTCATCCAGCTGCCCAACGCTTTTGTGGCATGTGTGGCGCGCCCTTGGCAACCGATGAGTTGGATCCGCAGGACTACGGACAGCAACCAGTCGTCACTGTAGCGCGGCGCGAGCCCGACCCTGTATATCACACATCGATTTTCGGCTTAGACACGTCAGCTCCGGTTACGCAACCATCATTAAGCAACGGCGCGGACATCAACTGGTTGCGTGAAAAAAATCTCGCGGGGGGAAGTGAAGGCTCAAGCGGTTTTCGTAAATTGATTCCTGCCCTGTTGGCCATGGCTGCAATTGGCATTCTCATTTACGCTCAGTCGCGGCCACCAGGCACGCCGCCCCGCCCCACCACCGCCGCAACCACAGCTCCACCCAAGGTCGAGAACGCTCCGCAATCCCATCCTTCGCAGGAGGCACCGCCCGCCGCTCCTGCTTCACAGGCAGCTTCCTCTGCGCCCGCTCCGGTGCCTGCAAACCCCGCCCCGAACGCCACCAGTGTGGCTGGGAATCCAACGCAGGCTGCACCCGTGCCGAAGCAAACGATGGCGCCAGAGAAACCGACTGCGCCCGAAGCTGCTCCGCCAGTTGGGCCCAAGGTTGCGCCCAAGGCTGCTCCAAAGAGCGCGCCTGAAGCCTACGCGGCAAGCGCGACAATGCCAAAACCGCAGCCTGCGACAGGTGATGCGAGTGCTGGGGCCGAGGATTTTTATCTCGCTACCGAATACCTGAATGGAAGACGGGGCCCGCGCGACAGTGCCGAGGCGGCCAAGTTCCTTTGGAAAGCGGTGGGCAAGGAAAACCCCTCCGCGATTCTTTTGTTGTCGGATATGTACCTGGTCGGGGACGGTGTACCGAAGAGTTGCGATCAGGCTCGCTTACTTCTCAATGCTGCGGTCCGCAAGAATGTTCCCCACGCCGCCCAGAAGTTTCGTAACCTGCAGACTGCGGGCTGCCCTTAAGCGAGCAGCCCGCTCTCCACGCTTACCGGTGATGACTTCCTGAAGAGCGTTCGCCCAAGCCCAGGAGGCTGTGCTCCCAGGCCTCCAGCGGATCAAGCTCTGGCGATCTGCTCGTACTTTCGTGCCTCATACCAGAGAGCGAGCTCGACTCGATTCCAGAGTCCGAGCTTGTCGTAGATGACTCTGAGGTAATTCTTGACGACGTGTTCAGTGGTTCCGATTTCGTCTGCAACCTCCTTGTTCTTAAGTCCCCGGGCAACGAGCTCAATAACTCTACTCTCTCGCTCGCTGGGATTTCGTTTTCCGTAACGTTCGCCTCCAAACATAGTTGCCTCCGGTACAAGAGTGTTGCGAGTTTGACTCGCTTGATACCGCTGGTAATGCCAAATCGTAAGAACAGCCGGTTAAAGTGCGCTTTCACCGTTCGACGTGCCATTTTGAGTTGGCGCGCGATTTCATCATTGTCACAGCCTTGCAGGAGCAACTCGACGATCTGCTGTTCGCGTTGCCCTAAGCGGACGGGCCTTTCGCTCATTGAGTGTCCCCCTCAAATGTGCTTGTGAAGTGACCGAACTGTAGCGCCCCGGCGCCACTAGTTGGACGTCGACACGGCCGGCCGCTCACTGATTTGAATTGACGTGAAGTGTACTGACGAGAGACAGAGCACCCACGGTGCCAATTTGTTGCACTCGTCCTGTGATTTCTGTAGTTGGCCTTCAGCTTCGCCGTGTAGAGGGATCTCCGTACTGCCCTGGTCGAGGCATTAGTCTGCTCGTGATGAGCCCAAAATTGGACTTCACGGCGTTTCAGGAACCGTCCATGAAAACCTCGCCTCTTATAAACCACTTTGTTGCAATTATTTACAGAGGATAAAGCCTAAGTCTCCCGACCAGAAGTGCAGCGCACACATATTGGCGCGGTACGTGTACCGATGGCAGGTTGGGCATGGCACGTACGTAACAAGAAAATTTTCCAGCTTGTTGAATCTAAGGTCTTTCTTCACTACCTTAGGGTTAATACCTTAGGACAAAAGTTCGCAATTCGCCTACCCAAATCGGAACCATTTACACGCGGCTTACATATGCCGAATGGCGGGCGCGGCTGTGCCGTGTAACTGACACTGCCATCGGCAATTCCGGTTGCAGGCAATCCCTCGGAAACGTTTTCTCTCGGACCTGTTTGCAGCATTGTGCTCATTGATCCGTCAACGCTGTAAGCTGTTCATTACCATAGGCCCACAATTACTAACGTACCCGCACGGGAATGGCGAACCTCCCGAACGGGCGTGAAAGCGGCTTTCCCCTCACGTAATATTAGGCAAAATGCAAGACGCAACCGTGAGACACGACGGACCATCGCAAGGCTCCGTCCGAGCATGACCGAAACCAAGGCCGTGGGCACTCAACCTGACATCGCTTCGCCGCCGGGCGGTTCACTCCATCAGCCACCGCTGGTGAGCGTCGTAATCCCGGCCTACAATGCCGCAGGCTACATTCCTGCCACTCTCGATTCCGCCTTCGCCCAGACTCTCTCCGACTACGAAATCATCGTCGTGAACGATGGCTCTCCCGATACCCCGCTACTGGAAGATGCTCTGCAGCCTTACTTGGGGAGAATCCGCTACATCAAGCAGGAAAATCGCGGACCGAGTAACGCCCGCAACACGGGCATCCAGGCATCTCGCGGCAAGTACGTGGCTTTCCTCGACAGCGACGACCTCTGGTTTCCGAATCACCTGGCTAATCAGATAGCGATATTTGAAAGCGATCCGGCACTCGGGCTGGTATATGCCAACGGGGTGCAGATCCGGGACGATCAGCCGGTGGGAGTCTCATTCGATCGAACTCCACAATCCCTTCCGGTGAACTTCGATTCACTGTTGCGCGAACAATCCACCGTCAACACGTCCTCTGCCGTGGTAGCGCGCGAGGCCCTGGTCGAGGCAGGCATGTTTGACGAACAATTTCGCCGATGTGAGGACTACGACTTGTGGTTGCGACTTGCGGCCGCCGGCGTGCGCATGACTTTCACGCGCGAAATTCAAATCGCGCATCGGCCAGCCAACGGTTTGGCGGCCAGCGGCGATCTTATGAAGCAGGCTCTGATCGCCGTCTATCAGAAGGCCTTGGCCACGCAAAAACTAACCGAGGAACAAACATCCGTGGTGCGCGCCAAGATCGCGAATATCTCGCTGGCAATTCAATTTGAACGGGCCAAGCAGTTTCTTCTGGAGGGCAAGTTTGCCGAGGCCGTCGAGTGCATCGATCGCGCAAAAGCAATCACGCTGCTTTGGAAGCTGCGGGTTGCAAAATTGGGCTTGCGTTTGTTCCCACACGTGCTGCAATCGCTGTATCGCGCGCACCTTCGCCGCGTGGAAAATCGCAAGCGTGCCCAACGAGAAGAATCTTTGAAGCTGGCTGGATTCGCCAATCGAACGATCGATGGCGTTACAAAAACGAGTAGCGCCGCCGTCTCGGCGGCTGTCAGGCGGGCGTCTCGCCCGCCTGGCGAGGGCGCAACGCCCTCGGGATAGCCGGCAGGATGCCGGCGCTACATTTGGAACGCACATGGCCAATATGACAAGTAAACTGGAGCTTTTCCACCGATGATCTACGGAATTAAGACGGTCGTAAAATACATCCTCGGCACCGATCGAGCAGAGCGCGATTTCGCGGTTTATCCGGATGACACGTTCGTCGTCTCCTATCCCCGTTCTGGCAATACCTGGACGCGGTTCCTGATCGCCAACCTCGTTTATCCCGAAAAGAATGTCGGCTTCACCAACATCGAGAAGCTCATCCCCGATACTTCCTCGCAATCGAATCGGGCGCTCAAGTCCACACCGCGGCCGCGCATCATCAAGACGCACGAGTATTTCGATCACCGTTACCGCAAAGTCATCTATATCGTGCGCGATCCGCGCGATGTCGCGCTCTCCTATTACGACTTCCAGCGCAAGTACATGCAGATCGACGATGCTTATCCGCTCGAGCAGTATGTGGAGGACTTTGTGCAGGGGCGGCTGATTTCCATCGACTGGGGAACCTGGGCGGAAAATGTCAGCAGCTGGATCTACACCCGCGGCAAGAGCAAGAATTTCCTGCTGCTTCGCTATGAAGACATGATGCAGGACACCACCCGCGAACTTACCCGCATCGCCCAGTTCTTCGGAATCGAGGCGGCACCGACTCGTCTCCAGGAGGTCATTGACCGCAGCTCTGCCGATCGCATGCGCGAATTGGAGAAGCTGGAAGCCGATCGCTGGATCGCCACCAAAAACCGCCGCAAGGACATTCCTTTCGTGCGCGTCGCCAAAGCCGGCGGCTGGCGAACTTCCCTGCCCGTGAAAAGCGTCGAACAGATCGAAAACGCATGGGGCGATCTCATGATCACGCTCGGATACGAACCGGTAACCGCCCAAGTTCCGCAGGGGGTTCGATGAATTCGCCTGGCGCGTAAACTGAACCCATGGGCCTCCGCAACATCTACCGAAATCTTTCGTCGCTCTGGTTGCCAGCCCCGCTCTGCAACCCACGTTATCGGGATGGTTGTTCAAGCCTGAGGCCCCAATAGCCGATGCGTAACAGGGAAATCTTCAAAAATGTCGGCTCCAGTTGGTTCAGCCTCGGAGTCAGTATCCTGGTGGGAGTCTTCCTCTCGCCCTTCATCCTGCATCGGCTGGGCGACACGGCATTCGGGATTTGGGTTCTGATCTTCTCGGTTACGGGCTACTACGGCCTGTTCGATCTCGGTATTCGCTCTTCCGTCATTCGCTACGTTTCGACCTACACCGCTACCAATGATCGCGAAGGGCTCGCCAAGCTGATCAACACCAGCCTCGCCACCTACACCGCCATCGGCACGGCCGCGCTGATGATCACGCTGATGTGTAGCGCCTTCGTTGAGCATCTGTTTCGTATTCCGCCTGAATTTCTCGGCACCGCGCGCTGGCTATTCCTCATGGTGGGAACCTCCGTGGCGCTCGGGTTTCCCACCGGCGTGTTCGGGGGCATTCTCGAAGGGATGCAGCGCTTCTACCTGGTCAACGTCACCAACCTGATTTCGACGTTGCTGCGCGCCGTGCTCATCGTACTCGCCCTCACGCACGGATACGGACTGTTGATGGTGGCATTCATCACCGTCGTACTGCCCATTCTCAGCTCCTTCGTCCGGGCCGCTTTCGTCCTTCATCTCTTGAAAATTCGTTTCGGCTGGAAATATGTGGACCGTGGCTCCCTCCGCGAGATCGCAAACTACAGCGCGGTGAGCTTCATCCTGATGATCGCGTACAAGCTGCGTTTCAAGACTGACGAGATCGTGATTGGCACTTTCCTGTCAGTCACCGCCATTACGTACTTTTCCATTGGCGATCGCCTGCTCGACTATGCCTCGGAAGTGGTGAGCAGCCTGGCGCAGATTTTCGTGCCCATGTCGGGACAGTCGGACGCTCGCGGCGAGAAGGACCAGTTGCGCAAGATCTTGGTCGCCGGAAATCGCGCCTGTGCCCTGATCATCTTTCCTATCACTGCCGTTCTGATTATTCTAGGTAAGTCAGTCATCGAAGCCTGGGTGGGCGCGCGCTACGTTGCAGCCAGCTACCCGGTCTTGGTGGTCCTGGCCATTCCGATGACTTGCGCCCTCTCCCAGGCCGCTTCCACTCGCATTCTTTACGGCATGGCGAAGCACCGATCGCTGGCCTGGGTCACGTTGATGGAAAGCATCGCCAACCTGATCCTCAGCATCATGCTAGTAAGGCCGTTTGGTATTGTCGGGGACGCGGCGGGAACGGCGATTCCTTTGTTCTGCACGTCGCTCTACTTCATGCCTCGGCACCTGTGCAGGCTCCTGGGTATTCGAATTCGCACCTTCCTTCGGGAAGCTTATTCCTTGCCCATCCTGCTCGTGATGCCCTTCATCGCCGCCTTGCTGCTCATGCGACGATGGTTCGTTGCGCACACGTATGTGGAGGTCGCCTTCCAGATCGTGGTGTGCCTGGTGCCATACGGGGCAGGTCTGCTTTGGGCATTCTGGAGCAGACGTATCTGGCAGGTTGGAGAGGAAATAACCAGACGAGAAATGAATGAAGTTGCTGTGGCGTTGATTGAAACCTATCAGGAAGAGCAGTAGCTTTTATGCATCAGGTCGAACAACCGAAGGCGGGACCGAAGCAATTGCTTCGTAGATTCATCCCCGATTCCTTGCTGAAAGAGCGGGAGACTTTTCTTCGGCTCGGACCAAAGGCGGGTGCGATCTATGCGTGGTATCGTCTGCTGGACAGTGTGGGCGTGAGGCCTCTGAAGCGGGAGCGCGTCCCTCCATCCACCAAGTCCATTCTCTTCATTTGTTTTGGCAACATCATGAGAAGCCCGATGGCCGAGGCTATTTTCCGCCAATGTACCGCCGGCACGCACGTTCTCGTCAGCGCTGTTTCCGCGGGACTGCATGCGATTCCGGGCGGCGCAGCCCATCCTCGGGCGGTGGCTGCATCCAGCGAGATCGGCCTTTCCCTTGTCGAACACAGGGCACAATTGTTGTCCCCGGAAATGGTTTCTGAGGCAGACGTCATCTTCGTGATGGATTTCCAAAACAAGGCGGAAGTTCTGGCGCTTTACCCCGAGGCCCGAGACAAGGTTGTCATGCTGAGCGCGTATGCAGAGGGCGCGGAGCGTTGCCGGGAGATTCCGGATCCGTACTTCGGCGACCTCGAGGCCACGCGTCGCTGTTACGCTCTTCTGCAAACCTGCATTCACAACCTTGCAGCAGAACTGGGCGCGCATAACCCAGACCCGGTAGCGCCTGCTTCGACTTGAAAACTCGGCTTTGATCGCGGTTTTGAAAGACAGCCGGAGATCTGGGGATTGATACCCTCGTATTATTTGCGGGGCTGCGGTGTGGCGGGGTGAAGATGTGGCTCCAGCAAAGACATCAACTCCGTGCGCAAGTGGGGTGCGCCCGCGATGAGACCGGAGAGCAACGGGTTCTTGTGATTGGCTCGGAATCCCGCGTTTTCAAGAGTGCTGACGAATCCACCGGAACTGAGCACCAGGGCAGCGCCGGCAGCGACGTCCCATTCGTGCTTGGGCGTTAGCGTGAAGGTGACGTCGGCGAGCCCTGCCGATACCAGGGCTAGTTTGTAGGCGACCGAACCCATGGCGCGGATTTCCAGAGGGCCGTTTTCGAACGGCTTCCACTCGCCGCGTTTCACCTCACTGCGGCTGGCGAGCGCGACCGCGCCCTGCAAGCTCGTACGGCCGCTGGGCGTGGCCGGCTTTCCGTTGTAGAGAACTCCCGAATCCATGGCGCCGATGAAAGTCTCATTGGTTGCCGGGTTGTGAATTCCGCCGGCCACCGGAATTCCGTCTTCGACGAATCCAATGGAGACGCAAAACTCCGGAATGCCTTTCACGAACTCGCGGGTGCCGTCGAGGGGATCGACCACCCACACACGGCTCTTATCAAGGCGAGCAAAATCGTCCACGCTTTCTTCAGAGAGCCAACCTTCGCCGTCGCGCAGAAGATTCTGGCGAAGCACGGCATCAATGGCACGATCGGCTTCGGTCACGGGATCGTGACCAGCCTTGAATTCCGCATCGATCTCTCCGGGCGTGAACCGGCCAAAGATCACGCGAGCGTCGGCCAGAGCGGCTTCAATACGCATCAGGATGTCGGAATAAGCAGAATTCATGTGCTCCTTTGATTCGTGCTCAGGCTCAGGCCCACAGCATGCGCGCTCCCGTGACCAAGAGAATGAAGCACAGAATCCGGCGCAGCCAGACCACTGGCACCCGGGTGCTCAGGTGCGAGCCCAGTAGTCCCCCGGGAATCGAGCCGATCAAAAGCGCGGCTACCAGGCTCGGCTCCACGTTGCCGGCCCGGAAGTGCATCATTCCGGTGACTCCGGTCAGCACGACCGCGTGCACGATGTCGGTGCCCACGTTAACCTTCGGCGGATAGCTGTAGAAGAGCAAGAGCATCATCATGATGATGCTGCCCGAGCCCACCGACGTCATCCCAACCAGAAAGCCCGAGCCTAAGCCGATGATCGTCATCCCCAGGAAGGACTTCAGCGTCGGGGAACGGTTCACCATGCGCTCCTCGATGCGGGTCTGGAACATCAGCAGCATGGGGATGAACACCAGCAAAACGCCGATGGCGGTCTTGATGACTTCGTTCACACCACTTCCGTAGAGGTGGCGGAGATGGGTGAGGTAGGTGACGCCCAGGGCCGAACCCGGAACGCTGCCAACCGCGAGCGCGAGTACCACCTTGCGGCGCACGGTGCCTTTTGTCAGGTGAACAATGCTGGCGGGGATCTTCGTGAAAAAGTTGAAGACCGCGTCCGAACCCACGGCAACAATCGCCGGCACCCTCAGGCCGAAGATCAGGATGGGCAGGAGCAAAACACCGCCGCCCAGCCCAGTCAGGCCGATGAGAGTGCCAACGAAGAAGCCAACCAGAATTTTGGCGGCGAACAAGGGCATTACGATTCCTGCAATATCCTCCGTGTGCGGACCTGGCCTCCTGGAGGGACGGGCGCCTCGCCCGTCCAAGGCGGGCCGGGACGCCCGCTTCTCCACAGAGCTAGGCTGAAGGTCCGTTTACGCCAATAAAACCCTGCTGCTCCAGATGCAAGATGATCTCCTGAGCAGCTTCTTCCGGAGAAAGTTCCGCCGTGTTGATCACGACCTCGGCTTTCTGCGGCGCCTCGTACGGATCCGAGATTCCCGTGAATTCCTTGACGATGCCGGCTCGCGCCTTCGCATAAAGTCCCTTGCGATCGCGCTGCTCGCAGGTTTCGAGCGGCGTGGCGACATGCACCAGGACGAAGCCTCCCAGCGGCTCAATCATCTCGCGCACCGCCTTGCGAACAGCTTCGTAGGGAGCGATGGGAGCGCAGATCGCGATGCCGCCATTCTTCGTGATCTCCGAAGCGACGTAGCCGATGCGGCGGATGTTGATGTCACGATGCTCCTTCGAAAAGCCGAGTTCCGAAGAGAGATGCTTGCGGACCAGGTCGCCGTCGAGAATGGTCACGGGACGGCCGCCGGTTTCAAGGAACTTGGTCAACAGCACATTGGCGATGGTCGATTTACCGGAACCCGACAGCCCGGTGAAGAAGATAGTCACGCCCTGCTTGTGGCGCGGAGGATAGCTGCGGCGCAACTCCTGCACGACTTCGGGATACGTGAACCAGGTCGGGATATCGCGGCCCTCGTTCAGACGTTGCCGGAGTTCGGTGCCGGAAATGTTGAGCACGCGCGAGCCCTTCGGAACCTCGTTGTCAGGAACGTATTTGTCCTGATCCTCGAGGTAGACCATCATGTTGAACGGGACCATGGTCACGCCGATGTCGGCTTCGTGCTTCTTGAAGAGCTGCTGGGCGTCGTAAGGACCGTAGAAGGGCTTGCCGTCGGTGTCGTTGCCCGGTCCGGCATGGTCGCGGCCGACGATGAAATGCGTGCAGCCGTGGTTCTTGCGGATGATGCCGTGCCAGATCGCCTCGCGCGGTCCGCCCATGCGCATGGCCAGCGGAAGCATCGAGAGCTTCACCGTTGCCTGCGGATACTTCGAGAGCAGCAGCTGGTAGCAGCGCACGCGCGTGAAGTAGTCCACGTCGCCAGGCTTGGTCATTCCAACCGAAGGATGAAGAAGCAGGTTCGCTTCGACCTGCTTGGCAGCGCGGAAGGTGAGTTCCTGGTGGGCGCGATGCATGGGGTTGCGGGTTTGGAATGCAACCACGCGCCGCCAGCCCAGGCGCGAAAATTCAGAGCGCAACTCCGCGGGCGTCAGGCGTAGGGAACGAAAATCGTAATGGGTGGGAGGCTGCAGGCCTTCCAGTGTGCCACCCACATACCAGGGATTCGCCTTGTTGATGGCATAATCGGCGCCGGGATGCGCCTTGCTGGTAGTTCCGAATACGCTCTTGGCTTCCGCCTGCCGGTCCGGCTGCCAGACATCGTCGACGTGCAACACCGCCAACATCACGCCTTCGCCATCGCGCAGAGCGACCTTGCTGCTGCCCGGCTGCAATTTCTTGGCGAACTCTTCGGTCACATCGAGCGTGATGGGCATCGGCCAGATCACGCCGCTCTTCAGCCGCATGTCGTGACAGACGCTTTCGTAATCCGCGCGGTTCATGAAGCCGCGCAGGGGCGAGAATCCGCCGCTTAACAGCAGTTCGACATCACAAATCTGTCGCGGCGTCAGGTCCCACGAAGACCATTCTTTGGAGTGCGCTTTCAGATCGGCGGCGCGCGCCGGCTCGGCAATGAGGTTGATCAATTCCCCGCCATGCGGGGCGATAAGATGGCTCGTCGGAGTCAAATCTGTGACCCTCCTTAAGGGTTCTGGCGTTTTCAGTCAACAGGGAGCTACGAGCGTGTGAGCCACGAGCGGCGAGCTCGAACCCACGACCTGAAGCTCCAAGCTCGTCGCTCGAAGCTCGTAGCGAATGCCCGGCAATTGAAGATGAAGGCAAGTCTTCCAGCCAGCAATTGAGCTTCCTCATCGTTGCGGCTGGGTGAATCTAAGTCATTGATATTAAAGCTGCTTACTAGTCTACTGATTTCTGCCCCCACGGGCAATGCGCAAAGCTGAAAATCCTTGCGCAGGCATAGTCCTTTGCCCATCCTCATCCCCGAGAATCGCCTCCATTTTTCAATTGTTACATATTGATCTTGCGACGGAGCCTTTCGATGCGAAAGGTTACGATGGTTTTCGTGGTTCGAACCGTTGTCTCGATGGGGCTCGTTTAGACTGATGGGAAGTGCGGTCGATCACAGGTTCGGAATGATCAAGCAACAACTGAAACAGGCATTGTTGAGCAGTGGGGTGCTGCGCCTGGCCGGACGTCTGCATGGAAAAGGCGCGGCGATTCTGATGTATCACTCGGTACTCGAGGATCCTGGTAGCGTTGCCGATTCGCTGGGAGGAATGATTCATCCGCGCGCGATTTTTGAAGGGCAGATGGAACTGCTCGCGCGGAAATTTCACCCGGTGAGCCTGGATCAGGTGGGCAGATTTGTAAGCGGTGAGGCGGATCTGCCCGATCGCGCGGTGGTAGTGACTTTCGACGACGGGTATGCGGATAACTTCGAGATGGCCATGCCGATCCTCGATCGCCTGGGAGTGCCGGCAGCCTTTTACGTGACGGTGGATTGCGTGGAGAGCCGCAGGCTGCCGTGGCCGAGCCGTTTACGATATTCATTCCGTAAGACGGCCCGGAAGGAATGGAAATCCGAAGCGGCGAAGGTTTGGAACCTGGGAAGCGAGCGCGAAAGGGAGGCTGCCTATTTGGCAGCCTGTGATCGAGTGGCGATGCTTGCCGGTGCGGAACAGGAACGTGTGGTAAGCCATATCGAGTTTGATTTGGGGACGATGCTGCCGGCAGAGTCAGGCGCTCTCATGATGAGCTGGGGCCAGGTGCGTGGTCTGGCGCAGGGCGGACATATTGTGGGCTCGCACACCATGACGCATCCCAACCTGGCGCATGTCGGCGTCGAGGACGCCCGTCGGGAGCTGGTAGAGTCGAAGCGGCGCATGGAAGCGCAGATCAACGCGAAGGTCGTTCATTTCTCCTATCCCTGTCCCGCGCTTTTTCCGAACTGGACCGAGCAGACCACAGAGGAAAGTCAGCGAGCGGGTTACGAGACGGCGGTGACGACCAGCAGCGGACTGGCTCGGAGGAACGACAATCCGCTGGCTCTGAAGCGCATACGTCCGTCGAAGACGGTGGATGGATTGCGTTGGAATCTGGAGACCGCGTTTGCGGGAAGAGCTGTTTAACGGCCGCTGAAACAGCATCCGGGTACAGGACCTCGACCTCGACGGCTTCAGATGGAAAGCTTGTCATTCCGAGCGCAGCGAGGAATCTCGTTCTTGACGGGAGTCTGGCATCGAACGAGATTCCTCGCTACGCTCGGAATGACAAGCCTTGGGGTGTTTCAGCAGCGTGCTCATTTGAGGAGCTGCGTCGAGTAGGCGGAGCGATTCCCCTTTGGCAAGAATACTGGTTCTGGACGGACATAACGCGGCCGCATTGGCATTCACGCGCTCGGCGGGCCGGGCCGGGCATTGGGTCGCAGTGGGGGCAAACCAGGGGCTGTTTGCGGCCGCCAAGCTCTCTCGTTATTGCCGGCTTAGTTTCGACTATCCGATCTCAACCGATGATGCGGACGCGTTCGTTAGCGCAGTTCTCGACTTTGCTCGCCAGCACGCGATTGACCTCATCGTTCCCACCGCGGATTGGACGCTGCAGCCGTTATCGGAGCAGCGCACTCGCTTCGAAGGAATCTGCCGCATTGCCTTGCCCCCGCGCGAGGCCGTCGTGGCCGCCTCCGACAAATATCAGACGATTGAATTGGCACGCGGCCTGGGAATTGCTGTTCCGCGCACCTGGCTCGTAAAGGCGGATTCCGACATGAGGAGTCTTCCCGACCTGAGTTATCCAGTCGTGGTGAAGGATCGATTTTCCGTGCGCTGGAAGAATGGGAAGGCGGTTTTCGGGTCGGTGTCGTATGCGTTCGGAAGACCAGAGCTGGCACGCAAGATTGCCGAGCGCTTGCAGGTTGCGGGCGACGTGTTGATCCAGGAATTCGTTTCGGGCGCGGGCATTGGGATTTCTTTCTTCGTCGCGCAGCAGGAGGTGTTCCTGCCCTTTGCGTGGGAACGAGTGCGGGAAGTCGATCCCCGCGGCTCAGCGAGCAGTTGCCGAGTATCGATGGCGGTCGATGGAAACCTGGGCGAGATAAGCAGCCGGCTGGTTCGCTCAATCGGATTTCAGGGCATCGCGATGGTTGAGTACAAGAAGGCAGGAGACGGTCCTGCCGTGCTGATGGAAATCAACGGCCGGCCGTGGGGTTCAATTGGTCTGCCGATCGCGAGCGGGATTGACTATCCACGCTATTTGATTGACTGGTGCCTGACCGGAGCTTTGCCTCCGAAGACACTGCCCTACCGCACACGGATTACGTGCCGTCGCCTGGTCGGAGAACTGACGCACCTCAGCAACATTCGGAATGGAAAGCCGGCGAATTGGCCGGAGGAGTATCCCCACTTTTGGAGCACGCTGGCAAAGGTTGCCATTCCCTGGTACCCGGGGATGCGCTATGACGACATTTGGCTCTCGGATCTTCGCCCGGGAATTGAGCAGATCAGGAATTGGTTTCGGGTGCGGCGGGCGAGGTGAGAAGTCAGAGCGCAAGTGGGGAGAGGTATCAACTGGGCTTAGCGGGAGTCACGGCAATTCCCGCTTTGGCGGCCCGTCGTGGAAATGCATATCCGCTTCACGCGAAATCCAAACAGTAGCGGGGTCTTTCGACTCCGTTCGGCTGGCGCCTCACTCCGCTCAAGATGACAGTTGGCTTAGCGCCCCGCCAGTTCGTAACCGAGGCGTTCCATGAGCGCCCCCCAGGCTGCTTCGATGCTGGCCACCGACTCGGGCGAGAGTGTTGACTTCCAGCCCCCCGCCTTCGCGCTTCGAACAAAAGGCTTGTCGGAGCGTGTGTTCTTCGTAAGTACCCAATTCGCGCTCTGAGCCTTCTCGAGATCGCGCATGCGTTCGGGAGTGCTGAGGTCCACGGCGCGTTTTAGTTTCTCCGGGCTGCTGTCGACCTTGCGGAATGCGCAGCGTTCGAGAAAAGCGCAGACACGCTGCAGTTCCTGGATCGGATTCGCCTTCATGGTTTCGTAGCGAAGCAGAATGAAGCCGGGATGATTTTCGCGGAGTGCAAGCCAACTCAGGACGTTGTCGGACCACGAACCCCACTTCGCATCGAACTCCGCCGCGATGAAGCGCGGGATGAAGGCTTCCATCGGGTAGTCGTCGGCAATGTTTCCCGCCTTAACGTTGTGGTGGTAGAAGGAAACGGCGACGTCACGCGGGTCGCGCACGATATAGATCACGCGCGGATACTGCGGCTGGAAGCACTCGTGACTCTTGAGAATCCGTGGGCGCGGAAGGCTGCGCAGGTAGTGATCGGAATTGAAGTAGATTTCCGGCAGGCGCGACTCGATATTCGCGAACGTGACGGGTTCGTCCTGGTAAATGAGATTGCCGATCAGGAACCGCGTCCAGGTATTGCCGGAGCGAGGATAGGAAGTCAGGAATACGTCGTCCGGGAAGACCGTGAGATTGCGTCCGGCCATCTGCTTGCCGGTTAGCACGCGGCCAGCCTGCACGAGAGCTCTGCCCGCTCTATGCATTTTGCCGTCCGGTTTCCGCTTCATAAAGGATCGCCTCCGGAATAGTGCTCGCCTGGTGTGAGTTTCGCAAATACTCGACCAGGGTGAGCGTGAAATTCAGTCCCGAAGTTTCGCGTTTTTTCGGGATACCACACTAGGTCTCGATAGGAATGTAAGTCTGGCTGGCAGCTTGACGAAAGACCAGCAGCGCCCCCACGCCAGTCAACCAACTCTCAAACTCGATGGGTGTACGGAACTGGTTATCGATATAGCGCGGAATCAATAAACTCCGGCTGCCTGCACTCGCCAACCCGGCATCGCAGGTGGTCGCCGACACAACCTGCTCCTGCGCCAGCCAATCGAAAAACTTCGATCGATACACGCCCGCCGGATAACAGAAGTGAACTGGCCGGGTGGCAGCCACGGCCTCGATTCTTTCTCGATTGTCACGAATCTCCCGCCGAAATTGCGCTTCGTCCTCGGGCGTCCGGTGGCGATGGGTGTGGAGCTGAATATCGACCCCGTCACGCGCGATCTCCTGCAATTCCTGCGGGTTCATGATCTGCAGAATCCGTTTCCGCACGAGAGCTTCGTAATCGATCTCCAGCAACCGGGCCAACTGCGCCGCTAATTCATCTTTCTGCAGGCCTGTCATGTCTTCCCGTTCTGCCCGTTCGATCAGCCCGCGCACCACGCGATGGCGCGCCGCCTCGGTACGCAAGTCGAGCGGCCCTGCCAGCTCAAGTTCTTTTCCATCACCAATCACCACGCCACGCCGCTTCCACAGCATGTAGGAGCAGATCAGGCTGAACACCGGCCGCGGATGATCCATGTAGTAGGTCGTCTGGTAGACCGTGACCGGAAACCCGTACTGCTTTAGGAGCGGGTACGCCCGGCTGTAAAAGTCGTAAGTGCCATCGTCGAAGGTGATCGCGACGCTGCGCGGCGGTAATGTTCCCGCCTGTAAGCGCTCAAGCCCCTCGCCCAGAGCCAGGACCGAATACCCGCCCTGCTTCAGCATCTCGAGCCGTTGCTCGAGCACGCGCGGATCCACATACAATGCGGGGCGCCACAGATGCTCGTCTTCCAGCGCGGTGCCGTGATAACAGAGAATCAGCAGCCGATTCTGCCGCCAGCGGCTGTCAGCTACGAGATCGAAGACCCCGGAGGTCTTGAGAGCGCGCAAAGTCGCCAGCTTGAAATTTCTAAGCATGCAGGTTTTTGCGGAGCAACCTGGGGAACCACGCCAATTTTGGAATCTTCACCGGGCCACGGCCGCGCCTTGCGACTGCGCCACTTCGCCGACCGGGTCTCCTTCCAGGCAGACCCGTTCCCAAAGTTCCAGATTCAGCAAACGCCAGATGCGATTGCCATGATCGCGGCTTCCGGCGCGGTGCCCGGCAAACAGTCTTTGCACCGCTTCGGAGCGGAAATATCCCCGCTCCCTCGTGCGCGGCTCAAGCAGCAACTGCTCCAACTGATCCAGTTGCGGCCCGGCCAGCCAATAAGCCCAGGGCGTCGGAAATCCCATTTTCTGCCGGTACGCCACTTCGCGCGGCAGAACATCTTCCACCGCCGATTTCAAGATGAATTTCCCCGCCAGCCCTTTGGTTTCGTATTTCGCCGGGATACTGGCCGTAAATTCCACCAATTCGTGATCGAGGAACGGGACGCGGCTCTCAATGGAGGCGGCCATACTCATCTGGTCCTGCTTCATCAGGAGCTCAACCAGGTAGGTCTTGATATCGGTGTAGAGCATGCGGTGCAGCATGTCGCCCGAGGATGCGTTCCAGTAGTTCATGGAGCCCGCGTAGGCGTCGCCGCACATTGCTTTCGCTTCCGCTGTCAGCAACCCTTCCTGCTCCACCCCGGAAAATGCGGAATAGAAGTTATCGAAATAGAACGATGGCCATGACGCGCCATCCCGGACCAGGAAGGTGTGCTCCAGCTTGCGATGCATGGCGCTCGACAAGGGACCGGCGTAAATGCCGCGCCGCACCAGCGTGCGCCCGAACTCCGGCACCAGCATGCGGTACGCCTGATCCATACGGGAATTCTTCAAGGTCCAGGCATAGCGCGTGTAGCCGGCCAGTGTTTCGTCGCTGCCTTCGCCCGTCAAAACGACCGTGACCCGCTCCCGCGCCAGCCGCGCCACAAAGTACAGCGACACGCTCGAAGGCCACACGATGGGCTCATCCTCATGCCAGATCAGGCGGGGCAGAGTCTGGAAAAATTCTTCGCGGCTTAAACGTACTTCGTGATGCTTCGATCCAATATGCTTCGCGACCATGCGCGCAAACGGAAGCTCGCTGAACGCCTCTTCCCCGTAACCCACCGCGAAGGTCTCAATCGGCTCGCGGCGGATCCTGGTGGTCAGTGCCGCCACCGCGCTCGAATCGAGGCCGCCGCTGAGAAACACGCCCAGAGGCACGTCACTCATCAGATGGCTGGAGACACATTCCTCCAGTAGCCCACGATACCGGTCGACATAATGCTGCCGAGGCCGGCTGCCATCGTCGGCCTGCACCGTGAGGTCCCAATACTGCGTGATTTTCAGCTCGCCGCTCTCTCCCAACTCGAGCGTGTGCCCCGGCAGCAGCTTCCTGATTCCCGCATACATCGTTTCTGCCTCAGGGATGTAGCCGAACGCCAGGTACTCGGCGAGCGTGCCGCGATTGAACTCCGCGTTTACCTCGGGATGGGCGAGGATCGCCTTGATCTCCGATCCAAACAGCAGGATCTTCCCGTCGTACCAGTAATACAGTGGCTTGATGCCCAGCCGGTCGCGCGCAATAAAAAGCTCGCGTTTGCGGCGGTCCCAGATCGCGAACGCGTACATGCCGCGCAGGTACTTCACGCAATCGCGTCCGTACTCCTCGAACAGGTGGACGATGGTTTCGGTGTCGCTCCTGGTGCGATAGCGGTGTCCGCGCGGCTCGAGATCTTTGCGCAGATCCCGATGGTTGTAGAGTTCTCCGTTGTAAACGATCCAGAGATTTTCGTCTTCGTTCGAGATGGGCTGATGTCCGGTTTGAATGTCGATGATGCTCAGCCGCCGCATGGCAAGTCCGACATTCGCCTCCACGAAGAAGCCATCATCGTCAGGCCCGCGGTGAACGATGCGCTGGTTCATTTCCGCAAGCGTGTCGCGCTCGACTCGCCGCGCCCGGTCGCGATGAAAAATTCCGCAAATTCCGCACATGACTTAAACGCCTATCCGCTTGTGATCGTTCTCGGAACTGCTCAACTCCGCTTCTACGCGCTCCAGCGATCCATTGAATTGCACTCGCTCAGGATCGGACGAAAACAGTTCATTCTTGCCTGCGGCCCCCACAACTTCAGCATATTCTACCGAGTTTGCGCTCGAGAGCACCCGCAGACCCGCGACTTCCGCGTAGCTTCCGCTACACAGTACCAGCAATCGCTGCTCCCGTTGTCGGTCCAATGACCAGTAGAGGAACTGCGCGTCGCTGCTCCACCCACCGAGACTCCATGCTTTTGGCGCATTCGCGAAAAAGAACCAATGCTCCTCTCCCGGCCTGGTGTAGCGATACCCGCGCACAGAAGCGTCGCTCGCCAGCCGCTCCAGGCGCCCCATGTCCAATGGAAAGCTCACGTTCGGGAGCAGGAGCGTGACAAACTCCGCGGGCAATGCTCCTACAGTGCCAAACGTGACCACGGTCGCGCGTTCCTGCCTCCCGTAGGCCGGCGACCAAGGTCCCCGATCGGCGCTTTGCGACCAGCCATGGCTTTCCGCGAGCACCAGTCCGAGGCTTTCCTGCCCGTCTCCAAACAAATAATCCCGCGCTGATGCCGGGACCAGGTTCGCGCCCAGATGCCAGGTCAACTCAATCGCATGCTCGCCTTCTCCGCTCGCCACGTCCCGCACCAGCCAGAATTGCGATTTCCGATGAAACACCCAGCGCCGGTGAGTCACAGGTGCGGCCAACCGTTCGTAGCCGTTGTGGCTGCCCACAAACAGATTGAACTTTTCGCCGGCTATCCAGTTCTCGGCTTTGACGAGGGGCAGGCTTGCCCATGCGAACGGCGCCGCACCATCGGCCTGATCCAGCCCATCGACCCGCATCGTGTTGTGCGCTGCGGTCCCGCGAAAGAAGGCTCGATCCTTGTGGCTCTCGCCCACATATTCGAGCGTGCCCGGATCCATCAGCAGGCTTCGGCCATTGCTCACCAGCGTGATGCTCAGGGCATCGGCATGGCCGTGGCCCGCGGTCCCCGGTCCCTGCGGACCAGCGTCGATCAGCGCTTGTTGTCCGGTTTCGGCGTCGGCCATCAGGTAAAGTCCGCTCTGCTTGAGAGCGATCGACCGGTCAGAAGGTTGGCTGGCTTGGAGTTTTTCGAATTCGGCCAGCCCGGAAGCTCCGAAAAGCCATAGCCTTTCCTCCCGGGGAACGGCCGCCACAAACTTGAAATCTCCCCGCCAGAAAAGGACCGCGCCCGTGCTCAGCGGGTCCAGCAGATGCTGCGCCCGGTTGCGCCGGGGATCGAATACTCTCCCGCCATCGTCATCGCCCAGGGTGGGCGCGAGTCCAGCGCGGCCCAGTAAACACAAGGCATCCAGCATCTTGATGACGACGTCGTCAAAGTCGGCTGGAATGGCAACGCCGTTCAGCGCAGCCAGAATCCGCGCATGCAGGAAGAAATCGAGCGCATAAACGTGATAGTAAGTGGACTGTTCGAAATAAAAGCCGTCCGCTCGAACCTGCTTGCGCGCCGCCTCCAGGATCACCTGCCACCCACGCTGCTTCCAGCGAGCCGCATGGGGCAAATCCGGAAACAGCGTGCCCAGAAAAAACAAGGCCACCGCTTCCCCCAGCAAATGCGTGTTAGGTGAAAAATAGATAGATAGATATGTATGGATGTGACGTCCGCTTAGCCCCAGCCCGCGCAACCACTCGCGCTGAAGCTCCGGCGTCATCGCAGGCGTATCTTCCAGCAGAAAATACGTCCAGATCCATGACAAGCTGCGGAACGCAACCTCCAGGCTGCTCGCCCAGTTCATCCCGACCGGATAGGGATTCTGGCTCTGCCAGTGCTTCCACTGAGAAACGATCTCGCTCCCGAATCTAGCGTCGCCGCTCAGGCGATACGCTTTCGCGAGCGTGACCAGGTGCTGATGCCGGTTCAGCTCCCAGGTGATCTTCGCATCACCAACTTCTTCGAAATCCAGGTAGGAAATCTGAAACCAGGGCCTGCGGGGACCTCGCTTTCCATGAACGAGGTCGAGATGCCAATCGATCTCGGGACCGTAGTCCAAGTCTTCATATCCCAGCAAGTCGAAGCGGTGAGCGCAAATGCGCTCTGCGTTGGCGAGGATGCCGGAGACAGCGCCCGGAACGCGCCGGAGCAGTTCGCCAATTTCCGGAACCTCGGCGGAAGTGAAAAAGAACCGTCCCCTTCTTTTTGCAAAATCGCCGTCGAATGGGGCGGAAAGATCATGGCCTTTCCGGTACCGATAAGCGTCCAGCCGCGCCGTGAGGTGCTGGCGTGCGCGATCCACCATCTCGTCCCAGCTCATGGCCCTGAGCCGAGCCCGCCGTCGCGCCCACTTGGACTGGGTCTCCATCGTTTCCTAGTGTTTCCCTCTCCTTCGTTCGAGCAGCTCCGCGTAGAGCTCGTCAATTTCTCGGATCAAACGTTCGAAACTGAAGTTCTCCACCGCGAACCGCTGACCGCTACTGGCGATCTGCCGCGCCCGTTCAGGATTGCGCAAGAATTGCAACAAGGCGCCCGCCAGCGCGTTGGCGTCTTCTGCGGGAACCAGCAAGCCCGTGACCCCATCCCGAATGAGTTCCGCCATGCCGCCCACACGGCTTGCGATTGTCGGCAGCCCAGCCGCCATATATTCGAGCACCGCATTCGGCAAACCCTCGGCCCGCGACGGCAGCACAGCCAGGTCGCAGCTCGCCAGGATTTCCGGAATGTCACTGCGGCGTCCCAGAAACTTGAACTTGCCCTCCAGACCAAGCTGCGCTACCTGAGCCGCAAAGGTCGGCCGCGACTCGCCATCGCCCGCGAACACGAAGCGTACCTCCGGAAATTCGCGCACCACGGTGGGCGCCGCCGCGATCAGCCAGGGATGGCCTTTGACATCCGAGTGCATATTTCCCACCAACACCACCAGTATCTCGTTGCCCACGTCAGGAAATAATCGCGCCCGATCGCGCTGGGCTCGCTGAAATTTTTCTGTATCCACGCCGTTGTGGATGACCCGCAATTTCTCGGGCGCGAATCCGTCTTCGGAAATCAAGGCATCCCGGATTGGCGTCGCGTTGGCCAGCACAACTCCAGAAAGATTCTGAATTCTGCGCAGCCAGTGCCGCCGCTTTCCCTGATACCAATCGAAGTGGGCCAGGTCGCGGCGGCTGGACACAATCGCCGGCACGCCGGCGAGCCGTGCCGCCGGCACTCCCATCAGGTTCGACCACAAGTCATGCGTGTGCACCACGTCGAATTTTTCACGCCTCAGATACCGTGCCAGCCTTATAACCTCGTACAGCCCGGCCGCAGAATCCAATCCTCCGGACGGATGAAACTCGCGTACCTTCACCGCGGACCCTCTCAGCTTTTCGAGCAGAGGCCCTTCCGCGCGTAAACATCCCATCATGATCTCGTATTCGGAGACCGGCAAACGCAGCGCAAGCTCCACCGCCTGCGTTTCCGTTCCGCCCACATTCAGCGAGTCGACGAGATAAAAAACTTTTCGCCGCCGCCCGGCTGGAGGCTGCACTGCAGCGCTGTTTGACACCCGGTCCGCGACTGGGGTGCTTGGCATTCCATCCATTGTACTGAGGTCATCCTCTTGAAACGCTTTGACTTAGTTACTAAAGAATGAAGCAATCGCCTTTCCAAAGCAGCGCTCGTGAGTTTAAATAGTACGCGTGGTTTGCGAGCAGCCGCTGGAATCGGTTGCCAAAAATAGGAAAAGCTTTTCAGTTTCCGGAGGAAGATCCCCTCGGCTCTCAGGGTACCCATCCGGTCGAAGGTATGTAATTCATAAAACAGGAATTCCGGTCAGCCTGGGACGGATTGGAAGGGTGTGTTCGGCAGCTGGCTTGCCGGCAGATGTCGAATTCTAACCAGGGCTCCTCAGCCATTAAACGGATCGCCGAAAGGGATAACCAACTCCAATGGGTCGTTCGATTAGCGTCTTCGGGCTTGGATACGTAGGCACCGTCACCGCCGCTTGCCTCGCACATATGGGGCACAACGTGATCGGGGTCGACCTCAGCCCCACCAAGGTGAAGGCCATGCAGGCGGGCCGCAGCCCGATCGTTGAGCCGCGCGTAGGCACGCTGATTTCAGAGGCTCATGCCGCCAAGCGGCTGCACGCCACCTCAGACTCGGAATCCGCTGTGAAGAATTCCGAGATCTCGTTTCTGTGCGTGGGCACGCCCAGCCTGCGCAATGGCAAGCTCGACCTCGGCCACATCGAACCGGTATGTCGCGATATCGGGCAGGTCCTCACGACGAAAGACGCGTTTCACCTGGTCGTGCTGCGTAGCACGGTGCTGCCGGGAACTGCGGAAACCATCGTGATTCCTGCTCTCGAGAAAGCCAGCGGCAAGAAGATGGGCAAGGATTTCGGCGTGTGCGTCAATCCCGAGTTCATGCGCGAAGGCACAGCGGTCGCCGATTTTCTCGAGCCGTCGATGACCATCATCGGCGCCTCGGACGCGTACCACAGCGGACTCCTGCGTGAAATCTACAAGTGGGCGCCGGGGCGTATCTTCGAAACCTCATTCCGCTCCGCCGAGATGACGAAGTACGTCTGCAATGCGTGGCATGCGGTGAAAGTTTCGTTCGCCAACGAGGTCGGGACGCTTGCGAAAGAACTCGGCGTGGATGCCGAATCGGTGGTCGAAATCTTCATCGCCGATACCAAGCTGAACATCTCGCCCACGTATCTGAAACCCGGATTCGCCTTTGGCGGCTCTTGCCTTCCAAAAGACGTGCGCGCCCTGAATTATCGCGCCAAGGAACTTGATCTCGACCTCCCGCTATTTCAGGCGATCATGCCCAGCAACCATGAGCATCTCGAGCGCGCGGTCGAAATGGTGCTGGAAACCGGGAAGAAGAAAGTCGCGCTGCTCGGCTTGAGTTTCAAGGCAGCAACGGATGATCTGCGCGAGAGCCCTCAGGTGCAGCTCGCCAAACGACTGCTGGGCGAGGGCCGCGAGCTAAAAATCTGGGACGACAATGTTTCTCTCGGGCATCTCATCGGCTCGAACCGCCAGTACATCGAGGAAGTCATCCCGCACGTGGGTTCCCTGCTCTGCCAGGATCTGGAGACCGCCCTCGCCCATGCCGAAGTTGTCGTCATCGGCACGCGCGGCATCGATCGCGCTACCTTGAGCCGCCAGATCAAGCCCGGCCAGATTGTGATCGACCTGGTGAACCTTGAGAAAGCCCGCCGGATCGAACACAACGGCTCCTACGAGGGGATCTGCTGGTAAAAGCGTCGATGAAAATTCTCTGGGTCAAGCCGGGCAAGCTTCTGCCCCTCGATACTGGCGGCAAGCTGCGAACGTACAACATTCTTCGCCACCTGGCGGCGACTCACGACCTGACTTATCTCTCGTACTACGGTGGCCAGCGCGACCAGGCCTACGAGCGCGAGGTTCTCACGCATCTGCCGGGAACCGTATCGGTCTACACTGCCGCACCGGAGGCGACGGGGGCCGCGCGCTACTTCGACTACCTGCGCCATTTTTCCAATCCCGCGCCTTACTCCATCAGCAAGTTTGCGGCCCGGCAAGTGCAGAAGCTTCTGCGCGAGTGGATTCCGCAACACAAATTCGACGTCGCGGTCTGCGACTTCCTGGCGAGCACGCTAAACTTTCCAGACAAGCTGGTAACACCAACAGCGCTTTTCCAGCACAACGTTGAAACCATCTTGTGGAAGCGCAAAGCGGACTTCGAGGCGAGGTGGCTGGACCGCATCGTTTCCAAGGTGGAGTACGCCAAGATGCGGCGCTTTGAACCGGAACAGACTCGCCGATTCCATCATGTGATTGCGGTTTCCGAGACCGATCGCGAAACCATGAGCCCGATGGTTGGACGGGAACACATCAGCGTAGTTCCCACTGGAGTCGACCTCCGTAAGTATCAATACGATCCGGCCGCCCGCCCCTCCGGTCCGTTAGTCGTATTTACTGGTTCGATGGACTGGGCGCCCAACATCGATGGCGTGGAATTCTTCTGCAAGGAAATCTGGCCGCAGGTCCTGACGAAAGTTCCTGGTGCGCGCTTCCGCATCGTTGGGCGTGACCCTCAGCCCCGCGTAAAAGCGCTCGCCTCCGAAAATGTGGAAGTCACAGGAACGGTGCCGTCGATTATCGACCATCTGCGCGAGGCGGCGGTGTTCGTCGTGCCGCTCCGGATCGGGGGCGGGACGCGCATCAAGATTTATGAAGGGATGGCCATGGGCAAGGCGACGGTCTCGACTACGATCGGGGCCGAAGGCCTGGACGTGCAACATGGCCGCGACATTCTGCTCGAAGACTCACCCGCCGGCTTCGCGAGTGCGATTGTTACATTCTTGCTGAACGAAGAAGTTCGCCGGCGCTACGAAGCGGCCGCGGCCGCCACTGCCCGCAAATATGATTGGTCGGTGATCACGGAGCAATTTGTGCAAGTGCTGCAAAAAACCATCGCGGCGGCACAACGCCAGGTCGAAGACCTCGATTCCGTGTCCAAGTGAAGGCGCAGTTTGCTATCTCCATTAGAATCTTAAAGCTATACATAAATTGACGAAAAGATGGGTGCGGAAGTAGAAAAAATACGGTTTAAGTGTCCCGCAGAATGCCCTCTAATCGCGTTCTGGAGCCCGTAGACGAACAGATGAGGCCCGGAACGACCTGGAGGTCTTCCGACGAGAATCGCAAGCCTATAAACGAGCTAATGCGATTTGTTAACTATTGGCTAACCTCGAGCGCCGTGGTATCGCAGATTCCTCCGCCGTTCGGCGTCGGAATGACAAGATTAGGACAGGGCGACTTGGCGGTGCCGAGATACATACAGGCTGCGAGAAAAAGGCTGAAACATCAGTTGAATGACAGTGCGTTACCTCCACGAAATCCTCATTCTTGTCATTCCGACGCCAAAGGCGGAGGAATCTGCGACACCACAGCCGCCGCTCCCGGGTCAGGCCGCGCCCTTCACTTCCACACCCGCCCACTTCTCCAGTAGCGTCAACGTGGCCGCGTAATCCAGATCTTGGTGTCCATCTTCCGCAGCCATCTCGTAGACGTCTGCCACAGTTTCCAGCGCCGGCAACTTCACACGCGCTTCTTTGGCGGCATCGAGCGCGAGGTGAATGTCCTTCAACATCAGGCGCAACGGAAAGTTCGGGGTGAAGTCGCGCTTCAGAATAAAGGGCGCCTTGTATTCCACCACGCCCGACTTCACCATCGACGCCTGGATCAGCGGCAGCAGGCGATCCACATTCACGCCCAGCTTCGCCGCAAGCGTGAGCGCTTCGGCAAAGCCTTCGTAGATCAGCGCGATCTGCAAATTCATTACCAGCTTCGCCGCCTGACCTTTGCTGGTTTCACCCATGCGAAATAGTTGCTTGCCCATGGCCTGGAAGAGCGGTTCGAGTCTCGCGAGCACGGCCTCGTCACCGCCAACCATGAAAATCAAGCTGCCGGCTTGCGCGGCTACTTTCGAACCAGTCACGGGTGCGTCGACATATTCCACGCCTTTGGCGCGAAGACGTTCCGCAAACTGGAGTTCGGCCGACGGAGAGATCGTGCTGGAGTCGACCACGATCGCTCCCGATCCGATCGTGGACTCGACACCCTGCGGTCCGAACAATACGGCGTCGACCGCCTTGGTATCGGACACGCACATCCACACCACCTCGGCGTCCCTGGCTGCATCCGCGGGTGACTCCGCAACCCGGGCACCTTCGATATTCTTGCCCGGCGTGCGATTCCAGACGGCCACTTCGTTCCCTGCTTTCACCAGGTTGGCCGCCATCGGGCCTCCCATGATCCCCAGTCCTAGAAAGGCAACTCGCATCGCCGTAGTCCCCCATGAATTCTGTATTCAGTCGTTGGTCGTTCGCAAAAACCCTCGCGCTCGGGCCTTGCCCATGACCCACGGCGACCCGCGCAGAAGCGGGCGAGACGCCCGTCGCTCCAAAAGCCATCAGTATTCAGTTGCCCGTCGTGAATCACCCATCCAAGGTTGTGGCGAGCAGGTTTGGCCAACGACCAACGGCGAATGACCAACGACTGATTCTATCGGCCAACGACTGACTGCGCAGTATCCGAATTAGAAATGACGATCGTAACCCCGGTCAAGGCAATCTGCTGTAGACTTGCCGTGAAATAGCGTTAGTCTTTTTCTTTGATTTCAGCAGTCTGCGGACGGGTACAACGAAAACGGGTCGTTTGCGTCCAATGATCATCCAATAAACAGTAGGATCAGGGGCGGATCCTTCAAGCTTCACCGGGCTTCATGATTAAGGCGACTCTTCGAAATCCGGCCTTGCGCAAGCGGGCGACGCAATTCGGACGGTTGGTTCGTCACTCCGCGGTCACCCCCCGCGCCGGCAGCACCTACAAACCGCAACTCGTACACAATGGCGAACTCGGGGTCACGTTCATCGGCCATGCCTCGTTCTTTGTGCAAATGGGCGGGCAAAACATCACCATCGACCCGAACTTCGCGCGCTGGCTTTTTCTTTTGAAGCGGGTACGCAAACCCGGGCTGCGCATTAACGACCTTCCGCCCATCGACCTGGTGCTGGTGACGCATGCGCATTTCGATCACCTGCATCGTCCTTCGCTGCGCGCCATCGTGCACCATACGCGGCGGCTGACCGGCCGCGCCCCCACGCTGGTCATTCCGCATCACGTGTTCGACCTGGTGTCGGATCTCGGCTTCAATCAGATCATCGAGCTCGACTGGTGGAATCACTACCGTCACGACGGCCTGACCGTCACGCACGTTCCCTCACGGCACTGGGGTGCGCGCATTCTAAAAGATTCTCATCGCGGCTACGGCGGCTATGTGTTGCAGTCGGAAAAACACTCCGTCTATCACGCCGGCGACACGGCGTACTTCTCCGGGTTCCGCGAAATCGGCAAGCGGCTCGCACCCGAAGTCGCACTGCTTCCGATCGGCGCTTACAATCCGGAACAATTTCGGAACGTCCACACCAATCCGGAAGATGCCACGCGCGCCTTTCTCGACCTGCACGCGCGCTGGATGGTTCCCATGCACTACGGCAGCTTCCGCCTCTCGCATGAGCCTCTCGACGAACCTCTGCAACTGCTGGAAAAAGAAGCCAGGAGCGCGGGGATCGAGGATCAGGTGGTGGTGCTCGAAGAGGGCGTGACGAAGTTCTTCTGAAAAGGCGATCTCACCACCGAGACACAGAGCCACAGAGAAATTACTGCAAAGAACATAACAAGTAACAAATGGAGCGGCGGGCGTCCTCGCCCGCCGTTTTGCTTGTGAAGAGAAGACGGGCGGGGACGCCCGTCTCTCCATGTCGGTTGCGGGTTGAACCAGGTCTCTGTCGAGAGTAAAATTTTTGGGTCAGTTCCCACCTTAACGTTTCGAATTCCTATCTTGATGGAGGCTCCATGCCCGACAAAGTAAAACCAATTCCGGAAGGCTTTCACACCCTCACACCTCACATCACAGTGCGCGATGCGGCAGGCGCAATCGAATTCTACAAAAAGGCGCTGAATGCGCAGGTCCTGCACGTCAGCCACACTCCCAACGGTAAAGTGATGCATGCTTCCTTGAAGATTGGCGATTCGATTGTCATGTTGAATGACGAGTTTCCGGAGTGGGGTGGCGCGCTCGCGCCCCGTGGAGAAGCAACCGGATTCGCGATCAACGTGTACGTAGAAGATGTCGACAAGCTGTTTGCGCAGGCCGTCGCGGCGGGCGCGGCCGTGAAGATGCCGCTCATGGACCAGTTCTGGGGCGACCGTTACGGACATGTGCTGGATCCGTACGGATTCCGCTGGGCATTAGCGACGCATGTGCGCGACGTCTCGCCAGCGGAACTGGAAAAGGCGCAAGCCGAAATGATGAAACAGATGCAGCATAAGAAGACTGCTTAGGCGGCTTTTTTTCACCACAGAGGCACAGAGACACCGAGAAAAACAAAATCATTGCAACAACAATTAGAGTGGAACGGCGGGCGTTTTCGTCCGCCGTTTTGCTTGTGAACACCCCTCTCCATACTTAAGCCGGGCTTTAACAGTATTCAGCATAAAGATGAAAACGCTTGTACGGATATCGTTGTTACTTGTTATTGGATTCTTGTGTGTCATGGTGATGCTGTATCCGCAGGTATGGCTCCCATTTGCGACTACAAAATCTTTGGGTAAATACATTCTGTTCGTTACGCTTTTCATAGCGTTTCAGTTTGCCTTTGGGCGGCGTAGATAGAATCAGTGGGCAGGTCTTTCGCGCACGCCGCGGTGCCCCACAATTGGCGATCTCGAGGGTAATCATTCGTCATTGCGCTGGGAATTGCCCACGCAATTGCTTTTCTTGCTTTTCTTCTTTTGCTTGTTTTTCTCTGTGCCTTTGTGTCTCTGTGGTGAATCAAAACGCGAGGAAAATTCGGAGATCGCGCACGTTGTTGCCGGTCGGTCCGGTGAGGATCGCGTCGCCCAACTTATCAAACAGCGGGTAGGCGTTGAAAGTGGAAAAGGCTGCGGCAGGATCAATCCCGGCGGCCTTAGCTCTCTCCATGGTACTTCCGTCCGCGACTGCGCCGGCGGCGGGACTGTTGCCGTCGATGCCGTCCGTGCCCGCGCTCAGCGCGGTGATGCTCTCGCCCGCGATCTTTTGCGCACAATACAATGCGAAGTGCTGATTCCTGCCGCCCACGCCTCCGTTGGTCACCTTCACTGTGACTTCTCCGCCTGAAATCAGGCACACGCGGGAGACGCTCTGGCGCAGTTTGCGCAGATGTTCGAGCAGATAGTCGGCGGCGCGCTGGTAATCCCAGTCGTCGCAGCTGTTATCCACCTCGACCGCGAAACCCAGCCGGGTGGCCGCCACCGCGGCCTCCTCGACCGCAGTTTTGTTGGAAAGCACCGGCCACCAGCGCGCGCGCACAAACGCGGGATCATCGGACTTGGGGGTTTCTTCCAGCGCGTGCCGTTGAAACAACTCGCGCACCGAGGGCGGGAACTGCTCGAGCAGGCGATGCTTTTCTAAGATTGCGTAACAGTCGGCAATGCTGGTCGAGTCAGGCATGGTCGGCCCTGAGGCAAGCGCATCGAGGGTGGTATCGGGCACGTCGGAAACGAGCAGCGAGACTTGCTGCGCGGGATAGGCGGCCTGCGCCAAGCGGCCGCCCTTCACGGCGGAGAGATGCTTGCGGATGGCGTTGATTTCGGCAATGGGCGCGCCGGAGAGCACCAGCGCGCGATACGTTGCCATCAGATCATCGAGAGAAATGTCATCGTCGATCGGCTTTTCGGCGATGGCCGAGCCGCCGCCGCTCAGCATGAAGATCACCAGCGAGGATGCCGTCTGCGCGCTCAGTGACTTGAGGATCGCTTCGGCGGCGCGCACCGAGTCGGCATTGGGCGTGGGATGTCCACCGCGAAAGTAGCGGAAGCCATGGACTTGCGAGGGCGGATCCACAGAGGTGGCAACGATGCCTTCAAGCCGGCTGCCCACCTGCGCTTCCAGGGCCTCGACCAGCGTGTGTCCCGCTTTGCCGATCGAGACCACCAAGACGCGCCCGTACGCGTTGAGATCGTAAAGGTCCTCGCAGATCCGCAAGATGCCGCGTTCGCAGTGCACGTTGCGAGCGAAGGCCTTGGGGATCGAAGCTTGCTCGAGGGCGTGGTGAAAAATCTCGCGGGCAGTGTCGCGCATGAAGGTGTTGGGTTCGGAGGGCATGATTTTGTGAGGGTAACAGTTTAGAACTGGATCTCACCACAGAGGCACAGAGGCACAGAGAAGGCAATTCAAGTAGCTGTTTTGTCGGTGACTCTGTAGTGAGAATGCTCAGATCTCGCCCGATAGCCGCCGAGACGGCGGCGCTACGATAACACTTCGCGCGCCCAGGTCTCGACCGTTTCCCGCATTTCGCGCAGGCGGCCTTCGAAAAAATGGTCGGCGGCGGCGATGATGACGACCTTTTTCGGCTCCGGCAAGGAGGACACCATCGCTTCCAGTCGAGCTTTGGTGGCGAACTGATCACGTGAACCACTTACGAACAGTTTCGGTTTTGTGCAGGTCTTCAGGTAATCGTAATCGTAGGAGCGATTGTCCACCGGCGAGATGGGTGTGCCGAGGCTGATCAGCGCAACGACTCGGGCATCGGGACACGCCGCTCGGAGACCAACAGCAGCACCGAACGAGAAGCCCGCGAATACCATCGGCAGATGAAATTCGTGGTCGAGCCAATCGAGCGCGATGCGGACGTCGTCGACTTCTCCCATGCCATTATCGTGCTCGCCGTGGCTCAGGCCGGCACCCCGAAAGTTGAAGCGCAGCACGGGCATGCCGAGGCTGTTCAGCGCCTTCATCGCGTGGAAGACCACCTTGTTGTGCAGCGTGCCTCCGTATTCGGGATGTGGGTGGCAGACCAGGGCCGCGTGGGTGGCGTCGGGAGAGCCGGCGTTCAGCAGCGCCTCGAGCTGGCCGGCGGGACCGTTCAGGAAAAAGGATCGAATGACGTTCGTAGTTTCAGGCACGGATACAGAGTACAACGAGGGAATCTGCGGCGCTTTGCGCCTGACGGGCGGGGACGCCCGTCTCTCCATTCTCATGCTCGTCTCTCCATGATCTATGTTCCGAAATGGAAACGAGATTGTCCGTGGAGCGACGGGCGTCCTCGCCCGTCCTTCTGCGAGCATGCTAGGTATTGAACATGCTTCGCAAGTATGAGTATCGCCGGCGACTGCCTCACTATCAGCCTGACTTCAAGATATTCTTCATTACGTTCTGTACTTACCAACGATGGGAACTACCCGGCCGCGCTCGCCAGATAGTGCTGGATGTTTTCTTGCGTGGGGATGGCAAGCTGTTCGAGTTGCTGGCATTGGTGGTCATGCCAGATCACGTGCATGTTGCATTGAACCCATTGGGAGACATGGATGGACAGGTCAGTCTCCCCGAGATCCTGCAAGCGATTAAGAGCACGTCATCGCATCGCATCAACAAAGAGCTTGGACATCGGGGTACGGTCTGGCAACAGGAATCGTTTGATCGTGCGCTTCGGCAGGAAGAACGGCTTGGGGACAAGATCGAGTACATGTTGTTGAATCCCGTACGCGCGGGACTTGTGCGCGACCCAATGGCGTATCCGTGGATGTGGAGAAAGACGCAAGGTTGGGGGAGATTGCTTTGAGTGGCTCCTCTGCGTCAGAGGGATAAAAATCTGCGGCGCTTCGCGCCTGACGGGCGGGGACGCCCGTCTCTCCATCTTGGGCTGTGAGATATTGTTTGCTTATGGACGTCATCGCACTTACACGACAGCTGGTGGACATCGAATCCATTACTGGAAATGAAGCCGCGGTCGGGGAGGCGATCTATCGCGAACTATGCCGGCTGGGCTACCAGGTGAAGAAAACGCCGGTCGAGGGGGATCGCTTCAACGTGTTCGCGTGCCATCCGGAACATCCGCATCCTGCAGTCGTGTTTTCGACGCACATGGATACGGTGCCTCCTTTCATTCCTTCCTCCGAAGATGCGCTGCGGGTGTATGGACGCGGGTCGTGCGATGCCAAGGGGATCATTGCCATTCAGATTGCTGCGGCCGAGCGGCTGCGCCGGGAAGGCATCCATGTTGGGCTTCTGTTTCTGGTGGGAGAAGAGCGCGACAGCCAGGGTGCGAAGACCGCGAACGATCACCCGATGGGGTCGCGCTTCCTGATTAATGGCGAGCCCACGGAGAATCATCTGGCGCTGGCGTCCAAGGGAACGCTGCGCATCGAGTTGACCGCATCGGGCCGGATGGCGCACTCCGCGTATCCGGAGTTGGGCGAGTCGGCGATCGAGAAGCTGATCGAAGCACTCACGCGGCTACGAGCCATGACGCTACCGATTCTGGAGGGCATCGGGCCCTGCACGCTGAACATCGGTCTGATTGAAGGCGGGCGCGCGCCGAATGTAATTCCCGATCATGCCAAGGCGCACTTGCTCTACCGGCTGGTCGGGCCGACGGAGGAATTGCGGCGGCAGATCGTCGAAACCGTGGGCGAGCTGGCGAAGGTGGATTTTTACCTCGAGATTCCGTTTGTGCGTTTGCGTGCTGTCGATGGCTGGCCCACGATGGTGGCTGCTTTCACCACCGATATTCCTGCGCTGACGAACTGGGGCGAGCCGCTGCTGGTGGGGCCAGGATCGATTCACGTGGCGCATACGGACGGCGAGTATGTAGAGAAGAAGCAATTATCGGACGCGGTAGAACTCTACTATGGACTGACGAAGAAGCTGATGTTGGGCTAGATTTTTGCACCACAGAGACACAGAGAACACTTGTTCTGGAACAACGAGTGAGGACGCTCGCCCCTCTCCATCAAAGTCACGGCAATGACGGGCGGGGACGCCCGTCGCTCCACTCACAAAAGGAATAAACTGAGGTCATGTCTTCAGAGACGAAAAACTCTCTGGCGCAGGCTTCTTCCGCCTACCTGCGCTCTGCGATGCATCAGCCTATCCGCTGGCATGAATGGGGCGAAGAGGCCTTCGCCGCGGCACAGCGCGAGAACAAACCGATGCTGCTCGATATCGGCGCGGTGTGGTGTCACTGGTGCCATGTCATGGACCGAGAGTCCTATGACGATCCGGAAGTGGCGCGCATTGTGAATGAGAACTTTATCGCGGTGAAAGTGGACCGCGATGAGCGCCCGGACATCGATAGCCGCTACCAGGCGGCGGTGAGCGCCATCAGCGGGCAAGGCGGCTGGCCGCTCACTGCGTTCCTGACACCCGACGGAAAGCCGTTCTACGGAGGCACCTACTTTCCGCCCGACGACCAGTGGGGGCGACCGAGTTTTAAACGCGTTTTGACCTCCATCGCGAGTGCGTATCGCGAGAAGCATGCGGACGTTAGCGAGCAATCGAAGATGGTCGAGCAGGCCATCTCGCAGGCCGAGTCGTTTCTGGGGCGTAACGGGCGCTTCTCGCCGAGCGTGATTGCCAGCATCGTGAAGTCTGTACTCGGCATGTTCGACGAGCGGAATGGTGGGTTTGGACAGGCTCCGAAATTTCCGCATCCGGGCGCGCTCGATCTTCTGATGGGAGAGTACGCGCGCACGGGAGATGAGCGCCTGAAACACGTGATTGTCACCACCCTGGAGCACATGGCCAAGGGCGGCATGTACGACCAGCTGGCAGGCGGATTTCATCGCTACTCGGTGGACGAACGCTGGGTGGTCCCTCACTTCGAAAAGATGTGCTACGACAATTCGGAACTGCTGAAGAACTACGTGCACGGATACCAGGTCACCGGAAATGGGTTTTTCGCCGAGGTGGCGCGCGACATCATTCGCTGGATGGACGAGTGGCTCACCGACCGCGAGCGCGGCGGATTCTACGCTTCGCAGGACGCGGACTATTCCATGGACGACGATGGCGACTATTTCACCTGGACGGTCGCGGAAGCCAAGGCGGTTCTCGATCCGGAAGAAGCGGATGTTGCGCTCTTGTATTACGACATCAATGAAATCGGCGAGATGCACCACAACACCGCGAAGAACGTGCTGTACGTGCGCGCGTCAATTGAGGAAATCTCCGCACGCCTGAAGCTGCCACCTGAGCGCGTGCGCGAACTGCTCGCCTCCGCGAAAAAGAAAATGTATGCCGCGCGGCTCCAGCGCCCCACACCCTATGTGGATAAGACCGCGTATGTGGGCTGGAACAGCTTATGTGTGTCAGCTTATTTGGACGCGGCCAAGGTGCTGGGGCTCGAAGGCGCTCGCCATTTCGCGCTGCGTTCGCTCGATCGAGTGCTGTCGGAGGGATGGCGTCCGGAGCACGGACTGCTGCATGTGCTCTCCTATTCCGATCCCAAGGCAAACCGGCGCGAAGTGCGTGGCCTGCTGGACGACTATGCATTCACGGCGGTGGCCTGCCTCGATGCGTATGAAGCGACGGCCGATCTTTCCTACTTCAAATTCGCAAAGGGCATCGTCGACGCGATGATTGAAAAGTTTTTTGATCCGGTCTCTGGCGGCTTTTTTGATGCCGAGGTCAATACCCAGGATGGAGGCAAGACTCTCGGAGTTCTATCGGCGCGGCGCAAGCCTTTTCAGGACTCGCCCACGCCTGCGGGGAACTCCGTGGCGGCCATCGCGTTGCTCCGCACGCACGGCTACACGAATGAAGAAAGCTATCGCGACAAGGCGGAGCAGACGATGGAAGTGTTCGCGGGAGTAGCGGCGCAGTACGGAATTTTTGGAGCCACCTACGGCATCGCGGGCGTGCATTTCTCGCAGCCCCATACTCAGGTCGTGGTCATCGGAGAGGGCGAGGATGCGGATCGGTTGTTGCAAGCAGCAAATGCGGTGTTTGCGTTGAACAAGACCTCCCTCAACCTCACGCCTAACGAAACGGTCGCACAGAATGTTCCACCCGCACTCGCAGAAACGATCCGTGGTTTTGCAGGGAAGCCCAGCAGTCAGGCGATGGCGCTGGTCTGTTCAGGTTTCACGTGCCAGCCGCCAGTTTCTGATCCCGAGCAATTGACGCACATGCTGCGCGAGGCGAACGCCACGCCCACCAAGCACTAACGCGACGCAAAAAGCTGCCGGGCTGCGCTCGGCCGGACAGGCGAGGGCGCCTGTCCCTACGCGGTTCTCGTCAATGCCGGCGGGTGTATCAGCATCGATTGCAAAAAAGAAAGGGCCGACGCGAGCATTCGGCTCGGGTCGGCCCACAGGTATCAAGATTTCGCTACGCCAGGTTACTAGCAGGTTACTTTCGTGACTTGCAGTTTTCTACTTAAGGCTGCAACCTTGTTTCCAGGGTGGGCACAGAGGTAGCGGTCCACCGTCCGGAGCGGGAACTCTAGGGGCGGCGGCTGCTACGTATGTGCTCACGAACGCAATCATCAGGAACAGTGCCCTGATCGTTCGCTTCATTGGGTTCTCTCCTTTGCGTGTAAGTGTCCCCAATTAATGGGGCTACCTATGCGCGCCCGAATTATACAGGCCAGTGTCAAGCAAACTACAAAGAATTCTGTAGGCACTCCTCTCTATCTATATGATTGTGTTCGGTTTCGGTCGCACGAGTGCCTGCTCAGCCCACGATCCTGAAGCATCGCCGACTTCTCAGTTCTAAGCTATTTCCTTTGATTCCATGCAGTTATCGACGGGAGCGGCCGCACCCGCTGGACGCGCCTCCCGAAAGAGGGAACCTCCCAAATTGGGACTCGATCGCGAGGGCGCTGGCTTGATCTGAAGACTCCATCATGCTGATCGGGCGATGGACTTGGTGTGCTAGGTCTTGGAAACAACTCGCTGCGGTAGTGGCGGGTAATCGAATTTAACGCGCCGAGAACCGGTCTCGGTGACGGACACCTCTTCCAGATTCGATTCCGTCGATACGGAATCCACGTTCGTTCGAGAGAGCGCGCGATCGACCATGCTCTCGAACATGGGAATCAGCGAATCGGCTGAAGCGGGATGCTGGATCGCATTCAGCCCCTCTTCCCAGCGTTGCGGTCGCAGCATGTGAGCTGCGGGCGCGCGCGCCGGACTCTTCAGCAGCATGTAGCCCACCCAGACCAGGATGGTGATGTTGTAGGCCGTCATGTTGATGAAGCTGGTGAGAACCTGGCTGACGTTATCGCTCGACGCGTTCAATGCGACCAGAGAAAGTTCCACGCCAGCGAAAGCGCCGAAGCCCAGAGCGATACCGAAGCTCTTCTGCCGCCAGTTCGTGCCCAGGTAGCGGGAAAACACCAGCAGAAACAGGATGAGGCCGCACTGCACCACGCGCACACTGCTTTGCAAAGTCATGATGCCGGTCTGCAGGGGATGTTCGGTTCCGGAAGCGGTGGAAGCCGCCACTACAGCGGCGACCATCAGCATGACCAGGCCGGCCCATTTGAACAGGACGGAGCCGAGATCGCGGAGCGTGTGATAGGGGCGGAAGACATCGAGAAAGATTTCGTGAATGACGCGGAAACCGAGGACGACACTGACGGCGGTGGTGGCCCAGTAGAGATAGAAGAAGATCGCATAGAAGCGCGGGCTGTGGAGTGGAAAGGTGATGGCAAAGACAACGATCTGGAAGACAACATAGACGAAGAAGATGGGGAAGGTCCGGTGGAGCTTTCGCCACAGCATGATGCCCACCAGGGACGCCTGCAACGTAGGATGGGCGAACCAGAGGGCGTTATAGGCGAAATTGGCAATCGGACTCATCCGCTCTTCTTGGCCGTCTCAGTGCCGATCGAATCGGCGCGGAAACGGCGGACACCACGGCCCGGCACAAAAAAATTCTTTTGCCGTTTAACCTTAGCAGTTCTGCTCGTCGGATCAATGTACCAAAGTAATCGAAGGTAACCATTACCAATGACCGGCTACAAAGGTCTGGAAATAAATACATTAGAAACCCGCACCCGCGGGCTGTGAGGGAAGAGCGGAGAACCGGAAGTAACTTGTGGGCGGTTCCTTCTGTGCGGATTTTGCGAAGCGTGCCTAGGCGGAGTGAATGTAGGCGCGCATCATGCGGACCTCGTCGTCCTTCTCCGACAGGTCATGCAGAATAATGTCGCGCATGGAGACCATGCCTAGCAATTGCTCGCGCTCGCAGATGGGCAGGTGACGGAATCCGTGGCGGCGCATCAGGAAGATACAGGTTTCAAGATCAGCTGTGGGTTCGACGGTCAGAGGATTCTCGGTCATTACTTCGCCCACCAGCGTGCGGGCAGGATCGAGGCCCGCGACCACGACGCGGCGCATGAGATCGCGCTCGGAGAAGACGCCGACAAGGCAGCCGTCGCGCAAAACGGGCACGGCGCCGATATTGCGCTCAACCATTGCGTGGGCGACTTCCAGAACGGTTTGCCCGGTATCCGCGCGGTAGGTTTCCTGATTCTTCACGAGATCGTGGATGCACGCCATGCTCCACCTCCAAAGACAAAGGTCAGATGCAACTGCCCTGGGCGAAGAGCGCTCGCGTGCGGGAGTATACGACGAAAATGGGGAAGAAAAGCAAGTAATCAGGTATCTACTGGAGGAATCTCAGGGAAATAAAAGAGGGTTGAGCCCATTGCACTCCCGCTTCCCGATGCATGGGATGCGCGTTTTGCGCGGTTGCGCCACCGCCGCCGCGGCTAATGCTTTGCTGACCGGCGAACTTCGTAGACATTGGGCAGCGCATCCGAGCCGGTGCGTACAAAACTTCGCACCAGCTTTTTCGTAAACATTTGGTACATCTTCCTCGGCGAATGGCAGATATCGAATCGTGCCTTGGACCTACCGAATCACGAGCGTGCGCGCAGCAATTTTTCGGGAACCCCGGTTTTCGGGACCCGCGGTGGCGAGACATTGTCGGCCAAAAAGATCAGGTAGGAGCAGTTCCATAGGGCCGTTGGAACCGTGCCTCGAGCACGCGTGGTGAGCACGATGTTGTAATCGCCGGTGACGGCCAGGGTATCGATGATTGAAGCCTGCGGCTGTGGTTCCAGCAGTGCGAGGTAGGAGAGAAACTTGTAAATATCGCGTTCCCCCTGGTAGCCCTGAGCAGCGAACGATAAGTCGGCATCCTCGTTGGCAAAGTGCCAGGCCAGAGAAGCGGCGAGGGCAACCGCACGTTCGTACGCGTCGGGCGTGAGCACGCCGGGGGCGGGGTTATCAAATACCAGGCGCACCTTGCGTTCGTCCTCACGGCTGAACTCGCGCACCTTGAGTGAACCGGACTTGGCGGTCGCTTTCCAGTCCACATGCCGGGCCGTATCTTCCGGCATGTATTCGCGAATGCGGTAAAGATCGTATCCTCGTCCGCGCACGAAGGCTTCCACTTCGCCGGTGATCATCGGAAGGATATCGAGGAACTGGTCGGTAGGCTCGACCCGTGGATACACCAGCACGGTGCGGGTCAGCGGGACGCGCCGGGTCTTGGTGAGAAAGGCAAAGGGAAAGCGGGTGGCGAGGCCGAAGCTGTTTTCGGCGAAGCGGCCGCGACGCTGGAAACGCAATTCGAGGTCGGCCGAGAGCTCGGTCTGGGGCGCGACATAGGGAAAGTAAGCGGAGCCGTCGAAGATGCCGGGAGTGGAACCGTCGTGCACAATGCGGCGGACGCGGCGGTCGGGCAGCCGCACCCACTGCTGCTCGGGGGGACGCTTCGGGGGGAAGCCGAAGGTGGCCGGTTCCCAGAGCCATTGGCTGACGGCTTTCTTGCGCTTCGAAGGGACAACATGAATCGAGAACGAGGGCAAACGCGTGCGCGGATTGCGCAGCAGGATGCGGCCGAGAACGGGCCGACCGGCGAACACGTGCTCGGGCAGGCGCACGTCGAGTTGCAGGTCGCGCAGAACCAGAGCGGATACGATGCCCGAGACCAGAATGGCCGCGAGCATGGCGGCGACCACGATGTAGAGCAGGTTGTTGCCCGTGTTCAGCGCGGCAATCCCGATCAGCAATGTTCCAATAACGTAGATGATGCCCGCGCGCGTTACTTCGTAATCGACTGCATCGCGCAAGGTTTTGACCGCTACCCGGCGCGCGAGATGCGGGACGGTGGTCAATCCGACGAGGGTGGCGAGGATCAATGCAGCGGAAGCCAGGATGAGCGTTGCCCAGACGTTCCCCGACTCGCGGGAAACGGTGGAGAAGAGGGCAGCCGCGAAGGCCAGCGCCAGCCCTACCAGCGCGAGCAGGAATTTCAGCCAGAGGTCGGCATGCTCCAGCTGGGCAAGCGCGACGAGGCGCGCGACTGGACCAGGCGCTTGGTTGTTATCAGAGCGACTCACAAGAGGGAAACCAGTTCGAGCCTAGCACTGCACGGGATGGCGAGCAATGCAGGGACAGGCGAGGGCGAAGCTTTCGTAACCTCGGGAAAAAGGCTCTGGGCTCTAACGTGGAGGGACGGGCGTCTCACCCGTCTGGCAGGCGGGGACGCCCGCCGCTCCATTGGGCGTTTAACGCTTTGCGACGTGCGCTTTACGCCATCGCCACAGGACGAACACCACGATGACAGCCGCGATCACGAGGGCGATGTTGAACCGCTCGATATATTCCGTCAGCACATCCCAGTGCTTGCCGAACTTGTAGCCAACGAAGGAAATGACGGTGACCCACAGCAGCGCGCCCAGGAAGTTGAAGACCGCGAAGCGCTTCCAGGGCATGCGCAGAACGCCTGCGAGCGGGCCGGCGATCACGCGCAGGCCGAAAATGAAGCGCGCGAAAAGAATCGTAACGGCGCCGAAGTGGTCGAACAGTCGCTCGCCGCGCGCAATGGTTTCCGGCTTGATGCGAAATGCGCTGCGGTAACGATCAAAGAGGCGGCGACCTCCGCGATAGCCGATCAGGTAGCCCAGGTTGTCGCCCAAGGTGGCCGCGGACACGCCGACCACGATGATGTAGGGGAGTTGCAGTTCCTCGCGGGAATACGCAAGCAGGCTGGCCAGCAGCAGGACGGTTTCGCCGGGTACGGGCATGCCGGCATTTTCGAGAAGCAACGCCACGCCGACGGCCCAGTAGCCATACTGCGCGATCAGGTTGCGCAGGAAATCGAGGATGGCTTGCTCCTTCTAGGGACTGCAGCTTTCATCTTAACGCGTGGTCGAGCCTCACACTCGACACCGAAGTATCATCGCGCGATCATGGTGGGCTGAGCTCTCGGTCAGGCCGCGGACGTCTGAGAAATTCGAGCAGGGTGGCGTTGAATTGTTCTGGCGTCTCTTCGTAGGGGAGATGTCCGACGCCTGGATAGACGACCACTTCGCAATGCTTGAAATGACGGCGGAGTTGTTCAGCCGATTGCGCGTACACGGCGACGTCGGCGCTTCCCCAGATCAGCAGCGTGGGAATATCGGCGAGTTGCGGGATGGTTTGTTCCAGCTGGCGCAGATCTTCGGTCCAACTGCGCACAATGTTGACTCCATATTCAAAGCTGCCGGGGATCGACAAGACCGGGGCTGCATAGCCCTCCAGCGTGCCTTCGCGAATGCGCTGGGGATCGCCATAAAGCCGCGCCAATAAGTACTTAAATGCCCAGCGCATGTAATTCATGCTGCGCAGAAAGAGCACGGATCCAAGCGGGCTGCCAATAAACGGCGCGAGCCGGCGGCCATGCGCGGACCAGGGATTCACGGGGGCTACCAGTACAAGTTTTCGAAGATGAAGCTCAGGGTGCTGCCGGCAGAGGGAAGCAGTCATCATCGCGGTGGCGCCGCCGTGGGAGGTTCCGAGCAGGTCGAAGGTCGAAACTCCAATGGCTTGGAGAAATTTCAGAACGCGTTCCGCAACTGCGCAAAGGCGGCAGTCGAGATGTGCGGGCCGATCGGAAAAACCTGTCCCTAGTAAGTCCGGCGCATACACCGTGAAGTGACGAGACAGCACTGGAATGTTGAAGCGCCAGGAAAAGGAATAGCCCATCAGACCATGAAGGAGAATGAGAGCGGGCCCGGAACCGGCCTGCAGGTAGCGCATGCGAGCGCCGTCAATTTCAGCAAAGCGCTCTTCTACCTTGAGCGGGGACAGGGACGAATGTTTCTCGGCGATTTTCGATGGCACGATGGTTTCTTTGGATGTACAGACAACTTTTTAGCATGCGCGGGAGTCTATGTATGTGATATCGCCTCTGTCGCTTCTGAATAATGGGGAGCTTCGGCTCCCCGTTTCTTTTAGGTAGCGCCGGCATCCTGCCGGCATTTTTGCTGCTTCAATAACGGCGGGCGAGACGCCCGCCTGGACAGCCGGCGAGACGCCGGCGCTACTCGAACCGGCGCTAGCCCAGATTTATGCTGCCTTTGGCCTTTTTTTGCCTAGAAATTTGCGAAGAACGCGGATTCCCTTGTCTACGTGTTGTTCTTGCAAGAGGAACGGTGGGAGAAAACGCACGACCGTGTCTTGCGTGCTGTTGAACAGCACTCCTTGCGCGAGTCCTTGCTCGACGATCGGGAGCGAGGGAATGTCGAGGTCGATGCCCTGAATGAAGCCGCGCCCGCGTACTTCCTTGGCGGCGGCGTAACCGTCTACGAGTTGTTGAAGTTCATGTTGAAGATATGCTCCGACTTTATTGACATTGGCCAGCAGATTTTCTTCTTCGACAATGGCCAGAAATTCCAGGGCGACTCGCGTGGCGAGCGGCCCGCCGCCGAAGGTGGTGCCATGCTGGCCGGCGGAAATCGCGCTTGCGAATTCTTCGCGCGCGAGAAATGCGCCCAGCGGAAGTCCGGCCGCAATTGGCTTGGCGATGGCGACGATGTCGGGCTTCACGCCAAATGTCTGGAAGGCAAAGAGGTGGCCGGTTCGGCCCAGACCGCATTGGATTTCGTCGAAGATGAGGGCTGCCTTGCAGCGGTCGGCGAGAGCGCGGCATTCCTGGAGAAACTCGACCGAGCACTCCATGATTCCGCCCTCTCCGAAAATGGGCTCGAGCACGATGGCGCAGGTCTGGTCATTGACGGCGGCGCGCAAGGCTTCGACATCGTTGCGCGGAACGAAGGTGACTTCTTCCAGCAGCGGCTCAAATCCCTTGCGATATTTGTCCTGCCCTGTCAGCGACATCGCGCCGAAAGTTCGACCATGGTAGGAACCCTCCAATCCGATGAGGCGGCTTTTCTCGAGGCCTCCGATGCGGTGGCTGGCGAGGCGAGCCAGCTTGATGGAGCCTTCGATCGCCTCGGTGCCGCTGTTGGAAAAGAAAACGCGGTCGAGACCGGAGAGCGTGGCTAGCTTTTCGGCGAGGCGGCCCTGGTACTCGTGGTAGTAGAGGTTCGAGATGTGGAGCAGGCGGGTGGACTGCTCGCGAATGGTCTTCACGATGCGGGGATGGGCATGACCCAGCGCGTTCACGCCCAGGCCGGAGACGAAATCGAGATACTTCTTGCCTTCTGTGTCGTAGAGGAACACACCCTTGCCGCGTTCGAAGGCGACCGCGTAACGGTTATAGGTCTGGAGAAGGTAGCGGCGCTCGAGATCAGCAATCTGTTCGAAGTTTGTCATGGAAAACAGGATTTTACCCGAGTGGGCTGTGGACGTGGGAATTCCTGAGGCAGATGTGTCCGCTATTGTATAAATACCAAATTCAACATAGAGATACGTAAACGCAGAGAAACCTTCCAAAACCTGTATTCGATTGTCCGCTAACCGCCTATAATGATGGAAGTCGTGTGGGATTAGTAGTTTAGCAGCTTGTGGAAGTTTTTCGGCATGGCAGCGAAGTTGCTATGGTCTTCGCGGGGAAGCAAGGGCTCATTGTGGCCAGACGTCGTGGTGTCTCCCCACGGGTCCATGAACAAGGAATTCCAAATTCGTTTTACCGCAGGATTCCTCTTCCTGATCACGGTCGCGGCCTGTGTTTTTGCATGGATCAATTTCCAAAAAGAACACGAATTCCAGATTCCTTATGACGGTGCCTGGTGGGTGGAACGTGGCGGGCACCTGGTTGCCGATCGCGTCGAGCACAACGGGCCTGCGGACAAGGCTGGCATCCGGCAAGGAGACCAGCTTGCCACCGTCAACGGCCACGAAGTAAAGAACACGCCGGCCCTGGAGCGGCAGCTGTATACGACCGGTGTCTGGTCGCGGGCAACTTATTCCGTGATTCGGCACACGGTGCCGGTGGACTCGGTGGTCATCCTGGTTCCGGCGGAGCGGCCCTTAAACGACTGGCTGCGGCTGATCGCGCTGATCTACCTGGGGATCGGGATTTACGTGCTGCTGCGCCGCTGGACGGCGCCCAGCTCCACGCACTTCTACATTTTCTGCCTGGTCTCGTTCATCTTCTACTCGTTCCACTACACCGGGAAGTTGAATGCGTTTGACTGGAGCATCTACTGGTCGAACGTGGTCGCGTGGATGTTGCAGCCGGCGCTGTTCCTGCACTTCGTTCTGACCTTCCCAGAGAGGCGTTATTTCGTCAGGAAGCATCGCTGGGCCTTGCCGCTGGTGTATGTGCCTGGGGTACTCCTGCTGGGCGTCCACATTCTGACGTTGCGGTTCGTGCAGGCGAATGAGTTGCGACGCTGGAATCTTGACCGGTTGTGGTGGTCGTACCTGGCGCTGTACTTCGCCGCGGCAGCTACTGTGCTGTGGTACAGCTACGTGCGGGCGAGCACGCCGATCCTGCGCCAGCAATTGAAGTGGGTGACGCGCGGCACGATTGTGGCGATCGCGCCCTTCACGCTCTTGTACATCCTGCCGTACTTGTATGGCTCCGTGCCCTCGATCGGGATGCAGGTGTCGGTTCTGTCGCTCGGATTGCTGCCGCTGACTTTCGGATATGCCATCTTCCGTTACCGGTTGATGGATGTGGACCTGATTTTCAAGCGGGGCATGGTGTACACGCTGGCCGCGGCGGCCGTGGTCATGCTTTATTTCGCGCTGGTCGCGGGCGTCGCAGAACTGGTGCACACGCGCATTCCCAGCAGCGGACCGTATGGACTGATTCTGGCGATGGTCGTCACGGCGCTGCTGTTTGATCCGCTGCGCAAGTGGATTCAGGACGGGGTCGATCAGTTCTTCTACCGAACCCGCTACGACTATCGCAAGACGCTGATTGAGTTTGGGCGTGAGTTGAGTTCGGAAACCGATCTGGACGAAATGCTCACCTCGGTGGTCGACCGGCTCTCGCGGACCTTGCTGGTGGATCGCATGGCGATCTTTCTGGCGACTGGTGATCAGGGCGATCACTTTGTCATCGCCAAATCGTTCGGGATGTCGCAGACCAGCGGGCTCGACCTGAGCTTCCTGAGTGCGCAGCGTCCGGAGATGGAAGCCGGGCACCTGTTCTTCGACAACACGCACCAGGTGCCGCGGGAAAATCCGAGCGCGCAAAACAGCATCGCGCGGCTGGATTTGAACTATTACATTCCGTGCCGCGCTCAGCGGAAAGCGATCGCGGTGCTCGGTCTCGGCAAGACCATGGAAGGCGACTTCCTGACCAGCGAAGATGTCGAGTTGCTGGAGACACTCGCAGGCTACATCGGAATCGCAATCCAGAATGCGCGCTTGTACGCTTCGCTCGAGCAGAAAGTTTCGGAGTACGAGCGGCTCAAGGACTTCAACGAGAATATCGTCGAGTCGATCAACGTGGGCGTGCTGGCGGTCGATCTGGCGGACCGGATCGAATCGTGGAACTCGCAGATGGAAGTGATGTATGCCCTGCCCCGCTGGCAGGCGCTGACCCGTCCGTTGAGCGAAGTTTTCCCGGCGGAGTTCGTGGAAGAATTCTATCGGGTGCGACAAAATCCCGGCATTCACAACCTGTATAAGTTCCGCTTGAGCACGCCGGCCGGTGAAGTGCGCACGATCAATGCGGCCATTGCTCCGCTGGTGACCAAGAAATTCAACGTCATCGGGCGGCTGATCATCATGGACGACATCACCGAGCGCACGGAACTGGAAGCGCAACTGTCGCAAGCGGACAAGCTTTCTTCCATTGGCTTGCTGGCGGCGGGCGTGGCGCACGAGGTAAATACGCCGCTGGCGGTGATTTCCTCGTACACGCAGATGCTGGCAAAGCAGTTGAAGTCCGATCCGCAGAAGGCCAACCTTCTGGAGAAGATCACGCGCCAGACGTTCCGCGCATCGGAGATCGTCAGCAATCTGCTGAATTTCTCGCGTACCAGCGGCACCGAGTTCACCAACGTCGATGTGAACCGGATCGTCACCGACACGCTGGCATTGCTCGAGCACCAGTTCCGCACCTCGCACATCACAGTCGAGAGCGAACTGGCTCCCTACCTGCCGCCCATCCAGGGCAATACCGGACGCTTGCAACAGGTGTTCCTCAATTTATTCCTGAACGCGAAGGATGCGATGCCGACGGGCGGAACTCTGCGCGTCGCCACCGCGAACGGCAACGGCGTGAGCGTCTGCGTAAGCGACAGCGGAAGCGGCATCGCGCCGGAACACATCGCGCGCATTTACGATCCATTCTTCACCACCAAAACTACATCGGATGCAGGCCAGAAGCGTGGTACCGGGCTGGGCCTGTCGGTAACTTACGGCATTATCCAGGAGCATGCGGGCAAGATTCGAGTGGAGAGCCGCCCGGGCGAGGGCACGACGTTCTACCTGGATTTTCCGCTGACCAGGAAGGCCGTCAATGTCTGAAGCCGCCGTCATTGCGCGCAAATTTAACGATGGCGAGCCGGCTGCTATTTCGGGGACTGTGCTGATCATCGACGACGAAGCCGGGATCCGGGAGTCCCTGCAAACGCTGCTGGAGCTGGAGGGCTACGACGTCGAAACCGCCGCAACCGGACAGCAGGGCCTCAATCGGCTGAGCCAGCGGACCTTCGATCTGATTCTTCTGGATCTCGCGCTTCCCGACCGCAATGGGCTCGATATTCTGGCGGAGCTTCGGGCGCAGGACCCCGGAGTCTCGGTGATCATGATCACCGCTTACGGCACGGTCGAAAACGCAGTGCGGGCCATGCAATCGGGCGCGGCCAACTTCGTTCAGAAACCCTGGGACAATGAAAAGCTGCTGGCGGATGTGCGCGCCGCCGTGGCCCGGCATCGCGCGGAAGAAGAAAACATCCAGCTGAAGCGCGCGCTGAAGCAGCGCTACAACTTCGAGCACATCATCGGCAAGAGTGAGCCGATGCTGAAGATTTTCGACCTGGTCGCACAGGTGGCGCCCAGCCGCTCGACCGTGCTGTTGCAGGGCGAGAGCGGCACGGGCAAGGAATTGATCGCCAAGGCGATCCACTTGAACTCGCAGAGGCGTGATCGGCCCTTTGTTCCCGTGAACACCGGCTCGATGCCGCCGGACCTGCTCGAGTCGACCCTGTTCGGCCACGTCAAAGGCGCGTTCACGAGCGCGATTGCCTCCAAGAAAGGCCTGTTCGAAGTCGCCGACAAGGGCACGCTGTTCCTCGACGAAATCGGCACCATGAGCCTCGACACGCAGAGCAAAATCCTGCGTGTGCTCCAGGACCGCAAGTTCATGCACCTGGGTGGAATCCATGAGCTGCAGGTGGATGTGCGGATTATCGCCGCAACCAACGTCGACTTGCGGCAAATGGTGCGCGAGGGCAAGTTCCGCGAAGATCTCTTCTACCGGCTAAACGTGATCACGATCGACCTGCCGCCGCTACGGCAGCGCAAGGAAGACATTCCGTTACTGGTGGAGCACTTCCTCCACAAATATTCGCAGGAGAACGAACGCGACGCGCGCCACATCACGCCCGAAGCCCTCCGGCCCTTAGTCGCCTACTCGTGGCCCGGGAACGTTCGGGAGCTCGAGAATGTAGTGGAACGCGCGGTAGTTTTGTCGTCCGGGATCGAGATCGGGAGCGAACTTCTTCCCGATCACATGGTGGGTCGCGGCTCGACGATGCCAGTCATGGAACATCGGCCGGACGCGTCGTTGTTCGACATCCTGGAAGACTGCGAGCGACGCATCATCACTGACATGCTGGAGAAGTGCAACTGGAACCAGACCGAAGCGGCCGAACGGTTCCGAGTGCCGCTCTCGACGCTCAATCAGAAGATCAAGCGGTTGAATATCGAGATCAAGAAGAAGACGAGGGAGTAGGGGCGGGCTCTAGGCTCTAGGCTCTAGGCTCTAGGCTCCAGGCTCTAGGCTCTAGGCTCTCGCTTTCAGACTCTCGCTTGCCAAGACAATCTGCTCTCCTTTTACAATTTACTCAATTTACGTTATTCCGTTCTGGTTCCAGCTTTCGATAATCTCAACCTCGAAGGAATTCCTGCCAAATCTTGCTGGGGCCTGGTTGGAGCCTGGGAGGTTGCCGCAAAAAGTCTGAAAAGCAGATTCCTCGCGGGCTGAGGCCCGCTCGGAATGACAAAAACAAAAGGACTTGTTCGGCGCGGCTGAAGCCGCGCCCTTTCAAAACAATGTCCAAACCTAATTTTTCCGCAGCCAGCTAGAGCCTAGAGCCCAGAGCCTGAAGGGTACGTAGCTCGAAGCTCATAGCTCGCGGCTCGTCGCTCCTGTATATTTCCGTTAAGGTCCGACGGAGCGAGGAATGGCAGCCGGAGATTTTCTAAGCGGCATCGAGTTCATCTCACCTACGGAATTCGCCAAGAAGAAGATCCAGTCCGTTCAGGACTACTCGATCCTTGCGGCCCAGTCGGTGTTCAACTTGTTCCGGGCGCCTCATTATTGGGCCGATACGGTCCAGCAGATGGATCTGATCGGTTTCGGATCGCTGCAGATTGTCCTGGCTTCTGTGTTCTTTACGGGCGCGGCGCTGGCGCTGAACAGCGCCACCACCCTGAGCCGGTTTGGCGCGACGACAGTCATTGGACAGTTGGTCTCGATTGGCATCGTCCGAGAACTGGGACCGGTGCTGGCTGGGCTAGTCGTCGCGGGGCGTAATTCGTCGGGCATGGCCAGCGAGTTGGGCTCCATGATTGTGACCGAGCAGATCGACGCCATGCGGGCGCTCGGCACCGATCCCATGAAGAAGCTGGTGACACCGCGGGTGGCTGCGACGGTGTTCATGCTTTTCTTCCTCACCATTCTGGGCGACTTCATGGGCCTGCTGGGCGGAAGCTTCGTGGCTGCCCTTCTGCTGGGCCTGGATGCGCACGAGTACTGGAGCAATGCCTGGCAGACCCTGGTGTTCTCCGACGTGTTCATGGGGCTGATGAAGCCGCTGGTGTTTGGGTTCATCGTCGCGACGGTTGGGTGTTATTACGGGCTTTCGACCAAGGGTGGCACGCAGGGCGTGGGGCGCTCTACCACCGAAGCTGTGGTGGCTGCGATGATTCTGATTATCGTGGTCGACGTGTTTGTCACGCGGTTCCTGATGGTGATTCTGGGATCCTGAACGATGGCGACTCCTTCCCTGCCGCTCCAGGCCCCGACCGCAACCGCCGAGCATCCGTCCGGCGCGGCCATCGTATTCGATGATGTTTCTATTTCGTTCGAAGACAAGATGGTTCTCGACGGGATCTCCTTCCAGCTGCCTCGCGGCGAGACTAAAGCAATCTTCGGAGTGGCTGGGTCGGGCAAGAGCACCATTCTCAAGATGGCAATCGGACTGGTGAAGCCCGACAGCGGGCACATTTACACCTTAGGAGAAGACGTGACGCAGATGTCCGAAGAAGCATTGTTCGAGCTTCGCCGCAAGGTGGGCATTGTGTTTCAAGAGAGCGCGCTGTTCGATTCCCTCACCGTGCGCGACAACGTTGCTTTCCGGCTGATGGAAGAGGGAGAGATCTCGCCCGAAGAAATCGAGCGGCGTGTGCGGGAGGCATTACGTTTCGTCGAACTGGAGCATACCCTCAATATGTTCCCTTCGGAACTCTCGGGCGGCATGCGGCGGCGGGTGGCGATTGCGCGCGCCATCATCACACAACCAGAAACGCTACTGTACGACTCACCCACGGGCGGCCTGGACCCGGTCACCTCGACCACCATTATCGAATTGATTGTGAAGCAACGGGACGTCTACAAAACGAGTTCCCTGCTCGTAACCCATCGCTTGCAGGACGCTTTCACCATGGCGACACACTGCTTCGATGCGAAGAGCAATCACATGCAACCGGTGCCGCCGGGTGGCCGGGTGGAAGTTCCCCTGACGTTCCTGATTTTGCGGGACGGCAAAGTGATTTTTGACGGCGAGCTCCATGAACTCGTGAGCTCGCGGGACGAGTACATCCGGGAATACATTTCGTAGATGGGCCGGGAGCCGCGAATCATCAACCAGTCGTTCCGCTTGTCGGTTGCGCTGGTGTCCCAGATTCCTCCGCCGTTCGGCGTCGGAATGACAAAAAAACAAGAGAGCGCCAGATACCTTGTCTTGTCATTCCGACGCCGAACGCGGCTGAGGAATCTCGTTCGGATCACCGTCCGCGCACTCCAAACCACGGACGGATTCCAAGAACTGGTTAGCTGGCTTTCGCCATGCTCTCCGCGCGGGTTTTGCGCAAGTTCTCCACGTTCTTCGAGATGACTTTGTAGCGCTCCTGTCCTTTCGGGGAGTGGATGAGTTTTTCGAGGTTTGCGAGGAGAAGAGGGTTTTGCAATTTTTCACGCAGTTCGGGCAAATAAGGCTCGATCTTTGCGTAGATGAAGAACATTTCGCCACTGAAACTGGGCTCGAAGAAGAGATCTTCGTTGAGCACGCCGTGACTGACGAACGAGCTCGCCATACTCCAGTAGCCGAGCACCTGGCGAAGCCAGGCATTTTCCTGCGCGCCTATCGAGCGCATGACCTTGACGACGTCGTCGGCGCTCTCGGGCCAGAAGGTGGTGGCCCACCAATGGCGAGCTTTGCGAATTTCGGCTTCGCGGCGAGCGTCGTAGAGCTTGAGGATGAGTTCGGCGTCGGCGTGAGTGGCTTGCGGCATGGGAAAAGCCTCCAAGAAGGTTGGATTGAACGGCTGCGGCATTAGATGACAGGATGCGATTGGAGGCGGCAAAAGGTTGGGGGGTGTTTGTAGCGGCACCGTCCCATTGGCTCCGGCGGCATCGGCTGGGGTACGAGGCGCGCTCGACCAACTGAGGGCGCGACTTCGGGATGGCCGGCGGGACGCCGGCGCTACTTTTCTTATCCCGCGGCTCCGGCGGCTTCGGCTGGGGCTGGGCGCTCGTAATCGCATTCTTTGTTTGGACACGCGATTACCGGGCCGGCTTTGAGATTCTTTTCGACCAGGAATTCACTTCCGCACTTGGAGCACTTTTCGGCAATCGGCTTGTTGGCGGACGTGAACTTGCACTTCGGATAGTTCGAGCACCCGTAGAATGTGTTGCCCTTGCGCGCCTTCTTCTCGACCAGTTCGCCGTCCTTGCACAGCGGGCACTTCACGCCGATAAAGTTCTGCTTCACGTACTTGCAATCGGGATAGCCGGAACAGGCGGTGAACTCGCCATAGCGGCCGTGACGGATCATCAGATTGCGTCCGCATTTCGGGCAGGGTTCGTCCAGCGGGATGTCTGGCACGCGCTTGCCCTGGTCCAGCCGACGTGTGGTTTTGCAGTCGGGATAACCCGTGCAGGCCATGAACTGGCCGAACCGGCCGCGCTTGAGCACCATCACGCGACCGCAGTTTTCGCAGTATTCCTCCTGCGCCGTCTCCTGCACATCGGCGGAGTCAAGATCGGGCAGGTTGATGGGATTTTCCTTGGTGAAGGTGCAGCTTTCGGGATTGTCCTTGTCGTAGGAACTGCAAGCGTAGAAGGACCCGTGCTTGCCCCACTTGATGACGAGTGGCGAGCCGCAGCGCTCACACTTCTCGTCGGTGGGCTTCTCCATACGCTTGATGTTCTCCATGTGCTTCTCAGCGTATTTGAGGTCCTTGGCGAAGCGTTTATAGAACTCCGCCATGGCATCGGTCCACTTCTCCTTGCCTTCCTCGATCTCGTCGAGTTCTTCCTCGAGTCGGGCGGTGTAAGCCACGTCGAAGATGTCACGGAAGTTGTCCACGAGGAGGTCGGTGACGACCAGGCCGATCTCGGTGGGCGCAAATTTTCCGCCCATCTTGGTGACGTACTGGCGCTCCTGAATCGTGCCCAGGATGGTGGCGTAGGTCGAGGGGCGACCAATGCCGCGCTCTTCCAATTCCTTGACCAACGAGGCCTCGTTGTAGCGCGGCGGCGGCTCGGTAAAGTGCTGCTCGGGCTTGAGTTCGCGCAGGGTCAGTTTCTGGCCGGGCTCGAGCGGCGGGAGCTTGTGCTTGAGTTCCTCGTCTTCTTCGTCCTTGCCTTCCTTGGACTCTTCGTAGACTTTCAGGAAGCCGTCGAACTTGAGGATGGATCCGGTTACGCGGAACCAATAGGTGTCGTTGCCCTGCTTGGCATCGATGTCGACGGTGGTCTGATCGAAGACTGCGGGATTGATCTGCGAGGCGACGAAACGCTGCCAGATCAGTTTGTAGACCTTGAACTCATCTTCTTTCAGATACTGCTTGACCGAGTCCGGATTGCGAACTGCCGAGGTCGGGCGGATGGCTTCGTGCGCTTCCTGCGCGCCTTTCTTCGACTTGAAGGTATTCGGCTGCTCGGGCAGGTATTGGGGACCGTACTCTTTGCCTACCAGGTCGCGTACTTCGGTCAGCGCTTCGTTTGAAACGCGCGTCGAATCGGTACGCATATAAGTAATGAGGCCGACCAGGCCTTCTTCGCCCAGTTCCACGCCTTCATACAGACGCTGGGCGATCATCATGGTGCGCTTCACGCTGAAGCGGAGCTTGCGTGCGGAATCCTGCTGAAGTTTGCTGGTAGTAAAGGGCGGGGCAGCATTGCGGCGGCGCTCTTTGCGATCGACCGAGCGAACCAGCCAGTCGGCTTTTTCAACGAAGGCACGAATCTTTTCGGCGTCTTCGGCGTTGCCGACTTCGACCTTCTCCTCGCCTTTGCCGACGAAACGAGCATCGAAAGCGGGCGGCTTGGCAGCGGCAAGATGGGCGTCGATGGTCCAGTATTCTTTTTTCTCGAAGGCCTTGATTTCGCGCTCGCGCTCGACGATGAGGCGGAGAGCAACAGTCTGGACACGTCCGGCGGAAAGGCCGCGGCGGACCTTATCCCAGAGCAGCGGGGAAACCTGGTAACCGACCAGGCGATCGAGAACGCGGCGCGCCTGCTGCGCGTCCACCAGATTCTGATCAATTTGCCGCGGGTGCTCGAAGGCCTCGCGCACGGCGCGCTGCGTGATCTCGTTGAAGGTCACGCGCTGGATGCGGGGCGCGTCGCCATTCTTATCCTTATTCTTATCTTTGGCGCTCTTTTTAGCCTTTTTCTTTTTGGTGCCGTTGGTATCGAGTTCGTCGGCGAGATGGGACGCGATGGCTTCGCCTTCGCGGTCCGGGTCAGGCGCCAGGAAGATGTGATCGGCCGATTCAGCAAGCTTCTTCAGCTTAGTGAGAACCTTCTCTTTGCCTGGGATGACGATGTATTCGGTATCGAATTCGTTCTCGATATCGACGCCTAGCGTGCTCTTGGGTAGGTCCTTCACGTGGCCCAGAGAGGCCTCGACCGTGAACCCTTTGCCAAGATATTTCTGAATGGTTTTCGCCTTGGCGGGCGACTCAACGATGACTAAACCTTTTGACAATGTTTCCTCTTTTGGTGTTTTTCTGGTCTCGAAGCTAGCACGAAGCTGGGGAAGGGTACAAGTTACGGGGAAAGCTGCGAGCTTCGAGCCTCGAGCTACGAGCCTGGCTTGAGAACCTTAAATACTCCTGTTCGGCCACTACAACGATCCCCTTGTATCCGCTGGATCAGACTCGTCAGCATCCGCTGTATTTCGTCAACCTCACGCTGCAAAAACCCGAAACTCGCTGCTGGTAAGAACTCCAGATCCCGAGCCAGTAGGAGGTGGTACTCCAACTCGACAGCTGAGCCACGCGCAATGTGAAGAAATCGGGCCATTTCACCATCTGACTTTCGGCCACAGCCTTCGGCAATGTTTGCGGCAATGGAGGCAGCGGCTCTGCGGATTTGCGATGTCAAGCCGTAGAGTTCCTCCCTCGGGAACAGGCGAGTCAGTCGGTAGACTTCTATGGTGGTGGCGTGCGCCTTGGTCCACACCTTAAGTTCCTTGAAATCCTTCAATGCCGACTTTCTCTTTCTCCCCACATCTAATTTGTGGCTCGCACCGACTGCTTATGGCTCGTAGCTCAAAAGCTTTTCACAAAATTCTTCCCTGGCAACTGCCTCACTTTTCCCGCCAGCTCCAATTCGAACAGGGCCGCGAAAATCTCGGACGACGACATATTCGGCTCGAGCCGCTCTACGAGTTCATCGATCTGGGTGGCTTCGTCCGCCTTCAGCAGGGCGAGAATCTTGCGCTCGTGCGGGCTCAGAGGATTGTCGTCGCTTGGGAATAGAGATGCAGTCTCCCCGGCCGGCGATTCATCGCCCTTGGCTGGAGCCAGCGCAAGTCGAACATTCTCGGGGAGTTCCTCCCAAACGTCCTCCCAGGTGGCGACCAGCTTGGCGCCTTGCTTGATCAGCGTGTTCGGGCCCCAGGAATTCCTATTGGTCACATTGCCGGGGACGGCGAAGACCTCGCGGTTCTGTTCCAGCGCGCATCGGGCGGTGATGCGGGTGCCGCTGTATTCAGCCGCCTCGACCACCAGCACGCCCATCGACATGCCGCTGATGATGCGATTGCGAATGGGAAAGTTTTGGGGAGCGGGAAAGGTTTGTATCGGGAATTCAGAGATCAGAGCTCCGCCGAGTGCCAGAATCTGATCAGCAAGACGCGTGTTTTCCTTGGGATAAGGCACATCGACGCCCGTGCCGAATACAGCGACCGTCTTGCCTTTCGCGGCAATCGCTCCGCGATGGGCGGAGCTATCCACGCCGCGCGCCATGCCGCTAATAATGATGAGTCCTCGGGCCGCTAAGTCGATGGCCAGCCGCTCCGCCATACCCGAACCGTAGGGGGTGGGATGGCGCGTACCGACGACGGCGATGCCGGGCTGCGCGAGAACATTGACGTTGCCGCGCACGTACAGCACCAGAGGCGGATCATAGATTTCCTTCAGGCGCGCCGGGTAGGCGGGATCATCGAGGGAGACGATAACGACCCCCGCTGCCGCGGTCTTAGCCAATTCTTCCTGCGCCAATTCGAGCGATTTCCCCGTGCCTAGCGACTGTGCGGAAACTGCGAGCAGGCCCTTCGCCTCCAATTCGGTAAGCGACGCCCGGAAAACCGCCGCGACGCTGCCAAAATGCTCCACCAGCCTGCGGGCTCTACTGGGGCCGAGCCCGGGGGTCAATCCCAGAGCCAGCCACTGCATTGTCTGCTCGCCCGTTGGTCGATCGGCTACGGAAGTCAATGTAGACACGGATACCTCCGTCTTCCGGTCTACGTCGGGTGAACAAATGCTGTCAAGGGAGAGCCGCACAGGCCTTTGTTAGAATCGAACATACAGATGAGCCGGCTGCGTATTTCCGCGATTTCCTTCCTGAACACCGTGCCGCTGATGTGGGATTTCGAACACGGAGCGGCCGGCGCGAGTTTCGATATTTCCTACACGCTACCCTCGCAGTGCGCCGCGGAATTGCAGGCGGGAACGGCGGACATCGGCATTATTCCGGCGGCCGCCTATGCAAACATTCCCGATCTCGTGATTATTCCGGATATCGCGATTGCGGCTCGCAGGCCCGTGCGCTCCATTCTGGTGTTGAGCAAAGTTCCAATTGAGAAAATACGGACCGTGGCGCTCGACACTTCGTCGATGACATCGGTTGCGCTCACGAAGATCCTGTTCGAGCGCTGGCTGGGCGGTGGACGAACCTTCACGGCGATGGCGCCGGAGGTTGATACCATGCTGCGCGATCACGATGCTTGTCTCGTGATCGGCGATACGGCGCTCCAGGTCGATCGACGCAAGTACTTCGCGCTCGACCTGGCTGAGGAATGGATTCGCTTTAGCGGCAAGCCCTTCGTGTTCGCATTTTGGGCAGTTCGACGAGCCGCGTTAACCAACGCTCCCGCTGATTTGGCTGCGATTTTTCAGACATCACGCGACCATGGGGCGGTGCCGGAAAGTGTCACGTTAATCGCGAAGGACTGGGCCGGGCGACTGGGCCTCTCCGAAGAGGATGTTCGTTCTTACCTGACAGAGAACATCCACTACCACCTCGACCCGGGTTGTTTGGATGGACTGCAATTGTTTTATCGCTATGCGGCGGAGTGTGGAGTCCTGCCGTCCGCACCGGCACTCCAGTTCCTGGAGGTTGCCAGATTCGCGACCACGTAGGGGCTCGTGCCAGCGTGATCCCGACTAAGTTGGCCTCCCGATGAGCAGCGCACTCGGGCTTTTCCTGGTATCGAAGCTGTGGATCTGGATTCGCAACCAGGGCGGTCCTGGTCTGCTGTTGCTCGGTCTCGCCGACAACTCCATTATCCCTATGCCGGGCAGCATGGACGTGCTGACCATCTGGTTTGCTGTCCATCATCGCAAGGAGTGGTACTACTTCGCCCTGATGGCCACGGCGGGATCTCTGCTGGGCGGCTACATTACCTATCGACTGGCACGCAAGGGCGGCAAGAAGGCACTACAAAGCCGGTTAGGGCCGGGGCGCACCAAGTCGTTCTCGCAACGTTTTGAGCATTGGGGATTTTGGGGAATCGTCGTACCAGCGCTTTTACCGCCCCCTTTCCCGTTCGTTCCATTTCTGCTGGCGGCGGGCGCGCTCCAATATTCACGCAAGAAGTTTCTAGTAGCGCTGGCCGTGGGGCGCGGTTTGCGTTATACGATTCTTGCCTACCTGGGCGTCGTGTACGGGCGCCATTTCCTGCGCTTCTTCAATAAGTACACCAAACCCACGCTGTACGTGCTGATCGGCTTCTCGGTGATCGCTGGAATCCTCGCGCTGGTCACTTATCTGCGCTATCGAAACCAAGGCGAAAGCGACGCCGACGTCCCTATGGGTGCTTCGGGGCAGCACGCAAGCTGATAGCGCTGAGCAGTTTTTTGGTTAGCACTTTAGAATCAATGATTTAGCTAACATTCACGACATTTTTACTAGCCTTTTCCGGACTCGTTCGATCTAATAACGTATGCAAAAATTTCCGTCCGTAAAGCACTACATATTTGCCAGTGATTTCGATCAGACGCTGAGCTACAACGACTCGGGATACGTGCTGAGCGAGTTGCTCGGCATTCCTACAAAAGAATTCGAACGCAAGGCCCAGGGCATGGCCAAGCTCAACCTCGTGCAGCAAGGAGGAGAATTGGCTTACCTGCTGCTGCACGATCCGGAGTTTCACGACCGCGTGCGTCCCGAACACCTGCGGGAAGTGGGCAAGCGCATCCGCCTGAAGGAGAACATCGACTTCCTGCACCGCGTCCTGGACAAGGGAATCGCGGGACATCGGTTTGAGTTCTACGTGGTTTCCGCTGCCCCGGTGGAAGTGATCCAGTCGGCGCTCGAGAACATTGTTCCCGCGGATCACATTTTTGGGACGCAGTTCCGTTATCACCCTTCGGGCGAGATTGCGGCCATTGAGAACGTGACTGCCGGGTATGGCAAGGTAGCGGCCCTGGACCGTCTGCAGACCGATCTGCAGATCAGTTCGGATCGCATCGTCTATGTTGGCGACGGCAGCTCGGACGTTCATGTGATGCTGCACGTCAACCGTCGCGATGGGTTCACGATTGCCGTGTCAGAGAACAAGCACCTGGCGCCCATCGCGAAGCGCACCGTGCTGAGTTCGAACGCGCTGGGAGTTCTGATTCCCATCCTTGAGGAAATTGTGGGCTGGGAACGCGTGCAGATTCGCGCCTTCCTTGAGACGCAGGGCTTCGTGATTCAGGAATGGGATAAAGTATCGACAGACGTTGTCACGATTCGTGACAGCAGCCCGGTGGAACTGGAAATTCCGATCTCGCGAGCGGAGGTGGCGGGTGTCTGAGTGGATTGGCTGGCTGGCGACGGCGATCTTCGCCACGTCCTACTTCTTTCGCAACCCCGTGACCATGCGCTGGGTGCAAGCGGGGGCGGCGGTCTGCTGGATTCTTTACGGGATCCTGCTTCATGCCATGCCGGTAATTGGCGCCAATCTAATCGTGGTAACACTGGCGGTCTTGACGGCGTGGCGATCGGCTGCGCTGCAGGCCCCGGTGAAGGAGTAGTTTTTCTGTGCGGCTTGGTTTTGAGGGCGGGACCGGCTAACGTTAGAATGAGTAAGCTTGCTCTGAGCATAGGCGAAGAAACCGGCCGTGATGCGAGGTAGATTCCTCCGGCGCGTTCGGCGTCGGAATGACAAGAACGGGCAATATGGGGTGGCATCAGTCGCGATATGTCCTTGACCAAAGAACAAGCCCTCGAAATGTTCCGGTCCGATGATCTCATCGGCATTGGGATGGAAGCGGATGCGGTGCGACGCAAGCTGCATCCCGAGGGTGTGGTCACCTACATTATCGACCGCAACATCAATTACACGAACTTCTGCACGGAGTACTGCACCTTCTGCGCGTTCTACCGGCCACTGAAAGGACCAGCCGCCAAGGAAGGCTACATCCTCGAGTTCGAGACGATCTACGACAAGATCCGCGAAACGGTGGAGTTGGGTGGCACCGGCGTTCTGATGCAGGGCGGCCTGCATCCGGATTTGAAAATCGAGTGGCACGAGAAGATGCTGCGCGGCATTCGCGAGCGCTTCCCGAAAGTTCATTTGCATTGCTACTCGGCGTCGGAGATTCTGGCGATTGCGGAATACAGCAACCTCAGTCTGCGGGATACGATCATGCGGCTGCGCGATGCTGGGCTCGATTCGATTCCGGGTGGCGGCGCGGAGATTCTGGATGACGAGGTGCGTTACAAGATTGCCCGCTTGAAATGCCTGACCGAAGACTGGATCAGCGTGCACCGCACGGCGCACCAGCTCGGTATGCGCACGACCGCGACTATGATGTTCGGGGTGGGCGAGAGCTTTGAACATCGCGTGAACCACTTTCAGCGCCTGTACGAACTGCAGGAGGAGACGGGCGGCTTCACCGCCTTCATTCCCTGGAGTTTCCAGCCTGCCAACACGGCCCTCGGAGGGCGCCATTGGGACGAGGCCACTGCCGTCGAGTATTTGAAAGTGCTGGCGATCTCGCGGCTTTATCTTTCGAACTTCCTGAACGTGCAGTCTAGTTGGGTGACGCAGGGCCTGAAGGTCTGCCAGATGGGGTTGCGGTTTGGCGGAAATGATGTAGGCTCGGTCATGCTCGAAGAGAACGTGGTGCGTGCGGCCGGCGTGACGAACTGCACGACCGAAGAAGAATTGCGCCGGATCATTCGCGACGCGGGTTTCCGCCCGGCACAACGCGATACGCTGTATCGAACGTACTTCCTGAATTAAGCCCTCCCTGCCGTAAAATCGGGTTTAGCTTTTGGCTGTTGGCTAGTAGCAGGTGGCTGGTAGCTAATTGCTGAAATCCAATCCCTTTCCTCAATGAGACACGTGACCATCCTCTCGTGCTTTCTTGTGCTCGCAGGCACGGTGTTTGCGCAAGAGGTGCTGTCGGCGAAGGAGACTGGCAAGGCGTCGTTAGAGGGAAGAGTTGTGAAAGAGCCGAGCGGAGAGCCTGTCAAGAAGGCCATCATCGAGTTGATAGGACAGGATCAACAGGAGAACGGCAACTACACGGCCACCTCAGACCAGGAAGGACATTTCCAGATTCACGGCATTGAGCCTGGCCGCTACCAGATGTTCGCCGAACGCACCGGCTTTATCGAAGTGGACCAAAAGCGGCGCCGGTCGCGAGGTCTTTATCTCTCCTTCAGCGCAGGACAGGAATTACAAGATCAGACGCTCCACATGATGGCGGCTGCGGCTCTTACCGGCCGCGTGCTCGACGAAGATGGCGATGCCATGTCGGATGCGGACGTGAGGATCTATCGGCGCAGATTTGGTCCAAAAGGTCTGAGACTGGAACCTCTGGGAGGAACGCGAACCAATGATCTGGGCGAATTCCGGATTGGCGGGTTGCTGGCGGATAAGTATTTCGTGTGTGTGTTCCCGCCGGTAGGGTTTCAGAATATGTTTGGCGTGCAGAAGAGCGGTGTGAAGGACGCGGCCACGACACAAGGCACATATGTAACGACTTTCTATCCAAACGCAACGGACCGGGCGCAAGCCGCGCCGATCGAGTTGCATGCGGGAGAGGAGACTCCGGTCGATTTTTCCCTCAGCCGTGTTCAAACCGTGAAGGTTCGCGGTTCGGTGGCCGGCCTTCGCGCGAATGCGGAAGCGGCGGTGATGATTCGAGGTCAGGATTCGGACGCACTGATGCTGGGCAGCGAAGTCGACAAGCAGGGAAAGTTCGAGATCTCCCACATCGCGCCCGGCATGTACACCATCATTGCGACGACTGCGATGATCGACTCGCCGCTGAGCGCGCCGCGCACAATCCAGGTGGGGGATGCGGATATTGACGGCGTCATCCTGGCCCCATTCGCGGGAACCCTGATTCGCGGCAAGGTGCACTTTGAGGGCAAGGACAAACCCGGCGCGTACGACAGCATCGTTGTGCGACGGATCGACGGCGGCGATGAGTTCAGCGACATTGTTCCTTTCACCTCGGACGGTATTGGCACGTTGCCGCCGGTCGCGCAGGTGCAACCGGACGGCAGGTTCGAACTGAAGGATGTTCCTCCTGGAATCTATGAGGTCGAATTTTCCAGTGCTGTGAAAGGGCTGCAAAGCTATCTGGTGGACACTGTCGTTCTGGGGAAGATGGACGTCGCTGAAACAGGACTGAAGGCAAACGGAGGAACTCTCACGATTGACGTCGCCCTCAGTGCCATTGCGGGCGAGGTCAATGGTGTTGTGCAGAACAATAAGGGTGAACCACTCCCGGGTGCCGTGGTGGTGGCCGTGCCGGAAGAAAAATATCGAAAGCGGGAAAACCGCTACAAGAAGAGCGCCACAGACCAACAAGGACGATTCAGCCTAGGCGGCCTCCGCCCCGGAAACTACACGCTCTACGCATGGGAGGTTCTCGACGGCGATGAGTATCTTGATCCCGATTTCCTGAAACAGTTCGAAGGCCAGGGCACGCCGATCAAGGTGGAGAAGGCCAGCCGTCAGACAATTGCGTTGAACGCCACTCCTGCCGTCGCAAACCAACCGTAGTTTTCACGGAACCATCGTATTCATCGCTAACGAGCCCTTCCGGTACAATGATGAGTTTACGAGCGTCCCGGGGAGCCAGTCTGAAAGAGCATGCCGCTGCATAACATCCTTCTGAGCAACGTGGCGTCATTTGTAGTTCTGTATGCGAACAAGGGATTTGCTTCGTATATTCGCCAGCACTTTCTAGATCGCACCTTCCAGGGGCTCTACCGGGCGAATGCGTTCGATATCGCACTGCTTGTTCCGTACTTCGTCGTATTGATCCTGCTGGCGTCCTACGGCTTGCACCGCTACATCCTGGTGTACCTCTATTACAAGAACCGCAAGAACCATACCAGCGAACCGGCAACCCGGTTTGAAGACCTACCGCGCGTCACCGTGCAACTGCCTATGTTCAACGAGCAGTTCGTGGCCGAGCGGTTGATTGAGAGTGTCTGCAAGTTGAAATATCCGCGCGAGAAGCTGGATATTCAGGTGCTTGATGATTCGACCGACGAGACCGTCGAGGTGGTGAGAAATCTCGTCGAGCGATATGCGGCGCTGGGTCACCCCGTCACGTATCACCACCGCGCGAACCGCGAAGGGTTCAAGGCCGGGGCTCTCGCGGAGGGCATGAAGACCTCGAAGGGCGAGTTCATCGCCATCTTCGATGCGGACTTCACGCCGCCTGAAGATTTTCTGTTGAAGGTCATCCACCACTTCACCGATCCGAAGATCGGGATGGTGCAGACACGCTGGACACATATCAACCGCAATTATTCATTCCTGACTGAAGTGGAAGCGATCCTGCTCGACGGGCATTTCGTGCTGGAACATTCTGGCCGGGCGCGCAGCGGAGTGTTTTTCAATTTCAATGGCACGGCGGGGATGTGGCGCAGGCGCGCGATTGAGGAAGCTGGCGGCTGGCAGCACGATACGCTCACCGAGGATACGGACCTGTCCTACCGGGCGCAATTGAAGGGTTGGAAGTTTATTTACCTGCAAGAGGTCGAGTGTCCGGCCGAGCTTCCGGTGGAAATGACCGCATTCAAAACGCAGCAGGCGCGCTGGGCAAAAGGACTGATTCAGACTGCCAAAAAAATGCTGCCGCGCGTAATGAAGAGCGATGCGCCCCTGCACACCAAGATCGAAGCCTGGTATCACCTGACCGCGAATCTCAGCTACCCGCTGATGGTCGTGTTGTCAGTACTGCTGCTGCCGGCGATGATCATCCGCTTCTACCAGGGCTGGTTTCAGATGCTATACATCGACCTGCCGCTTTTCATGGCGTCGACGTTCTCGATCTCGAGTTTCTACCTGGTTTCGCAGCGCGAGCTGTTTCCGAAGACCTGGCCGCGGGCTTTGCTCTATTTGCCGTTCCTGATGGCACTGGGGATCGGGCTCACGATTACCAACACGAAAGCCGTGCTGGAGGCGCTGATCGGGCAGCAGAGCCCGTTCGCACGGACGCCGAAATACGGGGTCGAGACGAAGAAACACAAGGTGGGAGCGAAGTCGAAGTATCGGCGGCGGCTGGGATGGATTCCGTGGGCAGAACTGCTGATCGGGTCCTACTTCGCCCTGACGGTTTACTACGCACTCGACAACGAGAACTACATTACGGTACCTTTCCTGCTGCTTTTCGTTATCGGCTACTGGTACACCGGATTGATGTCGCTGCTGCAAGGACGCTTCACCGGCCTGTCCCTGAGCGCGGAGACGCATACCAAGCCATTCCCCGTCGGGGTTTGAGATTTGCCGACATTCTGGATCTTCTCGAGCGACGCGCCATTGCTGCGCGCCGAAGTGAGGTCACGATGAAGAAGTGCTGGATCGTGCTGTTCGTGTTTTTAACTGTTCTGAGCGCTTGGACAATGGAGCGGCAGCCGAACGCCAACTATCGCGCGCGCCGCGAGGCATTGTCGAAGAAGACAGCCGGATCGGCGGTGCTGCTGTTCGCGCCTATGGAAGCTGAGGGACCGAATGCGGTTTACGGGTTTCGGCAGGACGACAATTTCTTCTATCTGTCAGGCTGGGTCGAGCCCGGAGCAGTTTTGCTAATCGTGCCGGCCACCGAGGCTTCGGGAGACAAGCCGGCCCGCCCCTATACCGAAATTCTTTTTTTGGCCGCCAATAATAAGATGGAAGAAAAGTGGACTGGTCCGAAATTGAATGCCAGCGACCCACAGGCCTCGAGAGTCACCGGCTTCGACCGCGTAGAAGTCCTCGACAAGTTGCGGGACGAAATCAACCGGCTTCTGCCGGAGCGGCCAACGGTGTACACCGATCTGCCTGAGTATGGGCATGATTCGCCCTCCAGCAGTAGCCTCGACTGGCTGAAGCGGGCGAATGCTTTCATTCCGTTCGCGACCCATCAGGATGTGAAGCCACTGCTCTCTTCCTTGCGGACGACGAAAGATGCGGGTGAAATCGAACTCATCCGCAAGGCTACGAATGCGAGCCTGGCGGCGCAATTGGCGGCCATGCACGCGATGAAGCCAGGCATCAGTGAGCGCGAGATCTCTGCTCTCTTGCAATATGAGTGGGGGAAACGCGGATGCGAGCGTCCCTCCTATTCTCCGATTGTGGGCTCGGGATTCAATTCCACCGTGCTGCACTATTCCGAGGACTCCGCGACCATCCAGGCGGGAGATGTCGTGGTCATCGATGCAGCCGGGGAATATTCGATGTACGCCTCCGACATCACGCGCACGCTTCCGGCCAATGGGAAATTTACGGCTCGGCAGCGCGAGATTTATGACATCGTGCTGGGCGCACAGCAGGCAGCGATTGCCGCTTTCGAGTCCGGGAAATCGATGCTGCGTAAAGATCAACCCAATTCGCTCTACAAGGCCGCTTACGACTACATCAACTCCCATGGCAAGGACCTGCACGGCGAGCCTCTGGGCAAATACTTTATTCATGGCCTCGGGCACTACGTGGGTCTGGCAGTGCATGATCCGGGCGACTACAACGTCCCGCTGGGGCCTGGCGCGGTGTTCACGATCGAGCCGGGGATCTATATTCCTGAGGAGAAGCTGGGCGCACGCATCGAAGACACTCTGTATGTCGATGCCAACGGCAAGCTGATCAACCTGGGAGGAGCATTACCGCACACAGCGGATGAAGTCGAGCGTGCCATAGCGGGAAAGTAGTTGGTAAGCACGAGGATGGTCACGGCGCTCGGAACTTCGTTTTGATATCCTAGGGCATCGTGCGGATGACCTGGTGGTTCATCATCCTGGGATGCAGTGCCCTGGTGGTGGTGTGTGTGGCAATTGCGCTCTATCTGCGAGTGCGGCGCCACCTGAACGCGTCGAAAACCGGCACGCACGATGATCCGGACGCGGTCGAGCACAAGAGCCCGGATTCGGTTTAATGGTTACGCAGTCAGAAGTGAGGCAATTATGGCGAAGCTGGCAACGCAAGCCTTCCATCTCCCGCAAGAAAGGGCCGCTGAGTGGGCCAAGCAAGTTGCTCTGGTTGTAGGGGCAAGTCTGTTTGTGGCGCTCTGCGCGCATGTCACTGTTCCACTTCCGTTCACACCAGTTCCTCTCACACTGCAGAATTGTGGCGTACTGATCGTCGGATTGCTGTTGGGAAGCCGTCGCGGATTTGCCGGGCTGGCCCTGTATTTGGCTGAAGGCGCCATGGGGTTGCCAGTGTTCAATCCCACGGGCCCGGGAGGTATCGCGCAGTTGCTCGGTCCCACGGGCGGTTTCCTGATGGCTTATCCGTTCGTCGCAGGACTGGCCGGATTCGTGATGGAGCGTGGCCGCAAGGCGTTCGCCGGGGCGGCCGTCAGCGGATTGCTGGCTGAACTATTGCTCTTCATGAGCGGATTGGCTTGGCTCGCGATCCTGACCGGATCGATGAAACGCGCCGTGCAATTCGGGCTCTACTGGTTCGTTTTCGCGGAGGTGATCAAGATTCTGATTGCGGCCGGGGTTGCGGTTCGGCTTCGCCGCGCTCCCAAGGTGCAGGCATGACGCCGACCGGCACCTCCGAGAAATTGACTGGGCCCGCCTCCGGCGAAACCGCAGTTCGCGAAATCACGGTGGCGCACAGCCCCGACTCGGATGACGCGTTCATGTTTTACGGGCTGGCCACGCATAAAGTGCGTGTTCCCGGCCTGCGTTTCACGCACACACTCTGCGACATTGAGACGCTTAACCGCAAAGCTCAGGAAGGCGTGTACGACGTAACTGCTATCTCGTTCCACGCTTATCCTTATATTCAGGATCACTATGCTTTGCTGCCGAGCGGCGGCAGCGTCGGCGAGGGCTATGGTCCGATGATCGTTGCCCCGCGCGCGTTCTCGGCGGCGGATGTAAAGAAGAAGCGCATCGCTGTTCCCGGCAAGCTGACAACCGCGTATCTCGCCCTGAAGCTTTTTGCTCCGGGCATTGAAGTGGACGTCGTGCCGTTTGATCAGATCATTCCACAGGTGCTCGAGGGCAAGTACGAGGCCGGGCTGATCATTCATGAAGGCCAGCTCTCGTATTCCAAGGCAGGTTTGTATCGGATTGTCGACCTTGGGAAATGGTGGCAGAAGGTGACTGGACTGCCGCTGCCTCTGGGTGGAAATGCGATTCGGCGCGCACTCGGGCCCGAGTTGATGCAGAACGTGAGCACGGCATTGCACAACAGTATCCAGTACGCGCTCGATCACCGTGAAGAAGCGCTTGCCTATGCGATGCAGTTTGCGCGCGATCTCGATTCGCAACTGGCGGATAAGTTTGTCGGTATGTACGTCAACGAGCGCACGTTGGATTATGGCCCGGATGGGCGCGAGGCTGTGCGGCGCTTGCTCGATATGGGGCACAAGGCGGGCATCATTCCCCACGCTGCGAATGTGGAGTTTGTGGGCTAGATGGGAAAACCCCCACCCTGACCTCGCAAAGAACGCGAGGTTAGGATGGGGCACCCGTAGTCTCTAGAGTGCGGCAGTTCTACTTCACGACCCGTTTGAACGAAAATATCGGATCCACGTCCACGGGAATGTCGGCGGTTTTTGTTTTCAAGATGGCCTTCAGTTCGGGAGGCATCGAGCCGTACTTCTGAAACCAATTCTCGGCTCTCTGCCGGTCACCGCTCACTTCGATTTCAAGTAATTCTTTGGCTAGGTCGGCCATGGCGGCCGGCATTTTGTCGTAGTCAATGGCGTAGCGCCAGGAAGCATCGCGCCGAATGGCTCCTCGCGAACTCAGATAATTGAACTCCATCATCTCGGCCTGTCCGTGGGCTTCGGCCACTCCGAAGCGCACGGTTCGGAAGATCCCGCCCACGTAGGAGGCGTAGAACTCTTCCATCCTTTCTTTTGGAAGGGCGCCGTGATCCACCAGCCATTTCAGCCCAAACATGCCGGTCACATCCGCCTTCGCTTCTTCCAGCCCTGAGTAGGTTGGGCCAATGGACTCGCGGACGGCGACTTTGCCGGCGGGTGTTCGCGCAAAGGCGGGGCCGAGTCCGTGCGCAATTTCATGCATGATGGTGCCCAACAAATAGCCGTCGGCTGTGACCTTGGCCGCCTGATCGGGGCGCAACATCTGGTGCGCAACCGGCACGATCACGTACTTCACACGCGCATCCATGAAATTCTCAAAGAAGAGTTTCTTGCTGCCTTTTTGTTCATGAACGCGTGGATCGTTGGGCAGGTTATCGGCCACGGACTGGTATCCATGGGTCAGATCGGCCGAGCGAAAGGGCGCGTCCATGACCTCCATTGGGGTCTCGAGGCCCTGCTTGGAGGGACGATCCTCGGGAGCCAGGGGCAAAGCGTCCTGGATCTGGGGGACGTACTGCCGGAACATGTCGAGCTTGCTGCTTTCTTTCTCATTGCGGATCAGGACGGCCGCCCCGTAAGTGGCCTTCACGCCGAGCAGTGCGTCATTGTAGGTCTCGTAGGGGGCGAAGATGAGGTCAAACTTCGGATTCTTCAGGTCGAGCCAGGCAAGATCGCTCTGGAAGTAATCGTCGGTCAGCAGCGCATCGGCGCGCAGACGCAGGTAATTCGCAAAGGCAGGATCGGCGCTCAGGTCGGCGGCCTCTTTCAGCGCTTTCGCAGCAGGCTCCAGATAGGGCCGATACACGATGTGGTAGGGGATTGTTTCGAGTTGATCACCGCTCCAGCGCACGACGGTGGTCGGGCTGTAGATTTCCGCTTTCGTGTCCGGATGATCCGCGACATATTTTTCGACCTTCTCGCGGGTCAGGCCTGGCGGATAAAAACCGCGGCCGGGCGACATTGGTTCCTTGCCGACGAAGGGCTTGTTTTCATCGATCAGGTCGAACCGCGAAGCGTTGATCCAGAGATAACGGCGCAGCTGCCCGTCGCGCGGATGTTTGCTGTCTTCCAGGGACTGGTACAGCGCGAGGGCGTCGGGGTCGATCTGGCGCCAGTAAATGCTGTCGAGGTATTGGCAGGCATCGACGAGTTTGCCGACCATTTTTCGCTCGTTTGGGGTCAAGTCGTTCGGGAGTGGCATTTCGACTGCGCGAAAACGCGCGACGCGCTTGGCTATGTCCGGGACCACTTTCACGTTCGCGGGTTCGGCCGCTTTGGCTGCCGTGCCTACTAATAATCCCCGCTTCTTCTGCGCGGAAGTCGAGATCGACATAAGGGTGATAAGAACGAATAGGGAAAATGCGATGACTAAATGAGATCGGGTCCCCATGCAGTATGCATTGATCTTAACAGAGGAACGGGTCAGCTTTTTTTCCACCAGGCCCGCTCGCGTATTGGGAAAACAAAACGTTATGATTGTAAGCATGGGGATGGCCTCCAATGGGGCGCAGACGTTGCTCATCGACGCCGATGACACGCTATGGGAGAACAATATCTATTTCGAGCGGGCAATCGCGCGCTTTATTTCATTTCTGAATCATCACGAATACTCGGCGGAGCAGGTCCGCGAAATTCTGAATGATGTCGAACGGGAAAACATTGTGACCCATGGGTATGGGCTGCACAGTTTTGCACACGCCCTGGTCGGCTGCTTTGAGCGCCTCTCCGTCGACCCGGTTACGCCCGAGTTGCATGCCACCATTCACAGCTTTGCTCACGCCATTGCCGATCACCCTGTGGAATTTCTTCCTGACGTTCCGGAAACACTCGACTACCTGTCCAGCCGCCACCATCTCATCCTGATGACCAAGGGAGCGTTTGCGGAGCAGTCAGGCAAGGTGGAACGCTCGGGGCTCAAAGAGTACTTCGAAGCAGTGGAGATTGTTCCGGAGAAGGATGAAGCGGTTTACCGGTCGATAATCGCCAAGTACGAACTTTCGAACGACACCACCTGGATGATTGGAAACAGCCCAAAATCCGACATCAATCCGGCGTTGTCTGCCGGAATCAATGCAGTCTTTGTGCCGCACGGCGCCACCTGGATTCTGGAGCATGACGAAGTGGCCGAACCGATTCCGCCCAGCCGGCTGATTACGGTGGAAAGTTTCGTGAAGCTGCGCGAGCACTTCTAGGGCCGGTGGCAAGTATCAGCATCAGCTACCAGCCATCAGCCATCGGCGGGTCTTCCTCACCACACGAACCAACAATGTCTCTCGCCCGCATTTTTGCTGCATGGTACATTCATTTTGCTCTGGTTTTTCGCTGCCTTTAGACTTGGCGGTGCAGAACACCAATTTCCGGCGGCTGTTGCGCACTGTGGAAACGCTTTCCGACCTGGGCCCTGAGCTGACGGCGGAGCGTGAATTTTCCCAGACTGCGCAACTCATGCTCGCGGCGCTCATGGAAGCGGCCGGCGCGCGCGAGGGTGCGCTTTTTACGTTCAGCGATAAGCCTTCCCTGCTCAGCTCCGTTGCATCCCGCGGATTCGCCCTCATACCTGATCCCGCCGTGATTCCTCTGCTACCAAAACATGTACACGCGCTAACCGCTGCGCGCGGTCCGGTCGTGTTCAATGAGACGACGTACGACGTGTTCTTCAGTTCGAACGGCAACGTCGCCCCGGAATTATTCAAATGCGTCGCGCCGCTGAAGGTGGCTGGAAAACTGGCCGGCTTGCTTGCCCTGGGACGCCGCGAAGGCGATGCGCTCTACGATGATGATGAACTGGACGCGCTGAGCCTGTTGTCGAGTTACGTGGCGCTCGCAGTGCACAATCACATGCTGGCGCAGACCCTATCGCAACGCGTGTCGGAAAACTTGCGGCTGCTGGCGTCACTGCATGGTTTTTATGACAATGCGCTGGAAGCATTTGCGGCTGCGATCGATGTCAAGCACGTCAACATTCATGGGCATTCTTTGCGGGTGGCGCGCTACGCCGCCGCCATCGGCGAAGCCCTGGGCCTCGATCCCACGGAAGTAGCCGCGCTGCGTTCGGCAGGATATCTGCACGACATCGGCAAGGTCGCCGTCGATAAGCATCTGTTCGGCAAGCCCACCGCTCTCGATCCCGACGAATTTCGCGCGATGGCCGATCACACGACGGTGGGGCACCAGATCGTCAGCGGCATCCAGTTTCCATGGCCGATGATTCCGGAGGTGGTGCGCTGGCATCACGAGCGCGCGGACGGATCCGGCTACCCAGACGGCCTGGAGATGGACGAGGTGCCCATATCGGCGCGCATCATTGGGCTGGCCGACACGTTCGATGCTATGACCAGCATGCGTCCTTATCGTGAGCCGATGTCGGTCGGGAGCACGCTCAGCGAGCTGGTGCGGCTGGCCCCTCAGAAATATGATCCCAATGCCGTGCAGGCTTTGCTGATTCAAGTGCGTCGTGACGCTGTCGGCAGCAGTCGCGTTCCCTTTCTCGACGATCGCATCGCACCGAGCATTGCGCCCGGCGATATCGACCAACTGGCTGCCAGCCTGCAGCACAAAACCAACCGTAACCGGCTTTTTCTCGCGCCCCCAACGTCGTCGTAAGTCGTTTATTTTCATCGTCATTACTTTGGTAGCCTGCGCGTTCTTACAACTTTTCCTGTACCTTGGGTTCATACCAAAAGGCTGCATCTCCGCCAGTGGGGTAAGTCCATGCCATCTCCGCATTCTCGTCAGGCCATGATTGCTGCTTCCCTCGCCCTCGCGTGCTTGACCATATTTGCATTCGGCAAGAAGAAAGATCAGAAAGTCGCAACGCAAATGCCCGAGTCGAAGCGGGCTCTGCATGCGCTGCAGCGTTTGAGTTTCGGTCCTCGACCTGGAGAAGTGGATCGCGTTGCAGCGATGGGGGTCGATAAGTGGATGGACTTGCAACTGCATCCGGAGAAGATTGACGACAGCAGTCTTGATGCACGCCTGGCGCCGCTGCGGACCCTCCGGATGGATACACGCGAGATCGTGGAGAATTTTCCGCCGCAACCGGTGATCAAGGCGGTGATGGAAGGCAAGCAGCGGATGCCATCGGATCCTGTGAAGCGGGCCGTGTACGAAGCGCAGATCGAGCGCCTGCAGGAGAAGCGGGAGCGCAAGCAGGAGGCCACGGCTAACGCCACTCCTGCCACGGCCAACTCAGGTGCTGAGCAAAGCAACGGGGAGCAGGCTACAGGATCGACGAGCGCTGAGAACTCCGGCGCGAGCAAGCCCAGCGCCCAAGATGAGCAAGCGGATCGGCGTCGCGAGGACCGTCTCTATGCGGATCTGAAGGCTCAGGAACTGCTCGACTTGCCGCCAGACCAGCGCATGAAACAGGTTCTCGAAATGTCGCCCGAAGAACAACGCGCGCTTTCCACCTCGCTTAAAGGTCCGAAGGGTGATGAATTTTTCCAAGGCATGGATCCCAAGCAGAAAGAAGCGGTCAAGGCGCTGAGCAATCCCGAGCAGGTGGTGGGTGATGAACTGATGCAGGCGAAGCTGCTGCGCGCGATCTACAGCGAGCGCCAACTCGACGAAGTGATGACCGATTTCTGGTTCAACCACTTCAACGTGTTCATTGGAAAAGGTCCGGATCGCTACCTGGTCACGAGTTATGAGCGCGATGTAATCCGGCCGCACGCCCTGGGTAAGTTCGAAGATCTACTGGTCGCCACCGCGAAGAGTCCTGCCATGTTGTTCTATTTGGACAACTGGCTGAGTGTGGGGCCGCAATCGGACGTGGCGCTTGGCATTCGCAGGAATCCCTATCCTCGGCCGCGTTACCGGCGTTTTCCGCCGCCTGCGCCTCCCCGTCAGGCCAAGGGCAAAGGCAAGCGCAATAGCGGACTCAACGAGAACTACGGGCGAGAGCTCATGGAATTGCACACGCTGGGCGTGAACGGCGGCTACACGCAGAGGGATGTTACCGAAGTCGCCCGCGTGCTCACCGGGTGGACCATCGATCAGCCGCAGAAGGGCGGCGGCTTCAAGTTCGAAGAAAAGATGCACGAGCCGGGCACCAAGATCATGCTGGGCCACAAGATCAAGCAACACGGGGAAAAAGAAGGCATGGAGGTGCTGCACCTGCTGGCACACCATCCATCGACGGCGCGCTTCATCAGTACGAAGCTTGCGATGCGCTTTGTCTCGGACGATCCGCCGCCGGCATTGGTCGACGAAATGGCGCAGACTTTTCTGAAAAAAGATGGCGACATTCGCGAGGTGCTGAAGACCATGTTCAAGTCGCCCGCGTTCTGGAGCGACGATGTGTACCGCGTGAAGATGAAGACGCCGCTTGAATTCGTGGCTTCCGCGGTGCGAGCGACCGGAGCCGACGTATCCGACGCGCTGCCGCTGGCACGCCAACTGAACACGCTTGGCATGCCGCTGTACGGAATGCAGCCTCCCACCGGCTATTCCATGAAGTCGGATGCGTGGGTGAATTCGTCCGCGCTTTTGGGACGCATGAATTTTTCGCTGGCGCTAATGTCAGGAAAGATTAAAGGCGTGCAGGTGAATGCCGATTCGCTCGTGAACACGGGCGCGCAGGCAAACGCAGCGTCACCAGCGGCATCCGATCCAGAGCGGACATTGTCGGTCCTGGAGGCTTCCCTGCTCGCGGGGGAAGTCTCCAAGCAGACACACGATGCGATTATCAAGCAGCTAGAAAATCCAGCGGGACCTCAGGCAGAGGCCAAGCCTGCAGCTCGCAAGAGTGACAAGCCTTCTGCGCTGACCTCGAACACCGGGACGATTGCAGGTTTGATTTTAGGCTCGCCAGAATTTCAGAAAAGATGAGGAAGCATCGGGTGGCTGACAGCTGATGGCTGATAGCCGATCGCGGAAGACGGATATTTGGAGTCGATGATGAGCATCACTCGTCGCATATTTCTTCGCAATAGCGCTGTGGCAGTTGTGGGCACGGCCGCTGTGCCAAGTTTTTTGACACGAGCTGCGTTTGGGTCGGTCGAACCTGGCACGCGCACCAAGCGGCTGGTCGTAATTTTTCAGCGCGGGGCTGCGGATGGCTTGAACATTGTCGTGCCGCATGGCGAGCGCGCTTATTACGCGATGCGTCCCAGCATCAACATTCCTCGCAACGACGTCCTCGATCTGGACGGGTTCTTCGGACTGCATCCCGCGCTGGCCTCGCTGCAGCCCATCTGGAACCAGCGGCACCTGGCCATTGTGCACGCGGCCGGCTCCCCCGATCCAACGCGCTCGCACTTTGATGCGCAGGATTTCATGGAATCCGGCACTCCCGGATTGAAGGCCACGCCGGATGGATGGCTCAATCGAGCGCTGCATTCGCTGCCCGCTTCCGAGGATAAATCGGCTTTTCGGGCGATCGCACTCGGCCCGGCTCTGCCACGAATTCTGACTGGATCTGAGCGTGCGGTTGCCGTGAATAACATCAACGACTTTGGCGTGGGCGGGCGCAATCCGAACGCAGCACCCATCGCGAACACCTTCGAAGCGATGTACGACCAGTCGGTAGACTCCGTACTTCATGGCACGGGACAGGAAACTTTCGATGCGGTGAAGATGCTGAAAGCGGCCGACCCGGCGAAGTACAAGCCGGCGGCCGGAGCGGATTATCCACGCGGGCGTTTCGGTGACAGCCTGAAGCAACTTGCGCAACTGATTAAGGCTAATCTTGGAGTGCAGGTCGCGTTTGCCGATATTGGGGGCTGGGATCACCACGTCAACGAAGGCGGCACGCAAGGTCAGATCGCAAACGTATTGCGCGAGTTTTCGCAATCGTTGTCCGCATTCTGGATCGATCTCGGCGACCTCGCGGAGGACACAGTGGTGGTTACCATGTCGGAGTTCGGCCGCACGGCCCGCGAAAACGGTAATCGCGGCACCGATCACGGTCATGCCAACGTTATGTTCGTCATGGGAGGACCGGTGAAGGGCGGGAGAGTATACGGGCCATGGCCGGGGCTGGAGCAGCCTCAGCTTTATGAAGGGCGCGACTTGGCGGTTACGACGGATTTCCGGAGAGTGTTGGGAGAGGCGGTCGCGAAGCATCTGGGGAATTCGCGGTTAGAACAGGTATTCCCTGGATTCGAGAGCTCGTCTGCGGGTTTTCTCAGATATTTAGCAGTCTCCTGAGCTTTCTGAAAGAAATCTTAAACCGCAGAGGACGCAGAGACGGGCCGCAGAGAAGGCAGAGGACTCCGGGAAGCGGCGGAGCCGCCATGATTTTCTGGACTTAGGTCGCGGCTCGAAGCGACAATTCAAAACCAAATCGAAACCTCGGCATTTGAGCAACTGCAAGAAGAGTGGAGCAAGAAGCGACATGGCGATCGCTTAAATGTCGATCATTACTTCGCCATTTTCAATCTTTATTGGGTACACCGCGATTTTCGCGTTGGGGTTGTGAGCCGCCTGCCCCGTCGCCGGGTCCCACGCCCATCCATGCCAGGGGCAAACTACTTTTCCCTTCTCAATCACGCCTTGCCCCAACGGACCGCCCCGATGCAGACAAACATTGTCCATGGCAGTGATCGTGCCATTCACATTGGCGACACAGATGATTTTCTCGCCACAAGGGAATTCTTTGGCTTCGTTGTTGGCGGGAAGGTCGGATTGGGAGGCGATTTTTACGAAAGGCATATCCGCTCGCAGGAGGATTGGCGGAGGGAAAGATTATTCGATACGAATTATAGCGCCGTGGTGGACGGGCGGGGACCCTTCGACTGGGTTCAGGGCAGGCTGCCGTCGCTCCAACAGCCCTATTTCGGCTGCAGGGTTTGGGCAATCATTACCTGGCGCTTGAAGCTCTCCACCATGTTTTCATCCAGCCGGACTTCAGTGGGCTTCCTGGCGAGGGTCATGGTGTCAATCTTGTCCTGTAGCTTGAGGAGCGCGTAGAAGAGGTTCTCCGGACGCGGAGGGCAGCCGATCACGTAGACGTCTACGGGCACGATCTTGTCGACGCCCTGCAGCACGGCATAGGTGTTGAACGGGCCGCCTACGGACGAGCAGGCCCCCATGGAGATCACCCACTTGGGATCGGGCATCTGGTCATAAATGCGCTTCACCACCGGCGCCATCTTGAGGGTGACCGTACCCGAGACGATCATCAAGTCGGCCTGACGCGGGCTGGGACGGAATACCTCCGAGCCGAAGCGTGCGATATCAAAGCGCGCGGTGGAAGACGCGATCATCTCGATGGCGCAGCAGGCCAGGCCAAAAGTCATCGGCCAGACGGCGGATTTGCGCGCCCAGTTGAATACGTAGTCAACCGTGGTGATCAGGAAGTTCTTTTCGAATTTGTTCTGGAGCCAGCTCATGGGTCCTCGATCGTACGTTGCCCAGAAGGAACTGGCCCCAGTCTAGGGTGCGCCGGAACCGTGTGTCAATGAGACCACCTGAAATCAGGGTCCCGCAGGACGGCCTTGTGTCCCGTCGCTAGAGCGACTGCAGAAACGCCAGCAGCGCTCTCTGGTCCTCCGGCTTCAATTTCAGGAATTTCTGGGTGACGTGATCCGCTTCTCCACGATGGCGGCGGATGGCATCGTCCAGCTGGACGGAGTTGCCGTCGTGCATGAGGCGCGAGCGCAGACGCAGTCCCCAAAGCGGCGCAGTCCGGATCTTGTTGCGAGCGCACATGGTGTCGCGCACCAGGTTGGGATGCTTTTCTCCCTCGGCCACCGCGGCCTGATAGCTCTCACTGCACTCGTCTTCGCGCTTTCCAGTAAGCTCCTTCACATCGGTTCCGGTTGCCCTCTCCTCGCGAAAACGCTTTTCGAGGCGCTCGCGGCCGAAATGCTCGACCAGAGCGATCGCAATTCCATCTCCCGTGCCAACGTCATGCAGAAGGAAATCGCTGTAGGGGTGGATGGCGCGGTTCTCAACGGCGTCCAGGTGCAGGCCGGGACCTCCCTTGCTGGCCGGGCTTTTGCCGGTCACGATCGTATCGACGTGGCAGACCGAGCAGCCGACCTTCGCAAACAAGTCAGCCCCGTGTTTTGCCTCGGGCGTGGTGGCCGCGGTTTCATCGCGTGCAGGGGCCTTTAATGAGCGCATGAACGCCGCAAAGTGGTCGATGTCCTCCAGGTTATTGTCCGTGGGATCCGGCAGGCTGTTGGGCTCAGTAATCTTCGTGGGGTCGTTGTTGGGGATTTGGGTCGTCACTGGCGGATTGCAGATGGTGGTGACTTCTATCTTCTGCAGGCTGTTGGTGATCCCCATCTCGTTCAGGTAAGCGTCGGCAGCGAAGGCCAGAAGGCTGGCGTGTTGATCCTTCCAGCCAAATCGGCCAATGCGATCCTGTCCTTCGCTCTCCGGCACGGGAACTTTCACAGCCTGCCCGCAGATCTTTCGGTGAGACGACTCGCATTGGTGCTTGCGGATTTTCAGGAGAGTCTCATCCGAGATCGCTTCCACGTATCCGTCGCCCAGGGTGTTCGTGGTGAGCCGAGTGGTGCGCACGGTTTCTGTAGCGGGCGCGTGTTCCTGGATTTCAGGACAGATCGCGCGGTCGTTCACCAGCGTGCGGTCCTTGATCACCTCCGCGCCGTGATTGATAGGAATTTCCGGGTTCTGAAAGAGGCCATGGGCATCGACGTGGCCGACGCGCAGTTCGCTTACCTGACTGGCAGCGCCGCTGACCGGCGTCTGATGACACTCGCGGCACGACTGGGCATTGTAGAGCGGCCCAAGGCCATCGGGAGCGATATGCTCCATCTCCTCGAAGACCTTCTGGTCGGCCTTGCGCCGGTCAGGATCGGAAAAGCCGTTGCTCTGGTCATCGAATCCGGTGAGCGCTTCCGGCGCTTGTGCCGGGGCTTGTCCACGAGAGTAGACGCCACACAGGACCGCGCCTGCGAGAACGAGAAACCACAAGGCCGTAAGCTTCATAGAACGCTCCTTTTGCGGCCAGAGGGTTTCGGACCAAACTAGTGCCGGGAAGGGCCGGCGTCAACACTTCTGCGCGCCACATTGTTGGATAGTGCGGTACTCCTTGGGAAAGTTTCAAGGTTTCAAAGGTTTCAGAGTTTCAATGTTTCGACGCCGCAAAGTCGGAGCTTTCAAATTGTGAACAATCTCGGCAACATCGCTGCGCTTATATCCAAGCCTTGAAACTTTGAAACTTGGGTGTGGGCTACTTGTTAGGAACCGGCAACGATGCGCTCATCACAAATTCCGCGAACTTCAAAATTGCCGGCCGGGAAGAATAAGGTAGACGCCCGGTGATGGCGAGTTTGGCGATGCCGTGAACCATCGACCACGCGAGCAACGCTAGCTCCTGAGTATCCCCCGGCGGCAAATGCTCTGCCTCTTGACAATTCTTCACCAGACTCACCAGCGTGCCAAAAGCGCGCTCGCCTGCTTCTGCGGCTTCAGGATTGGTGTGCCTGGAAATCGGCGCGTCAAACATGACGGTAAAGTGCTCCGGCCTACGCAGTGCAAAGGCGATATAGGCCGAGCCCGCACACTTGAGGCGGCGAATCGCGTCCGTCTCCGGTTTCGCGGCTTCGAGCATGGCAGTGTTTAATTCGCGGTATCCCTGGGTCGCTACCGCGGCAATCACGTCGTCTTTATCCCGGAAGTGCCGGTAGGGTGCATTGTGAGAAACGCCTGCGCGCCGGGCAATCTCGCGCAAGGTAAAGGCAGTCGGTCCAACCTCGGCAATCAGACGGATAGCAGCGTCCAGCAACTCCTCTCGTAAGTTGCCGTGGTGATAGGGCTTACGTTTCGACATCGGAATGCCATTCTATGTTGCCGGTGTGGACAGCGGCAACATAATCCCTCGCCAGAAGATTTTTTGCGCATCTATGTTGACATTAGCAACATCGGATTGATATACATGTTGCCACTGTCCACATTCGAGGTGGTTGCGCGCCTGGCAAAGCCGCTTCCGGATCCGCAATCCAATTCTGGAGGAAGTTATGAAGAATCTGTCGTTGCTGCTCTTAATCACTCTCCTGACGATGGCGATGAGTTTCGCGCAAGACACAGCGCTATTGCCGAACGCTCCCTCTTTTCGTAACGATCCGCAGCCCGGCATGGAATTGGCCGCGGATCTTGAGCCTGCTCTGGCGAAAGGCGCATCCGCCGGCTCCGATGCGGGTCTGGGCCTGGCTCCGCCCAGCTACAAGGCTAGATTCGGTTCACGAGACAAGTTCGGCTACTACCTGAGCCAGACCTATCTCAATGCGAGTCTCTTTACCGCGCCTGCATTTCGCGCCGGCCTTCGCATGGCGAATCCGCCGGGAAAGGAAGCAACCCGATATCCGCTGGAGTGGAGGCAGGGAGCGGAGGGTTTCGGAAGGAACTACGGAGATGCCTTCGCACAACGGCTCAGTTTTCATACTGCCCGTTTCGCGAGCGGCGCGCTCATCCACGAGGATCCTCGCTACATTCCGTCCGGCAGCCACCATATGTTGGCACGCAGTGTTCATGCACTCACGTTCACGCTGGTGGACCGGTCCGACTGTGGACATGCCATGCCGGCGATATCGAACTTCATCGGCGCCGCCGCCGCCGGATTTGCGGGAAACGCATACCTTCCGGCGGGTTTCAACAATGCAACTCATGCGGGGCAACGAGCCACGCTTCAGTTTGGGATGACGGCTGCGGGAAATCTCTTCCGCGAGTTCGCACCACAGATGCCACGCCCGGTACGCACCTTTGTTCAGCTCATTGCCCGGTGAGCGGAGCCATCTTCTTGCCGCCGAGGCGTACCTAGTTGAGCGGCGCAAACCATCGACTGCCTCACCTTCAGCGAGGTTGCAGTCCAGTTCGAGTGGAGGTTGGTATGAATGCGATTTTCCGAGTCAGTAACTGGTTAGTGGTTCCCTTCTGGTTCTTGATGATTGTTTTCCCGCGCTGGCGCTGGACGCGGCGAATCATGAATTCGCCGTATGTGAGCGCCGCTCCCGCCTTACTGTATGCGGGGCTCGTGCTTCCGCGCATCGGTGCCATCTGGACGGCGGTGACCAGGCCGACTCTGAGCGGGATTACAGAGCTACTGGCGTTACCTGCGGGTGCAACCATCGCCTGGGTACACTTTCTGGCCTTCGATCTTCTTGTGGGTCGTTGGATCTACCTGGATGCGCAGGAACGGCAAGTGCCGGCGTTGATCATGGCACCCGTGTTGTTCCTGACATTGATGCTTGGACCCGCAGGGTTCCTGCTGTATCTGGCTGTTCGCTTTGTCGGCAGGGTCACCCCGCATAGTGAAACTACGCATTTCGGCCACGAAGTCCTTAGCGAGAAGATAACTCCTTCTCTGAGCCAAGTGGCGAGACAAGCGACGCAGGCGAGCAGGAAGTTTGTGGATCGGGCGCTCCGCGTCAACCGGCCGTTGACCCTCCTTGGCATCATCATGGCCTTCACTTTTCTGGCGACGATCATCGGCATCGCTTTGGACCACCGTGTCATTGCAGGTGCAGCGGCGTGGCTCAAGCCTGCGAAGTTCGCGATCTCTGTCAGCATCTATTGCTTCACGTTCGTGTGGTTGCTCGGCTTTGTTCAAAATCGGCCGCGGTTGGTGCGCCTGGCGGGCGATGTGACGGTCTTCAGCATCACCGTCGAGATGATCGTCATAATCACGCAGGCCATCCGCGGCGCAACCAGCCACTTCAACATGACCACGCCATTGGATTCCGTTCTTTGGATGGCGATGGGCGGATTCATTGTGCTGGTATGGGCGATGAATCTTCTGCTGGCGATTCTGCTGATTATGCAGCGCATGCCGGACCGGACTTTTGCCTGGTCGCTCCGGCTGGGAATACTGATCTCGTTTGTCGGGATGGCCTCGGCTTTTCTGATGGTGGGGCCGACTCACGAACAGGTAGTCACTCTGGCGAATCATGGACCGCGAATCATCGGTGCGCACACGGTGGGAGCCGCGGATGGTGGTCCAGGTTTGCCGGTCGTCGGCTGGAGCACAGTTGGAGGGGACTTGCGGATTCCTCACTTCGCGGGGCTCCATGGGTTGCAGGTTCTTCCCTTCTTCGGATGGTTGATCACCCAAAAGCGGCGCGTCTTCGCGCGCTTGCGTGACCAGCACCGGCTTGCACTTGTCTGGATTGGCGGGATGGGCTATCTGGGCGTGGTGCTGTTGCTGGCTTGGCAGGCGCTGCGCGGACAGTCTCTGATCCATTGTGATTCCAGGACGATCGCAGCTTTTGGAGTGTTGATGTTCGGGACAGGGCTGGCAGGGCTGATCACTTTCATTCACGCATTTCGTTCGTCTGAAAGAGTGCGGGAGGTGCTTTGCGCTGGGAACTCGTTCCGCAGTTCGGCGGGCGAGGACGCCCGTCGCTCCATAGCGAAACACACGGAGATGGTTTCGTTATGAAGATCGGCGCGGAGTAACTAGTCAGCGGCGACGGCCTGGGTTGCGCTTTGGGACACGGAGGCGTTGCCGGACGCTCGGAGGTGCGCTGCGTTGTGCCAGAGGTACATGGTGGCGTAGGCACGCCACGGTCGCCAGGCTTCTGCGCGGCGCTCCAGGTCACGCGGATTCTCCAGACCTAAGGCCCGGAGCAGGCCAAGATCGCCGGAGGGGAACGCGTCCGGCTCGCCGAGCGCGCGCATGGCTATGTACTGTGCGGTCCACTTTCCGATGCCTGGGATTTCACACAAATGGGCGAGGAACTCGTCTGTGCCGACGATGCCTTCAAAGGTCAACTGCCCGTGACACACTGCTTTTGCGAATGCGCGAATGGTGGCCGCGCGGGATCGAGGCATCCCAATCCGGCCGAAATCAGCCTCGGCCAGGATTTCCGGGGTGGGAAACACGTGAGTGAGGTTGCCCGCATCGGAGACTGGCTGTCCGAAGCTTCCAACCAGCGTGCCCGCCAGAGCCGTGGCGCCCTTGACGGTAATCTGCTGGCCGAGAATGGCTCGGATCGCAAGTTCAAAACCGCTCCAGCAGCCGGGAACACGCAAGCCCGGCTCGGCGTTCACCCATTTGCCCAGGACCGGATCCGCCTTCAGACTCGGCACGATCGACGTCCAGTCCGCGTTCAGGTCAAACATCGCGCGAATTCGCTCGACGATGAAAAACAACGCACGGGGGTCACCGAATTGCACGCGAAGCACGAGCGTATCGTTCTCCGGATCAAGGGAAACGTCAATAAATCCGTGGCTTTCCTGCACAGAAATCGAGCGACTATATTTGCCTGCCTCGACCGACTCGACGCCGGGTGTGGCACGTGCCGCAAGAAAACGCAACATGCCATCCCAATGGTAGGGCGGCCGAAAACGAAGCCGGAAGATATATTGATTTTCCGGTTGCAAGCCGGCCAAGCGGGAAAGGCGTCGAATCTGGGTGGGCGTTCGCTTGTAAACCTTGCGAATCGCTGCGTTGAAACGGCGGGTGCATCCGGAGCCCGAAGCGAGGGCGATCTCGCTCATAGGCAGCTTCGTCTCATCGATAAGCTTTTTCGCGAAGTGCAGACGGCGCGTCTTGGCTACGGCACTGGGCGGCGCTCCCAGATGCTGAATAAACAAGCGGCGGAGATGGCGTGCCCCCATTCCCAAACGTTCTGCCAGTCCTTCCATCCCTCCGTCCTGGAGGCCGCTCTCAGCGATCAGACGCAATGCCCGGGACACGGTGTTGGGAGTTCCAAGCCAGCCGGGAGTTCCGGGTGAACATTCCGGACGACAACGCAGGCAGGGACGATATCCGGCCTCAGCGGCTGCCGCTGCACTCGAGAAATACCGGCAATTCTCTTCTTTGGCGGTAGGCGCGGGGCAGATGGAACGGCAGTAAACTCGGCTGCCTCGCACGGCGATGAAGAACTTCCCATCAAAGCGGGGGTCACGCGACAGCCGGGCTCGCGAACAAACTTTCCAATCCAGTTCCATGGTCGTCAGCTCATGATAGCCGCTTCCGCGGTTTGAACTAGACGTTTTCGGACCAGACTCTGAATGCGCTTGCGAGTCCTCGAGCATCAGGAGAACACGGAGCAGGCGGTGCGGATCTGGGGTGACACGGCGGTCGTGACCGCCAAGTTGTGGGAGAAAGGCATCGAAAACGGCGAGCCTTTTGACTACACCGTCTGGTTCAGTGACACCTACGCACGCACTCCGGCGGGATGGCGCTACGTATTCGGCCAGTCTTCCCTGCCGCTTCCGAAATCAGCGCAGTGAACCTTTTCCGGGCAGGATACGTGTTTGGCCCTCCGAAGCGCGTTCTTCAAGCAGACGTTCCATGGCCTCGCGCATATGCCGAAACTGGAGAGTTCCCCGGCGGAGGCGGTCGATCTCCTTTTGACTGGCACGCAGGTAGGATTGATGCCGCTCGATGAACAATGCCGCCAGAGTCTCGTCAGCCGAGGCCATGGTGACCGGGTCAGGTCCACGCATGACGCTACCCAGGTTTTCGATGTCGGCTCCCGTCCAGTCCGCCTCGGGGATTTCGGAAGAGAACTCGGGCGCCAGGACAATATCGGAATCGAAGGCTGCGAGCCGCAGGAACTCCATTCCAAAACAGTAACCGGAACGGTTGCGAACGACGCCCGCTATCCGCACGGTGCCCGCGGTGCGAAATTCGACTTCCATCAGGTCACCAGGGCGGAGGGGAACGCCTCCGTAGACTTCCATTCCGGAGCGGCTGATCGCGCTGACCATGCCGGGGATGGCGATTTCGGAGTCGGCGGTTTCGGCCGCAATGAGAACGGGCAGGTGTACGTGAAACCGCGGCCAACGCCGGGTATTGATGGGGTTCCTCGGGTTGGGAGTGAGTCCCGCCATGTGGGCTCGGCTATCTCAGCAACTGAAAGTGGCGCAGATACATGGCGCTTGCAAGGCCTAAGGTGATCAGAACGATCATGCCGACGGCCACCACCCGGACGTGGCGGCGCCGTGGCTCATAACGTTTATCGGAAGCGACTCGCAGCTTCTTCATCCAGTTCGGTTCGGTAATGTCCTGGTAGACCGAGAGAGGAATGATGGCCTCGAGCTTGCGCCGTTCCTTCTGGCCCAGCGAAATAAAGCGGAACGGCTGGAGGGTGTTGGTCACCGGCGACAACATTTCGGCGCCTGCCAGCACCGATCCCGGCCGGATCAGGAACATCAGTTTGACTTGCGATCCTCGCTCCAAAGGGGCGGGAAGCGAAAGCAAGCCCCCGGTCAAAGAGATGACCTGAAGCTCGCCTGAGACACTTTCGCCACCTTCGAAGCGGAGGACGGCTGGGGTGTTACGGTCAAGGTGGACCCGCGGAGTTCGCGGAGCGGTTTGCTGTTGGGGGAGGGCGCTCATAGTGCAGAGGAGAGTATGGGCCGGGGTAACCACGAAAAGAAGGTTACGGAAGGGCTTGTACGGCACGTACTACCGGTGGTCCGGAAGGACGATAACGTTTTTGCTAACCTGGTGGCACCCTCGAGTCTAACGTTGCGGATCTGCGTGTTTTCATTCTCATCCTCATTCCGACGCCACCTGGTATTGTTCGAGCTTGCCGTCGGGCATCTCGTAGGTCCAGACTCGCAGCATCTGCTTGGCGAATTTTAGCTCGTAGACGCGCAGGGTCATTCCTCCGCGCAGGACTTGCCGGGTCAGCACAAATTCCTGGGGCGCACCCAGAGGGGCAAGACCGCTCGCGAAATCCTGCAGCGCTTGCGGATTGAAGTAGCTGTTGGCATTTTCAGTAAATAGCGATCGATCGATGGTGGCGTGCTGCAAGCCCTCGAAGATCTTGCGCGCCTGTTGGTTCCTGGTAACGGCAGTGGTGTCCTCACTGTTGAACAGCAACGTGGAGATCTGGCGCGAGATCTCTGCGGCTGCCCGCGCAGCGTCCTGGTTTGTGAGCACCACCACCGCCGCTCGATCGTCAGGGAACACGATATTCTGCGCGGTAAAGCCCGATACTTCACCTCCATGGGCAAGCGCGCGTCGGTCCGATTGGGTCAAGACATCGACTCCCAGCCCATATTGTGTACCCAGACCATTCTGGAGGAGCACCTCGGTTTCGAAATCGCGATAGGAACTCGGCTTTAGTAATTTTTGCTGGATAATGGAAGCATCCCAGCGGGCCAGATCGTCCGCCGGCATGGCGAGTTCTCCCATCGCGAACAGCCAGCCCTTCCCTTCTTTCGGCGCGACCCGCAGCGGTCCCAGTGCGTAACGCATATAGCCGGTCGCGTCGGTATCGCCCAATCGATCCTGATCAATGTTCATAACGCTCTTCATGCCGAGAGGAGCGAACACTCGCTTCTGCAGGAATTGCAGGAGCGGCATTCCACCGACTTTCTCGATGATCAGGCCGGCGATGACGTAATTGGTATTGCTGTATTGCCACTTGGTCCCGGGATCGAAGTCGAGCGGCTTACGGGACCAAAGATCCAGAATCTTTTCTGCGGTGATCGGCTGCAACATGAAGGGAGGAACGTAATCCTGGGGCCAGTAGTCCTGGTAGCCGGAGGTGTGCGACAGCAATTGGCGGATGCTGACCTCGTTGCCTCGGGTCAGGTTCGGAACGTACTTCGCAACCTTGTCATCCAGCGAGAGCTTCCCGTCCTCCTGTAGTAAAAGGACCGCGGCAGCCGTGAACTGCTTGCTGATCGAACCGATGCTGTAGCGCATCGCGGAGCGTGCCTGGGTGTTCGGATCGAGTCGCGCAACGCCATACGCTTGCACATAGACCACGGCTCCATCTTTCACTATCGCAACGGAGGCGCTCGGGACCCCGGTGTGCGCGAGCACGTCCTGGGCAGCTTTGTCGATTTTCTGGCGGAGGTCCGGCGGGAGCGAGGTCTGGGCCTGGCACAATAACGAAACGCACGTAATTGCCAGAGTGAAGGTCAGTGAGCACCGGCGGATGCCGATGAATGGGCGCATGAATGGCTCCTTCGAACCAAATGCGCGGCACTATAGCACAAACCAAACCACCGCCTTACATGCATGCAGAGTCGGCATTGCCCTACCCGATCCTCCAGCGTCGGGCCTAGCCGATTGGCGGATGTGCAGCCTTCCTATTGCAGTCATTCTAGAAGCGAACCAAATACCAGCTTCGCAAGTGCAGGAGAAAAGAAATGGCGTCAGCACTGGAAACACTATCGAATGATTTTGCGGCAGCGGCGGAGGCCGTGGGCAGCTCGGTGGCCGCAATTTACGGAAGACGCTGGATGCCCTCGAGCGGCATCCAATGGCGCAAGGGATTTATTGTGACCGCGCATCACACGATCCGCCGCGAAGAGGACATCACGGTGGTCGCGGCGGGGGGAGAGTCGTTTAAGGCGAACCTTGCGGGCCGCGATCCGAGCACAGACCTTGCGATCCTGAAGGTCTCCGAAGAAAACGCATTGCCACTTCCCGCTTTCGGCGATGGAGGGTTGAAGCTCGGACACGTTGTGCTCGCCCTGGGACGCTCGCGCGGGTCGAACCTGGTGGCGAGCGCCGGCATCGTCGGCGGAATCAGCGGCGAATGGGAACCTCGACGCGGAGGACGTGTGGATCAGCACATCCGGCTCTCGCTCGAACTGTATCCGGGATTTTCAGGTGGCCCGCTGGTTAACGCACAGGGCAAGGTGGTGGGCATCAATACGCGCGGCTTGTCGCGGGGACGCGCGGTCACCATCCTATTGGCCACGGTGAATCGGATTGTGGACGAACTGATCGAGAAAGGGCACATCGCGAAACCCTATCTTGGCCTCGCCATGCAGCCGGTGGCAGTGCCTGAGTCTCTGCGAGGAAAAGCGCCGGGCGCGGGGAACAGCGCAGTGATGGTGGTGCACGTCGAACCAGAAGGTCCGGCCGATAAGGCGGGCGTACTGCTGGGCGACGTTGTCGTCGAGCTGCATGGTAAGCCCGTCGAAGACACTGGCGACATCCAGCAACTGCTCGGCTCGGCGAAGATCGGAGACGCGGTTGCCGCAACCGTTCTGAGAGGCGGAGCGCCCGTGAAGCTTTCGATCATGCTTGCCGACCGGCCTACCAGGTAGGAGCGCATGCGCGAGAACAACGGAGGTGGCGTCATCCGCGTGATGGTGGCGGCCACCTCTGCCGTGCGCCGCGGTGGACTGGAAGCAATGGTCCGCGAGAACTCTTCCTTCAAACTAGTCGGCTCTGCTGCCGGACTGGCGGGGCTCGCAGAACGAGCGCAAGAACTGCAGGCTGAGGTCGTGCTGGTCGATCTTCCGCAGGCTGACCCACAGTTTGCTTCGCGGGCGGCTGCTTTGCAGCGAGCGGGTGCGGCCGTAGTTGTCCTGATCGACGAACCCGATGCGAACTGGACGTCACGCGCCCTTCGTGCAGAGGTGCGAGCACTTCTGGCACGAGAAGCTTCGCGCGAAGAAATTCACTCGGCCATCCAAGCGGCCAGTAACGGAATGGTTCTTCTGGATCCGGAAATCGCCAAAGATCTGCTTGCCGGCAATCGCCAAGGTGGCGCCGCCGACCCGACACTGGAAACGTTTGAGGAACTCACACCGCGCGAAATCGAAGTGCTGCGCATGATGGCAGAAGGATTGGGAAACAAGGAAATCGCGGCGCGGCTAGGGATTTCGGATCATACCGTAAAGTTCCACATCAGCTCCATCCTCGCAAAGACCGGAGCTTCCACACGAACCGAGGCGGTCACGCTGGGCATACGGATGGGGCTGATTCTGATTTGAAGAGCAGGCTCTAGGCTTTAGGCTCTAGCTTCAGACATGGAGCTGACGGGGTGTCGTCCGTCCAGTCGGGCGGGGACGCCCGACTCTCCAATAATCTGGGCTCTCCCTTCAGGTTCTCCACTCGTGGCTCGTGGCTCGCAGCTCGCCCCTACTCACCAAAACAGGCGTGCCCCGTCTAAGGCGGAACAAGGGATTCGCAATAGCGGATCCCTCGCGCAGCCGCAAGACCGCTGCCTGCAGCGTTCCGAGCTGGCCTTAAGAGCAGAAATTTCCCGCACTATTGCGAACGTCTATAGATTCTTCGGGCGCGTGCCGGCGGGCGAGGACGCCCGCCTCTCCACCAACCAGGTCAGTACACCGTGTATCCCGGCGCCGGAGTGGGAAAGTCGGGCTTGCTGGCCATGAGCAGCAAGGCCCCGGTTCGTTTGAATGCTTTCAAATCTCCCAGGCTGTGGAATGATTTGGTGACGTAGTCGTCAGGTGTGGGCGTGTCGTCGGGAATCTGCAGGTATTCGACATTTTCAAAAGAGTGCTTCTTCAGCAGGTCGACGTACTCGACCGCGGAGCGAACGTGCACCGGGACTTTCAGCTTATCCACCCACTGCAATGAGTAGGGATTATCTCGATAGAGGTTGATCAGGATGAACATACGGCCCTTTGGAGCCATAACGCGAAACAGTTCCGCAAGGGCGCGATCCTGATCCGGATAGTAATAGAAGGACTCGACGGAGAGCATTTTGTCGAAGAAATTCTCTTCCCACGGGATTTGGGTGGCCGAGCCCCAGATGTACATCACATTATCAAATTCCCTCGAAGCGGCTCGGGCCTGGCGAATCATTTCATCGGAGATATCCACGCCCACCACCTGGCCGAAACCGTCGGGCCCATCGGCAACCAGTCTCGCCAGAAGCCGTGTCGCCCAGCCGGAACCGCATCCCAGATCGAGCACCCGTTCGCCCGGCCGAAGATTCATGTGGCGCAACGTTTTCTCCGTAATGTTGAGATGATGGTTCTCCATCTTCTCGCCTTCGCCAGCCTCCGCCCAGCGGTTGAATTCCTGCTGCAGATTTTCGTCGGGCGTATGTTGTTTTTCGGGCATGATGGATTCCTTTCGAGCTTCGAGCTATGAGCTTTGAGCTTTGAGCAAGCAGGCCCAGGGGCACTCCTACATCGAAACGCCTGACCCGGGAGTCCACTCATGATTTCTGCCCGACTCACTCCTATGCTACATTTGGCATCCTCATGGCACCAAGCCAGCCAGCCGCCCCGGAACCTGACTCCCGACCTTCCGTTCTCTACTGTCCACAGTGCGCCCGCGAAGTGACCGACCCGCTTACCTGTGGCGACTGCGCTGCGGTCATCTGCCGGGTTTGCGGCTCGCCGTTGGAATCTCCCGACGAACTCGGGATCGGATAACGAATGAATTCTCCCAGCGTCGCTCAGGAAAGCGATCCTGCATCGACGGAATCGAAGACCGGCCTGGTGCGCGGTCTCTCGCTGCTCGATTCTGTGCTGCTGCTGGCGGGCGGGATTATCGGATCGTCGATTTTCCTGACTGCGAAAGATATCGCTGGCCCTCTCCCGCACCCGACCCTGTTCATGCTGGTGTGGGTGATGGGCGCGGTGATCTCGATGTGCGCGGCCTTCGCATTCGCCGAACTGGGCTCGATGTTTCCAGACTCGGGCGGACAGTACGTCTACTTGCGTGAAGCCTTCGGAGACCTGGTCGCTTTCCTGTATGGCTGGATGCTGTTTGCGGTGGCAAACGGCGGAACGATAGCCGCGTTGTCGGTCGCTTCCGCTGCCTATCTGAGCGCGATCTTCCCGGCAATTTCCGAACAGCACGTGGTTCTTACGGCCGCGGGCATCACGCTCACCAGGACCCACATCGCGGGACTCATCGCGATCGTCTTCGTCACGTGGATGAACGTTATCGGCCTGCGGAAGGGCGCTGCCCTGCAAAATGTCGCGACCTGGGCGAAGTTTATCGCGATGGGCGCGTTCGTGATTCTTGGTCTGGCGATCGGCAAGGGCAGCTGGACAAATTTCAGGTGGCATGGAGAGCATGCCGGGCTCACCATGGGCCTGAGCATGAACCAGCTGATCTCCGCTCTGGGCATCGGATTGATTGCGGTTTTCTGGGCATATGACGGGTGGGTGTACATCACGTGGGTCGCCGGGGAAGTGAAAGAGCCGCGCCGTAATGTGCCGCGCGCGATGGTGCTTGGCATCATCGTGGTGGCTGTCGTCTATCTCGCCATGAATATGACGTACATCTATGCGATGCCACTGAGCGAAGTGGCAAAACACGAGACCATCGCAGCCGCCGCTGCCGAGGCCATGTTCTCGCCGCGGGCCGCAAACTGGCTTTCGGTGGTGATTGCACTTGCCTGTTTCGGCGCGATGGCCAGTTGCACGCTGTCAGGGGCGCGGGTGTATTACGCGATGGCGCGCGACGGCGTTTTCTTTGAGCGCATGGCCCAAGTTCATCCGAAATGGCGCACACCGGCCTTCAGCCTGATCGGGCAAGCGGTATGGGCATGCCTGTTGACGGTCAGCGGCCGTTACGATCAGCTTTACACCTACGTCATTTATGGGATGGTGCTGTCCTACACGCTCACCGTCATTGGAATGTTTGTGCTGCGCTGGAAACGGCCAGAGATTCCGCGGCCGTATCGGTGCACGGGCTATCCCTGGCTGCCCGCAATTTATGTTCTGCTGGGAACCTGGTGGACCATCAATACGATCGTCGAACGTCCCAAAGAAGCGCTGGCGGGCACGATCATTGTGTTACTTGGTGTGCCGGGGTACCTGTACTGGAAGCGTCAACACCTCAGAAAACCGGCCTGATTCCGCTTACGAATCGCATTCTCTCAAAAGCCCGGGCACATGATGGACAGCGGGGACGCTCGCCTGCTCTTGCAGAATCTGATGATTTACGCAGAACGACGGGCGAGGACGCCGTCGCTCCACTGGACGAAGTCGATTCCATTGCGGGAGATCCGCGCTTATTGCGGCAGACCTCCGCCTACCAGCTTTACCCGCAATTTCACGGTGCCAATTTCACGCCCCGCAGCTTCCGCGCGACAACTCAATTCGCTAATCTGGTCCGTTTTCTTCGGTGGGGTCGTGAATTCGACTTCAATAGGTAGGATATCGCCGGGTGAGAGCTTGTAGTGTGGCAATGGATTCTTCACCGTCCATCCGTCCGGCAACTTTGTGGTTAACGTGACTTCCGCCGGTTCTTTGTCGTCATCGCGCAAGATCACCGGCAACTGCAGGATGGTTCCAGCTGCAACTGCGATCTCGGGAATTTCCGGCTTGGGCAAGTCGGTCAAATCGTGCGCGGCCCAGAAATCTTCGTAGAAATTCCAGGGGCCGCCAATCTCGATAGAAAGCCCTTTGTGCTCTTTCGGGTTCGGGCTGGGCAGGCGATCAAACGGCGGCGCCTGCGGCTGGATGCCGTCGAACACGTCGGCGGTAGGCGTCGATTGGACCAGGGACTTCCCGAAAATCAATTCCACCGGAGTCGACCAGCTGTCCTGATCGGCCCCGGCCAGCTTCTCCAGTTGCTCATCGTTCAACGATTGCAGCTTTTCGATATAGGTGCGGTACTGCGTCAGGTGGAAGCGGAAAATGTCCATGGAAACGCGCCAGTACGGGATGTGACGCGACGGCGAGATCGCGGTCGTGGGATACTGCGGGCCCTTGCCCTTAATCAGCTTGTCATCGCTGGCGTCCGAGAAGAAATAGATTTTCTGAGGCTGCCAGGGTTGCAATCCTTCAAGCAGGGTCTCATTAATTTTTCGCGGCTGGGCGAGTTGCGAGGGAAAGACGGCCGGATCTCCGGCGCTATCAAAAGCCTCGACGGCCAAGACTCCGGAAGCTTGATGGTCACCATGATTTTCGCCAATGAAAATTCCAGGTAACCAAGTCAGGATAATCTCGGGACGCGTGAGCCGCACCATCCGCACCACATCTTCCAAATTCGCGCCGTGTCCCCAGTTGCCGAGCGATTGCAGAACGTCCTGGCTGGGCGTGTCCTTACCTTCGAGGAACCAAACATTCTGAATGCCAAGCTGCGTCATGGCGTGACGCAACTCCATTTCGCGCACCGCCCCAAGCGAGTTGGCACGCTCCCTTCCCATATTATTGTGCCCCGCTTCTCCGTGCGTCAGGTAGACCGCCGCAACGCGCTTTCCTTGATCGAGCAACTGGGCAAGGTATGCGGAAACTCCGGTCTCGTCATCCGGATGGGCGACAATCAGAAGGACGTCGGCTTTCATCCGATCGTCGGCCTTGGGGGCGGTCCGAGGCACTTCGGGCGGATGAGATGCTTCTGGCGGATGAGGTGCTTCCGTTTGTGCTGCTGTTTTTAAGCAAAGTACAAGGAAGAGCGCCAGAACGCGCCGGATGATCATTCTTGCTCCGTGAAGTTCAGATCAAATGATATTGGACGGCAGGCAGCAAAAAGAGTTTGCGCGTCCTTGATTCTTAATTCGCACTAGTATAAGCGATGCTTGGGGAGCAGTTAGGGAAGGCGCTCTGGTTGCGGCGCCGCGGAAGGATAGGGAGTCCTCGCTGATCACTCGCGATGCCCTGATCCCATCACGGCGTGAAGTCAGAATGCTTGAAGTCGGGTCGGGACCTTGCGGCTTAGTGGTGCCAGTCCCAGACCGGCTTGCCCTTATCGTCACGCAACAGGAGCGTGTCCGTGCCCTTAACGATCTCGCGCGCCAGGATCAGGTCCTCACCGTCTTGCTTAATTTTCGATCCTGTCACCGTGACTTCGTCGCCCTTGGCGTATGTGGCACCCATGTCATCGAGAAAAGCCTTGGGGCAGAGGTAAATGTCGAGCATCTCGCTGCCGCTCTTCACCATGAGGTGGGCGACTTCCTTCTCTTTGCCTTTGGCAGGTAGTTTGAGTTCTTCGACGGTGACCTTCATCTTCGATTCGGTGGCAACATCGTACTTGGGAGCGGTCGCCGGGCCGGACATAGGCCACGCATGGATGACTACTCCTGCCACCACGAAAACCGCAGTCTGAAAGGAACGACGCAACCAGAGCGACATGGCTCCTCCTTGGACAACCTTTGTTCTCGACACTTATGGGTCGTGAGGAATGAAATCAGATGCCGCTCTATGAATGAGAGAAAGGAATGAGGCCGATTACGGCCATAATCTTACTCCCGCCGGGCCCTAAGCGCCAATACTGCTGGTTACGGGGCGACCCAGCGGTGGTACCACAAGTCCATGGACGATGTAATAAAGCCGTTGCGCTGATAGAGCCGTTGCGCCGGGAGATTCCGCCCCTGGGTCACGACGGAGGGCTCGCCGGGCTCCTTGCTCGCGTGACCAGGACAGGAATGCGCGCACCAGTTTCGTGGCCAGCCCCTTGCCGCGATGGCCCTCTCCCACCCCTACCAGTCCGATTTGAGACGCCTGATCGTTCAGGTGGCAAGTCAGGTAAGCGGCAGGTTCGCCATCTGCCTCGGCCACCAGCACCGCTTTGGCAAAACCGCGGAAACTGTTTTCGATCCAGGTTGCGTACAGGAGATCGCATTTCTCCTGTTCAAAATGTCCGTCGAAATAGAAGCGCGTATCGTGGTGGCTCGTTCGGGCGATCGTACGAAGGGCGCGAAGGTCGTCCTCGCGAGCGTGGCGGAAACCGTCAAAGTTGCCAGGGATAAAAGCGCCCTCAGCAGAGAGGCGGCCGTCCCGCGCGCCGCCCTGGACGGGCGAGACGCCCGTCCCTCCACGAGCAACCGTATGCTCAAGCGTCATACGGATGTCGGTCAGGTGGAAATCGTTCGCCTCAGCGAGCCGCGGAGTCTCCAGATCATTCGAATCTGCAAGAAAGTAAAGACAGTCAATGCGATGCTGCCGGCACCAGTGCTCGCACTCGGCCATTGTGGCATGGTCGAGGCGGCTGCGATTCAGGCGCGCGATACGGCGCTGGAAGAACTGCGAATCCCATTCCAGATAAGTGCAAACTGGATCGCGCTCTGTGGATGAATTCATGGCGGTCGTAGACCCGGCGATGCTGGTGTCAGCTTCTAAAAGAAGTCACGGCTTGGATTACGCGCGCTTGTTCCGATTCGCTCAAATCGTTATAAAACGGCAGTCGCAACAGGCGAAGGCTGAGATCTTCTGTTATCGGGCAACGGGTTTCCCGGGCTTCCCAGCTGCGTCCCATCTCCGACTGATTCAGCGGAAGGTAGTGAAACACGCTGAGGATTCCCTGCTGCTTCAAGTGAGCAATCAGCCCCTGGCGATCTTCGAACGAAGGCACGATTAAATAAAACATGTGAAAAGCCTGTTCGCATTCGCGCGGCACCACCGGTAGGCGGACATTCCGTTCCCCAGCCCAGTTGTTCAGTTCTTCCTTGTAGGTCTCCCAAATGTGCTGCCGCTTTCGCTGGATTTGGTCACGGCCCTCAAGTTGTGCAAGCAGGAACGCGGCCAGAAGATCAGAAGGCAGGTAGCTCGAGCCAATGTCGACCCAGGTATATTTGTCCACTTGCCCGCGAAAGAACTGGCTGCGGTTGGTACCCTTTTCGCGAATGACCAGGGCTCGCTCCACCAGATCGCGATCGTTCACAACCAGCGCCCCACCCTCGCCACATGTGAGATTCTTCGTTTCGTGGAAGCTCTGGGTCGCCAGGCGTCCAAAGGTTCCGGTGTGCTTGCCTTTGTAACGAGCAAAGAGGGCGTGCGCATTGTCTTCTACAATCGCCACGTTATTGAGCTTTGCTGTTGCGCAGATTGTATCCATCTCACAGGCGACGCCGGCGTAGTGCACCGGGACAATCGCCTTTGTGCGCGGGGTGATGAGCGCTTCGAGCCGGGCCTCATCCAGGTTCAGAGTGTCGGGACGGATGTCAGAAAACACGATCTTCGCGCCACGCAGGACGAACGCGTTGGCGGTCGAAACAAACGTAAATGACGGCAGGATGACTTCGTCTCCCGGGCCGCAATCAAGCAGGATCGCCGCCATCTCCAAGGCATGCGTGCAGGACGTGGTCAGCAGGACTTTGGGAACTCCGAGTTCATGCTCCAGAATTTCGTGGCAGCGGCGCGTAAAGGGTCCATCTCCGGAGGCGTGCCCGTTGGCAATCGCCTCGGCCATGTACTTGTACTCCTTGCCGGCAAGGCACGGACGATTGAAAGGGATCGAGTACGTCGTCACGAACGGCCCCGGCCGGCATCGCTGCGGACCACATATGGCGGCTTCTGCATACTGCGGAAATGCATGCGGGCCAGGTACTCTCCGATGATTCCGAGCGCAAACAGCTGCGCTCCGGAAAACAGGGCAATGATGGACGCGAGAAAGGGGAAGCCGGGGACCGGGGTGCCTTGCAGGAAGTATCGTATCAAGACATAACAGAGAACGCCGAAGCCGAACAGCGTAAAGCCAAAGCCGATGAAACTCGCGATCTGCAGAGGTTTGGTGCTGAAGCCGGTCGTCATGTTCAGGGCGTGCGTCACCAGTTTGCGGAAGGTGTAGCCGGACGTACCTTGGCTGCGTGGCTCATGGCGGACGGGCACAGCCGCAAAACGATTGGTGCCCCAGGTCAAGAGCACATCAATCGAGACGAATGCTCCTTCGTAGTGAGTGAAGGCGTTCGCAACCTCCGCCCGGAAGGCCCGGAAAGCGCTCACCTGGCGGGCAATCTGGGCGCCCATCAGACTCTGCAGAGCGAGCTTCGTGGTCAGCGAAGCGAGGTCGCGCATGAGGCCATGCTGCTCCTGGGCGGGCCGCCCGTACACCACGTCGTAGCCTTGGTCAAGCACGGCGAGCAGCTTCGGGATTTCTTCAGGCGGATGCTGCAAGTCATCATCCATCGTGACGATGACGGCATAGTGCGTCGCCCGAATACCGCACAGCAGTGCGTTGTGCTGGCCATAGTTGCGCATCAGGTTGATGGCATGAATCCACCGATACTGCTCGGCCAGCCGGCAGATGACGTCCCAGCTGTTGTCGGGGCTCGAGTCGTTGATGAGTACGACTTCGTAGCTGACTGCAAGAGTTGGAAGCACCTCGGATAGACGCCTCAGCAATTCCGGCAAAATTGTTTCACTGCGGTACACAGGGATGACAATCGAAATTCCGGGCAGCAACGTTCGCGGGTCGCCAGGATGATTTTGACCGGCCTGCGGGGTCAAGGTCATCCCGCCTAGCCGCGAGCAACCGTGGTGATGCCCGCGATGATGATCACCAGGCCCACGAGTTTTTGAGTGGAAATTTTCTCATGCAGGAAGTAGAACGCCCCGATCGTGATCAGCGAGTACGTGAGGCTGACAAACAATGGATAGCAGGTGGAGAGCTTCTGGGTGGAGAGAATGCGGAACCACATGAGCGCCGCGATGCCTGTCAGCAGAAATCCAGCTACAAAAGCTGGCTGTCGAAGCAACGATAATGCCGCTGAAATCTTCGGGGCGAATCCGCCGGCCTGTGCGATCCCCGTCTTCATGAGCACGTTCGCCACAGCCATGCAGACGGCGGTCAACAATAGCAACAGGAAGCCTGCCAGATTCACGCCGGTCGCCTCCCAGCCAATAGAATCGTCTTCACGCGGAAGTAAGAAGGATTTGCCGAAGGGGTACGTTACCACAACGCGGCAAACCGCATCCACCGACACTGTCGATGTGGCCCTTGCTTCGACTCGGAGAAGAAGGAGCGAACCACGAGCGCAACCCGGTGGACTCAGTCCGGAACCGTAAAATCATAGATTCGTCCCGAAGCGCTGCCGCCCGACCTGGCTCCCGTCCTGCCCTCGCCCATCATTGACTGCTGGCCGGTTCCCATGAAGAAAGCGTATTCGCCCGGCTTCAGGTCATCGTCGAGCGTGATGCGATAGGTGCGGACGGCGACATGTTCGGCTTTGAAAGGAATCTCCTTGTCGGGTTTGACTCCTGATTTTCCTCCGGTCACACCCCCAAAGGATCCGACCTGGAACTCGCGCCGATTTCCTTTCTTCTCCAGTTTAATCAGTACAAAGTCAGAAGAGCTGCCGCCGTCGGGCACATAAAAATAGAACAGCGGACGCCGCTCCTTGACCCGATTCTTCGAGGTGGGGCCATTTACATACGCGTCCCAATGCTGCGATCGCATGCCGTAGGTGAACATGCTGCCCGCACGCCCACCGGCCTTGGTCTGGCTTACCATCTCGCTCTCCACGCGCATGAAGGTGTAGCCGTCTTTCCAGTACACGCCGACTTCGGGCGGAGGCAAATTGGGATCATTCGTGACCACGGCAGGTGCTGCCGCCGAAGGTATGACCGTGATGGAGGCCGATGGGGCGGGGTTGATCATCACCTTGATGACCGCATCGGAGACCTTGCCCGCTTTCAGCGCTTTGAGCCCGTCGGCGCTGGTGTCGAAAGCAAGGTCCTCCGGTTTCGCGGCGCTATGAATCTTGGTGATAATGACATCGTCGGAGATGCCCAGCGCCACCATGTCGATGATGTCCTGGTTATTGAGCCGGTGAGACATCTGCTGCGACCAGCAGACGCAGGAATACACAATCAGGAACAGCACGGTAAGCTTTTTCAACGTGACCTCCTCGGGAATGAGGGGGGCGGATTCCGGAATCTGTGCGGAAACTATAACTTTGATAACCGGAATGAGCAAGTGTTTACCCGCGGTATGTGTGATTTCGTATGTATCAGAATTCAACGTCGGCGGGTTAATAGGAGGCTTGCGAGGGTCCTGGAGCTAAGATGCCGACTCCCCGCGGCAAGTCCGCTTGGGCACCTCATTGGCACTCTGCCGATTTCTGGTCGCGTTTCGGAATCTTAACTTCACCGAGCATGCCACGGTCTATGCCCTGGTCATCTTCAAGGTGAATGGAGATACGGGATGCACTCTTCACGGCGGTGAGATTTTGCTCGAGATTCACAACTTCCCGAGGGTCAGCATTCTTCAGAGCGAAAACAGTAGGTTCCGCACCGCCATCGTCAAAGACGTATGCCTTCAACTTTCCCGGGAAGAACACCGCAAACGAGCCCACGAGCCGAAGTCCATTGGGGCTCGAACAGGCGGATAGGGCCCGGCTGACGATTCCTGCCGAAGTGACGCCTCTGAAATCGTTGCCGACGCGCGTGGGGAACCACGCGGTATCAAAAGCATAGGATTTGTTGGGTGCAAGCCGCACCATCGGGCTGTTGATCTCGGCCTCCATGTAGTATGGCGCGTGTTCGGGTTGCGCGGAGCGCACAGTTGGCATGCCATGCTCGTTCAATTCGAGAGCGCCACCGTTCTTGTAGAAAATTATGGAAGCCTTGCCGGGGTACTCCGCTTGGTCAACGTGCCGGAAGGTTTCGACCATGGAATAGCCGGAAGAGTGATCTACCACAGCGAGCCATCCCGCCCTAGAGTCCAACCAAACTTCGTTCTCGAGATAGAGCCAGTGCAGGCGGAAGAGTCCGTCCGATACGGCAAATGAGGGATCATCGGCTAGTCCTACTCGTACTTGATAACCACCGTAGTAGACGCTGTCGGCATTGATCGGCGCAAATGCCCAAAAATTGCGGTTGTAGTCTTGGGGATTGTGCGAATCGGCGGTGTCGTATTGGGTGACCGATTGCACCGACCAATAGATCGGGTGGTCACTGGCGTTCTTCATGACCGCGTGAAAGGAAATTTCCGGGCTATCGCTGCCAATGCTGATTTCGCGCGCGTACCGCAACCCAGTTCGAGGATCGGGAGGCCCCTGCAAAGAAGCCGTACAGCGCGAATCCAGGGTGCGAGTCGTTAGCGAATATTCACCATCATCGAGCGCGTCCGAGATCGGCCCCGGCCAATGGCCGTCTCCTTGACCTTCCGGCAGCGGCCATAGCTTGTCTCCGCCATAGTTGATCCAGTGGCCAAGCTTCGCCGCCTCGGCCGGCGCAATGTAGTTGCCCTTGTATCTGGGGTTCACAAACAAGAACGGGTGCCCGGCGAATTCGACCTGCATCAACCTTCCGCCTATCTGTGGCACGATCGTGAGCCGCAGCCATTCATTGGACAACTGAACGGCATCCCAGCCCTCGAATTTCATCGCATTCGCGCGGCAAGAGGAATGAACAGGCAAACCTGCCGCGAACCTTACTGATTGCAACCCGATAAAGGTTATGACAACCAGCGCCAGTGGTTGAGCAAAGACACGGGCACGCACCTGCCGCGACACGGCCCACCTTGGCAATCGGGTTGTGAGCAAGAACCTGGACGGAACTCTCTCAGCGCTGAAGACTCGGTGAGCGATCCTGTGAGCTGATATCTGCATAGCCGATAACGGCTGCGGATTTGCCTGTGTGGATCCTAATCCACATCATGAAAATGGCGAGATTTAAAACGCCGGCGTATCCGCAAAGAGCCGTCGATCGGGGTTGCGGGTTAGTCCGGCGCCACCATTTGCGCCACATACGTCACTTCCAGTTTCATGGGGCAAACCATATATCGTCGAAGGACAAGCGCGACTGAGATTGATCTGCAGTCGTCGGACGCCCTACAGGAAAGGCGGCTCAACGCAAGCGGCTGCCAGAAGGTGTTGTCGGTGGAAAATGTTTTGCGGCTGCCTCTTTAGCTTCCGCCGTCAAAAAAAGCCTCTCCTGAAGGAGAGGCGGTCAAGGCTGATAGTCGGGCGTGCGTCTAGATTTAATTCATTTCGGAGGCGCACTTGCTCCCGAGGGCGACGTCGAAGCCAACTGATCGACACTGTTCTTCAGCACGCTGACTTCGATGCGGTTGCGACTGCTGCGCTTGCCGGTGCTTGCCTCCTCCGCAGTCGCAGGGGCGTTGCCCATGCCCATCGCGTAGATGCGGTAGGCCGGGATCTCATGATTGAGAACCAGGTAGCGTACGACGGCGTCTGCCATTCTTCGCGAGGAGGCAATGGCGGCTTGACCACTGCCGGAGGAGTAGCCGTGCACTTCGACAACGTAACCACGCTGATCTTTCAGCTGGGTCGCCATCTCATCCAAGCTCTGCTTGGCATCCTTGCTCAACACGGTCTGTCCGGGACGGTATTGAATCACCGTCTGCGTCCCGGCCTTGTACTTATCGAGGCCGTCCACCACAGTTTCGACTTTCGGAAGCCGAGCGTTAACAGCGCTCGCGGTCTGCTGCGCTAACTGTGACTTGTTGGAGGCCTCTGATGCATGCTGGTCCCCTTCGTTTGTCTTCTCCGACACCAACTGAATGCCGTGTTGAGCACGAGTGTCGACATCTTTCGCCATCGTGCTGTTCGACGAATTCATTTGCTCGAGCTCATTCAGACGATCACGAATCGGTTCGGTGTGCCGCCGTACGTAGCCTTTGCTGGCAAATGGGTGGAAAATGAGCGCCGCCGCACTGGGTTGGTCGCCTTCCCAGAAGTCAGTATGGGAATCCCGCGGCTCTTTTTGGGAAGCGGTCGAGCTTTGCGACGGGCTCGTAGTCTTCTGATCGGTTGCTGCCGGCTGCTGGCTTGAGCTTGAATCGGTTTGCTGCGCGAGTGCTGGACGTGCAAGTGCCGCAGACAAAAGCACTGCTAGAAAAATGCGATCTTTCATTTCGGTTTCCTCCCGGGTGGGGAAGCACCGGCTACTCCAAGGCTTTATGGGCCGAACCATCAGCTTTGTTGCTGATTGAGGGTTCCGTCCCAGTTCACTTCAGCACTCGGACTGCCCCATCCTTCTATCGTCCATGTCTGGAGCTAACTACACATAGCTGCGACTTACGGACGCGAAAAATTGTACACCCCGTTTGCCAGCCTGGTTGAGGAATCTGTTGAGAAGAACCGGTACACCCCGAAGCCTGGCAAGGACGGTGAGCAAATCTGCCAGACGCAAGCAAGCCGAGCTTCGCTCGTCTGGGCAGACGGGGCGTCTGCCCCTACGCGAGCGGGACGACGAAAGCGCCACCCATACCAACAGGCGTGTGCTGGCGACCCCGCACTCCAAGGCCATTCTCTTGCGGTCACCGGTGCCTTCTCAACAGGCCCATTAACAGCACATACAATGTGGCAGGGGCTAGCGCAAAAATCGCAGCCATTTGGGTCATGATCACAAGGACGCGACGTGCGAGGGGGCCTACCTTCGTCCGCTCGTGCGAATAGAAGACCACGAGCAATATCAGGAAGGAAATGGCATAGGCCGTCAGCCCTGTGAGCAGAACTTTCACCTTGCCTCCAGCCGGCGCTATCGCGAAAGATGTTGGCTGCCAGATTACACCGAAGTCCGATGGATGCTAAAAATAGTGTGGCCAAGAGGGCGCAGTCCTCGGCGGAGATCTTCAAAAATCCCATTCCACTGAAAACACGAGGCTTATTGGCTTCGTTTCTTAGGTTGTTGGGCGTATCTTCAGGAACGCGCCTGTTCAATCAGCACGCACAAACGTACATCTCAGTTCCCTGTTCTCAGGGCCAATGCTGATTATCCAGGCTTCATTGAGTGCAGGAGACCTGGCAAAACTCGAACAATACCTCTTCCCCGTTTCATTTCGTTGCGTGGAGACTGAGCATCTGTTCGTGTCGGGCTCGTGACGTTCCTATCGTGGCTACATCAACTCCTCGACGAATGAGTGAGCCACGTCGCGTGGTATCCGTGTGTCCGCATGCAGGAGCGGACCTGCGTTCAACACTGGCTCGGCTCCGTGCAACGTGGGCACGTCCGTGCGCTCAAAGAACTTTCCGATTGGAATCTCGTCACCCCATAGCAGAGATTTTCTCATCGCGGCCATCCAGTCCGTGGGATCGTGAGCGGGATCGTCCTCGAGTTTTTTCAGCCGTGGACGGAACCACTGGTAGGTGTTGTCGTGGTTATAGGTGACGCACGGGCTGAAGACGTCCAGGAACGAAAAACCTTTGTGCTGGATGCCTTGTTTGATCAGATCCGTGAGCTGCTTTTGCTCGCCGCTGAATCCACGCGCAATGAACGTAGCCCCAGCGGCTAGCGCCAGCGAAATCGGATTAATCGGAGCCTCGATGTTGCCGAAGGGCATGCTTTTCGTCTTCATACCCATACGGCTTGTGGGCGACGTCTGGCCAGTGGTGAGACCGTAGATCTGGTTGTCCATCACGATGTACAGCAGGTCGACGTTGCGGCGCATACTGTGGACAAAGTGATTGCCGCCGATTCCGAAGCCATCGCCGTCGCCGCCAGTTACTAAAACAGTTAGTTCGTGATTCGCGAGCTTCACTCCGGTAGCGATCGCCAGGGCACGGCCGTGCAACGTGTGCATGCCGTAGGTATTGATGTAGCCGGGAAAGTTGGACGAACAGCCGATGCCGCTAATGGTGACCACGTTGTGGTTTGGGATCTGAAGATCGACCAGCGCCTTCTGTACCGCGGCCAGCACTCCAAAATCACCGCATCCAGGGCACCAATCGGGATCGACCTTGCCTTTCATGTCGGCCATCGCTACGTGCTTGGTATCTGCTAGAACCGTCGCCATCTTCTGTTCTCCTCAAACCAGGATTTCATGTGTGGGAACGGACAGTCTTGACTTGCCGCCCAGTTGTTCCTTTACCGCTTCGACGATGTGATGCGGCATGAATGGTTCCCCATCGTATTTGCGAATGTATCCGTTAGGCACATAACTGGTTTCACTACGCAGGTACCGGGCGAACTGTCCGCTGAAGTTGTTCTCTACGATGATGGTGTGCCGGGTTTCTTTCAGAATGTTGAGAATCGCGTCGCCGTGCAGCGGCACGAGCCAGCGGATCTGAAGGTGATTGGCCGAAATGCCTTGCCCAGTGAGGATCTCGCAGGCTTCTTCGATTACTCCCTTGGTGGATCCCCAGCCGATCAATGTAATGTCCGCATCGCGTGGGCCCGACAACACCGGCGGGAGAACGGCGGCTTCGATACCGGTAACCTTTCGCATTCGCTTTTCCATCATGTTGCGCCGTTTTGTCGGGTTCGTGAATTCGTCGCTGATCAAAACGCCGTCTTCGTCGTGTTCGTCGCTGGCTGCGGTGTGGGCGTAACCGGGAACACCCGGAACGGCGCGTGGCGAGATGCCGCTTGCGGTGATCTTGTAGCGCTTGTAGACTCCGTCACCACTCGATCCAGACGTCGATTGGGCGGAAGTAATCAGTTCGCCACGATCAACAACAGGAGCGAAGTCCAGGTCCTTCGGATCCACGCTGAGCCTGCCTTCCGACAACAACAGGTCGCAAAGCACGATGCCAGGGCACTGAAACCGGTCCGCGATATTGAAAATTTCGGGGATGACCTTGAAACAATCTCCAATATCGAGCGGGGCGGCGATCACACGGGGATAGTCTCCGAAGGCAGCGCCCAAAATCTGCCAAAGATCGCCCTGCTCGGTCTTGGTTGGAACACCCGTGGACGGACCCGCACGTTGGCAGTCGATGACCACCACCGGAGTTTCCATCATCGCCGAGAGGCCGAGACCTTCGGTCATCAGAGCGAAGCCGCCGCCCGAGGTGGCGCACATCGAGCGAACACCGGCGTGGGCAGCACCGATCGCCATATTTACCACGCCAATCTCGTCCTCTACTTGCCGGACCATGATGCCGGCTTTGCGTGCGTGCGCCGCCATCCAATGCAGAACACCGGTCGAAGGACTCATCGGGTAAGCGCAGTAGAATTTCACGCCGGCGGCAGCCCCGCCCATAGCCATGGCGATGTTGCCACTGAGCACCGCGTAGCGGTTATTGGTCATAGGAAGCGGCCAAGGGAAGGGCTCAAAGTGAGCGGTCGCGTAATCATAGCCAGCGCGCGCGATGCCGACGTTTTCTGACACTACAGCGTCGCCCTTCTTCTTGAATTGCTCGGTGAGAACTTCCTCCAGCGACTGAAAGCCGATGCCCATCATGCTCAGACCCGCGCCCACCGCGAGCGTGTTCTGAGCTACCTTGTTGCGGGTGATATCGGCCAACTTCGAAACTGGAAGCGGACAGAGCACCGCGCCCTTCGCGGGGACACCCGGCGTGATCGTGTCCGCGTTATAGATACAGGCTGCCCCGTTGGTGAGCAGGCCGAGGTGGCGATTCATCGCGTCCTGATTGAGGGGAATCAGTAAGTCAACGCGGTCACCCATGTTGCTAACTCTCTCCGGGCCGGTTCGAATCGTGAGAAAGGTGTGGCCGCCTCGAATGATCGATTGATAGGCGTTGTAGGCATTCAGGTGCAGGCCGCGACGGCTGAAGATCTTTGCGAAGATGTCGCCCGGGGTCGCGACTCCCTGGCCGGCAGCGCCTCCGATACCGATGGTGAAGGTCTGCTTCATAGCAAACTCCTAGCCGGGATATCTTCCGGCAATATAGTCTTCCAACTTCTGAATGACTTGTTCCTGACCAGAGATAATCCACTTCACCAGATCGCCAATTGATATCACCCCAACCACAGCACCATCCTCCACCACGGGAAGATGTCGAAAATGGTGCTCGGTCATGATTGCCATACACTCATCGACGGTGTGTTGCCGGGTCACGGAGATGACCGGACTGGTCATGATCTGGCGGACGAGGGTGTCTTTCGATGAGCGACCCTTGAGGACCACTTTGCGCGCGTAGTCACGTTCCGACAAGATGCCGACAAGTTTATCGTTGGAGATAACCAGCAGAGCCCCCACGCCCTCCTCGGCCATCTTCTCAATAGCCTCATAAACGGAGTGATCGGGTGTCACAGACAGGACTCTTTCCTGATGTTTGCTCTTCAACACCAATTCAATCGTGTCGGAAAATTTCATCAATTTCCCTCCGCTAAGCGGTGACATGCCTGTGCGCCAACCTTACGGTCGATTCTTGTTGACGTAGCACGACACAAACGGGGCGGTGCCAAATGGATCCCGGAAGGTATTGTGTTGGCGAGAATGGATACGACGTGGCATTTCTGACCGAGCGACACGTTTCCTCCTCGTTGCTCGCCGGGAACATCAATGCGGAGAGCTGGGTGCTCTCGTCAATCCCCGAAGTCACCGAACAGGTTAGCTACAATAAGGCCGTGTAGTCGGTCGCTTTCTAAAAAGGCAGGAGAATCGTACACCCTCGGAGGTGCCTGAGGCCAGAGCCACAGCGAACTAGAATAACAATCATTTTTGACGCCCGCTCAGCTCATCGAGCTTGCGCTTTAACTGTTCAAGCTTCTGCCCCGCTTCGCCGAGCTTTCCCTCCGCCGTTAGCCGCTGGTAGTCGGCAAGGTCCTTGGCCGCTCCCCTGACGAGCGCGTCCAGATCCTCCGCAGGCTTAGTCGCAGCCTCGGACGCCGCTGCGCTTCGCTCTGGTTCGACCTGCGGGGTCGCGGCGCTTAGCGACGAGGCCTGTCCGCCAAAGAGGGCGTTCATCGCCGACTCGAAGTTCGGTCCGTATACGAGCCGGTCCTGCAGCGCGAGCACCACCAGCCGCAACTCTGGCATTGGGCTGCGCTGAGCTTGCAGGTAAATCGGCTCCGCATACAACAGTGCGCGCCCACACGGGATCACCAGCAGAGTTCCACGCCGCACATGAGAGCCCTGTTGATTCCATAGCGTCAATTGTCCCGAGAGCTGCGCGTTCTGATCGATGCGGGCTTCAATTTGCAGCGGTCCGTCGACGAGCTTCGTCTTTGGGAAGTCGTAAACGACCGACGTCCCGTATTGCGCGCCGTCGCTGCGCCCGGCGATCCAGCCAATCAGATTGTTCCGGTTGGCCGGCGTGAAGGGTAGAATCTCCACGAACTCAACGGCGGTTTCCCCGGGCAGCTTCATCAGCACGAAGTTTGGTTCCATCGCCAGCGTCTTCTGCTCGCCGGACTCGCTCATGCCGACTTCGGATGCGACCGTCCATAAATCCTCACGGTTATAGAACACTGCCGGATCCGTCATGTGATAAAGGCCGTACACGGACGCCTGCACTTTGAGCAACAACTCGGGATAACGCACGTGTCTGCGCAGCGCCGCGGGCATCTCCGACGCATCTTTGAATAGAGACGGGAACATCTGTCGATACGCCGCAATGATTGGGTCCTGCGCGTCAAATACGTAGAACGTCGTGGTCCCATCGTAGGCGTCGATGACGACCTTGACGCTGTTCCGCATGTAGTTAATCTGACTGTCGTTGAGAGGATAGTGAGTCGAGTATGGATAGGTGTCTGACGTGGTAAACCCATCCATGATCCACGACAACCGGCCATCGTCCCCGACCACGATATAGGGATCTAAATCGTAAGTGAGCAGAGGCGCCAGCGCCGTCACACGCTCGCGCACATTGCGACGCATCAGCAGCCGGCTCTGCGAGTTGATGTCGTCGCTGAAAGGTACCTTCGCGAGATCACCTTCCTCGAATGCGATGAGAATGCGGCGCAGGAATCCGCCGAGCAGGATGCCGCCGTTGCCTTCGTAGGACGTCAGATTGTTGGTCTGGCCCTGCGGGTAGTTGAATTCCTGTTGGCGGGTCTTCACGTACACATCGGTGTTGGTCAACTCGCCGAAATAGATTTCCGGGCGAGTTACAGCGATGCTCTTCACCGTGCTCTGGATGGGCATATTACTGAGAATCAGCGTTGGCAGCCCTTCCGAGGTGAATCCATTTACGGGGTTCATGGTGATACCGTAGCCATGGGTGTAGATGAGCTTCTCGTTGATCCAGTTGCGGCTGCTCTCGGGGAGTTTGTCGACACTCAGCTCACGGGTGGCGAGCATCACCTGACGCGTGGTGCCATTGATCTCATATCGATCGATGTCAATGTCTGGGAAATCGTAGTAGGTACGGATTTCCTGAATCTGACGGAGCGTGTCCTGGAGTGCACGCCAGTCCCACAGGCGGATGTTCTGCAACGTCGCCTGATTGTTCGCCGGGTCGGTCGCGTCGACGGTCGTCTCCGCAGGGAATTCGCGCTGCGAGACGCGGTTCAGCCCATAGGCCTGCCGGGTCAAATCGATGTTGTAGGCAATGTAGGGCCGCTCGCGAACCAACTCGTTCGGCTTCACGATAAAGTTGCCGACATACCAGGCACATATCTGGAGCGTGAAATAACAGATCAGGACCGGAGCGAGAGCAGCCACCAGCCAGCGCACCCGGGGCGCTGACACCACGTTGATGAATGCAAAAGCAGCGCCAAGAATGAGTGCCACACAAACCACCAGCAGGCCGGTCAAGATGAGATGCGCACCGGTATAGGTAACACCGCCAAAGATCGTATGATCCTCGAACAAAGACTCGAACCGGCTGATATACACGCGCATCGCGAGAACCAGCAATAAGAACGCAAACGCAACCGAGAATCCACGCCAGGGCAATGGGATCTCGCCGCCTCGACGGCCCGCGAGCAGCCGCGTGCTGCCGGTAATGATGATGAAGAACACCGCGACTACACAAGCGATCACTGCTACCGACATCAGCCAGTCCGTAATGAACTGCCAGGCGGGAAGAGTGAAAAGATAGAAGTGCAGCGGCTTGCCGAAGATGGGATCCACAACGCCGCCAGTGTTGCGCGGCGCGTACCAATAGAGCGCAAACCTTGGCCACTCTGCCATCATGCTGGCGCCGGTTGCCGCAGCGATGACAAGCGAGATCACGAGCACGATTAGACGCAGGATGCGATCGACCGGCAACCTCAATGGCCGGCCGCTGATGAAGATGATGCCACCACTCAACAACTCAGGCTGGTAGGTCCGCCTCAGCGCCAGGAACCAGCCGTACAGAATGAGAAATGTGCCCGCGAAAAATGCCGCGAACACCGCCCACTGAAGGCTGAGCGTCTTCCGGAACACGTCTCCGTAACCGAGCGACCCGAACCAGAGGGCGTCGACGTAATACGATAGCGCCGTGCGGCTACCAAAAATAATGATGGCAGCGAGGGCAAGAACGACAAAAAACCGGCGGCGGCGAGGAGGCCGTGTTCGCCAGTCGATGGACTCCGGCATTACTCTATCTCGCTTTTTGTCAGTGCTTCTGTCTGGAAGTGCAAGCAGACGGTATTGTACTGTGTCGGGAACTGACGCAAATATTGATCTGGCTTTGCGCTGGCGCGTTCAAGGGCCCCTCAAGGCCGCGGGGTATCGCCCAGTCTCGACCAAAGCGCGGCCACTGGACTCCAGGCTCACAGCGTTTACCAGTTCAAAACGACACTCTGCCCCGCCGTGACTGTAGCTGGCCGGCTGTTGTTGCCAAGTCTGACCGAATATTTTCCCGCCGGCACGGAAACCGGCTGGTTCACTTGTTTAGACACAAGCTGCGTGCCAGAAGCGTCCAGCACGGCGTAGTAATCCGAGCCTGCGGTTCTCACCGTGAGGGATCCTGACTGATACTCGCCGCTGTGGCCAGCATCCACCTGAACTGCCATGGCGATGTTGTTGAGCTTGGCGCGGTAGGCCCCGGGCATGAGTGAAAGCGCGCGCCCCAGATGCGCGGAGGCCAATTGAGTACCTGCCGAATCAATAATGGCGTAGTACTCGTCGGTGGAACCCTGGAGCACCACAGCACCTGTCTTGACCTCGGTAGTAACACCAGAAACCATGGTCACCGGCGTGGTCGTGTTGTTCACCTTGACGTTGTACGTGCCGGGAACGAAGGCGAGCGGCTTCTCCAGGTGTGCGGAGGCGAGCTGTGCCCCCGCGTTGTTCATGACGGCGTAGTATTCGTCGGTCGAGCCGTGCACCACGAGGATGCCGGCCGGCACATTCGTGGATTCGCCGGTGCGTACCTCTGCCTTGGTGTCGCTGTTGTTGATGCGGACAAGATAGCTGCCGGCAAACACGCCCAGCGCTTGCCCCACGTGGCTCGATGCCAACTGCCGCGTCGCGCCGTCCAGAACTGCATAGTATTCATCGGTGCCGACATCCACATTAAGCGTCCCAGGCTTCAGTTCGAGCAGCGCGCCCGGCTGTAAGTTCGCTCCAACATCGCTGTTATTCAGGCGAACCGTATAACTTCCAGGGAACAGCGACAGGGCGGAGGCCACATGCGCCGAAGCCAACTGCCGGGTTGCTGAGTCAAGCACCGCATAATACTCATCGGTCTTTCCATTGACCAGGACTGCGCCTGTTTTGCACTTGGTCAACATCTTCGATTGGACTGCGGTTGAATGCGCAGAGCCGTTCAGCACCACCTGATAGTCTCCGGGCGGTACGGGTGTGATCGCATTCACGTGCTCGCTTGCGGTCTGTTTGCCGGTCGTGTCGCGCACCGCAAAATAGGCGTCGGTGGAAGCCAGCACCTGGATGCCGCCTTGACCGGACGGAACCTGCGCGCCTGCGGGCAGCGGTTCATAGCTGCAAACTCCGTCGGGAGGCAAGGCTTTGTGGCAGGTCACCAGGAGAATAGCGGCCAGGGCGGCCGTCCCCATTTTCAAGTAAGTACGTGCGGATCTCTTAACCAACATAGACTGTCGCCTCCTTATCGCTTGGGGCTACAGTTTTTGCCCCTGGAGTGCCTTCGGTCTTTTGGGCCTTTGGTGGGTGATGCTTTCGCGTTCCAATAGCTGGTTCAGGAAGTGTTGCACCAAAGCTTCGGGGCGGCAGTACTTTGACGGTAGCCTCGCGATGGAATCGCCCAAGCCGCGCCTAGCGGCAATTGAATTTCACATGGGCCCAGTTTCATGCCAGTGTTAAGGGCCGTTCGTGCGCATCATTATAGTCCGCGGGCAATGGCCCTGCGGCCGATCTGACAACTCTGGACCTCCCGAGCGGGCGTTGTTTTTCGAGCTCCTGATGCATCTCGAGGAGAGATCAGCGTAAAGTAGAGTCTATGCGTAAGCGGGTGATTCGAGTTCCGGAGATTGCTCCAGCTTCAGAACAGGACTGGCTGGACGTGAACAAGTCTGCTTCGGTCGAGGTCTCATCGGAAGATGAGAATCATCCGATTGAATTTGCGCTTCTAGGGGACGAGATGCGCGGCTGGCGCGCAGCCGAACCCGGAAGTCAGACGATACGGCTGATTTTCGACAGGCCGCAAAGGCTTAGACGTATTTGGCTGGCCTTTGAGGATAGCGAGACCCCCCGCACGCAGGAGTTCGTTTTGAGATGGTCTTCGCAGGTTGGACAACCTTTCCGGGAAATCGTGCGCCAGCAGTGGAATTTCAGCTCACCCGGAGCAGTCCGCGAGATCGAGGACTATGCTGTGAAACTGGCCGATGTCGGAGTGCTCGAATTGATCATTGTGCCCGACAAGAGCGGCGGTGAAGCGCGTGCGTCGCTCGTCAAGATGCGTTTGAGCTGATAAAACCACAGCACGTTCTGACAAACAGCGCGATTACATCAGCAAAACGGAGACGTGACCATGTCGGGCGCGACGCAAGGTGTGAAATTCAAGCCCTTTTTCGCAGTCGAATCGGAAGATCAAATGCCCTCGGGCAGTGTCGATTCCCCGCCCTACCAGTACGCGCCACCAAAGCCGAGCCAAATTCATCAAGGATTAGGGTGATGATGTTTTTTCAAGTCATCGATCTTGATCTCATAGGTTTTCGTTTCTTTTCTCGGCGGACTGACTGATGACGTCCCGAATGGCCGGCTGCTTCGCAGCCGCGTCGTCGTGCGGTGTACCAGAATCCGAGCAAGTAGAACATCCTGCTGCCGAAGAAGCCGTGACTTGAGTGCGGCGCGAGCGATTACACGAACATCTAATCTTTTCTTTCTGTTCGGTTATTCTCAATAACAGGAGTGCCAGCTGTGCCGAAACGAGCCGAGGGAGAACCGCAATACATTCCTTGTTCTACCTACCGCCTGCAGCTGAACAGTCATTTCACCTTCGCCCAGGCAGCGGCTTTGCTGGACTATCTGCAAGACTTGGGGATTACCGATTGTTATACCTCTCCTTTTGTGATGGCGCGTCCCGGCAGCCTGCACGGCTATGACGTGACCGACCCCACGAGATTCAATCCGGAAATCGGCACGGAGGAGGAGTTCCGGCATTTCGGAGAGCAATTGAAACAGCGAGGTATGGGCCTGATTGTGGACGTCGTCCCGAACCATATGTGTGTCACGCATCCCTCCAACATATGGTGGTGGGACGTGCTCGAGAACGGACCGGGCTCCCAGTTCTCGCGATATTTCGACATCGACTGGAATCCTCCCAAGGCCGAACTTACCAATAAAGTGCTGCTGCCGTTTCTCCCGGACCAGTTCGGCCTGGCCTTGGAGAACCAGCAGATCAGGTTGATCTACCGTGGCGGTTCTTTCTTCGTGGATTGCCAGGGTACCCTTTTTCCAGTTGCTCCTCGTTCCTGGCCTCTGATTCTGGGTCGGGTGCTGGAGCAGATGCGGCAGAGGACTGGGGAGTCTCGTGATCACGTGATGGAACTGGAAAGTATTCTCACCGCGATCTCCTATCTGCCACCGCTAGACGAAACGGATCCCAGTAGGATTCGGGAGCGCCAACGGGAAAGTGACATCATCAAGGGGCGACTGACAAAGCTGATGGAAAGCAGTGACGTAGCCCGTATCGGCCTGAGCACGTCGCTTGACGACATCAACGGACGCAAGGGCGATCCGCGCAGCTTTGATGCACTCGAGCGCATTCTCGCTGATCAGGCGTATCGCTTAAGTTTCTGGCGTGTTGCTGCTGACGAGATCAACTACCGCCGCTTCTTCGATATCAACGATCTGGCAGCAATCAGAGTGGAGGATCCCGAAGTATTTGAGACCGTGCACGCGTTGGTGTTCGATCTGGTGCGCAAAGGTTATGTATCTGGAATGCGGATTGATCATCCGGATGGCCTGCTCGATCCGCAGAAATACTTTGAAGAGCTCCAGGAGCAAGTTCCGATCTCTGGCAAATCAGAGGCGAGCCCGGACAAAGCGGCTGCGCGGCGGCGGTTTTTCCTCATGGCAGAGAAGATTCTGGTGGGAGATGAGGAACTGCGTCCTTTCTGGACCATTGAAGGAACTACCGGATATGGCTTTCTGAATTTTCTCAACGGACTTTTTGTCGATGCCTCCCGGAAGCGCGCTTTGCTTCGGCTCTATCGCCAATTTAGCGGCTGGTCCCAGTCCTACGCCGATTTGGTTTACGAAAGCAAGCTATTGATTTTGCAGGTGTCCTTGTCGAGCGAACTGGAGGTGTTGTCCCGCCGACTGGACCGGATCTCCGAGCAGCACCGGTGGTCGCGAGACTTTACGTTTCACAGTTTGCGTGCTGCTTTAGGGGAAGTAATTGCTTGTTTCCCGGTATATCGTTCGTACATCCGGGACGGCGAATCGCATCCCGATGACGAAGATGAGCGGCACATTCGTTATGCCGTTCGGTCTGCCAAGCGGCGCAATCCGGCCGTCAGCGAGTCGGTGTTCAACTTCATCGAGAATGTTCTCCTGCTAAAGGATCCGGAAGGGATCGGTGAGGCCGATCGATCCGAGCGCCGGCTTTTCGTAATGCGCTTTCAGCAGCTCACTGGGCCAGTCATGGCGAAAGGTCTGGAAGACAGCGCGTTCTATCGCTACTGCCCTTTGCTATCCCTGAACGAAGTGGGCGGTGCTCCCGACAAGTTTGGCGTTTCAGCCTCCTTCTTCCACGCAAAGAGCCTTATCCGCCAGACATCTTGGCGTAATTCCCTTCTAGCTACTTCGACGCACGACAACAAGCGAAGCGAGGACGTTCGCGCCCGGATCAATGTGCTATCTGAGATTCCAACCGACTGGTATCGGGCGATCCGTTCCTGGCAACTGCTCAATCGGGACAAGAAAGTTTTGGTTGCCGGAGATGAAGTGCCTAGCGCCAATGACGAATATTTCCTGTATCAGACGTTGGTTGGAACCTGGCCTTTAGGTGGCATGAATGAGAAAGAATACGCCGAGTTCGTGAACCGAATTGGCACCTACATGGAAAAGGCCCTCCGGGAAGCCAAGGTTCATACCAGCTGGATCAGCCCAAACATTGAATATGAAAGCGCCTTTCAGAGTTTCCTCACTGCGATCCTGGATCGCTCGCAAGGAAACAACTTCCTGACTTCGCTCCAACTGTTTCAGGCAAAGATCGCGAGAGCTGGGATATTCAATTCACTCTCTCAGACTTTATTGAAAATCACTTCGCCGGGTGTCCCGGATTTCTACCAGGGAACCGAAGTATGGAACTTCAGCCTTGCCGATCCAGATAATCGCCGTCCCGTGAACTACGACCTGCTGTGGAGCCTGCTCAAGCAGCTTCGGGAGGCCGAGGATCAAAAAGTGGAAAATCTGGTTGACCGGCTGATTCGGGACCCGGTCGACGGAGCTATCAAGCTCTATGTGACGCGATCGGCATTGCGGTTTCGACGGGCAAATCGAGAACTGTTCGCGAAGGGTAGTTATACCGGACTGCGTGTGGCGGGCAAGAAACAGAGGCATGTTATTGCCTTTTCCCGGTCGTATCGTCAGAGAGAGTTGGTCATCGCAGCCGGCCGTTTCTTTGCCCTGCTGGGGGCAGACAGAAGTTTACCGGTAGGCGAAGAGACGTGGAACGACACAGCGGTTGTCCTACGGAGACAAATTGCCGCCACCAATTATCGCGATTTGTTTACGGGCCGCGTCGTAGCCACGGAAAAGCGGAATGGGAACCTGGTCCTGCCCCTTGCGGAAGTGTTTTCTCATCTTCCAATCGCGCTGCTCACAAGTGGAGATGTCCAATGAGGTTCCGGAAGACACCACGGACTCCGATGACTTTATCGTGGGGACCGCGATTGTTCCGCGCCGTCAAGAGCATCGCGAAATTGTAAGTCTTAATTCTCTCGGTCTATTGGATGGATTCAGGTGAGCTCGGTTTGAACAAGCAGGATCGGACCTGACAGCATCTTCAGCTAGAGAGGTGATAGTTCATCCTCCTTCTCTTCCTTTTTCCCAGTAACGATTTTTTTCTCCAGGAACTCGCGCGCCACGTCCTTGCCTCCGATACCGAACGCAATCGCCAGGCTGAGCATTACCGCTCCAAACACAGTTCCGAACGTGATCAGCATCGTTTCTTTTGCAACTCCCAAAACTTCGAACACCATTGATAACGCAAAGATACTGATGATGATCCGGATTGAAATACTCAACAGTCGCGACGACCGAAAGTTAACATTGACTGCTGCCAGCAGTGCGGCGCGGGAGAAGAAGCTGGCCGCTAACAATCCGAAGAAGAGAATGACCAGAGCCACAAAGAGCCGAGGCAGGAAGAGAAAGAACTCGGAGATGTACTCCTGCAAACCCACGATCCCGAGTACGCTCACGCCCAGGAGAATGAAACCGACCCAGGCGACCCAAAAGACAAAACGGCTCAACAGTTCCGTGGAAGACGGCAATGCCGCCTGGTTCAAGAGCTGGGTGGCACCCGCGTTTTCAGAGAGTTTGGAAAACTTTGTCAGGCGCAGAATGCTGTGTACCAGCACCTTCAACAGGTAAGCGATCATCCAGCCGACGAAAGCAATGATTAGCATCACAATCAGACGGGGCAAGTAGTGTGCAAAGCCTCTGAGCAAGTCCTGAAAGGCCTGGGTCAGTTCGGTAATGATGATTTCCCGCATTGAGGTCTCACTTTCTATCAGCCCAGACTTCGAGCAAGTATGGCTTCAGTAGTTCGAAGTCGGCGCATAGAGATTCCGAATTTCTTTCGATGTCTTCCCCGGAACCATCTCGATTCTCAAGCAAAAAGGTCAAAGTTCTTCCACGGTAAAGCGGAACCAGAGCCTGGACAATGTGGTCACGACTGATCACGGATTTGTGATATGAAGCCGCGAACTCAAACACGGTCTTAGCCCACAGGTCCGCCGGGTAATTGAATTCGCTCACCTCGAGAGTCGCGATTCTTTGCAGTTCGGAAAGGGTCGACTCAGAGAGTATTGACCTGAAAACAGGTTCTAATTGGGCAACGCCGGTGGCAAACATCTCCCGAAGCCGCTTCCGGTTTACGCGGGCAGGCTCCATCACGACTTCTGATTGGGCGCCTAAAGTGGGCACGGGTTGAGAGCCTGAGATCGTACTCCAGAGGGGAAAATCGCTATCCAGGGACGAGAACAGCGCTCCCACCGTGCGGCGCATGGCCGCAACGAGATCGCCGGCGCTTCGATCCCGTGCCTTCGGTCCCAGGAAAGACTGGCATACGCGGTAGGTTCCTGTGAGGGCCGCAATGGTGAGGTGGATTTCAGCACCGAGCCTGCTGCTTTCGTCGTTCCAGCTTTCTTTGTTCAGGAAATCCGATGCCAAACGGCCGGAGATAGCAAATTCCGAGGCGTAGGGCTCACGGACTCTATAGCCATAGATAGCGCGTGTCATCGGGTAAAGCAGATTTTGGATGAGGGCACCTTCGAACTTCTGCCTACGATAAATGGGGGAAACCAGATCGAAGTTGTCGTTGTAGACAGGACGGACAAGCCGCTGGAGCCAATCCGGTTCGATGGTTGTTGAATCGGGTGAAAATACCACACACGCCTTGGCGTGCAGCAAGTCAGCAGCCGCCAGGATCGTGCGCAACGCAGTCCCAGGTTCCGGACTGGTCGCATAGCGCGTGCTGATGGAATGCAAGGTACGTAACGCATAAACTTTGGACACGCTCCACACGTCATCGATCGAGGCACCCACTATCAGTTCTGGAGTCTTATCTTGCGATCCGCCGTCGGCATTAACGATTACAACTCGTTCGCGGGGAAAGCACTGGAGAATTCCTGTCTGAATGGCTCGGATGACGGGCTCAATCGTATCGGCGTTGTTATGGGTTCGCAGACCCACCAGGATGTCTACTTCACCCACATTGATGAGCTGGCGGAGAAAATCATCCGTCAAGAGCATCTCTTCCGCCAATTCAACCTCCCAGAAAAGTTTCGGAGCCGTGAGTTAGTGTCTGCATGTCCGGCAGAAGTCTTACATCCCCGGTGTCAATCAGATCCGCCGCAGCCTGAACCAGTAAAACTGGTAGGGGCCCATAGTTAGAAGGTAAGGCAGATCACCGATGCGGGGAAAAACATTTCTCCCGAACATCTCAATCAGAATATTTCCTTTATAGCGTCGCAAATCCAGTTCGACCGCCTGTGCGGCGCTGGAGAGATTGTTCACGACCAAAACCGTGTCCTTGCCCAATTGCCGGACATACGCAAGTACCCTGTGATTTGCCGGGTACAGAAACTCGATCGAGCCCGAGCCAAATACAGGACTGGAACGTCGGATCTGAATGATGTGCTTCATCCAAGAGAGGAGTGAGTGTTCACTGCGCTTTTGGGATAACACGTTCACCGCCTGATAGCCATAAACGGGATTGAGAATCGGTGGCGAGTATAGACTTTCCGGATCAGCCGTCGAAAAACCTCCATTCCAACCGCCGCTCCATTGCATCGGAGTCCGTACGCCGTGACGATCTCCCAGATAGACGTTGTCCCCCATGCCAATCTCGTCACCGTAGTAGATGATCGGAGTGCCGGGGAGCGACATCAGCATGCCATTCATCAATTCGATTCGCCGTCGATCATTGTCGAGCAGGGGAGCGAGGCGTCGCCTGATGCCCAGATTCAGCCGCATCGCCTTGTCCCTGGCATACAGGTCGTACATGTAATCGCGTTCGATGTCGGTAACCATTTCCAGCGTCAATTCGTCATGGTTTCGCAGAAAGAGGCACCACTGACAGGAGGCGGGGATCTCGGGCGTCTGTTGCAGAATCTCTGTGATCGGCTTGCGATCTTCCAGCCGTAAGCCCATGAACATCCTGGGCATCAAGGGAAAGTGAAAGGCCATATGGAATTCGTCCGCATTACCAAAATACGGACGAAGATCAGCCGGCCATTGGTTGGCCTCCGCGAGCAGCATTGCGCCCGGGAATTGATCATCGACTTTCTTGCGTAGCTCCCGGATTACCTCGTGGGTCTCCGGCAAGTTCTCGCAAGACGTCCCCTCGCGCTCGATCAAGTACGGCACAGCGTCCAACCGGAAACCATCGACTCCGAGTTCGAGCCAGAACTTCATGACATTCCACATCTCTTCGCGCACCGCTGGATTGTCATAATTCAGATCCGGCTGATGACTGAAGAAGCGATGCCAGTAATAGGACTTGGAAATTGGGTCCCAAGCCCAATTCGACATCTCAGTGTCGAGGAAGATGATTCTGGTTCCGCGATAGCCCGTGTCGGTATCGCTCCACACATACCAGTCACGTTTTGGATTGTCCCTAGAGGCCCGAGATTCCAGGAACCAGGGGTGTTGATCGGAGGTGTGGTTGGCCACCATCTCGATAATCACGCGGATGCCACGGTCATGAGCACCCAACAGGAACGCCTTGAAATCTTCCAGCGTGCCGTAGCTGGGATGAACCGATCTGTAATCTGAAATGTCGTAACCGTCATCCCGCAAAGGGGAAGGACAAAACGGCATTACCCAGATCGCACTCACGCCAAGTTCTTGCACGTAGTCGAGCCTCTGCGCGAGACCCTGAAAATCACCAATACCGTCGCCATTGCTGTCCGAGAAAGAGCGCACATGGACTTGATAGATGATCGCGTCTTTGTACCAACCAGCTTGGCCCTTCAATAACAACTGTGTTCCCTCCTTAACGATGGCCCACGCGTTTCGGCGTCAACAGAATAGCAGTGTTGATGCGGTCGACTCCCACGGCAGCCAGTACTTTCGTGGCTTGGTTTCGGGTGCCATCTCAGACTTTTTGTGCCGCAATGAGCCTTAGTCTTAATTGACGATTAAGCCCTGTGGACGGAACGTGAGTTCAGCCACACGACAGTTGCGTAAGGAAGGATCGCGTTTTCGAGTCATGCCCTAGGAAGATTCAGCGGTCATAGGCTTCATTCAGTTCTCGTAAACGCTTAGCCAACTCAGGACTCAGTGCACCGGGTCGGAAGCGCCAACGCCAGTTGCCGCGTGAGGTGCCGGGCAGATTCATGCGGGCTTCGGTCCCCAAGCCCAAAACATCCTGCAATGGGATGATTGCTGTATTAGCAACAGATGCGAGCACAGTGCGGATCATCGTCCAGTTGATCGGCTCATCCGCGCAACCGAGGTATGTTCTAGCGAAAGCGTGCTCTTTCACAACATCTTCAGGCGTGCGGACGCTATCAATCGTTCCCTCGCTATTCCACCAACCCACCGTCGTGTCGTTGTCATGTGTTCCGGTGTACGCCACAAGATTTTGAACATAATTGTGGGGACGGAAGCTGGGACCTTGCGGGTCATTGCCGAAAGCAAATTGCAGGATGGCCATTCCTGGGAATCCAAACTGGTGGCGGATCTGCTCCACCTCTGCTGTGATGACACCCAGATTCTCGGCAATGATGGGCAGCTCACCGAGCTCCTGTTGCAGCCTAGAGAACAACTCGGCTCCCGGACCCTTGATCCAGCGCCCGTTCATTGCGGTGCGTTCCGAGGCGGGCACCTCCCAGTAGGCCTCGAAACCACGAAAATGGTCGATGCGAACGATGTCGTACAGCCGGAGGACAGCTCGGAAACGCTCGATCCACCAGCTGTAGCCGCTGCTCTTGATCAGACTCCAGTTGTAGATGGGGTTGCCCCACAACTGTCCGGTAGCGCTGAAGTAATCCGGCGGCACACCTGCTACTTTTATGGGGTTCCCCTCTGGTTCGAGGAAAAACAACTCGCGATTCGCCCAGACATCAGCGCTATCGTGAGCAACATAAATAGGCAGATCCCCGATGATGCGGATGCCGTGTCCATGCGCGTAGGAACGCAATGCTTGCCACTGCTGGTAGAACGCAAATTGCCAGTACTTGACTACATCGATTTCCGCCGCGAATCGTTCTGACCAGTCGTGAGTTGCACCAGGCTTGCGGGCCGCAATGTCGGCCGGCCACTCAGTCCAAGGGGCGCCGTCATGCGCGTTCTTGGAAGCCATGAAAAGGGCAAAGTCATCCAACCAGGTTGCGTTCGCGCGGCAGAAACGGTCAAACTCGAGGCGTTCGTTCCCCACCGATCCTTTCAGGAAAATATGCGCAGCCTTGGTCAGGATGGGCACCTTGTAACGAAGGACGGCTCCATAGTCGACTTTATCGTTGGCAAAAGCAGGAGGGGGTTGCAAGTCCTCTCGGGAGAGAACTCCTTGTTCGACCAGCGTTTCAAGGCTGATCAGCAAGGGATTGCCGGCGCTTGCTGAAAAGCACTGAAAGGGCGAGTCGCCATAGCCGGTGGGGTTCAGGGGCAGCACTTGCCAAAGTTCGTTTCCTGACCGTTCCAAGAAGTCGATGAAGCGGTAGGCTTCGGCTCCGAAATCGCCGATCCCGGCGGGACCGGGCAGAGAGGTTGGGTGAAGTAGGATGCCACTGCGTCGTGGAAATTTCATGAGCCGGTGCAATCGCCGCAGCACATATTCTAGCTGCTCTCCAGGATCAGTTTGTTAAATGGCGAAAGGTAGCGGTACTCACGAGTCCTCCTTAACTTCCACACCCCATGCTTGCAGAAGACTCGATGGCACGTATTTCTGATCCTTATTCTTTTGCACCCAGGCTTTGAGTTGAATCGAACCCTCATACTCCGCAGGGGACAGGCGCAACTTCTTGACGACCTCTTCGAATGAACTCTCGCCAGTGTACGGAATGACGCTCAGCTCAGGCTTACCCCAATTCGGATTGCCGCGTTTCTTTGCCACACCATCCCCTTGCATTCTTCAAAAATGTCCTACTCAGATGCTTTATGGGCGTGAATAGCGTAACACGCGTGAGTGGTCCCCCGTGTCATGCAGGTCTCAACAGGATAATTCGCGCGCCAGATGAAGCGTCCCGAGAAGAGTTGCGAGGCGGTGTTCCCAACGGTCGTGAATCGGCCGAGGTTCTGCAGCTATTCGATGATTCTACGGGCGTCGCTCAGGCAGTAGGTTCGCGTCAAGGCACTTCGGACAGGAGCGCGATTTGGGCTTCATAGACACGCGGGTAAGACCCCGGTTGCCGCAATTCAAATGGTATTCTGCTGTGGCTCCAAACGCGAAATGTCCTGGAGAGAAGTTGATGGTCAATTTGACCCTTTCATCTTTACCTGCAGAATAAACGGGATTGCGGCTACCCTTTCCCGGTCCGCACCAGGAACCATCATCCTGTTGGATCCGGCTTGTGGTCTGCCAAGGATTGCTGTGAGGCGAGCCATGCCTCTGCCTCATTCGCGGCTCGGAAAGTACAGGTCACGCCAAAACAGACCTCTGCCATTACTTCAAACATCCTCATCATACCGATCAGAGCCTCACGACTAGCCAGGATCGCGCACGCACCGAAGCGAACCTGGCCTCGGATTTTCTTCATCTCATTAATTACGATCGAAACCTGGCGTGTCTCCGGTAACGAATCCACTTCACTCAAGTCCAAAAAAACGTCGAGCAGGTCCGGGCAGTTGGGATCTTTCTCCAAAGCCCGAAAATGATCGATCACCTCCTGCAGCGTAACCAATCCCACGCATTTCGTCCGGATGGTTCTGCTACTAGTATCGATTTTGTAAATTACGGGCACGACTCGAGGCTACCGGCCGCCGGTAAAGATCTTAGCTGATTGCCGATGTCATCAGCCCGGATTTTGCGCCCAGCTCTTCTAAAAAATCAGCTTCAGCGCCAATTGCATGATCCGGGGATCCCGCGCGCTGTTGATCTTGCCGAACAGGCTGCTGCCGAATCGGGTGCTCGCGAAGGTATTGAAGTTCGTGTGGTTCAGCACGTTGAAGGCTTCCGCCCGGAACTGCAGGCTGATCTTCCCCGAGGCGAACTGCTCGACGGAATTCACAGCGGGGTTTTCGCAGCATACCGGTGATTGATGGCGGACTGCGACTGAATTCCGCCACAAACCCATCGAGAACCAATCTCTTGAAATTGCTAGCACGTTCAGCGAGCAAGAACCGCTCGGGTACAAACTTCATGCAACTGAGTCATACGCCACTATCTCATCAGTCTTGAAGCCTGGACTGCCAACCAAGTCTTGTCGGAGTTGCTCCATCTGTGCCGATGCTTCCTCTATCTGCTCAGCATATTTTTGGCCCTGTAGGGGCAAGAATCCCCCGTAGTTCTGCAGCAGCAGGCGAGCGCTCTTCTCGATGGCAGAGGTTTTTAACCGCGCTTGGGTGGAAAGGGCGGACGTTAATTTGTCCAGCTGCGAATTGCGCACGGCTAACTCTTGTCTGCTCTGAGCGACTTCCTGTTCAAGCACTTGCCCGTGGTAGCGGATGAGTCCAAACACACATGCTGTCAGCAGGAGCAAACATGAATTGGCAAGGATGGTTTGTACCAAAACCTTATTTAAAATAGCATTCCTCTCCCTCTCGACTCTCGCGAAGCTGCTGGTCTCCGCGGCGGATATCGAAGACAGAAGCGCGCGAGCACGATCCATATACTCTTTACCTTCGTTTGAATCCACCAGCATGAATGCGCGATGTCGATATCCCTGTTGGCGCAAGGTAATAGAGCGCTCCATCTCAGCTTGCTTTGAGGTAGCCAGAGACTCGAGTTGAGACTCCAGGGACCGTTCGCCTTCAGCGTGATGACCTAACCTTACTCGGAGGCCTGCAAAATCGTTCGCGATCCTGCCCTTGGCGTCGTTGTAGGGCTGCAAGTACGACGCATCCCCGGTTAGCAGGTATCCGCGCTGACCTGTCTCCATATCGGTCAAGTCTTTCAGAACACCGGAGATGTCCGCCTGGACCATGGAACTTTCCAGTGTGAGCGCCGCGATTTTCTGCATCTGTTTTAAGTGATTAGCAGCAAGATACGTATTGAATGCAATGAAAGCGAGTAGGGCGGGGGCCCCGACCTGGAGCGCAGTTTTTCGAATCATCGTAATTGTGCCACCCTTCACGCGATGTTCAGAACACCTTCAGCCGTGATTCGCCTGGCTTTGCAAATCTGCTCCGCAAAGTTGATCACTGGGTCGTTGCTGTGGAGCGGTCCTTCCGCTGACATGACCGAACTGGCAGCAAGGGTGAAAAGCAGAGCATCTTCCTGCTTGTCAAAGTAAAGCACTACCTGATTTGCTGCCATCTACCCACCCCCGGTGATTGTTCTCAGGAATGATAGGCCGTTTCCCTACAAGAATGAGGTTATCTCTTTTGGTGCGACTTGTTCTCGTCTCACGGGTTGCTACAGCTTTTAATCGAGTGCGCTTCAACGTGTGCATGAGGAAATCTTGCATGATGAAATCTTTAGAGAGAGGATGTCCAGGTACAGTTGACCCTACCTGGGTAATGTTTGGCACGCGCTCAGGGCCGCCGGATACGCGGACGCACTCAAAGGCGTCGCGCTTACATTCGAGACGGAAGCCGTCAAAGACCCCAATCTTCTCCTCCTTGTTCTCTTGCAAACTGGGCGGGCCGGTGGCAGCGAACGCCGGAGTACTCAACGCGGGTCAGATCACTTCCTCACCAAGCGGTGTCGGTCTGACAGTGTATTTACATTCACGCGGTTCGCAGCCGTAATCCAGCACAATGTTGAAAGGATACTGATCGCCAAGCACGTCCTCAAGGCAGATCATGGCTGCTAGTTTCTCCTCCTTTTCGAACGGTGCCAGGTCGGGTAGAAATCCGATGGCCAACCCTCGCAGGGTACTCCCCGCTTTCAGCTCTATGGTTGGACGGAAGCGATGGTTAAGCACCTCTTCAAAGGAGAATAACAGCGAATATTCCTCACGATATTCATGGAAACAATACTGGCCGTGCCGGTCGCAACGAGTAAGCCAGGATATTTCCTTCTTCACCCAATCGCCCCAGAGATGAAGACGACACAAAGTAAAGGCACCCTGAGCGACGATGCGCAACGGCAATACGAGGGCGGCACCGCCGGCAATCGGAAACAAGTGAAATCCACAAGGCGAAGCTTCGCAGCCAACCCTAATGGGGTGCCGAACAGGCGGCAGATGCTCCAGATCTACGGGACAAGAAGCCGAGCGCAGCCGCCGCAGGATTGCCCATTGCTCGGGGCAGGGTGCTTGCGACCCTCTCATGGCTCGGCTCCAGCCTGATTGTGTACTTCATGTACGTCATGTACTTCGTGTACTTCATGTACGTCATGTACGTGTTTGCGAATGTGGTTGCCAGGATCGAGCGTCTGGTTCGCAAGCCCGGAGCACAGAGCGCAGTCCGGATGTGGTGTCATCATCGATAACGTGCCGTATGCCGAGGCCAGGTTGTGGATGCGTTGCCGGGTCTGGCTGCTCATTCGGAATGCGTACCCTCGGGCATTCCGTTCTGGACACAAGCCCAACTCAGCGCGCAAGATCCCACCAAGCGCTTTGGGAGAGAGTACTTGGTCATCGTGTCGGCCGAGAAAAATTCCATTTGCCAGTTCGGCAATCTCGAAAACGTGAATCTCGGGCCTTTTCTCGTGACAAGCCACCAGCAACGCCTCTAGAACGACAGCTGCCGGGCTCTGGGAGCTTTCCACCTTCGATTTTTCGTCACTGCGCCTGAGTGCTTCGATGATACGAGCTTGGGTCTCAGGACTGCCTTCAACCGCCGCACCTAGAGCTCGTGCCAGCATTCGAACATTCCAGTGAAGCCGAGGAGCGTCGAATTCCGAGTTTGCTACCTCACGATGGCGAGTCAGCCGATATCTCACGAGGTACGGCTGGAACTCGTCAGCCAGCTGCTCCATAGTGGCCTGGGTGATGCGGCGGTAGGCCGATCCCTCTGGATGCAGGTGAACGTTCAGGGCAGTCGCAGGAATCGGGTTCTGGGTACAGACAATGGTTGCGTAACGCAAATCGACAACGCGATGGTGCGCCAGTAGACTCACATTCGATCCCGTGATTGCCGCCAAAACGGGCATAAGGGCAGCTGGACGCGGATGGTTTAGGATCAGTGTAGGGGACAGCCCCTCAGGAAGCTTGGAGAGCTTGGCTATGGACGCTTGTGCGAGTGGGAGCGGTCGACGGCAGACGCTGGCTAGGATTTTGAGCAATGTCGTTTCTGTTCCCGGTCTTCCACACAAATTAAGACAGGGCGCGGTCGGCAAGCAATCAAACACCCAACTGCTCAGCACAAATGCTGCCACTAAGAGCGAGGAGTCCTCATCCAGCTGCGAGTGGTTGGCAATCATTGCCGTCAAGCGCGAAACTAGAAGTTCGATGTTACCGAAATCATCCGTTGCCTTCGGCAGCCGAAGGAGTCTCTCCAGTTCGGATCCCCGCGGAGTGGCCACATAAGTACGACCCTCGTGCTCTGCTAAAACACCGATGTGCTCGTGACCGTCACGCCAGAGTGTCAGCTGGCCACTGCTCAGTACATCGATCGCACTGCCGGTTGGAAAGAGCTCGCCGAGGGTGAACACAGCGTCATTCGATTTTTCTGAGATTCGGACCGCTGCAGGCATAGTCCTTCAGTTCTTTAATGCCGTCTGGTTCGGGCTTGAATTGCCTCAGGCGACACGTCGATCCATAAGCGATCGTGCGTGAAAGGAAATCGGAACTCGCGCAGGCCTTTCACGTGGTAGAGCCAAGTGCGCTACGTTAACTCGACCTTGCGTCCGATGTATATGAATTTTTCACAGCGCCGAAGTGAGGCGCTTCGAGATCGCCTCTTCTCTTGCTTTGCATCGCTGCTTGGCTAAAGAAATCGTTGAAGTCGAGCGTTAAGTCTGCTTTGCTGACCGCCAGGGTAATCGACGTGTCTTAGATCGCACCCACTGGTGGCGGGTTCTGCCATGCTTTACAGAAAGCACAAGAGTTGGACTGTTAAGGTCCGGCTCTTGGGATAGGTGTGGAATGTAGCGATCTGTCTAATCATCGTGACCACCACTCGAGCTGGCTACAAAGCACTCGGGTGATGTGGGCTGGCAAACGAACACCGACAGCCTTATCTCGAAGGGCACCTTCGACGTTCTGGGCGCCAAACTGTCGGCAGAGTTCCGCCACTTGTTTAGAGTAGCGTTTCGCTAGTTCGAAGTCCATGAACCCGAAAACGTCGAATTTTAGATATGCAACCGAGCTGCATAGCTCGAACTGTTCGTCGTCCGTTAGGGTCTTAGTGGGTTGAGATTGGTAAGTATTTTCCATAAATACTCCTTATTTTCTCAGGCGGATGTGGAGGGTCGCCACCCCCGGTCTGTCTTTGCGGCGAAATCTGGTCCGCTTAAACTGACCGTCTATAAGGGGGGAGATAGTCAATTTTCTGATCGGGTTATCCGTACGAACCGGTGCCGCCATTTGCTGGTTCTGCTCTTTCCTACCCGCGCCGGAGTGCAAATGCATTTGCCGGGCGAGCTCGATTGGCGCGTCCTCGCGCTTAGCGCCGGTTTGTGCCTGCTGACCACCGTGCTCTTGGGCGTCGTTCCCGCCATGCAGACGGGCAAAATCGATCTGACAGCTTCATGGAAATGGAGTCCGCCGGAGTCGTCGGTGGTCGCGGCCGCGCTTGGGCTCGCTCCGGCCTGGTTTCGGTGCAAGTCTCGCTCTGCTTTATTTTGCTTGTCGGCACAAGCCTGCTGATGCAAAGCCGGCTAAAGATTCGCACCTGTGCTCCGCAAAAACCTCGTACAACATCAGGCGACACACTTTTCTAGCTGGTATTCATGATGCAAACCGCCCAAGATGTCCTCAACTGCGATCCGACAATCGCGAGGCAGTCGATGTCTCGGGTGCAGCTGCGAAAGGTGTAGCGTCGGCTCAGGAGTTCCTGGACCTAGGCTCGAATGTGGGCGTCCTTTATTATAGTGAGCCACCCATGACCGCAGGGTTCCACGTAATTGTCGTTCGTGGAGCGGGGTCATGAAATCCAGACACTCTCGCCGAACCGTTCCCATCAATCGTTCAACATCATCGGCTGATCATTTTCGACTGTGCTCACTACTAGACCGGTTGGCCGTCTCTAAGCCCGAGGCTTCACGCTCGTGCGACTCTTCATACGCCTTCTCTCGGCTCTTTGGACGATTGTCATCGGCACCGTCTTTCTCTTGGCACAGCAGCTGCCGGTCAAACGTCTGGACGGTAGCAAAGTCTCACCCGCGCAGATCGATGCGGCCGTCCATCTATCGATGGAGGCTGCCCATGTGACCGGAGTGGGCATAGCGATTCTGAACGGCGGCAGAGTTATGTACCTCAAGGCCTACGGTGTTCGGGACGCAAATGAGCAGCTGCCACTCACTCCAGATTCCGTAATGACCGCTGCATCCCTGACGAAAGCTGCCTTCGCCACGATGGTTTTGCAACTAGTTCAGGAGCACTTAATTGAGCTTGATAAGCCAGTTTATAAATATTTGCCGAAACCTCTGCCTGAGTATGACGCCTACAAAGACTTAGCCGGTGATCCGCGGTACAAGCAAATCACCATGCGAATGCTGCTCGATCACACGAGTGGCTTTCCAAACTGGCGCTGGCTTGTCGATGACAAGAAGTTGAGAATTTACTTTACGCCAGGGTCGAGATTCGCCTACTCCGGCGAGGGAATCGATCTGGCGCAGCTCGTCGTGGAAAAGGTTACCAACAAGTCCATCAACGAACTCATGAAAGAGCGTCTGTTTCAGCCACTGGGCATGACGCGCACAAGTATGGTTTCAGAAGAACAATTTCAAGATGATCACGCCAATCGATTCGACGAACAGCAGCATGCGCTGGGTCTGGAACAGCGATACAGAGGCGATGCGGCAGGGTCCATGCAAACAACTCTGCGGGATTATGCGCGGTTTGTGCAAGCCGTGTTAGCGAACTCGATTCTCGACAGGAAGCATCGAGAGTTGATGCTAAAACCCCAGATTGAGATTGTGTCAAAGCACGAGTTCCCCTCACTTTCTATCGAGACGACAACTGATAATCATGCCATTCATCTCAGCTACGGACTTGGTTGGGGTCTCTATTGGACGCCGTACGGGAAAGCATTCTTCAAAGAAGGACACGATGAGGGCTGGCGTCACTACGTTGTCTGTTTCGACCAGCCGAAAGCTGGCATGCTCATCATGACGAACAGCTCAAATGGAGAGGATATATACAGCACCTTGCTAGAAAAGCTGCTCGGAAATACCTTTACCCCCTTGGAGTGGGAGGGCTTTAAGGCTGGCCGGGTACCGATAAGCGGCCCGGCGTCAATGAGTGAAATCGAGATTTTTTCACCAGCCATCATTGGCAGGAACACTTTTTAAGGAACAACGATCTCACAGAACAGGCTGGAACCGTCTTTCTCCCGGCGGTGCTGCTGGCGGGAATTTCGTATCTAGTAAAGACTTACGGAATCGCCGCAACCGATCCGGGCCAGCCCGGCTACCAGAGCGTTCTCTCCATGCTCACTGCCGCGGTTTTCGGCAAAGGCCTCTTTTACTATCTGACCATCGGCTCCATCCTTGTCGTTCTTTCTCTGTCAGCCAACACCGCCTTTGCCGATTTCCCGCGTCTGTGCCGCGCAATTGCGCAAAACAACTACCTCCCGCACGTCTTCGGTTATCGCGGGCGTCGACTGGTCTACACCTATGGCATCGTCGTCCTGGCGCTACTGTGTGGCGGTGTACTCGTCCTTTTCGGCGGTATTACCGACCGACTGATTCCGCTCTATGCGGTCGGTGCGTTTCTCGCCTTTACGCTCTCGCAAGCCGGTATGGTCATGCACTGGTGGAAAAATCGCGGTCCGAATTGGCTGAAGAGCGCATTCGTCAACGGACTGGGTGCCCTCGTCACCGGGGTTACCACGGGGGTCGTGCTGGTCGCGAAATTCGCTCAAGGCGCCTGGATTACGCTGCTTTTCATTCCATTAACAATTGTTTTCTTCGCCATTGTCCGCCGCCACTACCACTCCGTGAAAGTGCTCACCACCTTCAAGGTTCCCGTCGACGCAGCGGGTCTCAGCCAGCATCCCATCGCGGTCATTGCCATCGACCGTTGGAGCAACATCACCCGCCAGGGAATTGAATTCGCTGCCCGGCTTTCGCCGGAAGTGATCGCCTTGCACGTCGAGCCCACCGAACATTCCGAATTGCTTCAAGACGACTGGGAACAATACGTTGAGCAACCCTTCCGCGCGGAAGGCAAGGCGCCACCCCAGCCCCACGTCCTGCCTTCACCCTACCGCTTTGTCATCATTCCCATTGTTCAGTTCATCCTCGACCTTTCGAAGAAACATCCCTCTCGCAACATTGTTGTGGTCATACCGGAGCTTGTCGAGGACAAGTGGTACGAATACTTCCTCCACAATCAACGTGGCCGGCTTCTGGAATGGGTGCTTCTCGCCCGCGGCAATGAACGCATCTTCACGGTGAGTGCGCCGTGGTACGTCGGGAAACGAACCTAGTTCCATCTGAAGCGGAAGGATGATGATTAGGAGGAACTTGGAGTTTTCTCTCGCCTACACCTTCCGTAATTGCTGACTGCTCGCCAAAATCGTCGGATTCCGCAATAGCAGCGTTGCCAAATGTACGCGTTAGTGATTTTACGGCGCGAACCACTCCGAGCCGTGGCAAAAGAAATGCTGCGTGGTGAAATATGATTCCGTCTCTATAATCGCGGCTGCAGCGGTGGATTGCACGTATGAATGGGTCACACCTCGTTGCGAAGCGCAAAATCTTCGGCCGGCTTTCGATCGTCTTCGGAAATTCGGTGCAGATTACTGGGCTTGTGGCAGCTTATCTTGCTCTCGCTGCGGCGCGATCCGCACGTTCCGCCTCGGCTGCCGTCTTCGCCATGGTTGTGGGATGGGTTCTCCTCTATTTCTGCTGCCATGCCATTGCCCACTGGGTGGTGGGACGATTGCTTGGCATTCGCTTCGCTTTTTACACGCTCGGAGGTACCGGGAATCCAGAAGGCTGGCCTACTGGGCTCCGTTGGTTGTTCGAACATTTTCCTTTGTTTGGAGTGCAGACGGAGAAGGCCTCTATGCAAAAGGCCAGCTCGATTGCCAGAGCGATTATGTGGTCCGCTGGGGTGACGTCTTCCGCCGTCGTGCCAACCTTGGGCGCACTCTGGGCCTGGCGCTCGGGTGTCCCGGGGAGCAAATTGTTTTTTCTTTTTGCGCTGTTCTGGGCGGTCGGGACGTTGGCAAGTAACTGGACTAGCCGAACTGGCGACTATTCCAAGGCTCGACACGCCCTCGGAAATCCATGACTGATCGTCTCCATCTCGCTTCGGCGTTCCTGATTTTCGGAGGAGGCCGTGAGGCTTTGTTAAGTGCTTCTCCTCAACCTCTTTTTTCATACTCCTCTCACTTCGTGGATTAGGATGAGCGCGTCCAATACTCCTTGTGCCAAGTCGGAGGCGGCCTCCATCAGTCTTAGATTAGCGTGCCAGGGTCACCCGGTTCGCGCCGCGTCTACGAATTCCCTCTCGACCAGTTCATAGCATGGTACTGCTCTGAACCTCGGCTCGCCTTCAACCGGATCGTGGTTACTCGTTATCGCATGTACCTCGAATCGCGTGGGCTGGCAGCCAATGCGATCGACCAGCAACTTGCCGCCGTGCGCCGCATCGCACACGAAGCCGCCGACGCGGGCCTGCTGAGTCCAGAACTGGCGGCGGGAATTAGACGGGTGAGAGGAGTAAAGCAGCTAGGCTTCCGCGTCGGGAACTGGCTCAGTGCGGATGAGTGCTCGGCGGTTCTCAGCGGGTGTGGGGTACAACCCTGCGAGCGAAGCGTGATTACGCGATGCTGGCTGTGCTGTTTGGCTGTGGCTTGCGGAGATCGGAACTGGTCGGCTTGGACGTGAACGAGGTGCAGGTACGCCAAGGTCATTGGGCGGTCGTGGACCTGATCGGGAAAGGCGGGCACATTCGCACCGTGCCGATCCCAAATTGGGTGAAGACCGCTTTGGACGATTGGACAGCGGCGGCGGGGATTACCGACGGGCGAATCTTCCGGGCCGTTGCTCGGACCGACAAGATTTGGGGTAATGGCATTTCGCAGAATGTTTTCTGGTATGTCGTCAAGAATTGCTGCGAGAGGGCCGGGTTACATCACATCGCGCCGCATGATTTGCGCCGGACCTCCGCGAAGCTCTGCCATACAAACGGCGGAGAGATCGAGCAGATTCAGTTCTTGCTGGGACACGCCTCTGTTCAGACTACAGAACGCTACCTCGGCTGCAAACAAAATCTAGGACATCCGGTGAACGATCTGTTTCACCTAGGGAACACCGCCGTTACTGTCCAAGCGACTTTCCGTCGCGAACCGGAGGTCCTAACAACGAAAACGCAATGTGTACATCTAGATAAAATATCAGTCGATGAAAGGGATGCAAGCAGTGGCGCTCAAAAAGGGTCAGATGAGGGAGCGAGCACCCGCCTTCAAGGAGATGGGTACGCTTCGGTGTGACTGTTGCGGCGAGGAGTTCGTCGTCTTTCATGACCCCACAATTGCGGACAGGAAAGCGGCGGAGCGACAAGCGCGATGGCTCGAAAAGGTTCTTGCCGAGGAACACGAACGGGAGCGGAAGCACCCGGATCGCATCCAACTGCCGGACTAGTACCCCACGGGAATTTGAGTGAAATGGCCTGTGTCTGTTGAAAAATCTCAGTTCACGACGCACTTGTTTGTCCCTGCCAGTCTCCTGGTTATTCACTTTCTTTGTTTCTCTAGGGCAGGCTCATGCAGTTGCAATCTGCGGGGTTGGCTTACAGCTGAGGAATCGCACCAGGCGTTTCAGGTTCTGCGCCGTGGCCGCCAGATAGAACTGTTCGCGTACGAAGCGCATCCTGCGCAGCCTCAGTCGGCGTA
>Ga0210408_10000021_pt1 | contig 233708 bp, 185 predicted proteins | sample IncBWH4MmetaG_FD_155471 | JGI IMG/M metagenome (GOLD analysis project Ga0210408, IMG submission 155471) | Forest soil microbial communities from Barre Woods Harvard Forest LTER site, Petersham, Massachusetts, United States - Inc-BW-H-4-M | ecosystem: Environmental > Terrestrial > Soil >...
ACCTTTTTGCCGGGTCCGCCGCCGGAACGCGCGTTATTCCCAGACTGCACAGCAGGCCCACCACCGTGAAGATAAACAGGATCGCTCCGGAATAGACTTGACGGCCCCTGAAAGCATCGGCCAACAGAGCGCCGCAAACACTCCCCGCGATGATTCCAAGAAACGTACCCAGTTCGAGCACGCCGTTGCCCCAGGAAAGTTTCTCCGCTGGCAAAACCTCGGGAAGTAACCCGTATTTCGAAGGGCCAAAGACCGCGCCTTGCGTGCACACCAGGAAAATCGCAGCCAGAGCTAACGGAAAGTTCGGCCCTGCCAGCGAAAACACTGCCAGCAGCATCACGCCAATCTCAAATACCTTCGTCCAGAGCGTCACGCTTCGTTTGCTGAAGCGATCCGCCAGAAACCCGCCGCTCAGCGAAAACAAGATAAAAGGTGCGGCAAAAAGCACTCCGACCAGAAATTCGAGCTGGTCGCGCTGCGCCTTATCCTTTTCCAGCGCCAGGATCAGGTAAATTGTTAGAAATTTCAGTCCGTTTTCATTGAACGCGCCCTGAAACTGTGTGGCGATCAGGCTCCAGAAACCGCGTCGCCAATGCGGTTTGCATTCGGCCGTGCCAGGCTTTCCGTCGGGAGAAGGCATAAGGGTGTGAAACGGTAAAACGAAACAGAGAGTACAACAATTTTAGCAGGAGGAGGCGGCCTGTTCAGACCTTGACGCATTCATTGTGCCGAAAGCGCTTCGTATGCCCGCCTAGTGACCTGCTTTTGCAAACCCGCGGTAGGATTAATGCCGCCATCCCAAGGAGCAACCATGGAAAGCGGTCATTCCAAGCAAAAATCCGTGCTGATCACCGGAGCCACCGACGGCCTCGGTAAAGCCCTGGCCTTACTCTTGGCGCAGCGCGGATATCGCGTTTTTGCAGCCGGTCGCTCGCCACAAAAATTGGCCGAACTGGATGTCATAGCTCGAGAGAGAAGATTGCCCCTGCACAGTATCCCCCTCGATGTCTGCAGCGACGATTCCGTGCAGCGTGCCGTCAGCGACGTACTCGCCAAAGCCGGCGCGATCGACGTGCTTGTCAACAACGCCGGCGTAAATTACACCGCCGCTGTCGAGGATCTCACCATGGACGCCTGGCGCGCCCAGTTCGAAACCAACTTCTTTGGCGTGCTGCGTGTGACGCGCGCCATTCTGCCCCGCATGCGCGAGCGCCGCAGCGGCCGCATTCTGATGATGAGTTCGCTTTCCGGCCTCGTCACTCCGCCCACCCAGGGCGCGTACAGCAGCAGCAAACATGCCCTCGAGGGCCTGAGCAATGCTCTGCGTATGGAGCTGTATCCATTTGGAATCGACGTCGTGCTCATCGAGCCCGGCTACATCATCACCGGAATTCAGAAGGCCGCCACCGACCTCTCAACACCCTATATGAAAAACGGTGGCCCCTACGCTTCGCTCTACGCGCGATTTTTCACCAGCGCCAACGATACCCGCGCCAAGTCCAAGACCACCCCGGAAGATTGCGCGCGCGTCATGCTCCACGCCATCGAAACACTCCGGCCAAAGCCTCGCTACGGAGTTACCTCCCTCGCACCGTTTGTGAAATGGAGCAAACGTCTGCTAACCGACAGCGCCATGGACGCTATGCTGCGCCGCCGCTACGGTATCGTCCGCGAGAAATAGAATAGAAGCGATTGCGGTATCGGTTAGTTTTAGAAATTACGGGTTGGAGACCTGAAACGACAAACTGTTTTCCCGCAGCTCTTCCCATTTTTTGCGCCAGGTTTCGTGCAGCGGGCTCTCAGCATAATCGGCAGCCGCCTCCGCGCTCGCAAATTCAATCGCATAGACGCCGTCAAAATCCCGAATCTGGTTGCGCTGCGTTTTCAACCACACGTTTTTGATCCCCGGAACTTTCGCGGCCAAGGTCTTGATTCCGGCCAGCGCCTGGTCTTTGTCATTCTGCGAAGTCGTGTTCTTCCACTTGTAAACGACGACGTGCACCACCGTCTTGGGCTGACCAAACCTGTTTTGCGCCGCGACGCTCTGCGCGTGCCAGTTCCCTGCCGCCACACCGCCGGCAAAAAGCACCGCTCCGCCTGCAATCGTCCAAAGATGCCGTCTCGCCAATCCCATGATCTTCCTCCTCGCTTTACACCCAACAGTTTATGTACACAAACAGACAGAAGCAACGCGGTGCTGCGCGTCGCAAGTTCCGCCGCAGTGCAAAAGAAAATGGCCCGGTGAACTCGCGCCCACCGGGCCAAAATTTCGAGTGAACTATCTCAAGGCTTGGTTGGATCCGCCGGCTTCGGTTCGCTTGCCGGAATCGAAGCAGTTTCCGGCGGCTTGGTTTCCGTGGAACTGGCGTTCACTGCTGGCTTGGAAGCGTCAGAGCCATAACGCGTCAGGTACGGCATGAACGGCGTCACTTCAAACGGCATTTTCTCTCGTTCGGCAACCGTTCCCACCGGTTTACTCTTGATGAGTTCCAGCCGGTCGAACCAAACATCTAGCTTTACGCGCCCGCCAATCGGAAGCGCCGCGATCGTTTGTGGGGTCTTCTTCGGGTCGGCATTGGGCGTTGTGGCTGCCGCAGGTGCGGGTGGCGCCGCACCGGTCTTAATATCGGCAATGGTCACGACCTTATCGCCCAGGTGCGCCGCGATTAGATTGGGAATTTCCTTCTGCCGCGCCTGCAATGCGGACAGAAAAAGCGCGGCACTTCCGAGTTGGTCCTTGTAAGGAGAATTGTTCAGCAATTCCACAGCTTTCGCGCTGGCTGCTTGCTCTTCTTCGCCGGTGCGTGCAAACCCGAAGTGCCGGAACGTTTCCTTGTCATCCACCAGCAACTGATCAAAGAAGGCGTAAGTCGTATCCATGCGGTGACCGAGCACCACGTGGCCGAGTTCATGCGCGATTACCGCGGCAAGGCTAGCCTCGTTCGGTAAGACGTCAATCAACCCGCGGCTAAGTACAATCGTGTGACCCAGCGTGAACGACTCCAGCGTCGTGGTCATCAGCACCCGGCATCGCACTTCTGGGTCGATGTCCAGATTGTTAGTGACCTCAAGGTTGTTCACCACCGTGTCCAGAACTTTGTCCACCTCGCCTGGAGGCGCCATCAGGCCGATGCGCTGCAGGCGATCCGCCACGTTCTCCTCTGCCTGCCGGTCCCACGAGCGCTGCGCCTGCACCGGAGTGAGGTCATTGGCTGTCTTGGAATCATCTTGCACCGGGCTCTCCACCAGGATTTTGCTCAACTCCTGTTCCAGCCCCGCATGACCGATGTTGTATCCCCACAAGCGCGTCTGCGCCTTGAAGTCCAGCTTCTTGGTCAGGGCGTAGTGCAAATCTTTTTCTTCGCTGTATATGAAGGAAGGCAGCCACAGGCCCGGCTGCGCGTTCGTCCGCCAGCTATCGAAGTGAAAATACCAACTCGTGTGCCCGCTGCCGCCGTAAGCGCCATTGAAACGCACAATGTGGAAGTCCTGATCCTCCACCCAAATGCGCCCAAGGAACCGGCCCTTGCCCGCTTTCGCTGTTGGGCTGACGTCGAACACTAGGCAGCGCACTTCGCCAAGGAATTCGCGGCGCACGTAATCGAATTTATAGTGTTGTTTGTCGAAGCCATTGGTGTCGATGAAGATCATCTGCAGGAAGCCATCGGGCAGATACTGCATCGCGAACGAGAAGAAATTTCCGATGCCGGAAAAAAGTTTCTTGCCCTTGGTGTCCGCATCCGTCAGCGAAACCAGGTTCACGCCTTTGGAAAAATCCGCGCGGCCCAAAAAATACTTATCGCCGGCTGGTGTGAATCCAAGGGCCTTGTCCGGCTTCAGGTTTTGAATATAGGTTTCGACCAGCGGAGAAAACTTGCGGATTTCCTGGTTGAGGTGATTTTCGTTAACGATGACCCGGTCGATAGCCTCTTCCACCGTTCGTGGCTGGTCGGCTGGACGGGGCGTTGCTGCGGCGGCCTTGCTCCCCATCCCGCTCAATACGAGCACCAGGATAGCTGCTGCTAACTTGCGCATTTCTCTGCTCCCCCCCTCAATTATCCTCAGTAAGCCAGCCGGAATTCAATGCGCACGCGAGCAGGGAAATCGACTGGCTGGCCATCTCGCTTCGCAGGTTTGAATTTCATTTGTTGAGCCGCTCGTATCGCGGCCTCATCGAGACCGTGTCCGAGCCCACTGACCACCCGATTCACCTGGATCGTTCCGTCCGCCTGAAATACCATGTCAAGTAGCACGTCGCCTTCGAGTCTAAGACTACGCCCTTCCGCGGTGTACTGCGGCCGCGGTTTGTCCAGAATGTCAACCATCGTTGTCGGCGACTCGCTGGCCAACGCCTTCCTCTTTGGTGTGTTGTCGGCTACGCTTGCATCCGCAAACCCGCCGCTCTGCACCGCGCCACGCTTTCCACCGCCGCTCACGGGAGGATTCGCCACTCCGTTTCCGAATCCTGTGCTCGCCACCGTTCCGCGAACGCCCTTAGCGCCGCCTGTTCCGTTTCCGTACCCATCCCCACCAGGCAGCGCCGGTGAGCCCAGGCGATTTATATTCGTTGTTTTGTTCGGATTTCCCTTGCCCGCCAGCCCGTTGGGCTCGCCAAATCCGCCCGTCTGCACTTTTTCCACTGGAGCCTTCACTGTAGCCGGAGCCGCGCTGCCCGTGCCCAAGTTGTTCATTTTCACATCGTCGTGCGGCCGCTTCGGTCCATTGATCGGCGTGTTCAGCTTCGCTTCTTCAAATACATTTGTCTTCACCAACTCCGGCGCCTTCACTTCGAGCTGCTTTATCTGCGGCTGAAACGCCTTTAGCGGTACAAAAATGTGCGGCTGCTTCGCGTTAAGCTTCGGCTGCTCGATCGGCTTCGGCTCCGGCGCCCTTGTCCGGACCTTCGGGGGCGGCGGAGGTGGCGGCGCCACAGGAATCTCCGTCACCGGCATCATCAATGGCACCACGGAATATTTCAGCGCGCTCAGTCGTTCCGGAAAAAAGACCGGCAGCGCCACAAAAAATATCAGAAGCGAGATTTGTAGTATCGCGCTGATGCCTATCCGGTCCCAGCGCTTTTCGCCTTCCGGCAATAAGTCAAAGCGCGCTGGCACCGGCTTGCTTCCGATAGCCGTTCTCCAAGCCTCACTCCGGGAGCGATAGCGCCCTCCCTCGAAACCTACCCCGAGACTCATGCCGCTGGTCGATGGCTCTGCAATCATCAATGTCATCCGCGTTCTGCCTTGAAGTAGATTCCCTCCGGGAAACATGGGTTTTCTAGGTACACCTAGCTTTCCCAAGTTCGCTGGCCAGGAACAAAAGGCGCTTCGCGCAAACTAGAGTACTGACGGGGCTGGGGGAGCCCTAATAGGACCATCGTACTATCGTCGCGAAGTCGCCAACGGCGGCCACGCGACCAGACACACAGCGCTTGCACCCCGTGGAACAAACCCGGCGAGGCATTGTTTAGTTGCGGTTGGGTCGCAACCACTCCTAGGATATCGCACAATGTCTGCCGGTGGCGCCTTTTCCCGCGCCGGTTCCCGCCAACCGGGGTTATCTTTGTAAGATGCAACGGGGACCGCAAGAGGCGGCGTGTACAGTATGAACCGTACTCCAGAAAATGGGATCGAGCCCCTCAGCGCGCGAAGCTTCCGCGCCCTCATTCGCAATCAACCTTTGCTGAATCAGTTGTTTGCAGACTCCGGGGCCGCGGCGTGGGGACTGCAGCGCGACCAGTTTGCTGCCGCCCTCGAACTCAGCACAACGAAGCGTTTTGGCGACGCCCCGCCAGCCGCCGCAAAGATGGAAGAGTACCTTTCCGCTCTGCATCTGAAAGATCTTGCCCTCGCCTGTGCTTGCGCCGAAGGCCATGCCGACGCGTGGGATTATTTCGTCTCGACTTTTCGCTCCTACCTGCGCTCAGCATCCGGCGCCATCCTGCGCTGCCCGCCGGACTCGCCGGCTTCCTGCGAACTCGCAGACTCCCTTTTCGCCGACCTCTACGGCTTGGGCCAAGGCCACAACCGCTCCTCCTTGTTTCGCTATTTCCATGGGCGAAGCTCCCTGAAGACTTGGCTGCGCGCCGTTCTCGCGCAACGCCACGTCGATTCCATCCGTGCCAGCCGTCGCTTCACCGATATCGACGGCGTCGATGGACACGCCACGATGTCCGCCTCGCCGTCCCCGATCCGGCTGCAAGCTAGCGCCGCCAACACCGCCCCCCTTCAGGATCCCCATCGCGCCGAGCTTCTCGCCCTCTTCCGCCGCGCTCTCGAAGTCGCCCTGGCCTTGCTCGACGCCCGCGACAGAGAACGTCTACGCTTGTATTACGCCGCGGAAGAAACTCTCGCCGCCATCGGCCGCAAATTGGAAGAGCACGAGTCCAGCGTATCTCGCAATCTCGAGCGCACACGCCGCGAACTACGTCATCATGTGGAAGGTGCCCTGCGCAAAGGCAGCACCAGCCCCTACTGCCCCGCCACCGGTGTCGGACTGAGCGAAGATCAGATTGCGCTCTGCTTCGAGTATGCCGCGGAAGACGCGCCCATCGATCTGGACAAACTCCTCCCGGACCGCCGAGCGGCCGTGTCGAAGCGCGAGAGCAGGAAACCATGAGCGCCCAGCGCAAGAAAAGCGAAGCACCGCGTTCTATTAAAGGAGGGGCAAATGCCGTCTGACGACCGCGAACGAAAATTTGAGAATGCGCTCGCCGGTCATGTGCGCGCGACTAGTTCTGCCGGCGTTAACCGCAATCCGTGTGCCGATGCAGAGATGCTTGCCGCCTATCATCAGGGCTCTCTTCCGCCAGCCCAAATCGCTTCCTTGAAAACCCACGTCACCGATTGCTCGCGTTGCCAGGAAATACTCGCGCTCTTGGACGCTACCGACGAACTTGCCGGCGCTCCCGTCGACGTTCCCCGCGCAGCAGCAGCGCCCGCAGCACCTTCCGTCCGCATTCTACCCGCGCGCAAGCCCACTCTTTGGCGCTGGGTGGCTCCCGCCGGCGCTCTGGCCGCCGTTCTCCTGGTATGGATAAGCGTTCGCGAAAATAATTCCCTGCGAATTCCGCCCCAAGCGCCCACGGCCAATGTGAAATCGGAAACCGCACAGGAACTTTCCTCTTCTCCTAAACCGCCAGCGCCGCCGCAGTCGAGTTCTGCCGCCCAAGCGGTTCCGGCTGCTCCAACGGACACACTGAACGCTCTCATTACTCCTCCCGACTCAAAAATCGCTGCCACCCGTAGGGAGCGTACCCAAGCTCTCTTGAAGCAAAAGGAACCGCCGAGCGAAGAGAAAAAATCCCGCGCCGACGACTTCGCTCCATTTCTCGAGAAGTCGCCAGATAGCGATACCTCTCGCGCCCTGGATTCCAACGCCAGAAGCGACGCGCAAGCTAAAGCTGCCAAGGACCAGCGCGACGCCCTTGTTGCATTGCCCAGTCCTTCGCTTTCGGCAGGCGCGGCCGGCGCCATCGCGTCGGCCCCCGCACCGCCAGCTCCGTCTCCGGAGCCCGGCCGGCGCTCTCAAGCAAATGTCAGTCTTGCGCCCACCGGAGCGGCAGTTCTGCAGAGGCAACAGCTCGAAGACGTGCCTGCCGCCACAGCGCACGCAAAGATGCGCCTCGCTAACGCCCTCACCGGAGCCGCCATCTCGGCCCCCGGCGGCCGTGTCTCCTGGCGAGTCGGAGAAGCCGGGCTCATCGAGTTTTCCTCCGACGCCGGAAAAACCCGGACCATGCAGCCCAGCGGCGTCATCACCGATCTCCTGGCTGGCTCCGCGCCTTCCGACAAAGTTTGCTGGATCGTCGGTCGCGGCGGAACTATCTTGCGCACCACCGACGGCGGTGCCCATTGGCAAAAGGTGCAGTCGCCCACGCAAGACGACATCCGCTCCGTTGCTGCCCAAGGCGCGCGCCAAGCCACAATCTCGCTGACAAACGCGGTCTACCAAACCATGGACGGAGGCGTCACCTGGAACAAACTCGCTCCTGAGTGAGCGGGCGTCTTTGCAAGAAATCCCCGCGGCCTCGTTCTAACACCGAGAGCGAATTCAAGGAGAGGTCAACAACATGAAGATTCCCAGCCAGAAATTAAGTCGCCGCGCGACGTGGTTAGCCGCCGCGTCGCTCGCTGCATTATTTGCCGCAAGCGTTTTGCATTCCGCCACACGCAGTCATCCCAGCGGCGCGCAGGATCAGGATAAGGAAGCTCGTGCTTCCGCTTCCGATCAAGCCACCAGCCTGAACGATCAGACCGATCTCGCCATCACCGTCTACAACTCCAATATCGCCCTGGTTCGCGACGTTCGCCAGCTAGTGCTCCCCACCGGTTCCTTCCGCCTCAAATTCATGGACATCGCCGCCACCGTCAATCCCGCCACCGTTCACTTTCGTTCGCTTACCGAGCCCGACAAGCTCGGCGTGATCGAGCAGAATTATGAATACGATCTGCTCGAACCCGCCAAGCTCCTGCACAAATACGTCGGAAAGGAAGTCACCCTCGTCCGCGCCTATCAGGAAAACGGCACCACCAAGCGCGAAGAGATCAAAGCTACCCTGCTATCCGACAACAACGGCCCAGTCTGGAAAATCGGCAACGATATCGTCACCGGCATGTTCGCCGAAAGCTATCGCTTCCCGGAAGTCCCCGCGAATCTCTACGATCGTCCCACTCTGCTGATGTCACTGGACAACTCCGGAGGACGCAAGCACCAGATCGAAGCCTCCTACCTCGCCACCAATCTTTCCTGGAACTCTGACTATGTCCTCACCGTCGCTCGCGACGACAAAGCCGCCGACCTCGACGGCTGGGTCACCCTCGCCAACAACAGCGGCACCGCCTTCCACAATGCGCGCTTGCAGCTCGTCGCCGGCGACCTTAATCGGCTCCCTACCGCCGGCCGCGGCGACGTCATGGAAATGAGAGCCATGACCAAAGCCGCTCCGGCTTCGAACTTCCAGCAGGAAAGCTTCTCCGAATACCATCTTTACTCGCTCGGCCGCCGCACCTCCGTCGAAGACAAAGAAACCAAGCAGATCAGCCTTCTGCAAGGCACCGGCGTCCCCGTCGGCAAAGTCTTCGTCGTCAACGGCCAGAATTTCTACTACCACAACTATTACAATCCCGGCTCGCCGCAAAAGGATCCGGTAATGGTCTTCTACAAATTCAAAAATGAAGAAAAGGCCGGACTAGGCATGCCCCTTCCCGCCGGCAACCTCCGCGTCTACCAGAAAGATTCCAAGGGCGGCGTCCTCTTCATCGGCGAAGACCACATCGACCACACCCCCAAGGACGAAACCGTCACCGTGCACATCGGCAACGCCTTCGACGTAATCGCCGAGCGCAAGCAGACCGATTATCTGAAAGTCGACAACCGCACTTGGGAGATGGAATTCGAGATCACCCTGCGCAATCACAAAGACACGCCCATCACCGTCGAAGTCAACGAGCCCATCGGCGGCTCCTGGGAAATGCTCAACTCCACCTACAAATTCACCAAGACCGCCGCCTGGGCCGCCCAGTTCCGCGTCCCCGTAGAAAAAAACGGCACCTCCGTCCTCAAATACCGCATCCGCGCCAAGTGGTAGCCCCGTTTTTCTGGCAGCGGGTCGGTTCCCGATTTGCGCGCTCATCAGGCAATGCTCCGACTTCTTGGTAGGAGTACAAATGCTTGCCGTGCACATTTTTGAGGCGTATAGGATGTTTAGGTGCCTTTATGAACTCCTATCGGGGCGCTGTTCATCACGCCTCGCGCAACCTCTTACCTCATCCCGCCAAGGTCGTTCCATTCGGCCCGTACGGAGCCGGACAATGGACCGGCCATCCAATCGGCCTAGTGATCGTGATCGGTCTGCTTTTTATGGGTTTTGTGGGATTACCGGAAGCCCGTTGGTTTCTCGCGCTAGCTGTGCCCTTGGGCTGCCTCTGCGGCTTTTCCCTCTGGCTTTACCACCGATAGCCGCTCTGCGCCGCTCTTCCGAATTCAGTGGTGACGTAGCCCGCGCTCATTCGCACTGCTGTGGCTGCGAAACTCCATTTGTCCGGCTTCCGCGTTATACGTCCAAGTGACAGGTGGAGTCGCTGCTGCCCGTTGCAACTCTAGCTCAGAGGCCATCGATTCTAGATTGCATCGCCGACCGTCTTGTTGTTCAGGACCAATACAACTCTATATAACTTCGCGTCGACCACGTCGGAGTCCGCTAGGCGCTTTGGGGGAAGTTCGCCAGGTGGCCACAGACCCATGGTCTGCGATGGATAATCCTCGTTGGGATTCTGAATAGGCACACGGACCAGCGAATTAGTGTGAAAAGCCACGCATGGCGGGTCCATCGGTCGGTCCATCTCCAGATCGATGCCCCAATGTCCCTGCGCGTCAGGCTGAATCAGGTACAACACTTGGACTGTGCCACGGTCGACCGTCCCTGCGCTTGCCTCGGCGATTCCCTTAACCTTGGTATGCCAGTGCTTCCACAAAAATTCACGGAGGTCGGTGCGCCCTTTTGTAATGCGGAAATGTTCGAGTCTATATAGACCGCCCCTCTCATAGCCAGCAAGACCGTCGCGCGATTTCATATGGCGACAGGTTTCTCGTGGTTTCGACGGGATGCTTTTGGAGGTTTTCTGCAAGCTAATTGGAGGGGCCAACATCGTAATCAACAGTAACGCCGATAGTGAGCTACGCATCGCCTTGTTTGGACACCGCCAAGATGTAAATAGTGCCCGAAGCATAGTCGATTGGAACGAATGTTAAATTGGCTTGCCCAGCCACTGTGTAGTCGGATAATCAGAAACTGCCTAACTTTACCCTTGACAATTTTCAGGAATGTGCTATGCTTATCTCTATATAAAATTGCGCCTCCGATCCGTCGGAGGCGTTTTTGTTTTTACGCCGCTCGCTCCTTTAGAATCAACAACTTGAGGACTCTTTTTTCACCACAATCCATCGCCGTAGCGGCTAAGTCCCTTAGAATGCGCAGTTCCGAGCACCCCTAAATTTCGCACCATTTTGGTGCAAATAACTCCTTTAGAATCCGCACTTACAGACAGCCATGCCATAACTCCTTTAGAATGCGCAGTTACAAAAAATAGGGGGGGAGGGGGGGTGCCCCAGGGGCTACAGACCGGGCACATTCCGAAAGTTCAGACCGGGAGCATCGCTGACACACGGGCACTCGCATCACTCCCCGACGATCGCGTCGGCTTCCACTTCCACCAGCATCTCCGGCGATATCAAACTGCTCACCTGCACCATGCTGGTCGCCGGCCGTATCGATCCGAAAAATTCGCCATGCGCGCGCCCGACCTTCTCCCATTCCGCAATGTTCGTCACATAAATCCGCGTCCGCACTACGTCATTCAAAGTCGCGCCGGCTTTGCCCAACGCCGCCTCAATATTGCGAATCGTCTGCACCGTCTGCGTATACACGTCGCCAACGCCAACAATCTTCCCGTCAGGACCGGTGGCCGTAGTGCCAGACACGCTGACCACGGCGCCCACCCGCACCGCACGCGAGTACCCCACAATCGGTTCCCACGGCGCCCCACTCGAAATATTCTGTCTCTGCATTGCGGACGCCACCCTTCCGTTGAAAAGTTCTCAATCCATGAGCGATTATTCTGTCAGAAAAAATGAGGCGGCGGGAAAACTCTGAGACTTTACGCGTCGAACCGCGCTCGAAGTTCTACAGGAACGATCGGACACGCTTCCGCCGGAGCACGGAAAAGCCGGTGCCGAACTCTCGCAATGCGGTCGTAAACTCGGTTGAGCAAACTCCCAGGAACCAGAGATCCCACAGCCGCCATGATTCTCCACATTCCGCCCAATCTGGCCAGGACGTGCAACACAGCCGCGGACCGCGAAAGGAGTGCTCCTTCCGCGGTTTGTACTACAACGCTGTCCGGCAACAATTTTCGGTCCGACGCCGCAACACGCTCCGCAAAGAGTTCTCCTTGCAATGCCGAAAAGCGAAATGCGTTTCCCAGAGGATCTTCCGCGAGCACAAAACGCACCGCGCGATGACACAATCCGCAGTGACCATCATAAAAAAGTGTCTCCGTGACTGCCGCCGTTTTAGGCCGAATCCAACGTGGATCGAAAGTGAACAAATGAAGCAAAAGCATTCCCGTGGTCAGGTCCGCGAAATTTATCAGCAACACCAAGCTGCAGTGCAAGCCGACCATAGCAGCCCAAATCCACGGTCGCACTTTTCGGACTAACGCCAAAGGAGCGAACCCCAACTCCAAAGCCAGCGCGCCCCAGGTGCCAAGCCGCAGCAATCCAACAGGCATGCCGAGCACGAGGGTTCGTAGAAATGTCGGCCGAGCCAACGGATTTTGCAACACGCGAAACAGGGCGCTGCCATCCAACCAGGACACGCTGACAAGCTTCGTGTACCCACTGTAGGAGTAACCAACAGCCATGAGCGCCCAGGCGAGCCCGAACACAAACGCTGGCATTTGCCAATTACCTCGCGGATCGGGCCGCCCGCGAGCCGCCCACGAACCGTACGGCGCCGAAGGCAAAACGCTGTGCGCCAGCAGCAGCCATCCGATGAATGGCAGCGATGGATTTCCGATGAGGGGATTGCGTCCGAACAAACAAGCCCAGAGATACCATAGAGCCAGAGCGGCCACTCGGTCGTGCCAACCAAACGCGAACACAACAGAAAGCAGTGCGCCCAGCACTAAGAGGCACGTGATTACTGCCGGACTGTCCCAAAGTGCCAGAACGTTAGGGAAAAGATGAAGCAGCGGGCTCACCGAAGAGTTCGGCAGAACACCTTCGTTCGAGAAAATCTCGCGGCCCCACGGAATCAGCCGGACAAAATGCACGAGCAAATACGAGCCAAGAAGGAAGCGATAAACGGTGTATTGCCCGCCAGTCCAGCCGAGAGTCGAGCGATCGTTCAGCGACATGGCACCTGGAGCACAAGCGGCAGGGATTCAGTCTTGCTGCCGGGGCGGACTTCGATGCGCACTCGAACAGGAGGACGCAACGAGGTTGTTGGTATGCCGAGCTCTCGTAAGAGTGGTGCATCACTGCAAAGCGCATACCTGGAAACATCCTCGAAAAGCGGTCGCGTATGAGCTTCACTTAGGAGCACGGGCCCATAAGCCAGCACCGCGCCAAACACGTTTCGCCGGTTATACGGTCCACGCAACCGGCTGTAGAGTTCCGGCGTGATCTCGACGGATTGCGCATCCGCTGCTCCGCTTGCAGATTCAATGTAAAACCGGCTGGAATAAGTCTCCAGTCCCTTCACGGCTGAGAATACTTTGGGCGCAGGTGAGGCTGTCGTTGCCGCAGCGACCGCTTTTATTGCGTTCAGGTGAAATACATCGCCGGCCATTTGTGCGAAACCTACGACCGCCAGAAACGCGAAGGCCACAGGTGTCCATCGCGACTTCCTTTCGGGGTTTCGGTTGTCAGAAGTCATTGTCGACTGCCGGGGGCATTGAGATTGACATCCACGCCACGCAACATCTCACCAACACGGAGTTCCGCCACCGGACCAAATCCGCAGCGTGCCTCCCATTTTTTGGGATTGCGAAATGTGCCGAACAGCATGTCCCACAGGGGAAGGTCTGAATAATTAAACGCATGCACTCCCTCCTGATGGTGGACGCAGTGACTTTCTGGCCGCTGAAAAATGTAACCCAACCAGTAAGGCGTACTCACGTTCCAATGGTAGATAAGTTCCGCGATGCCGCTGAGCAGCACCGCTCCTACGGCCGCTGAGGGATCGAGTCCGACGCCAAAATAGAGAATCAAACTTGAAATCAGGCTATCAAGCAAAATCTCGAGCGGGTGCTTGTAAAAGCTTGTAATGATTTCTATGCGCTGAGGGCTGTGATGAATCTGATGTACCCAGCGCCACAGAAACGCCGAGTGATGCCGCGCGCGATGCCACCAATAAAAAACGAATGTGATGGCGAAATAACCGAGCAAAGCTCCCAGGGTCGTTCCCAACGAAGAGGTCGACCAAAAACGGTGCCTCACCATCCAGCCATCCCAGGCAGCACCTGCGAACCAAACGGAGAAAACCTGAAATCCATTGAAGCAAATGGCGCGGAGCCACCAAATCCGCACCTTCGGCCAATTCCGGCCAGGCCTCGTGTACTCATATGCGATCATGCAAAGGCCAATGGCAAGCACCACAAAGAAAACAATCATCGGAGCACCCTTACGCAAGTCGCTGGAACTCAATCTTCTGTGAGCCGCCCGCCGATAGTGAATACGTATCTTATGATGAAATAGTTCAGGATTCTTCTACGGCGATGGAACGAGTAACTACCTGAGGTGGAGGCCGCGCCTACGCGGCGCAGGACGGCGCTATCGGTCATGCTAAACTGGTGCACACACCCGATGAGAAGAAATTGGCCTGTGGTGTCCGTGCATTCATGAAATGTAACAACATTCTGGAAGCCGTTGGGCGCACGCCGCTGGTGCGCCTCAATCGCATCAATCACGGCCTCAAGCCGCAAATCTACGTCAAGGCCGATTACATCAATCCTGGCGGCTCGGTGAAAGATCGCATCGGCATCACCATGATCGATGATGCCGAAAAAAAGGGTTTGCTCAAGCCGGGCGGCACGATCATCGAGGGCACCTCCGGAAATACAGGGATGGGCCTGGCGCTTGTCGCTGCGGTGCGCGGCTACAAAATGGTTTTCACCATCACGGACAAACAGTCCAAGGAAAAAGTGGACTTGCTCAAGGCGCTGGGCGCGGAAGTGATCGTGTGCCCTACCGCGGTCGAGCCGGAAGATCCGCGCAGCTACTATTCCGTCGCGAAAAAACTCGCTCGCGAAATTCCCAATTCCTACTATCCCAATCAGTACGCCAACCCCATGAATCCCGAGGCGCACTATCGCACCACTGGGCCGGAAATCTGGGACGACAGCGAAGGCGAAATCACGCATTTCGTGTGCGGCATGGGCACGGGCGGCACCATCAGCGGCGTCGGCAAATACCTGAAAGAAAAAAATCCGAAGATCCAGATTATCGGCGTCGACCCCTACGGCTCGCTCTACTACGACTTCGTGAAACGCGGCGAAACGGTGAAGGCCAAGACCTACGTGGTCGAAGGCATCGGCGAGGATTTTTTTCCCACGACCATGGACCTCAAAATTGTCGACGACGTAATCCAGGTCAACGACGAAGAGTGTTTCGTAGTCGCCCGGCGCTTGGTGAAACTGGAAGGCTTATTTACTGGAGGCTCCGGCGGAGGCTGCATCTCCGCCACATTGCAGCTCGCAAAAAATCTCGGCCCGCAAGCTTTCATCGTGGCCTTCCTGCCAGATACTGGGATGCGCTATCTCAGCAAGGTCTATAACGACGAGTGGATGCGCGAGCGCGGCTACGTGGAAGCCGCCGTGAAAATCACCGCCGGCGAAGTGGTCAACGCCAAGCACCAAAGCGGCAAAGTTCGCGAACTGGTGATCGCGCGCCCGTATCAAACCGTGTTCCACGCGCTGAAAACCATGCAGGACCAGGACATTTCGCAAATTCCGGTATTCGAGGAAAACATTCCCATCGGAACTATCTATGAAGACCAAATCCTGACCATGGCGTTGCAAGGCAAGGATCTGCGCAAACTGGTCGTGCGCGAAGTCATGAGCAAGCCGTTGCCGCAAGTCCCGCGCAGCGCTCCCGTCGAGCGCATCACCTACATTCTCAGCCACGAAAATCCCGCCGTCTTCGTGGAGATGGGCGACACCCGCTTCGAGATCCTCACCAAGTACGATTTGATGAGCACCGTCGCCGCATTAATGGAACCGAAGCGCTGAAGGCACTCCTCGGATCCTCTATGAACAGGAAACCTCATTCTTGAAAATTCAGGATTTCAATGACCGGCTGAAAGATTCCATCCTCATCGCCGACGGCGCGATGGGTTCGATGCTGCACGAAGTCGTAGGCACACAACGCTGCTTCGACGAGCTAAATTCCACCGAGCCGGAAGCGGTGTTCCGCGTGCATCAGGCTTACATCGAAGCGGGCGCGCAAATCATCGAGACCAACACGTTCGGCGCAAATCGCTTCAAGCTCGAACCGCTCGGTCTTGCCGACGAAGTGCAGCGACTGAACGGCCGCGGCGTGAAAATCGCCCGCGAGGCGCGCGACTCCGCCACCCGCGAAGTCTTGATCGCCGGCTCCATCGGTCCGCTCGGCATCGGCGTGCAAGCGCGCCATCCGGAGCCCGATGAAATCCGGTCCATTTTTCACGAGCAAGCTCTCTCCCTCGAAGAGCGCGGCGTCGATCTTTACATCCTCGAAACATTTTCTTACATCGAAGAAATTATTCTCGCCATCGACGCCATTCGTTCCTTCTCCGGGCTCCCCATCATTGCGCAGCTTACCTACTCGGAAGAGGGCACGATTTTCGGCGACATGCGTCCCGGTGCCGTCGCCGCGCTGCTGAAGAACAAAAACGTGCAAATCATCGGCGCCAATTGCACGCTCGGCCCGCAATCGCTGCTTCCCATCCTTCAGGAACTCGCCGGCGTGGACGATCTGCGCATCAGCGGCATGCCCAACGCCGGTTTCCCCAAGCGCGAAGGCGACCGCATCGTCTATCCAAAATCTTCGCCGGAATATTTTGCGTCGTTCGCCCGCGAAGCCGCCGCCCTCGGCGTGCGCATTCTCGGCGGCTGCTGCGGCACCACGCCCGCGCATATCCGCGCCATGGCTGAGGCCGTGAAGTCGCTGCGCCCGGTGAAGTCCGCCGCAGTCACTCACGTCGAAGCAGTGCTCAAGCCGGCGCCGGTGCTGCAGCGCGAGCCGGAAAGCAAGTTCTGGAAAAAGCTGCGGAAAAATGAATTCACCGTGTGCGTGGAAATCGATCCGCCTAAAGGCATCGCGCTAGATCGTGTCTACGAGCAGGTCGACAAAATCATGGCCTCGCGCAAAGTCGATGCCATCGATATCAACAGTGGCGCCATGGCGCGCGTGGGCATGGACGCGCTAATCACTGCGGGCGCGCTCGAAACCCGCGGCGTGGAAACCGTGCCGCATCTCACCACGCGCGACTACAACATCATCGGCCTGCAAGCCATGTTACTCGGCGCGTGGACCGTTGGCGGGGTGCGCAATGTTCTCGCCATCACCGGCGATCCGCCCTCGGTTGGCGATTATCCCGAAACGAGCGGCGTCTATGAAGTCGATTCCGTCGGCCTGGTGAAAGTACTACACCGGCTAAATCAGGGCACTGATTGGGCAGGAAAGACTCTAGGCGGAGCCACTAATTTCGCGATTGGCGTGGCAGTGAATCCCGTTGCGGATGATCTAGACGGCGAAATCGAGCGTTTCAACGCCAAAATCGAAGCTGGCGCGCACTTTGCGATGACGCAGCCGCTCTTCGATCCCGAGCACTGGTACGCATTTGTGAAAAAACTCGGCGGCAAGCCCGCGATCCCGATACTCATCGGCATCTGGCCCCTGAACAGTTACAAGCAAGCCCTGCGCCTGAACAATGAAGTTCCCGGAATCGTAATCCCACAGCCGCTGCTGAAATCGCTGGAAGCTGCAGGCGCCGCCGCCCGCGATCGCGGCTTCGAGTGCGCCCGCGAAATGCTGGCCTGGTCGCGCACAGAAATGGCCGGCGCCTATTTAATCCCGCCATTTAAACGCTACGAAGAAGTTCTCGACATCCTGTAATTGTCTGTGACCCGTTGCTTTGGGCGCGAAGGGAGATATCTAAGCAGTTTTTTTCTTGCGAAACCACGGAATGAACGTGCTGGTCGTCCGCTGATACGCGCGATACTCTACGCCGCGCGTGCGCAAGGCTTGCGCCTCGGTAGCCGCGATCCCCGTAGTCCCGAGGAAATACAGCATGAGCGCCGGCGAAATCAATCCAAGCCAGCCCCACGGCGAGCCCAGCGCGAAAACGGCATAGCCCACCCAGATCATCCACTCGAAAAAATAATTCGGATGCCGCGAATATCCCCACAAGCCTCTGCGATACGTCTTGCCGCGATTCTCAGGATTTTTCCGGAAGCGATTGAGCTGATAATCCGCGATCGCTTCTCCGCAAATGCTCACCAGCCAAATTGCCGCGCCGATTTTCTCCGGCTTGCCCAGTGGTGAGGCGGGATTGAGGCTGGCCAGCAAGAGCGGCAACGACAGCACCACGGTCAGCACCGCCTGAAATTCAAAGAAAAACAAAAAGCGCAGCGGCAAGTGCGTTTTCCATTCCCGCCGCAATTGAACGTAACGCCCTTCCTCCAGTTTGCGGAGCACTCGCGAAAAGAGCAGGTAAATCGCCAGCCGCAATCCCCAAAATCCTGCCATTAGCGCGATGGCCCATTTGCGCGCCGGATATCCGGGTCCTTTGGTCGCATAGAAAATTGCCAGCATCGCCAGGCCCGCGGCCCAGCCCACATCGACAATGGCCGCATTACGGATCAGCAGATGAATCAGCCACAGCGCGAACATCAGCGCCGCAACGACCGCCAAACCGGTCAGAGCGAGATGAATACCCTCAGCTAGCATCCGGAGACCCTTGCAGGTTGCCTACGTTTGCGATTCCGCTTCAAAAAATAGCCCACCGAAGAAAGCCTCCCCGCGAATGCGAGGCACTTTGCCAGCGTTCTATTTACACTCTATTTGGATGAATTGCGCAGCCATTCTGTCGCGCCAGCGTCGCTCCCGCCCTACTTCGCATTCTCGACCGCGCTGGTGTGATCGTGAATGATACGCCAACCCTCCGGAAACCGCTGCCACACTAACGAGAAAACTCCCCCGATGTCGCCCTGCGCACGCGCCAGATGCCAGTGCCCGAGCACCAGCGCGGCATCCTTGCCCAGAAAACGAAATTCAAGTCCCGAAAAATCAAGCCGCCCCATCGCGGCACGATCCGGATAGTTTTTCCTGTAGCGCGCAAGCACGCCGTCCCATCCGCGCGCAATACCGCCGCTCCCGGAGAACGTCAACTCCGGCGAGCGCCAGTAACCCTCCAGAAACGCATCCACATTGCCCTGGTTCCACGCGCTCTGCTGCGCGTCCAGAATTTTGCGGATTTCGGTTTGATCTTGCGCAGCGACGGCCTGTTGCGCCGACAGTTTCGATCCAACGAACAAGAACAGGATTACAACCAACGCAGCAATCGTGGAAATACAGCGACAGCGACGATTCATCGGGGCGCCTCCCGGTGTATTGATCGCAACGGAGAATAGAGGAACCTGACAAAACACGCAAGGGACGGCCTTTTGTGCGAAGGGTCCATGTAAGTGGCTTGTTATCTTATGTTTAGCCGGTCCTATGCGGCTGGTACTCCGGGACTATTGGTCCGCAACGTTGACGCGCGCAGACTCGTAGATGCAAAGAGAAAGAGGCAGAGGAATGTTTGCCGCTATGCTATTTGCGATCTCGATCGTGGCCCTGTCGCAGTTCGCCGCCTACTACTGGCGAGCGATGCTGGCCGGAGCCGCGGCTCAGCCCGTGTCCGAGCGGATACTTCTCGCCGCCGGCGTGCAAAATGGCCAACTTACCGGCGAGGATTTCCCGGCATTGCTGGGCCTGAACAACCTGACCCCGGAGTTGCAATCCGGGAGCAACGGCCTCGGATTCGTGCGCTCTTACTACGCCCTGGTGGACGGCCTCGGTTCGCTGGTTGGCCGGAGCATGCCTTCAGTGGCCGCTTGGAGCCAGCGCGAACTGGCCGTCTGCGCGCGTTACGCCGCGGTGCAGATCGATCGCCGGCTGCAAGCTAATCTTGAACTAGCCGCGTCGCTGCGTTCCTGCTAAGCAGGCTGTCTCCTGGAAGTGATTCCGCATTCCTGATCGAGCTTCCGTCTCCGCACGGTCAGGGAGGCTCGAAGCAACAGAACCCTTCCAAACATTTCAAGTCGATCGATGAAATTGCCGGCGGCCATCGCGGCTCGATGGTATTGGCGCGTTCCGGTCGCAACAGAACGGGCTGGCCGAACTTCCCGCTTCCTGCTACGTTTTCGCACGGCGCCGTTGCAGCAGCGAGGAGAAGGCCATGGCCACGTTTAAGCTGATCGAATACAAAGATGCCAGCCCGGAAGTTCGCGCGGTGTACGAAGACATCATGACCACGCGCAAGACGGACTGGATCAATAATTTCTGGAAAGCCATCGCGCACGACCCCGCAACACTCAAGCGCACCTGGGAAAGCATCAAGCAGATCATGGCTCCGGGCGCGCTCGATGCGTTGACCAAAGAACTGCTCTACGTTGCCGTCAGCGTGACCAACAATTGTTCCTACTGCATTGCTTCGCACACGGCTTCCGCGCGCAACAAAGGAATGACGGACGCGATGTTCCACGAATTGCAGGCGGTGATTGGCATGGCCAACGAAACCAATAAGCTGGTCACCGGCTATCAAGTCGAAATCGACGAGCAGTTCAAGGCACCGCTCGACAAATAATTCCGTTTTGCATCGCGAAAACCTGTACGACCGGCCAGTCTGTTTCCAACGTAGTACGTGCGTACTATAGCTAGGCCCACCCGTGCCACCTGAACATGAAAGGGTCCGCGCGCACAACTCCGCGCGGGCCGAGTGCAACCGAAACTTTCGCTTGCAAGCGAGTAAGAATGCTCCCGACGGTAAAGGACAGCGTCGCCGTTCCCACTTCTCCGGAAAGTCGGGACGGATCCGAACTTTCCTCAGTCGCGCAAGCTGGGGCCAGCGCGCAAACTGTCGCGCTCGAAGTGCGGGTGACTGTGAATGGCGCGCGGGCCGTGGACGGCGGCGAAAAGCGCGAGCCTTTTTCGGAGACCACCAACACGGTGCTGGTGCTCGCGAATGGAGCGGTAATTCGCCTCTCGTCGTCTGTCGCGCCGGGTCAACTCCTGTTTCTGACCAACGAAAAAACACGAAAAGAAGTTATCTGCCAGGTGGTGAAATCCAAGAATTACCAGAGCGCCAGCGGCTACGTGGAATTGGAATTCACGGAGCCGGTCCTGGGCTTCTGGGGCATGCGCTTTCCGGGCGAGCGCCACACTCTGCAGAATGCTTCTCTGCCTGCCGCGCGAACGCCTGAGACGGGTTCCTTGGGTGCGGAGATTCCGTCGCACAGCGCCGAGGTGAAGCCCGCGTCCTATGCCGACACCAAGCCGGTCGGCGCGGCTATTACGCCAAACCTTGCGGATGCTCTCCAAGAGTTTAAGACAGAAATCAAGGCGGATTCACGGCCGCAGAGCAAAGCCGATCTGCTGGCGCCGGCGGAGCCGTCCATCGACAAGCTTAAGCTCGAAGCGAATCGCTTGCAGGAAGAGCTGTCGAGCCTTTTATTTGACGAGCAGAAACTGGGTGAGGCGAAGTCTTCCGTCCCGGTTGTGGTGTCCTCCAAGCAGAACCTGGGTGATGCCGCCGCAGAACTTTTGAACACGGCGATAGAGAAACCCGCTGGCACAAAGGCGGCAACGGCGGAGGCGAAAACGGAGAGGTCTTCACTACCGGCCCCGACAAAAAACGCGACGGCGCCGCCTACATCCAGCTTTGATGACGAGGAAGTGAAAATTCCGGCTTGGCTCGAGCCTTTGGCGCGCAACGCGGCAATTCCGGCGCCGCCCGCGGAAGAAGGCGAAAAGGATTCAGCAACGGAAACAGAAGGCCCGCGGACGTCGGGACACTCGACGCCGATTTCTTCACACAAGTCGGCACCAGCAACGGCAAGAAACGCGGCAACGACGGTGGCAAAACGTACACCGGCCGCTCCCCTATTTGGAAATTCTCTGTTGGATCAGGCTGCCCCAGAACGGAACAGGCCTCACAACGGCAGTAAAGCATGGATGGCGCTTGCCGCCGGCGTTGTTATCGCACTGGCGAGCGGCGGGTGGTATTTCCGCGATTCGCTGGCATCTTTGGCCCCCACGCACGCGGCGTCAGAGGCGAACACCTCAGTTGCTCCCTCGGGCGGTGCGGTTGCGCCTTCAGCCGCCCCGGCGGTTAACTCCGCCGCGCTGTCGACACCGGAATCATCCGTCGCGGTTACGAAATCGAACTCCGCAAGTGTGCGACCGGAAACATCGGCGCCTGTTTCCTCCCCATTGCAGGGCAAGGTGCAAACTGCAGTGATGACGGAGCGAATCCCGAAAGCAAGTTCCGGCAATGACAACATCCTCCACGAACCTGCGAAATCGGAAGACGAGGTTCTGCCCGAAATCTCCAAGCCTTCTCTCGGCGAAGTTCACCTGGCCAAACCCAAGATTAAGCACGCCGACAAAGTCCAGGCGAATGGCGAGATGGAACCAACCCTCGAGGGCAATGGCGATTCGCCTTCTCTCGGAGAAAATTCCCTAGGGGCGAACTTTGCGGAAAGCTCGAAGCAGCCAGCCGCACCCGCGGAGCCCGTGGCCGTTGGCGGAGACGTCAAACCGGCGCGATTGATCTCCTCGGTGCCACCTGTGTATCCCGCTCTGGCGAAAACTCAGCACGTGGCCGGCGATGTGCGAATCGACGCGCTGATTGACGCGAATGGCCGCGTAACTACGATGAAGGTGGTTGCCGGTCCTTCCGTGCTGCACCGAGCCGCGATGGACGCGCTGCGTCAGTGGAAATATCAGGCAGCCACGCTGGATGGAAAACCCGCCCCAATGCACCTTACCGTGACCATTCAGTTCCGCTTGCAGTAAGGCCCGCAAGGCCACTCCTTATTCAAGCCCAAACGTACGGATTCCCCCGTACCTCCTTCACTCGAAAAAGACATAAATTTGACAAGTTTAGGTACCTCAACCACTACGCTATATGCGTCTATATTTTGGTTAGAGAAAGAAGCAAACCGCTGGCGTTTACCGCCGGCGAGTCTCAACCGGTGCCGGTCCAAAGGGAACCCACTCATGAACATGGAAAGCACTTCAGCGGCAGAACAGGAACGCAACGAAGACGCAGGGGCGATCCCCGTGTACCCGGGGCGCTACGTCCGCTTCGGAGCGTTTCAGGCGGATCTTGCAAGCGCAGAGTTGTATCAAAACGGCCAACGCATCAAGGTGCAGGCCAAACTATTTCAGGCTCTTTTGGTTCTCCTGGGGCGGGCGGGTGAAATTGTTACCCGCGAGGACGTTCGCCGCCAACTTTGGCCGGATACCTCGCTGACCAACCTCGATGCCAACGTCAATACCACGATGAACAAATTGCGCCAGGTGCTCGGCGACTCTTCGGATAACCCCAGGTACATTGAAACAATTCCGCGGCGCGGCTACAGCTTCATAGCGAGCGTGGAGTTTTCAGATGTTCGAGATCTACCGCCGGTGGAAGTCGAGAACAGCGGTGCGGAGATACCGAGGCAGAGCGATGCGCGCCAGCCGTTCTGGTCCAACAAGCAGATTTCCACTTTACTCCGAGTGACCAGCCTGCTGTTCGCCGGGATGCTGCTCGGCGCGCTGCTCGCGTTCATTTGGTTCTTCGCGCAGGCCAGGAATCAGCGTGCAGCCAGCGACGCGAGGGAAAGCGCGTCTCTGATTATGCAGAATGGGTTCGACGCAATTGAACCGGCGGCACACCTCTTGTAGCTCGTGCTTTTCTCGCCTCCGTCAAATCACAGAGCAGCTGGCTCTCCTGCTTGCGAGCGGCGAAGCAGGTTCGTATACTGGCGGCCCGGCCAAGTGACAGGTCGGGCGGGTGGGTAGCCCGCTGACACACCTCTCTTGGCTTTCCAGATCGCTCGCCGCGCCACAAAACCGCCACGGCGAACTGCGAAAGTAGGTATATGCCGGTCGGGCGTGTTCGCTCAAAGGAGATCTCTGAATGTCGCAAGCGCCTGCACCGGAAGAGATGAATGTTTATCAGAACGCGGAAGCGCGCTTCGAAGTGGCGGCCAACAAGTTGGGACTGGAGCAGGGGCTATACCGTTATTTGAAATACCCCAGCAAAGAAATCACGCTGTACATTCCGGTAGGCATGGACAATGGCCAACTCGAAGTCTTTATTGGCTATCGCGTTTTGCATTCCACGGTGCGCGGGCCGGGTAAGGGCGGGATTCGCTTCGCGCCGGACGTTTCACTCGATGAGGTGCGCGCACTGGCCACGTGGATGACCTGGAAATGCGCGGTGGTGAACATTCCGTTTGGCGGAGCGAAAGGCGGGGTGATTTGCGATCCGCGCAAGATGTCGCGGGGCGAACTCGAGCGGCTGACGCGGCGCTACACCGCGGAACTGGTGAACTGGCTTGGTCCGGAGCGCGATGTGCCGGCCCCCGACGTCGGCACCGGCGAGCAGATGATGGCCTGGGTGATGGATACCTATGCGATGCACGTGGGCCAGGCAACGACAGCGGTGGTCACGGGGAAGCCCATCGAATTGGGCGGATCGCGTGGGCGGCGCGAAGCTACCGGTCGCGGGGTGATGATCTGTTGCGACAAGGCCGTTGCGAAACTGGGCATGAAGCGCGAAGGAAGCCGCGTGGTTATCCAGGGCTTCGGGAATGTGGGTTCGCTGGCCGGGCTTTTGATGCAGCAGGCGGGATACAAAATTGTGGGGCTCGCGGATATCGGCGGTGGGCTCTACAACGATAAGGGTTTTGATGTTTCCAAAGTCATCGATTGGGTGTATACGCAGAAGAAGCCGCTGCACGAGTTCCCCGGCGGTGGAACAAAAATGAGCGCACGCGACGTTCTTTTTCAGCCTTGCGAGATCGTAATTCCCGCCGCAATCGAAAACCAGATTACCGAGAGGAACGCGCATCAAGTGCAAGCAAAGATACTTTGCGAAGGCGCGAACGGCCCGACCACGTGGCAAGCCGACGCGATCCTCGATGCCAAAGGTATTTTTACTGTGCCGGATATTCTTGGGAATGCCGGCGGCGTCACGGTCAGCTACTTTGAATGGGTGCAGGACCGCCAAGGGTTCTTCTGGCGGGAGAGCGAAGTGAATGAGCGGCTATTCGACATAATGGATAATGCCTTCGATGAAGTGGTACGCTACGCCGAAACGCACAAGGTGAATAACCGCATCGCGGCGTACATGTTGGCTATCGATCGTGTGGCGAGTGCGTTGAAGATGCGTGGCATCTACGCATAAGATTTTCGGCGTATGCGCGTCGCCCTCCGGCGCGTGCATCGCAAAACAAATTGTCCCCTGACGGCTCGGCACGAAACGTCGAGCCAGGAAGGAGTCCACACCGTGTCGACGCGCTCACTCTTGCCAGGCAGCGCCAAAACCGAACTGCAACATCGCCTTGATATTTGCGTAGCCGGGCGTTGGATGTACGAGCAGGGCTATAACGTCGCGTGCGAGGGAAACGTCTCCGTGCGCCTGGACGACAACCGCATTCTGACCACGCCGACGTGCATGAACAAAGGAATGCTGGCGCCGGAAGATCTGGTGGTCACCGACCTGGAGGGCCGCCAGCTCGCCGGCGAACGCAAATTTTCCTCGGAACTGGCCATGCATCTCCTCTTCTACAATATGCGCCCGGATGTGAATGCTATTTGCCATGCGCACCCGCCCACCGCGACAGGATTTGCCGTGGCCGGGCGCGGACTCGATCAGGCTTTGCTTCCCGAAGTTATCGTAGGCTTGGGGCGCATTCCGCTGGTGCGCTACGCGACGCCGGGAACGCCGGAGCTAAGCGCGGCCCTCGAGCCTTACGTGCCGCATTACGACGCGCTCCTGCTGGCCAACCATGGCGCGGTGACCTGTGGCCCCGACTTGCTGACTGCATATTTCCGGCTGGAGACCATCGAGCACTTTGCGAAGATCACGTTGGCGGCGGAAATGGCCGGGAGTCCAACATTGTTGTCGAGCCGCGAAGTCGCCAAGCTCATGGCTGCGCGATCACGCTATTTCGTCACGCCCCCTCCGGGTGGCGGCGCGGAATTGCCGGTTACCTCCGACGGAAACGATGGCGGCGATCACGTGCGACTCACGCGCGGAGAACTGGACACACTGATCGACGAGGCGGTTCGCAAGGACCGCACCCGCCGCTGAGCTGTTCCGAGATTTAGCGGCTGGGAGTAGAATGGCGCGACGGGTGTCGTCATGAAAGCGAAACCGGCCCGCGAGAATCCGAATCAAGAAGAAAAACCTTCGTGTGAAGCAGTCTCCCACCTGGACGAGCCGTGCAACGAATCTGCCGCGATTTTCTGCGATATGTGTGGCCGCCGGTTTTGCGCCGCGCATTTCGAAGACGATCGGTGGCATCCCTGCCGGCTCGCACCCGGCGAAGAAGGCGGCGAAGGCTAAGCTCGACCCATTTTTTTACTGTCGGAGATGTTTTAGGCCGCGGTCGTGAAGGGGAAGGCGCGGCGGAGGCGGTTCACGACGCGGTCGCGACCGAGAATCACCATGGTGTCGAATAGCGGCGGCGCCACTGCTTGACCCACTATGGCGACGCGCGTGGCGTTGATGAGCAGCCCGGCTTTTACGCCTTCGGCTTCGGCGAGTGCGCGCAATGCATGGTCGCAGGCGTCATGGTTCCATTCCGCGGGCGGGATAGCGTCCAATTTTTCCGCCAGCTTGGCGAGTAGCTCCGGGACTTTGGGATCCTTCCAGAATTTGGCCTTGGCGGTGGGATCGATCTCGAAGTCGTCCGTAAAAAACGCTCGCGACCAGGACGAGAAATCCGGGAGCAGGCGGATACGCGGGCGCAGCAGGTCCACGGCTCTTGCGAACCAGTCGTGCCCGGCGCCGGAAGCCCACTCCGCTTTCCAAAGCCCGCTGCGTTTCAGCGCGGCTTCTACTTCCGGCAGCAAATCTTGAATCGGCAGCTTCTGCAGATACTGGGTATTGAACCACTCGAGCTTGGGGCGGTCGAAAACGGCGTTGGTGCGACTGACGCCTTCGAGCGAAAATTTAGCGAGCAGTTCGTTCGTGCGCAAAAACTCTTCGTCCCCACCGGGCGCCCATCCAAGCAGCGCCAGGAAATTGCGGAACGCTTCGGGCAGGAAGCCTTCGTTTCGATACATGTTGACGTCTGTCGCGCCGTGGCGCTTGGAGAGGCGCGACTTGTCCGGGCCAAGAATGAGAGGGACGTGGGCAAAGATGGGCGGCTCGGCCCCGAGCGCGCGGTAGAGGAGAACCTGCTTGGGCGTGTTGGAAATGTGGTCGGCGCCGCGAATCACGTGAGTGATGCGCATGTCGATGTCGTCCACCACGACGCCGAGCTGGTACATGGACTGGCCAAACGCTTCGTCTCCCTTCCCGGAGCGCAGGAGCACAAAATCCTCGATTTCATCGTTGGAGAATTCGCGCTCGCCGAATACGGCATCGAAAAATTTCGTGGTGCCTCCAGTGGGAACGCGAAAGCGTACCGCAGGCTTCGTTCCCGGCGTTGATGGCTTGCCGTCGCGGCACGAGCAGCGCACGATGCGGCGAGGTCCCGCGGCCTTGGGCTCGTCATCCTGAGCCTTAACGGCGTGATCGCCGCCGGCATAACGCTCTGCCGGGCAGTAACACAAAAACGCCGCTCCGCTGGCCAGCAGCTTCTTGCCGGCGGCCTGGTACAGTCCGGTGCGCTGCGATTGATAGTAAGGCCCTTCGTCCCAATCGACTCCGAGCCAACGCAGGCCATCGATAATACCCTGCACGAGTTCGGGCTTGTTGCGCTCAACGTCGGTATCTTCGACGCGCAGGATCATGGTGCCGCGCTGGTGGCGGGCGAAAAGCCAGTTGAATAGAGCGGTGCGTGCCCCGCCGACATGGAGATAGCCGGTGGGCGATGGCGCGAACCGTACGCGCACAGGGCCTGCATCGTTTTTGGCACTTTCGCTCATTTGCGGGGATCGCTCGAGCCTTCCGCTCTTGCTCGCGGAAAACGTGATTGCTCAGTGTAGCGAAACAGGCGCGGATGGTCCAATTTAGCCCTTGGCGGCCACATGGCTGTGCAAGCTGTCTCTAAGTGTTTTTGGCTCGATGCCCTAAGCGGTGCGCAAGTGGTTACCTCTCGGGCGTTACCTCTGCTGTGCTACCTCTTTGGCCACCAGTACCGCGGTACGCTTGCCTACATAAAAAGCCATGCTCCATAATCCAAGTGCTTTATTTTGTGTGTCCATGACGCATTATTGCGGATGGTGCGAGGTGTGCGCACCCTCCTGCGTCACATGCACATACACTATTAACGATGTAAACAGTTCCTAAACCCGCTGCATTTTGTGGCGAAAGCAGCGGTGGCTTCCGCACGGCGTGCGGAGAATCGACGCGTGTTGGTTTACAACAACTTCATCGCGCTGGCCCTGTTGGCGACAACGTCGCTCGTCGCCGGGTTTTTTGCGTACATCTACAGCCTGAAGCGACAGGTGTACCTGCTGCTGTGGACGGCGGGCTGGTCTCTGTTTGCCTTGCACTACCTGGGACCGGCGCTGGCGCAGTGGGTGCCGGATACGCCGTTGCAGGCCGCTCTGGACCGCTGGCTATACGCTGTCGCAGCACTGTTTTTCTTTCTGGGCGCGCAACTCTACGCGCAACGCAAGCCCTGGAAATTCGCCGCGGGCGTGGCCGCCGTGGTGCTGGGCGCATGGGCGGTGGCTAACGCCTTGCATCTGTTTAGTTTCACCGTCGTGGTTCCGAACGCCGTCTTGTTTGCAGCGGTGGCGGTGATTTTCTGGCAGGAGAGCAAACGCCAAGAAACGCTCGCGGACCGCCTGCTCGGACTTTCTTTCATGTCCTGGTGCGTACTCCAGCTGGCCGTTTTCCTTTTCATGCGCAGCGCGCCTGCGGAACTGGCCATCGACAGCCCGCTTTCCGCCGTGCCATCCGCCTTCGTGGCCATGCTGATGGTGATGGCCTCGTACGAGGAGGAGAAGCGGCGCATAGAGCGCAACATGCTGGCGCTCTCGAACCTGAATTTGGCCACGTCGAGTTTTGTCGGCGGAGAGATTCAGCGCATGCTGGCGCAAGCTTTGGACCGCGTCCTGGGTGTGGTCCGATTGCCGGCGGGCGCTCTGTTTTTGCACCACGGAGATCCACACGGTCCGACGTCCGTCGTGGCGGTCGGGTTGAGCGACGATTTCTGCCGCGTAGCACAGAACGAAGGGCTCGACGATTATCTGGTCGGATTGGTTTCGCGCCTGGGCGGGCTGCTCGGTTTTCGCGATTTGCGCAACGCAGAATCCGTGGCGGCACTGGAGCGAGAGGAGCCCATCAAGAGATTCCGGCAGCTTGCGATAGCGCAAGGGCTGCGCAGCGTGGTGGCGATCAGCTTACAGGCGAAGGAGCAAGCCTTCGGCGTGCTTTTGCTGGGAACGCCGGACAGCCGGAGATTCGCGCCGGCGGAATATCGCTTGCTTTTGGCGCTGGGACATCAGATCGGAATGGCCGTCGAAAACAGCTACCTGGTGCAGCAGACTGCACGGCGTTCGGAAGAATTGCACGTACTGAATGAAATTGGCCGGGCACTAAGCTCAACCCTGAACAAAGAGGAGTTGCTGGTCAAGATCTGGGAGGAATTGCGCCGGTTATTCGATGTCGAGAACTTCTATATTGCAGAGCTTGATCCTGTCCGCGACGAAATGCGCTTTCACTTTGAAGTCATCGGCGGGAAGCCAGGGCCGCGGCGCAGCCGCCGCACTGGAAACCATCTCACGGAGTATGTGATCCGCACTCGGCAGCCGGTTCTGATTCGCGACAACTACGACGCGGAAGTCAAGAAGTTGGGCGTCGAACCGATTCAGCAGAGTGGATGTTTTTGTTGCGTGCCGCTAGTGGCCTACGATCACGCCATCGGCGCGATGGCCGTGTACTCGGACCAGGAACACGTATTTGATGAAGGGCACCTGGAGCTGCTGCGTGTGCTGGCCAGCGAAGCGAGCATCGCCATCGAGAATGCGCGCCTGTTCCAGGAAGAGCGCACGAAGGCGCGTCATCTTTCGCTGCTCAACACAATTTCGCGGAATGCGATCGCCACGCTCAACCCCGACGAAATGCTGGCGAAAATCACGGAGCAGCTCGAGGCCGGCCTGACCTACGACCACATCGGCATCGGCCAGTTGGAATATTCGAGCCGGGAGATCGTGATTCAAGCCGAGGCGGGGAAGCGGAGGGGCGCGCTAGGAAAGCGGATCCCGTTAGGTTCGGGTCTCATCGGGCAAGTCGCGCGCAACGGTCAACTCGCGGCCTACAACGCCAGCGTCCCCGCGGACGCCGGATTCAAACCACTGTTGCCGGATACCTTGGCGGCGATTGCGCTGCCCATTTTTTATGCCGAGCAATTGCACGGGATCTTGTATGTAGAATCGTCGCAGCCCGCGGACTTTTCCGAAGAAGAAGTGTTGCTGCTGCGCACACTGGCGGACTTGATCGCCGGCGCCTTGCACAACGCGCTCTCGTTCCAGAAGGCGCAAGAGCAGGCCATCACCGACGGTCTCACTGGAGTGAAGACCCACCGCTTCTTTATGGAAGCGTTGTCAGCGGAATGGAAGAGGTCGACGCGCGCGGGACGTTCCTTTGCGCTGGTGCTGATGGACCTGGATCGCTTCAAATTCGTGAATGACTTCTACGGGCACTTGGAAGGCGACCTGGTGCTGCAGCGCGTGGGCCATATTCTGGAGACAAATTGCCGCCGCTCCGATGTGGTGGCGCGCTATGGCGGAGACGAGTTCGTGATCTTGATGCCGGAAACGAATATGGAGCACGCCCGGCAACTGGCTTCCAAGCTGCGCGGCTGGGTGTCCGCGGACCCGCTGCTCCGTGAGAAGAATATCAGCGCGAGCTTCGGTATCGCCTGCTATCCGCTGCATGGCTCCTCGCCGCAGGAGCTGATCCAAGTGGCGGATGCGTCCATGTATTTGTCGAAGCACCAGGGCGGCAATGCGGTGTCCACCGCCGACCATTTCGACCCCAACGAAGCGAAGAAGTGGAAACGCGACGTATTGGAAGCGTACCTGGGCGTGACGCTGAAGCGCCTGTTTGCCACCGGCCCGGAAGCCTTCGAGGAAATTTATTCGAGGCTGAAGCAATTTACGGAATCGCTGGCGACGACGGAAGGCGCCAACGCCGGAACCGCCGGGACAGCGCCCGCCGCGCAAGGACCCCAGGCATTGCCGCAGGCGGTGCTCGACACGGTGACTTCACTGGCGTTTGCCATCGATGCGAAGGATCACTACACCCAGGGGCATTCGCAGAAAGTATCGGCCTATGCGGCGCTGATTGCCGAGGCTCTGGGCTTGAGCGATTTAGAAATTGAGGAGGTCCGGCTGGGAGGAGTGCTGCACGACATCGGCAAGGTGGCCATCCCGGAAAATATTTTGAACAAGAACGGCCCGCTGAATCCCCAGGAGTGGGAAACGATGAAGTCGCACGTGACCTTTGGCGCGAAGATTTTGGAGCCGCTCACACCGGTGGCGCGCATACGAGAGATGGTGCTGCATCATCATGAGTTCTTCGACGGCTCCGGATATCCGCACGCGTTAGCCGGCGACCAAATTCCGTTAGGCGCGCGAATTATCGCGGTGGCGGACGCCTATGACACAATTACCAGCGACCGCACATACAAGAAGGCGCGCGTGGCCGCCGAAGCGCTCACGGAACTGCAGCGCTGCGCCAACGGGCAATTTGACGCGAAAGTGGTGGAGGCGTTTCTGCGCATGATGAAGTCCATGCCCAATCCCATCATCGAAGTAGCCTCGGTCACAAGAAACTCCTAGCAATTTGCCTGCTTTCCTTCCGGAGAATCTCTCGTCCAAACGCCCAAGCGCGGTTGCTTTTCAGGATTGAGTCCTCGAGGTCCCATGCGAAAACGTTTTTTGCTCGTTGCCATGGCCGCCATCACTGCGGCAACCAGTGCGTTGTCCGCTTCGTACTCCGCCGCTGCCTTCAAGAAGCTGCAAGCCCTCGCGGGTGACTGGGAAGGCACCGACGGCAAACATCAGCCGGTGAAGACGAATTTCAAAGCCATTGTTTCCAATACCGCGGTGATGGAGACGCTATCGCCCACGGGGATGGAAGACATGGTAACGATGTATAGCCTCGACGGGGACGGCATCGCGCTGGTTCATTTCTGTCCGACCAACAACCAGCCGCGCATGCGTGCTACGCCCACCACGGATGTGGTGAACGAACTGGCTTTCGATTTCCAGGGCGCTAGCAATCTACCCTCGCCGAACACCGGGCATCAGCACCATCTATTGATCAAGTTTGAGGACGAAAATCACATCACGGAAACATGGACTTGGCGGCAAGAGGGCATGGATATGCCCATGGTTTTCCATTTAACGCGTAAGAGCAAGTAGCAACCGTAAACCCGTGGGCCTACGCCGCCGACGACTGTGGAACGCCGGAAGCTGTAGCAATCTCTGTACCTCCATGCGAAGAAGCGTAGTGGCGGACTTCGTGCAAGAGTTCGCGAAGGCGCTTGCGAGCTTTGTGCAATTGCGATTTGGAATTACCCACCGAGCAGCCCAGAATGCTGGCGATCTCGTTGTGTTCAAAGCCATGTACATCATGCAGCAGGAACATGGACCTGTAGCCTTCCGGCAATTGCTCGAGAGCGGCATGAAGGTTGAGGCGGTCGAAGAGGCCGGTCAAGCGGAGGTCAGGGACGCCGATGTCGAACGTGGGACGTTTTTGTTCGTCGTCGGGGCGAGTCATCTCTTCCAGCGATATGGATACTGGCTTTTTCTTGCGGAAGCGCATGAGAACGATATTGGCGGTGAGCCGGTGCAGCCAGGAGGAAAAGGCCGATTCGCCTCGGAAGGTCTGAATCTTGCGGAAGAGCTGCAGAAAGGCTTCCTGCGTCAAATCTTCGGCTTCCACCGGGTCGCCAATCATGCGTAAGCAAAGAGCGTAGACGCGGCGGCTGTGCAGTTTATAGATGGTCTCGAAAGCCGCGGCGTCACCCTGCTGAGCCAGAAGGATTGCTTCCTTCAGCGAAGCGGCATCCGGTTTCAGCGGCTTCGCGGGTTGTTGGGCCTTCGTCGAGGCTCGCGTGGCTGGCGCGCGGCGTACCCGCGTACGCAGTTTAGATGATACTTGTAAAGAATTTACGGCCGTGCTCATGTTGACCCCCACTAGTTTGACTCCCCCGGCGAGTGGGTCTTGTCATTTAAGAGTCAAATGGGTGTCATCTTTATGCGGACGGCTATTTTCGATTTCATCGAGGTCCGGCGGTGGGTGATGGGTAGTTTGTTATTCTTGTTGCTCGCTGGGAGGACCTCATGCAGACGTCATCGGTGAAATGGATTGGGGAGCAGAAGTTCGTGGCCGCGAGTCCGTCCGGGCACGCCATCGTGGTGGACTCGGACCGCGAAACCAACATTGGGCCGGGGCCGATGGAGCTGGTGCTAATGGCGCTCGGCGCTTGCACGGCAACGGACGTGGTGATCGTGATGAAAAAGAAGCGGCAGAAATTGGAGGTGCTGGAAGTGATCTGTTCCGGGGAGCGGGCCGCCGACCCGCCTACAGTTTGGACGAAGCTCGAGATTCTGTATCGCCTGCGAGGCGAGCTCGACGAAGCTGCGGTCAAGCACGCAATTGAACTGAGCGAGGAGAAGTACTGCTCGGTGGCAGCGATGCTGAAAAAGACAGCGAAGATTAGCTGGCGATACGAGATTTTGCGTGGTGGGGCGTAGGGGAATGGACCTTGGCGGGCGCCCACGGCCCGATTATGCCAGTCGGCGGCTGTTTAATTCATTCTGTTCCGTTCGGTGAGCGCACAGAAAAGAACGCCTGTGTTACCCTTTGGGAACTCAAGGAGAGCTATGTCGCGTCGCATTGCTGCGAAGATCAGCGGGGTTGCGGGTTATGTGCCGCCCAAGGTTCTTACCAATGCCGACCTCGAAAAGTTGGTGGAGACCAATGACGAGTGGATTCGCACGCGCACTGGAATTCGCGAGCGGCACATTGCGGAAAGTGGAACCGCGAGCTCTCACCTGGCCACCGAAGCCGCAAAGCAGTTGCTAGCCAAGACGAACACCGACCCTTCGGAAATCGATTTGATTATTGTGGCCAGCGTCACGCCAGACATGTTTTTCCCGGCGACTGCCTGCCTGGTGCAGGATCGCTTGGGAGCAAAGCGCGCCTGGGGCTTCGATCTCTCCGCCGCGTGCTCCGGCTTTGCGTACGCACTGACCGTTGGAGCGCAGTTCGTTGGCTCTGGAGCGCATCGCAAGGTGGTGGTAATCGGCAGCGATGTGATGAGCTCGATTTTGGATTACAAAGATCGCGCCACCTGCGTCTTGTTTGGCGACGGCGCGGGGGCGGTGCTCCTGGAGCCGGCCAAGGATGGCGAGGGTATACTCGATTTTTCGCATGATGTGGACGGCTCCGGTGGACGGTATTTGTATATGCCGGGGGGCGGCTCGCTGCACCCTTCCACCCACGAAACCATCGACAAAAATATGCACGTGGTCCACCAGGACGGTTCACAAGTGTTTAAATATGCCGTGCGGCGAATGGCGGAGCTGGCTGCGTGCCTTCTGGAGCGCAACGGGTTTACCAGCGAAGATCTGGCGCTCGTGGTGCCACACCAGGCGAATCTGCGAATCATTCGCGCCATGCAGCAGCGTTTGGGCGTCGATGATTCCAAGGTAATGGTGAACATCGACAAGTATGGGAACACCACCGGCGGAACGATCCCACTGGGTTTGCGTGACGCGGTGGACCAGGGTCGCTTGCGCAAGGGAGATTTGGTCCTGCTTGCCGCCGTCGGCGCGGGCTACACAACCGGCGGATTGTTGATGCGCTGGGCTTTTTAGATAACTATTTCTACCGGGAATCGGCTTCGATTTGAACGGCGCCGTGTTTTAAGGCATAGGCAACAAAGCCTTCCGGAGCGTTCCTCACACCAAAAACGTTTGCCTCCTTCAGATTTGCGATCTCGCGCCATTTGAAGTCTTCGAGATTCGTATTCCGGAGGTCGGCATGATTCAGAGTTGCGCCGGACAGATCGGCTCCGGAAAGATCGGCTCCCCACAAATCCGCTTCAATGAGCTTCGCGCGCTCCAGATCCGCATTGTGAAGATTACTCTGGCGAAGGTTGGCAGTTTGCAAGTCAGAATCGGAGAGGTCCACAAAAGCCAAATCGCTGTCGCGCAGGTCGGCAGCCGAAAAATTGGAACGCACAAGATGCGCGTGCGCGAGATGGATGCCTTGCAGGAACGCGCCGGAAACGTCGACCCCAACCAGAGGAATGCCATCCTTATTTAGCTCTTGCAAAGCTTCGATCCGGCCACCACTCCCGCCTTTCCCCTGCGCCGTGTTGATGACCTGCCATGCCTGGTAGTGCTTCTGCTTGATGCGGTCGCCGGACTCGGCAAAATAAAATACCACGGCGATGATCACGCCGAAGCTGCTGAGGTATTCCAGCACCTCCAGAAAAGACCAATTGTTCAGCAAATATGCGGTGTACTCGCAGAACCACTCGAAGGCCCAGAATGGCGTCGTCCAAGCACGCGTGATGGTCCGTTTACGAATGGCCCACGAATCAGGGCGCTTTCGGCGAATCCGCACTCTCATGGTGTAAGCCTACTTAATGCGCGCATTCTATTCGATTGTCAGCGATACGCGGAACTATTTCCGGCACTAAGGCCTGATTCGAGAATCGCTTGCGCTTTACTTACGTGCGCCAGAGAGAAATTCTTCCAGCAGAAGCCGAGCCAGCCGGCCGGGATTGTGGCGGATTACTCCATGCTCCTCCAGCAGATTGTCCATAACGACGCGGTAGCCGAGCTTCTGCAGGTCCGGAATGTTGATCGCAACCGGCTCGGCCCCTTCCGCACGATAACGCTTGGCGACCTCCGGGGAAATTGACTGGCGATTGGCCACGACCCAGTCAATGACGCGGCGCGGCGTGTGGCGCTCAATCGCGCGTAGATGGTCAGCCAAGGCGTAGCCAGACGTTTCGCCGGGCTGCGTCATGAGATTGGAAATGTACACGCGAGGCGCCTTCGATTTAGCGATGGCGTTGACGATCTCCGGGATCAGTAAGTTCGGCAGGATGCTGGTGTAAAGGGAACCCGGGCCGAGAAGGATCAGGTCGGCCTGCTGGATGGCCTCCAACGCTTTCGGAAGCGGTCGCACGTTGCGCGGGAAGAGGGCGAGCTTCCTGATGGGTTTTCGGCTGGCAGTAATGCGCGTCTCCCCGTGAACCTCCCGGCCGTCTTCGAGAGTGGCGACCAAAGTGACATTAGAAACCGTGGAGGGGAAAATGCGCCCGCGGATAGCAAGCACTTTGCTGCTGACGCGAACCGCTTCCGCAAAATCGCCGGTTACATGCGTAAGCGCGGCGAGAAAGAGGTTGCCGAAATTGTGGCCCACCAGCCCGTGGCCGGCGTGAAACCGATACTGAAAAAGGCGTCCAAGCAAAGCCTCGTCCTGCGACAACGCCACCATACAGTTGCGAATGTCCCCCGGCGGCAGAATGCGATTTTCGCGGCGCAGACGGCCGGAGCTGCCGCCATCGTCGGTGACCGTAACGATGGCGGTCAGGTCGCTGATGGGCTGGCGTAGTTTGGCAGGATGATCGCGCCGGCGTGTAACGTACTCTTTCAAACCGCGCAGCAGTGTGGAAAGCCCAGTGCCGCCGCCCAATGCAACCACGTTTAGGCCGCGAGGCGGGAGCTTCGAATGAGCGGTGCGTCTCTTCACCACAAGTCTTCACCACATACCGGATTGTTCATTTTATCGGAATAGAGCCAAATATTGACACGCCGTGCTTCGAAACGTCGCGGCGGGGTTCCTACCTCCAATTTGGATGTTGCGTCGCATACCGTCTCTCCAAAACAATAGAAATTCGGCAACGTAAGCAGGAGAACTACTATGGCGACCGCAACGCCTTCCCCCGTCACCGATTACCGGCAAGAATGGTTCGAAATTGAAGACGCCACCTACCTGAATTTGGCCGCTCAAAGCCCGATGCCCAAAGTCGCTCACCGCGCCGTACAGACCGCGATCGAATGGAAGAAATTTCCGCACCACATTGCCGATTCCGCGTACTTCGAAGTGCCTAATCGCATTCGCGCCTCCATCGCAGAACTCATCGGCGCCAAAGAGGAAGAGATCGCGCTTACCACCGGCGCGAGCACCGGAATGTCCGCCGTAGCGTACGGCCTCACCTGGAAACCCGGCGACGAAGTTCTTACCGCCAAGGGCGAGTTTCCTTTGCAGTATGCCACCTGGAAACCGATGGAAGCGCGCGAGGGCATCGTCATGAAAGTCGTCGCCCCGCGCGAGCGTTTCATCACCGCCGATGATTTTCTTGCGGCCATGACTCCGCGAACGCGCATGGTTTCGGTAAGCCTCGTGCGTTTTGACAATGGCGTGTTGCTCGATGCTGCGCGCATTGCCGCCGCGTGCCACGCGCAAGGTGCGCTGCTGCTCCTCGACGTTAGCCAATCTTGCGGCGCCGTCCCGCTGAATGTCGAGGAACTTGGCGCCGATTTTCTAGTTTGCGCCGGATATAAGTGGCTGCTCAGTCCCTACGGCACCGGCTTTTTCTGGTGCAAAAACGAACAGAGCGACAAAATGCGCCCGGGTCCGTTTTATTGGGCCGCGCAAGAAGGCGCGGAAAATTTCGGCTCCCTGTCTTGTGAAAATCCCAAGCTCGTCCGCGGCGCGCGCCGCTGGGATATGGCCGAAACATCTAACTACTTCAACTTCGCCGCCATGGACGCCTCGCTGCAATTTGTTTTGCGGTTCGGACCCGAAACAGTCGAGACGCACAACCGAAAACTAATCGATTTCTTGTTCGAGCGTTTGCCGAAAGATCGTTGCGTGCCCGCCAGCCCGCTCGATTCCGCGCGCCGCGGTCCCTATGGGTGCTTCGCGGCACGCTCCCCGGAAAAAACCGCCGAGCTTTATCACAAACTCGCAAAAGAAAAAATCATCACGAGTTTGCGCGAGGGAAATATTCGCGTTTCTCCGCACCTTTATAATACCGAGCGCGACATCGATCGCCTGATCACCGCAATCACGCTATGATTGCCGCTACCACGGTATGAATCATTCGCAAGTAATGTCTGCGACTACGGCATGACCTCATCCGAAAAATGGCCACGCATCGCGGTAGTAGGGGCGGGCGCTGTCGGGGGATATTTCGGCGGAATGCTCGCGCGCGCCGGCGCTCCGGTTGTGATGATTGGGCGCGCTGCGTTTGTCGAAGCCGCCAAGAAAAGCGGCTTGGTGCTGGACACGCTGCAATTCAAAGAAAAGGTGCGTGTGGAAGCGTCCACCGACCTTGCTGCCGCGCGCGGCGCGGAAATCGTTCTCTTCTGCGTCAAAACCACCGATACCGAATCGACGGCGCGTGCGCTTGCGCCGCTGCTTCCTTCCTCCGCCACGCTCATCAGTTTGCAGAATGGCGTCGACAACGCGGAAAAGATTCGCGCCGCCGGAATCGACGCGCTCAGCGCCGTCGTGTACGTCGCCGCAAGTGTACCTGAGGCTGCGCATGTGAAACATGTTGGTCGCGGCGATTTGGTTATCGGTCCCCGCGATGCGCGTACGGAAAAAGTTGCGGCGCTTTTTGAGCGCGCCGGAGTCGGCTGCCGCATCTCTGACAACATCGACGGCGAGCTTTGGACCAAGCTCATTTGGAATTGCGCGCTCAACGCAATCTCCGCGCTGGGCCGCGCAAAGTACGGGCAAATCGCCGCCAGCGACGACGCACGCAAACTAGTCGAAATCGCCGTGAACGAAGTTCTGGCCGTTGCCACCGCGGCGCACATTCAACTTCCCGGCGTGGAAACTCCCCAGGCCGCACTGGCCGGCGCTTTGAAAATCGCCTCGCAAATGTCGGGCGCAATTTCCTCTACTGGTCAGGACCTGATGCGCGGCAAGCGCACCGAGATCGACTCCCTCAACGGCTACATTGCGCGACGCGGCGTGGAGCTCGGCGTTCCCACTCCCGTGAATCACGCGCTCTTCACCCTGGTGAAACTCGCCGAAGAAAGCATCGAAGCGAAAGAACGAAGTAAAGAAGCAACAAAGTAACGAAAGATCGAGACCGCAAGACCGCTGCACTCCGAGAAATCCCTCTGAGTCTTTACTTCGCTACATTCGTCACATCTTTACTTCGCATTTGTTCTTACGGATATTCCGGCAATCGAAATGGAATGTGCACGATGGCTTCGAGCTCGATGGGCGTCCCCTGTTTTGCCCCCGGCCGAAATTTCCACTGACGCAACGCCTTGATCGCATTGGCGTCGAGCTGCTGGTCAATTCCGCGCACCAGTTGAACACTGTCCACCGAACCATCGCGACGAATCACCGCGTAGAGGATGACCTCGCCGGTGACCCGCTCGCTGACCAACGTTGGCGGATATTGCGGATCGACTTTTTGCACTGGAACAGGGCCGGACAACTCCGTGCTTTGCCGCGCGTGGTGGCGGGCATCGCCATCGGTGTGCAGCTCGGAAAAATTCAGGATCCAGCTGCCCGTCGCGCTGTTCAGGTTCGGCATGTTGACGTTCAGCGTATAAACCGGTTTATAGGCGAATACAGTTTCGGGTTTGGCCCCCGGGGGAAGCGACGCAAAATCCGGTGGCCCGGTGCGTTCGGCAACGTCCTCGCTTTCGGCTTTCGGTTCCGGCCGCGTCATTAGTTTGCGCGTCGGCGCGCTTATTTTCGCTGCGTTGCCGGAAGTAGCGGAGGAGGGATTACCCCCGCTGATGCTGATTCCTACCGCGCTCTTCCCCGCTGCTTTGCCGGACTCGGACGCGTTCGCTCCTGGCGTGCCCGGCTGCTTGCCTGTCGCCGACGGCTGGCCTTCCGGTGAAACGGAGACGCGCGCTGCGAGGCTGCCTTGCGGCGGTTGTACTGGCGCGGGCGGAGCGGGATTCGCCGAGAGCGCGATCAGCGCGTTCGCAGCGCCGCTAGTGGCGGTCAGCTGCGTTGCGCCAACTTCCGGCGCAGCAACCGTGTCGCCGGATTGCAATTTCGGCGCGACGCGCGGGGCCGCTCCGGCGTTCAATTCGAGCTTGGGCCGCGCGGGGCCGCTTTGCGCCGCGGGAAGATTCATGGCCGAGACATTCGGCTCCACATTGGGAATATCGACCGGCGCGGCTACCGTAGTCGTTGCCGGGCGCTTTTCTTTGGGATGCAGCTTCTTGAGCATCGCTTCGTTGATTTCCAGGCGCGGCTTCGCCGGTCCGGTGACCTGCTCGAATTGCACGATATTGGGCAAATTTGCAAGCAGCTTGGGCGGCTCGAAGGGCGCTTTGGGATTGATTAGCGTTTGCCGGGGATGCTGCGTGGGGCGCACGGGATCGGTAAAAATACGCTGGCGCGGGTGAAACGCGTCCACGCTGGGCTGCGGCGCCACATCTTCCGGCTTGATTCCGGGCAGCTTCGGTTTGAGCGCGGCTTTAGGTGCTTCGCGTGCGATTTCCAGGAGCGGCAGGTCTTCGATGCGGCCCTGCCAGGCCAACTGCACATTTTGAAGCAGGGGATTTGTGTGTGCCATCCCGGTCAGCAGCGAGAACGGCAAGACCAGAATGGCGATATGCCATAGCGCCGCGGCGAGCACAGCTCGTTTGGGAGCGCTTCGCTCGACCCAACTGTCGCGAAACGGGCTGGCGTCCACAGCGTTCTTGGCTGCCCGGGGACCGAAGAGGGCCGCAACGCTACTCCAAAATCCTTGGTGAAACGCTCCCCAAGCAATATCGAGCTTTGGCGTAACCCTGTCAGGATCGTCGCCGCGAGCACGTCGCCCGTCGGGAGAGTGGCGTTCCGGGGGAGGGGGAGGCGGAGTTGATCCCAACGAATCGATAGCGGCCTGGATACTCTGAAATTCCATGTAAGCACTGATTATACCGTCCTGAGTACGGAGTGGAAGCACGGAGTAGTTTCTGTAGGTTACAGATATGGCCGGAAAGTGGTGGGTAGTGGACCGCACGGTCGCGTGCGGTCCACCCGTTTTTATGTGCGCTGATTCAAGCAAGCCATTACTGTGCCAGGTAGCGCGCGATGGAAGTTCCCACAGCCACGATCCTGCCATTGCTCTGGAGAGCCAAGGCGAAAACGGAGGCCGGGCTGTTTCCGATGCCGGTAGTCACCTCGCCGCCGGAACCAAAGGTGGTGTCCAACGCGCCGTTGCTGGTATAGCGCGCGAGGGCAAAATCCGCTGCCGGCGGGCTAAACGGCCTGTTACTTGCTGCCGATCCAGCCGCAACGATATCGCCGTTCGATTGAAGGGCCAGCGCAAAAGACGTAGCGTTGGGCTCGGTTGGGGCGAAGCTGGTGGCTACGGCTCCTCCCTGACCAAAAGTGGCATCGACGCTGCCGTCGCTGTTGTAGCGGACGAGGCCAAATCCTACGTTATTCCCATTGTTGATATTCAAGCTGGTGGTAACCGTGCCACCTACCAGGATTTTGCAGTTGCTAGAGCAGCCGCCTTGCGTTTGCACCGCGAGCGCCCCTGCCACAACGACGCTTGCGACTTGTCCGGAAACCCCAAAACTTGTGTCCAAGCTGCCGTTCGCGTTATAGCGTGAAATAATCCCTGCAACCTGGGCGAGGCCCACGCTCGGGGCTATCCCTGTAAAGGCGATCGCGCTCCCGCCCGCGGCAAGCAGAATCTTGCCATCCGGTTGCAATGCAATCGCGGTTGGCGCTGCAACAGAGGTTGCTGCTACGCCACCGCTGCCGAAAGTGTCATCGAGTTGGCCATTGGCGTCATAGCGAGCGATGGCGCCAGAGGCTCCTGTCGGCTCAGCGTTTTGCCCGGCGAGGAGAATCTTCCCGTCCGGTTGCAACGCCATTACGCTCGCGGCTGCCCCGAACGACCCGCCTGACGGGCCTACTTGCGTTGCCACGATGCCGCCGCTGCCAAATGTACTGTCCAAGCTTCCATTCACGTTGAGGCGCGCCAGTATGAACAGTGGGCCGAAACCCTGCTGGAAATTGGAAATGCCGGCAACGATCTTGCCGTCGCTCTGGATGGCTAGGCCGATGACCGTCGCTCCGCCGAAGTCATCGCCGGGGAAGCTGATACTCACCGTCCCGCCACTCCCGAAGCTGGTGTCCAGGGTCCCAATGGCCGTGAGGCGCACCACAGCAGCCTCCGGGGCGATTTGTCCTCCGACAACGATCTTGCCGTCGCTCTGCACTGCGGTGGCGGCGGCAAGAATGCCGGCGTTTCCCTTGAATATCCCTCCTACGCCAAATGTTGGGTCAAGCTTGCCAGCCTGGGCCATCGCCGGACTTGACGAAACGATTAAGGCAGTACATGCAAGCAGCGCACTGCGGACCACAGTTCCAAGCTTTACTTTGCTCTTTTGCATTCGCACTTGCCTGCCGACGGCAAAGGTACGAGTTAACACTCCGAGTTCATTCATAACGCTCCCCTCTTCCCGTTGTATGTGACGGCCGGCTGAAACATGTTCCCGACTTGGTTTTCTTTTAGCTTCAGCCCTTGTCGTCCGGCAAGAGAGACTCGATGTCTAGGGGGTTTCATTCCGGGATCGCTGTAACGGTTCTGTCAAACTCTTTTCATCAGTTTGCGCGCTGTTAGCTCGATTGCGAGTAGTTGCTGCCAGCCATTTCTGGGTGTCCTCTACGTGTGCTGATGTGCTGACTCACCCCCGTTTCCTACCCACTTCCATAATGGCTGTTGACGGATAATGATCGGCCTTCGGAAAATCGCCGTCTAGGAAGTAAGAACGTGATCGAACATAACCTACACCACACCATCTCGCTTCTCACTCGCACCCCTGCTGCTCTCGATGCGCTTCTGCGCGATCTGCCGGAAACGTGGACGCTGCGCAACGAAGGCGAAAACACAATGAGCGCGTTCGACGTCGTGGGCCATCTGATTCACGGTGAACGCACAGACTGGATGCCGCGCGCGAGGATGCTGCTGCAATTTGGCGAGTCGCAAACGTTCGCGCCTTTCGATCGTTGGGGACACCTACGCGGGAGTCAAGGCAAGGCGCTCTCCGAGTTGCTGGATGAATTCTCCCGCTTGCGGTCAGAAAATCTGAACGAACTCCGCGCCTTGCATCTGCAGCCCGAGGACCTCGCGCGGCGCGGGCGTCATCCGGCCCTCGGAGCAGTCACGCTGTCCGAGTTGCTGGCGACCTGGGCAGCGCATGATTTAACGCATCTGCACCAAATCGCGAGGATTATGGCCCACCAATACCGTCAAGCCGTCGGACCGTTTAACGCCTACCTTGGAGTGCTGCAGTGCGCAGGCCATAGCGCTGCCTGATTGGCATGACTGGATCGAGCAGAAACGAATACGGACGCAGTACCCGCGATGTCTCTTCAGTTCAGCGGGTGGAAGTCGAAGGTCAACGTGGCCGCGGTCTCCGTTTTCGCGGGTTCGTACTTCCATTCCTTCAGGGCCGCGAGCGTTGCATTGATTAAGACGGGATGGCCGCCCACCACGTTCGTGCTTTTCACTTTGCCATCCGAGCCGATGACGATTTCGACCTTGACCGTGCCCACCAATTTCATGTGCTTCGCGATCTCCGGGTAGCGCGGCGTTGGCTTCGCAATCGCCTTTCGCCCTTCCTGTGCGGATGCGCTCGCAGCAGCCGCGCATAAGAGAATCGCAGTGCCAATGCTCTGTTTCAGACCCATAGCGTGCCCCCTACACCGATTCTTCGGTCTCTGAGAGCGACAATCGCACAGCGCCAAGGGCTGGCAAATAGAACTAAAGTTCTATCAGCGAACGGTTGGTATCGAATCAGTGAACGCGCGCCAGGCGCTGCGCCTGCGACCTGTGCGAACGGGCTAAAGCTTTTCCCGTATGTTCTTGAATAGACAAGCGCCGTATTGTGATGTTTGATGCCTCAACCGCAAAAAGCCGCCGCAACGCCGGTCAGTAGCCCTCGCACACCGAGGATCCTGGTGATCGACGATGGTGATTCCGTTCGCGACATTATTCGCATTTTCCTGGAAAGGGACGGATTTGAAGTGTGCGGCGAAGCGGCCGATGGGGTGGAAGGCGTCGAGCAAGCGAAAAAGCTTCAACCCGACCTAATTGTGTTGGATTTGGCGATGCCGCGCATGAACGGAGTAGAAACAGCGTCCATCCTCCGTCAAACCATGCCGGACATTCCCATAATTCTCCTTACCTTGTATCAGAACTTGATCGGACCTTCCTTGGCATCTGCGGTCGGCGTCAAGACCATCATCGACAAGACCGATGGGCTCGACAAACTGGTCGCTTGCGTCCACTCCTTGCTCAAAGTCGACCCTCCACGTAAGTCCGCTCAACGTAGTCTCCCGCCTCCCTACCAGACTCGGCGCAAGCAGGAAGCAGGCGCTAGAATAGGCTCCGAGGGGGAGATGACGGAAACCGCGCCCGGTGACGTTGAGAAAAAGTGCTCGCGATGCGGCAATGCGTTTCATTGCAAACAGGAGGCGGGATGCTGGTGCGCGAGCGTGCAGGTGGAGCGCGCGACGTTGGCGGAAATACGAACGCGATTTGCGGACTGTCTTTGTGAGGCGTGCTTGCGCAAGTTGGCCGCGCCAGGCCTGAATGACTTCGATGCGGGAAGGGCCACGTAAAGGCAGCCGCCACATTGCGGTCAGGCCGTGCGTTGAGAGGTTAGCGCTTCATCGGTAGCGGGGCGGCGATGTGCGAAAGCTTCTTTTATCAGGCTGAAGATCGTGCGGCGATTTTCAGCCATGGTTTTCACCCAGGCGAAGCGGCCCATTTGCGGGAAGTAGATGCCGCGGAAGCAGAGGCGGGCGATGAGAATGTTGACGCGATAACCGAGGGGCTTATGGGCGATAGAGGCTACGGCGTTGGCGATGGCTTCGGGGTTGTAGGATTTGGCCCAGCCGCGCTTTACCTCGGCGTGGGCTTCGTCGATCGTCATTTTCAGGGGCGTGTGGGCCATGGCGAAGGGGATGAACTCTTGCCAGTGTTTGGGGCGGGTCAGCCGGCCAGCGGCTTCGAGACGTTTGTACAGCGGCGTGGCGGGAAGCGGAGTGAGCAAGCCGAAGATCGGCAAGCCTGGCGGCCAGTTCTGAATTTCGTGCAGGGTGCGGTCGGCGACGCCGGTGGTGTCGTTGTCCATACCAAAAATGAACGAGGTGATGGCGAACACGTTTCGCTGCGCAAGGCGCTCCAGGACTGCGGCGTACTCACTGGGCTTGTTGAAGCCTTTGTTGACGTCTTTGAGATTGGCGGGATCGATGGACTCCATGCCGATGAAGATCCACTTGCCGCCGGCGGCCGCGATCAGGTCTACCAATTCTTCATCGCGCAGGAGATTGGCGCTGATCTGCGCGACCCAGTGGACCTGTGCGTTGGCCGCGATGATATCGCGCAGGAGCGATTTAGTGCGCTTGACGTTGATAGCGAAATTGTCGTCGATGAAGAAGACGGCGATTTGGCCGCGCTCGCTGCTGGCGCGCGCTTTCAAGAGTAGCAATTCGTCAACTACGCTCTTGTTGGTGCGAAAACGGATGGAGTCGCCGAAGAAACCGGTGACCGTGCAGAATTCGCAGCCGTACGGGCAGCCGCGCCCGGACTCAACCGGAATGATGCGAAACGTTCCCCACCCGGCGCCGAGTTTGCGGAGCATGGGAGTGGCGAGCTTCGGGACGATGTTGAACTGGTCGAGGTCGATAGTGTCCCAGGGAATGGGCGGATACGATTGCAGCGAGGGCTTTTGCTCCTGGCCGAAGGCGTCGACGGGAGCGTAGACATCTTTCAGCGCTCCCTCCGCAGCGTCGCGCACAATTTTGGGCCAGGTTTCATCGGCTTCGCCGAGCGCGACGGCATCGGCGTGGCGGGGACCGCCGGAGCGGCCAAGCGCTTCATCGGCCATTTCGGTCACGTGCGGGCCTCCCATCACAACGGGGACGCCGACGGCGCGAATGGCGTCGGCCATGCGGTAGGCCTTGGCGATCATGCGGGTCATGGCGCCGATGCCGACGAGACCGATCTTTTCCTCTCTAACAAAGCGCGCGATGCCGTCTTCATCCATGGGCTGGGCGTTGCCATCGATCAGTAGAACTTCGTGGCCGGCGGGCGTGAGCGCCTTAAGCAAAAACATCCAGAGATGCGGCATGAAATTGCGCGTGACACCGTTGTCCGGGCTATAAAGCAAAATTCTCATGGCACTTCTTTCTGGCGCTTCGCAGACGTGCGTTGTCAGGCGCGAAAAGTCGTCACAACAAGGTAAAACAGGAAGGAATTCTGGAGACTCGGTGCCAAGGGATTGGTTGTCACGATTCGTGACACCGTTTGTAGCACCGCGGGCGCAGATAAGCAACAGACCGGGGGGCGCGCCTGTGCGTATTGCCGGTGTGTGAAATTTCGTTAGGCTAGGTCTTGGGCCGTCGCTCGCCAAGAATTCTAAGGAGCGATTTACTTGACCGCGTGCCTGGGTTCGGGTTCGTCTCGGCGGCGAGCGGTGACCAACAAGACGATACCGCCGGCCAACGAACCCAAGCCTATGATTCCCGGCAAGGAAGTGGTTTTGCGCTCGGGCTGGGCCACGGATTGGTCAGCAGGCGCCGGAGCTTTTGCGGGCAGCGTCCACTGGATAAACTGGAGTCCACACAGGAGAATTCCGAGAACAATCAAGGCGAGGCCTGAAATTTTGCCGAATTGCATACAAACTCCCGCGAGTGGTTATCCGCTGGGTGCTAACAGACTACGCCTTTGCGCCGCCAGTGTTTCAGATAGTCGCGGCGCGGCCTCGGAGGAAATGCATGATGAGCATCACGATACCGATTATGAGCAGGACGTGAACGACGCCGGTGGAAATGTGGAAGGCGAAGAACCCGAGCAACCAGAGAACGATGAGAACTGTGGCGATTAATGCAAGCATGGCTTCAAACTCCTTTTATCTCGAGCGCGAATCGGAAATCGTTTGATGCGCGCCAACGCGGACAACCTCATGGATCCCGCGCTGAGCGCAAGGATGGCAGATTAGAGATTTGAAATCTGTCCTGTATTGAGCATATTCGGAAATCAAAGCCGGGCAGCGGAATGCAGCGAGAGAGGCAATTGCAGGTTGTTGCGGCGTGCAGCGGCCGGGACCTTAGTTCAGCTGCAGTAAATCCGTCAACGATATGTCCACAATATCCTGGGGATCGAGAATTCGTTTCAAGCTGTCCACAAAACACATTTCAGAACTGTGTTCGATCGCTTCGATCTTGATTTCCGATTTTTCCTTGCCGATGTTGGGGCCCATGAAGTGAATCGTGCCGCGCTTGGCGTCGAAGGCTCCACGCAGCATGGTGGCATTATCGCTTCTTGTTATTTTCAATTCCTGCGTGCGCTTGGTGTCACAGTTCAGGATGCCCGCAACGCCGGGTTCGGCGTTGAACTCAGCGCATCGCGCCTGGAACAATGCGCACAGATCCGCCCAGATTTTCGCGGTATGGGAAGCGAGATCATTCTGATCGCGGATGGTTTTTGCATCCCGTGCCTGCTTTGACTTTAGCTGCGCCGCGAATCGTACCGCGGCATCTTTGGACCAATCAGACACTTCTACTCTCCTGTGTTCGGGCCACGCTAAAGGTGCGGTGGCACTGCGGGACGGCCGGGGAGGGGCGCTCTATCTTCGAATTTTCCCCGTCTCCGGATCGACGTTGCTTTCCCACCAATTGGCAGCTCCTTTTTCGGTGCGGAAGCGGCGATCAATTCCGGGGGGAGCGGAAGACTGGAGGTGCAAACGCTCGTCCTTTTCATCAAAGGTGAGCCGTCCGACTTCTTCTTTCTTGGCATTCTGAAATGTACGTATGACTCTGGACATAAAGCACCTGACTCGGAATTGTCTCACATCGGAGGTGGCCCGTCTGTTCTAAAGTGGTCACCTGGCCTCCTGCGATCCGGTTAACCGCGAAGCAAAAACCCCCAAAAAGACTCATCCAAAGTACATGTTGAAGCGCTTGCGGCTACTCTCCTTTGCCGATGGCCATTGCCCGGTGTAACCGTTAGTGTCTAAGTATGAATAATTGTCGAGAGCAGGTTTGCGGCTTACGCATTTTTCCCGTTGATTGGGTTCGATTGCTGGCACTCCTGTGCGTCTTCGCACTAAGCGGCTGTGTGGGACAGACCGCAAACACGCCGCCGCCGGCTGGACAGAGCAGCGTGCGCTTCGGGCATGTGTTTATCGTGGTTGAGGAAAATCATAATTACTCGGACGTGGTCGCTAGCCCGTCCATGCCGTATTTGAACGGGCTCGTCAATCAGTACGGACTGGCTACAAACTATTTCGCAAACGGGCATCCTTCCATACCGGACTACTTCATGCTCACCACGGGGCAAACGCTGACGCTGATTGATTCCCTAACGCCGCAGATGTTTCCGGTTTCTGACGATAATGTGGTGCGCGAGCTGGTTGCGGCGGGCAAGACCTGGAAATCGTACGCCGAGGATCTTCCCTCGGTAGGCTATACGGGCGGCGATACCGGCAAATATGCTGTACGGCATAATCCCCTGGCGTACATGACGGATGTGCAGAACAACTCGGCACAAGCGCAAAATCTGGTTTCTTTCACGCAATTTCCTGCGGACTTGCCGACGGCAGATTTGCCCGATTACTCATTTATCGTTCCGAATCTTTGCAATGACGCACACGATTGCTCGCTGACCGTTGCCGACAATTGGCTTCAGACAAATATCGACCCAGTGATTAAAAGCCCGGTGTTTCAGAAAGACGGCCTGCTGATCATCGTGTTTGACGAGGCCGACACGCTGGACTTCACCGGCGGCGGAGGCCATGTCGCCGCAGTCCTGGTAAGTCCATTTAGCAAGCCCGCCTACAAATCCATCGCGTTCTATCAACATCAAAGCGTTCTGCGCCTGACCCTGGAAGGACTCGGCGTAACGAAGTTGCCTGGGGAGGCGGCCAGCGCGCCCGTGATGTGGGAATTCTTCAAAGCTCAATAAATTCAACTAAACGGATAGGTTAGTGTATGCGAGCCATCGGTGCGATTAGCCATTTATAGCTTGCCCGGTAGCCGTCTCGGACGTATTTCTGCAGCCGAGTGTAAGCTGCCATCCCGGCTATCGCCGGGGCGGGCGCGAAGAGCCATGCGTAACTGATCCAGAAGTATTTGCCGGTGCGTTCTCGCAGGTATTCAATCGGAGTACGCAGCCTCGAGGGAATGGCAATAGCCGCAACGATTCGCTGGGACTGGCGGTCAATGACCTCGTACTTGCCAGGCCAGAAGGCAGCAATTTTCTTGATTCTTGACTTGGCAGCCAGCAGATCGGGTGAAGTCTCAAGCCAAATCGAAGTATTAACCTCTCGTCTCAAAATGTCGTAGGGGGTCGTTTCCATAATAGTCAGCCTTGGTGTTTTGCGGGTCGCCATATTGGAGAAAGGATCATCGCAAATCCGAGGGTAGCAAGTCTGTTACAAAGCGGACATACGCTGACGATTCGTTCCTCAGGATGAGCTAAAGGGTCCACCTACAACGCGCCGGCAATTTTCGTGAAGGCGCTTTCCAGTCCGGGGATTACGTGGACTACTGGGCCGTCCCAGAAGGCTGAGGGCGGATTGGTGTTCCACTGCGTGTGCGAGGCGTAAAGGATTACGTCGTCCCAGAAAAATCCTCTGCTTATGCAGCAAACGGGACTTGGCTGCGGCGGGTTCGCGGCTGCTCCGCGATTCAACTCTAGGGCCTTTTGCGCGCTGGTCATGCAGCCTCTGGGATTTGGTCGGGTTCGGCGGCTTGGTGCTCGAAGAAGCTGAGGGCGGCATCGCCTTGGCGGAGGATACGCGTTTGCAAAAGGCGACCAATGCGCTGGGGCAGATTGAACGTGCGGCGGTGTTCGGCGATGACGAGGCTACCTTGGCTGAGAAATGGGGCGGAGCCGAGGAAGCCGAGGACGCGGTCGTATTGATCTTTCTCGGCGTAAGGCGGGTCGACAAAGGCGAAATCAAACGGGGCGTCGGTGGGCTTGTGGCGGGCGGCGAGTTTTTCGAGGGCGCGGAGGGCGTCGAGGGGGAGGACGTGCGCGCCGTTGGCGATTTCGAGGGACCCGAGATTGCGACGAATCAGGACGGCGGCGGGTGCGTGATTTTCGATGAAGACGACTTCTGTTGCGCCGCGACTGATGGCTTCGATGCCGACGGCGCCGGTGCCCGCAAAGATATCGATAAAGCGGGAGCCGCTGACGTTGGGGCCGAGCACGTTGAATAGAGTTTCGCGCAGACGATCGCTGGTTGGACGAAGGGCATTGCCCTTGAGCGACTTGAGAATGCGGCTGCGATATTTGCCGGCGACGATGCGCATTTATTTAGCCGACCTTGGCTAGATGATAGCGCCGCTGCCATTCGCCGGGGAGGCTGCGAAGAATGCGGTCGAGAGATGGTTTTTGCGATGGCGCGTCGGCGATGGCGAAAGCTTCGCGGCGTGCTGATTCGAGGAGTTCGCGGTCGCGCAGCGGGTTGGCGATGTGGAAGCCGAAGGCGCCGGATTGGCGGGTGCCGAAAAATTCGCCGGGGCCGCGGAGTTGCAGATCGGTTTCGGCGATTTCAAAACCGTTGGAAGTGCGCACCATGGTTTCGAGGCGAGCGCGGGCTTCATCGGTCATGCGCCCGGGGCCGACGAGGACGCAGTGGGATTTTTGCGCGCCGCGGCCGATGCGTCCGCGAAGTTGATGGAGCTGGGAGAGGCCGAAGCGTTCGGCGTGCTCGATGACCATGACGGTGGCGTTGGGGACGTCGACGCCGACTTCCACGACGGTAGTGGCGACGAGGACTTGCACTTCGTTTTTGCGGAAACGCTGCATGACTTCGTCCTTTTCATCGCTGGAGAGGCGGCCGTGCAGGAGGCCAAGCTTCAGTTTCGGAAAAACTTCTTTCGAGAGGCGCTCGTATTCTTCTACGGCGGCTTTCAGTTCGATTTTTGATTCTTCGATAACCGGATAGACGATGTACGCCTGATGGCCCGCTTCGACTTCGCGGCGGATGCTGTTCCACACACCGGGGAGATGCGGCTCGGAGGTGAGGTGCGTTTCGATGGGAGTGCGGCCAGGGGGCAGCTCGTCGAGGACGGAGACATCGAGATCGCCGTACAGAGTGAGTGAAAGCGTGCGTGGGATAGGCGTGGCGGTGAGAACGAGAACGTGGGGCGAGTGGCCGTGCGCAGCGGCTTTGTCCATGAGGCGCTTGCGCTGGAGGACGCCGAAGCGATGCTGTTCGTCGATGGCGACGAAACCGAGACGTGCGAACTCGACATTGTCTTCGATGAGCGCGTGCGTGCCGACGACGAGTTGCGCTTCGCCGGAACGGATGCGTTCCAGGGCGGCGGATTTTTCGGCGGACTTCAGGCCGCTGATGAGTAGCTCGACGCGATAGCCGCCGCGTTCGAGAATGCGACGGGCGGAAAGAAAATGCTGCACGGCGAGGATTTCGGTGGGGGCCATCAGAGCGGCCTGGCAGCCGTTTTCGATGGCGACGACGGCGGCTTGCAGGGCGACGATAGTTTTGCCGCTGCCGACGTCGCCTTGGAGGAGGCGATTCATGGGCGCGGGCTTTTCGAGGTCGGCGGCGATTTCGGCAAGGACACGCTTTTGCGCGGCGGTGGGTTTGAATGGAAGAATACGTTTGAGAGCATCCCGGATGCCTTCTTCACGGAGGCGGAAGGCGATGGCGTCTTCCTTGCGAGCGGCGCGGCGGTCGAGCGCGAGGCTGAGCTGATAAAGAAAAAATTCCTCGAAGATAAGGCGCTGCTGCGCGGGAGAGCGGAATTCGTTGAGGGCGTCGACGGATTCTTCGGCAGCAGGAAAATGGGTTTGCGCCAGGGCTTGAGAGCGCGAGGGGTAGCCGAGACGGGTGCGCAAGTCTTCGGGCAAAACGTCGGGCATGCGCGGGTCGAGAGTTTGCAGCGCGGTATAGATGGTGCGGCGGATGGAGCGCGAGCCGAAAGTGCCGATGGCTTCGTAGATGGGGACGATGCGGCCGACTTCGGTGGAGTCGATTTCCTCTTGCGCGGCGGACTTGTCGGCTTCGTGGGCGGCGGCGGAATGGTCGACGCTGGTGAGCAGCTCGATTTGCGGATTGACCATCTCGATGCGCGCGGGGCGCATTTTGTCGACCTCGGCTTTGCCGTGAAGGACGAGGAGTTGGCCTTGCTTGAGGCGGCCTTCGAGATAGCCGCCATGAAAAAATTTGCAGGGGAGCTGGCCGGTGGGATCCTGCACGAGTAGATGGTAGATGGCGTCGCGCCCGCGCATGGTGCGCACCGCTTGACCGCTCATGACACGCGCGCGAATGGTGTAGACGCCGTCGGGCTTGATGTCCTTGATGCTGGAGAAATGGATGCGGTCTTCGTAGCGGAAAGGCAAGTAATGGAGGAGATCGTCGACCGTGTAAATGCCGCGCTTGGCGAGGAGTTCGGCGCGGTTGGGGCCGACGCCTTTGATCATGCGGACTTCGGTGGTCAGAGAGAGGGGCATCGATGCGTCATTTATACCATTGGGTGAAAGGCGGCTACGAAAAGCAGTGCGACCCCACCCCCCGGGTGTTTTGCGTAAATGCGGTAGATAAAGGGTTTAGCGAGAAAATCGGCGTAAATGCGGTAGACAAAAGAGTTAGCTTGAAGCTGATTGGAGAGATTGCGAACCGATTGAAAACAAAGCTTCTTACGGGAAGAGGAAGTCGTGGGAATGTTGGATGAGGGGTGCGAGAGAATCGAGCGGCGGCGGCTGACGGTGACAAATGGATGAAAAAGAGGGATTGTCGACAACATTGTAGTTGGGCGCTGGGTTTCCGGCGGTCGGCTCGGCGGAGATTCTCGCTTTGCGTCGGTTCGCCTTGAGGTAAGGCGAACGGACGAGCGGCACGTCAGCGGCTCACTACCGAGTAGAGTACGCTGCGGGGTACTCCAGGACAACTGGTCGAAGGGACGGTTTAGGAGCAGGTGGCCGAAGAAAATTCGGAATGCGCTCGCTTCAGGAAGGAAAGCGAAGGGCCTCAGGTCCGAAGCGTGGAACCTTCGAGGCTCACGGCAAGCTCTGAGTTACATTGTGCAGCACGGTCAGTAGTCCGTCGGCGATTTCCACGCAACGGGGACGGTCGGTCGTAAGAGCACAGCCAGGAGTGTCTGTGCTACCAAGCGAAAGACCTTATTCCTCGCGGAGGAGGATCGCGGGGTCGATGGAGAGCGCGCGCTGCGCTGGAATCCATGTGGCTACTAGTCCGAGCAACGACATGGCTAGAACGGTGCCGATCAATACGAGGGGGTCGCGAGGAGTTGCTTGGTACACGATTAAGGCGAGTACCCGGCCGGCCAGAATGCCGAGGAGCAATCCTGCCGCGGAACCAAAAGCCAGCAACTTTACTGAGCGACCCAACGCAGCCTGCAAGACTTCCTTGCGCTGTGCGCCGAGAGCCATGCGAATGCCCAATTCGCGCAGGCGTTTGGTGACGGAATACGCTGCCAAGCCAAAAATGCCAGTTACCGACAAGATCGCTCCCATCGCGCCGAGAACGCCAAGGGAAAGCGCCGCCATACGTGAAGGAAAGAGAGCTCCGTCCATTGCCTGGCTCCATGTCTGGACGAAAGTGGGTAATGCTGTGTCCAGATCGCGGAGTTTAGTTCTTATGGCCGCTGCCAGTTGGCGCGAGTTGGCGCTGGACCGGACAACCAGCCAGGTTTCCGTGGCGGGCGATTGCAGGATTGGCAAAAACATCGCGAGCCGAGGATCCTCGGTGATGTTCGGACTATATTTTCCGTCTTCGACGATACCCACCACCTGGATGCGGGTTGCATCGTCGAGTTTGTAGTATGCACCGAGGGCGTTTGCTGCGGAGCCGAACATCCTGGAAGCAAATAGCCGATTCACAACGGCAACACGCGGCGCACCTTTGTCGTCATGCCAGGTCAGGTTTCTGCCGGCCAATAGAGGGGTGCCCGCCACCTGGAGATATTCGGGAGAGATGCTGAACATAATGACGTGAGCGGCGGCATTGGTTGGCCGGAGATCCGCCGTTTTGTCGTTAAAGATATTCGCTTCGCTACAACAGGCGGGTTGTAATGGAGGTTGGTTGACCAAACCTACGGACGTTACGCCAGAAATCGAGGCCATGGCGTCGAGCATGCGCTTTTGCATTGCGGGCACGCGATCGGGTTTATAACCGGCCATATTCAAGTCGATGTCAACGAGCATCGCGTCGCGCGGCTCAAAACCGAAATTGCTGTGCAGCGAGCGAGCCAGTCCGCGCACGGCAACCATGGACGAGGTAACCAGCACCGCGCAGATCGCGATCTGTGCGCCGAGCAACAGATCGCGGACGGTAAGCCGACGCCCCACGGAGCCGGTTGATCCCGACTTGATGACCTGATAAGGATCGGTGCGAAGCACCTGCTTGACGGGAACCGCCCCGAAGAGGAACCCACTGACTACACTCAAGAGCAGTGCGACTCCATAAACGGTTGCGTCCGGATACACCGGCATACTGATTGGGTATTGAGGAAACGGCTGCCACACGGCCAACGAGCGCAGAAGCCCTACGCTGGCCCAAAGTCCCGCAGCGCCTCCCATGAGTGAAATCAGCAGAGCTTCGGTGAATAGCTGCCGCAGAATGCGTGCGCGACCTGCGCCTAGCGCGAGCCGCAGAGCGACTTCGCGTGAGCGGTCCGCGGCGCGCGCGGCAAAGAGGCTGCCCAGATTGGCGCAGGCAGCCAAGAGAATCAATCCCGCGAGGAGCATCAATCCACCGAGGAAGGCCTGAATCGCGGCGCCAAAACCGCCACCGGGAAGGCCTTCACGCTCCAAACTGAAGCTCATGCGAGCATCATCTTTGGGATAGCTCTTTTCCAGGGCGGAACCAATCGAGTTCAGGTCAGCAACGGCCTGTGCCGGAGTGACCCCGGCCTTCACATGTCCAAGTACCTCGCTAATCCAACGATTTCCACGCGCTTTCAAGAGATCCGCCGCGTCGCCCTGTTCCTGGTTGACGATGGGTGTGAAGAAATCGGCCGAGAAGATCAACACGGTCCCGCGGAACCCGGGCGGGGTTACACCGATGACGGTGTAAGGATGACTGTTAAGACGGAGAACGCGGCCCACGACGCTACGATCGTCCTGAAAATGGGTGTGCCAATACGCGTAGGTAAGCACGATGTCTGAGGCATGCTCATCGGAGGGGCGAATGAGGCGGCCAAGGTAGGGCTGAATGCCTAATGCATCGAAATAATTGGCGCTCACTTCGTAAACCCAAGCGCGGGACGGATTGTTACCGGTGTCCAGAGAGACCTGGTCGATGTTAGAGGCGATTAGGCTATCAAAGCTGCGGTTGCGATCGCGCAGGTCGAGATAATCAGGATACGACTCACTTGAGTCCTTGTCGGCTCCATGCTCGAGTGAGTAGAGAGTTTCCGGCCGGGGCACATTCAGTGCGCGCAGGAATAGCCCATTCATAACGCTAAAGACTACGGCGTTTGCGCCAATGGCGACGGCGAGGGTCAATACGGCGACGATCGTGAATCCGGGATTCTTGCTCAGCATGCGAGCCGCGAAACGCAAGTCTTGCCAAAGGGTTTGCATGGGCACATCCCCCTGAATTCTGGTTCGATAAAGGGCACATCGTCTACCGATTTCTTTCGTTGTAACGTACTGCGTTGGCGGGGGTTAGTGTTTTGGCGGAAAGCGCGGAAGATTGCGGCTGTCCGATAGCGGGAAGAAGGCGTCGCGAAAGCGGACAGCTAACAGTGAGATCGTTGGCACGATGCTGGATGTGGGAGCGAAGTTCCTCGTCCATCTCGGCATTCATCTGCGAACGGCGGAAGAGAGTGGCGATGCGGAAGCGAAGGGAGTCGAGGAATTTCATACTTCCTCTCCTAAGGTGATTAGGAGATTAGCGCGGTTACTCCTAAGCTGTCAAGGAGAGAATGAGGTTCTTCTTGGGCCGGGCCGACACTTGGATTTGGCGGTGAACAAGCGGCGCGAGTTACTTGCGTGGGTTGGAGGCGTATCTATAAAGTGGGTTGCTGTGTGTCTATGAATTGAGCGTGAGCTTAGAAGTGTCGAGGAATTGACTCTTCGCAGTGCGGATTAGTGCGGCCCTTACCTCAAGATGAAAATGCGAGTGCGGAGGCTCTTGTGGCTGGTGAACGGCTGAGCGGGTCGGAAAAACGGGCGCTGCTGCTTTGGGTGGTCTTCGGAATCATCGGAACAATTTTCGCTTACAAATATTTCTTCCGGGCGTTCCCGGAGGCTTCGGTGGATTTTCGCGTCACGCGGCCGGAGGCGTTGAAGGTCGCGCAGGATTTTGTGGGCGGGCTGGGCGAGAACGTGGAGGGGTACCGGTCGGCGATTGTATTCAGCGTCGACGACGATGCAAAGACGTATCTGGAGCGCGAGTTGGGATTGCAACAGGCGAACCAGCTCATGTCTTCGCAACTACACGTGTGGTATTGGGACGTGCGATTTTTCCGTCCGCTGCAGGAGGAGGAATTTTATGTGCGTGTGAGCCCGGCGGGAAATGTTGTCGGGTACACGCACAAAATCGAAGAGGCACGGCCGGGGGCCACGCTGGACCGTGCGACGGCGCAGGCTCGCGCGCAGAATTTTTTGGCATCGAAACTTGGACTGGACCCCAGCCAGTGGGATTTCCTGCCGGAAGAAGCGAATTCGATCAAGCGGCCGAACCGCACGGATTGGGATTTTACGTGGGAGAAGCACGGATTTCGTGCGAAGGAGGCGCCGTACCGGCTGACCCTGGCGCTGCAGGGAGAGCACGTCGGAGGATCGCAGGAATATTTGCGGGTGCCGGAGGCGTGGGAGCGCAGCTATCAGCGGCTGCGTTCTGGCAACAACACACTCGCTGCGGTCTTTTTCGTTCCATATTTTTTGCTGCTCGGTGCCGCCGTGTGGCTAGCGATACGGCTGACGATTCAACAACAAACGACGTGGCGCGGGGCTATCATTTTGGGTTTGTTGGTTGCCAGCTTGCTGTTCCTGCAGGAGTTGAATGACTGGCCGCTGTGGGGAGCGAGTTACAACACGAATGCCACGTACGGCGGGTTCATTCTGACGAAAATCGGATTGGCACTGCTGTTTTCGGTGCTGACTGCGCTAACGGTGACGCTAGTGCTGCCTGCGGCGGAACCGTTGTACCGCGCTTCGCAACCGCAGCGATTGCAATTGGCGAAGGCATTTACGTTGCGGGGATTGCGGTCGAAGGAATTTTTTTCGGCGTCGGTTGTGGGGCTTTCGCTGGCAGCGGCGCATATTGGGTATGTGGTGGCGTTCTATATCGTGGCGAGCCATTTTGGGGCGTGGGCGCCGCAGGAGATCAATTACCAGGATTCGGTGAACACGCTGTTTCCGTGGCTTTCCGGGGCGGCAATCGGGTTGCTGGCTTCGACGAACGAAGAGTTTACGTTTCGATTGTTTGCGATTCCGTTTTTCAAGCGGCTGAGCGGCTCGCGATGGATTGCGGTGGTGCTGCCGGCGTTTATGTGGAGCTTTTTGCACAGCAACTATCCGCAGGAACCGCCGTACATCCGCGGAATTGAAATCGGAATATTCGGGATTCTCGCGGGATTGGTGATGCTGCGCTGGGGAATTCTGGCGACGCTGATCTGGCATTACACGGTGGATGCTTCGCTGGTGGGATTGCTGCTGGTGCGGTCGAACAACTTGTATTTCAAAGTTTCGGGCATCGTGGTGGGATTGGCGGCCGCGGCGCCGCTGCTGTTCGCGGCGACTTCGTATCTTTCGCGAGGGAGCTTTGAGCCCGACGAAGATTTGCTGAACCAGGCAGCGCCTGTTCCGAAGATTACATTGACCGCAGCGCCGGAAGGAGTTGCTGCAACCGTTCGGACGCGGAGGTACGAGGCGCTGTCTTCGGGGAAGCTGGCGTTCTTGGCGGTGTGCCTGGTGGCGGGCGCGGCGCTGGCTTGGAAGGTCAAGCCGGAATCGATCGGCGACTACTTGAAGCTGTCAGTGGATGGGCGAGGGGCGCGAACGCGAGCCGATGCGATTATGCGTGGACGCGGGCTGGAGCCGAAAAGCTATCTACATGCCTCGGTCTTTGTGAACGTGACCGATCCGGTGGCCAACGAGTTTTTGCGCGAGCGCGTGGGTGTTGCGCGGCTGAACGAAATTCTTGCAACGCTGGTTCCCGGGGGGCTGTGGAAAGTACGTTATTTTCGAGACTCGCAGCCTGAAGAATATGCAGTAATTCTGAAGCCTGACGGGTCGCCCCAAGGTTTGCGGCACATTCTTGCTGAGGAGGCCGCTGGAGCTTCATTAACTAAAGAGCAGGCCGAGGCACGGGCTGAGAAGTTTCTGCGCGACGAAAGAAAGCTAGATCTGAGTCGCTGGAGTCTAGTTGAAGCGAACTCCGAAAAGCTCCCGCACCGGACGGATCACACCCTGACATGGCAGCTGAATACTCCGCTAGATTCGACCGCCACGTCAGCTGCCGGTGGGACCGACCACGCTTATGAGCGAATGGAATTAGTGGTCCGAGGCGATGAGGTCAGTGATTGCGATCCGCGCAAACCGTCCAGTTCACCGCGACTTTATTGCACTTACATTAAGATTCCGGACGAATGGCGGCGCAAGCACGAAGAGCTAACGCTGGTAAAGATCGTGTTTGGATACGGGTTACCTCTTCTGGTGATTGTCGGGTTTTCGGTTACGGCACTCATCGTATTTCTCAAGAATTTGCGGTCGGATGAAGCCCGGTCGATCCCGTGGAAGCGGCTGTTGCGTTGGGCGTTGTGGGGACTTGCCAGTTTCGTGCTGACGCTGGCATTCGGGGACTTTGTGTCAAGCGCTTTGAATAGTTATAGGACGTCCGACCCTTTCAAGTTCCTGATCGCGTCAATGGCGATCAGCGCGCTGATGGGGCTGGTGTTCTCGTTAGGATTTCCGACGTTGCTCCTCGGGTTGGCTTGGTATTACGGAGTGCGAGCGTTTGGTGAAGACCGGATACCGTCATGGACCGGGATGCCGCGGGCATATTATCGGGACGCGCTGTTTGTTGGACTTGGTGGGACGGCTGCGTGTGTTGGTCTGGGAGCTATTTTGAACTGGGCGAGCCAGCATTTGCCCGGGGCGCAAGCGGGAGCGGCGGCTAGTTTCGGGTCGAACCTGGACGCACTGTTCCCGGTGGGGGCGATTGTCGGTTCCGGTGTGCGCGGGGGACTGACGTTCACGGCGGTGGTGGCGATAACGGCGGGGTTCCTTGTCAGCATGATTCGCAGCAAGTGGTTGCGTGTTCTTGTTTTCGTGCAGGCGGTATTGGTGCTGGGGGGGTTCTCAGCCAATTGGCATGATCCGATGGATGTGGCGAAGAGGATGATTATTGGAGCGGTGTGGATTGGGCTGATTGATCTTGCCGTGCGGTACCTCATCCGTTTCAACGTACTGGGGTATTTTCTGATTTTGGCGGGGCTCGCGCTGCTGGCCGGGGCTGGGGAGATGCTGGGGCATCCGGATTATTTCTACCAGGCGAATGGGTACGGGGTGGTGGTGGCCTTGGTGGTGCTGTTTGGGTGGCCGTTGGTAGCTTGGCGGCGCGGGGGACGGGGAACGGAAACGGCTTGACACAGATTTGACCGAGGTCGGACACAGAGATCGCAGGGAGGTTTCTTCGGCTAACGCGAAAAGAGTGTCCGTAGAGGTCTTAGGCCGTGAAAGCGGCGGCACGAGCACCGCACTCCAAGAATCCGGTCCACGAAGCGTCTAAAGTTAGAAACAAATGGGGTTAGCCATACGTTAGAAAGGGAGAGGTAGCTGCTCACCCATCTGGCGAAGGTCCGTCCAAATTGGGTGCTTCGCGCTGGCCCAGGTCCCTGCAGCGTGCTATAAACCTGCGCTAAGGTGTTAAGGCCAAGGCCGAAACACCGGTAACTGCGAAAAGAAAGCGAATATGCCGCTTCCTCGATTGGCTTTGGCCAGCGTTACCGGCCGGGCTACAGATACGGACGCCATGGCTACGGTGGCTTCTTTGCCCCAGCTTGACGAGCGTTGCATAGTCGCGGAAGCGCAGACCGGGAACCGCGCTGCGTTCGAGGAGCTGGTGCGCCGGTACGACCGCGACGTGCTGCGGCTCGCGCTGAATTTGATGAAGCGTCCCGAGGACGCGCGGGATGTTTATCAAGAAGCCTTCTTGAAGGTATACCGCAATCTGCATCGCTTCCGCTTCGAGTGCAGCTTTTACACTTGGCTGTACCGCATCGTGACCAACGTCTGCCTGGATCATTTGCGGCGGCGCCAGGCGCGTCCCGAAGATCAGGCTCCCGAGAGCAATTCCGGACATGCGGATGAGGGGATTACGGACTTTTTCGAGCGGCAGCGCGAGCATCGGCCGACGCTCGATCCGGAGCGGCGGTTGTTCGGGCAAGAGATTCAGGCGCGGATTGCGCTGGCGATGGAGCGGCTTTCGCCGCGGGAGCGTGTGGTTTTTGAGATGAAGCATTACCAGGGGCTCAAGCTGCGGGCGATTGGCGACGCGTTGGGCACGACGGAAGAGACGGTGAAGAATTCGCTGTTCCGGGCCACACGCAAGCTGCGCACACAGCTGGGGGGTCTGCGATGAGCGCGCAAAGGCTAGCAAGGTGCGGGGATATCGGCCCGCTGCTGGTCTTTTATGCTTGCGATGAAGTGGAGCCGCTAGAGCGCGAACAGATTGATGCGCACTTGGCGCTGTGCCCTTCTTGCGCCGCGCAGCTCCGCGAAGAACAGGAAATGCAAAGCGCGTTGGTGAGCGCGTTCCAACCCGCCGATCAGCTCGATCCCTCTGGAGCGCTTCTCGCGCAGTGCCGCAGCGAACTTTCTGAGTTGCTGGATGATTTATCGGCGCCGCCATTGCGCGAGCAGTGGAGCCCGTTTGGGTGGATGAGGCGCTGGATGGCGCTGCGACCGGCGTGGAGCGCGGCGGGTCTGCTGGTGCTGGGATTGGCAGTAGGCACGCAAGTGGCGCTGTGGATTCCGGCGCGGGATGGCAACTTTGCCTCCGGCCAAGCGGTGAACGTGAAAGCGGCTGGACCGCTGACGAATGAAGATTTGTCGAAGATGGCTGTTGCGGAAGTGAATTTTCCAGCGTCCGCCGATTCGGCAGGCACGGTGCAACTGCAAGTGCGCACGGAGCAGCCCATCGTGCTGAGCGGCAGCGTGGACGACGCGGATGTGCGGCGCGTGCTTACTTATGTGGTGACGAATGGAGAGCGATTTGATCCGGGCGTGCGATTGGATTGCCTGGACGTGTTGAAGGCGCGCACAGGCGACAAAGAAGTGCGGTATGCATTGCTGGCGGCGGCGCGCAAGGACCAGAACGCCGCGGTGCGTATGAAGGCGTTGGAAGCGCTACGCGATTCCACGGCGGACGATACGGTTCGCGACACTTTGCTGGAAGCGCTGCAGCACGACGCGAATCCGGGCGTGCGTGTGGAAGCGGTAAACCTGTTGGTGCGCTCGCTCGAAGGCGAAGCGGCTGCCGAGGGTCCAAGCTCGGAGAGCGAGCAGGAGACGGCGGGATCGCAAATTCCTGCTGATCCTTCGGTCGCGCGCGTGATTCGCGCCCTTGAGGGTTTGCAGCATCGTGATCCGAATGCTTACGTGCGGCTGCGCAGCGCTGCGGCGTTGCGACAGATTAGTCCCCGCGAAGTGCAGTAGAGGTGTACCGCAGGGTCGCCATGCAAGCACTACAGTCAAGCCGGAAATGAAGATACCAACGATGCACTTTTTGCCTGCAAAGTTACATCGGGCTTGGGCCGGGATTGCCCGGCCGTTGTTGTGCGCCGCAATGCTTCTTAGCCCTGGAATAGCGGGGGCCGGCCGCGAGCCCAGAACTTCGCCGTCTGACCTGGCCAAATCGGGTGAGCCAACGCAGACGCGCATTTCTGCGGATCGCACGGGATCTCTGCAGACATCGGATGGATTGACGCTGCGGCTGACCACCGACCTAGGTTCCGTGAAAATCACTCCGCTGGAGAAAGGCGCCACTCCCGCCTGCCACTATGCCGTGCACATCGAGACGGATGCGCGCGCTCCGCAGGCGCGGCATCTGCTGGACCATTATTCGCTGAGCGCCAAGGCCACATCTGACGGAATCGAGATCACGGGAAATTTGCCGCCGCAACTTGCGCGTTTCACGGCCTCAGGCGCGCAATTCTGGGTGCAGTTCGATATAGAGGTGCCGCCTAACTACAACGTCGAAGTGAAGACGGAAGCCGGGGACATCGAGACGGGCGACATCGGCGGCATCGCAAGCCTGGCGACACAGGGCGGTAATATCCGGGCGGGACGAATAGGGATTGGAACTTCTCGCAACTCGGGGTCGGAACGTTTGGTGGCAAAGCTGGAGACGGAAGGCGGCCACATCCAGGTGCAGGACGTTGCCGGAGACTTGCGGGCGTTTACCGCCGGCGGACACATCAATGCGGGGAATATCGCGGGTGACGCGGCACTGCGCAGCGGCGGAGGACACATTCGCGCGGGCCAGATTGGCGGACGCGCCGATTTGCAGACTGATGGTGGCAACATTACGGTGGGCCAGGCCGGAAACCTGGTTAGCGTGCGCACCGGGGGGGGACAGATTGATTTTGGAGAGGTGCGTGGGTCGGTGCGCGCCCAAACAGGCGGCGGCGGCATTCGCATCATGTACGTTTCCGGACCGATGGAAGTGGAATCGAGCGCCGGAAGCATTTGCTTGACACGCGTTGCGGGAACGGTACGCGCGGCGACGGCGGGCGGAACCATCACGGCCTGGATCAACCCGGATGCGCCTTCCTCCGGTGGTGGCACAGTGCACTTGCCCGGATTGTCGCAACTAACTTCGGGAAACGGAGACATCGTTGTGTTTCTGCCGCGCAACTTGGCGGCGGACATTGACGCGGTGGTGGAGTCCGGTGGCGAGCGCCGCATTGAAGCTGATCCCGCACTGGCGTTGCAGATTCAGAGTCGCGGAAGCGGTCCGGCCCATGCCATGGGCGCGTTGAACGGCGGTGGGCCGCCGCTGAGGCTGCGTACTACCGCGGGGAAAATCCGGCTACAGTTCTTGGATTCGGAAATTGCTTTGCGCCAGTCACTGATCCAAGAGCAAAGAGAACGGCTGACGGAACGGTTGAATTCGGTGCAATTGACGCCGGCGGGATTCGAGACGCCGCGCTCCTGGAGCGCTCCGGAAATTGCGGGCGATGCCAGTGCGACGGAGGAACGCGGCGATTGGATCGATCGCTGGCTGAGCACGCTGGAAACGGCTTTCCTGGGGAGTATTCACGAAGATCCCGACGAGTTGCAGAAACATCTGGTGTCAGCTCCGCGGCCGGTGTATCCGGAAATAGCGAAGCGAGCCGGAGTACAGGGGATTGTGCGGCTGCAAGTGCGCGCGACGAAAGACGGTCGCGTGGAAGTGGACAAGATCCTTAGCGGGTCGCCGACACTGGCGGACGCGGCAATTGCCGCCGTGAAAAAGTGGCGAGTGAGACCGTTTTCAAGCGGAGGCAGGCCGGTGGACGTAATCTCGACGGTTACGTTCAATTTTCTGCTGCATTAGGAATTGAGCGCTGGCGCGGCACTGCAAACGAGTTTCGTTCTGGTCTTCGATTTTGTTGGTCCTCGAAGGAGGTAGAACGTTATGGTCCGCCGCTCCGTAAGTGTTGTTGCGCTGTTTATTTTCATGCTGGCTGTGGCTTGCGCCCCCGCTTGTCTGGCCATCACCAAAGAATTCAATCAAACCTATCCGCTACAGCCGGGCGGCTCCTTTGAATTGCAGAACGTCAATGGCACGGTGGACGTGCAGGGCTGGGACCGCGACACGATTGAGATTCACGCGGTGAAGACCGCCAAAAATCGAGAGTCGGACCTAGATCTTGTTTCCATTGATGTGGATGCCAAGCCGGGCGTGGTGTCCGTGGCTACTCGCTATCCACAGAATGAAGGAGTCGAAGTGGCCGTGGAATACACGGTGCGGGTGCCGCATTGCGCGCACGTGGAGCATCTGGGGACCGTGAACGGCACACTGCGCGTCTCGGGAATCGAGAGGGTGGAAGATTTGCGCACGGTGAACGGAAATATTGAAGTGTATGATGGCGGTGGGTCGGTGCACGCGCGCACCACAAACGGCAACGTGCATTTGGAACTGGTGCATGTGCAAGACCAGAACGGCGCGATGGCGGAGACCACGAATGGCTCCGTGTTGCTGGCGGTACCTGCTAGTACTCACGCCGATCTCGAGACGCGGTGTCTCAATGGGAATTTTTTCTCGGAGCTTCCGGTGGCGTTCGAGAGCACGCTGAAGCCGCGCGAAATGCACGGAAAATTGGGCCGCGGCGGCGCGCCGATCCGATTGCACACGGTGAATGGAGGAATTCGATTGGTGGCTTTGCAGTCGACGGTTTAGTGCGACGTGCGTCTAATGGAGCAAGAAGTCACCAAGGCAAACAGGAGAATTACGACGATGAAGAAGAATATTTTGTGGGTCAGCGGGGGAATTGCGGCGCTTGGCGTGGCGCTACTTGCGATACCGGGTCGCTCGGCGGCGCTGCAAGAACAGGACGATACTTCCCCGACGATTAGGGTTCAGCAGCTTCCAAAAGTGCGCGAGCTTAGGCGAGTTCAAATTGATGGAGACCGCGTCTCGCAAGATGTCGAGCGGGCACTGGAGCAATCGGGGGGTGCCTTGGCCGAGGTGGAGCCACTGCTCGATCCTGAGACTGACCAGATTGCACTTTTCGACGGTGGCGAAGGGCCGAGTTGGCTGGGCGTTGAGACGCATGAAGTGACGGTGGAAAATGCCAAGGAGTTGAAGCTGCCCGCGGAGCGCGGCGTCGTTGTGGCCGGGGTGACGAAGGATAGTCCCGCAGCAAAGGCCGGATTGAAGGAGAACGACGTCATCACCGAAGTGAACGGGCAGCGAGTGGAAGGCGCGGCGCAGTTCCGGAGGATGATTCACGAGATTCCCGCGGGTCGCTCGGCGCAGCTTACGGTGTGGCGCGATGGACGCGCGCAAACGTTCAGGGCGACACTCGGCAAAGCGGAAGAGCGGCATAGTACGTGGATGAACGCGACGCCGGGAACCTTCGCGTTTCGCATGCCGGATGTGCAGATTCCTGAGATGCCGTCGATGGACTTCGGCGGCGAGATGGCCTTGCTGCCGGGCGGGCGGCCGCGACTGGGGATCGATGCCGAGGACATAGGCGGACAACTGGGGTCATTTTTTGGCGCTCCAGACGGTGAAGGGATCCTGGTGCGCAGCGTGAACAGCGGTTCGCCCGCGGAGAAAGCCGGGCTAAAGGCGGGCGACGTCATCACGACTTTCAATGGCGATCGCGTGCGCAGCTTGGGCGACCTGCGGCAGAAGCTGGCCGGTCAGAACGACGCAAAGACCGCGAAGATCGGTGTGCTGCGGAACAAAACCGAGGTCGCGTTGACAGTGGAACTGCCGGAACGAGCAGCGAAGGGGCGGCACAAGATTATGCAGCACACGAATATTTAGCCGCTTACTTCACAAGGAATAGTTCTCTTAGAGAAAAGGTTCGGGCCTGTACGCCCGGATCTTTTTGTTTTTTCACTTTTCTGAGCGGCGATTGTGTTTTTTTGCAAGGCGAAGCGGCCTCCTAATCGCTTCCAGAAACGCCGGGCGAGCTCCTTCTTTCCCTGGTGTCCAGTCTTCCTCGGTAGGAGACAACGACAGGCGCAGCAAGTAGCTGGCCCCCTGAAGCAAGCTGCCGCGCATTTTGATGCGAAAGACGGCGCGCTGTAGTAATCCGATTTTGCGAGCCTCGCAAGAGGCGAGGCGGCGCTCGATTTGTGCCACAAGTTCCGCAACAACGCGATCCGAGATTACGCCAGCATTGACATGGGCAGGGAGCTCGGCGCCGAGCAAGTCGGAAGCGAGGCGCAGCCCGAGGCGCAGGATTCGCTCCGCGCCGTTTTCGCGCGCGATCGCCTGGGCGCGGGCCCAATCCGGCGCTTGCCGCGAAATGAGCGCCGCGACGTCGGCAATCCACATCAGGCGCTCCCAAAAATGTTTGGTGCCGTGCACGCAAATGAGAACGAGCTCGTCTTCCAGCGAGAGCGCCGGGACGCTACGGCCGTCGATCGTTACGAAGGCGCGACGCGCGAATAACTTTTCTATTTGTAAGCGGCGCGGGTGATAGCGAAGGGTTTGCTCGGTGTGGAATTCGATCAGGAGGTCCGTTTCCAGTTTTCGAAAGGCATATTCGCCCGGCATTTTCTTAGCATCGATAGCGGTCAAAGGGATCCGCGGCTGGTATCCGAGGTCGAGCATGGCCTGGGTCGCGCGCCGAATATCCATTTCGCGAACCACGAGGTCGATATCACGGTAGGGCCGCATGCCAGGATCGCCGTAACAGCGCACGGCCAATGCCGGGCCTTTGGTGACCAAAACTTCGATGCCAGCTTCCGCGAAGCAAAGGAGCAAACGAAATAGTTCAGCCGTAAAACGAAGAGCGGAAGCGATGTGCGCGCGCTGCAATTCCCTAAATTTGGCGCGAATCTCCAACGGGACGAATGCATTATCTAGATTTGTCGCGTATTCAGCGAGCAGCCGTGCTATTCCCTGGTCCTCCGCGCGCTTCAGCAAAACAGGCCAACTGGACATATTTGGAACGAGATCAGCCAGTCGTTGGCCATTCCCGCGAGGTGCAGCGCACTCTAGCAATGCCAGCCAATCTGTTGAATGTTCCGGTGATAAATTATCGATGGATAGCGGCGCGGGCATAAGAGACGGGCGCGGCTCGTCAATGACAGAAGCCATGAGTCTCAGAATCCAAACAGTCCGCAGGTGGACTCAGTGTTTCACAGCGCCAAGGTTTGCGAACTCGCAGGTAGCGTCTGCACAGTTTCTCGCGCACTCTGGATGTGGACTAGCCCCGCCACTGTCTGCTTCTTAGAAAGATTGTGAGAGGCTATGCCTGTTCTGGCAAAAGATTTCTCACAATCCTGGGACGATGGCCCGCGCATATTCCCTTCCATGAACGCCAGACCTGGGCAACGGCTGCAACCTGCAACATGCACGCACTGGGAGCAGCTCGGCAAGTCACGAGCAGTGATGGAGCGAACCTCATTCAGCTGCTCGGAATTGCGCCAAATATCCAGAAATGGAGTACGCCTCACATTTCCGCTAGGCAAAGGAAATTGCACACAAGGATAGACGTCTCCGTAGGGTGAGACGTAGCAGGCGCTATGTCCGGCGCTACAGGGCAGGACGTCCAGGTCCTCCCCGTCCACCTGCTTTGGAGGAGCGCAGAATTCCTCCACATTGCCAACCAAGTCTTTATCGCGAAACACTTCACGCAGCGAGGCCTGATTAATGTTCAGGCTCAAAATCGACCTGTCTCCATCCATTCTCGGCGTGATTGTGGGATCAATCGTAAACTCGACGCCCAGATCGGCGGCCAATGCCTTGACGCCAGGGTAGTCGTGGATGTTCTGAAGCATCAGGACATTGGCAATGACGACGTTCAAGCCTTGGTCTTTGAGAAACCGAATGGCGTCCACCGACCGCTTTAGCGAGCCCGGAACTTTGGTAATGGCGTCGTGAATCTCCGGGCGGTGCGAGTAGATGCTGATTTGGATCGAATCAACACCGAGAGATCGGATGCGCTCCGCCTCGCGCTCGCGAATCAAGATCGCGTTGGTCTTGAGTTTGACGCAGAAGAGCAGCGCACGAGCGTGCTCCAGGATTTCGAAAAAGTCTTTTCGCACCAGGATCTCACCGCCACTCATGGTGAGGAAGAAAACACCGGCCTCGGCTAGCTGGTCAAGAAGACTCGTGATTTCCGCAGTCGTCATCTCACCATGGTCATCGTGGTCGAGATAACAATGCACGCACCGTTCGTTGCAGCGGTAGGTCAGGTCGAGCTGCACACTGAGCGGAATCCCCAATCGCAACGCTTTCGCACTCATCTCCTGCATCAAAGCGCTCATGTCTGCTCCTTGAGGGCAGGCACACACTGGAACGGCTTGTCCGAGACCAAGAACAAGCCATGTGCTGCAAGCGCTTCAGCCAACGCCTCTGCATCTCGCAACGCGTCGGCGAATTCGACGTCAAACTCCTGACAAATCCTATGCTCCACGATTTCATCAAGCGCAGTCATACCGTCGGCCGCCTCCCAAATGACGGTCGCTACTTCGTTCAAGGAGAAGAGAGTGGAATCCCGGCCCGACATGATCATCGTCTCGTTGCCAAGCCGGCGCGCAGCAATCTCGGAGCTTCGCGCCACGTACCGCTTCGCCTTCATCCAATCATCTCCCATACACTTGTATCGGGCACGAACGTAAGGCGGTAAACAGGCACGCGACTGACAAATTTGCAGGCAGACTCAAAAACCAACTTCACCAATTCCGCATCCTCCGCAAAAAAGAGGATATTTGCGAGGAGTGCGCGACCGGCTTCGGCGCAAGTAACGGGCTCGATTTGGTTATTTGGACCTTTCGCCAGCAGATACAAAGCGGCAATGGGTGCGCAGATATTGTCACCCACTTTGGCCAGCTCGCCGGTAAATGGCGTTCCGAAGGCAAAATACGCGCCATCCCGCTCCCGCACGTAAGAGATCTCATCCGTGAGCAACGTGGCGTTTCCTGGCGCTAACCTTGAAATGGTGGTCTTACCCGCGCCGGAAACACCGGCGAACAGGAACGCCTTTCCGTTGCGCACCGCGCTCGCCGCGTGCACAAGGAAACCGCCCCGCCGGGAAAGAACCAGAGTGTGTACGATGCGCAGTATCGAATCGATGGAGTATGGGTTAGCGGATTGCTGAATATTGCCGCTTTTGGAAGCCGAATCCCATTCGGCGTAGAAATCACCGCGTTGCAGCGACCATCGTCCGGATCGCTGGAACAGGCGCACATCATCGTCTGGCCCGACGTCATCCGGGGCCTTTAAGTCCACATCAAACTCGAACTCCGCGCATCCTCTGGGGTTAACGAAGCCTGTATAGCGCATTTCCAGCAGATGCAAGAAGGCTGAGTCGCACGTTCGCACGCGCACAGGCACGCCGCCGATTTCGATAACGATGTCACGGTCAAGCGTGGTCGTCAGCTCTGACACAGGTCCTCATGCTCGCAGCGACGACGCCAAATTGCACGGAGGCGCGAGAGAATTCCGGCGGTCCGCCCGGAACGAGAAACGAGCATTGCCATGATTCGTGCGCTGAAACTGAGACGCGTAGGAGGCTCGATCCACTTCCCGGCACGAAGGACACCGGAAACCTTTCCGAGCAGCTGGGTAGGGCCGATGGCGGAATCCCGCGACCGAAGCGCGTCGCCTCGGGTGATTAAGCTCGGAATTTCCTGATCACTTGTTTTGAGCACCACGCGGTGCGCGATAAGCTTGCCGTGCCGACTGAAAAGCACGATATCGCCCGGATGGATTTGCTGCATCCCCCGCCGGTGAACCAGTACGACGTCCCCGGACCACACGGAAGGAAGCATGCTGAACCCGGTAACTCGCAAACGCAAGCTGCCGAACAGCCGTAGCGTTTTCTCGGCCAACTCGCATTTCGTGGCGTGTGCGATTTCCGCCGGAGACTGACCGCCGTGTAGCACAGAGTGCTCGATCGCACTCTTGCCTTGATGAGTTCGTGGCCAAATACCATGAAAAGAGGAAGCGATTTGTGAGCTCCGTTCATTCACTACGAATTCTTCCTATTTTGTTTGCACTGGTGCTCGGTGGCGCGTATTTTGCCGCACGAAAGGGCCATGGTCTCGAACACCCGCTCATGCAGAAAGGCAGGTTTTTGGTAGGGCCTCTTCCTCTTCTCGCCCGCTCTTCCAGCAGCGTCCCTCGAATTGTGACTGTCTTGTTCGCGCATAGGCATAATCACTTTATCTCAGTTCAACCCCGATTGCGTTGCCTTCACAGCGCAACCAACTCCATTGGTTCCACCACAACGGTGGGCTGCGGTGGAATTCTGTAGAATCGAGAAGTAGATGCTGGAAGCCTGCCCAGCGGCGCTCACGTTGTCGATTACAATCGCGCTAGTACCGCCGCTCTCAGGCAGCTCGGCTGCAACCGCGGACGGGAATGTGAAAGGATTCGCGGTGGGCACTGAGACGGACATCACGCAGCCAAATGCGGCGCACGCTGCCGGGCTGCCGGAAGCCTGCACGCTGAAGAACATCCTGTCGGTTGTGCCGTTCAAGATTTCGGTCACGGGGGAACAGGTTGTCATGGCCGTAGCTAGGAGGAGCGTGCCAAGGTCCACGACGGCCATGGTGCCGTCACTGTTAAAGGAGATGCGCTTCAGCGTCGGTTGGTTGTTAGGGGCGGCGTTACTGGCCGCGCCTGAATTCGCGCCGCTGTTTGCGCAGACATACAGGTGACCTGTCGCCACATTGGAAAAGTAAGCGTCATCAAAAGCGCCGTCATGCAGATTGGACCTTCTGCCAATTCCGACATCTAGTCGCGTAACACTCGCGGCGCTCAAAGAGGTATCGGCCTGCACCACATTTGCGCCACCCGATGTGGCATTGGTGTGATTGCCGGTAAACGCGAAAACTCTGCCTTGGGTGGAATCCACGATTGGCGCGTCCGTAATGCTGCCAGCGTTGCCGCTCACTGCAACGCTCGTCGAACCCAAACAAGGCGGAACCCCTGCGCCGCACGCACCAACCGCACTGCCTACTTCTCTGACGTAACTAAGAGTTCCGTCCACGTCACTCACAAAAATATTTCGCGACGTGTTGTCCGCTACGGGTCCGGTAAGAACATGTCCGCTACGCACCGCGATCGGCCAGCCACCTGTGGTGACTTCGACCGGCGCGCCGAAGAACACCCCGGTGAACTTATGAAGATTACCGCTGTCATCACCGACGTAGAGATTGTCTGTGTCGAAATCGTAGAAGGGCTCGGAGCTGCTACTGGCGGCGGCATTGCCAAAAACCAGACTGAGAAGACAAGATGTCGCCGTAGCTTTACACGTGACATAGTCTGCGCCCAAGGTGACGCGAGTCGTAGGCTGCTGTGGAAGCGCTATTGTCCCGCCATCGCCGGATTTCCATCGAAGGATATGCAGGACTCCCGGCGAGACAACCGCCGCTCCCGCGGCGCTGCTTTCCGTGTACGCTATCTGCGTGCCGTCGATGGAAAGGGTCGGGGAAGTGAAGGTGCCGGAGGCGCCGCCGTCGGTCTTGGTGTGATAGGCGAACAAGACCGAGGGCCCAGCGCCGCAAATTCCGCCCGCGCCCGCGTACAAATTATTAAAGCCAACGATGTTAAGCGATCCCGCACCAGTTAGCCTGGTATTGAAAACGACGTAGTCACTGGCGCAACTAGCAGTGGCGTTGATGTCGAACGTAAACTTCGCCGGGGACATCCCCTCGCCGACAGTGGCGCCGGGCCCCAACGATATCCCCCAGTCCCTCTGGAATCCCTCGCCGGCGTCGCCCACGCGATGATGACGATGGCCGAATTCGGAGGAAAACGCTTCTTCTCCATCAGAACGCTCGACACGCGCGTTGCGACGGAACCATTGGTGCCAAAAGCGATATCGTTGCTGGTTTTGTAGAGCTTGTCCCAGGGTACTCGCGCGGGAATAAATCAGGTGTCGATGGCTCCAGTCTTGGGGCAAGGGGATTCTGTTATGAAAGGGACCTTGGGAGCTGGAAGTCTGCCATGGCAAGGCATTGCCCACAGCCGCCAAAGCGGCTAACGTGATACCCCATCGCAGGGTCCTCACACTTGGAAACAGCATGTGGGCTCTCCATGACTTCTGGAACGTAGAACGATTATAACGCCTGACCAAAATGGAGAAAGCGAAATTCTCTTCCCCCGCGGCTCAAATGCAATATTCACTGCCAAGGTCCTGCGCTTTCGAGTAACCACCTGATTTACTTCCGAAAATTCCTTTGCCTTTTTCAAAGCGGACTCGACTCGCCAGCTCGATTGAGGCCGTTCAGTTTTTACGGGGCAGTTCGTGCTCGACATCATCCACAGAGAAGTTCTCGATTAAGATAGGCCACGGCGGCTAATTCGAGAATACGTAGCGCCGCTTTCAACACACCCAGGGCCCTAACACTCTCTCAGATGCCACAAGCGACTAGCCAGTTGGCAGACAGGGATCCTAAGAGGGCCGCCTCTTCGGGCTCGGGAGCGGTTGAGAGTAGCGGGAAAACCGCACAACAAAAAAGCCGGCCCCAGAACGAAAGGAGCCGGCTTCCAATGCGAATAAACTAAGATTTTTTTCGCTTTGTCTTGATGTCAATTCCCGGGGCCATCTGCTGAAGTTGCTCCAGCCCCAGCTTCGCTTGCTGGCCGTACGTCCCGTTTGGATCCAATTCAACCGCCTTCTGGTACGCTTCGATCGTTCCTGGGGCGAATACAACTTCCTCCTTATCGCCCACCCTCTTAGTAGTCATATTGTAAACAAGAGACGCACCCAAGAGGTACCAACCCTGCGCATTCTTGGGGTCCAACTCCGTAGCTTTTTTTAGTGGCTCGATAGCCTCCTTGAGCCTGCCCGTGTTATACAAAGTAATTCCGCCGTTACGATAGGCCTGCGCGGCATTTTGCGGATCAAGTTCCGCGCTCTTGTTGTACGCGGCCATCGCTTCCGGAATTTTGCCCGCGCGCCCGTACATGCCGCCCAGATTGTTGTAGTAAGCCGCACTGGGCTTTATCTCGATAGCTTGCTTGTAAGCGTTGATCGCGTCGTCGGTGCGGCCATCGGAGTCGTAGGCATCCGCTAAACGCGCCCAAACTAAATGGAGGTTAGGATCTTTCTCGCCGGCAGCCGCTTTGGCCGCCTCAAGTTCCGTCACAGCCTTGTCCGACAAATCTTTCACTTCCTGTTTTTTCTGGTCACGCTGGTCCGCCGGAGCCTTCGCAAGGTCCGCTCTAGCCTGACCGGCCTGATTTAGGAAACCAACCCCATTGTCGAAGTGCGCCTTCATTCCCTGAAACTTCTGCTTCTCTTCTTCGGCCTTCTTTTGCTGCTCCGCATATTCCGCGCCTTGCTTCGCAACTACATCCTTAAAGTTGAGGTTAACCTTGGGAGTGTCTGCTCCCGATACGCGAACTTTCACTTCGTAAGGTTTGTTGGGCGCGGGCAACAGTATGGAAATCGTATAGACGCCATTTCGCAATCCGTGAAAGCTAAAATTCCCGTCCTTATCGGTTTTGGTGTCCGCCTTGGCCCCTTGCTCGCTGACCGCTTGGATCCCCAAGTCGGCCCAGGGTTTGCCGGTCACATCCAGGATCTGCCCGTTAGCTACCCCGTCCTGCGCCGCGGCTTTTGGCGCGAATCCGCACACACTGGCCACAGCTAGAATCACGGCCAGCTCCCAAGAACTACCCCTGTGCAAACATAGCTTCATGCCTGTTCTCCTTTGCCAGTCTGAGAGCCAACCCGTCCCCCAGCGGCGCCTATTATCTCTAAACCTGGCTGGGTGCCAAGCTCCCGATGCATCTTCAACGCTCTGCTGCTACCGTTCGCCGGTACGAGATGGGATCCGTTACGCCAGCCTCGGCGAATGCCCGCAAACGCAGCAAGCAGCTATCGCAAGCGCCGCAAGCAGCATCTTCGCTCTGATAGCAGGACCACGTCAAATGCAGCGGGGCCCCGAGCTCGATGCCGCGCCGGATTATTTCGCTCTTCTTAAGAGTGATCACCGGCGTCACAATTTCGATTCTGGTTTCGGGTCGCGTACCGGCACGCACTAGTTCCTGGAACGCGCGGTAATACTCAGGCCGGCAGTCCGGATAGCCGGAGCCGTCTTCCGCGACGGCGCCAATGTAAACCGCACGCGCGCCCATGGCTTCCGCCCAACTCACAGCCACGGAAAGAAAATGCGCATTGCGAAATGGCACGTAAGTCACGGGGATGTTCCCTTGAGGCAACGGAATGTCACCACCTTCGGGCACGCCGATATTCCGATCGGTTAAAGCAGATCCGCCGATGGCTCGGAAGTGGTCCAGTTGAACGACCAGGCGTTCGCTTATGCCATAGAAATTGGCGATATCTTCGAATGCCCTATGCTCGCGCGCTTCCGTGCGCTGACCATACCTGGCGTGCAGTACGGCGACACCTTCGGTTCCGTGACGTTCGCGCGCCATGGCGGCCGTAACGCAGGAGTCCATTCCCCCGCTCAAGAGCACAACTGCGTGTGGATGTGTTCGCATATTCTGCTTCTACACGCCCTTTGTTGCCGGATCCCACACGAATTTATGAAGCTGGAGTCCGAGCCGAACCGGTAACCCGTCCGCAAGAATCCATTCGACCAACGCGCGGGGCTGCAACCCCCGCCACTTCCCTTCCGGATCGTCGAAGACCGGAGAAAACAACACTGCGCGTACTCTGTCTGTCAGCCGATGCTGCTGAGTGAACTCACGCGCGAACTCATAATCCCGCCGCGTCGAGAGCACAAATTTCACCTCATCGTTTGCGCTTAGGGCGTCCAGATTTTTTATCTCGAAGGTATCTGCTTCCCCGGAGTCCGGGCACTTCACATCCACGATCTTGATGACCTCTTGTGGCAAACGTCCCACAAACCGCTCGCCACTGGTCTCGATAAGAACGGTATAGCCAGCGGCAAGCAACTTTTCGGCCAGAGGATAGATTTCTTCTTGCAGAAGTGGCTCGCCGCCGGTTAATTCCACCAACGGAACTGCCGCATAAAACGATTGGCTTCCCTCGCGTCGCCCAGCAAGCTCATCGACACGCGCCACGACCTCATCAATAGTCATCTTCTTACCGCCATGAAACGCGTAGGCGGTATCGCACCACGTGCACCGCAAATTGCAGCCTGTTAAGCGTACAAAAATGCAGGGTAGCCCGGCACGCGTGCCTTCTCCTTGAATCGACTTGAAGATTTCCGTGATGAACATGAAATTTTCCGGCTGGGCGCCTACCGCAGACTTGCCTTACAGCTCTTTCGGTCCCTACTTCCCGGGACGGTATTGCGCGCTGGCGGTGTCTGTTTCCCACACTACGATATCGGTTACTCGCGCGCCTGCAGGCAACACTTTCACCTGCCCCGTAACCTCGTCATAAAAATATTTTGCCAGGTTTTCGGCCGAAGGATTCACAGTCCGAAACGGCTCCAAATCATTTATGAACTGGTGGTCGAGACCACCGATGATCTGGCGAATCACTCTCTTCAATTCCGTAAAGTCACAGAGCAAGCCGATGGCATCGAGTTGCGGTCCTTCGACGGTCACGCGTACGCGGTAGTTGTGTCCATGCACGTTCTCGCACTTGCCGCGATACCCGCGAAGCGCGTGCCCAGCCGAAAATGTCTCCTCAACGCTAACCTGAAACATGTCCTCTTCTCTGCGAACTCTGTACTCCGGTCTCTGTGCCCTCTGTGTTAAAGCCTTTTCTTTCCTACCGCTCCAAAAATCTGGCCACGTCCGCCAACTCCTGAGTCTTCCCGTATGCCGGGAGAGACTCCAGGAAAATTTTACCATACGCCATCCGTTGAATCCGGCTATCCAGCAAGGCCAGCACGCCCCGATCCGTCTTAGTTCGCACCAGCCGCCCAAATCCCTGCTTGAGCGCCAGCACCGCCTGCGGCACCTGAAACTCCGAAAACGCGTTGCGTCCATCCTCCTGCAAAGCTTTCACTCTCGCGGCCACAATCGGATCGCTGGGCACCGCAAAGGGAAGACGGTCCACAATCACACACGAAAGCTGCTTGCCAGGCACGTCCACACCCTGCCAGAAACTGGAAGTGGCAAAGAGTACCGCGCCCGGCGTGTTTTTGAAGCGTTCGAGTAGTGCCGATCGCGGCGCTGTGCCCTGCAGCAACAGTGGAAACGATACACGCACGCGCACCCGCTCGAATAAATCGTTCATCTGCGAATAGCTGGTGAACAGACAGAACGCGCGCCCCTGGCTGAGCTCCAGAAGTTTGACGATCTCGTCCGCAGCCGCTTGCGGAAAGGCAGGATTACGTACGTCCGGAATCGCGCGCGGCATATACAGCAGCGCCTGCTGGCCCCAATCGAACTCCGGCGGCAACGCTCCTTCTTTTGCGTGATCGAGCCCCAACCTTTGCCGGATGTATTCAAAGCGCCCGGCGACCGTGAGAGTGGCCGACGTCAGAACAATGGAATCAAATTGCTCGAACAGACGCGTCCGGAGAACTTGACTGACGTCGATCGGCGTGGCGGCCAGAAAAACACCTTTGTTTCGCCGCTCATACCAATACACGAAATTGCGCTCGTGCGACTCCAACAAGAAAGCCAGTTCCTGTCGGATCTCGAAGCTCCTCCGCGAGATGCGCAACAACTCTTCCGGCTTCTGCGCCATCGCCGCAAATTCTGTTTCCAATCCTTTCAACGCGCTCGCTAACGCGTCATACGCTTCGCGGTGAGCCTCCAGGAACGCTTCGCGCTCATCTTTTTCGAAGGGATAGCGCCCATCGCGCGCTGAGAACACGTCAAAAAAAGCCCGGCTGCGTTCGCGAACCCGTTGCGTTCGCCGCAACAGCGCCGGGGACGCCAGGTGCAGCAGTCGCATGGCGATATCGGCGTCGCGCGCCAATTCCTCGAAGCGGTAATTCGAGATTTGCCGGCCGAAATAGTCGCTGGCCACATCTTCCATCTCGTGCGCTTCATCAAACACCACCGCGGAATATTCCGGCAGGATGCTGCCGAAATCGTCCTGCTTTAGCGCCAGGTCCGCGAAAAACAGATGATGATTTACGATGATCAGATCCGCTTCCTTGGCGCGCTGCTGCATGGCGGTGATGAAACATTGCTTGAAGTCCGAACATTTTTGCCCTGTGCAAGTGTCCCGCCGTGCATCCATGCGCGGCCACAACTCCGAATCGTCCGGCAGGAATGTCAGCTCCGCCCGATCCCCGGTCTCCGTCAGCTTCGACCAATCTTGAATCTGCCGGAAGGCATCCATCTCTTCCATGCCCTTGAGGATTGGTTGATCGGCAATCTGATGCAGCTTGGCTCGGCACAAAAAGTTCGAGCGCCCCTTCATCACTGCAACCTTTAGCTGTGGAGCAAAATGCTTTTGCAGAAACGGGATGTCCTTTTGATAAAGCTGCTCTTGCAAGGACCTCGTGGCCGTGGAAATCACAACGCGACGCCCGCTGCAGATCGCCGGCAGCAGGTACGCCAACGTCTTCCCGGTTCCCGTTCCAGCCTCCACCACCACATGATGGCGAGACTCGAACGCGTCCCGCACCAGCTCCGCCATCAGGAGCTGCGCGCGACGGTGTTCGTATCCGCCGATCATGCAGCGCTCGAGCATTCCGCCCGGCCCAAACACTTCATTCATGTTCGGCTGGATTTTTTCGCCGGCAACCTCCGCTTCGAGAGACACTTTACTCTCATTATGGGCTTGCTCTTGAGCCAGCGAAACATCGTCCCGTTTCGCGGCGACGCTCCGCTGCCTCTGCGCCGCGGACGCATTCCGCCCCACTGCCGTCGATTCACGTTTCATCAAAAGCGCTACTCTCTTACTGGCCGAACGTACAGTTTGTGCATCGCACACGATAGCACACCAAATGACACGGCCATGACACACGCCGTAGGCCGTCGGTATACTTTTGGATTCCGAGCGCCCGCCTTTAGCAGTTGAACAATAGGCTCCGCTTTTGCATCTATTGTTCGGCAGGCGGGCGATAAAGTCGTATTTGAGAAGCGGGTGCTTCGTCGCCGTTCGCTCGGCACCCAATCCATCATGGGGGCTGCATGAAGGTCCGAAAGGTTATTGCCGCACTGTTCTTGCTATCCGTCGTTGTTCTCGCGTCTTGCAGCGGGCCGACCAGTAACAAGCCGTGCACCAGCAATTGCGGAGGAGGAACGGCAACGCTTAGCTTGACAATGATTGCAACTCCGCTAACGCCGCCGCCCAACACCAACCTTCTTTCCTTCATCGTCGACGTAAACACCGTCACGCTCACTTCATCGAGCGGCTCCGCTGTAAATATTCCGCTGAATGCAACGAATCTCGCCGTTGATCTCACCAAACTGCAGAGCGACTCCGCGTTTCTTGGCACATCTGCGGTCATACCGGCAGGCTCTTACTCCAGCATCAGCGTCAGCATTTCAAATCCGGTGGTCACTTTCTGTACTCAAACCGCGGGAAGCACAGGTTGCGCGGCCGGCAGTGTCACCACGATTACTGGCGCAGCAGCAACGCCGAAAATCGCCTCCGCGCCTTTCCCACTGACGTTAACCAGCAATCAAAAGACGGGACTGGCCATCAATTTCAACTTGGGCAACGCACTGACCGTAAGCACAACTCAACCTCAAGTGGTCACCGCGGTGAGTCTCGCGGCTGCCAACGTCCTCACCGCCAATGCTTTGCCGTCCGCGGCCAGCAGTCTTGTTACCGGGGAGCTCGATTTTGTGGAAGACGTCACTGGTGTGGTGACCGCGGTCAATTCTACAACGCAGTCCGTGACTGTTAAGACCGCCACGCGCGGCTCCCTAACGGCCATCGCCAATTCGTCCACCGTTTTTTCGCCCAACTGCTTGGCCTTTAATCTGAGTCTCTCCTTTTCTTCCTGCGTGGTACGGGGGCACGTCGCCAGCCTCGATATGGTTCTGAATTCCGACGGCACCTTCACCCTACTTGAGTACGATCCGTTATCGACCACGACAGGAGACTGGGTCGAAGGCATCGTCACTGCAACGGCGTCTTCTTCCACGCAATTTACTTTGGTCGCTAACGACTTGGTGCTTGCGAGTTCCGGCAGTCTTATCGGCTCGACTACTCCTCTCGGTTCGCAGGTAAAGGTCACGTTGCTGAGTCCAAAGCCATTTCTGGTGGACACGAAAGGCCTGACCGTACCTGTAAACAATTTCGGTGGAACGGACGCATCCATACTTCTGCCGGGGCAAGCCCTTTCCCTGCACGTAACCGCTTTCGCCGCCGCTTCCGGTAGCACTCCCGCAACCGCCAGCGTAGACACGGTGTATCTCCGCTTTACGCGTGTCTCCGGCACGGTCGCGGCGACGGGAACGCAAGCCAGCTTCAACATCTCCAACCTGCCGTCATTTTTCGGAATCACCACGCAACCCTTGGTGGAAATTACACAGGGTGCGCCGCCCAGTGTACCGGCGACCAGTTTCGATGGCGTAACTTCCGCCACCGCACTTAGCAATCCGCAGACGGTTTCCATTCGAGCTTTGTACTTCGGACAAGGAACAACGATGCCCTTCAGCGCCGCCAAAGTCCGCGTTCCTTAGCGAATTTCACCCGCCTCCGCAAGGCAAAACAGGCCGGCCCGATGCAAATCGGACCGGCCTGTTCCTTTTCCTTGCGGTTTCCTCGAGCTGAGGCTGCTTCCTTTACGCGGGCTGCATACCGCCCACTGTCGTATTCGGCGGCAGCGGCGGCGTATAAGGTCCCGACGTTGCTCCAGCAGCAATCGTCGGCTGCAATCTCTGATAAAGGGCCAGAGAAATCGCGCCCATGCCCCACATCAATATGGCCAAACCGGCCAACAAACCGATAACGTGCACCTGTTCCAGTCCGGTGTAGATAACCCGCACGAGCGCGAAGCCAAGCGCCATTCTTCCAATCAGACCAGCGGTATCCTGGGCTTTGCCAAGAATCCAAGTGCCGACAACCGTGCCTACCACGATCTCCGCGGAGCAAAGCATCAAGAGCCAAAATCCGACTGCAAGGATTCCCAGCGGCATGCCAACAACGGTGACGCAAGCGATCACCGCCGCTATGGGTACTCCAAAGAAAATCAAGACGCCCAATCCTATCGAGGCTCCAAACCGTTCCGCCGCGGCGGCAATTGTTTCCTGGGAAAAGTTCGGCATCAACAGAAACAGCACGACGCCGAATAGAATGAACGCGGCCGTCCAGATCACTCGCCACACGTAATAGTGGCCTTCCATATATTTCGGCTTGTGTTCCATCTTGTGAAATTCCACTGGAGAAGCCAGCTTCGCGCCTGCCGCCACCTCGGCTTCATGGTTTCCCTCAAAGCGAATCGGTCCGTCCACTTCGGCCCCGGAATTGATGGTGAGCGTGTCTCCCTTCATCCGGATGCCGCCGCCAACTTTCCCGGACAGCGAAAGGTGCTTCCCGAAAATGAGGATGTCGCGCCCCAACGTTCCCTCGAGGCCTAAGTTCTCCACAAATATCGTCAAGCTGCCGCCGATCTTGCCACTGGACTCGACATTAACCTCCTCCTGAAACGTCAATACGTTCTTCGCAACCGCTCCCCGAATCGTCAGTGTGTTCCCGGCCGCTCGCAGGTTCCCGTCTACCTGTCCAGTGATCTCAAGAACGTGTGCGGCTGCAATTACATCACCCTTCACATGCCCGGTTACGTTGACGTTGTGTCCGAAAGCATAGACGTCACCATCGACCGTGCCGTCGATGCGCACGCGTTCGCCGAACAGAAAAATATCTCCCTTGATTGTTTCGTCTGCGGCTACTGCAACAGATTCACCCCTGCGTGTCTCCGACGCCATGGCCGAGACAGGTTGCAACAGCATCGCCGCGCAGAATCCTGCCAGCACCACAGCCAACGCCGAACCTCGGCGCACCCGCTTGCGGAAAAATGCCACGGCGAATCCGCCAACCGTCAGCAGCGCCAGCACCTCCAACAAAGTGATCATCGATTGCCATCCTTTCCAGAAGGCGCCTTGAAAAATCAGCAAACTCAAAAGATCGGTACTGCCAAAACCTGCCTGCTGCATTTGCACCTGCCAGGGCTCAATATATTGCGTATATAACGCGTAGACTCCGGTCGCAGCCAGTCCAAACGCCACCGTCCAGACCCAATGCATTGACCTGCGCGCCCGCTCTTGAAATTGCGCCAGCCTGGCGGGCAGCGCCTCCTCTTCTTCCAGCATCGCCCGCGTCAGCAAACGCGATTCGCGCTCCAGCGCGCGCAGCAGCGTCCGGCAAGCGGCGCATTCCTGCGTATGAGCAGAGACCTCTTGCGCGCGCGCGTTGTCCAGTTGGCGCTCGATATACATCAAACAGGTCATTTCGTCGAGATGCCGCATCGCCGCATCGCCCGATAAATTATCGGCTTCCTTCACGAGGTCCCTCCCGCGGCCAGTGCGCCACTTTGTCCCAGCGCCTGCCGCAGTTCATGCCGCGCGCGCAGCAGCACCACGCCCACAAAGGCGCGCCGCACTCCCAACGCGTCGGCAATTTCGTCGTAGCTCATATCGGAGTAGTAGCGCATCACCAGCGCCATGCGGGCGCGCGATCCCAATTTGTCCAGCGCGCGTCGCACCTCTTCGCTAGTCCTCTGCTCAATCAGCTTGTCCAATTGATTTGGATCCGGGTGCTCCAGCGGAACGTTCTCCAAATCCTCCGTCTCTTTATCCTGGCGCGTTTTGCGGCGCCGTAACACGTCCCAGCAATGGTTGGCGGCAACTTTATACAGCCAAGCCGTGAACGAACGGCTCTGGTCGTATTGCACCAGTTTGTCTTTCAATTTCATGAATACATCCATGGTAGCGTCTTCCGCGTCTTCCCGCGTTGGCAGCGCCCGCCTGCAAAAACGGAAAATCGCGGGCGCATATTCCCGGTAAAGCACCCCCCAGGCATCGGCGTCCCCTGTCCGTGCCCGAGCTATAGCCTCCGTAGGCTCTGTCTTACCTGGCGCGCTCATCCGCTCTGGTCTCGGCGCATCCATAGACTAGTACGCTGAAAACCTCGCAAAAATTACACATTGCAATGCCACCGCACTTTACCAGAAGTCTCAAGATCTGAATGCGAAAACCGCGCTGGCGCGATTAGGCTACGTGGCACTTACCGGAGAGCGGGCACGCGAGGCGTCCGCTGCCAAGTACAAATGGGAGAATCGGTTGCTCGGCCTGTGAAGGGAAGCGTAACTTATTGAAAACAGGGGGGAAGTGTGAACGACCGGCTTTAGAAGTTGCGACTACAAGCCCTACGAGGGGGACTAGGGCACGGCTTTAAACCGAGCGAAGAGTCGTGATTAATTCGGTTGGGTGACCAGACGGCGGTCGAGATTCATAGACAAGTTTTGGTCGAGAACGACCGCGACGTAGCGCGCGCATGTCTGCATTTCCCTCGCGGCCCACGTCGAAATGCTGGGAACCTTCGCTCCGCTGATCTGCTCGAGCGTAGCTACCACTCGATAGTAGAGGGAAACTTCGTTGAGCCAGGGGCTGCTCTTTTTCAGTTCGGGCGACAATTGGTCGCACAAGGTCATCAGGCGGCTGAAGTCCCCGGCGCCTATCGCTGCGGCATCGATTCCAGCGCTCAATTGCAGGGAATCAGACACCGGCTGGTTCGCGGAGCTTATCCAGATTGCACGCCACTGCGATACGGCAAACCGTATCAGCGCGAAACCCGAAAACAAGAGTATGAGCAGTGAGAGCATTCTTCCTTGCCTCGACTCGCTCATATTGAAGGTAGATGGTGCTCCGGCCAATGGTCCGAGGGTACTGTTCCAACGGGACTTTCGTACAGCTGCCCCTGATTATAAGTTACTGAAAACAGGGCTGTTACTTACTCCAAGCCTGCGCGATGGTTGCCTGCGGGCGGAGCAATAGAACAGTAACCATCCTGCAATGCCACGGGGAATCTGCCTTGACCCTCACCCATCCTGGCCCTAAGTTAGATGAATAGCGTTGGTCATTCCGCCCTTTTCATGGAAAAGACAGTTCAGCCGCGCCCCTTGCCTCCTTCCGCGGAGACGGGCGCAAAGGAAATAGCGGAGGAGCGCCGGCGCATTGACAGACGCGACTGGTGGGTGCGCGGTTATTCCATCTTTGTCATTCTGCTTCTGACATTCGCGGTAATCTCGCTGACCCTACCGGCCCTTCTGACCGGCGCGGAAACGATCTTCAAAATCAAGTTGACCGAAGCGGTGTTTGGGCTGATCACGCTGATTGTGCTCTTCAACTTTTATACGATTTACCAGGAAATTCTGATCAAGCGATTGCGGCGACAGCTTCTTGAGAAACAGGACCATTCCTATATCCTGCGCAATTTGGCGATGATCGATCCCTTGACCGGCCTTTACAATCGGCGCTTTGCCGAGCAACGCTTGGCGGCGGAGGTGGCCCGCTCCGAGCGTAGAGGTCATCCGCTGACGGTGCTTACCCTGGACCTGAACAATTTCAAGGAAATCAACGATACCTTCGGCCATCCGGCCGGCGATCAAGTTCTGCAGGAATTTGCCTCACGCCTGAACAAGGTGATCCGCGGGTCGGACTTGGCGGTGCGGCTGGGGGGCGACGAGTTTCTCGTGTTGCTTCCGGAGTGCACGCTCGAGCAGCTCAAACTCGTTTTGGAACGGCTCCAATCCTTTGAGCTCGATTGGCAAGGTCAGAAAATTCCAGTCACTTTTTCCGCCGGATGGAAGGACTACGAAATGGGAGATCGGCCGGAAGAAATGCTGGCTCGAGCCGACGAAGCTTTATACGCAAGCAAACGCGCTAGCAAGAAGCCTCTCGCCCCTGGAAAAGCCGGCGTCACCGTGAAAGCGTAATTCTCGTCTTCGTACCCGTTTCCGACTTATCTTCTAATGCGCTACAGTGGAAGGTTGCACTCCCGCCGCGATTTTGTGGTGTGCCCGCGGCTAACATCCATGAGGAAAAATCGACCTTCGCTGGTGATTGTAGGGCGGCCCAATGTGGGCAAGTCCACGCTTTTCAATCGTCTTACCGGGACACGCCGCTCCATCGTGACCAACGAGCCGGGCATCACCCGCGATCGCATCTATGGCGAAGCGGAGTGGCGAGGTCACTCATTTGAAATTGTCGACACCGGCGGAATCGTTCCCGACGACAAAGCGCTCATCCCACAAGAGATACTGCGGCAAGCCCATGTAGCCATAGATAAAGCCGCCTTGCTGTTGTTGGTGGTCGACAGTCAAGCGGGCATCACTCCACTGGACGAAGAATTGGCTCGCCTGCTGCGCAGCACCGGTAAACCCTTCTTTGTCGCCGTGAACAAAGTCGATTCTCCGCTGCAGGAATCCAATGCCGCCAATTTTCACCGCCTAGGAACTGCCGTCTTCCCGATCACCGCCGAACACGGCACCGGGGTGGACGATCTGCTCGACGCCGCCATCGCCCAGGTATCCGACGGCCTTGGTCTTACGCCGGAAGATGCGACGCCTGCTCCGGAAAGCGAAGAACTCGGGCCCGTCGAAATCGCCATTATTGGCCGTCCGAACGTCGGTAAATCCACTTTGCTCAATCGCTTGGTTGGCGAAGAGCGCTCCATCGTCTCTCCGGTTCCGGGCACGACCATGGATACCGTGGACACGGAGGTGACTCGCGAGGGTCGCCTCTATCGCTTTGTGGACACCGCCGGGATTCGCCGCAAGGGCAAAACAAACTTGGTCGCGGAAAAACTCAGCGTGGTTATGGCGCGTCGTGGACTCGAACGCGCGGACGTGGCGCTGCTCGTGGTCGACAGCGAACAAGGCGTCACGCAAGGCGACGCGCAAATCGCCAGCTACGCGGAGGAATCCGGCCGCTCCGTGATCATCGTGATGAACAAATGGGACTTGGCTGCGGAAGCCGCGAAGCAAGCTGCCGCGCGCGACGCAGACACCACCAAGGGCCGTGCGAAACGAGGCCCGCACGAAAAACATAAATTCGACGACTTGGACAAGAGCAAGCTGCTCTTCGACTACGAAAAAATGGTCCGCGGGAAACTGAAATTTCTCAGCTATGCGCCCATCGTGTTTATCTCGGCGAAAACCGGCGAGCGCGCGCAGAAGCTCTTTCCCCTGATTGATCAGGTCGCGCTTGCACGCAGGCGCCGCATCTCCACTCCGGATTTGAATCGCTGGCTGAAAGAAGACGTCGACCTGCAGCGCGGCAGCACGCCAAAGGCGCGGCCCGTGCGCATTTACTACATCACCCAAGCCAAGGCCTCGCCGCCAACATTCCTGCTCTTCACCAACCAAAAAACGCCCCTGCATTTCAGCTTCGAGCGATTCCTGGAGAATCAGCTGCGCAAGAAATTCGATTTCAGCGGCACCCCCGTACGCTTTGTGCAGCGCCTCCGTAAGCGCGCCGAGCGAACCCGGCACGAAGATTAACCTGCTGCGCTTCACGCAACACCCTCTACTGCGGCGCGCCGCAAACTGCTAGGATTGTCGCCAGCAGGCCGGATCACGCATGGCGCACAACGGCACCGCAACGCAAACCGCCACCGAACAGCGGCTCTACCGCATCGGCGAAGTCAGCCGCCTCACGGAACTGAAGCCCTTCGTCCTCCGTTACTGGGAAAGCGAATTTCCCATGCTCGAGCCGGTGAAGAGCGCAAGCGGCCACCGCATGTATCGGCAAGAAGACGTCGATGTGGTCTTCAAAATCAAGCGTTTGCTCTATGACGAAGGCTTTACCATCGCGGGTGCGCGCCGGCACCTGCGCGAAAATGGCGCGACCGTCTCGGAAACCATCTCTCCCGCGCCGCACAGCGAAAACGCGGGCGAACTTTTGAGCCGCAAAATGCTGCTCGATTTGCGCGACACGCTACGCGCTTTCTTGACGCTTCTCGAACGCCGGTGATACGCTCGTGGTTGTTGCTGGCGACCCTCATCGGGTCGTTCGGTGCGGCCTTCACTCGGCCGCCACGGTCGGGACGTAGCGCAGCCTGGTAGCGCGCACGCTTGGGGTGCGTGAGGTCGCTGGTTCAAATCCAGTCGTCCCGACCATTCATCCAACATCATGACTCAAACCAAGAGGATTCTTTGTGTTGCAGGTCTGGCAGTAGTCTGCTTGACCTTGGCCTGCTGGTTTGTCGTTGCCAGAAGAGACGCTCCAAAAACGGGATCGGAAGCTCTCAATCGAGCGATCGAGTTGCAAGAGGCCGGTCGGTACGATAAAGCCGTGCAAGTTATCCAGGCGTGGATGAAAGGTACAAGCCGAAATACTTCCCACGATGGCTTTCTGTACCAGCAAATCGCAATGATCTATATCGCCAAAGTGTACAAAAAGCCCGCGACAAGAGATGAATCAATTCGCCAGGCGCGGTTAAATCTGGAAAGGTCCGTCGATTTCGTCAACAAAAGAGAGCCTGAAGATAATAGCCTTTATCTGGACGGCATTGGCGGTGCCTACGAAATCCTGGGAGACTTATCTGAAACAAACAAATGCGAGTTTTATGAGAAGGCGAAGGATACATTTGTGCGCCAGCTGCCCCTAATAAAAGGGACTCCTACACTGCCTATGGCAAAACTGTACCTTTGGAGCCTCTCCGTATTGAGGTTAGGAAGCATTTGGAGCGAATAAATGAAAAGTACCCAAGGGCGGGTTGCGAAGCGCATTGAAGGAAAATGATAGGGATGATGCCGCATATTTTGTTGACCAACGATGACGGGATTCATGCCGCGGGGTTGAAAGCGCTCGCAGCCGGGCTCGAGGGGTTCGCGACGATAAGCATCGTGGCGCCGCATCGCGAACAGAGCGGAACGGCGCAATCGCTGACCCTGCGCCAACCGATCATTTGCAACCAAGTCGGCGAACGGCAGTGGTCGGTGGAAGGCACGCCTGCAGACTCCGTGATCGTCGCTCTGCACCGGCTATTGCCCGAACCTCCCGATCTGGTGATTTCTGGAATCAATTTCGGCGCGAATCTCGGTGAGAACGTTTATTACTCCGGAACCGTGGGGGCCGCGCGAGAGGCGGCGCTGCACCATATTCCGGCGCTGGCCATGTCTTTGTGTTCCAAAGGCGCTGGGGTGAAATTCGACGCAGCCGCGCGCGTTGCGCGTTCCACCGCCGAGCTAATCTTGAAAGAAGGATTGCCCGATCAGGTGCTGCTGAACGTGAACGTGCCCGAGCCGTGGACCGGCGGAGTGAAGTTCACGCGTCAATCCAAAAAGATCACCCGCAATCAACTAAGCGAAGGCAAAGATCCGCGTGGCCGCACCTACTACTGGCTCTTCGAGCAGCGCATCGACAAAGATGTAGCCCCCGACACCGATTACGCCGCAATTTTTGCTGGCGCCGTCTCCATCACCCCTCTCCATCTCGATCCCACCGACACCAAATCCCTGAACCATCTCTCCCACTGGGCCGCCCCCATCGAGCACTCCGCTAGGTAGTGCTTGCACGCGCACATGCGGCGCAAATGGTCGAAAGTTCGCGAGCGTCCATGATTTGACAGCGCGCGATGAGGCCGCTACCGTTATTCTCTTGCTTGCAGCGGTTTTTCGTGCCGGCAGACCTGCATTTCCGAACCAATCACGCGAGGCCCGATGAAAGTAGTCGTTGCAGACAAGATCAGCGAACGTGGAGTCGAGCTGCTGCGCAGCGCCGGATGGAACATTGTCCTGACCACCAAAGACACGCTCCACGCAGAAATCGCCGATGCCGATGCCCTGGTAGTACGCAGCGCGACCAAAGTAACGCCCGAGCTCCTGGAAAAGGCTCCACGTCTCCGCGTCGTCGGCCGCGCTGGAGTCGGCGTCGACAATATCGACCTCGAGGAAGCCACCCGCCGTGGCGTCCTGGTAATGAGCACGCCTGGCGGAAACGCCGTCAGCGTCGCGGAACACACTTTCGCGCTGCTCCTCGCGCTCGCCCGCCAAGTCCCGCGCCACGATAAGGCCATCCACGAAGGCCGCTGGGAAAAATCCAGCGCCGCCGGAACAGAAGTCCGCGGCAAGACCCTGGGCCTCATCGGCCTCGGCCGAATCGGCAGCGAAGTCGCCGTCCGCGCCGAAGCCTTCGACATGAAGGTGCTCGGCTATGACCCGTACATCAGCGAAGCCGCCGCCCGCGAAGTCCAGGTCGAGTTGGTCCCACTTGAGAAGCTCCTGGCGGAAAGCGATTTTGTCTCGCTGCACACCGCGCTAAGCCCCGCCACGCAAAATCTGATCAATGCGAATACCCTGGCGCAAATGAAAACGGGCGCGCGTTTGGTTAACGCCGCTCGCGGCGAACTGATCGACGAAGTCGCGCTGGCCGACGCCTTGAAAAGCGGCAAGCTCGCCGGCGCCGCCCTCGACGTCTTCGTCGAAGAGCCGCCTAAGAACTCGCCGCTGACGAGTCTGCCCAACGTCATCGCCACGCCTCACGTGGCCGGATCAACGACCGAGGCGCAGGAGGAAGTCGGCACGCAGGTTGCCGTGCAAGTGCGCGATTATCTTGCGGAGGGGATAATTCGGAACGCGGTGAACCTTCCCTCGCTCTCTGCCGACCAATACCGCCGCGGTCGTCCGTATGTCGCGCTCGCGGAACGCCTCGGCTCTTTTGTCGCCCAGGCGGCGCAGTCGCGCCCAGCGCGCATTCGCATCCGTTACGCCGGCGAAGTTGCCGAGGTTGGCACGCATCTGCTTCGCAGCGCGGTACTTACGGGCCTGCTAAACGCCGTCCTGGACGAAAAAGTCAACGTAGTAAACGCCCCGCAAGTAGCCGCCGCCCGCCGCCTGGCCGTCGAAGAGGAAACCCGCCGCCGCGAGCACGGCTTTCCCAACACGCTGGAGGTTTCGGTCTTGCCGGACAAACTCGCGTCGGATTCAGCCGCCGAGTTCAGCGTGGAAGGCACGGTTCTGCACGACGGCTCACCCCGCGTATTGCAAATAAACGGGATACCCGTCGAATCGCAACTCGAAGGCACAATTTTGTACCTCCGCAATCGCGATGAACCCGGCGTCATTGGCCAGGTCGGCTCGACGCTCGGCAAGCTCGGAGTCAACATCGCCACATTTGCCCTCGGCCGCCGCCAGGCCGCCGTAGGCGCCGAGGCCGTGGCCCTGGTGGGCCTCGACGGCACCGTATCGCCTTCAATCCTCGAGCCCATCAGACAAATCCACGCCATCACCGAGGCTAAGCTGCTGCACCTGCAAGCTGGCTAGCGTTTTGCTGCTCAAAAGTACGGCAAATTCTCGAAACTAATCTCACGGCTATGGCAAGTTTCACGGCCTATCTGCTCCTGCCGAGAAGCGTCCCTCTTTCGCACCAACTGACTCTTTACAGGGAGTTTACAAACAAATGAGACACGCAAGCTTGACATCCTCCGTCAAACCGTAATAAATCCTAGAACACGATTGAGTGACTAGGAAGTGGTGGGGATAGGTTGCCGGGCAGCTTTTAGATAGCGTCCGAGGGTTGCGGAACGTTTCCAAAATCCGCGACAAGCGCAAGGCGGTTTCCTTCCCGTAGTATCAACGAATTCAAACGGTACAGGTGCGGAAAAGGAGCAGTTTAATGGAGCGGTACTCGCGCATTGTTCTGATTTTTCTAGCTTTAGCCGGATTGGCTTTGTTCATGCAACCTGCGGGTTGGGCGCAGAATGCCACTGCCCGCATCGTGGGAAACGTCACGGACCCGAATGGCAGCTCGGTTCCTAATGCGAAAATTGCAGTCGTCAACGCGGCAACGCAAGTTCATTACGATACAGCCGCCGATAAGGAAGGCTACTTCCAGGCGCTGGATCTCCCTATCGGTCAGTATGACGTGACCATCGAAGCGAGCGGCTTTCGCAAGGTGACCTACGAAAACCAGCGGTTGTTGATCAACCAGGTGCTAAGACTCGATGCCAAGCTGGAGGTTGGCAGCTTAACCGAAAGCATCGAAGTGAAAGATCAAGCTGACGTCGTTGAGACCGTTAATCCGACTCTAGGCGCATCAGTCACGGGCCGTACGATCACGGATATGCCTCTCAACGGCAGAAATGTCCTTAATCTTGCTCTTCTCCAGCCGGGTGTCACTCCCACCAACGATCTCGATTCTGGTTCTGGCCAGTCCTACAACATTTCCGGCGGCCGCTCCGATTCCGTCACATTTCTCCTCGACGGCGGCTTGAATAACGAAAACCTCGGCAATGGAGTGGTCTTCAATCCTAACCCTGACACCATCGCCGAATTTCGCATCCTCGAGAACAACTACACCGCCGAATACGGTCGCAATGGCGGCGGAGTAATCACCGAGGTCATTAAATCTGGTACTAACGAATACCACGGCAGCGCCTTCGATTTCGTCCGCAATGGCGATTTCAACGCCAATTCGTTCTTCAATAAAAACGACCCCAACAATCTTCTTCCACGCGACACCCTGCGGCGTAACCAGTACGGCGGCACCTTTGGTGGACCCATTACCATTCCCCACGTAGTCCACGGCAAAGATCGCTTCTTCTTCTTCGTGGGCTATCAGGGGCAGCGTCAGTCCGAGAGCCAATCTTCGTCCGGGAATCTGGTAATGACTCCGCAGGAGCTCGCCGGCGATTTTTCGCAAGCCGGGAATGGCGGCGGACCAGCGGCTTGTCCGAATAGAGACGCCGGCGTTGCTGCGTTTCTCACAACAAATCCATTTTTCGTGGGGACGGCGGGCAACGCGCAGTGCGCAATATTGGATCCGGCGAGAATCAACGGCGTATCTCAGAAGTACATCGCCTCCGGACTGATTCCCACTTCTCCCACAGGCACGCTCAATGTTCAGTCGCCCGCCACCAACAACGATAATCAACTCACGATGAAGTTCGATTTCAACATTTCCCAAAAGGACAGGCTGTCTGTCACATTGGGCGGGGACCGCAATCCAACACTCTCGCCCTTCAACGGCACGGGCGTACTCGGGTACGCGGACACCGGATTTACCAACAACTACTTCTCAAATTTTGCTTACACGCGCACTTTTACTCCCAATGTTCTGAACGAGTTCCGCGTCACCGTCCAGCGGCAATATACGTTGCAAGACCAGCCTGCCTCAAAGATCCCAACGCATGCTGCTGTCGGTGAAGTCGGAATTACGCCTGACTTGGAATCTGGTGCTGCCAAGCTCAATTTTTTTGATCAGGGCACTCTTCTGGGCTTCAGCGTCCAAGGACCAAGTACGCTGATTAACAACACCTTCGCCTACAGCGATACCCTGTCTTGGACACGCGGACGCCACAGTTGGAAGTTCGGCGGCAGCTTTTCCGCGTATCAGTTCAACACCGCCTTCGATTTCTTCGGTAGTGGAGAGTTCGCTTTCGTTGGAAACGGCGGCATCGGTTCAGGGAACGATTTTGCCGATTTTCTGTTCGGCCTTCCGATCAATTTCCAGCAAGGGCCCAATGCCCCCACCAACGCGCGTAGCAAGTTTTACTCTGGATTCGCGCAAGACGAATGGCGAGTGAACAAGAAGCTCGTGCTGACGCTGGGCGTCAGGTATGAATATTCCACGCCCAAGTTGGATACTCACGGAGACACCTTCAACGTCATCCCAGGGATGCGTTCCACCGTATTTCCGAATGCGCCTTCCGGCTTGGTGTTCCCGGGAGATCCTGGAGCACCGCGCGGAGTTAATTTCCCGGACAAGAATAACTGGGCGCCGCGCTTTGGCTTTGCCTGGGATCCCAAAGGGGACTCCAAGACCAGCATCCGCGGCGGCTTTGGAATGTTCTACGATATCTTGAAAGCCGAAGACAACTTTCAAGACAATGGGCAGCCCCCATTCTTTGCGGCCGGCTTTACTAATTTCTCGCCTCCGGCGGCCAATCCGACTGCCGACCTTCCGTTCCTCGCGCAACCCTACGCCAGCACCGGTGCGACGAATCCGTTTCCTTCAAAACCGCCGGATCGCAACATCAATTTCTTCAACGCCGGGCTCACTCCCTTTGGCAGCACCTCTATCTTCCTGGATGACCCACATCTAAAGACCCCGTACGTCTACCAATATAGCCTTAGCGTGCAGCGGGAAATCGCCCGCAACACGACCTTTGAGGTCAGCTACTTAGGAACCAGTTCGCATGGCCTGACAGCGCTAGTCGACATCAATCCATTTATCCCTGGCACGCAAGACCGAATTCTCAATCTGCTGCCCGGCAATAGCTCTTGCCCGGAAGGAGATGGCAACAACTCATTTCAGTGCTCCTTCAGCAGTTTGCCGGAATTTAAGAACCTTGTGAAAGCTTCATATAACGGCCTAACTGCTAGCGTCACCAGGCAGGCGACCAATACTCGCTTCATCGGCCGCACTTACTTTACTTTCGGTTATACCTACGCTCACTCTATTGACAATTCTTCCGGCTTCCGCAACAACAACTCCGCCGTTCCCACGTTCAATCCGTTGTTGTACCGCGGCTCGTCTGATTTTGACGTCCGCAACCGCATCACCTTCAGCGGCGGATGGGATCTGCCCTTCGACAATATGTGGAAATCGGGTCCGAAACGCTTGACTCAGGGATGGAGCTTGTATCCGATCCTATCTTGGCGTCAGGGCTTCCCATTGAGTATCTTTGGCTCTGTGGACACATCGGGAGGCTTCACCAATCCCGGAGTCACTGGCGCAGGGGATCTCGTAACCGTTCATGCCAACCTGACCGGCCAGCCTCTTACGACCTTTAACCCGCGTGGCGTGCAGACATTCACAGGCGATGCATCCGGCACGAACACAGGGAATTTCTTTTTCAACCCCGCTGCGTTCACTACCGCCCAAGTCGGAAGTACGACCGATCCGTGCGGTGCGCCTTCGCCCACATGTTTTCCATCCACGGCCCAGGTGATCGCCAATCCCTCTTTGCGCACGTATGGCACAGTGGCTCGCGATGTACTCCGCGGACCGGGACGCACCAACCTCGACATGTCCTTGGTCAAAAACACACAGATAGCCGAACGGCTCAAGTTGGAAATCCGAGTAGACGCGTTCAATCTCCTCAACCACGCCGAGTTCGCCGACCCCATTACCAGCATAACCTCGCCGAACTTTGGCCAAATCGTCGCCACCGGGACCAATGCAGTTGTCGGTCCTCCTAACCCCATCCCGCGAATTCTACAACTCGCTGCGCGGTTCACTTTCTAAACTGCTGTATCGCTGCTCACTTAAGCGTCGGGAAGCCACTTTCCCGGCGCTTTCGTTTTTGCACTCTGCTTTCTATGCTAGACTTGTCGTGCGCTCAAACACTCAGTTTGAGTCAACGTCGGGGCGTAGCGCAGCCTGGCTAGCGCGCCTGGTTCGGGACCAGGAGGTCGAAGGTTCAAATCCTTTCGCCCCGACCATTTTCCTCACATTCGCTAACTCACGTTACGATTCTTGCCCATCTTGAAGGTCTCGGGCCAGCTGCACCTCAACCGTCCCTACGACCAGTTGTCTCAACGTACCCCCGCTGCTATCGTGGGCCGTGAACATCGCGCTACTCTCGCCTCGTCCACCTCTCATTCCCAATTCTGCGTCAAGCCCGTCGCTCGCAAGGTCCTCAGCCCGTCGATCTCAACCCTCGAGCCGCCCCCTCCCACACGTGCCAAGCCCTTTCCTGACACACTGTTGCAAACTCTTTGTCGTTGGTAAGAACATCAAATCGTTTGCATTCAAGCAAATCCAAACTCTTTTGCAAAAACACCTGGGGTACGGGTATCCCTGGGAACGGGCGGCACTAGTCCGCGCCCGCCTTTCCGCAGTCCTTTGTTTTCATCACCTTATGAATTGCTTCCCGCAAACCCTTTCGATTCACATCCATGCAAATTGCCCGGGGGTGGCACCCGGTGCTTCACCCTAACCGTCAAGACAAGGCCTATCGTTCAATGCCTTGTCCCCTGCCGCCGCGCTGGCATCCTATTAAGAGCGGTACACTTATGCCTCACTCCTCCTTCCTTGCATCTCGGTTCAGCGCTCGCCAACTCTTGCGATTCGGCAGCTGCTCTATTGCGTTGTGCGTCGCTTCGGCAAGCGCTTCCGCGCAGCAAACCGCCGAGACTCGGCAAGCTGCCCCGGTGGTGCGCTTGCTCAGCGCCGCAGACGGTCGGAAGATTGCCGCAGCCGCACTGGAACAGGACGAATCGCTTCGTGGCGCGCAAGATTGCTCGCACCTTGTGCAGCAAATCTATGCCGACGCCGGGTACGAATATTCCTATGCAAGCTCATTCGACTTATACGCCGGGAACGGAAGTTTTCGCCGTGTTCGGCACGCCCAGCCGGGCGATTTGATCACCTGGCCGGGGCATGTAGGCATCGTGGTAGATCCCGCGCGGCACAGTTTCTACAGCCTGGTACGCTCCGGTTTGCAGACCGAAGATTACCTCGGGCCGTATTGGCGTTCGCGCGGGAGGCCGCGGTTTTATCGTTACATCGTCGGAACCGGAGCTGAGTTCCGCACGGCGAAGGTGACGCGACCGTCGGCGTCTGGCGGCAGGTCCCCGGACGGGACCAACGGGCCAGCAACAGACGAGCTTGCGCAGGCGGAGAGAGCCAATCCAAATCAGAGAGCTTCAGAAGCCTCCTTGCGCTCGAAGGTGATCGCGACTCCACCCGCGCCGGCCAACGAGTCGGCAACGGAATCCGTACCGTCGACGATTCTGCTCACCTCCGAGCAGCGGCGGCCGACCCCCGAGGAAGCGCTCGATGGAATCTCCGAGCTTAGCAACGCTTCCGCTGCGGTACTGCGCACCGAGGAACCTCTGAATGTAAGAATTCCGGTAGTAATCTTTGATGACATTCGTGTGGAACGGATCGAGATCAAGCGAGACAAAGGCTGGGCGCACCTGCAAATTAATTCGCACGTGCGCATCGCCAGCGACGGAACGGACTTCAAACGCCGCCGCGAGAAAGTGCGCTGGGAACTTCACCGCGATGCCTCCGGCTGGACCGCCATCGCGCCAGCGGAGCGCACCTACATGTCGCGAGATGTGGCCGTTCGCGCGCTGGCTGCCCAGCTTGCGGAAATGACGCAGAGCGAAGCTGCCGCGCAACATCAGGAAAACATCATCGGTCAGGAAGCGCGTATCGCAAACCTGCTGAGCGCGTTACTCCAGGACTAAACACCAACCCAAACCGCCAGCGCGACGGATATCGTTCGACAACACAAACAGCCCACGCTATAGTCTGCGACCGGCGTGCAGTTATCGTCTGGTTCTGAAGGAGATCGCTAAGGCGGTGAAATCCTGACGACGAACTATGCTTTGGTTTGGCTACTGCCGCAAACATTGGTGCGGCTCCATTCGGTTGACCTGGCTATCATCGCCATCTATTTCCTTGCCGTCATCTGCATCGGTTTCTACCTGAAGCGCTTTGCGCAAAGCGGCGAGGATTTTTTTCTTGCCGGACGCGAAATGACCGCGTGGGTCGCTGGCCTCAGTTTTCTCTCCGCAAATTTGGGATCGTTGGAGCTGCTTGGTTGGGCGGGCTCTTCCTACCAATACGGAATCCTGGCCGTTCACTGGTATTGGATCGGGGCGATTCCCGCCATGCTGTTTCTCGGCATCGTGATGATGCCGTTTTATTACATTTCGAAGACCCACTCCGTACCCGGCTATTTGCAATTGCGCTACGGAAAAGCGGCGAGCGGGCTGAGCGCAGTTTCCTTCGGCTTCATGACGATTTTGATGTCTGGCGTGAACATGTTTGCCATGGCCAAGGTGATGCAGGTGGTGCTTGGCTGGAACATTCACTTCAGCATTTGGGTCTCGTCGTTAACGGTAGGAATTTACGTGGCATCCGGCGGATTATTTTCCGCGATTTTCAACGAAGTGCTGCAATTTTTCCTGATCTGGTTCGGAGCGCTGCTGATTCCGATTCTTGGTTTGATTGAAGCGGGCGGATGGAACGGGCTTGTCGCGCGAATCCAGCACAATTTCCCCGGGCAGAATTTCACGCATGCCTGGAGCAATCTCGGCCACTTTGAAAACAATCCCATGGGCATGCATTGGACAGGAATTGTTTTCGGGCTTGGCGCGGTAATTTCCATGGGCTACTGGACCACGGATTTTCTGGTGGTGCAGCGCGTACTTTCGGCGAAAGATTTGCGCTCGGCAAAAATGGCGCCGATCATCGGCTCGTTTTTCAAGCTGGCCGTGCCGCTGATCGTGATCCTGCCTGGCTTGATCGGCTTGGCGGTGCTGCCGGACAAGTTGGTGCCGGAGAGCGCGGTGCAGCCCGGGCAGCACAGTTACAATGATGTATTGCCGCTGATGCTGGCCCGTTATTGCGGACCTGGATTGATGGGGCTGGGCGTCACGGCGTTGGTTGCTGGATTCATGGCAGGGATGGCAGGCAATGTCAGCGCGTTCGCCACCGTCTGGACGTACGATATCTATCGTCCATTCATCCGCAAAACGGCTCCGGACCAACATTACGTCTCGATGGGCCGCTGGTGCACCATCATTGGACTATTTATCAGCATTGGCACGGCCTATGTGGCCATGGGTTTTGCGAGCATTATGGATTACGTGCAGGCGCTCTTTAGCTTTTTCATTGCGCCGCTGTTTGGGACCGTGCTGATTGGCATGCTGTGGAAGCGCGCGACACCGCTCGGCGGATTTTTAGGACTACTCGCGGGGACGCTTACCGCGATTGGGATTTTCCTCTCGATGAAATTCGACCATAACCTCGTGGCAGTTTTTGCTCTCTCGTCGCAGGCCAAGGGATTGGCGCAAGATATGTATCAGGCGCTATGGTCTTGGCTGGTGTGCGTGATCGTCACTGTCGTAGCGAGCGTCGTAACCACGCCCAGACCCGCGGCGGAATTGGTCGGACTCGTGTACGGCGTTACGCCGATACCGAAAGAAGAAAGCGTGCCGCTGTTACAAAAGCCAATTTTTTGGGCAGGCGTGGCGCTAGTGCTCTTCGTGATTCTGCAATTCGTGTTCTGGTAGGGCTCATGAGCGAAAAGCATCACATTATTCCGGTGTGGTTCTTCGTCGGCCTGCTGCTGCTGACTTATGGAGCGCTGATTCTCATCAGTGGCATCGCGGAGTGGAAGGACCCGCCACCTACCGTGCTGGCAAATTTGCATGCGCCCGTCTGGTGGGGCAGCCTGATGGTCATGCTGGGCGCGGGATACGTCGCGGCATTCCGGCCCCGGAGGAACGAATGAGCACGTTGGGCGTCATCATCGGCAATCGGGGATTTTTCCCCGACGTGCTGGCGCGGGACGGGCGCGAGGAAATATTGCGGGTGTTGGCCGAACAGGGCCAGAAAAGTTTCTGCCTGACTCCAGAGGAAAGCAAATTCGGTTCGGTAGAGACATTCGCCGACGCGCGGCGCTGCGCCGAGCTTTTTCGTTCGCACGCGGACCAGATCGACGGCGTGATCGTGTCGCTTCCGAATTTTGGCGATGAGCGCGCTATTGCCGACACCCTGCGTCTAGCACGGCTGGATCTTCCGGTGCTGGTGCAGGCCACGCCGGATACGCCGGGGAAAATGACCATCGCGCACCGGCGGGACAGCTTTTGCGGAAAAATGTCGGCGTGCAACAACTTGAAGCAATACGGAATTCCCTATTCGCTCACGAAGTTGCACACCGTCGCGCCGAGTTCCGCGGAATTCAAGAAGGACCTGGAATGGTTTTCTGGCGTGTGCCGCGTAGTGAAGGGTTTGCGCAATCTGCGCATCGGAGCGATTGGAGCGCGGCCTGCGGCGTTCAACACGGTGCGGTACAGCGAGAAATTGCTGGAAGCCAACGGCATTACGGTCGAAACCTTGGATCTTTCCGAAGTGATCGGGCGCATTGGGCGCATGAAGGACACCGATGAGCGCGCGGTGGAAAAACTCAAGAATATTCAGCGCTATGTGACGACCAGCGGCATCCCGCAGCCGGCACTCCTCAAGATGGCCAAGCTCGGTGCGGTGGTGGACGATTGGATGCGCAGCGCGCAAGTGCAAATCAGCGCGGTGCAGTGCTGGACGTCGCTGGAAGAAAATCTCGGCGTGGTGCCGTGCACGGTCATGAGCATGATGAGCGATTCTCTGCTCTCGAGCGCTTGCGAAGTGGACGTCTGCGGCGTTTTGGGGATGCACGCGCTGCAACTTGCTTCCCGGACCCCGAGCGCCTTGCTGGACTGGAACAATAACTACGGCAGCGATCCCAACAAAGCTGTTTGCTTCCACTGCAGCAATCTGCCAAAACATTTCTTCAAGGATGTGCAGATGGATTTCCAGGCGATCATCGCCGGCACGGTCGGAAAAGAAAACACCTTTGGCACCTGCGTTGGCCGCGTCAAATCCGGAGCCATGAGTTACGCACGCTTTTCCACCGACGACCTGAGCGGCAAAATCCGCGGGTATTCCGGCGAAGGTCGCTTTACGGATGATCCGCTGGAAACCTTTGGCGGGGCAGGCGTGGTTGAAATCCCCAACATGCAGAAACTCCTGCACTACATCTGTGAGAATGGATTCGAACATCACGTGGCCGCGAATTTTTCTACGGTCGCACCGGTGATTCACGAAGCGACTACGCGCTATCTCGGCTGGGACATGTACGCGCACGCGTAGGAAGCCATGCCGCAACTGCCGGTGAAATCCAAGTTGGAAATCAGTTCATGGCCATCGTAGCTGGCATGGATTTCGGCACGCTCAGTGTGCGCGCCACCATCGTCGATACCGAGCGCGGCCGGCTCGGCTCCGGCATTGCGGAGTACTCGCTGCACCGCAAAAAGGACGATCCGGACTACGCTACGCAGAGCCACGACGATCACATGCGCGCGCTCGCGGAGGCTACGCGCAAGGCCACTGCCGCGGCGCGCATTTCCGGAGATGAGGTTGCTGCCCTGGCCATCGACACTACCGGCTCCAGCGTGATTCCGGTGGACGCGAATCTGCAGCCGCTCGATGAATATTATTTATGGTGCGACCATCGAGCGTGGCGCGAAGCCGCGCTGATCACGGAAACGGCTCGCCGCGAGAAACTGCAAGCTATCGATTGGTGCGGCGGGACGTATTCCTCCGAGTGGGGCTTTTCCAAGCTGCTGCACTGGTTGCGTCACAATGAGGGAAAGCGCGCTAAGTTCGCCAGCGCTTTCGAGCACTGCGATATGGTCGCTGCCGTTCTCTGCGGCGTTACGGACCCGAGCAAGGCATATCGTTCCGTCTGCGCCATGGGCCACAAATGGATGTGGAACGAGGCGCTCGGCGGCTTGCCAAGTGAAGATTTTTTAGCATCGGTCGATCCGCTTCTTGCAGGTGTGCGCGGCAAGCTGAACGGCCGCTACGCCACGAGCGATCAGCTTGCCGGCCAGCTCACTGAGCAATGGGCCATGCAACTCGGCCTGCGCGCTGGAATCCCCATTCCCGTCGGAGCGTTCGACGCGCACTGGGACGCCATTGGAGCCGGCGCGCGCACGGGTGACGTAGTGAACGTGGTCGGCACCTCCACTTGCATCATCGCCATGAGCGATGACACCCGACTCATACCCGGCGTCTGCGGCGTGGTACCCGGCTCGGTGCATCCGAAAAAGACGGGAGTCGAGGCGGGACTGTCCGCCACCGGAGATATTTTTGAGGCGATCGCGCGCCGCGCCAACACCAGCGTGGCCGCGCTTTCGCAGACTCTGGACGCGTACCGAGCCGGTCAGACGGGTTTACTGCGCATGACGTGGGACAATGGAGACCGCACCGTGCTGGTCAATCCCGAAATTGGCGGAATCACGCTGGGCTGGCACTTGACGCACAGCGCGCAAGACGAGTTGTTCGCCGCTATTGAGGGCACGGCGTTTCACACGCGCGTTATCCTGGAACGCATGGAAGAGCATGACGTTCCTATCCGTCGAGTGATCAATGCCGGCGGTATTCCGCAGAAGAATGAAGTGCTCAATCGCGTTTACGCTAATGTGCTGAACAAGCCGGTGCTCATCCCGAAGACGGACGTTACCAGTCTAGGCTCTGCTATCTTCGCCGCACTGGCGGCAGGCGCTTTCCGTTCGCTGGAAGAAGCGCAGACGACGCTGTGCCCCGAATATCGCGTGGTCGAACCTGACGCGAAAGCCGCGCAAGTATACGAAGAACTTTACGCTCTCTATCGCGAGCTCTATTTTGGTTTTGGCAGTTCGAGTGCCAACGCGATCTCCGCAGGGGGCGTGCTGCCCACTCTTCGGCGCGTGGCAGCCGCCGTGCGAGGCGATGCATGATCCTGAGAACGCTTCGCGAAGAGGTGCTGGAAGCCAATCTCGAATTGGTGCGGCGTGGGTTGGTGCTTTACACGTTCGGAAATCTCAGCGGTATCGCGCGCGACGAAGGCCTAGTCGCGATTAAACCCAGCGGCGTCCCGTATGACAAAATGAAACCGGAGGATCTGGTTGTCACTGACTTGCAGGGCAAAATCGTTGAAGGGTCGCTGCGCCCTTCGTCGGACCTCCCCACGCATTTGATTTTGTATCGCGAGTTTGCGTCTATCGGCGGCATCGCACACACGCACTCGCGGGCGGCGACTTCCTGGGCACAGGCGCAGCGCGAGATTCCTTGCTTCGGCACGACGCACGCTGATTATTTCCATGGTCCTATTCCAGTGACCAAGCCGCTGCCACCCGCGCAGATTCGCGCAGACTATGAAGCAAACACAGGCCGCGCCATCGTGCGGCGGTTCGCGAAGCTTGACCCGCTGCATTTTCCCGCCGTGCTGGTGGCCGGCCATGCACCGTTTTGCTGGGGAGCCACTCCCGCCGAAGCCGCGCACATTGCGGTCATCGTGGAAGAAATAGCCGTCATGGCCTCGCAAACGATCGCCGCTAATCCGAAAGCCCGGCGTATCTCTCAGCACCTTCACGACAAGCACTTCCGCAGGAAACACGGCCGCGACGCCTATTACGGGCAGAACAAGTAGCCAGCCTGGAAGGTGCTAGATTAGCGCGCCTCTTCGCGGCATAATTCCTGGGCCACATCCAGGCGCTTCGCAACGTGCAGCCGAAACGCAATGCATGGCCATGCGTCGAAACGTTAGACGGGGGCAAGAAGGTATCGTGTCTTCTGACCAGTTCGAGCATGCATCACATTGGCGCGGAATTCTGTCGGGCCTTCTAGGGCTCTCCGTGCTGCTTTGCGGGTGTTCGAAAACAACATCGAGCAGCGTCTTGGGGGACGCTACCCATCCGACGCCGGTGCATTTTTATACCGTCGCGGAAGAGACTGCGCAGCGCCGCGTGCAGGCTGTTGGCTCACTCTTCGCGCTAGAGGAAAGCACTCTTAGCTCGCAAGTGGAAGGGCGCGTAGCGGAAGTGCTGGCCGATGTCGGCGATACGGTGAAACAAGAGCAGCCGCTGATCGTGCTGGACCCGCAGGAACTGCAATTTGAGGTCGACCGCCAGCGCGGACAAGTGCGACAGGTGCGCGCGCAACTGGGCATCGGGCCGAACGATCCTCCACCAACCGATCCCAAGAAAATCGCGTCGGTACAGCGCGCGGAGGCAGACCTTTTCGACGCGGACGGCAAATACAAACGCGCGCAGGAGATGTTCAAGGACCATCTGATTTCGCAGCAGCAGCTGGATGAGACGGCCAGCCGGTATCAGAGCGCGCAAGCTAGTTACAACGTGGCGCTGCAGGAAGTCGACCGGTTGAAGGCTTTGCTGGTTTCGAACGAAGCGAGCGAGCAACTCGCGGAGAAAAAATTGCGTGATGCAACGATCCGCGCTCCCTTTCCCGGCGCGATCAAGACTCGCAGCGTGCATCCGGGCGAGTATCTGCGCGTGCAGAGCCCGGTTATGGTGCTGGTACGCACGGACCGGTTGCGCGCGAGACTGGCGGTTCCAGAGCGGTGGGCCGGGTGGGTGCGCGACGGAGCGCTTGTGGAGATACAAGTGGAGGCCTTTCCAGGCGAAATCTTCCGTGGAAAAGTTTCCAGTATCAATCCATCGGTCTCGCAGGATTCGCGAACATTCGAAGCGGAAGCCCAGCTTGTGAATCTGGATGGCCGCCTGAAACCGGGTTTCTTTGTGCAAGCTTCTATTCCGAGCGAAAAAGAGGAAAAGACGATATTCCTTCCGGAGCGCGCCGTGAATTATCGTTACGGAGTCTATAAAGTTTTTCTGGTAAACGGTAATCGCGTGTCGGAGCACCAAATCCGGCCTGCCGGCCAAACTGAGGACGCGCGCGGGCGCCGCTTCGAAGTCGCGGAAGGGCTGAAGCCGGGAGATCGCGTGGCGGTAGCGATTAGCGGAGATTTGCACGACGGAGCGACGGTGGAAGAGAAATCCGACGCGGGCACGCCGGCTCTCAAGTAGACAAAGTGATAAGCGCAGTGCGTAAACCAATTCAGCGTAATCATCGATGAAACTCGCCGAAACTTGCGTCAAGTATCCCGTTTTCACGGTGATGCTGATCGCGTTTTTGGTCACCCTGGGGGTGTTTTCCTACCGTGGGCTGGCTGTTGATCTCTTTCCTAAAGCCGATCCGGCGACCATCAATGTCGAGGTCAAGTTGCCGGGAGCCACTCCGGAAGAGGTGGTGACCGGAGTCGTGCTGCCACTGGAAGACGCGATCTCTTCGGTCAGTGGTATCGACGAGATTAGTGTTTATTCGAGCGAAGGCTTTGCCGACATCACTTGCACGTTCGTGCTAGAACGCGACATCGAAGGCGCGGCGCAAGACATTCGAGAGAAAGTGGCTGGAGCGATTGACCGATTGCCGCGGGACACGTTGCCTCCGGTGATCACCAAGCTCGATCCGCAGTCTGATCCGATCCTCACGCTGTTGGTCAGCGGGCCCATTCCCATGCGGGAGCTAACCGAAATCGCCGATAAGCAAGTGCGGCGCGCCATCCAAACCGTAGACGGGGTTGGAAGCGTCGAGTTGCAGGGAGGACAACCGCGGCAAATTCGCGTGTTGCTCAATGCACAAAAGCTAACCGCGCACAATTTCACGGTACTGGATGTTCGGGACGCACTAAAGCGCGAAAACATCGAAGCGCCCGGCGGTCGCATGATTACGGGGCCGCAACAGTTGGGTCTGCGCACTCTCGGGCGCGTGGCATCCGCTGAACAGTTCGGCGAAATCGTGATTGGCACGCGTGGCGGGACGCCCGTGCGCGTGCGCGATGTTGCGACCGTCGAGGATGGCGCACAGGAATTGCTGACCTGGTCGGCGCTGTTCCGTAAGGATAATCCCAGGCAGGAAGTGGTGGCGGTTCAGGTTGTTCGCCAGTCAGGCACGAATACCGTGCGGGTTGCGGACGACGTGAAAGCCAAACTCGAGGAACTGCGCGCACAATTGCCGTCCGGTGTGCAGCTGCAGGTGGTGCACGACATCTCTGATTTCATCAGGGCTTCCGTGCACTCGCTGCTGGAGCATTTGATTCTCGGCAGCATCCTGGCTAGCGCGATTGTGTGGCTCTTCATGCGCAACTGGCGAGCGGTGTTGATCGCGGCAGTGGCTATTCCGGCGTCTATTATTTCCACGTTCACGCTGATGCGCGGGATGGATTTTTCGCTCAACAACATGACGCTGCTGGCGCTAACGCTGGCCGTGGGGATCGTGATCGACGACGCGATCATCGTGCTCGAGAACATTTTTCGGTTCATGGAGGAAAAAGGCAAAGACCGGCGCACGGCCGCGGTGGAAGCGACGCGGGAGATTGGCCTGGCGGTGATGGCGACGACGTTGTCACTGGTCATTATTTTTCTGCCGATCGCGTTCATGAATGGGTACGCGCGCAAGTATGTGAACTCGTTCGGCTGGACCATGGCCATGGCCATTCTGGTTTCGCTGCTGGTGGCCTTCACGCTGACGCCGATGATGAGCTCGCGGCTGCTGCGCGTCAGCGAAAGCGACCGAAAACATCATGCGTCCGGAATCATTCATGCCACCGAAGAAATTTATATGAGGATGCTGCGCTGGTCGCTGGCGCATCGCGGCGTGATTGTTCTGATTTGTCTTGCGACGTTTCTGTCTACGTTTGGCTTGTACCAATTGGTGGGGCGGGATTGGATTCCTTCCGACGATCAGGGCGAGCTGATCAGCTCGTTCACCATCCCGGAGGGGACGTCGTTGGAGAAGACGACGCAGCAAGCGAGCGAAATGGCTGGGAAAATCGTGGCACTGCCGGAAGTGGCGTTTGTGCAGTCTTACACGCATGGGCCCACCAATCACGCGCACTTCTTCATCGTTTTGGTGCCGCGCAGCGAGCGGAAGAAAACTCACGAGCAGGTGGCCACGGTGGTGCGCGGCATTCTTGCACAATATCGCAACACGATTTACAACGTGCGCTTGCCTTCGGTGTTTGGCGGCGAAACATACTTCCCGATTGGCGCGGTGATTCGCGGGCCGGACTTGGGAGAGCTCGCGGAGCTGAGCAAAAAAGTCGCGGGGTTGATGACGAAGTATCCGGACCTGGTCGATGTGAATCCCAGCCTAAACCTGAACACTCCGGAGTTGCAGGTAAAGGTCGACCGCCAGCGGGCCGCGGACATCGGCGTTCGTATGACGGACATTAGCGACGCGGTGCGCCTGTTTTATTCAGGCGAAGATGAGATCACGCGGTTCAAGGAGGGCTCGGAGCAATATCCGGTCACGATGCAACTGCTGCAGCAGCAGCGCGACAATCCGGAGGTGCTGGCGCGCATGATGGTGCCGTCGAGCAAGCTCGGGCAGGTGCGGCTGGAGAATGTGGCTTCCATCGTGCGCGGAGCGGGGCCGGCAACGTTGTGGCGCTACAACCGCGAATTTCAGGTGACGGTCTACGCCAACGTGGCTTCCGGGTATCCGCTTGACCTCGGCGCAGCGCATACCGTGCAGTCCATCAAAGAGATTGGACTTCCGCCCGGATACTCGTACCGATTTACCGGGCAAGTCAAAGTGCTGGAAGAAACTACGTGGAACCTTTTGTTGGCGATGCTGCTGGCTTCGATCTTTATGTACATGGTTTTGGCGGCGCAGTTCGAAAACTTCGCCTATCCCTTCATCATCATGCTTACGCTGCCACTGAGTGTGCCGTTCGCCTTGCTCTCGCTGTGGATTACGGGGCGGGCGCTAAGTCTTTGGAGCGCGCTGGGGATGTTTTTGCTCCTGGGGATCGTAAAGAAAAATGGAATTTTGCAGGTGGACTACACGAACCGGTTGCGTGCGGCGGGAATGCCTTTGCACGCCGCGCTGCTCGAGGCCAATCGTGTGCGGTTGCGCCCGATCTTGATGACTACGCTTTCCATCGTGGCCGGACTAATTCCCGTAGCCATGGGCATCGGCGCCGGCTCGGAGCAGCGCGCATCGATTGCGGTGACAATCATCGGTGGGCAAACACTGTGCTTGCTCCTGACGCTTCTCGTCGTGCCCGTTGCTTATTCTTACCTCGCGGAACTCGAAGCACAGCCATGGTCGGCGCTTGCCGGGCGATTTGTTGCCAGATTCCGCGATTCAGCGCGTAGCCCCGGTTCCGATTGATTCATTCTTCCAGCACGAAAGCTTTTTCCCGCCGCAAGTCAGAGCGATTTATCTCCCGCACGATTTTTCGCTTTGTTTGTTTGCCGCGAGCGTTTAGGATGCCAGTTCATTTCGCCCTGTGGAGGAAACATTGCGAATCGCTGCCGCTTTAGTCGCTCTCACCTTGATGGTTACTCCTGCGTTCGCTCAAAAGCAAAAGTCGAAGAAAACCGCGGAAAGCGGAGCGGAGAAAAAGCAAGAGAGTCCGCAACCGGCGGCGGCTACGCCGAGAGCGGCTCAGAAGGATGAGGACGAGGACAAGGGTCCGTGGAAAGCGCTTAACTATCGGCTAGTGGGGCCGTTTCGTGGCGGGCGCGTTCTCGCCGTTTCCGGCGTCGTTGGCGAGGAGAATACTTATTATTTCGGCGGTGTGGCAGGCGGCGTGTGGAAAACCACGGACGGTGGGCTCAATTGGAAGCCATTGTTTGACAAGCAGAAGGATGCTTCGCCGTCGATCGGAGCGCTTGCCGTTTCCGAATCCGATCCCAACGTCATCTATGTCGGGACAGGGGAAGCCTGCATACGTGGCAACATCGTCGGCGGGAATGGCGTATACAAGTCGATTGATGCCGGAAAAACCTGGAAGTTTGTTGGGCTTGGCGAGACGCGTGCTATCGGCCGACTGATCGTGAACCCGAAGAATCCGGACATCGCGTTCGTCGCCGCGCTGGGGCACCCTTTCGGCGATAACGAAGAGCGCGGAGTTTTCCGCACGCGCGACGGCGGAAAGACTTGGGAAAAAGTTTTATATAAGGACGCGAAGACCGGCGCGATCGATATCACCTTCGATCCCAGCAATTCCAATATCTTGTTTGCGGCGCTCTGGCAGGCCAAGCGCACTCCGTGGAGCATGGACAGTGGCGGACCCGGAAGCGGCCTGTATCGTTCAGGCGATGGCGGCACGACCTGGAAAGAAATCAAAAAGCATGGCCTGCCCGAAACGGTCTTGGGGCGCATCGGCGTGACTGTTTCGGGAGCCAACCCGAACCGCATCTGGGCCGTGGTGGAAGCGGAGAAAGGCGGCATTTACCGCTCGGATGACGGCGGCGAGAACTGGCAGCTTTTGACCGACGATCACCGTTTTCGTCAGCGCGCGTGGTATTACTCGCATATTTTCGCCGATCCGAAATCCGCTGATACCGTCTACATTCTAAACACCGGCGTCTATCGTTCGAACGACGGCGGCAAAACATTTGCAGCGCTGCGCGTGCCGCACGGCGATAACCATGGACTTTGGATCGACCCCAAAAACCCCAAGCGGTTGATCAACGGGAACGACGGCGGGGCTACCATCTCGACCGATGGGGCGCAGAACTGGACGAGTGTCTACAACCAGCCGACAGCGCAGTTTTACCACGTCACCACGGACAATCGCTTTCCTTATTACATGTACGGGGCGCAGCAGGACAACTCCACCGTGGGAATCGCCAGCGCCAGCCCGGACGGCAGCATCGACCGGCCCGATTGGTACGATGTGGGGGGCGGCGAGAGCGGTTACATCGCTCCCGATCCCAATGACCCAGAGATTGTGTATGCCGGCTCTTACGGCGGCGAAATCACTCGTTACGATCACCGCACTGGTGAGACGCAGGCCGTCAATCCCTGGCCGATCAATCCCATCGGCTGGGCAGCGGCCGATGTGAAGCATCGATTTCAGTGGACCGAGCCAATCGTGTTTTCCCCACATGATTCCAAGACGCTGTATTTCGCGGCAGAAGTTTTATTCAAAACGACGGACGCCGGCATGAGCTGGAGCATCATCAGCCCAGACCTTACGCGCAACGACAAGCAAAAGCAGCAAGCTTCCGGAGGTCCGATCACAAAGGACAATACCGGCGTGGAGGTGTACGACACGATTTTTTCCGTGGTGGAGTCGCCAGCGCAAAAAGATTTGATCTGGGCGGGAACCGATGACGGTCTCGTGCAGCTCACCCGCGATGGCGGCCAACATTGGGAGAACGTCACGCCGAAAGCGATGCCGGAGTGGGGCACCGTCAGCATGGTTGAGGCGTCGTCAAAAGATGCCGGCACCGCGTACGTAGCTGTGGAACGGCACAAGATGGATGATTTCGCGCCGTACGTTTTCAAGACGACGGACTTCGGGAAAACGTGGACGAAGCTGGTGAACGGCTTTCCGGCGAATGACTACGTTCACGCCGTGCGCGTCGATCCGACGCACCCGACGTTGCTTTTTGCAGGCACGGAATCGGGCGTCTTTGTTTCTTACAATGATGGCGAGCAATGGCAGCCGCTACAATTGAATCTTCCTCCGTCGCCGGTGAACGATCTGGTCGTCAAGAACGATGATCTGATTGTTGCCACGCACGGACGCAGCTTCTGGGTGCTGGATGACATCACGCCGCTTGAACAATACAGCGATGCCGTGGCACAAGAGGCAGCGCACCTGTTCGTACCCGCGGCCGCCAATCACACGGTATTCCGCGGTTCGTTCTTCCGGGGCGGCGCCAATGCCGGCAAGAACCCTCCCGCGGGTGCGGTGATCGACTATTGGCTGAAAACTTCGCTAAAGAAGCCGGAGGCGGACAGGAAGGAAGCTGAAAAGAAGGAGAGCGATTCCAAGGGGCAAACACAAACCGCCGAGGCGAAGGATACGGCGGAAAAAGCCGGTGCGAAAGGTTCGGAAAACGAAGCTCCCAAAATTACCCTCGATATCCTCGATGCATCCGGCAAGGTGATTCGTCATTTTCCCAAGAAAGAGGAAGAGGGTGATCAGGACGAAGGCTTCGGCGCACCGGATCGCAATGCCGGGACGCTGCCGGCTGACGCTGGACTGAACCGCTTCGTGTGGGACCTTGATTACGAAGGCGCGACCAAAGTACCGCACGCGCCGTTGTGGGGCGGTAGCACAAGTGGGCCGCGGGCGCTCCCCGGAAAATATGAACTGAAGCTCACGGTGCTGGGCAAGAGCTACACCGCACCCCTGGAAATCAAAGCTGATCCGCGGCTGAAGGTCACGCAAGCCGATCTTGAAAAACAATTCGCGCTGCTGATCAAAATCCGCGACAAAGTCACGGAAACCGATGATGCCATCAATCAGATGCGCGACCTGCGCGACCAGATGACTGCAATCAACAAACGACTGAAGAACGATCCGCGAGGCAAGGTGATCACGGATGCGGGGAAATCGCTGGACAAGAAAATGACCGAAGTGGAAGAAGCGCTGATCCAGACGAAGGCGAAGAGCGGACAGGACGTGCTAAATTTTCCGGTCCGCTTGAACAATCATCTGGTAGCGCTCTCCGGGGTAGTCGGCAGCGCTGATTCCGCGCCGACAAAACAGTCTTACGAAGTTTTCGATATGCTGAGCAAAGACGTCGATGAACAATTGGCCAAATGGGAGGCCATTGTTGCGACGGACGTGAAGTCTTACAACGACTTGATAAAGCAGCAAGAAGTCCCCGCTGTGATGGTTAAGCAGGCCGCCGAGGCACGCTGAACGGTCTGCTTTCGTTTTCTGAGTCGCCTGTAATATCCGAGGCGTGGCGCCATGCCGCATGTCGGAAACGGTTCTAAAGTAGGCAAGCCTTGCACCAGATCCTGCCATTGCCCCTGAGCTCGCACGGCAAATCCGCGGATACGTTTGCTACCGCGGTGGAACTCGAATCTGAGTTGAAGCACTGCGTTAAGGGAGAAGTGCGCTTCGATCGCGGCAGCCGCGCTCTGTACGCTACCGACGCTTCAAATTACCGTCAAATTCCCATTGGGTTAGTCGTCCCGCGAGACGAGGAGGACGTTATCGCTGCGGTGGCAGCGTGCCGCAAGTCCGGAGCGCCGGTGCTGCCGCGCGGTGCGGGCACCAGCCTCGCTGGGCAGTGCTGCAACATTGCTGTGGTGCTGGATTTTACCAAGTACATGAATCGGATTCTGGAGCTAGATACTCAGCGAAAGTTCGCCCGAGTGCAGCCCGGCGTGGTCCTGGATACGCTCCGCAACCGCGCCGAAGTTCACGGGCTAACGTTTGCGCCGGACCCTTCTTCTCACAACCGTTGCACCATCGGCGGAATGATTGGCAACAATTCGTGCGGCACGCACTCGCTGCTTGGCGGAAAAACGGTCGACAATGTGGAGGAACTGCGGATCTTGCTTTATGACGGTTCGCAAATGACCGTCGGCGCAACAGGTGAAATGGAATTGGCGGCAACCATCGCGCATGGTGGGCGCCGCGGAGAGATTTATGAAGCGCTGCGGGAAATCCGAGACGAGCATGCGGACCTGATCCGGGCGCGATATCCACAAATTCCCAGACGGGTTTCCGGATATAACCTCGATGACTTGTTGCCTGAAAACGGATTTAACGTGGCCCGCGCTTTGGTGGGCACGGAAGGAACCTGCGCGATTGTTCTGGAAGCGAAACTAAAGCTGATTCACAGCCCACCGCACCGCGTGCTGGTCGCATTGGGGTACGAAGATGCATTCCACGCCGCCGATCATGTTCCGGAAATTCTCGAATCCGGACCAATCGGCCTCGAAGGTTTTGAAGGAAGTATCGTGGATGGGTTGCGCCGTAAAGGAGCAGAAAATCTGGAGCTGTTGCCCGCGGGCGGCGGATTCTTGCTCGTGGAATTTGGTGCGGACGATGCGGCGGAGGCGAATCAGACTGCACTGCGGATGATTGAGCGCGTAAGAAATGTCAGCGACCCGCCTACGATGCGCCTGTACACGACTGGTGAAGCCAAAGCAGTTTGGCAAATCCGTGAAGCAGGACCGCGCGCAGCGGCGTTCGCTCCGGGCGCACCCGTGGAATGGGAAGGCTGGGACGACGCAGCGGTGGCGCCGGAAAAATTGGGGGGTTATTTGCGCGACATCCGTAAGCTAATGAACGAATACGGGTATCGCGGCGCTTTCTACGGGCATTTCGGGCACGGCTGTGTGCATATGCGCGTCACGTTTGACCTGGAAAGCGAAGCGGGTATTCGCAAGTACGGCGAGTTCGTCGAGCGCGCAGCGGACCTGGTGGTTTCGTATGGAGGCTCACTTTCCGGCGAGCACGGCGACGGGCAATCGCGAGGTGCGCTGCTTCCGAAAATGTTTGGCACGGAGTTGGTGCGTGCTTTCGGACAATTCAAGCGCGCCTGGGACCCGCACAACAAGTTAAATCCAGGCAAGGTCGTGGACGCGTATCTCCCGACGGAAAATCTGCGCCTTGGTGCGGACTATCGGCCGCTAAAACCTGAGACACACTTCCAATTCCCGGAAGATGACGGCTCGCTGGCAAAAGCCACTCTGCGGTGCATCGGGCTCGGAGCCTGCCGGAAAACCGACGGCGGCACGATGTGCCCGAGTTATATGGCGACTCTCGAAGAGGAGCACAGTACACGCGGGCGCGCGCACATGTTATTTGAGCTGCTGCAAGGCGAGGTGCTACGCGACGGATGGAAAGATGAGCACGTTAAGGAGTCACTCGATTTGTGCCTGTCGTGCAAAGCTTGCAAATCGGAATGCCCGGCGAACGTCGACATCGCAACTTATAAAGCTGAATTCCTGTCGCACTATTATGAAACTAACTCACGACCTCTGCGGACGCACGTGTTCGGCAAGATCAATCGGTGGGCGCGGCTTGCATCGGCTGCTCCGGGCGTCGCGAATTTCTTCGGCCGCAGCCCCGGATTCCGAAACTTGCTCGGGCTCGTCCTGGGGCTCGCACCGCAACGCCGACTGCCGCAATTCGCCCGCACGACTTTTCGACGATGGGCACAGCAACACAGCCCCACGGTCTTTGACAACAAGCCCCTCAGCGAAAAGCGTCAGGTGCTATTGTGGATCGACACCTTCAACAATTATTTTCATCCAGAGACGAGCCGCGCGGCTCTCGAAGTATTGCAGCATGCGGGCTTCACGGTGACATGCCCGAAACAGGTTTTGTGTTGTGGTCGGCCATTGTATGACTTCGGTATGCTGACTGAGGCCAAGCGATATCTGACACGAATCATGGACGCCTTGGGACCGGAGATTGATGCCGGGTTGCCGATCGTAGTGCTCGAGCCGAGCTGTGCCTCCGTATTTCGAGATGAGTTGCACAACTTATTTCCGCGATACGCGCGAGCAAAGCGATTGCAGAAACAAACGTTCGTGCTGAGCGAATTGTTGGAGAATCATGCGCCCGGCTACGTGCCGCCAAGACTGTCCGGTAAAATACTTTTGCACGGTCACTGCCATCACAAAGCCGTAATGAAAGTGCAAGATGAGGAATCCTTGCTGCGCCGAACGGGGGCGAGTGTGGAATGCCCGGATACCGGCTGCTGCGGAATGGCTGGGCCATTCGGACTTATGCGCGACAAATTCGCAGTAGCGCAAGCGGTTGGTGAGCGAGTACTGCTGCCGGCAGTACGAAGCGCTCAACCCGAAACGTTGATCGTCGCGGATGGCTTTAGTTGTCGCGAGCAGATTCGGCAAAGTGCCGGCCGCACAGCGATACACCTTGCCGAAGCCTTGCAGATTGCATCGTCGATGGCAAAAAACGAGAAGCCCTCGGCCCTCCCTTAAACGCGGTCAGCGATGGTGGTTTCCATACGCTGGAAAAAGAAGAGGCCTCCTATCAAGACTATGCTGACCCCAACAGCAGATGCAGCCATAGCAATTCCCGGCGGCTGCCCGTGTCCGGTCAGTGCCCATCGAAATCCATCGATGACTCCCGCCATGGGATTCAGCCCGTAGAGCCAGCGCCATCGCAACGGCACCAAGGTGCTCGGATAAGCCACCGGGGAGGCCAGCAGCCAGAATTGCACGACAAACGGCATGACCGCGCGCACGTCGCGGTAGAGGGCGTTCAGCGCCGAGGTCCACAGACCCACGCCCAGCGCGGTGAGCACTGCCAGCACAATCAACAACGGCAGCAACAGCACTGTCGCAGGCGGGCGGATACCAAACGAAAGCGTCAAAATCACCATCACCACAAGACCAATCGCAAAATCCACCAAGCCGGAAAACACCGCCGCAATGGGCAGGATCAGCCGAGGGAAATAGACTTTTGTGATCACATTCTGGTTGTCCACCACAATGTTTGTGCAATTGGAGAGCGCCTGCGAGAAATAGCTCCAGGGCACTAGCGCTGCAAAATAAAACACCGGATAGGGCAGGCCCTGAGAAGGCAGTTTGGCTAGGCGTCCAAAAAAAATCGTGAACACACCCATGGTCATTAATGGCTGCAGCACTACCCACAAAACGCCAATGGCCGTTTGCTTGTAGCGAATCTTGATGTCGCGCATCGCGAAAAAATACAGCAGCTCGCGATATTCCCACACTTCTGCTAGCCGCAGGTCCAACCACCCGCTTGGCGGCTCGATGCGCACCACCACCGGCGCGCTGGCATGCGCCTGAGGCGGCGCGGCGGATTGCGGTGGCACGGTAAGTGAAGCCATCAAACTATGCGCGATTACATGCGCGAAAATTGCGGTGTGAAACGCTCACTAGATTACCAGAACGCCTCACCGCGGCGTTACGGCGTGTGCTGGCTCTTCATCTGATCGATGTCGCGGTCTTCGATCTGACGCATCAGGTCGTGGCGATGAAAGAGATAATTGCCCAAATGCGTGGCAAGGTGCCGCGGCACAACCTCGAACTGGTTGCGAATCATTTGTCGCCAGGAGATTGGTCCCCGCGGCGGGATCAGGTGCGCGCCCCATTGAAACATGAAACCCGCGTTCCACAGCATGAAGAGGGCAAGAATAATCGAGGCCGTAGCCACCGCCGCGCCTTGGCCACGGAACAAACTAGCGGTGCGCTCCAATAAGACACTCAGCCCAAGAACAAACAACGGGGTCAATGAGACGAAAAAACGGTTACCGAAGGACGAAATGCCGGCCCAGTCCGGATAGCACGCAATGAAAACATAGAAGGCCAAAGCCGCGGCTAATAGCGGCGTGCCCACGCGCGGCTCGCGCCACTTAAATAAAACCAATCCCACGGTGGCCAGCAAAAGGAGCGGAGTCCAGGAAAACAAGCCGTGCTCGGAGGAAAACAACACAGCAAAAGAATGTGGCGAGCGCCAAGCCCAGTTTTGCACGGAGCCGTAGCCGGATTCAAAAGCGTTTCCGTAAACGATTTGACGGGTCACGAACGTGGGAATCAGGCACACGAGAGTGACGGCAAGGAACAGCAGGTGTCTTGCGAGAAGTTGCGAAACAGAGAATCCGGGCACAGAGTCGCGGCGAAAAGCCAGTGCGTAATCGCGAAGGGCTTCGATCACAAGAATCATCAGAAGCATGGCGTTGGCGTAGTACACGTTGAGCATCAAGCCCGCGATTAGCGCCAAAATAAGCCATTGCCGGAGCGTGCGCTGTTGGCGCGTTTGATGCCAATAAAAAACAAACAGCGACACGGCAAAAGCGGAATGAGCGTGAGACCAGGAAGGATTGAAGTACATGTATACCGGGAGAGAGCTGGCCCACCAGATTGCTAGAGTCGCGAGGAATGCCCACAAATCTCCGGTATATTGACGGGCAAAACGAAACGCCAGCAAGAGTCCGAGGAATCCCCAGAGCGCGGTGCCAGAAGCCATGGCCACCCGGTATGGAGCGGAGAACCCGTCCGCGGCCACCTGGGACCCGAATGCGCGCGCCAACAGCACTCCGCCATGCGCGAGCAACAAGAATGGCGTCCACAGCATTGCCGGGCCAACGGTAAAGTGATTATCGAGGTGCCCCGTGCGCGTGCGAAATATCTGCTTGGGATGGCCATGCTCGTCCAGGCGCGCTTCGCGAAAGCTGGCGTTCGCCGCGGCATAGTCGTGCTCGAAGTTCAAACTATGGTCGATCAGTGGCGCCCGTGCAAAAGCGTAGTAGCCGACACCATCCCCATGGACCCAGGGATTCAAAAGCGCCAGCGAGAGCAAAAACAACAATAGTAGCCCGCGTTCCGCGTCGCGCGTTTGTGTGAGTGGATTGCTCAGAGATTGGCTTTGCGCGAACAAGAAATCAGTCGTTGTATGCATTTTACCCGCTCGACGAGGTCTGCCGCCAGTTCATCGCGATAGAAGCATGCGCAGAGCGACCCCTCCAGTAAACACTACTTTAGTATATATCTAAGTATACCATACAAGTATTTCGCCTCGATCTCGCAAGACGGGCCTAGGCGAAATGGCCCCGTCGAGGGTCTGCTCAGTATTTGTCACCGCTGATGAATTGAGAGTACGTCTGAACGCGGATAGAATACCTCCCGACGAGGAGGACTATGAGCGGGCATGGACTTCGCTGGTCTCGGCGAGCGACGAAACTCGGGGTTTTGTGGGCCGTGTTCGTTTTTCTAATCAACATACAAAATTTGGCGGCCAGGCCACAGGTTAGCGCTGACGATAAAGCGTCGGCGGAGAGCGGACGCAAGCAGTTCGAGCAGTCCTGTGGATTCTGTCACGGCGCGGACGCCACGGGTGCTCGCGGACCGGATCTGGTGCGTTCGCCGCTGGTGGCGCACGACGTGAAAGGCCAACAGATCGGCGAAGTGATACACCAAGGCCGCCCGGATAAGGGCATGCCGGCAATGCCCCTTACGGATTCGCAGGTTGCCGACATCGCCGCGTTTCTTCACGCCCGCGCCGCGGAAGCGCTGCATTCGGCAAGCGTGCCAAAAGCCTACCCAGTGGAGAAATTGCTTACCGGAAATGCCGAAGCTGGCAGAGCTTTTTTCGATGGCCCGGGCGGCTGCAATAAGTGTCATTCAGCCACTGGCGATTTGGCGGGCATCGCAGGGAAGCATTCTCCTATCGATCTCGAAGCACGCATGCTCTATCCCGAAGGCAAACACGCCACAGCGGTTGTGACCCTGCCGTCCGGCGAACAAGTCAAAGGTGAGTTGAAACACGCGGACGACTTTGTCATAGCGTTGCGCGATTCTTCAGGCTGGTACCGGTCATTCCGGCGCGATCGAGTGAAAGTGGAATTGCAGGACCCTTTGGCAGCGCATCGCGAGCTGCTTGAGCGGCTCACACAGGCCGACGTTCACAACCTCTTCGCTTTTCTGGAGACGTTGAAGTAAAGGCAAGGAAAAAGAACAGGAGCTGGAATGCTTTCTCACACCAATGGTGGGATCAGGACGACGAGAGGCGCATCGAAATTCGCCGCCAGCAAGGACCACAGTTTGGGGAAAGCCCTGGTCTTGTTCGTGCTGGCGCTGCTGGCGTGCTGCGTGCGCCCGCCGATGGCAACCGCGCAAAGTCTTGACGATGCGGCTCTGCTGAATCCACCGACGGACACTTGGCCGACCTACAACGGAGATTACTCGGGGAAGCGCTACAGCACGCTGGATCAGATTAATGCCCGCAATATAAACTCCCTGACACTAGCTTGGGCCTTTAACACCCATGCCTCCGTGATCAAATCCACGCCGCTCGAAGTGAACGGCATTCTGTACTTCTCAGCTCCGGACAACGTTTGGGCCATTGACGCGCGTTTTGGGCGTCAGATCTGGCATTACTCCCGAGTTTCTGAGGGTGATCACATCGGACACCGCGGCTTGGGGATGTACAAGAATTGGCTGTACTTCACGACACCGGACGCACACCTTCTATGCCTGGATGCCAAAGATGGCAAGGTGCGCTGGGATGTGGAACTCGCGGATGTAAAGCTCGGCTATTTCTCCACGATGGCGCCGCTAGTAATTCGCGATCACGTCATTGTCGGAGTTTCCGGGGACGTCACCGATGTTCGCGGGTACCTGAAGTCGATTGATCCAGAGACCGGAAATACGCAGTGGACCTGGTACACCGAGCCCGATCCGGGACAGCCCGGCTCGGAGACATGGCCGAAGGACAGCGACGCAATTTTGCACGGCGGCGGCATGACCTGGATGACCGGTACGTATGATCCAGACTTGAATTTACTCTACTGGGGCACCGGGAATCCCAATCCCGTGCTGGCCGGTGAGGGGCGCCCCGGCGACAACCTTTACACCTGCTCGATTGTGGCGCTGAACCCGGACACCGGAAAGCTAGCCTGGTATTTTCAACCGTCCCCGCATGACGTGCACGACTGGGATGCGGTGGAAACGCCGGTTTTGTTGGACGCGGAATTTAAGGGCAAGAAACGCAAGCTGCTCGCGCAAGCTAGCCGCAACGGTTTTTATTTCCTGTTGGATCGCACAAATGGCCAGTACCTCGCGGCGGCGCCTTTCATCGATCAAACTTGGGCTACCGGGGTGGACTCGCATGGGCGGCCGATCGCAAAAGCAGAAGCGACGCCGACCCCGGATGGTGCGCTCGTTGAGCCTGGCTCCGACGGCGCCACTAACTGGATGGCGCCGAGCTTTGATCCGCAGACGAACTTGTTCTACGTGACCGCTCGCCGCATTTTCAGCATTTACTATCGTACGGTAACGGGGAAAGCAGAAGGCTGGGGCGGCCGGGACCGCAATCTCTGGTCCAATTCGACGCTACGCGCTCTGGACTACCGCACTGGCAAAGTCGTTTGGAACCACGAGACCGGTGAAGACGAAAATGGCGCGGGGATTCTCACCACCGCCGGCCATCTTCTCTTCACCGCCGATACATCCGGTAATCTGTTGGCGCTTGATCCGGCAACGGGCAAAACGCTCTGGCACCTCTACGCCGGCGGCCACATGACCGGCTCTCCAATGACTTACCAGCTTGACGGACGTCAATATGCGCTCTTCGCGGTGCAAGACGTGCTCTACGCCTTCGCACTGCCTGAGACCACGGCAAAGGAAGAGTCAGCGGCGGTTCCGCATTCAGAACCGAACGCAAATTGACCAATCCAAGGAATCAAAGGGAAGTTTTTTGCGTACGGCTTCCTTGCGAAGTTTACGCACGTATGTTGCGGTGTCACGCAATTCTCGGCGGTTTTTTCGAAGGCCAACCAGCGCTTGCATTGCGTCTCTGCGGCTCGACAGTGAATCTCCGTATTTTTCGCAGACGGCCCGGCACACCAACCCCGAAACGGATGTGCCCTGTTCCCGAGAGCGGACGCGCAGGGTCTCCCAGATACTATTCCGCAAATAGACTTGCGCGCGTTTCATGATGATGTGTCTTGACGGTCCTGACGCCATGGGAAGAGAATCCCGCTTCGGGCGCAAACACCGCGGCTGCGACCTTTACCCTGAGGAATCGACTACGCGGCGCCCATGGCGCGGCGTTGCTGAAAGCATTCGCGGCAAAAAACCGGTCGGCCCTGTGTCGGGCGGAAGGGCACCGTCGTTTCCTTCCCGCACTGTGAACAATTCGTCTTGGTTTCGGCGCGCATCGTGGAGTTGCCCCCTCCCCCGGAGCTACCTCCTTCGGCGCGCTTAGCTTTGCAAGCCTTGCACCGCTTGGGCTCGTTCTTGAAGCCCTTATCCGCGAAAAACATCTGTTCGCCCGCAGTAAATACAAACTCAGCGCCACACTCCGCACACTTCAGGACCTTATCGTGGTATTCCATTGAGCCGCTCTCCCTGGACCCGGAAAGGGCAGGGAGATGGGCGCACTTTGCACCATGGGCCTGGGTACATGGGGGATACCTTTCCGGGGGAGCCGGAAGGGTATCCCTTGGGCCTGCGGGCACGAAGCTGCTACAGAAACCCACACGTCTCTGCCTTACGGGGCCTGATTCTCGGAAGTGCGGCGCCGAGCCGCGACGAGGAGGGAGGTTAGTCCGCTTCGCGCCGCTGCTTCTTGCGCAGTCGCTTCCGCGAAAGCGCTTCTTTCGCCCGGCGTTTCTCGCCAGGCTTCATGTAGAAGCTGTGCTTCTTTATTTCCTTGATGATATCTTCCTGTTGCACCTTGCGCTTGAAACGGCGCAGGGCATTTTCCAGAGATTCGCTCTCTTGAATGATCACTTCTGCCACTGTTTTAATTCACCCCCAATCCGTTCGGATTGGCAACTGTGACGGTGTTCTCTCGCTGATACACACCGCCCCTGTAGATTATCGCACGAGGTAGATGGCATCTTCTAATCAATAAGGGTAGGAGAAGTCAAGCAATCTTTGTCGAGCAAACCGGATTTAGGTGGCGGAGCGGATTTACCCGTAACTAGCTAGGTATCTCGATCGAGTTAACACTTCTGTCATCACTGCTATTCCCGCAAGGCTTGTGGCTTGGGGACGACACTCAGATCCGCACTTCGCTTGTTGTGCTTTCGCCTGCTTCTATTGTTAGAATGTGCCGCTCCACGAAAGCGAAGCCAGGGGGTCCACCATGTCGGACATGCGCGACGCCATCGGAGTACTGCTAGCGGGAGGGCAAGGCGAACGCTTGTGGCCGCTGACGCGCGATCGCGCCAAGCCGGCGGTTCCGTTCGGCGCGCTGTATCGCATCGTCGACATCACTCTTTCCAACTGCATCAATTCGGATTTGCGCCGCGTTTTCGTCCTGACGCAATACAAGGCGCTCAGCCTCAATCGCCACATTCGTGCGGGCTGGTCGCCTCTGGCGGGGCTCGGCGACTATATCGAAGTACTGCCGCCGCAGATGCGCGTCTCGCAGTCGTGGTACCAGGGGACAGCGGACGCCGTGTATCAGAACATTTATTCGATTGGCAGCGAGCGCTCCAAATTCGTCTTCATTCTCTCCGGCGACCACATCTACAAAATGAACTACAGCCGCATGCTTCAGCAGCATGTCGACTCCGGCGCGGATGTTACGGTCGCGACCATTGAGATCCCTACGCAGCATGCCGCGAAGCAATTCGGTGTGATTGAAGTCGACAAAGACTGGCGCATCGTCGGATTTGAGGAAAAGCCCGCCGCTCCCAAAGAGTCCCCGCATCACAAGGCGCATTGCAACGCCTCCATGGGCATCTACATCTTCAACACGCACCTGATGATCCCGATTTTGCTGGCCGATTCCGAAGATCCCAAGTCCGCCCACGATTTCGGCAAGGACATTTTGCCCCGCATCATCAGCAAGCACCGCGTGTTCGCCTTCAACTTCATCGACGAAAACCGCAAGGACGCGCTGTACTGGCGCGATGTCGGCACCCTGGACGCGTATTACGAAGCCAATATGGACCTGGTTTCCGTATCTCCGGTCTTCAACCTTTACGATAAAGATTGGCCCCTGCGCACCTGGCAGCATCAGTATCCGCCGGCGAAATTTGTCTTTGCCGACCCGGAGCGCATGGGCGTGGCTCTCGACTCGATTGTGGGAGGTGGGTCAATCGTATCCGGTGGACGCGTGCAGAAGTGCGTCGTTGGATACGATGTGCGGGTCAACAGCTACTGCGAAGTGTCTGACTCGATCCTCTACAATCATGTCAACGTCGGCCGCCACTCGCGCATTCGCCGCGCCATCATCGACCGTCACGTCACCTTGCCCGAACGCACGGAAATCGGTTACGACATGGAAGCGGACAAGCGGCGATTCCATGTGACCGATTCCGGAATCGTTGTCGTCGTACGCCAGGAATCACTGATCGAAGAACCCGAACTGGCATAACACCCATCCATAACCTTCTGGGAGAGGCCAGCTAACTCATTGCTCCCTTTGGATTTATATTTACTATTGACAAATATGCCGATCTATGGCATCATCTTGCCTGGTAAAAACTCGCCTCGCGTTGTCGCTAAGCCCTTCAGAATGTGCAGTTGCATGGCTCTCCAAAATCTGCCCTGTCTTGGTGCAAATAAGTCCTTTAGAATGCGCACTTACAGACCTCGCTGCCATAACGCCTTTAGAATGAACAGTTCCAAAAAACCGGGGGGAGGGGGTGCCCCGTCGCGTCAAAAACGCTACGATACAAACGCACGTATCCGCCGCCCCAAAGGCCGGCGGCTTTTCAGGAGACCATACTGATGTCGACCAAGATCACTCGGGTGCACGCGCGCCAGGTTATCGATTCCCGCGGCAACCCAACCGTAGAAGCGGATGTTTACGTCGGCGCAGAGTTTCGCGGCCGCGCCGCCGTGCCGTCCGGCGCATCCACCGGCGAGCACGAAGCCCTGGAGCTTCGCGATGCAGACAAGTCGCGCTATTTGGGCAAGGGCGTGCTCAAGGCCGTAGCGAACGTGAACGGCGAAATCGCCAAGGCGGTCGCGGGCTTGGATGCCGGCGACCAGCGCGCGCTGGATAAGCGCATGATCGAGCTGGACGGCACGCCCACAAAGTCGCGCTTGGGCGCCAACGCCATTCTGGCCGTGTCCATGGCGGCGGCGCGGGCCGTAGCAGCCGCGCAGAAATTGCCGCTGTACAAATATTTGGCAAACTATTCGACGGTAAGGTCAGCGAATCTTCTGCCCGTTCCCATGATGAACATTTTGAATGGCGGCGCGCACGCGGACAATTCCGTGGACTTCCAGGAATTCATGGTCATGCCCGTGGGCGCGCCGAGCTTTTCGGAGGCGCTGCGCTGGGGCGTGGAAGTATTCCATGCGCTCAAGGCGGCGCTGAAAAAGCACGGCTACTCGACGGCTGTCGGCGACGAGGGCGGGTTCGCTCCCAATTGCAAATCAAATGAAGAAGCGATTCAGATTGTGCTGGAAGCGGTCGGTGCCGCCGGCTACAAACCCGGCGAGCAAGTGAGCATCGCGCTCGACCCGGCCTCGAGCGAATTTTACGCTAAAGCCAGCGGCAAGTACGTATTCAAAAAGTCCGACAAGTCCGCGCACTCTTCTGCAGAGATGGCCGCGTATTGGACGCAATGGGTTGCGAAATATCCGATCGTGTCGATTGAAGACGGGATGGCGGAAGACGATTGGGCCGGTTGGAAGCAGTTGACGCAAAACGTCGGCGCCAAATCCTCCAAGAAGAAAATTCAGTTGGTGGGCGACGATCTGTTTGTGACCAATACGGAGCGGCTGTCGCGCGGGATCAACGAAGGCATCGCCAACGCGATCTTGATCAAGCTGAATCAGATCGGCACCGTCACCGAAACGATTGACGCCATCGAGCTCGCGCGCAAAGCCGGATACAACTCCATCATCTCGCACCGCTCCGGCGAGACGGAAGACACGTTCATCGCCGATTTGGCGGTGGCCACCGCAGCCGGCCAGATTAAAACAGGATCGGCGTCACGCACCGATCGCATCGCCAAGTACAATCAATTGCTGCGCATCGAAGAAGAGTTGGGCGCCAGCGCAAAATTCAACGGCAAAGCCGTTCTGGGATAAACAATTTAGCAGCCTCATCCGAAGCCAGAATGCGCATTCGTTGTGCAACCGACGATGACGTACCGGCGCTCACGCAACTAATCAACGCGGCGTTTGTGGTCGAGCATGTGACCTTTGACGGCGATCGCGTCGATGATCTGGGCGTTCGTGTGTATATGGGCAGCGGAACGTTTTTAGTGGCGGAAGATTCTGGCGCATTGGCCGGGTGCGTTTACATTGAGACCCGCGGCGATCGCAGCTACCTGGGACTTCTTTCCGTGCAGCCGGAGCGCCAGGGCACCGGACTCGGCCGGCGATTGGTTGCGGCCGCGGAAGACTTTGCGCGCGAATCTCATTCCCGCACTATGGATTTGCGTGTCATTAGCCCGCGAGCAGACGAATTGCTGCCCTTCTACCAGCGCCTCGGATACCAGTTCGTTCGCACCGAACCGTTTCCCTCGACTTTAGTCACAAAGGTCCCGTTCCATTACATTTTCATGTCCAAGCTTTTGCTCTAAATCGCGAACATATCAATCAATTTTCAATCGCTGTCGATTTGAGGCAGAATACGGGCGCTGTTTTGTGTGTCGAGGAGGATGGATGAATCGTCGGAGCATCATCGCAGGAACTTTTTTCGCGGCGGCCTCGCTGGTCCCGCTCGGAACGCACGTTATCGCCGATGAGCAAACGTTGTTTGGCTATTCGGCAGAGTCTTCTCGTGCCGAGCGGCAATGGGAAGAAAAGCTTCGCGCCATTCCCAGCCCGGAGAATCTGCGCTCCTATATGCAGCATCTTTCCGCGCGTCCTCACAATGTGGGCTCCCCTTATGACAAGGAAAATGCCGAATGGATTCTCGCGAAGTTCAAGGAGTTTGGGCTAGACGCCCACATTGAGCAGTTCGATGTGCTCTATCCGACGCCGAAAGAGCGCGTCATCGAATTAGTCGATGGCGGCCCGAAATTTGTCGCCAAGTTGCAGGAGCCGCCGGTTCCGCAGGATCCCACCTCCAATCAGCAGAGCGAGCAGTTGCCCACCTATCACGCCTATTCGATTGACGGCGACGTGACCGCGCCGCTGGTGTACGTGAACTACGGTGTTCCGGAAGATTACGAGCAGCTCGACCGTATGGGCATTTCCGTGAAAGGCGCCATTGTGATCGCCCGCTATTTTCATTCTTGGCGCGGCATCAAGCCTAAAGTCGCCGCCGAGCACGGAGCCGTCGGGTGCATCATTTATTCCGACCCGCACGAAGACGGTTACGTAAACGGAGACACGTTTCCAAGCGGCGCCTGGCGTCCCAAGGATGGCGTGCAGCGCGGCAGCGTTGCGGATATGCCGATCTATCCAGGCGATCCTCTCACGCCCGGAGTGGGCGCCACCAAGAACGCCAAGCGCCTGGACATCAAAGATGCCCAGACAATTACAAAAATTCCCGTGCTTCCCATTTCCTACGCAGATGCCCAGCCTCTGCTCGCTGCCCTCAGCGGACGGGTCGCGCCGGACGGCTGGCGCGGCGGTCTGGGCATCACCTATCACATCGGCCCCGGCCCCGCGAAAGTGCACCTGAAAGTGATTTCGAATTGGCCTACTAAGCCCGTCTATGACGTCATCGCGAGAATTCCCGGCTCGGCCTTTCCTGACGAGTGGGTCATTCGCGGCAACCATCACGATGCCTGGGTGAACGGCGCCGAGGACCCGACCTCCGGAATGGTTGCGGTTCTGGAAGAAGCGCGCGCCTTCGGCGAGCTGCTCAAGTCAGGGTGGAAGCCGAAGCGCACCATCATTCTTTGTGCCTGGGACGGCGAAGAACCAGGTCTCCTCGGCTCCACGGAATTTGCCGAGGAGCATTACGATGATCTGCGCGCGCATGCCGTGGCCTACGTCAACTCCGACAGCAACGGCCGGGGTTACCTCGGCGTAGAAGGCTCGCACACGCTGGAGAAGTTCAGCAACGATGTTGCGCGGGATATTTCCGATCCGGAGACGAAGCTTTCGGTTTGGAAACGCAGCCGCTTGCATGAAATCGCCGGCGCGAAGTCCGCGGATCAGCGCAAGGAAATCCGCGAGCGCGCGGACCTGCGCATTCCCGCGCTGGGTTCCGGTTCGGACTACACGGCGTTTTTGCAGCACGACGGCGTCGCCTCCCTCAATATCGGGTTCGGCGGAGAAGACGGCGGCGGTATCTACCATTCCATTTACGACGACTTCTACTGGTATACGCCTTTCAGCGACACCGATTTTGTCTATGGCCGCGCCTTGGCACAAACCGGCGGCACCGCGGTGATGCGCCTCGCCGATGCCGATCTCCTGCCTTTTGAGTTCAGCGATTTCGCCGACACCATGCAAACCTACGTGAAAGAGCTGAAGGCCCTGTCTCAGAAGATGCATGACGATATTCGCGAACGCAATCGCGAGATTGAGGAAGGCCTTTTCAAAGCGACAGATGACCCGCGAAAACCGCTGGTTCCACCTCCAGCCGAAACTGTTCCTCCATACCTGAATTTCGCGCCGCTTGAAAACGCCGCCGAAGAGGTGACGCGCAGCGCCGGCGAATACCACAAAGCATTTGAGCAGGCCAGCGCCAATGGTGGCGCGCTCCTCGCGTCGTCGTCGCTCGCCGAAGTCAATCGTCTCCTTATCGAAAGCGAACGAAAGCTCACTACGTCCGCGGGATTGCCCAATCGCCCGTGGTTTAAGCATCAACTCTACGCACCGGGCTTCTACACAGGCTACGCAGTCAAGACCATGCCCGCTGTGCGCGAAGCCATCGAGCAGAAGCAATGGAAGCAGGCCGACGAAGCCATTGTAGTGGTCGCCGGAGTTTTGCGTGACGAAGCGGCGCTCATCTCGTCCGCCGCCGCAAAGCTCTCTGCCGCGAAGTGAATGCGCAGCATCGCTAAGGCCTAACCTACGAGATGTTTTCTCTGAGGAGCTTGTATTCCGTCATATAACCTCGCCATCGTCGGCTTTGGAAATGTCGGCAAGTCATTTCTACGCCTGCTGATCGCGAAAGGAACGGAACTCCACCGCCGTTACGATGTGCGCTGGCGGCTTACCGGCGTTGCCACGCGCCGCAACGGCTGGCTCGCCGATCCCAACGGCTTAAACCCGCTCGCCATTCTAAATGGGCATTGGCCGTCGTCGCACCACGCGGTGCCGCCACGAAATGTTCGCGAGTGGCTCGAACACGCCAAAGCCGATCTCCTCTTCGAGGCCAGCTCGCTCGATGTGCGCACCGGTCAGCCCGCCATCGATCACATCAAAGCCGCCCTGGATCTCGGCGCGCACGCCATCAGCGTTAACAAAGGCCCCATCGTTCACGCCCTGCGCGAACTAACCTCCCTCGCTCGCGAAAAAGGCAAGAAGTTTTTGTATGAGGCAACGGTAATGGATGGTGTCCCTATCTTCTCCATGTTCCCCCTGGGATTGCCCGCCACGGAACTGCGGGGCTTTAGCGGTGTGCTGAATTCCACCACCAACGTCGTCCTGACCGAAATCGAGAAAGGCCGTTCCTTCGAGGAGGGCGTGCGACGAGCGCAGGCCTTGGGCGTAGCAGAAACCGACCCGAGCGCCGACCTGGACGGCTGGGATGCCGCCGTCAAAGTCGCTGCGCTCGCCATCGTCTTGATGAACGTCCCGTTGCGTCTCGATCAGGTCCGTCGCACCGGTATCCGCGATCTCAGTGAAGAAAAAATCCGCTCCGTGCGCGCCTCAGGTATGCGCTACAAACTCGTTTGTCGAGCGGAACGCCGCGCCGACGGCGCAGACTGCAGCGTGCAGCCAGAGTTGCTGCTCGCTTCCGATCCTCTGGCCAATCTGGAAGGCACGAGTTCTGCCGTGCGTTTCGATCTTGACGTCTTTGGGTTATCCCTGGTCGAACACAACCCTGGAATCGACGCAACCGGGTATGGACTGCTAGCCGATTTTCTCCGCGCGGTCGCCAAGTGAGCTGCCGGGAACAGTTCCCACGCCACGCTCACTACTAACTCCTCACCGCCGGTAGTCAGACGCGTACCCCGGCGTCGGAATCGCGGGATCGCAGCGTTCATCCCGAACCGGCGCTTCCGCCTGCAAATGCAGCGGCACGATTCCCGCCCATACCCGTAGCGCGTAATCCTCTTCATCGTCCTGCACCGGTCCCGAGCGAATCTTCGCGGAGACTTCCGTCAGCGGCAGCTTCAAAATGCTGGTAGCCTTCAGCTCTTTCTCATTCGGCTGCCGGGCATCTTCCCAGCGCCCCGGCAAAATCTTCTCCGTAAAGGCCCGCAGCGCCTCAAGCTTCTCCGTCGCCGCATCCACCAGTGTCGCTCTGCCCAACGCCACCACGGAGCGATAATTCATCGAATGGTTGAAAACGGACCGCGCCAGCACGAATCCATCCGTCAGCGTCACGGTCACGCACACGGCAACGCCGGTCGCAGCTCCCCGCAGCATGCGGCTCGCCGCTGATCCATGAAAATAAATCGCATCGCCCACGCGCGCATACAGTGTAGGAATCACAAACGGCTGGCCGTCCGTGGCAAATCCCACGTGACAAACGAATCCCTCGTCGAGAATTTTGTAAATTGTCTCCCGATCGTACGCCCCGCGATGCGGCTCTCGAACTACACGCGTGCGCTCCGTCGGCGTGAAGCTTTCCGTCACGATGCACCTCTTGAGAAACGTAGCGCAGAGTTGATAGCCAGCGCTACCAAGGCATGAGTGGAGAACGAAATTTATCGTAACACGCTCAACGCCATTTCAGCGCCAGCGCGCGTTATGAGAAACTAGCTGGCCGGACAATTTGGCAGCCCAAGAATGGGACAAATATGAGCACACCCGCTTTGCACGAAGCCAGCACCAAAGCGCTCGACTCCGCTTGGGTTCGCGCGCAGTTTCCGTCGTTAAAATTGCAGGTCAACGGCCAGCCCGCCGCGTTCCTCGACGGCCCCGCGGGCACGCAAGTTCCGAAGCAAGTCATCGACGCAGTGCAAAAGTATTTTCTCGCCGCGAACGCCAACACTTGCGGCGCCTTCGCCACCAGCCGCGCCAATGACGCTATGATCGCCGCCACGCGCGCCGCCATGGCCGATTTTTTCCACTGCGACCCCGACGAAGTCGTCTTCGGCCAGAACATGACCACGATTACCTTCGCGCTAGCTCACGCCATCGGCCGCGAACTCAAAGCCGGAGACGAAATGGTAGTCACCACGCTCGACCACGACGCCAACGTCGCTCCCTGGCGCGCCCTCGAAGAAAAAGGAGTGGTCATTCGCCAAGTCGATATTCGCGAAGCCGACTGCACGCTCGACCTTGACGATCTGAAGCGCAAGCTCAATTCGAAAACAAAACTCGTCGCCGTAGGCTACGCCTCTAACGCCGTAGGCACCATCAATCCCGTAGCAGAAATCACCAAACTCGCCCACGATGCCGGCGCGCTAATGTTCATCGACGCCGTTCACTACGCTCCTCACGGCTCCATCGACGTCCGCGCGCTCGATTGCGACTTCCTCGTTTGCTCGCCCTACAAATTCTTCGGCCCGCACATGGGCACGCTCTACGGCAAGCGCCAGCGTCTCCTGCAATTCCAACCGTACAAAGTCCGCCCAGCCACCGACGCCCTTCCTGATCGCTGGGAAACCGGCACGCAAGTGCAAGAGCTAATCGCAGCCATCGGCGCCGCGGTCGACTATCTTGCCGAGCTCGGCCGCCGCCACGACCCCACCGCAACCGATCGCCGCAGCGCGTTACTCGCCGCCTACCGCGTAACGCACCAGCACGAAACCGCATTGCTCGCACGCTTGATCGACGGCCTGCTCGCCATCCCCAAGCTGCGCTTCTTCGGCATCAGCGACAAAAATCGTTTCCACGAGCGCTGCTCCACCGTCTCCATCCGCATCGGCGATCATCATCCAACGGAAATCGCCAAATTCCTCGGCGACCGTGGCATCTTCACCTGGGACGGCAACTACTACGCGTTGAACCTGACCGAGCGCCTCGGCGTTGAAAAACTCGGGGGGCTACTCCGCATCGGCCTGGTGCACTACAACACCGGGCAAGAAGTCGACCGTTTGCTGGCCGCGCTGAGCGAATTTGCGCGAGCGTAGCACCACCATCTTGCTGTCAAACTCAATCCCGTATCTTGAAGGACTATGACTAAACGACTGAAACCAATTGTTCTAACCGTACTCGACGGCTGGGGCTTCCGCGCCGAAACCAAGGGCAACGCCATCGCTCTCGCGCGCAAGCCCACGTACGACGCGCTCCTCAAAAAATTTCCCAACACGCTGATCCACACCTCCGGCCCCTTCGTTGGCCTCCCCGAAGGCCAAATGGGCAACAGCGAGGTCGGCCACCTCAATATCGGCGCCGGCCGCATCGTGCACATGGACATCACGCGCATCGACCTGCTCATCGCCAACAAGCAATTGCAAGACGTTCCGCTTTTTCAGCAAGCCATGGAGCGCGGCCGCAAGCGCAACCTGCATCTGATGGGACTGCTCAGCGACGGCGGCGTGCACTCGCACATCAATCATCTTTTTGCGCTGCTCGAAATGGCCAAGCAGCAAAAGGTGGAAGACGTTTTCATCCACTGTTTCATGGATGGCCGCGACACCCCTCCGCACAGCGGCCGCGACTTCGTGCAGCGCCTCCAGCAAAAAATTCGCGAACTCGGCGTCGGTCAGATCGCCACGCTGGTCGGCCGCTATTACGCCATGGACCGCGACAATCGCTGGGAGCGCATCGAACTCGCCTATCGCGCCGTCGTCCACGGCGAAGCGGAAACCCGCACCGACGACCCCCTCGCTGCCCTGCAGCGCAGCTATGAACAAGACGTCACTGACGAATTCGTAAAACCCATCGTGGTCACCAAGGGAAGTGGTCCGACAGCGCCGCCCGTAGGCCCCATCCGCGACGATGACGCTATCATCTTCTTCAACTTCCGCGCCGATCGCGCCCGCCAAATGACCTACGCGCTCGGCGCGCCCGATTTCGATAAATTCGTCGACCCGAAGCGCCCGAAGAATCTCTTCTATGTCGCCATCACGCAGTACGACAAGAGCTGGCCCTGGCTGAAATTTGTAATTGGTCCCGAAAAACTCGAGCACATCCTCGCGCAAGTCTTCGCCGACTTGGAATACAAAAATCTGCGCTGCGCCGAAACCGAAAAATACGCGCATGTCACTTACTTCTTCAACGGAGGAGTGGAAAAGCCCTTCGGCGGCGAGGAGCGCATCCTCGTCCCCTCACCGAAAGTTGCCACCTATGACCTGAAACCGGAAATGTCCGCGGACGGAATCACGGACACGGTGGTGAAAGCCATCGAAAAAGGCGAGTTCGACGCCATCATCATGAACTACGCCAATGCCGATATGGTCGGCCACTCCGGCAAACTCGAAGCCGCTATCAAAGCCGTGGAAGCCGTCGACGCAGGTCTCGCGCGCATCTACCAAACGCTGCAACTCCGCGGCGGCGCCTGGATCATCACCGCCGACCACGGCAACGCCGAAACCATGATCGACCCCAACACCGGCGGCGCGCACACCTACCACACCACCAATCCCGTTCCCTTCGTTCTCGTCACCGACGACGATCACCTCCGCCTGCAACCCGGCGGCGCCCTCCGCGACATCGCCCCCACCATGCTCGGCATCCTCGGCCAACGCCAACCGAAAGACATGACCGGCCGCGACCTGCGTCAAAAATAAGATAATGCACTCGAAGTGAAAGTGGACTTCCATGGAAGAAAAACCGAGCTCAGGCAAACCAAGCTACATCGGCAGATATGGCGGCCTCAGCGTTCCGGGCACACGCGCCGGCGCAATCGTGTCCATCGGATTGGTCGTTCTCGCCTGGATCGCCATTCCGCTCGCGCGCCCCTTCATTCTCGGCACCGTGGGATTAGGGCTGCTCGTCGGCCTGTCCCTCTGGTGGCGCCACAACAAGCCGCCACAAGAATGAATCGGTTGCGCGAACCTCGCGCTTGCTCAAGGATCGGTTGAGATCCTTCGGCTATCCTCATCGGATAGCCTCAGGATGACACTCGCGTCTTTGTGTGCAGTGAGGTAAAGTTCGCGCACCAGTATCATGAGAAGAGTCTTTCACGTGTACATTCTGGCGAACGTCTCGAAGATGCTGTATATCGGCGTGACGAACGACCTCCAGCGTCGAACTTACGAGCACAAACACAAACTCGTGCCAGGCTTCAGCGCTACGTACAACTTTCACCGATTAGTGTATTTCGAGGCGTTCGGACATATAGGAGACGCTATTGCGAGGGAAAAGCAGCTCAAAGGCTGGTTGCGATCGAGGAAAGTTGCATTGATTCAATCTCACAATCCGAAATGGCTAGACTTAGCTGCCGATCCGTTCAAAGCGCCGAAATCAGCGACGGCGCATGAAAAAAACATGCAACCAACCACCACGACGACTACGAAACCGGTGTCATCCTGAGGCTATCCGATAAGGATAGCCGAAGGATCTCAACGTAAAGTGCTTGCCAGAAGCGTTCAAACAAAGAGAGGATTTTAGCTCGCATGCGAGCTGGACGCACAACTCCCGCCGCCACTAAGCTCGTGATCTGCGTCTGGCACCCGTTCACCTTCTGGCGGCCGCAACCCGTTCTTCCTGAAACGCTACGCCGCCGCTGGCCAGAAATGCGCATCCTGCATCTCCCGAACTACGACCTTCTGCCGCAAGAATTGCCCGACACCGATATTTTCGTCGGCTACTCGCTGCGCCCGCAGCAGCTCAAGCTCGCCAAAAAATTGAAGTGGCTGCACTCCACCGCCGCGGGAGTCGTGCAACTGATGTACCCCGAGCTGCGCGACTCCGGAATCGTCGTCACCAATCCCAGCGGCATTTTTTCCATTCCCATGGCCGAGCACACCATGGGCTTGCTCATCGCCCTCGCCCGCAATTTCCCCGATTCCGTGCGCTATCAAGATGCTTCTCATTGGGGCCAACAAGATTTATGGGACAAACCGCAGCGCCTCACCGAACTCAACGGCCAGCTCCTCCTGATTGTGGGATACGGCTCCATCGGCCGCGAACTCGCCCGCCGCGCTCACGCTTTTGACATACGCGTCTGGGGCGTAACACGTTCTGGAAAAGGCGATCCTACTTATGCGGAAAAGATCGTTCCAGTGTCGCAGCTCGACGAGGCCCTACCTGAAGCGGATTACGTTGTGGTCGCCGCGCCGGAAACGCAAGAAACCGCAAAGCTCATGAACGCTATGCGCATCGCGAAAATGAAACGCGGCGCACGCCTCATCAACGTTGGCAGAGGTTCTTTACTCGACGAATCCGCTCTGCTTCAAGCGCTCCAGTCCGGCGCACTAGCTGGCGCAGCTTTGGATGTGACCGGAACCGAGCCGCTTTCGCCCGATAGCCCGCTGTGGAAGGCACCCAACCTCTTCATCACTCCGCACACCAGCGCCGTAAGCGATCGCCTCTGGTTCAGGCAAGCACACATCCTCGTCCAATTATTGGAAAGATGGTTCGACGGCCGCGACCTCTTCAACCAAGTCGACTTCACTCGCGGCTATTGATCTGGCGGCTGCGCAGGTGAGCGGCGATAATGTCCGCTGGCTTTAATCCCCAACCCCGCCTTTAACCGCCGTGTACCCCTCGCGCGCGTAGACCACTACTTTTTGTTTCTTGCCCTTCTGGTCCTTTACATCCAGCGGGCCGCCGTCCGGCGCCACCAGCTCCACTTTCACCTTGTGAAATTTTCCATCGTTCGCGCCGGTGGAAGGCGTATACGACAAGCTGTACTGGTTGCGCAAAAACGCTGTGATGGTCTGAAAAATCCCCGGGATCTCCCCATCAAATTGCGGAAACCACGAGTAGCCGCCGGTCATCTGCGCAAACGTCTTGAGCTGGTTTTCGCCTTGCAGATAATTCATATGCGAACCCAGATTGCCGCGCGACTCTATAAAGTTTATGTACGGCTTATCCAGGCCGACGCAAAAAATGGTCGTATCCGTCTGCCGCAGTAGCTTCATGGTCTGATCCAGGGTGTGTTTTGAGAACGTATCCACGCCGGTGGCCAAGACCAGAATCGCCTTCTTGCCCTTCACATCCTTCAGCCGGTCCGTGGTATCGAGAATGGCGTCGAAGACATTCGATTCGCTGAAGCCCGGAAAATAAAGATGATAAAGCGCCTGGCGCACCTCATCCTTGTTCTGCGTGAAATCCACTTCCACGCGCGATTTCATGTCAAAGGTGACCAGCGCCACCCAATCCTTCTGCTTGAGATTCGGGAAGAACGCATCGGCCCAATATTTCGCCTGGTACGCAAACCAATCGTAGTAGCCGCGGCTGCTGAACTCCATCAGCATCACGATCGTGATCGGAGCCTCGCTCGACCCAAAGTTACTGATGGTCTGCGCCACGCCATCATCGATAACGCGAAAGTTTTCTTTCTTCAGTCCGGTCAGCAAGTCTCCATGGTTCGTGGCAGCAATCACGTCCATCGTGACCACTGGCACTTCCACCGCGATGCTCGCCCCAGCCTCCTGCGGCTTCTGCGGAGGTGGCGCGGGTTTCTTCTCCACCGGGGGAGCGCCCTGCTGCTGCTGGCCGCCCTGCGGCCCCTCCGGTGCCTGCCCGCGCGCATTCAGCGTGCCCACGGTAAGGGCCAGCGCGCCTGCAAATATTGTTAACAAACCTCTGTAAAGATTCGCTCTCATGCTAGGCCCCTCAATTTACAATCATAGACGGACTTGCGCTGGGGCGGCAACGCCCCTCGGCAGTGCGGCTTCTAAATGTTGCGTCTGTGTACAAACCGCAGCCGCATGCAGCCGGTCCGCCATACTGCGCATGTTAGTATGAAGCACATTTGTCTTAAATCGTTGCAGGTGGGCCAAGGACCGGTAGCTAAAATGCCCGTAGCTAAAGCGATTGTCGCGATTGAAAGGGAGGATGGCTTTGCTGATTTCGAACTGCGGAAGGCGCATGCTGCAAGCAGCCATGATTTTTTTTGCGGCAATTCCGCCGCTTGCGTCTCAGGGTACCCCTCCAAATCCGCTACCGGCTCAGACAAATCCTGCTCCCCTCGTTGACACCGCGGCGCTTTCGAGAGAAGCGCTGGTATGGCTCGCGCAGCTCATCCAGATCAACACCACCAATCCTCCGGGAAACGAAGCGGCCGGCGCGAAATATGTCGCCGGGATTTTAGAAAAGGAAGGAATTACACCGGAAATTCTTGAGGTCGCGCCGGGCCGCAGCGCGGTGGTCGCGCGTCTGCGCAGTTCTGCTATTTCCGATCCCTCCCGCGCGCTGCTACTGGTCGCGCACATGGATGTTGTCGGCGCGGAACGCGCCCGCTGGACCGTCGATCCCTTCGGCGCGGTGATGAAAGACGGCTACATTTATGGACGCGGCGCTCTCGATGACAAGTCCATGCTGGCCGCGAATATGGCGACCTTCATCGCGCTCAAGCGCGCGAACGCGCGCCTCAATCGCGATGTGATTTTTCTCGCCACCGATGATGAAGAAGCCGGCGGCGAGGCCAGTATCAAGACTCTGATCGCCAGGAACTGGGACAAATTTGCCGCCGGCTATGCCTTGAACGAGGGCGGCGAAGTAATTGCCAAAAACGGCAAAGTGCAATATGTTGCTGTGCAAGCCAGTGAAAAAGTCGCCGTCAACGTGGCCGTAATCGCCAAAGGCCCGGCCGGACACGCTTCCATCCCCTCAAAAGACAATGCCGTCGTGCACCTCGCCGCAGCCGTCGCGAAAATCGGCGCGTACCAGGCCCCGGTGCGTTTCACAACCGTTGGGCGCCGCTACTTCGAGGGACTTGCCACAGTCTCGGATGATGAAATCGCTAAATGGATGCGCTCCCTGGAAACTGCCGACCGTGGCGAACACGCCCAGCGCGTTCTCTCCGAGACCAACCCGGAATGGGGCTCGATGATGCGCGATACCATCGCGCCTACCATGCTGTCTGGCGGCGTGGGCCCCAACGTGATTCCCGGCGAAGCCCGCGCCATGTTAAATATTCGTTTGCTCCCGGGCGATACTGTCGATGTGCTCGTCGGCGCGCTGAACAAATTGGTCAACGATCCGCAAATACGCCTCGAAGTCCAGCCCAACGCCGGGCTCGCGGCGCCAACCTCCTCGCTCGAATCCGATTTCTATGGCGTCATCACTAAAGTCGCGTCTCAGGATTTCGGTGGCGCGCCCGTCTTGCCTTACCAGTCTCCTTGGGCTACCGATTCTTCGCAGTTGCGCTTGCACAATGTGCAAGCCTATGGCTTGTGGCCTTTTCCCGTCACGGATGAAGACCTGAAGCGCATGCACGGGGATGATGAACGCCTCTCCGTCGCATCCTTCAACAAAGGCATCGCCGTGCTCCTGCACATCGTCTCTGATTTCGCGATCACCAAATAAAATGGCATTTCGCCACTCAAAAATCGTTTGCACCATCGGCCCTGCCAGCCGCTCGCCGCGCATGATTGAGCGCCTCCTACGCGCCGGCATGGACGTCGCGCGCCTCAACTTCTCGCACGGCTCGCACGCAAATCACGCCGAATGCATCGGCATTCTACGCGCGGCTGCAATGCAACTTCACAAACCCATCGCCATCCTTGCCGACCTGCAAGGGCCCAAGATTCGAACCGGACCGCTCGCCGGCGGCGCCCCTGTAATCCTGCGCGCCGGACAGAAATTTGTGATCACGACCGCGCGCGTGCTCGGCGATTCCACCCGCGTCAGCACGGTCTTCAAGCCGCTGCCTCGCGAAGTCCATCGAGGCGATCGCATACTCCTTTCCGACGGGTTGATCGAATTGCGCGTTCTTCAGGTGCGCGACCGCGAGGTCATCTGCGAAGTTGTAAACGGCGGCGCTTTGGGCGAGAACAAAGGGATTAACTTGCCCGGAATAAAACTGCGCGTGCCGGCGCTGACACCAAAAGATCGCGAAGATTTGCTCTTCGCCTTGAAACACGGCGCGAACTACATCGCCGTCAGTTTTGTCCGCCGCCCGGAAGACGTCGTGCTTGCAAAAACACTGGTGCGCCGCGCCGGAAAAGATACGCCAGTAATCGCAAAACTGGAAAAACCGGAAGCGATAGAAAATCTGGATGGAATTTTGCGCGTCGCGGACGGGGTGATGGTGGCGCGCGGCGACCTCGGCGTGGAGATGAACCCGGAGCGCGTTCCGGTAGTGCAAAAAACAATCATCAAGCGCGCGCGAGAATTTCGCCGTCCGGTAATCACGGCGACGCAGATGCTGGAATCCATGACGGAAAATCCGCGGCCCACGCGCGCGGAAGCCTCCGATGTGGCCAATGCAATTTTCGACGGTTCTGACGCGGTGATGCTTTCCGCGGAAACTGCTTCCGGGAAGTATCCGGTGGAAGCGGTGAGCATGATGGCGCGCATCATCGAAGAAGCGGAAAGCAGCATCGAAGAATTTCCGCGTCCCGCGCCGCAGGAGCGGCTAAAAGTCGCGGAGACCGTGGCCGAACTGGTGTGTCACGCGTCGCGCGAGCTGCACATGAAGTTGATTGCGGTGTTCACGCATAGCGGATTTACCGCGCGGCTGATTTCGCGTTACCGCCCGCTGGTTCCCATCATCGCGTTTTCACCGGAAGAGGAGACGCGGCGGCGGATGGTGCTGATCTGGGGCGTGTCGCCGCAAGAAATCTCGGATGTGCGCAAAGTCGATGGCCTGGCCGCGGTTGCCGAGAAGCGCTTGCTTCAGGAACGCTTGGTGCGCAAAGGCGATGTGATCGGGATCGTCGCCGGAACGCCTATGGGCATTCGCGGCACTACCAACTTCATGAAGTTCCACATCATCGGCGGCGTTGAGTAAGAAGATTCCGAAAATCGAAAAGCGAAAGTCGAAAATCGCTCCTGCTCATAGCTTATTGAGTCTTGAATTAGCGCAGCGGTACGTTTCGATTTTCGCGTTTCGATTTTCGAATTTCGAGTTTCAATTCACCCAGCGGTCCGGGCGCGATGGCGGCTCTTTGTGCTTGTTCATGTAGACCTGGAAGCGTTTTTTGTTGCGCTGCATTTTCCAATCGGTGACGGTGTTGCGCACACTGTAGAGGAACGAGCCGCGGCGCAAATAGATGTAGCCCACTAGCATGCCGCCGAGGTGGCAGATGTGGCTGATGTTGTCGCCGCCGAGTCCGAACGTGCCCAAAAATTCCAGCGCGGTCATGACGATTACAAACGTGCGCATGCTCATCTTGATGGGGATGGGGAACATGATGACCTGGCGGTCCGGAAAGAGAATCGCGCAGGCGAGCAGCACGCCAAAAATAGCGCCAGACGCGCCAATGGTGGGGACATCGGAGGGCGATTGACCCCAGAAAAGCGGAACGGTCTTGACGATGACGTTGAGGATCCCGGCGCCAACGCCTGTGAGGAAGTAATACTGCAAAAATCTACTGCGTCCCCAGGCGAGTTCGAGCTCGCGACCAAACATGAACAGTACAAACATGTTGGTAAGGATGTGCCAAATCGTGGTTGCATCGTGCAGGAATAGGTAGGTGAAAGGCTGCCAAATGCGCAGTGCGTGTGTGACGCCGGAAGGGACGAGCCCAAACGCGTGTGTGAACCAGCTGTAAGCGGAGGGACCCGAAAATGTTTCCAACAGGAGTTCGAGAATGTATACCGCTACATTGGCGATCAGCAGCCACTGGACCGCAGGCGTGATAAAGAAGTTGAAGCTGAAGCGGTAATTTCGGATTCCGGGGCGAGATCCCATGGTCGTCCAAGTGTACGGCTGAGCTAAAAGGGAGTCAAAGTCATGTGTCCTAGTCGAGCTTTTTTCTTGCGAAATAGAACAGCGATGCGGCTAAGAGGGCGAACATGATTATGCCGAATAAGTTGCTGGTGGCTAGTGGGCCGAAGAGCTTGGGGCCGAAGGAGAATAGATCGGGGCGCCAAGGGAGGCGCAGTATGGCGGTGAACCAGTGGGGTACGCGGTTGGAGATTTCCGGGTCTTGCAGGAGATTGATGATGATACCGAGGAGGCCGAAGACGCCGCCCGCAGCTATGAGTCCACTGGAATAGAGCGCGCCGGGGCTGGCTTCGCTTTCGTCTTTTTTCTTGGTCGTCGCGTCCACGAGCATGCGCACGAGTCCACCTGCGAACATCGCAGCGGTGGTGCCGAGAGGAAGATACGAGCCGGTAGCGAATGCCAAGGAGCGCACGCCCAGAATTTCCACGGCGACGACCAACGCCACACCCATCAGCACCAAACGCCACGGCAAGCGCTGATTCAGAATGCCACTGATGACCGTGGCCATAAGGCGTGCTTGCGGAGCGGGCGCTTTGTCGCTGCCGATGCCCTGTGCCCACTGATATTCGATCTGATTCGCGGCGGGATTGTAGAGGTACTCGCCGTCAGGAACTTCGTGGGAGCCGAGAGCATTGATGAGGACGTAGGTTTTACCTTGGTAGGTGAAGCTATCTCGTTCGACTTTCACGCCGGCCGGCAGCGACTGAATACTGACCGGAATCCGCGTCGGCAGATATTTCTCCAGTCCCTTGTTCATCAAATTGAGGGTCGTGCCGATTGCCAGCGTTGAGACGGTGACGCCGATCAGCAGGCCCATCTGTTGCCAGAACGGAGTGGCGCCGACCAAATAGCCAGTCTTGAGATCTTGTGAAGTGGCACCCGCGATGGCCGCAGCGATGCACACGACTCCACCAATCATCAAGGCCAGGACTTGATAGTTGGGCGCGGTCCACCCGGCCACAAAGAAGATGGCGCAAGTAGCCATCAGCGTGGCGATGCTCATGCCACTGATGGGGTTTGAAGAATTACCTAGCAGGCCGCTGATGCGCGCCGCCACGGTCACAAAGAGAAAACCAAAAACGGTGACGAAGATACCGGCAAACAGGTTCTGCCACCATTCGGTTTTCGCGCCTTGCATGGGATGGAACGTCAGCAGTACCCACATCATGAAGATGATGACGGCGGAGCCGGCGATGACCCAGCGCATGGGCACTTCGCGGTCGATTCGGGTGCCGCCATTGGATTGCCCAGCGCCTTCCGCGCGGACATTTTTGAGCCCGGTGCGCAGCGCGGAAATAATTGTGGGCAAAGTGCGCAGCAGCGTAATCAAACCGGCGGCGGCAACGGCACCGGCAGCCATGGGCCGAATGTAATTGCTCCAGAGCTGGTCGGGGGTCATCTGAGGAATGGGAATAGTGGAGGGATAAATCGGGACGTTACCGGCGAGCTGGCCGTAAAACTTGATGGCCGGCATGATCACCAGCCAGGAGATGATGCCACCGGCGAACAGGATCCCTGCCACGCGCGAGCCGATGATGTAGCCGACGCCGAGATATTCGGAAGTGATAGCCACGCGGAAGGATGCTCCGGGAAACCAAGTGGGGCGATTTTCCGGTTGCGCGGTCCACGCTTGCACCGTGTTCATCAGAAAAGTGTAGGCGCCGCCGAGGCCGAGCCCCCAGAAAACGCGTCCGGCGAAAGAGCCGCCGCGTTCGCCCGCGACGAGGACGTCCGCGCAGGCAGTGCCTTCGGGAAACACCAGGTTGCCGTGTTCTTTGACGATGAGTTGGCGGCGCAGCGGGACCATAAAGAGGACACCGAGCCATCCGCCCAGCAACGCGAGTGGAAAGATTCGCCAGAAGGTGAATTCGGAACCGAAGCCGAGAAAAATCAGCGCGGGGATGGTGAACATCACGCCGGCGGCGAGCGATTCTCCCGCGGAACCGGTGGTCTGCACGATGTTGTTTTCGAGAATGGTGGAACGGCCGAAGGCGCGCAGGATGCTGATGGAGAGAACGGAGATGGGAATGGATGCGGAGACGGTGAGGCCGGCGCGCAATCCGACGTAGACCGTGACGGCGCCGAAGAGCAGTCCGAAGAGGGCGCCAAGTATGACGGCGCGAATGGTGAATTCGGCTAGCGTTTGTTCGGGCGAAATGTAGGGGCGAAATTCTCCTGGCGGCGCCGTGGAACTCCACGGACGATCAGAAGTTGCGGACGGCTTACTCACACACCCTCCCTCGCAGCCGGCAGTCGAATCCGGCGCGGGGATTATGGACCATTTTGGACTCGCGGCGATAGGGGATCGAGGTGTAGGTGATGGGGCCTAGTGACTCACATAACCAGTGACCCTGCGGGTGTTCCATGGTCACGTGGAATCGGATGTGTTTGCTTGGGTTCCGGTGTGCCTGGGCTGGATTGACCCGACACGATCTGCCTGGGCGAGGAGGAAGGTTACGAAGCAGAGGGCGAAGACGGAGTGGCTTAGGCTGGCGCCGAAGTATTGCCAGAGGGGGGCGGCGGGGCCGGGGTAATCGGAGGAGAAGAGTAGCGTGAGCATGAAGATGAGGCCGGCGAGGCTGGCTGGGCGGACGAAAATTCCGAGGATGAGGGCGAGGCCGATGGCGAGCTCGCCGTAGGCGACGAGGAAGGCGATGAAGGTGGCATGGGGGAGAACGAAATTGCGGAGGACGGGAGCCATGAAGGGATAGGCGCCGCCTTCGGTGAGGAATTTGTTGATCCAGAATTGAAAGCCGCCGTGCAGGGTGAATTGGGTGGAGAGGATTTTGTATTGGGCGAAGATTAGGAAGAAGAGGCCGACGCCGATGCGCATTACAGCGAGGGCGCGGGAGTTGGGGTCGTGAGACATAGCGGAATGATAGCGGAGGGTTGGCGGATGTAAAGAGAACCGAAAGCGACGAGGCGCCCGCGCGGAGAAAAAGGGTTCGGGGGAGGAGGGTTCTCTTGACAGACACGGTGTGGAAGCGTACCGTTTCGCGATACGTTCCTGGGTTGTTAACAGGTTGCCACAAAAACAGTGATCACTATGGTCCGAGTTCCTCCCTCCTCGAGCCGCGGTATAGGCTGTTACTTCGCTGCCGGACTCCGTATTTGGTCGAGATCATGTCTCCGAGGTGCTGCGTGTCCTATCGACGTGTACTTGCGTTGACGTTTGCCGGGTTGTTGCTCTGCGCAATTTTCTCATTGAGGCGAGCGCGAGCTTCCGAGGGATTCCAGCCGGTGTCCCCCGAAGAACTGAAAATGACCAGCGAACCGTTGGCTCCGGGCGCTCCTGCGATCATTTTGTATCGCGAGGTGGACCGGAAAGACCTCGGCCGTGCCAATACGGAATACAACTACGTACGCATCAAAGTGCTCACGGAAGAGGGACGCAAGTACGCAAATATCGAGATACCGTATCTTCGACAGCAGACTGCGATCAGCAACATCCACGCGCGGACCATACGCCCTGACGGGGCGATCCTGAATTTTGATGGCAAAGCTTACGACCAGGTGATCTCGAAGTCGAAGACTGAGAAATTTCTGGCGAAAACATTCACGGTACCGGACGTACAGGTGGGGAGCATCGTCGAATATTTCTTTAACTACGATATGGCCGATGGGTACGTTTACTCGTCGCGGTGGATTTTGAGCAGAGAGCTGTTTACGAAAAAGGCTTTTTTCACTTTGAAGCCGTCCGAACGTATCCCAGTGCAATGGTCCTGGCCAGCGGGACTTCCCGCCGGCACCGCTCCACCGAAGCAAGACGCGGACAGAATTGTCCGAATGACGGCAACGAATATTCCGGCTTTTCAAGTGGAAGATCAGATGCCACCGGAGAATGAGCTGAAGTTCCGAGTGGAATTTGTCTACAACCAGGACGGTTTTGAACAAAGCGAGGACAAGTACTGGAGAAGTTTTGGAAAGAAGCAAAATGACCGAGTGGAAGGGTTCGTTAGCAAGCGTAAGGCTGTGGAGCAGGCACTGCCAAGCATCATCGCGAGTACGGACGATCCAGAAACGAAACTGCGGAAAATATACGAGCGGTGCCAGCAGTTCAGGAACCTAAGTTATGAACCAGGACGGACGGCCGAGGAACAGAAACGGGACAAAGTGAAAGTCATCGACGATGCTGACGCCGTTTGGAACAACGGATACGGCAGCGGCTGGGACATCACCTGGCTGTTCCTGGCGATGGCACGTGCCGCAGGATTTGAAGCCTCGGCGGCGTTAGTGGCTAGCCGCGCGGAATACTTCTTCAATCAGAAGCGCATGAACAGCAAAGAGCTGGAGGCCAATGTCGTTATTGTCAAAGTGAATGGCAAAGACCTCTACTTCGATCCAGGCGCTGCGTACACGCCTTATGGGTTGCTACCGTGGGTCGAAGCGGGCGTGCAGGGGTTGCGCCTCGATAAGAACGGCGGCAGTTGGATTGAGACGCCGTTGCCGGAGAGCGCTACTTCGCGAGTGGAACGAAAAGGGGACTTCAAGCTTACGGATGATGGCTCGTTGGAAGGTAAAGTAACAGTTAGTTATGTAGGCCTTGAGGCCCAGGCTCTGCGAGTGGAGGAGCGAAATGGAGATGATGCCGCTCGCAAGACTCACTTGGAGGATCTGCTGAAAGAATATGTTCCGGCGAGCTTGGACGTGGAGCTCAAGAACAAGCCGGACTGGAAGAGCGCGAACGATCCGCTAGTGGCGGAGTACGAGGTCAAGATCGGGGGTTGGGCATCCAGTGCCGGGAAGCGTGCGCTACTTCCGGTTGGTCTTTTCGGAGGCCCGGAGAAGCACATATTCGAGCATGCCAACCGGACTTTCCCGATCTATTTCCGGTTTCCGTTCCAGAAGGTAGACGAAATCAATGTGCAGTTGCCAGCGGGCTGGCAAGCCGGCAGCGTACCCAAACCAGTGGACCAAGACGCGAAAGCGGTGCAGTACATGCTGAAGGTCGACGGCAACGGAAACAACGTACATTTGAAGCGCGTTCTTCGCAGCGATCTATTCATCGTAGGGGCGGACAAATACAGCATTTTGCGTGGCTTTTACCAATTGGTGAGGACCGGCGATGACCAACAGATTGTGCTTCAGCAGGGAGCGGTGGCGGCGGCGAAGTAGATCCGCGCGGTGCCATATCAGGCGCGGAGCGCTGCTCGCTTTTATGGCGACAGCCCTCGCGGTATCTCCGGCGGCGAAAGCGGCGAGCGATGCGCCCGGATGGATGCATGCGCTGGTTGGCCTGCCACTTCCGACTTACGACGAGAAGACTTTCGCAGTGGTCTTATATGCGGAAGATGTCTTATCCGTTCAAGCCAACGGCAAGATGAAGAAAATCACGCGACGCGCCTACAAAATCCTGCGTCCGGATGGACGCCGCCTTGGCAAGCAGCACTTTTTCTACGACGCCGAAACCAAGATCTCCGGGATTCATGGGTGGTGCATCCCGACCGTTGGAAAAGATTTCGAAGTGAAAGAGAAAGAGATGACCGATACGGGATATCTCGACGTGGAAGGCGGGGAGCTGTACAGCGACTTCCATGCCAAGGTCATGAACATTCCGGCGGCGGAGCCCGGCAACATCATCGGTTATGAAGTCGAACAAGATTATCGGCCCTACGTTTCGGGCGACGAATGGTTTTTCCAGGAAATGCTACCGGTGCGTGAGGCGCGATACACGCTCCAGATGCCTCCCAGCTGGGAATATAAAGCGGTGTGGATGAACCACGAGGAATTGGCTCCTGTTACGTCGGCAACAGGTCAATGGCAATGGACTGTGAGGAACATTCCCGAAGTGAAATGGGAGGCGGACATGCCGCCGTGGAAAGGTGTGGCGGGATTGTTGGTGGTGTCGATCGTGCCGCCCGGCGGTGCAAATCGCGGATTTCTAAGCTGGAAAGACATGGGGGCTTGGTACAACGAACTGACGCAAGGACGTCGCGACGCATCTCCGGAAATCAAGCAACAAGTGGCGACGCTGACGGGTTCATTGAAGAATCCGTTGGCGAAGATGCAGGCATTGGCTGGGTTCATGCAGAATGAAGTCCGCTATGTGGGAATCTGGTTTGGCATCGGCGGTTTTCAGCCTCACGCGGCACCGGACGTTTTCAGGCATCGCTTTGGAGATTGCAAAGACAAGGCGACGCTTTTGAGCGCGATGCTAAAAGAGATTGGCATCGAATCGCATTACGTGATCATTCACACTGAGCGAGGGGGGGTCACAACGAGCACGCCGCCGCACCTGGGCAGCTTTAATCATGTAATCCTGGCTATCCAGTTACCGGAGGGACGATCCGACAGGTCATTAGTGGCCACATTGCAGCATCCCCGCCTGGGCCGAATCCTGATTTTTGACCCCACGGATACGTTCACGCCGTTCGGCGAGCTGCGCGGCGATTTGCAGGACAACTACGGGATGCTGGTGACTCCGGAAGGCGGAGAATTGATCGAGTTGCCGAAACTTCCTACGGTCACAAATGGAGTGCAGCGGACGGCGAAATTGACGCTCGACGGGGAAGGCAACCTCAAGGGGGACGTACACGAAATTCGTGTGGGTGATTCGGCGCGGTATCAAAGGCACGCGCTGCGAAGCGTCAATCAATTTGCAGACCAAATCAAACCAATCGAGAGCTTAATGGCGTATTCGTTGGGAACATTTCAGGTCACCAAGGCAACGGTGACGAATCTACACGAAAACCGGCTTCCCTTTGAATACCACTGGTCGTTTGTTGCAACTGACTACGGTAAACGGGCAGGTGATTTGTTGCTGGTGCGGCCGCGGGTATTTGGTGTGAAGACGAGCGACGTGTTGGAGACCAAAGAACCACGTAAATATGCGCTTGAGCTTCCCAGCCCCTCTCGCGACACGGATACCTTCGAGATTACGCTACCAGCACAATATGCCGTCGATGATCTTCCGGCGCCAGTAGATGCTGACTACCCGTTTGCCAGCTATCACAGCAAGGCGGAAGTGCAGGGGAACGTGCTGAAGTATACGCGGACATTCGAGATTAAAGAGGTAAGTATTCCGGTTGGCGAAATCGGCGAACTGCGAAAACTGTACCGGGCCATAGCCGGAGACGAGCGGAGTACTGCTGTGCTCAAGCCTTCAGGACCGGCCACCGCAAAAAGCAACTGATAACCTCGACCCGCCGGTTCAGCTTTCCCGGAGGCAATGGTGCGTGTCTGTCTCGCTCTAGTGCGCCGAGCGGGTAGGGACAAAGGCTCAACGCGACGTATCAGCCGGGCTGGCCAACAACTCTCAGAAAACGGTTAGTCGTTGGACTTGGGAGCGGCTGGTTTGCGCTTTTTGGTGGCGACGGCGTCGGAGCGGCGGGAAACGGTTATGGTGCGTGCCACTACGGGTTGAGCGGCTGGGGTGGCGGAACTGCTGCCTTTGGTTTGCAGCGTCGTGGATGCGGGGCGCGGCTTAGGCCTTGGGGCGCTTATTTTGGGGGACGCGGCGACGGCCCATGAGTCTGTGCCGTCGAAGTGATCGGGGGCGATTTCGGCCTGGGCGCGGGACTGGGGCGCGAGGGCAAGAGAGCCGCCGAGGCCGATGAGAATAACGGCTAACTTACTGATATTGAAGGCTTTCACTGGCTGCACCCTTTCTGGCCGACCGTGCTGACGATTGTCGGCTTCTTAGAGTTTTCCAATTCATCTCGATTCTGGGTTTGGGGATGGAAGGGGTCGATAGACCGCGGGTACTAAGTGTGCGCGAGTTGCTAATAGGAGAGGCAAAGAGGGTTTAACACCGAGCGCATGGAGGGCGAAGCAGCGAGGCCGGAGAAGTCGGAGCAGATTGGAACGTCAGGCGAGGCTTAGGGATAGCTTGGTGACGGACCCGGCCGGAAGAGTGCAGACGACGGACCCTTGCGAGGGGTCGATGGTTTTGGTTTGTGGCGTAAGAACGGAGCGTTGATCGAAAGTATTGTGGGCGTGGATATCGGAGTGAGTGAGAATGGTGGCGGAGGCCGATTTGATTTTGGCTTGCTGGATGAAAATTTCCACCTCGCGCGGATCACTGACGGAGGGATTCACCACCGTGAGAGTGAGATCTTTATCGTGGAGTGACGCGGAGCCCTGCAGGCCCCAGTGGGAAGCGGCTTGGCCGTCGCGATCGTAGTGGATTTGCGGCGCGGAGAAGATGGAGCGGACGGCCTCTCCGCGCTGGTGAGCCGCATACATGGCGAAGACGTGGCCAACGGATGTGACGCAGAACTTATTTTCGTGAGCGAGATACAGGCTGTTGAGACAGTTGATGAGCTGCGCGCAATTGGCCATGGCTACTTTTTCGGGATGGCGATTGAAGATGTCGAGGGTCATGCCGCTGAAGACAGCATCACGCAAGGTGGGCATCTGTTCGAGCAAGTCTCCCGCAGTGGCTTCGCTGCCTGGCCTGTACCAAGGGCCCCATTCATCGACGATCAGTTTGATGGAGTGGTCGGGATCATTCTCGGCCATGATTTGCCAATGGCCGTTGATGAGAGATTCCATGCGCTGGCCTTCGCGCAGAAGTTCGTACCAATCGACCGTTTCGAATTTTAGGGCGTCACCTTTTCCCTGGTCCCAATCGCGAGTGCGGCCGCGGCTGAGATTCCAGGCGTAGTGATGAAGAGCCATGCCATAGACGGAGCGAAGTTGCGATTTTCCTTTGCGGACGAGCTCTTCGAGAAAACCTCGCGTCCAATTCCAATCGTCGACGTTAGGGCCGGAAGCGATGAGAGACAAGGGTTGGCCGTAAGGGGGAACCCAGGATGCGAAGCGGCGAAATTCGACGGCGTATTCTTGCGCGGTGAAATTTCCGCCGCATCCCCAGGATTCGTTGCCGATGCCCCAGAAGCGCACGCCGAACGGCTCGGGGAACCCTGAGACGGCGCGTTGGTTGGCTAGCGTGGTGCTTCCCTTGGGAGAATTGCAATATTCCACCCATTGATAGAACTGTTCGGCGGGAAGAGAGCGCAAGTTGGCCGCGAGGTAAGGTTGACTGCCGATGAGTTTGCAGAATTGTAAAAATTCGTTGGTGCCAAACTGGTTGGGATCGTAGTTGTGATCGGCGGGCTGCCCCGGTTGCGCCCAGAAATTGGTGCGGCGCGGACGCTTGTCGCGGGGGCCGATGCTATCACGCCAATCGTAGCTGTCGGCGAAGCAGCCGCCGGGAAAGCGGACAACGGGAGATTTTATCTTGCGCATCTCGTCGATCAGTTCCTTGCGGATGCCATTCACGTTTGGAATCTTGGAGTTTTCGCCGACCCAGATGCCGTCGTAAACGACGCCACCGAGGTTCTCCGTGAAGTGGCCGTAGATGTTCGCGGAAATGGTACCAAGCGATTCGCTGAGGAGAATCTCGATGCGTGAATCGGTCGCGGCGGGAGGCAGCGAAAATCGTTTGGTGATGAGAAGAGCCGCGCCTGCGCTCGCGGAATGCTGGAGAAATGTGCGGCGGCTTGGCATCTTCAGGAAAGACGCAAGCGCACGCGGTCGCTCAAGGCTTTGCCGTCGACGGTCTTGCCTTCGAGGACCGCTTTGGCGGCTTTCACTACCGCGCCCATTTGCTTGATGGAGGTGGCACCGGTTTCGGCGATCGCTTTGGCGATGGCGGCATCCATTTCGGCGTCGCTTGCGCCGGCCGGAAGATAGGACTCGATGATGGCGAGCTCTTTGGTTTCTTTCTGCACGAGGTCGTTGCGATTGCCCTTGGTGAACTGATCGATGGATTCTTTGCGCTGCTTTACGAGAGTTTGCAGCAGCTGGATGGATTCGGGCTCGTCGAGCTTACGGAGCTTTTCGCCTTCTTTGTAGGTGATGGCGGATTTGACCATGCGGAGGACGCTGAGGCGGAGCTCGTCTTTGGCACGCATAGCGTCGGTGAGGTCTTTTTGGACTTTTTCGGCGAGAGTCATGGCCAAGAATTTAACATAGAGAGCGCAGAGCTCACAGCTCACAGCGAACATAAAGAAGGGTAAGATTGCGACGAACATGAGCGCACGATATGACGTGGCCGTGATTGGGGCTGGAGTGTTTGGCGCGTGGACGGCTTGGCATTTGAGTCGGCGCGGGCGGCGGGTGCTATTGGTGGATGCATATGGGCCAGCGAATGCACGGGCGAGTTCGGCTGGCGAATCGCGGATCATTCGCATGGGGTATGGGGTGGATGAAGTGTATACGCGCTGGTCGCAGCGATCGCTGGCGCAATGGAAGGAGTTTTTTTTCAGGACACGGCAGGAGCTGCTGTTTCACGAGACGGGAGTCTTGTGGCTGGCGGGACAAGATGGTTCACGCGTGCAGCAGACGGTTGAGACGCTACGACGGTGCGGCATCGCGTTCGAAGAGTTGAACCGAGCGGAGCTGGAGGAACGGTATCCGCAGATTGGATTGGATGGAATAAGCAAGGGGCTGCTGGAGCCGCACAGTGGAGTGTTGATGGCGCGGCGCGCGGTTTCGGCAGTGGTAGGAGACGCTATTGGCAGCGGTGTAGAATATCGCGTTGCCAAGATTCGCGAGCCACAGGAAACAGGCGCGATTTCTTTCGTATCGACGGCTACTGGGGAGCGGATCGAGGCGGCTGAGTTTGTATTTGTTTGCGGAGCATGGCTCGGGAAGATTTTCCCGGACGTGCTGGGTACTCGGATTTTTCCTAGCCGGCAAGAAGTGTTCTTCTTTGGCGTGCCCGCGGGAGATACCCGGTTTGCGCCACCAGCATTGCCGACCTGGTTGTTTCAAGAGGACGAGATTTATGGGATGCCTGATCTGGAGAGCCGCGGACTGAAGATTGCGGTGGACCGCCACGGCGAGCGAGTCGATCCGGATACGCAATCGCGTTTGGCGAGCGCGGAGGGCGCGGAGGAGGCGCGGCACTTTGTAGAGCAACGCTTTCCCGGTTTGCGCGAGGCGCCGATTGTGGAGACACGCGTCTGTCAGTATGAGAATACGTGGAACGGAGATTTCTTGATTGACCGGCATCCGGAGATGCAGAACGTTTGGTTTGTAGGCGGCGGGTCGGGGCATGGGTTTAAGCACGGGCCGGCAGTGGGCGAGTACGTGACAGCGCGGATTTTGGACGGAGTCGAGGGAGAGAAGAGATTTTCGTTGATGGGCAAAGAGACGGTGCAAAAGAGGGCCATTTTCTAAAGAGACGGGGGACGCAGCCATCGGTAGGCACGATGAATGTGCAGCCTTTAGGAAGGGTTCGAGCATCGAAAGTGTGCATTGGCGCAGCCCCTTCCCAATTCCCGTTGGACTTATAACATTTCGCGATGACGTCTCAGCTTCCGCCTACTGCACTACCGCGCATTACGATTGTCACTCCCGCTACGGCTCACGACGAATATCTTGAGGCGACGATCCGGTCGGTGGTTTGTCAAGACTATCCCAATCTCGAATACATCGTCATCGATGACGGAACGAGCAGCGATCGCCGCCGCATTCGACAGAAATACGAATTGGAGTTGCGCTGGCAAAATTGCCCGCCAGGCACGGAGCTTTGCGCGGCGTTGAATTTGGCGTTCGCAAAATCGTCGGGAGAAATTATGGGTTGGCTGGAGCCGGGCGATTTGATGCACACGAATGGGTTGTACGTGATCGGGAGTATCTTCGCGTTGTTTCAAAACGTGGAATGGATCACCGGGCGGCCTTTTAATTTCAGTCCCAACGGGCTGCCGGCAGGGATCAAGCATTTGGAGCGCTGGACCCGCATGCGCTTTTTAGCGGGCGGAAATAAGTATATCCATCGTGACACAACGTTTTGGCGGCGAAGTTTGTGGGAGCGGGCCGGGGGATCGCTTGCGACGGAGTTTGGTTTGGCGAGCGAGTTCGAACTGTTCGTGCGGTTTTTCCGGCATGCGTTGCTGTATTCGGTGGACGCGCTAATCGGCGGTTACCGGACGCACCCCGGCAACCACAGCGCGAGCGGCAGTCATCGGCGGTACAACCAGATTTGCGATCAGATTGCGGATCGCGAGCTGGCAGGAATCAAGGGAGCGTATGCGGCGAAATTATTTCGTACGATGACTCGGATTGTGTTGCACATTCCAGGGGTTCGGAGGATCTGGCACAAGTTTGCGGTGCAGAGCATTTACCGCTGCCCTGGGCGCGACTGGCCACCGAAAATCCGAGCGCGGCGAGATGAATGGTCTTTCGAATGAACCTGGGTCTCTGATTTAATCGTAGACAGCCAGAAATCGCTGCCCCACCTGTCAGGCTTTTTGCGCGCGGCGGCGCGGATTAACTGACGCTGGAGGGCGCTTGCCGCGGCGGGACTTTTCAAAATAGAGCTTGGCGTCAGCGTCGGAGAGAAGTTTTTCGATCCTCTCTCCGTGCCCATTGTAGATAGAGATGCCGATGCTGGCGGAAAGCCGCGGGTGGTCGGGATCACTGGCCATGACCTCACGGATACGGTTGGCGACGCGTTCGGCTTCATCCTGTAGGGTTTCCGGCAAAACGAGAGCGAACTCGTCGCCGCCGTAGCGCGCCGCGGTGTCAATGGCGCGGCAGTGAATGCGAAGAATGTGGGCTAGCCGGTTGAGCGCGTGGCTGCCGACGAGGTGGCCGTAGGTGTCGTTTATTTTTTTGAGGCCATCTAGGTCCAGAAGGAGGACAGCAAAGGGCCGGCCATTGCGATTGGTGCGCTCGGTTTCGGCTTCCAGGACGTCCAGCAGGCGCCGGTAGTTGGCCAGCCCGGTGAGCGGGTCGCTCACGGCGAGATGGCTGACCTGCTCGAAAAGGCGGGCATTATCGAGGAGAGCGCCGCCGAGAGCTACCGCGTAGCTGGTGACAGTAAGGGCTTGCGCCAGAACGAATGGCGAATCGAGCAACCGCTGGGATTGCGAAGCCGCGAGCTGCGCACCCAGGTTCATCCAGGCGGCGATGTAGATAGTGCGGTCGAAGGCGGAGTCTTCTAGTTCGAGGCGGCGCCGATACCAGATTACCCCGACCAAGAAGATTCCGGCGGGAAGGAGCTGCTGCGGACTGGGGAACATAGCGCCCGGATGCGGAGAAACCTCGGGCGGCAAGCGGCGTAATGCGGCAGTGATGAGGTAGGTCGCGGCCATCACGGTTAGCAGGGCACCAGCGATTTCGCGACGCGGATGGCGCGAACGCGGCAGGAAATGCTCAACCAGTAAGGCCACCACAAACAGAAGGGCGAGAACGATGCGGCTGACCCACCAGGAAACGGGCGCCCAGCGAATCTGCACGGGCGTCGCTTGCTGGAATTGGAAGAACAGCAGGCTAGAGAAGGTGAGAATCGTGCCGGAGAGGAGGAATCCCGCTCCGAGAATCAGGGAAATGCGATCTTGTGTGCCCTGAAAGCGCACGAGGGTGACGGCGGCGAAGACGAAGGCTAGCAAGCCGGTAGTGACCTGGAGATAGCCTTGCAAGACTGGGTCCGGCTCGAGAGGCACAACGCGTAGCCACATAGCCAAGAACAAAAGGAGGACAATGGCAGAAACGCTCGCCAGGACGGGAGCTACGCGGTTACGGATAGTAGTAAAGACGGACTCGGCCATAGTCTTTGTGTTCTCTGCGGGCCGGGCGCCTATCTAATTAGACTCTAATTTGGTTGCCCGCGTTGCGGGTGAAAGCGCCCCGATGGGTATTAAGAGATAACCGCTGTGGAATTTGACTGTCCGGTGGTACAGCTGGCCGAAGGTACAGGCGATTTTCGCGCAATTAGTTGCTGCTAACTTCTCTTTGCGTGTTGCGAGTCGAAGATCTCGCGGAGGCGTGCCAGGGTATCTATCTCTGCGACGGGTTTATCCGGACGCAGGCGCACGATGCGCGGGAAGCGCAGGGCGAAGCCGCTGTCGTGGCGGTCGGAACGCTGCACATTGTTGAATGCCACTTCTAGCACAACGGTGGGTTCGACATCGCGCTGGAAGCCACGGTCTTCGGTAGTATGCTCCAGAAAATATCGGGTTAGCTCGCGGATTTCGACGTCGGTGAGGCCGGAGTAGGCCTTGCCGATGTTGACCAGGCGGCCGTCGTCGCGCACGGCGAACGTGTAGTCCGAGAGCAGGCCGCGACGCTTCCCGTGACCGAATTCAGCGATGGTGACCACGACGTCGAGGGTGGCTAGCGGACGCTTGAGCTTCATCCAGAATTGACCGCGGCGGCCGGGGACGTAGGGGGACTCGGGCGCTTTGGCGAGGAGCCCTTCGTTGCCAGTTTCCAGGGCGAGACGGAAGCGATTTTCGATTTCATCGACCGTGCGGCAAAGCTCGGCGCGGGTGAATTGAAGGGCCGACTGCTCAGCTTCTGCCAAGAGGCGTTCCATGAGAAGCCGGCGCTCCGCGAGGGGCACGTCGAGCAGAGTGCGCCCGTCAAGAAGGAGCAGGTCAAATGCGACGAAGCTGACGGGAACCTGTGCGGTGGTGAAGAGATCGATTTGTTTTCGCCCGAGGCGCTGCTGGAGTTCGGTGAACGGGATTGCGCGGCCATCGCGCCAGCCGATGATTTCGCCGTCCAGGATGAAATCACCGGTGATATTGCGGATCGGGTCCAAAAGCTCAGGGAATTCCGTTACGCGATCGAGAGTGCGGGAGTAGATCTCTACTTGCGAGCCGCGTTTGTGCACCTGAGCGCGGATGCCGTCAAACTTATCCTCGACCAGGGCGCCATTCGGAAAGGCGGCGACGAGATCGGCGGGAGCTTCCGCCGGGCTGGCGAGCATTACGGAGATGGGGCGGAAAAGTTGGAGCGAGATGGAAGAGAGCTGATTGGCGACGGTCAGGCGGAGGACATCGGTTATATCGCCGAGGAGCATGTTTGCGCGCTGGACGGCGGGGAGAGATTGGTCGAAAGCTTTGGCGATGCCCTCTTCGACGAGGTTTTCTTTCAAGCCGATGCGGAGTTCACTGGTGGCGATTTTGATGAAGTACTTGGCTTCGAGGGCGGAGAGGCGCTGCAGCGTGTGCTCGAGCAAGGCCTGTTTGGCGGCGGGACCGCGCTGTTGCGCTAGGGAGGCGTAGACTTCGGCAATTAGCGGAAGGGTGAGCGATGAGGTCACTAGGTGGTCCTGAAGGATTTCCTCGGCGCCCGCGCCCAGATCGCCGTGATGGCGGAGGATCGGGGCCAGCTCCGCCGGACTTCTTTTTGCGATTTTCGCTACGGCGCGGAGGAGGATCGAGAACCCGATCGAGAGGACACGTTCTTCGCGGCGCGGGAAAACGCGTCCACAAAGATAAAGAGCAGCCAGCGAGGCTTCTTCAACCGGTGCGGCACGGAGATAGTCGGCGACGAGGCGAACCTTTTCGGTCTTCTTGGTGGTGGCGGCTATGGACTCGCAGAGTTCAGCGAAGCGGAGCATGGCAGGATACCAGTATTGCACGGGGAGCCTTTGGAAGAATTCTCAAGCGCAAAATTGCGCTTGCCTGCCTAAGTCGATTCACACAGAATGGCGGCGGTTTGAAACGATTCAATAGCGTATACCGAATGCAAGATTGAAAGATTGAGGGGACGGGTTCTTGGGGACTGAGGCGACAGTGGTGGCAGCGGCAGCGCCTAGATTGCGTCGGACGCTCACGCTGTGGGATTTGATCTTGTACGGAATGATCGTGCTGCAGCCGGTGGCGCCGATGTCGGCGTTTGGGGCGCTGAGCGATCGCGGCCGCGGGCACGTGGTCACGGCAATCTTGATTGCCATGGTGGCGATGCTGTTTACCGCCATCAGTTACGGGCGAATGGCGCGAGCTTACCCAAGCGCCGGATCGGCATTTACGTATGTGGCACAAGAGATTCATCCATCGGTTGGGTATGTGACCGGGTGGAGCATGGTGATGGACTACATTGTGAATCCATTGATCTGCGTAATTTGGTGTGCGGGGCAGGCGCACGAGTTTGCTCCGGCGATTCCGGTGTGGGGATGGAAAATAATCTTCGCGGCGGCGTTTACGCTGCTGAATCTTCGAGGAATCAAGACGTCCGCGCGAGTGAATGCGGGCTTGACGGCGGGGATGAGCGCGGTCGTGATCGTGATTTTTGTGACGGCGATTCGCTACATCTTCGGTCATCCCCACAGTGATCCGCACTTCTTTACGAGGCCGTTCTACGATCCGCAAACCTTCACGTGGGACAACCTGTTTGGTTGCACATCGATCGCGGTGCTGTCGTATATCGGATTTGATGGGATTTCGACACTTTCCGAAGAGGCGGAGAATCCGCGGCGGAACATTTTGCTCGCTACGGTTCTCACTTGCGTGGTGATCGGATTTCTTTCGGCGGCTGAAGTGTACATTGCTCAACTCATATGGCCTGCGTCGGAGCCCTTTCCGAATCAGGACACAGCTTATGTTTGGGCCGCGGCGCGAACGTGGGCTCCGCTGTTTACCATCGTGGGGTTTACGCTGATGGTTGCCAATTTTGGGTCCGGCATGGGGGCACACATCGGAGCGGCGCGCCTGCTTTATGGGATGGGGCGAAGCAACGCGCTGCCGAGCTCTTTTTTCGGGGTGATCGACCCAAAACATCAGGTGCCGCGAAACAACGTCATCTTTGTGGGCGCCTTGGCAATGATCGGGTCCTTCTTTCTGACGTTTGGGCGAGGTATTGAGCTTCTGAACTTCGGCGCACTGATTGCGTTTATGGGGGTGAATGCGGCAGCTTTCGTTCGCTATTTTCTCCACGCGGAAAAGAAGAAGGCCTGGAATTTCATTCCGCCCGTGCTCGGATTCCTCATTTGCCTGGGCTTGTGGTGGAGCCTGAGCAGGCCGGCGAAAATAGTGGGCAGCATCTGGATGATCGCGGGGATTGTTTTCGGCATTTGGAAGACGCGCTGGTTCCGGGAGCCCCTTTCATTTGAGGTGCCGGCCGAGTAGCCGTCCGGCAAGTCTCGCGCGTTGCAAATGTCATGATTCTGGCGGGATGAAGTGGGCCACCGAGGAGCCTTCCTGGTGAAGCGGTCCAGTGAGAAAAACCAAGCGGTTACGATGCGAGATGTGGCTACGCAAAGCGGATTTTCGCCGGCGACCGTCTCAATTGTGCTGAACAACGCGCCGTTGGCGAGGTACATCGCGCCGGCAACGAAGAAGCGCATCGAAGACACGGCCAAGAAACTTGGCTACCGGCCCAATGTGATGGCGCGATTTCTGCGCAGCAAGCGCAGCCACAGCGTCGGCGTGCTTTTCTTCGACATCACCGACCCCTTTTGCACGCTGATTATGCGCGGCGTCGAGAACGCGCTTTATCAAGCTTCCTACCTCTCGATTTTCGCCGACGCGCATAACCAGCGGAATCGATTTGAGCGCTATCTGGAGCTGCTGCTGGAGCGGCACGTGGAAGGCCTGATCGTGGTGGCCAATTGGCTGTTTGTCGATATTCATGTGCTTGCCGATCTCAGCAAGCGGAATATTCCGGCGGTTACCATTGGCTGGGAACTCCCGGGTGACAACATCAGTTCAGTGATGGTGGACAACGAAACGGGCGCGCGACTGGCGCTCGAGCATCTTCACCAACTTGGCCACCGCAAAATTGCGTTTATCCGCGGGCCGAAGATGTTGATCGACAGCGCGCCGCGCTGGCGTGGGATACAAAAATTCGCGCAGGGTGCCGGGCTGGAGATCGATTCTGCGCTGGTTTTGCAGTTGCCGGACTCGCTGGACCCCAATTCGAGCTTTGAGAGCGGCTATCGTTACACGGAAGAATTGCTGGAGCAGAAGAAAAAGTTCACGGCGGTGATGGCGTTCGACGACTTGACGGCATTGGGAGCGATTCGTGCGCTGGCCAAGGCCGGGGTCAAAGTGCCGGAGCAATGCTCGGTGACGGGATTCGATGATGTGGCGTTGTCGTCGCTTGCGGCGCCTTCGCTTACCACTGTGCGGCAGCCGATGGAAGCGATGGGTGGGCTGTCGGTGAACATCATCATGGAAGGTATTAATGCGGCACTGGAAAAACGCGAATGGAATGTGGTCAATCAAAAAATGAATCCAGAGCTTGTCATTCGCGATTCGACGCGGGCGGTTTCCCTTTCGGGAGCCGATGATTGATGTGGCTCGCCCGCCATGCGTCGACTCTCCCAAGCATTTTCATTGGCGGAGATTCAGCCGGCTGAAATCCCGAGGCTACCCTTGTCGGGCAGCCTCAGGAAGACAACTGCTTGTGGGTGCTTGTCTGGCTCTAAGTTACAACCCAATAACTACTGCGATGGGGGCAAGAAGACCTCGGAGGGAACGAGGAATTCCACGTGTGGTATTTCGGTCGTGACTCGCACGCGTTCGAATTTGCCTTTTTTCCCGCCCGCTTTGCCTGCAAAGGTCAATAGATATTGGTTGTTCAAATGTTCGTTCAACTCGTCGAAGTACGGTTTCAGCGTGACCGGGCGGTCAAGCGACAAATAGTAGGATTCCGCGCCGGTTTCTTCGGATAGTTTGCTGAGATTTGTTTGTGCGTTGAAGACGCGGAAGAAGCCGCGGCTGACATGGCCGGCGTCTGGATAATAGATCGTCCAAACGTTAACGTTTTCCTTTTGGGCGCGTTCGATAGTGGTATCCAGATCGGGATCCAAAGGGTCAAAGCCGCCGCGGAAATAATCGATTCCTGAAGAGATCAGGATGATCGAGGAGCGATGATCGCCGGCGGAAGATGGCCAACGCTTGAGCCAATCCTGTAGAGAAAGGTAAGGGCTGGTAAATGCGCCGCCTTGCCCCAAAGGAATGCGCAGAGCCTTGGCGGCCAGCGCACGGTCTTGTGTGAAATCTTGCACCACCATCGCGGTGCCGTTGCGGCTGTAAGCCACGGCTACGAGAGTGTTTTGCGGCTGTTCGGCGATGAACGCTTTGAGGTCATTCCACTGGCTGGCTGCTTCACTGTCGAGCGAGTCGTCAATCAGAATGGCCAGGTACAAAGGCCCGTCACCGCGCCAATCGGCCACTTGCACGCGCTCTTTCCCTTCAAAGACCTGTACGTCTTCTTTCTTTATAGGCGGCGGTGCCCCCTTTTTAGAGACTGCGGTGACAGTGAGGGTGGCATCATTAGCGCGGGCTGGAAGACTCGCAAAGGAAGTGAACGCCAATAGGCAAGCGATAAGAAGCAAGCGACCTGCATGGGGCTGAACGTTAGTGATCATTGATTTCTCCTTCTTCTTTAGATGCGGAAACCCAAAAAATCGCATAGCATCTGTGCGCCCAGGGGCTAGAGTCCGAGCGCGCCGCTAAACCTTTTGTATTCAGCATGACAGCGCGCCGTGGCGTGTCAGCCTTTTGACAGTGCGTGGTCGGAGAGGAACTGCTTAGGTGAAGAGTTATATCGGCGCAATTGATCAGGGCACGACCAGCACTCGCTTCATGGTTTTTGACAAAGATGCACGCGTCGTCGCGGTCGCGCAGAAAGAGCACGAGCAGATTTTTCCGGCGCCGGGCTGGGTGGAACACAATGCGGAAGAAATTCTGCGCTGCACGTACGAAGTACTTGCTGCTGCACTGCAGAAGCTCCGTCTGCAAACTGGCGAGTTGGCCGCCATCGGAATCACGAACCAGCGTGAGACAACGTTGGTCTGGGAGCGCAAAACGGGCCGACCGGTGACCAATGCAATCGTCTGGCAGGACACCCGGGTTGGAGCGGATGTTGCCCACTTTTCTAAGGAGGGTGGGCAAGATCGATTTCGCGCAAAGACCGGCTTGCCACTCAGCACATACTTCAGTGGGCTGAAATTGCGCTGGATTCTGGAGAACGTGCCCGGTGCGAGAGAAAAAGCTGCCGACGGTGAGTTGGTATTCGGGAATATCGATACATTCTTGGCCTGGAACCTCACTGGCGGCGCGAGAGGCGGTGCGCACGTCACCGACGTGACCAATGCTAGCCGAACACAGTTGATGAACCTGCAAACCCTGGATTGGGATGACGAACTGCTCTCTACGTTTGGGATTCCCCGCGCGATGCTGCCGGAGGTGCGTTCGAGCAGCGAGGTGTATGGAGTAGCGAAAGTCCCGTCGATATCGGGAGTGCCGATCGCCGGGATTTTGGGGGACCAGCAAGCTGCTCTCGTTGGGCAGGCGTGCTTTCACCCCGGCGAGGTCAAGAACACCTATGGCACCGGCTGTTTCCTGCTGATGAACACGGGACAGCGCATGGTGCCGTCCAGCTGCGGATTGCTAACTACCGTGGCTTACAAATTTGGCAAGCAGGCTGCGTGTTACGCGCTGGAAGGCAGCGTGGCGATTACCGGCGCGCTGGTGCAGTGGCTCCGAGATAACCTCGGAATGATTGCCAAGAGTTCCGACGTCGAGGCGCTGGCGCGGACAGTCGAAGACAATGGCGACGTTTATTTTGTGCCCGCCTTCTCCGGACTTTACGCGCCGCATTGGAAAGAAAGTGCCCGCGGCGTGATTGCCGGGCTGACGCGCTACGCCAACAAGGGCCATCTGGCGCGCGCGGTTCTGGAAGCCACGGCGTTTCAGACCCGCGAAGTCGTGGAGGCTATGGAGAAAGACGCCCACATATCGTTAGCTTCGTTGCGCGTGGACGGCGGAATGGTCGGAAATGAGCTCCTGATGCAATTCCAGGCGGACATCCTCAACCGCGAAGTCGTGCGACCCGTCATTCAGGAGACCACAGCGCTGGGCGCTGCGTACGCAGCGGGACTGGCCGTCGATTTCTTCCCGGGGCTCGAACAGTTGCGCGCGAATTGGGCCATGGATCGAAAATGGGTGCCGAAATTGGAAGAACCGCGACGCGAGCGACTCTATCGGCAGTGGAAAAAAGCCGTGACGCGTTCGTTTGATTGGATCGACGAGTGATCGAGGTTCAGCGAGTCTGATCAGGGATTGATTAAGGTTCAGCGAGGAAACAACGGATGACTTCCCCATTTCTGGGCGAATTGCTGGGCACGATGATCCTGATATTGCTGGGAAATGGAGTCGTGGCTGGAGTGCTGCTCAAGAGGTCAAAGGCCGAGGGTGCTGGATGGATGGTCATTACCACCGGCTGGGCGCTTGCGGTAATGGCCGGCGTGTTCACCGCGATAGCCTGCGGCAGCAGCGACGCCCACTTGAACCCCGCCGTGACGCTGGGATTCGCCGTCCGAACAGGCTCCTTTGCGAAGTGCCTTCCCTATATTACAGCGCAGCTCCTAGGCGCGGTGGCAGGCGCCGCGTTGGTTTGGTTGCACTATTTGCCGCATTGGAAAGAAACACCGGACGCCAGTACCAAGCTGGCATGTTTTTGCACCGCGCCCGCAATAAGGAAGGTCGCAGCCAACCTGATCAGCGAAATCATAGGCACAGCAGTATTGGTCTTTGTCGTGGGAGCTATCTTTTCCAAAGCCATTGCGGCCACTGGACCAGGAGCGCTCGGGCCGTACCTGGTTGGCAGTCTCGTTTGGGGGATTGGTCTTTCTCTTGGTGGCACTACCGGCTATGCGATCAACCCGGCCCGCGATCTGGGCCCGCGCGTGGCGCACGCCTTGCTACCTGTGGCAGCCAAGGGAGGTTCGGACTGGGGATATGCGCCAATTCCGGTGATAGGGCCATTGATCGGCGGCGCGCTTGCCGGCTGGCTGCTTCGGCTAATCTCCGTGACGTAATGTCGCTAGGCAGGCTCCGCGGGATAATTGAGGCGATGCAAGTTGGTTGTCCCGAACGTTAACCTCTCTACAGGAAACCCCGTATAGACTCCGCATCCTCCGGAACTTACCCTACGCGCTACCACACCCTTGGCCATCCGCGAGTTCTTTGTAAATGCCAGAGGGTACAAGGTTTATGGGCTTCCCGGGGCTTTTGGCTCCGCGATAAGAGCCTGTATCCCACGAAGGGGTCGATTGCATGAGAGCTGAGACACCCACGCCGAAAAATCTGAATGCCAGCGAGTTGCTGAACGCACTCGTCGCGTTTAAGAATGGCGACTTTTCCGTCCGCCTGCCTACCGATCACACCGGAGTGGGCGGAAAAGTGTACGACGCGCTGAACGAAATCTTCCAGCAAAATCAGCAAATGACGGAAGAGTTCGCGCGCATTAGCAATGCCGTCGGCAAAGAGGGAAGGATTACGCAAAGAGCCGGAAGTATGGCCAAGGGAGGCTATGCGGCGTGCGTGGAATCGGTGAACAGTTTGATCACCGACCTGGTGCAGCCCTCAACCGAGGTGGCGCGCGTCATCGGCGCGGTGGCGAAGGGTGACTTGACGCAAAAGATGGCGTTGGAAGTGGAAGGGCGCTCGCTGAAGGGCGAATTTCTGCACACTGCCCGCGTCGTCAACACCATGGTGGATCAGCTCAATTCGTTCGCTTCGGAAGTCACGCGTGTTGCCAAAGAAGTTGGAACGGAAGGCAAGCTTGGGGGACAGGCGGAGCTGCTCGGCGTCGCGGGAACCTGGAAGGACCTGACGGACTCCGTGAACTACATGGCCAGCAACCTGACCAACCAGGTGCGCAACATCGCGGGCGTAACCACCGCGGTGGCCAAAGGCGACTTGACAACGAAGATTACGGTGGATGCGCGCGGCGAAATTCTGGAATTGAAAAACACTATTAACACGATGGTCGACCAGCTTTCGTCTTTCGCCTCGGAAGTTACGCGCGTGGCGCGCGAAGTCGGAACAGAAGGCGAGCTTGGCGGTCAGGCGGATGTGAAGGGCGTTGGCGGCGTCTGGAAAGATTTGACAGATTCCGTGAACTCAATGGCCGGCAACCTTACGGCGCAGGTGAGAAACATCGCGGAAGTTACCACTGCGGTGGCGAACGGCGACTTGAGCCGCAAGATTACGGTGGACGTGCGCGGCGAAATTCTCGAGCTCAAGAACACCATTAACGTCATGGTGGACCAGTTGAATGCGTTTGCTGGCGAAGTAACGCGCGTGGCGCGCGAAGTCGGTACGGAAGGAAAGCTTGGCGGTCAGGCAGAAGTGAAAGGCGTCGGCGGCGTGTGGAAAGACCTCACGGAATCCGTGAACTCCATGGCCGGAAACCTTACGGCACAGGTGAGAAACATCGCGGAAGTTACCACTGCGGTGGCGAACGGCGACTTGAGTCGCAAGATCACGGTGGACGTGCGCGGTGAAATTTTGGAGTTGAAGAACACTATTAACGTCATGGTGGACCAGCTCAACGCGTTTGCGGGCGAAGTGACGCGCGTGGCCCGCGAAGTCGGTACGGAAGGAAAGCTTGGCGGCCAAGCGGAAGTGAAAGGCGTCGGCGGCGTGTGGAAAGACCTCACGGAATCCGTGAATTCCATGGCCGGCAACCTTACGGCGCAGGTAAGAAACATCGCGGAAGTTACCACTGCGGTGGCCAAGGGCGATCTCGGACGAAAGATCACGGTAGACGTGCGTGGTGAAATTTTGGAGTTGAAGAACACTATTAACGTCATGGTGGACCAGCTCAACGCGTTTGCGGGTGAAGTGACGCGCGTGGCCCGCGAAGTCGGCACGGAAGGAAAACTTGGCGGCCAAGCGGAAGTGAAGGGCGTCGGCGGTGTGTGGAAAGACCTCACGGAGTCGGTGAACTCCATGGCCGGCAACCTCACGGCCCAGGTGAGAAACATCGCTGAAGTCACTACGGCGGTCGCGAAGGGCGATCTCGGTCGCAAGATCACGGTGGATGTGCGCGGTGAAATTCTCGAGCTCAAGAACACCATCAACGTCATGGTGGACCAGTTAAACGCGTTCGCGGGCGAAGTAACGCGCGTGGCGCGTGAAGTCGGCACGGAAGGAAAACTTGGCGGTCAGGCGGAAGTGAAGGGCGTCGGCGGTGTGTGGAGAGACTTGACCGAGTCGGTGAACTCCATGGGCGGCAACCTCACGGCGCAGGTAAGAAACATCGCGGAAGTGACGACGGCCGTGGCGAACGGCGACTTGAGCCGCAAGATCACGGTGGACGTGCGCGGTGAAATTTTGGAGTTGAAAAACACCATCAACGTCATGGTGGACCAGCTCAACGCGTTCGCCGGCGAAGTAACGCGCGTGGCCCGCGAAGTCGGTACCGAAGGGAAACTCGGTGGTCAGGCGGTTGTGCGCGGCGTCGGCGGCACGTGGAAGGACCTCACCGAATCGGTCAACTCCATGGCCGGCAATTTGACTAACCAGGTGCGCAACATCGCGCAGGTGACCACCGCGGTGGCCAAGGGCGACCTTTCCACGAAAATCACGGTCGATGCGCGCGGCGAAATCCTTGAGCTTAAGAACACCATCAACATCATGGTGGACCAACTCAACTCCTTCGCTTCGGAAGTAACGCGCGTGGCTCGCGAAGTGGGTACCGACGGAAAACTCGGCGGTCAGGCAGACGTTAAGGGCGTCGCCGGCGTGTGGAAGGACCTTACGGAGTCGGTCAATTCCATGGCCGGCAACCTCACGGCGCAGGTAAGAAACATCGCGGAAGTTACCACCGCCGTGGCGAGGGGCGACCTCGGAAGAAAAATCACCGTAGACGTGCGCGGCGAAATTTTGGAGCTGAAGAACACCATCAACGTCATGGTGGACCAGCTCAACGCGTTTGCCGGCGAAGTAACGCGCGTGGCACGCGAAGTTGGAACGGAAGGAAAACTTGGCGGCCAGGCGGTTGTGCGCGGCGTCGGCGGCACGTGGAAGGACCTCACCGAATCCGTGAACTCCATGGCCAGTAACCTCACCGCGCAGGTGCGCAACATTGCGCAGGTGACCACGGCGGTCGCCAAAGGCGATCTTTCGACGAAAATCACCGTAGATGCGCGCGGCGAAATTCTCGAGCTTAAGAACACCATCAACATCATGGTGGACCAGCTCAACTCCTTCGCTTCGGAAGTGACCCGCGTGGCCCGAGAAGTCGGTACCGACGGAAAACTCGGCGGTCAGGCCGATGTGCGCGGCGTCGCTGGCACGTGGAAAGACTTGACGGACAATGTTAACCTGATGGCCGCCAACCTCACTACGCAGGTGCGCGGCATCGCCAAAGTTGTCACGGCCGTCGCGAATGGCGACCTGAAGAGAAAACTCGTACTCGAAACCAAGGGCGAAATCGCCGAACTCGCCGACACCATTAACGCCATGATCGATACACTGGCGGTTTTCGCGGACCAGGTATCCACAGTCGCTCGCGAAGTCGGCATCGAAGGAAAACTCGGCGGCCAGGCCCGCGTGCCCGGCGCGGCCGGAATCTGGCGCGACCTGACGGACAACGTGAACCAGCTCGCCGCGAACCTTACGACGCAAGTGCGCGCAATCGCCGACGTGGCCATCGCCGTTACCAAGGGCGACTTGACGCGCTCCATCGCGGTGGAAGCGCAAGGCGAAGTCGAAACGCTCAAAGACACGATCAACCAGATGATCGCCAACCTGGCGGAAACCATTCGCAAAAATACCGACCAGGACTGGCTCAAGACCAACATCGCGAAATTCACCGGCATGATGCAGGGTCAGCGCGACTTGCTGACCGTGGCGAAGTTGCTTCTATCCGAATTGACGCCACTGGTCGGCGCGCAGCATGGCGCTTTCTATCTGACGGAGAGTTCGGAAACAGAAACTACGCTGAAGTATTTGTCCGGGTACGCGTTCACTGAAGAAAACGGCGTGCCCAAGCAGTTCCGTATCGGCCAAGGACTCGTGGGCCAATGCGCCATGGAAAAGGAACGCATCCTAGTCACTAGCGTTCCCAACGATTACATCCGTGTAAATTCCAGCCTCGGAGGGTCTGCTCCGGCCAGCATCGTTGTGTTGCCGGTGCTGTTCGAGGGAGAAGCGCGGGCGGTCATCGAGCTTGCCTCCTTCAGCCAATTTAGCGAAGTCCACCTCGCGTTCCTTGATCTGCTGACCGAATCCATCGGCATCGTGCTCAACACCATTGCGGCTACGATGCGTACGGAAGAATTGCTGAAGCAATCGCAGGCGCTCGCAGAAAAGCTGCAGAGCCAGCAATTGCAATTACAGCAGACCAACGCCGAGCTGCAAGAAAAGGCGCAGCTGCTCGCGGAACAGAAGACCGAAGTCGAAACCAAGAACCGCGAAGTCGAGCAGGCCAAGCAGCAGCTGGAAGAAAAGGCCGAGCAACTCGCGCTCACCTCCAAGTACAAGAGCGAATTCCTCGCCAATATGAGCCACGAGCTGCGCACGCCGCTCAATAACCTTCTTATCTTGGCCAAGATGCTGGCCGAAAACTCCGAGAAGAACCTTATCTCCAAGCAGGTCAAATTCGCCGAGACGATTCACTCCTCAGGAACCGACTTGCTGGCGCTCATCAACGACATTCTCGACCTTTCTAAGATCGAGTCTGGCAAGATGGACGTCGAACTCGGCCCGGTGCAACTGATGCAGCTTCAGGACTACTGCTCGCGCACGTTCCGTCACGTGGCCGAGGGCAAAGGCCTCGACTTCACGATCGAACTCGACCACACTCTCGGCGAGACGATTCACACGGATACGAAACGTCTTCAGCAAGTGCTGAAGAATTTGTTGTCGAACGCCTTGAAGTTTACCGAGCACGGCACGGTAAAACTGAAGATCTCCCGCCCTGCCGCCGGGTGGCGCAGCACTCACCCGGTGCTCGGCCGCGTCAAGAGCGTGGTGGCCTTCTCCGTAAGCGATACTGGAATCGGCATCCCGCAAGAGAAACAACGCATCATCTTTGAAGCCTTTCAACAAGCCGACGGCACAACCAGCCGCAAGTACGGCGGAACCGGTCTGGGCCTGTCCATCAGCCGCGAGCTGGCGCGCTTGCTGGGCGGCGAGATCCGCCTGGAGAGTGCTCCTGGTGTGGGTAGCACCTTCACTCTGTACTTGCCACAGGTGTACGTCAGCACCATGCAGGCCAAAGTGGCGGATGTGCCTCGCCTGCAACCCTCGAGCGACACCTTGGTTCCGATGGGGGCAGGAGCGGAAGACAGCACGCCTTCGCCGCTCTCGCCGCCACGCCTCGGCGTCACTGAAATATTGGCTGAGGATTTGGTTGTGGACGACGACCGCAACCACATAAAACCAGGTGATCCGGTGCTGCTGATCATCGAGGATGACGTGACTTTTGCACGCATCCTCGTCGACATGGCCCATGCCAACAAATTGAAAGCGGTCGTCGCCTTACGCGGTGCCACGGCGCTTTCCCTCGCGCGGGAATTCAAGCCCGGCGCCGTAACTCTGGACATCTCTTTGCCAGACATGGTGGGATGGACGATCCTCGATCGTATGAAGCACGACCCGGCCACTCGCCATATTCCGGTCCACGTAATTTCGGGCGATGACAATCGCCGCCGTGGCCTAGCTTTGGGCGCGATAACCTACTTACAGAAATCAGTGGGCAGCGGCGGCTCCATCGATGAAGCCTTTGGCGCTATCCAGCACTCCATGGAAAAAGGTGTCAAGCAGCTGTTGGTCGTGGGTGAAAGCAGCCAACGCCAGGACTTCAAATCCGTGGTCGGTGGTGAAGACATTCAAATCACGTCCGCCGGTAGCGGACGAGAAGCTTTGGCCCTTCTCGAGAACTTGCGGGCCGACGCCGTGGTGTTGGACGTGCACTTGCAGGACATGGGTGTGCTGCAGTTTGTGAATGACGTTCACAAAAACGCCAGACCACCGATCATCTTGTTCGACGATAAAGGAAATGGAAACAATGGCGACGAGCTGGATCTAAGCGAAGTTTCACAGGCCGCGATTATCCGCCACGCTTCTTCCCTGGAACGGCTTCTGGATGAAACGGTGTTGCTGTTGCACCGGCCGGAATCGGTGCTCTCGGAAACGCAGCGCCAGATCCTTTCGGAGATGCGTAAAAACGATTCTGCCCTTGCCGGAAAGAAGGTGCTGGTCATCGACGACGATCTGCGCAATATTTTCGCCCTGACCAGTCTTCTCGAACATCATGACATCAAGGTGCTGCACGCCGAAAACGGCCGTGCCGGCATCGAGTTGCTCCGCAAGACGCCGGACGTCGACATCATTCTGATGGACATCATGATGCCCGAAATGGATGGCTACGAGACGACCCTGGCCATCCGCCAGGTTCCCGCGTTCCAGAACCTGCCCATCATCGCTCTCACCGCCAAGGCCATGAAGGGCGATCGCAATAAGTGTCTGGATGCTGGTGCCTCGGATTACGTCACCAAGCCGGTTGACCTCGAACAACTTTTTGCCGTAATGCGCGTCTGGATCTCGCGCCGCTCCGAGCGCATGCCGCTTCGCGTTTCCTCAGGAGCGGCGGTATGAGCTCTCCTTCACGCCAAGTCGGCAATGCTCACGCGTCCGCCATGGGAAGGCAGCGCGAAGAGGGGCCGCACGAGAAGGTCAAAATATTGCTCGTCGATGACAACCCCGACAATCTCGTTTCCATCGAAGCCGCGCTCGAATCCTTGAATGAGGATCTGGTATCAGCGCGCTCTGGCACCGATGCTTTGCGCTATCTCCTGGAGAGCGATTTCGCGGCCATCCTGCTCGACGTCAAGATGCCGGACATGGACGGCTTCGAAACTGCGGAGCTTATCCGCTCCCGGAAACGCAGCCAGCATACCCCCATTCTATTTTTGACCGCGTATCGCAACGAGGAGCACCTGTTTCGTGGTTACGATCTTGGCGCGGTCGATTTCTTGTTCAAACCCATCGTCCCGGAGATACTCCGCTCGAAGGTCGCGGTATTCGTCGAGCTTAGCCGCAGCGTGCAGCGCCAGCGCAAGCAAGCGGAAATTCTAGCCAAAGCTGAGCTCAAATTTCGTTCTCTGCTCGAGGCTGCCCCGGATGCCATGCTCATTACCACCGCGGAAGGTGAGATCGTCCTGGCGAATACCCGTTCTGACGATATGTTCGGCTACAGTCGGCGGGAGTTGCTGGGACAGAGTATTCGCGTTCTCGTTCCTTCCTGGACGCTGAACAGCTATCACGTCGGAGAGCTCACCTCCGTTTGCAAAGATGGATCAACGTTTCCTTCGGAAATCAGTTCGAGCCCGTTGCAAACCGAAGAAGGGCTCTTGATCACCAGCGCCATTCGCGACATCAGCGAAAGAAAGCACGCCGAGCAGCGCATCGCCGAGCAAACACAGCAATTGCATGAGGCTAACCGCGAGTTGCGCCACCTCTCCTCACGGATCGTAGCCATTCGAGATGAAGAGCGCCGCAGGCTCGGGCGGGAGCTGCACGACAGCCAGGGGCAATACCTGGCGGCGATCAAGATGAATCTCGAAATGATCGAGACCACCGACGCAGCGCTTTCCACCATACAAAAATCCGCATTGGCCGAGGCCATCACTTTGTTAGAGCGATCGATGCGGGAGATTCGCGTAATTTCGCACCTGCTTCATCCCCCCCTCCTCGACGAGATCGGATTGCAAGCTGTCGTTCCCTGGTATCTGAACAGCTTCTCCGAACGCAGTGGAATCCAAATCGATTTGGACATGCCTGCAGACATCGCCAAACTTCCCGACCAAGTGGAGCTCGCCGTATTTCGCGTGTTACAGGAATGCTTGACCAACGTTCACCGGCACTCTGGAAGCAAGGTGGCCAAGGTTAAGATCCTTCCGGAAGAGACCAGCGTAACGCTGGAAGTTTTCGATCGCGGCCGGGGGATGAATGGGCAGAACGGCTCCGAACCGGTAATGGGTGTAGGCATCACCGGAATGCGTGAGCGCGTCCGAGAGCTGGGTGGTCACTTCGAAATTAATTCAAACGCCGGAGGCACTGTCGTACGCGCGGTTTTGCCTTTCGCAGACCAGCTCGGCAAACAGACAGTGAAGCTTCAGTCCGATCTCGTGTAGCGAATTGTCGCCCCTTTGAGTGGGCCTCTCTTAAATCTTCGCAGTTCAGAACCCGCACTGCTGCCTAACATTTTTCGTAGCTTCCGCCGCTCCAGGGATACAATCACACCAATTGCTTCCCGGAGAGTCCAGTGGGAGAAGAGCGTCGCCGAACCCCGCGGTATCCCTTCATTGCCACTGCTGAAGTGACAGATCAATCCTCGCGCGCCGTCATCCCTACGCGCGTGACCGAACTGAGCCTTCGCGGTTGTTACTTGGACATGCCCAATCCGCTGCCGAAGGATACGCCCATCAACATCAAAATTTATTCCGAAGGAAAATTCTTTGAGTCCGCCGGAACGATTGTATATTCGCAGCCAAATGGCGTTGGCGTCACTTTTCGCGAAATTCGTCCGCAACTGCTAACCGTCCTGAAGCAATGGCTGCTCGCCGCCGCCGTCTCAAAATACGGCGCTAAGACATAACCAAGAGTGCCGCGATATTTGGGGAAATCGAAAAAATCGACACTTCGTTCGATCAAGAGTGCGTTCAACCACGACTTCAAAGTAATTTGGAAGCGCGGAAGGCGCGAACCACCGCGGTCGCGTCCCGCTGGTCGGCATCCACTTCCGCGTTCAGGTGGCGCATCTCTTCGCCCGAAATCTTATTCGCTAGATCTGCCAAGGCTGCGCGAAGCTGCGGAAATCGAGCGAGCGCGTCGCGCCGGACGATGGGTACTGCGTCGTAGGGCGGGAAGTAATGCTTGTCGTCGACTAGCGGTACGAGGTGGAGCGCGTCGATCAGGCCGTCGGTGGAGTTGCCAGCCACGATATCCACTTTTTTGTCGATCAGGGCACGATAGATCAGGCCAAGGTCCATGACACTGGGTGGCGCGGCGAAATGCAGCCCGTAGACTTGGCTCCAGCCGCGGAAGCCGTCGGGCCTCTCGAGAAACTCAAAACCGAAGCCAGCACGCATTTTGGGAGCAAAGGGCACGATGTCGCTGGTATTTTGCAAGTGGAGACTTTGAGCCTCGTCGCCGCGTACAACCATCGCAAACGTATTTTCGAAACCGAGCGGCTCGGTGACTTCCAGATTGAAGCGCTGCGCATAACCTCGTTTGACTCGATCGTAGACGTCATGTGCGTCGCGGCTAGGCGATTCGTTTAAGACCGCGGTAAGGGCCGTGCCCGTGTATTCCACGTACAAATCTAGATCGCCGGCAAGCAGCGCCTTTTGGCAGAGGAGTGTGCCCCCAAGATTGGACTTCCGATCAACATGAGCGCCCGTGCGCGCTTCGATGTGCTGGGCCAGAAGCTCCGCCAGGATCACTTGCTCCGTGAAGAATTTGGAGCCAATGGTCAGATGGGGCTCTTGCGTTTTTCGGCATCCGGCCCACGCAATGAGCGTGAAGGCAGAAAGAGCGGTGAGCAAGCAAAGCAGCGGGCGGCGCATTTGAATTTGGAGAAGAAGAATCTAGCATAGAGGACGCACAGATGGCACAGCGAAGACGACACGGCGAAGCGCAGAAACTAGGCAACCGTTAAGCGGCGCTCTAACCACGCTAGCAGGAGATCGGCGCCTATCGCCAACAATGCGGCGGGGACCGCACCCGCGAGGATTACGGCGTCGCTGACCATCGCCACGCCGCGAAAGATGAAGGTGCCCAGGCCACCCGCCCCGATGGCGGCAGCGATGGTGGCCACGCCAATGGTGATGATCGTCGCGGTGCGAATCCCCGCCAGAATCACCGCGCGCGCGAGCGGCAGGCGCACTCGCCACAGAATTTGCGATTGCGTCATGCCCATGGCCTCGGCGGCTTCGAGCACCGCCGGATCGATGCCCGTAAGGCCGACGTAAGTATTGCGAAGAATAGGTAGCAGCGCATACAGAGTGAGCGCGACGATGGCGGTGCGCCGCCCAATTCCGCCGATGAACGGAATCGGAATCAGAAAGCCGAAGAGCGCAAGGCTGGGAATCGTTTGAAAAATGCTGGCCAGACCCAGCGCAATATTGCGAAGCGTCGGCCGGTGGACGATGAGCATGCCCAGCGGCACAGCGATGCCGATCGCGAAGACCATGGCGGTAATAACGAGAGTCATATGATTCGCAGTGGCTTCCAGGATTTCCGCGCGATGCTCGATGAAAAATCTCCAGGCGCTCATGCTTGCGCACCTGTCGGCGGGTCCAAAGACGCGGTGAACGCGCGAACCTCAGGATGATCGATTTGCGGGAATTCTTGAGGTGTGGCATCGGTCACCATACGGCCGTTTTGCAGAAGGATAATGCGCGAAGCCAGAAGAAGCGCCTCGCGAAGATCGTGCGTGACGAAGACGATGGTTTTCCCCAGGCGGCGCGCCAGCGCCCCGAATTCCTGCTGCAACTCCGCGCGAGTCACAGGATCGAGCGCGCCGAAGGGCTCGTCCATCAGCAGAATCTTTGGGTCTGCACCGAGCGCCCGTGCCACTCCGACACGTTGCCGTTGGCCGCCAGAGAGTTCGTGCGGCTTTCGCGCCGCAAATTCAGCCGGATCCAGCCCGACCAAAGTCAGCAGTTCGCTCACCCGAGAAGACGTGCGTGCCGCATCCCACTTCTCCAACGTGGGCACGAGCGCGACGTTTTCGGCCACCGTAAAATGCGGAAAAAGTCCTGCATCTTGAATAACATATCCAATGCCGCGCCGCAGGCGAATGGGATCCCATTCCGTCGTGGCGCGGCCACCGACCATAACTTGTCCATCTGTCGGAGCTAAAAGACGGTTGATCAGTCTAAGCAGGGTCGTTTTCCCGCTTCCGCTGCGTCCCAGCAGAACCAGGGTCTCGCCGCTTGTCGCGGCAAAGCTAATCTTGTTAACGATGTTATGACGGTCGGTACTGTTAATACGGTATGTTACATTCCGGAACTGGACGGTATGGTCAGAATTATCCGAACCGTTTTTAGCATTCATGGCAATTGACACCCGGGCGGTACGGGAGCGAATATAATAAGGTACTCAGCCTCCCAGCGTCGCATTTTGATGCATCGTAGCGCAGGAAGCCGCATCCAAGTGGGAGGAGGACACGCATGGGAGCCGCAGCTACTGCTGTCCGCATCCGGCATGAACTTCATACCCGCCTCATAAGCGCGCGCAAACGAACGGACGAGGTGTTCCGTATCGTTCGCGAGGACGCGATTTACGACCGGCCGATTGCCGAACGGCATCGGATTATCTTCTACATCGGACACGTAGAAGCCTTCGATTGGAATTTGTTGGCGCAGCGCGCTTTTGGCCTGCAATCGTTTCATCCCTCCTTCGATCAACTTTTTTCCTTTGGGATCGACCCTGTAGGCGGCGGATTGCCTACGGACCAGCCATCGGACTGGCCGCAACGCGAAGAAATCGATCAATACAATCAACGGCTGCGCGACGAACTGGATACCGCAATCGCCAGGGCCATGCGGAACGCCCCGGAGGGACATCCGCAGTTGACGGCAATGCTGGAAGTGGCTGTGGAGCATCGATTGATGCATGCGGAAACCTTGGCGTACATGCTGCACCAGCTTCCGGCGGACAAGAAAATTCCGACGGGGCACGAGCCTGTATGGAGGACGCCACGGGCGAAGTCGCATCTGCTCGATATTCCGGCGGGGCGCGCAACGTTGGGGTTGCAGCGGTTGCATGGAGATGAGTTCGGCTGGGACAATGAATTTGAAGCGCACCAAGCCCGCGTGCCGGATTTTGCGATCGACAATTACAATGTGACGAATCGCGACTTTATGTCTTTCGTGCAAGCCGGCGGGTATTCGGAGCCCTCGTTGTGGAGCGATGTGGCATGGGCCTGGAAGGAAAAGGAAGGTGTGCAGCATCCGGTCTTCTGGCGGCGAGCCGGAAGTCTGTGGGTTTATCGCACCATGTTCGGGGAAATGCACCTTCCATTGGACTGGCCCGTGTTCGCGAGTCATGCGGAAGCCACGGCTTACGCAAAGTGGCTTGGGCGCAAGCTGCCCACCGAGGAACAATTTCATCGCGCAGCCTACGCGACATCCGACTCCGAAGTGGAGCGGAACTATCCGTGGGGCGATGAAGCCCCCGAAACGCGTTACGGGAATTTTAATTTTGCGCACTGGGATCCGAGCCCGGTGGGATCCTATCCGCGCGGCGCGAGTGCGCATGGCGTGCATGACCTGGTTGGCAACGGCTGGGAATGGACGCGCACGGAATTCAAACCATTTCCCGGTTTCGCCGCGATGCCGTTTTATCCGGGATACTCAGCGAATTTCTTCGATGGAAAGCACTACGTAATGAAAGGCGGGTCCCCCCGCACGGCCTCATGCATGCTGCGGCGGTCGTTCCGCAATTGGTTCCAGCCGCATTATCCGTATGTTTATGCGACATTCCGTTGCGTCGAGGACTAGTCACTAAAGCCCTAGCCTGGGAGCCTTTCATGCTGACCTACCAAACTCTTCCCGCCCGGCACGTGTCTGAATTTGCAGCAGCGGCTCGCGAAGGCCTGCTGAAGCCGGGGCAACGCGAGCTGCCATCAAAGTACTTGTATGACGAGGTCGGCTCGGCTTTATTTGAGACCATTTGCCTTTTGCCGGAGTATGGATTGACGCGAGCTGATGCACGATTGCTGCAAACGCGCGCAAAAGAAATTGTCGACCGTTTGCCCTCGCCGATTCACGTCGCGGAGCTGGGCAGTGGAAGCGGCAAAAAGACACGCTGGATTCTGGAGGCCCTTTCCAATCGGCAACGCACCTTTTACTTCCCAATCGAGATTTCACCCGCGGCACTCGCGGCTTGCGAAAAGGAGTTGGGCCAAATTGATATGGTGAGCATGGTGGGCTATGAGCAGCCCTATCTGGAAGGCCTGCGCGCCGTGGCGCAAGGACGCGATGAGGGTGATCACTTGTTGGTTCTCTTCCTGGGCAGCACGATCGGAAATTTTGACCGCTCGGCTGGAGAAGATTTCCTGCGAGACGTGCGAGAGACTCTGCAAGCCGGCGACGCTCTCTTGCTGGGAACAGATTTGGAGAAGGATGTCGCGACGCAACTCTTGGCCTACAACGACCCGGCGGGCGTGACAGCTGCATTCAATTTGAATCTACTGGGACGTATCAATCGCGAACTGGGCGCGGATTTTGATCTGTCGAGCTTCCGGCATGAAGCGGTTTGGAACCACGAGGAGCGCCGGATCGAGATGCATCTGCGCTCGTCGCGCAAACAATGCGTAAAGATACCTGCCGCGAATTTACGTGTAATGTTCAATCCGGGCGAAACCATCTGGACCGAGAGCTCGCATAAGTACCGCGCCGAAGAAGTTCTCTCCATGGCGGAACGAACCGGCTTTCGCTGCGATGGCCAATGGATCGATGAAGAATGGCCGTTCGCGCAAAATTTGCTGATCGTGGAGTGAGCATTTCTTGGCTGTGGACCAGGAGCTCCTCGCTCTCTGGCACCCGGCCGAATTAGAACGATTCGATGCGCCAAAATAAGTGGGCGGCCCAGGGTTTTGCGGCGGAAAGCGATGGCCGCCACACAGCCAGGATTTGCGAGCCCTGGTAGACACGTTCAAACCCTTCTTCTGATTCTGAGACCGTTTCAATTGGCGAAACCCAGAATTGTTCTGCGCCTGGAGCGTGTAGCGCCACACGAATGCGTTGCCAGCCGTCTTCGACGCGAAGAGTGGGGCCGGGGATGCAGCCGCTAAAACGCAAATCCTGCGGACCCGAAGGAGTTTGAAAAAAGCGATCGAGCTCGTTAGGCGCCAGGAAATTCAGCACCGATTCGATGCCCACGGCAAGGCCGCGATCGGGTGCAGCCGGAACGGAGATTCGTACTTCACACGCGACTTCGCAACCCCGGGGCGCGGGACCAAACGAAAATAATTTCGTAATCGAGAGGACCGGGCCGGAATCTTCTTTCCCGTGCCAGGCGAGTGGCGCTTCTCGAGTCAATTCGGCCTCGCGGTCGGCGCTGCGGCCGATTTGAAATGCTGCACCGGCAAACCCGGGATCCTCTTGAAGCTGGATATTTTCGTAGTCGCCATGACTGCGCGAGGGATCAAACAGGAACAGACGAAACGTGTGCCGCGGCCAGCGATCGTATCGCAGGTAGCGTTCCAGGCCCGGCTCTTTAACGCGCGTTTGTTCATGAATGGAAGTAACGGAACCGGGCGGGTTCTTCGCAATTTCACGAAGCCGCGCATGGTACGCCTCCGGACGGCGCGCGATCGAATTGATCAGGGTCGAACCGGTCGGGCGGAAATCCAGCGCGGCGAGCGTACCGCCGTCCGAGGGCTTCACCAGCGCCTGATATTCGGTGGACGTGAATAGGAGCTCACTGGTGCCGTCGCCGTCATAGTCGAGCGTCTCTACGCGAGGCGCCATGCCACCCGGCGTCTGCTGGTCAGCAATGAGCTCCGCGCGGATGAGGCTGCGCCAAAGTTCGGTGCGCAGGTGCGGAGCATACAGACCGCCGAAAACTCCGTGCCAGTAAGCATCGTTGCATTGTGCGCGGAGCAGAAGGTCGCGGGCCTTCTTTAGCTCTTCGCCGGCTTTCGAGACGCTGCGCCGCGCAGGCGAAGTGTCGATGCGATTCGCAACGTGCAGCATCTTCTTGTGGAGCAGGTTCGATTCCGGATATTTGCGGAAGAACCCGCGCCAAGAGCCGCCGCGCAGAAACGCGAGCACTTCATTGCGTGAACCAAATTCTTTCAGGACCTGGTTATACCGCTGGCGAACACGCGTCGGCAGCGCCCACTCCATCATCTCCGTGTACGATGCGGTGGGCAGATCGGCTCGGCCGGCAGGAGTGTGCGTCGTAAGGTATTCGCTGGGAGTACAAGCGCGCAGCCAGGAAGAGTTTTCCTCCAGCGCAACGAAAAACTTCTCAAGCCACGCGTCTTTGTAGCAGTGGTCGAACGTGCCGGGCCAGACCCCAAACTTTTCCATGTCGTCGCCCATGGCCGCCATTTGGTCCGGGTGGGCGTTAGCCGTCTCTTTCAGATAATTGACCACCTGCTCGATAGTTCCGAAAGGAATCAGGTACCGAAGAATTTTCTGGCCGGGGATCAGCCGAATGGTTTGGCCGTGATCTTCCGCGATGTAGTCCGCAAAAAGCTCGTCCGGCTCGAATCCGGCTGAAAGAAAGTGGATGTCGTCGAGAACGGTGTAGCCAACGTTGGCTTCCGCGAGGACGGAAGCGAGTTGCGGCTCCCAAACGCGCTCTGCAAGCCAAGCCCCGGTGGGGCGCTCGCCAAAATGGTGCTCCAGATAGTCGGCAAGGCGAATGATCTGTACGCGCTGGTCCGCGGCTGGGATCGAGATGAGAATGGGCTCGTAGAAGCCGCCGCCCACCATTTCCACCTGGCCGGCTTTCACCAGGCGTTTCAAACGTTGGAAATATTCGGGGCGATTCTCTTCAATCCAGGTTAGTAGTGGACCCGAATAATGGAGTCCAACGTGGACGCTTGCATGCTTCTCAAGAGTTTCGATAAAGGGCAGATAGCAGCGCGCGTAGGATTGCTCAAAAACGTGGCCGAAGTTGCCGCAAGGCTGATGCGCGTGAATCAGTAGGACCAGATTGAACTTTGGCGGCACGGGGACGGGGCATTCTCCAAAGAAACAGAATAACTCTGCCGCTTGAAGTTACCATGCCTCGACAGAGACCAAGTGCGCGAATCACGCACCCCGGTTGGATGCACTCCGCGCATCGATCGACGCTTAACCGCCGTCGACACCAAACCACGGTTGCGGTTCACAGTATGCGGGATAGGGGATTCCGCTATTTCTTAACGTACCAGTCGGCATTCAGCGCAGTGAAGCTCTGCCACTTCTCCGGCAGGTCTTCCAGCGCGAAGATGGCGGTCACAGGACAAACCGGCACGCAAGCGCCGCAATCGATGCATTCCGTCGGATTGATGTACAGCTGCTTCTCGCCTTCAAACTGCGGCTCGTCCTTGCGCGGGTGGATGCAGTCGACCGGGCAAACGTCCACGCAGGCTGAATCTTTTGTGCCGATGCAAGGTTCGGCAATCACGTAAGCCATTCAAACTCTCCTTTGTTCCAGCACGGCCCGGTGGCGCCACTTACAGAGTGTGCGACGAGCGAAGATTTTCTTATACCACGGCCTCATCAGGAGCAACAACCGGCATACATCAATTGTACGCGGCGGGAATAGGTTTCTCAACTTGGGGCGTCTATAGATAGAATGGAGGAGGAAGAACCTGAATGCGAACTCGGATTGGCGTTTCCGCAGTGCTGCTTGGAGTCGTTTTTGCCCTTGCCGTATCGGTGGCGGGAGCGCCGCAAGCCGGTGCTCCACGCGATCCCCAAGTTATTGACGCTCAAGGCTACGTGAAAATTGTGCAGGAGCACCGCGGGAAACCCCTGCTCATGACCTTCTGGGCCACATGGTGCGAACCCTGCCGAGACGAGTACCCCATGCTCAACGAACTGGCCAAGCAGTACGGGCCGAAAGGACTCCAGGTAGTAGGCGTTAATTTCAATGATGACGGCGATCTGATTTTGATGAGGCGGTTTATTGCACGGTACAAACCCGTCTTTCCCAATTACCGCAAAAAGCATGGAGACGAGGCTGGATTCACTCAGGCCGTCTGGCCGGATTGGAATGGCGCGCTCCCGGTTTCATTCTTGTATGACAAAGACGGGAAGCAAGTCGGGCGTGTGCTCGGCGCCAGCAATCGCGAAACCTACGAAGCCGCAATTCGTCAGTTGCTCTCCGACTCCGGCTCGACCGCATCGCGCTGACGCCAACAGACGTCCCTGCAAGATCTTCCGGCTAACCCCAGTGCATTTTCTCTCCAGAGGTGCAACATGCTCGACATGAAGGGCAATCGCGTCACGTTTTTCGGTCACAGCACATTTTCACTGACCACTCCGTCAGGACAGGTCGCGTTGATCGATCCGTGGGTTATGACCAATCCGATGTGCCCGGACAAACTCAAAAAAATCCCCAAGCTCGATGTAATTTTTCTCTCCCACGCGCATACAGATCATCTTGGAGATCTGCTTGCGCTCGCGAAACAACACAAGCCGCAAATCGTGGCCATCTTCGAGACCTGTCTCTGGATCGAGACCAAAGGATTCGAGGAAGAAACCAAGCCCATGGGGAAAGGCGGAACGCAGAAGGTCGGCGATTTTGAAGTAACTATGACGCATGCCTTTCACTCCAACTCCATCGATGATGGCGGCCAGCGAATCTATGGCGGTGAGCCTGCCGGACTGGTGATTCGCATGCCCGGAGGTTTCACCGTGTACCATGCCGGCGACACGGCTCTGTTTAGCGATATGAAACTAATCGGTGAACTGTACAAACCAGATCTGGCCATGCTCCCCATAGGCGATCACTTCACCATGGGACCGCGCGAGGCCGCGCACGCGATTCGTTTTCTGGGCGTGAGGCACGTTGTGCCCATGCATTATGCTACATTCCCGGTTTTGGTTGGGCGACCTGAGCATTTGAAGCAGCAAACGAAAGATATTGCCGGCCTTGAGATTCATGCTTTGAAGCCAGGGGAGAGCCTGTGATCCGCAGCGACAATCTGCGCAGTGCGTTCACCCAGGAAGACGTCGACAAGTACATCTACGAACTGCTGCCAGACCGCGACCCAGTGGTAAGCGAGATCGAAGCGTACGCCGCGGAGCATCGCGTACCGATCATCGGGCCGGCTGTAGCGCGGCTGCTGACGCTGCTGGTGCAGGTTTCGCGAGCGACGCGCATCTTCGAGATGGGATCGGCGATCGGCTATTCGACAATTTGGCTCGCGCGCGCCGCAGGGCCGAAAGCACAGGTTTTTTATACGGATGGCAACCCGGAAAACGCGCGGCGGGCACAGGAATATTTCAAGAAAGCCGGGGTCGCCAAACGAATCAAGCTGCAAGTGGGAAACGCGTTGGAATTAGTGAAGAAGACGTCAGGAAAATTCGATTTCATTTTCAACGACGTAGACAAGCACCAGTATCCGGACGCATTGCGTGCTGCCCTGCCGAAGCTGAAGCGCGGCGGATTGTTTGTGACCGACAACACGCTATGGTCCGGCAAGGTCGCTCAACCGGCCGCTCTGGACGACAAAAATACCCGCGGCGTGCAAGAATTCAATCGCCTGGTCTATTCCTCGAAGGACTTGTTCCCCGTTTTGATTCCGTTGCGCGACGGTGTAACAGTCTGCCGCAAGCTGTAATGCATTTCCTTACGAGCGAAAGGCATTGCGCAGGAAGAACGCAAGATTCGCAGGACGCTCGGCGAGGCGGCGCATGAAATACGGAAACCAATCTTTTCCGAAGGGGATATAGATTCGCAGCCGATACCCGTCCTTTACGAGCTGACGTTGCAAATCCGTGCGCACTCCGTAAAGCGTCTGAAACTCGAAATCGTCCTTGGAAATTTGCTTGGCCGCCGCGAAACGAATCGTCTGCGCGATCATGCGCGGATCGTGGGTCGCGATCGCGTGATAAAACCCGCTCGATAGCAGCATTTGCATCAGCCGCACATAATTGCCATCCACATCCTTCTTCCTTGCGTACGCGACCTCGTCGGATTCCTTGTAAGCGCCTTTGCACAGCCGAATCCTGCACCCGTACGTGAGCAAATCCTGCACGTCGCCTTCGCTACGATACAGATAGGACTGGATGACCGTGCCCATGGCCGGATTGCGAGTCCGCACGCGCTTCACTACGTCGAGCGTGCGCTGCGTGTAAACAGAACTCTCCATGTCCACGCGCAAAAAATTCTCGTAGCTCGCCGCCCGCTCCACAATCGACAGCAGCAGCCCCTCGCAAAATTCAGAACTCAGATCGAGCCCAAGTTGCGTCAGCTTGCAGGAAACGTTGGCGTGCAAGCGTTCCTGCGCGATGCGATCGAAGATTTCCAGGTAAGCGTCGCGGGCGCGTTGCGCATCCGCCACCGTAGCCACGTTTTCGCCAAGATAATCCAGGCTGGTGTACATCCCCTGGCTGTTGCAGGCGCGCGCGGCGATGATGGCGTCATCCAGCGTTTCGCCGGCGACAAAGCGCCGCGCCATGCGCCGCGTGGTTACATTGGAAGTAACCCAGTGCGCAAACCCGGGACTCTCCGACAGTTTCAGCAGCGTCGCGCGAAGCATGAAGCTTCATTATGCCTGTGGGAGAGATGCCCGACTAGGACAGCACTTCTTCGTTGTGCTCTTCCAGGAACTTTTCGGCGTCCAGGGCCGCCATGCATCCCGAACCGGCCGCGGTAACCGCCTGGCGATAGCGGTGATCTTGCACGTCGCCTGCCACAAACACGCCGGGCACCTTCGTCTTGCTGCCATTAAGCGAGATGAGATAGCCGTTCGGATCCATTTCAAGTTTTCCGCGAAACGCCGCGGTATTGGGATCGTGGCCGATCGCCACAAACACGCCCTCGAGCTCAAGTTCCGTCTTTGCGTTAGTCTCCGGATTGCGCAGGTGTACGCTGCCAACGTGTCCGTTAGGATGCGGCAGAATATCGTCCACGACTGCAGGGCTCACGAACTCAATCTTTTCGTTGGCGTGCGCGCGGTCCAGCATGATTTTGGAAGCCCGAAACTCCGTGCGGCGATGAACAAGATAAACCTTGCTGGCGTACCGCGTCAGGAACACAGCTTCTTCCATTGCCGTATCGCCGCCGCCAACAACCGCAATCGGCTTGCCTCGGAAAAAGTAGCCATCGCATGTCGCACAAGTGGAAACGCCACGGCCCATCAATTGGCGCTCGTTGGGAAGCCCGAGAAGCCGTGCGGACGCACCAGCCGCTACGATCAGGGTCTTAGTCTCGTACGTATCTTTGCCGGCGACGATCTTGAACGGGCGGCGGCTAAGATCGACCTCACTCACCGCGCCAGACTTAAACTCCGCGCCGAATCGTTGCCCCTGCTTGCGCATGTTCTCAATCAACTCCGGTCCCAGAATCCCGTCAGGGAACCCCGGAAAGTTCTCGACCATCGTAGTCAGCGTCAGCTGACCTCCCGGTTCATGGCCATCGATGACCAGAGGCTTCAAATTTGCGCGTGCGGCGTAGATCGCTGCGGTAAGCCCCGCGCAGCCGCTGCCAATAATAACCACGTTATACATTTCTAGATGCTCCAGATGATTGGATTCCTGGCCGTACCCGAGTGGTACAGCGAAACAGCTATTGTATCGTCCCGACGCTGAGGCAGCCAAATTGGAGACACAATCTTTACAGGGTGCGTTGACCCCGAAAAGCGCCGCCGCTATATTCGCTCTAACGTTCAAAGAGTTGCATACCGGAGGAGCAGATGGACCCGCGTTATCCCATAGGCAAGTACACGCCACCGCCGGACGTCGCACCAGCCTTGCGGCAGCAGGCAATTTCCACAATTGCGGAGGCGCCTATGCAGCTGCGTGCCGCCGCGGAAGGCCTGAACGATCAGCAGCTGAACACGCCGTATCGCGATGGTGGCTGGACCGTGCGGCAGGTCCTGCATCACGTTCCCGACAGCCACATGAATGCCTACGTGCGCTTGCGCCTGGCTCTCACGGAGCTAGAGCCCACGATCAAGCCATACGAAGAGGCGCGCTGGGCCGAGCTGGAAGACGCCAAGTCCGCTCCGATCGATGTCTCCCTGGCGCTGCTCGATTCCTTGCATCAACGCTGGGTCCGGTTATGGCGCTCGCTCAAGCCCGAGGATTTCGCGCGCACCTTCCGCCACCCGGATCATGGCGCGCGCACGGTGGACTGGCTCCTCTTCCTTTACGCGTGGCACGGGCGCCATCACACCGCGCACGTCACGCAATTGCGCAAACAAAAAGGCTGGTAAGCCCCCGCGGCTACAATCGTTGCTTGCCGGACCTCGCGGCCAGATTCGCGCTTACCACGATGTGCTGTGCCTCTATCGGATCAATCCCGTAACTTTGATTCAGTATCGTGGCGAACTCCAGTGCCTGCGTCCACGTTTCAAAGCGGCCATATTCCCGCTGCGGCCACGTGCCGCAGGTCTCTTCCAGGACGCGCACCACAACGGCGCCATGCTCCGTCATAACCGCCGTGAATGCGAAGCGCTGGCGAGCCCTGGCTCCTGGCAGCTTGCCGCCATTCGCGCTGCGTCTTCCAACCGCGGGCGCGGACATCGTCACGCAGTGCGCTCGACCACCTACCTTGGCTCTGATCTGGTTGGACACAGCTTCCAGCTCCCGTGACAGTTTCATCATATTCAACTGCACGCGGGCGATTTGGCGGGAGGTGTGCGCCAAGTCGTCCAGGTCCCCGGACTTCAGCGTTTCCACGGACTCGCTGTCAATGCGCGCCAGGCACACCTTGGAGTGACGGTCAAAACGCGTCAGATTTGTGAGCAAGCTGACGCGATTTTTCACATCCACCTCCAAATTGCTTTCGCCACCGGCGCATGATCTCGTGAATGAACGCCGCTCGGAACGGTTGCCGCCGGCCTCGGCTATTATCCTTTGGTATTATACCATACTATATATACATATACTATACGGCGCTAAACGTTGCCCCCGCTTTGCGGCAACTGGCGCGTTTTGCAGACGCTCGTGTACGATGGTCGGTGAGGAGATCGCATGACTCGACCCGCTGGAACGTACGCCGTATTCGAGACTTCGCAGGGCAATATCGTGATTCGCCTGCTCGAAAAGGAAGCCCCCAAGACCGTGGCCAACTTCATCGGCTTGGCGGAGGGCACCAAGGAATTCACCGACGAAATGACCGGGAAAAAACAGAAGAAAAACTATTACGATGGCCTTACCTTTCACCGTGTCATTCCCGATTTCATGATTCAGGGCGGCTGCCCCCGCGGCGATGGGCGTGGCGGCCCCGGATATACTTTCCCGGACGAGTTCCATTCTTCCCTAAAGCATTCCAAGGCTGGAAAGCTTTCCATGGCCAACTCCGGTCCAGGCACGAATGGCAGCCAATTCTTCATCACCGTCGCAGCCACTCCCTGGCTGGATAATAAGCACACGATTTTTGGAGAGATCGTGGAAGGCCAGGACATCGCGGACAAAATTTCCAAGGTGCCGCGTGACGCCAGCGATCGTCCACGCACGCCCGTGACGTTGAACAAGTTGCGCATCGAGCGCGTGTAGCGGCAGCGCAGATTCAAGACGTCGACTCCGCGAGCGAAACCCAGAGGTCACTGCAAGGAATGTTCACGCCGCAGCAACTGCTGCGCATCATCATTGAAATAATTTTTGTGCTGCTCGGCGCGCTGGTCGTCTGGCTGGGCCTCAGCGGGCACATTCTGTTTGACCGCCGAACCCCTGGCTGGCTGGTGCTAAGCGTCGCCGTGCTCCTCTGGGGTTTGCGCGCGTTGTACAAGCCGGTGCCGTGGTGGTCGCGGACAGAACAGTGGACGCGCGGGCTCTCATTAGCCTTGCTGGGTTTGGTCATGCTGGCAATCTCCCGCGTTCCTTTTCTCTGGGTGGGGCGACTGCTCGCAATTGCCGGACTGTTGCTAGTAGTCCGGGGTCTCATAGGTTCGGCGCTCATCCTTCGCCCGCGCTAGCCGCTCCCGCATGCGACGATATCAGGCCAACCTGCAGCGCGGGGCGGAGTCTTCGCAGCCCCTGCGGCTTTTTTTTCTCTTGCCACCTTCCTCGGCTATAATCCCGCCACACACCGGCCTCCGGCAGGAAAAAACGAGGAGAGCTTATGTTCAAAGAATTCAAAGAGTTCGCCATGCGGGGCAACGTGATCGATCTGGCCGTGGGCGTCATCATCGGGGCGGCGTTCGGCAAGATCGTATCGTCGTTTGTGCAAGACATCATCATGCCGCCGATCGGAATGCTCCTGACAAAAGTAGATTTTTCGACACTCTTCATCGCCCTTGACCGCAGACACTACGACAACCTTGACGCTGCGAAGGCGGCGCACGCAGCAACGATTAACTATGGCCTGTTCATAAATTCCATCATCGATTTTCTTATCGTGGCGTTTTGTGTCTTTCTCCTGGTCCAGCAAGTGAATCGCTGGACGAAGAAACCCGAGCCGGTCGCTGCGCCAACCACCAAGGACTGCCCGCAATGCGCCATGAGCATTCCCATCAACGCCAAACGATGCCCGCATTGCACATCGCAAATTGTGTGACGGGGTCTTTAGAACCTAAACCTTGGGTTTGCGTTTACTTTGATTCGACTCGAGGTGCGTGCGCAAGCGATTGACGACTTGATCTTCGTGGCCTTCGTCAATCTCTTTCTGAACTTCCTCTAACGCGAAATGCACAACGTCATGATGGTGCAACTCTTCACGGGCCAGCGATTCGCTGAATCGCAGCCATAAGCGGTGCAGCAAATTTACCTCGTTGGCGGTCAGGTTCGGCGCGTGCGGGCCGAGCACCTTGTAAATTTTGTCGCCGTTCGGCAGATGAATTTCCAGGTTAAATTGCGGCTTCGGGTCCGGCAGTTTTTCCCAGGATTCGCCAATCTCGCGGGCCTGCTCTTCCGTGTTGTCCTTGGCGGAACGCCCGATCACGATGGTGCTGGATTGCAAAGACGTCGAGGCGCGCAAAATGCCGTCCCACAAATCGTTGGCCGCGACCACCGCAAGCCGAATGGATTTCCCACGCTTTTCCGCCATGGAAAGCGCTTGCGAAAACAAGTGTTGCTCGATGCTCCCGAAAAGTTGATCGGCGTCCAGTTCGTTCTCTCCCGATGCGGAACGCCGCAGTAGCCGCACGTGCAGAACGACGACGTCACGCCGGCCCGGCTTGATGCGATCGAGAACATTTCCCAGGTGATACAGATTGAAGTGATTGCTGACCGGCACCAGAATATTCCCTGGCCGCGCGCCGACAGCCTCGGGGCTTAGTTCGCCTTCCAGTTCAAGATTGAACTGGTCCATCTCCACGTGAGTTACTCCGCGATTTCGGGCCCGGCGCTCGGAAACCGTGAACACAACATACAAGATCACCGAAAAGACGCCGCCGGCCATGGTGGCCACCGGCTTGGTAAACAGGTTCACCACCGCGATGATAAACAGCGTCAGCGTTATCAGGCCCAGCCCCACCGGAACCTGCACGCCGCGGATATAAAAATTCAGCGGAACCTGGAACTCGCGTTGGCCCGGACTTGTGTAGCGCAAGACCAACACCGCCAGGCCGTTCATCGCGAAACTCCAGATCACGCCGAAAGCGTACAGGTTGGCAAGGAAGTTGACGTCGCCCCGGCTGATCACGATGGTCAGTATCTGCAGCCCCACCACGATATTTATGATCCGGTAGCTGGTGCCAAAGCGCGGATGCGGCTGGCGGAACCACTCGGTCAGCACGCCATCTTCCGAAACGCGATTCAGCACACCATTGGAGCCCACGATGGCGGTATTCACCGCCCCCGCAAGAATTAGTGTGCCCACGACCACTACAAAGCCGTGAAAAATCAAGCGGGCGATCAGCGGACCCTGCAGGCTCATGGCCAGCCCGCCGATCAGATTCTCCAGGTAGTTCCTCCGGACGTCGTCCGGAATAATCATCACCGCAAAGAAGGAAACCAGCGAGGTAAACACCAGGCTGTACACGAAAATAACCAAGCCGGCCTTCTTGAGGTTCTTGAGTTTGGGACTCTCAATTTCGCGATACACCTGGGCCAGCGATTCTTCTCCGCTCATGGCCAGCACCGAATGACCCAAGGCGATGAAGATGGCCACCACGCCAAACATGTGCGGCAAGCTGCTGTGGGCCAGCCAGCCCAGCGCACTTGGGCTGAAATGAAGATTCCGCGGATAGGGAAAAGGAGGAAGCTGGGAATGGCGCAGCACCGCGGTGTAAATGCACCAGCCGATCAGCAGCACTACCATCACGGTTACCAGCTTCATGATGTGCAGCGCTTTTTCGCTCGACTCCGCCACGCCCTTGGTGTTTTCCCACCAGAAGTACACAGTCACCACAATGGCGAACATCGTGGCGATACCTGCGACGGTTGAATCCGAAAAGGGGCCACTCAGGTGCGCATGTTGCGACAGATCACTGAGCAAACCGCCGAGATACTGTCCGGCCGATACTCCGCTGATCGGCCCGGTGAGGATGTAGTCAAACATCAGGGCGGAGACGCTGAATTTCGCCAGCGCGCCGCCCAGGGATTGCTTGACCGCCCGGTACACGCCGCCGCGCACGAACATGCTGCAGCTTTCCACGTATACAGCGCGCACGGCGTACGAGAACAACATGATGGCCAAAATGAACCACGGCGCGGTTTTGCCGATGTAGCCTTCCGCTTCACCTCCGGCGTAGTAAGCGGAGGAAGCGAGATCGTTCAAAACGATGGCGGCCGCACGCCAAAATGAAATGAAGGTAAGTAGAGCTGTGGTGGCTACGATGACGCGCGGAATGCCATTGCCCCGGCGGCCCTTGGCAGCGGGGTTGGGAGGAATGCTGCTCATGTCTGGGTGAACTTATGACCTAGCAGATTCAAATGCTCGCATTTTTCCTACGCGAAGTCTAGCGACCCCTTGCCCTGTTGAATCGGGCACAGGGTTTAGGTGTGGCGCCGTAAATGACCTGCGCGCAATCGGTCGCGTTCTACTTAACGGCCTCGCTCCATTCCTGGTCGGCGCGGCGCAGCAGGCTCGCGCGATCCTCTTCCAAAATCCAGCGTTGTTTCACCAGTCCGTCGAGAGCGCGGCCGTAGCGGTGCAGATAGTCTTCGCGGCTGGTGTAGCGCTCCGCAATCGATTGGCGCGCATCGCCGGCCTTTTGGCCATCGGCCGCTATCTTCGGAAACGGCAGGTAAGAGGCCTCGAAGGAAACGCGCTGATCCGGGGCGCCAATCGAAGGATCGCGCAAATTCCAACTGGCATAGGTAGCAAGCGGAACCGTGATCTCCGGTAGACGCACGCCGTCCCGTTCGTTTCCGTCGGCGTCCACTTGCGGCACCAAAACCGGAAAAGGCTGCCCGACCTTGGGCGGCTGTAAAGTCAAGATTCCGTCACGCCATCCTGGGCCGAAGTCGAGACGCCAGGCTTCGTTTGCTTCCCGCGGCTTGTTTACGCCAGAAATCGCAGGGAAACTATATTCCCTTAAGGGTACGAGCGTTCCGTCCGCGATCTTCGGATAGCTGCTCTCCGGCGGAAGCGTGCCCCTGCGAACCCAGGCGTCCATGTTGGTGATCATCGCGCGCCAGAAGAATCGCATCGGAAGCGGCGATTCCGGCCGCTGGCCAAGCAGATCTCCCTTACCCTTTGCCGGCGGAAAAGGGCCGGGGAAATGCTGGAGTCCTGTGAAGTGGTAGATGCGCACATCCGGTGAGATGGTCGCGTCACGTTTGCCGTCTGCAGTGATGTGAATCAGTGCCGCGGCGCGTCCCCAATATTCGTACGATGTGTTGGAGAAGAAGATCTTCGGCACGACTCGCTCCGCGGCGGCACGGTCGAGCAACCCTCCAGTATCTTCCGTGACCGGGTCGGTTTCCGGCTGATCGGTAAATGGAAAAACGTCCGTTGGGAAAAAGACAGACGACGTGGGTTGCGCATCACGCGAAGGCTGCGCGAAGCGATAGTTGAAGCTGCCGCGCCCCGCTCCCGCAACGTGCGCGAGAACGCCATCCAGGGCGATCCTTCCTTCTTCATCGGCGTTGAATCCTTGATACAGGAAATCGCGAAGAAAGCGGCCGTTCTGCGAAATGCCTTCCCCATAGACTCGTGTGGCGGGAGCGACGGCGGCTTCGCCGTGCTTCGCATATGAAGCGAAGTCGCGGACAGCGGCGAAGCCAAGCCCGGCAACCACCGGATCAGCGACAACGTAAACGTATTCGTAAATCTTTCCCGCCTGGAAGCCCCGGCTCAAATGTATGTACCGATCGCTGTCGGTCAGCTTGCCATCCACGGTGCGCGCGAATTGCCACTCGGACCGGGGAATTACGGTGCGCGTGGCATTGCGCGATTCCCGGACTGTAAGCACATTGCGCGGGTCGTCTGGCGCGCCAACTGGATATTCGGACCCACCTATTTCGCCGAGGATGAGATGCCCCAACGGAATTTCGTCCACAGCTTTCGACGGCATCAAATCGCCGCGCAGCAGGCCCGTGATTCTTTTTCCGTTTTCTTTCGCGATGGGCGCGTAAAAGCGCAGCGCGTCTTGGCCGGCGGCATCCCACTGCCACCCAAGGCTCACCATGGTATAGCCGCTGCGCAGCAGCCATGCGTCTCCCACATCGCTAGCAAGATCCCAGTTGCCGCCATCAACGGTGCCGATAATCCGCGCCCGCCCGCGGTTCGGAACTTCCAGCAGCAGTGAGCCATTGCTCTTGCTCGGATCCTTCGGGCGAACCGCGACAAAGTCCGCGGAAAACTCCACCTCGCCATTCTTAAGATTCACGGCCTTGTCGAGATCGACGATGCGTCGGTTATGAGGATTGGCGACGGATGCCGAAAAATAGACGCGCCCGACAATACGTTCGTAGGCCCCGGCGTCGCCGAAGGTTCGGCCACCCAGCACGGCGGTACGCGAGGTGATCTCGACACGCGTTACCTTCGCGTGCAGCGATACAACGCTACAAATCAGACAAAGGAGCAGCGGTGTGATGCGTCGACGCAGAATCATGCGCGGAAGAATAGCACAGCCATCTCGCTGACCGGTTCTCTCGCCGGGTTCGGCCGTCTTGACTTAATCGGTTGCGAGAATCATTCTGGCCGCCGCTAATGTATCAGAGCGAGACGTCGAAACTCGTCCGCGCAGGAGGAGAAACATGACCGATCCGGAAGGCGCAATCGATCGAAGAAGGTTTCTGGGCAAATCCGCGGCGCTGACCGTGGGAGGCGCGGCCTTCGCCAGCACGGCTCTTTCTTACAGCAGAATCGCGGGCGCGAACGACCGAATTTCCATATGCCACATCGGAAACGGCAGCCGCGGGGAAGACTTGGACTGGATCGTGTCGAAGCTTGCCGCCTCGCACAACGTGGAGATGAGCGCGGTCTGCGATTTGTGGCGGCTGAACCGCGAGAAAGCGGTCGCGACGAATGCAAAATACTATGGGCGGCCGCCGCGCGCGTTCCAGTATTTCGAGGATGCTCTCGCACTCAAAGATATCGACGCGGTGATCATCTCCACGCCGGAGCATTCGCATTCGCCGATCCTGAAAGCGGCGGTGGAGGCGGGCAAAGACGCTTATGTAGAAAAGCCCATGGGCAACGTTTTGGCAGACGTGAAAGCGGCGCGCGATGCCGTGCGGAAGTCTGACCGTATCGTGCAAGTGGGCACGCAGCATCGCAGCGAAACCTATCCAAGAGCCGCACACGATTTGGTGCAGACCGGAGTGCTCGGAGAAGTCAGTAAGGTGGAGATTGTCTGGAATTATCACGGCCCGCGTTGGCGAGGGCGCGAAGAAACAAAACTGATTCGCGAGCAAGATACGGATTGGCGCAAATGGCTGCTGAGCAAGCCGTATCGTCCGTTCGATCCGCAAGTCTATTGCGAATTTCGCTTGTACAAGGAATTCTCCAGCGGCATTCCGGATCAGTGGATGAGCCATGCGATTGATATGGTGCACTGGTTCATGAATGACAGTTTTCCGCGTTCCGTGACGGCCCACGGCGGGATTTTCGCCTGGCACGACGGAAGGCAGAATGCCGACACCTTCCAAGCCTTGCTCGAGTACCCCAAGGGATTCCTGGTCAGCTATTCCACCAGTTTCGGCAACGATTCGCCGAGCTTCACGCGCTACATGGGTAAGAAGGCGACGCTCACCAATATCGGCGGTGAAGGCAGCCCGCGCTATCAATTGACAGAGGAAAAGGGGAATCACGAGGACGACGCGGACATCGACAAAGATCGGGCGTCGAAGTACGTCTTGCTTCCGGGTGAACCGCAGCTTCCGCCGATGGGCATCGACGATCGCACGCTGGAGCATATGGCCAACTGGTTCGAGTGCATGCGTTCGCGGCAGCGGCCCCATTGCACCGTGCAGGATGGACTGGCGCATTCGGTGGCAAACATGATGGCGGCAGAGTCTTACTGGTCCGGCAAAAAGCAGTATTGGGACGCTGCAAGCGAGACGTTTTCGGATCGACGCCCTGCGTAGTTGCTAAACGAACCGCTACGTTTTGCGGTCGGGGGACCCCTCCCCCCCGGGTTTTCTGTAAGTGCGTATTCTAAAGGACTTACTGATAGGGCTCCTGTAAGTGCGGAATACAAAGGACTTATTAGCGCCGTTTTAAGCGCGAAATCGCGTATGTCCGCAACTGCGCATTCTAAAGGAGTTAGGCTACAGGGGTCTTATCTATGTGGGAATTTCCAGTCACAGTGTAGCAGATAGTAATAAAATGTCAAGAACTATTTGCGTCGCCGACTGTGTTTTTATGACAAATAGCGGAGAGTTTGCTCGATTAATTTCGCGGTGGGCGCGTAGGGATCGCCGGGGGCGTCGAATTCCATAGAGCAGTAGCCTCGAAAGCCACTCGATTTAAGGATCTCGAACGATTTCTCCAGGTCGATATTGAACTGCTTGCCGTTGTCCGTTTCGCCGTCCTTTACATGGCAAATGTTATAGGCGTGCTGGAACATGGCTTGCAGCGCGCGATAGTTGAAATCGGCATCTCCGGTGAGCATGGAATTTGCGAAGTCCGGTAAGGCACGAAGATACGGATGACTGACGCCCTGAATCACTTTGACGAGAAAGAACGCGTCTTCACTGACCAAGTCGTCGTTTTCTAAAGTAACCACTACATTCTTGCTAGCTGCGTATGTCGCGATTTCACGAAGACTGTCGACTGTTCGCGGTAAATCAGGCTTTGCATTCGATGCAGGGCGAATGTGTGTGCGAATGCCCGGGGAGCCGATGGCGACGGCGACGTCCACCCATTTCTTGGCGGACGCGATCGATTTGCTTCGCGCTGCAGGGTCGGCGTCGTAAAAACTCGCATCCGTAGAAACGGCGATGTTCACAACCTTGGCGTTGGCCTTGTTCAACTCTTCGCGAAATCTCGCAAGGTACTCAGAATCCAACGAGCGAAAGTGCGGGCTGTATGGCTCGATGTTGTGAACGCCAAATTTCTTGATTACTTCGGCCGGAAACTGGACCAGGTCCATTCCCGGCAAGGTCGCGCTGCGGTCGCGATTTCCGGGGCTGTCAATGTACGCACGAAACGGATAGGAAGCGATGGCGATGCGATCGCGCGGCCCGGTTGGGAAGGCGATGTTCGGCTGCGGCGCGTCGGTCACGCTCGCTGCCGACACTGTGGATACGATTAGATTGCCAGCGACTAGCGCGGATGCTTGTTCGAGGAAAGTACGTCGAGTTATGGAGTTCATGGTCAGTTTTCGCGGACAGCAATCTATACCGCATCAGGCTGGGAGGCAAATGCGGATCAAGTCTAACGGAACGATTTGGCGCAGTCGGCGCAGGGGCAGATGCTGCGGAGATGGTCGTAGCTGAAGATGCCGGTGGCGTGGCCATCGCTGAAAGTGATCTGGATGGCATAGTTGCCGACCGTGGTAGCCTTCTGCGCGCGCGTCTTGGGCTTAAACATCGGGAGCGCGGTAGAAGCGACCGGAGCCGTTCCGGTCCCGGCGCTTTTTCGGATGCGCTCGTCATTGCAGGTGGCGCAGGGACATTCTTCGCGAAGGTAGGGAAAATCGTAGTGGCTCGTGTGACCGTCGGCCCAAACGATGTCGACACCGGCGCCGCTGGTTACGTGAACTTTCACACTGCTAGGTTTTTTGCGGGGATCGATGGGAATCGGCATGATTCAATCAACAGTTAGCAGTTTACAGTGGAAAGGGCCGGGAAAAGAAACGGGGCGCATTGATGCCAGTGGGCTAGTTTCCGGTTAGCGCGTTCTATAAAGGGAAAAGTCAATAGAGATAATAAGGGACGCCCTTTTATAATGCGTCTGCCAGGCACAATGGCAACGTGTTTGCTTTCTCATCTAGTTGATTGCGTGTGATTGAGTGACCCGCTGTTACGAAAGCCGAGGGGGGTATTCCAGTGAGCGCCTCTTTGTTGAATCACTTAGGTTCGGCACACAAAGTCCGGCGCCTCTCCCGAAGTGCTTTCTTCCTCTCCTGTTCCTGTGTCGTCCTGATCCTTACAAATCTGTTGCCCGCTCAGGACAGTAAATCCCGCGATGCGCGCTCATTCGGTCAGAATAGCAACGAGCAACTCTCAGACACACATGCAACGTGGCGCGCCTATGGCGGTGCCGCGGATGGCGCGCAGTACTCTTCGCTACACCAGATTGACCGCACCAACGTCGCTAAGCTGAAGAAGGTCTGGAGCTATCAGACTGGAGACGACCTGCCGTATGCGTTCAATCCGCTGGTCGTCGACGACGTCATGTACGTGATGGCACGGACCAATAGCATCGTCGCCCTCGACGCCGCTACAGGAAAGGAAATCTGGACTCATCCCACCGCAGCAAAGACGGCGCTGGTAACCAACCGAGGCATCGACTATTGGGAAAGCGCGGATCGCTCGGAACGGCGCCTGCTCTTTGCCGCCGACAACCATCTGCAGGCAATTGACGCACGGACCGGACAAAGCATCGTTGACTTCGGCAAGAGTGGCAGCACCGACCTCCGCGAGGGGCTTGGGCGCGATCCGAAGACACTAACGCTGGTGCAGTCAACCAATCCCGGCCGCATCTTCGAGGACCTGTTGATCCTAGGCTCCGCGACGAATGAGGAGTACGACTCCGGCCCTGGCGACATCCGAGCCTACAGCGTGCGCACAGGCAAGCTGGTCTGGAGCTTTCATACGATTCCGCACCCGGGCGAACCAGGCTATGAAACCTGGCCAAAGGACGCCTGGAAAACGGCTGGTGGCGCAAATGCGTGGAGCGGAATCGCCCTCGATGCCAATCGCGGCGTAGTCTACGTGCCCACCGCAAGCCCCAAGTACAACTTCTATGGTGCCAACCGCAAAGGGTCAAACCTGTACGGCAACTGCCTGCTGGCTATCAATGCACGCACAGGCAAATTGCTTTGGTACTACCAAATGATCCATCACGACATCTGGGACTACGACAATGCCGGCACGCCTATGCTGACTACTGTTCAACATGAGGGCGAGCGGATTGACGTCGTGGCCCAGGTCAGCAAAGTCGGCTTTGTGTGGGTCTTCAATCGCGATACAGGCAAGCCCCTCTGGCCTATTGAGGAGCGCGCTGTTCCTAAGTCCGATATGCCCGGAGAGGAGACGTGGCCAACCCAGCCCTTTCCGTCGAAGCCGGCACCCTTCGCGCGCCAGAGATTCACGGTGGATGATCTGAGCCCGTATCTTGAGCCGGAAGAGCGAGACCGCCTGCGGGCGCAGATTCTGAAGGCGCGTAACCGTGGGCTTTTCGAACCGCCGAGCACGGAGGACACGGTCGAGATGCCCGGGAACAACGGCGGCGCGAATTTCGGCGGCTCTGCCGTGGATCCCGAGCACGGTTATCTGTACGTCGTGTCGAAGGATCTGCCGGCAATGCTAAAACTTTCCCTGGCAGATCCTCTTTCGAAAACGGACTCGCCGCAGTTGCGTTCGCGCTCTCTTTACCAGGCGAACTGCGCGCGGTGCCATCTTGACAATTTACAGGGAGCACCTCCGGCTATCCCATCGTTGGTCGGACTACGCGGAAGGCTAAGCGACAATCAGATCAGAACGATTGTGGCGAATGGTAAGGGCTTGATGCCGCCATTCACGAAGTTAACCAACGAGGATTTCGATCTAATCCTAAGTTATTTAGCGGACCCTGTGGGCGCGTCCGCAGACGCTTCTGCAAATCGGATTCCCGCCAATGCTGGAAGCGCCGATCTCACCGCGGCGCATTACAAAAGCGGCTTTGGATTTATGTTCGCAAACAGTGGCCTATCTGTGATTGCGCCGCCCTGGACTACTCTGACCGCGTATGACCTCAATTCCGGTGAAATTCGCTGGAAGATCCCCCTGGGTGAAGTCCCCGAGCTTGCGGCGCGGGGCATCACCGATACAGGTTCCCACTTCCCAAAGGTGAACCCGGTCGTCACCGCGGGCGGCCTCATTTTCGCCGGCACGCGTGACCGCAAAGTAAGAGCACTGGATTCCGCAACCGGTACGGTGCTGTGGGAAGCCACAGTCGACGCCCCGCTAGAGGGCATGCCAGCCGTTTACGAGCAGGCAGGCCGGCAATATGTCGTCTTCTGCGCAGCCGCGCGGGCCTCCACGCACACACAAGCAACACTCGGCCATCCCGCGTCTGCAGACAGGATCCCGGGCGCATACGTCGCATTCGCTCTTCAGTAGAAACTTTTTCTCCCGGGTTTGCCAGCAACACATACCCGAGCGATCCGCGAATGTAGCACCTAGCGGCAACCGCTGAGTACCGGACCGCGCTACGGATGTCCCGGCAAGCTGTTGATCTGCACCAAATTCCCTACCGGTTCAGCCGATTGCGGAACAAATCCGGGCCGCAATGACTGAATTGCCCGGCGGTTTTCAGCTTCCAGAGATTCGGCGACCTGCCGTGCATACCGGATGAAGTGGTGACCGGAGAGCGCAAGCTCGAACCCAAGTCGTCTTTTCTGCGCGTGCAATCCCCAGCGCCACACGAGCCGTCGCATATAGCGCCAATACGCCTGGCGATAGCCCCCGAGCACGCCCTGCTTCCAAACAGACTTAAGCAGCACTCTCAATAAATACAGCAAAGAAAGCGCCGGGGCTCGCTGTTCCGGTTGAAGTTGCCAGCGTTCCAGGGAATCTAATACACGTTCGTAGAAGCGGCGCGGGTCGTAAAGTGTGAGCAGCATTCGCTTCGTGCCGTCGAGCAGTTCGGGCAGGGGCAGCACTGTCCGGAAGTTCGGAGGGTCAAAGTTACTCGGCTCGGGATTGTCTGGAAGAAGCCGACCGTCTCTTTTCATGCGTTCATATAGGGGAGTGGTAGGCGGCGCCTGCAGGACGCCGGTCATCGCCCAAGGAATGGCGGCACGTTTTACAAACTCAATCTGCTGGTCAAAAATATCAGGCGGATCGCTATCAAAGCCCACGATGAAGCCACCCATGACCCAAAGCCCGTGCTGCTGAATCAAGCGTATGCTGTCCAATGGGTCGCGGCGCAGATTCTGAAATTTTTTGGTTTCCTTTAGCGACTCCGCGGAGGGTGATTCGATACCGATGAACACACGACAGAAATTTGCTTTGACCATCGCATCCAGTAACGCCGGCCGCGCAGCAAGGTCAATGGAAGCCTCAGTGAAAAACGCGAACGGATACCGGTTGCGGCGCTGCCACCGTTCCAATTCACAGGCAAGCTCCAAAGCCGCCTTGCTATTTCCAATAAAATTGTCGTCGACAACAAATACGTCCTTCCGCCAACCGAGCTGCAGCAGCGCGTCGAGTTCTCCGATCAATTGCGCCGGGGACTTCGTTCTCGGACGCCGTCCGTAGAGTGTGATGATGTCGCAAAACTCGCAGGTGAACGGGCAGCCTCGCGAAAATTGCACCGACACTAGAGTGTATTTCTGCAATGCCAATAGGTCGAAACGCGGTACCGGGGTGCGGCTGACATCAGGCTTTTCCGTAACACGGTACAACCTGCGCGCTGCGCCGCGCTCGAGATCTGCCGCGATCTCTGGGAAGATTTCATCCGGCTCACCCACCACCACATGGTCCGCCAGCGTTAGCATTGTGTTGGGTTCGCTGCTGGCATAAGGACCTCCGATCATCGTTCGCCGATTCAGCTTGGCAGCACGTTCGAGCGTTTGCCGCACACCTTCGCGCTGCACAGCCATCGCGCTGACCATCACAAGGTCGGCCCAGAGGATGTCCTCATCGCGCAATTCTTCAAATGCCAGATCAATGAGATGGATTTTCCATTGTTTGGGACAAAGCCCGGCCACCGTGATGAGCCCCAGCGGTGGCACCAGCGAACGCTCCGGGACGATTTCCATCACTTCCCCGAGGCTCCAAAACGAGGCAGGAAAGCGCGGCCACACCATTAGAACTTTAATTGCGGGTCCGAGTGGCGGGAAAGACGTAATCTCTTCTGGATCTCGGTCCATGAACAAATCCTTCAACTACGCGGGCGTGGGAATCTGGCATGCAACGCCTGGGAGGACTGGAGTATAACACGAGCCACAGCGTCGCAATTAGGATAGGGGCGAACGGATGAAAGCCCCTGACATCGCGGGTGCCCCATCCTCGATTTGTGAGGGTGGGCTGTGGCCTGAGTAGCCGGGGCCGGGATTCTCCTTTTTGACTTCAAAAACGGCCACGATTGTATACCATCCCGACGGGTCGCAACGCGTCACTGGCGGCGGCGTAGACGGCGTCAACTGCTCTGAAGTTATCCATCGGAGTAAGCATCAGCGAAAATGGTCGTGGGTTTGAGGGGGGTGTAACTGTGAGCTCAAGTTCCGTTACCTCGGTCATCGAGAACGCATTGAAAACGGGGGCTTTCATCACCCAGGACTACTCGCTGCTTGTCATTCACTCGGTCCGGAACATCTTTGCCACCAGGCGTTACTTCTCCGACCTGATCAAACAGATGGACGTGATTGGCGTGGGTTCGTTGCGCATTGTCATCGTGGCGCTCCTTTGCGTCGGCGGTGCGGTTGTTTTGAACTCAGCCTCGCAATTTAGACGTTTCGGCGAGACGGTTTTAACGGCGGACGCTGTTTCCCTCGCGCTCCTCCGCGAGCTCGGCCCAGTGTTCACCGCGCTCCTCATCGCGGGACGCAACGCCACCGCGATGGCCGCCGAGTTGGGCTCCATGATCGTTACCGAACAGGTGGACGCCATCCGTGCGTTCGGCATTGACCCCGTCCGCAAGCTGATGACGCCACGTGTGCTTGCCACCGTGTTAGTCCTGCCGTTGCTCGTGGCAGTGGGGGATGTTGCGGGATTGTTCGGCGGATTCTTGGTCGCAAATCTTACCATGCACCTGGGTGCGGAAGAGTTCTGGACACGCGCCATTAATGCCCTGGCTTTCGGCGACCTCTGTATCAGCTTCATTAAGCCCCTCGTTTTCGGATTCATCATCGCGACCGTAGGTTGTTATCAGGGATTCCGGGTCAAAGGCGGGACAGAAAGCGTGGCCCGCGCTGCGATTGCTGCATTTGTTGAGTCCTCCGTGTTCGTCCTCGTCGTGGATTTGTTTCTCACCCGCCTTCTGCTTTACATCTTCAATTTGTGACACGCCCGGTGCCCCATCCTCGATTTGCGAGGGTGGGCTCCGAATCTGCCGGTCCTCCAAAATCGAAAACGTCCGGATTCTCCGGATCGACGCGAACCGTCACCTCTCGCGGATTCCTTACCTTCGCCTGAAATGAAACGGCACCCCACAGCGTATATAGGAGCAGCGCCCGAGGTGTCGGCGCCAAAATCTGCACAGTCAGGAGAATGAAATGAAATTCCACGCTATGGCGTCAGCAGCGGTGCTGTTCCTGGTATCCGGGGCGGCTTTCGCACAGGATTCCAAAACTCCGCAGGGGTCTCCGAACAGCAAGGTAGAACAGGCTTCACAAGGTCCGTTCAGCACCTACAATAAAATCTTTTTCGCAAGGATGAAGACCATCCTCGTCGGTTCCGCGGAAAAAATGCCTGAAGAGAATTACAACTTCAAGCCCACGGACGCCGTCCGCAGCTACGGCCAGATTGTGGGACACCTCGCCGACGCCCAATATAACTTTTGTTCCCTCGCGCTCGGAGAGACCAATCCCGGCCTAAAAATCGAGGAGACCAAGACCACGAAAGCCGATCTGGTTGCCGCGCTCAAAGGTGCGCTCGCTTACTGTGATAAGGCCTATGACAGCATGACCGATGCGTCCGCCACACAAACCGTGAAGCTCTTCGGCATGGACATGCCCAAGTTCGGCGTGCTGAACATTAACAACGCGCACGACATGGAACACTACGGCAATCTCGTCACCTACATGCGGCTCAAGAACATTGTTCCCCCGACGAGCGAACAAGCTCCGCCGGCGCCGCAGAAAAAGTAGTCGGACAAAAAAACGGAGCAACCCACCAAGAAAAACGGAGGGCGGGTGGGCCAGCTCCCGGGGAATTTAATTCGCCGTCGCCTTCGCGCCTCTGGCCGCCTCTTCGATAAGCTTTGCGACCTCCCCGGGCTGCGATACGTAGATGGCGTGGCTGCCCTTGACCTCAACGACCGTGGAGCCCGCCCGCTTGGACATGGCACGCTGCGCGTCAGGTGGAATCATCTTGTCCTCGGTGGTGACCAAGTACCAGCTCGGCTTGGTCCTCCACGCGGGTTGGCTGATCGCGCCGCTAATGGCTCCCAGGCCCCACGGAACTTGGGAGTCCGCCATAAACGCGGCTTTTTCGGCGTCTACATCGCCTGCGAAAGACGCGGGAAACTTCGCCTTGTCGAGAAACAAGAAGCCCTCTTGCGGAGGCAGTATCGGAGGCACGGGCGCGCCGGGCGGCGGATCTTTAATAAGCGATCCCACCGATTCGCCTTTGTCCGGAGCGAAGGCGGCGATGTATACGAGCGCTGAAACCTTTGGGTGGTTTCCCGCTTCGGTGATCACCGCTCCGCCATAGGAATGGCCGACGAGAATTGTAGGTCCGTCCTGCGTTGCAAGAGTTCGCTTGGTAACTGCTACGTCGTCCTCCAACGATATTGTCGGATTCTGGACCACGCTGACGCTGTAGCCGTCTCGCTTCAGGAGCTTGTAGACGCCCTCCCAGCCAGCGCCGTCCACAAAGCCACCGTGGACTAGAACGATGTTCTTAGCCATCGTAGTCTCCTCCGTTGAGATTGCCGAATATGCAGATAATTCGGACGTCGGGAGTCATTGAGGGGGGCACGTCAGAGCTGCCGGGCTTCGCTTGAACTTTCGGCCCAGGGGTCAAGAATCCCAGAGTCGTCATCCGCAATCAGCACGTGCATGTTACTCGCGTGGTTCGCCAAAACGCAACACGGCGGTGAGGCCAACTCGGTTCCATAATCTGCTCTCAAATTCGCGTGACTTCTTCTAGCCAGGAGTGCGTACTCCCTGCTTGAGCATTTCAATGGCTTTCTCTAATCTCTTCAATCGTGTTGCTTCCTTCTTGGCTTCGGTAATCCAGCGGCAGTACTCCTTGCGGTGGGTGTAGCTCAGTTTCTTGAAAACTGGAAGCAGGCTTTCTTTCCTCATCAACTTTTCAAATGGAGCAGGCACTTCGACGCTTCTTACCTCTTCATCTTTCCAAACAACGACTTCCAGAGTATCGCCCGGGCCTTTCCCAATTTGCTCGCGTATGGCTTTAGGCATACCCAGCATATGCAGGGGTTTACCGTACTTGAAAAGCGAACCCGTATACGGAACCCCATCGAAGGTCGCCTTTACAGGCACCTTCCCTTTGGTGGCGAATTCCTTGCCGGTATCGTACGGAAAAAGCACATAAGCTCCTCCGCCATCGCCGGCTTCAATTTTCGCCTTGAATTTGTATTTCTTCATCGTCTTACCGCTCTTGCTCTCGAAGTCCCGGATGGGACGTCCCCGAATTTAACCCAGGACGAAGTCCTGGGGAAGCATGGAAAAATGCCCTCGAGTCCTGAAAAGGACGGCTGAAACTTCCTCTAACCATTCCCGCTACGCCAGCCGTGGCAATCAGCGCGGCGGTCACGCCAAACGTTTCTTCTCGAGCTTTTGCTACGCATGATACGGACACGAAAATTGGGTGTTGCTGGCGGTGTTGAGCGGATGTATCATCCGCGTCAGTTTCCCCCTCTCTAGGTACCCAGAACAACTTTTCCCGCGTGGTATTCAGAAAGGAGAAAGACCATGAATTTCCGCGCTCTTCCAGGCTGGAAATCCACCGGCTTAACTAGTGTCCCTGATTCGACTCACCATGACATTCCTGCGCGCCGCCTCCCGGTCCCGGTTTCTCGGCGCCAGTTCGCACGTACCGCGGCGGCGAGCGCGTTTGCTGCCGCTGTTGCCTCCAGGTTATGGACCCCGAGCCTGGCGGAAGCGGCGTCATTTGCTCCGGTTCCGATCCCGGGTGGCTCGCCGTTTCTCGGTGGAGCGTACCACGTGTTTGGTCCGGCCGCGTTCGATCCCATCGATGCAGAACCCGTCACAATCACAAATCTTAATGCCGCTGTCGGATTGGCGTACGTCAGCGGCATGGTGACGCAAACCAACACCAAAACTGGCGACGTGAGACGTTTGCCCTTCGTCGATTCCGACATGCGCTTCATGCAAGGCGTGTTCCGTGGCACGGACGGGAAAGTTCACCACGGCGCTTTCGCCTTTGTTTGAGTCGATGTCTATTTGCCCGGTCCGGGCGATCAGATTCATGACCTCAATCCGACTGCATTTCCTCCCGTCGGACTGTTCTGGACCACCGAGATTCCCGTTGCTGGGGTCGACGTGCACCTGGGAAAAGGAAGCGCATCGCTCCAGGCGTCCGATGTAGCCATCCTCGATTACGGAAATATCGGGAATGCTTTGTTCGGCGGTGGGCCGCCGCCAACCCCAGGGACGGTGTCGTTCAAGGTGGTCTGGAGTGGCGTGGACGAGAAGCTGAATATCAGGAACACCGACCCGGTGTTTGGCGGCTTCGCGGGCGAATTCGTCCGCAACACCGCGCAGATGGAGTGGAGCGCCGCAGTGGGCGATTACACCTTTGTTTCCGATCCCATTGCGACTTCCTCCAGTTCATTTGCCGAAATCGGTCACGAACGCAACGGATCGTTCTTCCCGTAGACATGCGTCCTTGCGTCATTAGTCAAGCATTTAACGCCGTGCATGAGCACTACTTCACTTCTCAGGGGCGGGCGCCCCATCCTCGATTTGTGAGGGTGGGCTCCGACCCCAGTCGCGGCCGGGCTTTCCCCCGGTGTCTGGGGGTCCCGACGTCGTGTGCGGGAAGCCCGGTACCTTGCGTTACGTAGCGGCGGTCTTCAGTTTACCCTGCCTGCCCCGATCTTCGAGGGGAGCCTCGAAGGGCCCGGCAAGCGAGCCGCAGGCGAGCCTTCTTGCTCTTGAAGTCCCGGATGGGCCCGCGACGAATCGCAGGTCGGGCTTTAAAGCCCGACTCGCGCAGCGACGAAGGACGAAGTCCTGGGAAACCAAGCAAAAACGTCCTCGAGTCCCGAAGGGACGGCTGAGCCTTCCTCTCAACCTGCGCCTCCTTGCCTGTTGCGAACTGGTCCCAGCCTCGTCTTCTTGTGAACATCCAAACCGATGTAGTACGTAGTCTCCATGGAGGAGCCTCCTTGGTTGTATCTGAATCAGCGTGGTCGCTGAGTTCAGCTCTTTTGCACCAAGCGCTCCTCCATGAACATTCAAACATTCCGCTACTTAATCCAAGCAGGTCAAGCGTCGGCTCTTAGGGCCGCGGGCGCTTGCATAGGGACAACAAAGTTACTGGCCAGAAGATACGCGAGCAAATGTCCCAGAGGCGGCGCGCGACGCAGTTGGGCGGCGGAAACCCATCCATTGTCCTCACTCCATTCCCAACCGGAGGCGGAAGCAGTGCTGAGCCATTCCCGCAGGTCCGGGGCGGTCATCGGATAAGCGTAAATGCGGACGTTTTGCGCGAAGAGACGACCGAGGGCCTCCAGCCGGCTGCCTTCGAGATTGCCGTAAAAGTCTTCAAACGCTCGTATGAGCAGCGAAAGGCCTACAACGAATCGCACCGGCGCCTTGGTATAGCGATTGACTAGGTCGGTCATGTGGTACAGCTCGGCCTGCCGAAAGAGCAGCACGTCCCCGCCCGTAGCCAGCAGCGCCTCGATGCGATGAAGCAAACCGGCAATATCCGGAGCAGGTTCTTTGCGGGACAGCGGAGCAACCGTCAGGCAGAAGAAACCAGCGGGCGCCGCGTGCCCTTCGCCCATCTCAATCCGAAACTCCTGAATACCGGAAGCCAACAATCTCGCGTGAACTTGCGCGTGCGCTTGATCCACGTGGCCGAAGTATCCCGGCGCAAGTACGACCGCTTTCTTGTACAGAGCCTCCGTTGGCGGGACGGCCGGCCCCTTCGCGGCGAAAAATACCGCCTCGGCGAGTCCCGCGGAAACCAAATGAGCCAGCAGGGCGGTGCGGTCCCAATTCTCGAACGCCGGCCCGCGAAAATCCAAATAGTCGATCTCGATGCGCTCCTTGACGACGTCTTGCGCCAAGCCTTCCAGAAAGGATTCCTCGCTTTGCAACCCATAGAACGCGGCGTAGATCAGATTGACGCCCAGAATTCCGATCGCTTCCTGCTGAAGCACATTGGAAGGATCGAGCATATTCACGTGCAGCAGCAGGTCGTTGGGCGGGCCGCCCGGCTGCGTCTGAAATCGGAGACCCACCCATCCATGCGGGTCGTTGGTTCCCGCGAAGTTACGCGCCGATACCGTGTCAACAAACGAGAAGAATCGAGTTTGCGACCCGCGCGTTTTGCTCAATTGCGCCAGAAGCTCGCTCCATTCGTGCTCCAGCATCGCCTCCAGTCGCTGCCGCGATACGTACCGCGATCCCGAGCCGTAAAGGTCATCGCTCACTTCCTTGTCGTATGCGGAAATGCTTTTGGCCACCGTGCCAGAAGCCCCTCCGACTACCAGGAACCATCGCGCGACTTCCTGCCCAGCGCCGATTTCCGCAAAGGAACCAAACGTGGATGGATCAAGATTCAGAGTAAGCGCTTTGTGGTGGGTGTCCAGTTTTTCAGTGGAAGGCATAGCCAAGCTCCGCTCCGGTACCTATAGAGAAGGCGCAAAGTCTCCGCGACAACCGAGCAAAACTCGGCGCGCAAGGCGATTCTACCCGAACCCATATCTTTGATTCGAAAATGCCAAAGCCGCTACAATCTTTTTGCCGGGTGCCGCCGCCTTGGTTTCTGAGCGGGTGCCCCATCCTCGATTTGTGAGCGTGAGTTTTCCGACCTCTTAAAGTAAGTCCCGGATGAGACGTCCCCGATGAATCGTAGGTCGGGCTTTAAAGCCCGACTCGCGCAGCGACGAAGGACGAAGTCCTAGGGAAGCAAGCCACTCCCGACCTCAACTCGAATGACCGCTTTCGGTTGTACAATCCTGGCCTCGCTTCGATTCTTGTATGACGCGCCTCGCATTCCTTACTGTCGCCGTGGTCACGACCGTTGCCGCCTGCCACTGGCCCGACCGAGCCCCCACGTTCGTAATGATTCGAGCCGACCGAACCGTCTCCCCCAGCGCCTTTCCACCCGCAGTGGATCCCTCCCGCGTTGGCACCTATCCAGAGGAAACGAAATCGGGCGCCGGATACTTTTATGACGACGTGCTCGAATATCGCGTCTGGTTTCATCCGGAGCACGGAGCAATTCCCTTCAACGGCGCCACCGACTACTTCATGACCTTCTCGACCTACGAACCCGCCGAAGCCGTCTCAAAGACGTTGCCCGGCGGAGAAAAGCCATTGGTTCTAATTCGTCAGCTTGAGTCAATCAACGAGCCAGAACCCGGACGCCACATACACGACAGCGAACCCGTATCACAGAATGGCAAGTACGTTGGCTCGCAGGAAGTAAACGCACTCCGACGAGCATTCAGGAATTCCTGCAACATCCCCGCCCCGCAAGGGACTAAACCCGCTGCAAGCGAGCCGCAGGCGAGCCTTCTTGCTCTTGAAGTCCCGAATGGGACGCCACGAACGTAGCCCAGGACGAAGTCCTGGGAACGCAAGCAAAAATGCCCTCGAGTCCCGGAGGGACGGCTGAGCCTTCCTCCAACCATTCCCGGCTCCACGCCACCAAATACAAATTCTCCCAATCCCCGCCACAAAATCTGCCGATCCTCCAAGACTGAAACGTTCGGATTCTCCGATCGTAGCGAACCGTCACGCCCGTTGCGGCCACTTGCTTCTACCAACGAACCTTAGTAGAAGGCTATGTGGCACAATAGGTGCCGGTCGGGCGCCCGTTTGCGCTGCGTACCTGAAGCAGAGTCAATTTGCGCTCGTCCGCAGTCGCCGCGTAAAAACTGATTCTAAGAGGATCCTCGATGGGGGATTTGAAGGAAATCAAAATTGAGCCTGAAGGTCTCGGCCACTTGCTGGCAGATGGTCAGTGGGGTGTTCCAAGGTACCAGCGCGCTTATAAGTGGGGCGAGAAGCAGGTAAACGAACTCCTCTATGACATCGAAAACGCCATTAACGACAAACAGCCTGAGTACTTTGTTGGCTCGATTGTCGTCGCTCGCGTCTCGGCCGATCGACCAGAGATTGTCGATGGGCAGCAACGCCTTGCGACTGCTTCCATACTGCTCGCCGGTATGAGAGATTTTTTTTTCCTAGACAAGAAAGACCCAGAAACTGCCAAGATAATCGAGCAAGACTACCTCTTCAAACAGGACCTGAAAACCAAGGAACTGCGGCCCAAGCTCCAGCTTAGCGAAACAGACCACGATTTTTTTCTTAGGCGAATCCTCGAGCCGCCCAGCAAGGACCGGCAAAAAATTAAAGCCATCCGCGAGTCCCACAAGAGACTCCTTGATGCGCAGCGCGTAACCCGCCAGTACCTGTTAGATATCACGAAGAACATCAATAATCCCGACGAAAAACTGTTCGAGCGGATTTCGTACCTGGCAGAGAAAACGCGCGTTATCTGGGTCCAAGTTCCTGATCATCAGAACGCGTTCACAATTTTCGAGACATTGAATGATCGCGGCCTGGATTTGGCAATCACGGACCTACTAAAAAATTATCTCTTTCATAAGGCGCAAGACAGAATTGCTGAGGTGCAGCAGCGTTGGGTTCAGATGTTCAGCACGATCGAAACTGCTGCCAACGAAGAAACCGTGAAAGATTATATTAGGCATCATTGGTCGTCGCGCCACGGGCTGACCCGCGAAAGAGAGCTTTACAAGGACATAAAAGATACGGTTACCACAAAAACCCTTGCCCTTGAATGCGCAGACGGCCTGCTTGAGGAAGCCGATTTATTTGCCGCGATTCGCAACAACAATCATGAGTTCTGGAAAGGGTATGGCACAGCAGCCAGGCAGCACATCTACATAATAAACGACACCCTGGGTATGGAGCGTATTACACCATTATTGCTAGCGATACTCTCGACATTCCCGCAAAGGGAGGTTGAGAGGTCGCTCAAGATTATTGTTTCATGGGGCGTGCGGTGGCTGGTTGCGGGTGGTGTGGCTGGCGCGCTGGAGAAGAAGTACTCGGAGGCAGCCGTTAAGATACGGCAGAAATCAGTGGCAACCACGAAACAACTGTTTGCCGAGATGAAGGACCTTGTACCGGGAGACACTGAGTTTGATAAGGAATTCGCAAACGCTAAGGTTTCAAAGGCGTACCTGGCCCGGTATTATCTGCATGTCTTAGAGAGGCAAAAGGTTGGCGAGAAAGAACCCGAGTTGGTACCAAATGCAAACGAGGCTGAGGTGAATTTGGAGCATGTTCTTCCGCAGAATCCGCAGCCTGGCACATGGACTAATTTTGATGAGGATGCAAGGTCGGCATTTACCTATCGCCTCGGTAATCTGGCGCTAATGAAAGTCACTGAGAATAATCAAGCGGGAGCGGAGGAGTTTCCTGCCAAGAAAGCTCGTTTTGCCAAATCGAACTTCTTACTCACTAAAATGATCGCGAGTAGCGCTGGCTGGAACACGAAAGAAATCGAAAATCGGCAGCAAGAACTCGGTACGCTTGCAGTTGCTGCTTGGCCTCAGAAACCCCAATGACCGCCCCGACACCTCAAATTGCCGCTATTCGACGTGCGGCACGCCAAAAAACACAACTAACATGCATTCAAGCAGCGAGACTGACGGGGTACAGTCCGGATCATATTTCTTTGATGTTACGTAAGAGGGATTTACGTGGAGAAAAGAGAGGCCGAGACTGGTTTGTAGATGCCCTGAGCCTGTATGAATATGTCCAGAGAGAACCGCGCCCGGGACCAAAAAAACGTTGACAATATATCGCCTAGACGATATATTTCACGCATGCAGCTGAACGGATTCTATACACCCCCGCCCCTGTCGTTACAATATGCGGGGCCAGGGGGACTATTCTTCCAAGCTGACGCACTCGATTTGCTTGCGAATATCAAATCAGGATCAATCGATCTCGCGTTTGCCGACCCCCCATTCAATCTCGGTAAAGACTACCAAAACGCGAATTTTGGGGATGACATGGGACCCGAGTTCTATAGAGCTTGGTGCCGAACTTGGTTATTGGAATTAGTGCGTGTCCTCAGGCCTGGTGGATCACTTTTCATTTACCACCTACCGAAATGGCTCATCGAGTTTGGCGACTGGCTAAATACGATTCACTGGGTTGAATACAAAGCGTGGATCGCTCTCAAAATGAAAAGCGGTTTTCCAGTGAGAGGACGTATTCATCCCGCTCATTACGGTCTCCTTCAGTATGCCAAGATCGGAGCACCCGCTACTTTCAATGTTGTCCGGACGAGATCGCCCATCTGCCGGCATTGCGGCGAGTTGATTCGAGACTATGGCGGCTATAAGGACAAATATAAAAAGTATGAGCTGGAAGGGGCGATGTGGGTTCAAATAAGCGATTTTTGGGAAGATACCAGACCAGCGAGGCAGGAAAAGACTAGGAACAAGCTCATAAACGAGTTACCAGTTCAAATACCTGAACGTATTATTCTGCTGGCAACGAAGCCGGGCGACGTAGTGCTGGATTGCTTCGCGGGTGGAGGAAGTACTCTACACGCTGCTCAATTGCATGAGAGGCTGTGGATCGGCTGCGACAGCGGTAACCCTGATGCCGCCCTAGCCAGGATCGCTACTTTCTTCGGCACTGAGGAGCGACCAAGTCCCCAAGGTCGACTAAAGGACTGTTTTACCGCCGAGTTTTTGGGAATGATCGTGGCGCGAAACAACAGGCAGAAGAGTCGGCCAATATCTAAGGCTGGCAAGCTAACAAGGTCGAATGTCGCTGCTGACAAGTACGCGAGCAAGAGTCGAGTTTTTAAACCTGGGGCGGAGGGCAACGGGGCAGCCCCGGAGGCTAGACTAAACGGGGGCTCGAGAGCGGTTCGCGGCTCGGACCGCCAAAAGCCAGAGCCGCGAGGGATGGGAAAGAACGGCTCGCTTAGATCGGGAAGACGAATTCCAGAACGAGTGCGAGAGCTAGCCTAAGAAGTCCTGTCGCCGCCGCCTTCCGTCTTAAGGCTGCGGATTTTGACTTCCCCGCGCCGTTCGAACGGTTAACCAACCGCTAATAATAACACTTGACTAACCTCGCCCGGCCTGGTATTCTCTTTACGATTCTCAGGCCACGGGTTTACCCGCCGAAGCAAACCCGTCGCCTCCTGGCGACATCACGAGCCTGAGTTCACCGCCGCCGCCGCACCTCCACTGCGCGGCCGCATAAAAGGGCAAACAAAGATGTCCCCAGCCCACCATCGCTATCGCTTTCCCATTCCCAATCCTCTCTGTGTGCTCTGCGCCCTCTGTGGTGAATCCGCTTCTTTCCATCGATTTTCAACCTCTTTTCTTTCATCAACTTACAAATCCCTTTTCCAGCAACTCCTTTCTTTTCTCATCGATACAAAACCACCGGGTGTCGAACCCCATTTCACGTCAAAAGGAAACCAACCATGACTCCGCAATTCGCTAAGTCCAGCAGCATCAATGACCCTGCTCGTTGCCTCCACCGCTTCCCCAACGGCATGCGTTGCCGCCTCGTCGGCTTCGGCAGCCAGCCGTTCTGCCCCAAGCACACTCAGTTTGCCGCTCCGCCCCAACCCGACCCCGCCGAAATCGCCTCCACCCTCACCGCCAACCTTGACGACTTCACCTCCGCCGCCCAGATCAACGACTTCCTCTCCCGCCTGCTTCTCCTCCTCGCCCAAGACAAAATCTCCACACGCCGCGCCGCCGTCCTCGCCTACATCACCAACCAACTCCTCCGCACCCTCCCCGCCATCGCCAAAGAGGAAAACGCCGAGCCCACTCAGATCATCTTCGATATGCCCGGCCCAGACCGCGACCGCCAAGCGCCAGACGAAAACCCGCCGCAACCCACCGCCGTATCGAACCAGGAGACGGTTCCCGCATGAACCTCTTCTCGACAGCACGTAAAACAAAAAAGCCCCGCCCTCAGAACTTGAGGACGGGGCTCTCTGGCCGAGGAGCTTGGGGCTTAGTTGCTGCCGGAGCTGCCCGAGGTGGAGGGCTTGCTTTGGTTCTTTGCCACTACCGTGGCCTGCTTATCGGACACGGGAATCGTGAAGATGTGGTCGGCAGTTTCAATCTTGCTAAGAAATTGCTGGTCGCCAATCTGGGTGAAGGTGACCGCTGGTTTGAATTCGTTAGTCGGGCTCATTATGCTGGAGAGCACCAGCACACCAATGTGATTTTCATAGCTGAAGATCTCAAGTTCCGCGGTGTTGAAGTCGTTGGTGCGGTTGATTGTGTACTTGCCCGCGGGCAGCGTTGTTTTCCCCACCACAAACTCGTGGGAAATGTTCACAACGATCTTATCCTGGGCCCGGCTGCCGGCAGCCAACGCCGCCAGCCCAAAAAATGCAGCCAAAAATCGTATCGAAATCGTTTTCATAACTTCTCCTTTTGTATCGTTTGGAGTGTTGGTTGCGGATTACGGGCTTCCCTTGCGCATTGCAGCGCGCGGGCCTCGACCAGCAATCGTTCAAACAATCATCCTCAAAACGTCTGTACCCTTAGTTAGATGGACTTGGTGCTGAAACGTTATCCGCTGCCGCGTAAACGCTGTGTAAACGTCATGTCACGCAATTTGCCGCGCCGATTGGAGGTAAATCGATTGAGTTGGGGAAAAGTTAAAAAAATTGTGGCGTTCGCGGAAGATTTAAGGTAATAACATCGGCAACAAGAGAAGCGCCGAAACCCCAGCTCGACGTTTCTCGACGCTAGCGAAAAAAAGGTCGGCACCTTTAGGAAACTGTACGGAGGGACAGGCGAAATCGCGGCGTAGTGTTTGTGTTTCAAATGCGCACACATAAAAATAGTCTAAAAATACTCTTGACAGAAAATGGTCATTCGCACGATACTCCCGTCGCGCCAGTTACACTGCCTTCCCCCCGAAGTACGTTCCGACGTCTCCTCTCCTATCCGCGCGCCGGAAAAAGTCAGCGAGGAGTGCCGGTGTCCGCACAATTAGAGAAAGAAACACTCAATTCTTTAGAATTGGATAGGGAAGTCATACGCTGTAAGACATGCGGTCTAGTCCAGTACCGGACGCGCACGGGGAATTGCCGCCGTTGCGTGCGCGCCCTGCCTCAGCGTTTGGAGTTCCTGATTCCTCCCCCAGCACCTGTGGAGGAGGCCGGCGCTGAACCCGCCCAAGAAAAGTTCGCCAACCGCGAGACGGTCGAGAATATCGGCCAGCGCATTCGCCAACTGCGCGAATCGCGCACGATGACCCAGAGCCAGCTGCAGTCGCGCTCCAAGGTCTCGCGCTCGTATCTGTCGCGCATCGAAAGCGGGCAGATGACGCCCAGCCTCGGCACCTTGGAGAAAATCTCCGAAGCGCTGAACGTGGGGCTGAACCGCTTCTTCATTCCCGAATCCGACGGCGAGGCACTGCTCGAGGATCCGTTCATCCAGGGATTGCGGCCGTTCCTACGCCAATTGGATTGGGAACAATGGCAGTCCATATTGAAGAGGCTGCAGGCCATTAGCGATCACGTTGGCGCGCTGCCGACCAATCTCCGCCCTATCGGTAATCCGGCGCGGATGCCGCAGCCCGCGTCGGGGAATGGCAACGGCAATGGCAATGGTCATGTGAATGCCGGGCATTCCAATGGGCATGCGCTTGGGCACGCGCATGGTCATCCGCAGGGCTACCCGCTGCGGCGCCCCGGCGCGCCGTTCGCGACTCCCGGGAAGCCAACCTTTCAGCGTTCCTTCGCGCGCTAAGCGCGAAAGAGAGAATTGAAGATCGAAATTCGAAACTCGAAAAGCGAGAATCGAAAAACAAAAAACCGCCAGACGAACCGCGGCCGAAAACAGCGGTAGATTTCCCCAGCAACATCTTCGCGCGGCGTGATGCAAGTCACGCCGCGTTTTTATTTTCTCGCGGACGCGAAAAAACTGGGCACGAAAAACTCTGGGCACGAAGAAGCCTGGGCGCGAAGAAGTTTGGGCACGAAGAAGTTTGGGCACGAAGAAATCTGACTGCGAAGAAAATTAATCGCGAGTGACGGAAACTTTTGCCGAAGGGACTTCCAGGCGCATCAAGCGGTGATTTGCATCGAGAAAGAGAAGCACTTCGAGATCCGAAGTCGTCACGCGAAGCCCATCATACGATTTTCCTTGCGCGCTGACGGAACCAGTCGATTCCACACTAACCGAGCCGGGCGTGAGCTCCTGCGGAATTAGCACGGGCAGATTCTGCGCCCCGCGTTTGGACCAGTCATAAACGCGCGCGAGCACGCCGTACTGGTAGTAAAGATTGTTGTCGAGCACGGCGATCAGGGGCGTGCCGAAGGCCATGTCCTGTTCGAAGGGCCGCGCGCCCTGCATCTGCAAAGTGATTTTGGCGACGCCGTTCGCGAAAGCGATGTGCGCTCCGTTGGTTTTTTCGGCTCGCGAAATCCATTCGTAACTGATGGGCGCGCCATCGGGCTGCAGAGTAAGCGTGCCGGTAACGCGCGCGGTGTGAGAATCCGGGACCTTGAGCTCGGTGGTGCCTTGCGCCGCCCAACCCGCGGGAGATGCGGAAATCTCGAACTCTTCATGGCCGACGGTCTGGCCATCGAGTTGGATGGTGAATCTCCCTTTGTCCTGGGCGATAACGGATGCCTTCTTCTGCTGGGCTGCAGCCAGAGCGGTCAGCGCCAAGAGACCGGCGGCCACAACGCCGAGCACTATTCTGGATCTTGCGGACTTTCGCATGATGGAAACGACTCCTTGGCAAAGGTTCGAAAGACAAAGTTTGCCACAGCCGGTATGCGAGCCGCGGAGATCCTGCGCGTCTGCGCCCAGAACGTTACCGGCAAGCCTTCAGGGGCCTTGCAAGGACCACAGCGATGCTCAGGGTTTTGGTTCTTCCACGACCAGGTGCGCATCGCCAGCCGCGGCGGAAATAATTCCGCGCCGCACAATTTCTGCAACGACGCGAGTCGGTTCGCCAGAGCTATCCACGCGGTGGTCGGCTTGTTGATACGAAGGCAAACGCTGCGCGTAGAGCGCACGAAAGCTGGACTCGTCTCGAAAGAGCGGCCGGCCGGTCATGGTCATGCAGCGGGTCAGCAAAATGTCGATCGAAGCGTCCAGCCAGATCACGGGAACACCAGCGGCGCGAAGAAATTCCGGCGCGCCGGCCTGGGCGTAAGTGCCGCCGCCCAGCGCCAGAATCAGCGATTCCTTTTGTTCGAGGGCGCGCCCTAAGGCTGTGCGCAGTTGGTCGGCTTCGATTTGGCGAAACGCGGGCTCTCCTAATCGCTCGAAAATTTGGGGAATGCGAAGGCCGGCGGCCTCCTCAATGCGATCGTCCAGATCGACAAAGCGCCAAGCCAATTGGCGGGCAAGCAGCGTGCCGATGGTGGTCTTGCCGGAGCCCATGAAGCCAGCCAAGCCAAGCACTTGCACGCGCGATGGTGATGGTCGCGGAGAGGGTTGCGTCATCATTCGTAATTAAATCTGGCGTAGTTGCGAATCAGGCCTGAGTCGCGGCGCGGGTCGGCCGCGCATCAGTCGCGTTTCAGAATGCGGATTGTACCACTGTATGAGGAGAGTTCGACCTTGGCCAGGCCGCTGCCCACCGTGCCGAACAGGCCCTTGGTGAATCTTGATGCCATGTGGCGCACGCCGTGAGAATCCGGCTTCAAATATGCTTCCGCTTGATTATCGACGGTGCCCATGGCGGTCTGGGCCTTAAGGTCGAAGGAATCGTTGCCGGAAAAATGCACTTCCACGGTGCCCCGGCCGCTCTTCATCGTATAGATGCCGGTGCGAATGAAATCGCCGTCAAACAGAATGTTGCCAGAGGTGGTGAAAAGCGTCACGTTCGTAAGGCCCGGCTGCAGCACCTGCGCATTGCCGCTCACAGAGTTGAAATCCAGCTTGCCCGCGCACTGCGTGCAAACCAGCGAACCGCCGGTGGTGCGCACCACGATGTACCCGGAGACTTCCTTCAGGTGGATATCGCCGGCGACGCTCTGCAGGATCATGTCGCCCATGACCTGCTCTACATAGACGAGACCGGTCTGCGTGCGGAGTTGCAGCTCCGCTTCCTCAGGAACGGTCAATTGAAAATTCGCTTCCAGTTCACTGGCGGGAGCGGAGCTATCCAGCACGCTGGCGGTTACATCGACGCGCTCCTCGGCCTGCTCGGCCACGATGCTGATTTTGTTGGAAGCTTGCGTCGCCGTCACGACCACTTCGGCATTTTTCGAGGATTTTACTTCGATGCGCCCGTTGGCCACGTTCTGCAGCACTACCACTGGACGTCCCTTTACCGCAAAATGCCTTTCAAAATGCTGCGGGGCGGCCAGCAAGAGTGAAGGCAAGAAAAACATTCCGGCACCCAACACCGGCAAGATTCGACGACCCACCAGGTTTGCCACTATTTTCGAGCTCATCTTAGTGTCCGCTCTCCCCACGGTCCATCATCACGGATATCAATTCCGCCTTTTGCTGGTAGGCGCCGGTCAAATATTCGCGCGCCAGATCGTCTTGCGGGTTTTCTTTCACGCGCTGCTCGCAGTCGACGATAAATTTGTCGACGATATCGAGATTTTGGCGGAGCGAAACGTCCACACCGGAATTGCCGGCAAGGAGCACCGTGGGCAGATGAGCTTCGTCATTGCTTAGCGTCAGGCTGGTGTCTTGGTACACGCTGTCGTACGTGTTGCGCGCTTCGGTGGGCTGCGCGCCCGGACGCTGAAATTGCAATGCAGCGGCGGCAACAATTAGCAGGCCGACGGCGGCGCTAGCCAGGACGCGCGGACGGAAGAGCTCGGAAAAACCCCGCCAGAAGGAATGCTGTTCGACGGACCGAATTATGCCTTCCTCTTCCAATTGCATACGGAGCAAGGCCCACACGCGTGCGGGTGGGTCAACTTCCGCGGGAAGTAAATGAGCGGTGGCGACAATGGCCGTTAAGTCCGCAATAAAGTTCTGGCAGGAACTGCACCCGGCGAGATGTGCGCGCGCCACTTCCGGCACGGGCACAAAACCTTCTTGCTCGAGGACGACTTCTACTTCTTTACACTGCATGGCCGTTTACTCCGCGACACGCGGCTTCGGAAGGTTCTTCGGCTCGACTCCGAATACGACCTTGCGACGTGTCTGCGTTTGTTCCGTGCACCCCGGAATTTTCGTTATTGTAACTCAATCGCCGTTTCCCGTCTGCGTTTTCGCTGCATGGCGTTCTTGGCGCGCCTGCTCCCGAATTTCTTCCTGAAGCAGATCGCGCAGCCTGGTTCGCGCCTTGTGTAACTGTGATTTCGAATTTCCGACCGAGCAACCCATAATCCCGGCAATCTCGTTGTGCTCGTAGCCCTGCACGTCATGCAAAACAAAGACGGTGCGGTAACCCGGCGGCAGCCTATCGATGGAGCGCTCCAAATTCACACGGTCCACCGCTCCGCTGAGGCGCAAATCCGGGGCCCCGACGTCTTTCCTTGGGCCGCCACCCTCCTCGTCAGGCTCCGTGGTCTCCTCCAGGGAGGAAACCGGAAGAGCCTTCTTGCGCAACCGCATGAGCACTACGTTTACGGTCATGCGGTGCAGCCAGGTCGAAAAAGCAGACTCGCCGCGGAACGTCGCGATCTTGCGGAACAGCTGCAGAAACGCTTCCTGCATCAGGTCCTCCGCGTCCGAGGGATTGCTGACCATCCGCAGACAGAGCGCGTAGACCCGACGGCTGTGCAGTTCGTACAAGAATTCGAAAGCCGCAGCGTCCCCGGCTTGCGCCAGGCGAATGGCCTCCGCTTCCGTCAAGGCTTTTGGCGGCTGCGCGGCGTTTGATGCGATGGGATCGCCTGGTCTGTTTCGGGCCAACGGTCCAATAGCGGCGCATCCACCCCTTCGGATGCACCGGATACCCCCTTGAGTTGTCTTCGCAACCGCCCGCATAACTCGCATAACTGAGGAAACACGCAGCGGGCGCTAATTACTCGCTGAGTTGCGGCACGAGAACCGCAGGTTTAGCAGGCTTGCTTATTCTCCCTCGATTAGGGCCAGACGTCTACCGCGGGTTGGCTGCGTGTCGTACTTGGCGAGGAGTCGAGTGTTTACGGATTTCTGGAACACGGAAAGCTGCTCATCGGGGAGCACTACTAAGAATGATTTCAAAAGAACGATGGCTTCCCGCAAGCAGGTGTTCAAGTCAAAGTGCGCATCGTCTACCGCGCGCCAGTCGGTGGAGGGCGCCGCGGAGACTCCGCTTCCCAGATCGGAAGCGACTTCGTGAAAGTGCCTGCGGATGCCAAATACCATCTCTTCCAGGGTGTCGATCTTGTGCAGGAATTGCGAACGTTGCGTGAGGAGCACGAAGCTTAGAAGGTCGCTCATACGCGCGGTGTGCTGTTCCTGTAAGCCCCGAAAATTGGCGGCGTGCAGGGGAGCGATATTCGGAACCACGCCGAAATGCTTAGCGTGCTGCCCCAGGGTGTAGAGTAGGCCTTCCAGAGGTTGCGCCAACCGGGAACATAGCGCGGGTATAACGAAGATGGCTCGACAGGATTGCCCGGATTTACCGATGCGTCGGAGCTCAAGGGCCTCATTTAGCGAGACGCTGAACATCCGGTAAAAAGTCTCGAGCTGGCGCACGCAAGAGTCAAAGGTTGCGGCCTTCGCTGGCGGCAACCAAGTGCCCCAGTCCTCTTGTACGCTCGATTGTCTGGAAGGAAGGGTCTGGGCCCGAACCCGCACAGGGTTTCTCCTAAGTTGGGGGAGTATACCAAAATAGTTTTGTGGCCGTAAGAACTTATTAAGAGGAACTAATTTTCCCGTTCCTTGGAGCTTTTTGGCGACCACGAGCCATACACAAACCCTTAGAATATAAAGAGTTCCGGAAGCGCGAGGGTGACAGGGTACGGTTACGCACAGTATCCGTGGTAACAGATTTGTTATAGACCTGTGGTAAGAACCGAAACGGGTGTGCGAACTCGTTGGAGAACCCGAAATGGCAACGACCTTCCCGCCGCGTGCCATTGTTGCCCTGTAGTATCGCTCGCCGCTATACTCGCCTGCCATTGAAGGGGAAAGGATTTTCCCGTTGCAATTTGAGCCGCGCGACCAATTCGAGCAACGTCAGAAAAAATTGGAGCAAATTCAGGGACTGGGGCTGAAGGCCTATCCGCACGAGTTTCGCTGGACAGACACAATCGCCGACTTGGCGACAAAATTTGCGCAGACGCCCGCCGCCGAACTGGAAGCCAATCAGCGAGAAGTCCGGGTTGCCGGCCGGATCGTGTCTATGCGCTTGATGGGTAAAGCCGGATTCGCACACCTGCAGGGTGCGGGAAAGCGCCTCCAGGTCTATGTAAAAAAGGACATAGTGGGAGAGCGGGGATTCGAGCTCTTTAAATTGCTGGACCTCGGCGATCTAATTGGCGTGCGCGGACACCTGTTTCGCACCAAGACGAATGAGCTTTCGATCCGGGTGGAGGAGATATTCTTTTTGTCCAAGGCGCTGCTCCCGCTGCCGGAGAAATGGCACGGACTCACGGATATCGAGCTGCGCTATCGACAGCGCTATCTGGACCTGCTCGCCAATGAGACATCCCGCGAGGTTTTCGTCACGCGGGCGCGAATCATTCAGGAGTTGCGGCGATTTTTCGACGCACGCGGCTATATCGAGGTGGAGACACCGATGATGCACCCGCTGCCCGGAGGAGCGGCAGCGCGCCCTTTTGTGACCCACCACAATACGCTGGACATCGATCTGTACCTGCGCATTGCTCCAGAGTTGTATTTGAAGCGGCTGACCGTCGGTGGATTTGATCGTGTTTACGAGATTAATCGCAATTTCCGCAATGAGGGCATCTCCACGCAACACAACCCGGAATTCACGATGCTGGAATTCTATGAGGCCTATAGCAATTATGGCGATCTGATGGACATGAACGAGCAACTCTTCGCCGACCTGGCGCGCAAAATCACGGGCTCCGCTTTAGTGCCTTACGGAGATAGAAAGCTGGACTTCGGGAAATTTGAGCGGTTGTCGATGCGCGGAGCCATTATGAAGTACTGGCCGGCTGCCGCCGGCGCGCCTCCGACGCTGGCAGATTTGATGGCGCCCGGAGGGCCGCGCGCCATCGCGGAGCGGTACAACGCGTGGGCGAAAGCCGCGGGAGCGCCCTACGCGGCTTCCAAAGGAACTCTGAGCGACGGAGAATGGACGGGTCTGCTATTTGAAACCATCGCCGAAGATAAATTGGTGCAGCCGACGATTTTGTACGAATTCCCCACGGACATTTCTCCCCTATCCAAGCAGAAGCCGGATGATCCTTCGGTTACCGAGCGTTTTGAAATTTACGTTGCAGGCATGGAGATCGCCAACGGCTTTTCGGAGTTGAATGATCCGCTGGAACAAGAGCGGCGCTTTCGCGCGCAGATTGCGCAGGGCGGCGAGGAAGTTCCCAAGCAAGTCGATTGGGACTACATCCGCGCGCTCTGCCACGGCATGCCGCCAACCGCGGGCGAGGGCATCGGCATCGATCGCTTGACGATGCTGTTCACGGATTCGCCTTCCATCCGCGACGTCATTTTATTTCCGCAACTGCGGCCGGAAGCGCCAAACAATCCCGAGCACAGGCCGGAGCAAGGCACGAAACCCTGACGAGTCCAGCATGAAATTTGAATGGTTCGTCGCCAAGCGGTACTTGCGGTCGCCGTACCGCCCGGCGGTGCTGCGCCTGGTTACGGCGTTTTCCGTGATCGGCGTTGCCGCCGGAGTCGCAACCTTGGTCATTGCACTGGCCATGAATACCGGATTTCGCGAGACATTACAGGATCGCTTGCTGGGCGTGACCGCGCATGTCTCGCTCACCCGGCCCGGCGCTGGCGGCATTCGCGACTATCCGGCGCTGGCGTCAAAGCTGGCGGCGATGCGCGGTGTGCGTTCTGTAACGCCGGCGGTATATCAGACCGTGCTGATGACCCTGGCGAGCGAAGCGCGCGGAGTGGTCAGCAAAGGCATCGATCTCGAACAGGAGCGGCGGGGCGACGAAGCGTTGCAACACGTCATCGCGGGCAAATTGGACTTTTCGCCCGACCCCGACGGTATCGACGCGGTGCTGGTGGGCAAGCAACTGGCGCAGGAGTGGAAGCTATCGCCCGGCGACTACGTGACCCTGACGAGTCCGCAAGGAAGATTGACGCCCTTCGGCATGATGCCGCGAAGCCGGCGCTTCCGCGTGGCCGGCGTTTTTGATTCCGGCTTTTATGATTACGACGAGAACTGGTGCTTCTTGAGCTTGCCGGCTGCGCAAGCGCTGTCCGGGGTAGGTGACCGGGTCAGCGTGCTGGAATTTCGCCTCGATAAACCCGAGCAAGCCGGCGTCATCGCGCGCAAAGTGGAACAGGCCGCGGGGCCGGGCTTTGCGGCGACCACCTGGATGGAAGAAAATCGCGCCCTGTTTCGCGCCCTGCGGCTGGAAAAATTGGTGACGGCAATCTTCATCGGACTTATCACTTTTGTAGCCGGCTTGAACGTCCTCGTCGTTCTCTCCATGACCGTCACGGACAAGGCCCGCGACGTTGCCGTGTTGATGTCGATGGGTTGCCGCCGCCAGCAAATTCGGCGGATTTTCTTGTGGCAAGGAATAACCATCGGCGCTACTGGCACGTTTGTTGGCTTGTGTATTGGGTATGTTTTCGCCTGGATCGCCGGAACCTGGCACCTGATTCCTCTCGATCCTCAGGTATATGCGGTTCCTTACGTGCCGTTTCACCCTAGCCTTCTGGATGGCGTGTGGATTGCCGTGGTGGCTTTGGGTATCTCCGTGGGCGCCACCCTTTTGCCCGCCCGCGCTGCCGCGCGACTCCTGCCTGTGGATGTCCTCCGCTATGAATGAGGAAAACCATGCATCTGATCTGCGTGAAATGCTTGAGAAAAACGTTATCTCCCGGGACGGGCTTTGGAGCACGGTTTGCTCCTAACATCTCCGCAGGGGCTTCGAAACCTACGGTGCGTGCTACCGGTATTTGGGCAGGGAAAGACGCCGCCGTAAGCCTCTGAATTGAAAGTAATTAAGCGTTTTACAAAATGCCCGTTTTGGGCTTGCTTTCCGGTTAGGCAAGGGCTCGGCACAAATGGGAACTCGATGGGCCATGGTGACACGATCTGTGCACGGAGTTCGGCACTGAGATTGCCATTGGTGCATCTAAGCATATGGAAGTATGTTCGCACGCGAAGCGGCGCGGGGAAAGTGGTTGGGGAATGAGTGAAGCCAGTCAAGCTTTAGCAGCAGGGGCCGCGGACGGCGCCGGCCCGCACGACCCCCAAGTGGTCATGGAAGCGCGCAGCCTGAAGAAAACCTACGGTGTTGGCAGGCGCTCTTTAACCGTTTTAAACGATGCGAATCTGACTTTGCTGCGCGGAGAGATGGTGGCGATTGTCGCGCCGTCCGGCGCGGGGAAAAGCACGCTGCTGCATCTCCTGGCTGCGCTAGACACGCCAACAAGCGGTACAGTATACTTCGCTTCCAAGCCCATTGAAACGAATCAAGACACCACGGTCGCCGAGTTCAGAAATCGCGCCGTGGGATTTTTGTGGCAGCGGCATCAATTGTTGCCTGATTTTACTGCCACAGAAAATGTAGCCATGCCGTTGCTGCTGCGTGGCGAGGGTTTTTCACCCTCGATGACCACGGCGCGCAAGTGGCTCGCGGAGGTCGGACTGCAAGAACGGACCGAGCACCGCGCAGGGGAGCTTTCGGGCGGGGAACAGCAGCGCGTCGCTATTGCCAGGGCGCTCGTCACCAGGCCTGCGGTGCTGCTGGCAGATGAACCGACCGGAGATTTGGACGAGGAGAATGCTTGGGCCGTGTTCGAGTTATTGCAGCGGCTGCATCGCGCGTACCAGTTGACGTCCTTGATCGCGACGCACAACTTGGCGCTCGCTGCGCGTTGCGACCGCATCTTAACTCTGGAGCATGGCGTTTTGTGCACCCGCGCGGCGGCGGTTGCCGCGATGGGAACCCCGGGGGAGAAGCGAGCTAATCGTGTTTGAACGGTATACTGAGAAAGCGCGACGCGTCATTTTTTTTGCCAGGTACGAAGCCAGCCAGTATGGCAGCCCGTACATCGAGACGGAGCACCTGCTGCTCGGCTTGATGCGCGAGGACAAGGCGCTGGCCAACCGGTTCCTGCGCCAGCAGGGGTCCATCGAATCCATTCGCAAGGAGATCGAAGCGCGCATCACCATTCGTGAGCGCATTTCCACCTCCGTGGAAGTGCCGCTGAGCGCGGAATGCAAGCGCATTTTGAATATGGCCGGCGAAGAAGCCGAGCGCCTCGGCGTCAAGCACGTCGGCACCGAGCACTTGCTGCTGGGAATCCTGCGCGAAGAAAAATGTTTCGGCGCGGAAATTCTGATGGAGCGCGGTTTGCGCCTCTCCACGCTGCGCGAAGAGCTCGCGCGCACCTCCGGCGAAAAAACCACCGCCGCGCGCCCGAAAGAAACCTCCCTCCTCGCCGAATTCAGCCGCGACCTCACGCAAGCCGCCTCCGAAGGCTCGCTCGATCCGCTCGTTGGCCGCGAAGGTGAAGTTGAACGCGTCATCCAGATTCTCTGCCGGCGCACGAAAAATAATCCCGTGCTGATCGGCGAACCCGGCGTCGGCAAAACCGCCATCGTCGAGGGCCTCGCACAGCGCATTTCCGACGGCGACGTCCCCCCGTTTCTCGCCGACAAACGCATCCTCTCTCTGGATCTTTCTCTGATCGTCGCCGGAACCAAATATCGCGGCCAGTTTGAAGAGCGCCTCAAGACCATCATGAAAGAATTGATGGAGAGCCAGAACGCCATTGTCTTCATCGACGAGCTGCACACGCTCGTCGGCGCCGGTTCCGCGGAAGGCTCCCTCGACGCCGCCAACATTCTGAAGCCCGCGCTCTCTCGCGGCGAAATTCAGTGCATCGGCGCGACCACGCCCGGCGAATATCGCAAGTCCGTCGAGAAGGATCGCTCCCTCGAGCGCCGCTTCCAATCCGTAAAAGTTCCCGCGCCCAACGAAGAAGAAGCCATCCAGGTCATCACCGGCGTGCGCGAACGCTACGAAAAATTCCATGCCGTCAGCTACACGGATGACGCGCTAAAGTACTCGGTTTATCTTTCCAACCGCTACATCCCCGACCGCTTCCTTCCCGACAAGGCCATCGACCTCATCGACGAAGCCGGCGCGCGCGTAAAACTCCGCCAGGCCAGCGTTCCAGAAGAAGTCGGCGAAGTCCAAAAGCGCGTGAAGTTCATCACCCATCGCATGGAAAGCGCCATCGCCGCGCACGAATTTGAGAAAGCGCGCTTCTATTCTGAAGAAGAGCGCAAGGAAAAAGAAAATCTCCGCGGCCTGCGTGAACGCTACAAGCTGGACGACGCCTCCACCGGCATCGTCACCCGCGAAGACATCGAAGAAGTCGTCTCCCGCTGGACCGGCATCGCCGTCACCTCCATCAAGGAAGACGAGCAGCAAAAGCTCCTGCGCATCGAGCCTGAATTGCACAAGCGCGTCATCAGCCAGGACAAAGCCATCACCGCCCTCGCTCGCGCCATTCGCCGCAGCCGCGCCGGACTCAAGAATCCTGCGCGCCCCGTTGGCTGCTTTTTCTTCCTCGGCCCCACCGGCGTCGGCAAAACGGAAGTCGCCCGCCGCCTCGCGGAATTTTTGTTCGGTTCGGAGAAGTCGCTGGTTCGCTTCGATATGTCGGAGTTCATGGAGAAGCATTCCGTCTCGAAGCTCATCGGCGCCCCTCCAGGGTACGTGGGCTACGAAGAAGGCGGGCAGTTGACGGAGCGCGTTCGTCGCACGCCCTACTCGGTTATTCTTTTAGACGAAATCGAGAAGGCGCACCCGGACGTCTTCAATATCCTCTTGCAAGTTTTTGAAGACGGCCAATTGACGGACGGCCTCGGCAACACCGTGGATTTTCGCAACACCATCATCATCATGACCTCCAACTTGGGCGCGCGCCATCTGCAAAAGCGCACTTCCATCGGCTTCCAATCCGGCGCCGATGAAGCCAGCCTCAAGAGCATGGAAGAAATGGTGATGAACGAAGTAAAGCGGGCGTTCAATCCGGAGTTTCTCAACCGCTTGGACGAGATCATCATTTTCAACCCGCTCGGCGACGACGACCTGCTCCGCATCATCGATCTGCTCGTGGGCCAGATGAACGACACGCTGATCCACCGGCAAGTCCAGGTAGTACTGTCTCCAGAAGCACGCCAGTGGATCCTCGAAAAAACGTGTGCAGACCGCAGTTACGGGGCGCGACCTCTGCGGCGAGCTCTTCAGAAGTATGTGGAAGACCCGCTGTCCGAGGCGCTCATTCAGGGTGGCATCCAAAGGCCGGCGACGCTGCAAATTTACGTCGCAGGGGAAGGTCTTTCGTTCCGTCCTGTCGGTGAGGCAACCCCGGTCGTCCACTAGGGAATCTGACACCAACATGTGTGGCCCCGGCGCTCACCGGGTCAACGCACGGCCGGCCCATACCGGGTTCGGCGGGAGAAGAACATCTTGGGTTTGGGGGCGCGGCCTTGACCACCTCGACGGCCGCTCACACAAGACTGTCTTTGCCGTTTGGGGTAATGCGCGTCCGGCTCTTACTCGCGACAGTATTTTTTTTGCTCGCGTCTTCTTTGCTCGTCGCCGCGCCGCGCCATCCTAATGCGGTTGCATCGCCGTCTTCTATTGCATTTGATTCAACAGAGTCGGCAAAAGTTACTGTGGAATACGCGGACGCTAGTCCCTCCGAACACTACTTCCAAAATCCCCCGCCGCAGGCGCCGGGGACCGTCATCGACAGCATTCGCTTCATCGGGAACCGCCGCGTGCGCAGCGACACCTTAAAGGCGCGCATCTTCAGCCGTGAAGGCGATCCTTACAATGAAGAAACGCTGCGCCGCGATTTCAACGCTCTGTGGAACACGCAGTTTTTCGAAGACGTGAAATTGCGCGTCGAAGATTCTTCCGAAGGTCCTAATCACAAGACCGTCATATTCGAAGTCAAAGAGCGCCCGGTCATCCGCCGCATCCGCTACGACGGCATTCACTCCGTCTCCGAATCCGACATTCTCGACCGCTTCAAAGAGCGCAAGGTCGGCCTCACCGTGGAAAGCCAATTCGACCCCACGCGCATCAAGAAAGCCGAAGTCGTCCTCAAGGAATTACTCGGCGAACACGGCCGCCAGTTTGCCAAAGTCACTCCGCAGTACGAACGCATCGCCGCCAGCAACGCGGTGATCCTCGTCTTCAAAGTGGAAGAGGGTCCCAAAGTGAAGGTCGGTCGCATTAAGTTCACCGGCAATCATGCCTTTAGCGATCGCAAACTCATTCGCGCCATGCGCCACGATCGCCCTTACGCCATTCCCCTCTACTTCTGGAACATTCCCGTTCTCACCAAGACCTACGATCGCGAAAAGCTCGATGAAGATCTGGAAGTCGGCGTCCGCGGCCTTTACCAGGACAATGGCTTCTTCAAAGTCGTAGTAAATCCTCCCGTCCTTGAAAATGTCGAAACCCAGGGCTACCGTCTCGGCGTTCCCATCGCCGGACGCACGCACGGAAAAGCCGTGAATATGACCATCAAAATCGAGGAGGGCGAGCGCTACAAGATGGGCACCCTGAAAATCGTCAGCGCCGATCCGGACAAAGCCCTCTCTCTAAAGGTTGACGCGCTGAAGACTATTTTCCCGCTCAAGTCCGGCGATATCTTTTCCGCCGCCAAGGTCCGCAAAGCCATGCAGGATTACACCAAAGCTTATGGCCAATACGGCTTCATCGATTTCACCGCCGAGCCGCAATTCGATATCGACGATGCCACTAGGAAAATTGATGTCACTCTGCGCTTCAACGAGGAAAAACAATATTACGTTCGCCGCATCGATTTCGTGGGCAACACCACCACCCGCGACAAAGTCATCCGCCGCGAGCTCCTTCTCGACGAAGGCCAGCTGTTCAATAAACGCGCCTGGGAAATCAGCATCTTGCGGCTGAACCAGCTTGATTATTTCGATCGCATCGAAGAAGACAAAGCCGTCGAAATCAAGCGCAATCAAAAAGAAGGCACCGTCGATCTAACTCTCAAGCTGAAAGAAAAGGGCAAGCAGTCCATCGGATTGCAAGGCGGCGTCAGCGGCCTGGCCGGCACTTTCATCGGCCTCACCTACCAAACCAACAATTTCCTCGGTTTGGGTGAACGCCTGACTTTCTCCGCCCAGTTCGGCGACATCCAGCGCAGTTTCATGTTCGGATTCACCGAGCCATATCTTTTCGATCGCCCCATCACCACTGGTTTCACCATCTTTTCCAGCCGCTACAGTTTCAATCAGGCGCGCCAGGAAGCGCTCCTCCTCGGCCAGTCCGTCAGCATCAATCCGCAATTTATTCAGAATTACAATCAGGACAGCACCGGCTTTACCCTCGTCGCCAGCTATCCCATGAAGAAGCTGTCTTTCGCCAGGATAGGCGTCACCTATGGCCTTACCCGCACCAGCATCACTCCTTTCAATGACGCTTCTCGTTTTCTTTTTGAAGACATTCAATTCCGTAGCGTCGCGGGGCCCAGCGCACTCAAAGGCATCGTTTCCAGCACCATCACACCCACCATCACCTACAACACGATCGACAATCCCACCAACGAACACTCCGGGAAAAGCTATTTCTATTCCCTCGGCTTCACCGGCGGCCCGCTCGGCGGCAACGTCAACAGCATCAGCAATATCTTTGACTGGAAGTACTTCCATCCCATTCAAAAACGCCGCAATGTCATCGGCTTCCACGCCACCCTGGCACACATAACCTCCTACGGCAGCTCCACTCCCGCTTGCCGTACCGCTGTGCCCGTGGTGCCCAATTGTCCTGCAAAGGTTGATAACGAGGTTCCGCCCTTCAGCCGCTTCTATATGGGTGGCGAAAACGACATTCGTGGCTACGACATTCGTTCCATTTCCCCGGTTACTTTCATCCCTCAAGCCTCCGCCCAGAGCATCGTTTTTCACGATCCCACTTCCGGCGGCCTCCCTCGCACCTTCACCGTTCCCGTGCTGACCTACACTGCCACTCTCCCCGGCGGCGACGTCCAAGCTGCGGGTAACGTCGAATACCGCGTCCCCATAGTTGGCCCTGTCACCGCTGCTCTCTTCTTCGATGGTGGCACCGACGGCATTGTTCAGCCCAGCGCCCTCAAACTCGACCCCACCGGCTTCTCGAATCTTACGCAGCAGTTTCCGGGCGCCAATTTGCGCAACCAGCTCGCCATCGCGCCGCATACGAATTTCCGCTTGCGCGGCTCCGCCGGTATCGAGTTTGTGGTCCAGTTGCCGATCGTGCAAGCGCCTTTCCGCGTCTACTACGCCTATAACGTCCACCGGCTTCACGAAGAAATCGTGGCCCCGACGCCGTATTTCGATCCCGCCGACCTCAAGTTCTTGAAAAACGCGTTCAACAGCGTCGATCCGACCATCTTTCCCCTGCAGATTCAGCCGCAGATCAACAACATTCTGAATAATCCGGGACGGCTCGACTACTTCGAGCCCAAGACGACTTTTCGATTTACGGTTAGCAGGACTTTCTGATGCCGCAAACTCGTACATTCTTTGTAGTGCGCGGAGGGCATGCAACGCTAGCCCGTGTATACCCGCAACGCGAGTCTGCTTGGGAGGCAGGGGGATGAAGTTGCGAACATTCTTGACGTACATAGCTGCTGCGGTCGCCGCGGCATCTCTGGCCGCTGGCTGCGGCGGCAGCGGCAGCTCCGTTAACGCTGTAAGCGTCACCGTGGGCTCGTCGGTGGGTCCCGTTATTATCGTCGGGCAGTCCACGACTCTCACCGCCTCGGTCACTGGGGGCACCACCAGCAACACCGCGGTCAACTGGCAGCCCTGTCAGTACACCACTACCACCATTTCGGGAACCACCACCACTACTTCCCCTCTCGCGGCGTGCCCCACCGACAACAGTTTCGGTACTCTCTCCAATGAAGAAACCACCGGCACCGCGACCTACACGGCCCCTGCCAAGATCCCCGATCAAACCAAATTCCCCGGATTGCAAATTGTCATCACTGCTCAGTCCCAGCAGGATACCCGCAAGACTGGAAGCATAAAGCTTCAGCTGGATTCGGGCATTGGCGTCACTCTTACACCCGGAACCGCCACCGTGCCCACCAATGAGCTCCAGGGATTCAGCGTTGTTCTCAGTAATGACCTGCAGAGCCAAGGCGTCACCTGGCTGCTTACCCAGTCCACCGCAACCACCACCATCACTGAACCTAACTTGGCTACATGCAGTCCTGGTTGCGGCTCTATCAGCGCGAGCACCCCGACCACCATGACCTATACGGCTCCAGCGACGCTTCCCACCGCCTCCACTCCTTCCGGAGCTAGTACCACGCCTACCGACCTCACCGTCGTTGCTACCGCCAAGGGCGACAACACCCGCTTTGCTACCGGAACGATCACCATCATTCAGGGCGGACCCATCACCTTCAACGGCATTTCTCCCATCATCGCCCCTCAAGGTGCCGCACTTTGGGATATTTACCTCGACGCTCCCAACATATCGTCCGCCTCCAAAATTAAAATTACCGATCAGAACGGCGGCTTCAAAGTCTTCGATTCCACTACCAACCAGATCAAGGTGCTTTTCCCGGTTGCCGCCTCCACCACGCCAAGTCCTTCCAGCGGCGCTCGCCTGCGATTACTGGAAGCCGATCTCGCAGGTACAACTTCAGCAAGTCCAGGGACGCAACTTACGTATACCGTTTCTGTCACCGACCCCGGCGAACCCGTCACGCAAGGCGCGGGTCCATTTACATTTACCCTGATGCCCGTCAGACCTACCGTCGTGGCCTCCGCTCCTAGCGGCGTTGTTCAAGGCGACGCCATTGCTGAATTTCCGGTTGCTATTGATGGCGGGTACTTCGGGCCAGGTGGCACCTTCGCGAGCGCTGCTTTTCAAGGCAGCACGCTTTCGCAAGCTCCTTCTTCCAGTTCGCGGCGCCTCGCCGCCACTTTCCAAAGCAGCGCCATTGGCCCTCCGGGCCTGTACCCGCTCACTGTCTCCCGAAATCCTGCGCTGCCCGGTACCAGCAATGCGGTAGCCACTATGGCGGTGTTTCCGAACTACCTCAGCGGACCTCCAGCGCCACCTGTCCCCGGCTCCGCAATTGCCGCGGGTCAGAATCCCAGCGCCATCGACATCGATCCCACGCTCGGCGTCGCTGTCGTTGCGGAAACTGGCTCGAACGCTGTCCAGTTCTACACGATCGGGCAGGGAACGCTTACTCCAATTGGTGGCCCGGTCGCAGTCGGTCAGACTCCGACCGGCGTCTCCGTGAATCGCACCAATCACTCGGTCGCCGTCGTCAATTACTCGAGTCAGAGCGTTTCGATTCTCCCCATCCCGAATTCCTCCAGCACCGTTACGCCCGCGACCGTCGATCTTTCCAACGCCTTGCAGGGACAGGTGACACCCGCACCGCTGCCCTATGCCATTGGCGTAGACCCGGACACCAACCTTGCTCTTGTGGCCTACTCCTCCACTTCCATTTCCTCCAACACCAACCTTGGGTTTGTCGTGAACCTCAATCAGGGGGCAAACCCTCCATTCGGTTGCCTGGCCAACTCCCCGCAACAAGGGCCGTGTATCCTTTCCCAGGTTACCCTCAACACCGGTCAGTATCCGCAGATCGCTATGGCGCCGCACGGCCACATCGCTTACGTTACCCCGGGCGGCTCGGGCTCAGTGAAAGGCGTTGATGTGACCGCTCCCTCCAACTCCGTCCCCCTCAGCACTCTGTCCGTTACGGCGGGCATCGTGACCGTTACGGCGGGCGCGACGCTTAACGGCCTGGTTCCTGGACTGCCCGCTACCGTCCTCATCACCGGCGTTCCGCCACTCTCCGGCAATATCCCCCTCAATGGCGTCTATCCCATCCTCATCACCAGCAGCACGTCATTCCAATATTCCTTAAGCAATAACCCTAGTGCCAGCGGCAGCTCCAGCGGAGGAACGGCCTTTTACGGAAGTCCCAATCTCAACTTCCTTGGTGTTTCCTCAACCAGCCAGGGTATCGCTATCAATCCGATCTCGCATACTGCGGCTGTTGCCAACGCCGGCGCCGTCAACCAGCAGATTAATTTGCTCAATCAGTTGGATCAGTCCGTTACTTCCATTAGTTTCCGAATCGGCTGCACCTTTTTCACCGCTACCTGCAACAATGGCTCGGAGCTGCCTCCCGGTACCGTCGACGTTGCCTGGCAGCCTTATACTAACTCCATCGTTTCATTCAATCCGGGTCGGCAGGAGGTCTCCATCTCCGATCCGATTACTCAAACCAGGCGCGCCATTGTTCCCGTGAATGGCCCCAGCACTGCCGTTCTCTCCGTTTCGAACGGCACCACCGGTAATCTCCAACTGTGGGGTGGTATCGCCGTCGATCCGGTTACGAATCAGGCCATCGTCGTTGAGTCCGGCAGCACCACAACCGGAAGCACCAATCCGGGCCAGATTGAGCTCGTCAGTCTTGCCGCACCGGGCACCACGACCCTGACGGCCTTGCAGCCTGTTCAAATTACTGAGCTGGTCGTGCCAAGTCCAAATCCTGGCCTGGGAAACATCGGCGGCATTCCCAACGCCTTTGCTCCGCAAGCAACGCTCACTGCCGCGGCGGGATCCCCGCCTCTCGCTGGCGTTCAAATCTTTGGCCGCGGTTTCCTCTCCGGAAGCCCGCAAGTTCGACTGGACGGCGTTGACATAACCGCACCGCCTGCCGTCGGCGGAGCGGTGAACGTGGTTTCGGATCGTGAAGTCGACGTCACCATTCCGTCCTCGTTCCTGCTGGTGCCGCATCGTTTCGCCCTCGACGTTGTTGTCGCCGGCGGCGCGCCATCCAACGCCACCGATTTCATCGTCATTAAAGCCGTGCCCATGAGTCCTTGCACCGCCGGCCCCGCGTCTCCCAGTTCCGTGGCCATTGCTGACCAAATTAAAAACAATCCGCTCTTCTCGCCCATCGCCGTGGTCACCAACAACGGCTGCAACAGCATCTCGATTATCGACATCAACCCCGCCGACGTTACGCCTCCCCCGGGCGGCACGACTTTCGGCAGCGTTCAAACGGTTCTCATCGGTGCAGGACCCAAGGGTGTCGCGATCAGCTCGCACCTTGGCTACGCGGTCATTGCGAATAATGCGGCGGGCACCGCCTCCATCGTGAATCTCGCAGCCAATCCACCTGTCGAGGCCGTTGCGGATGTTAGCGTTGGCAGCACTCCCATCGGCGTTGCCATCAATGACGCCACCGGCGTCGCGCTCGTCGCCAACTTCGGTTCCAACTCCGTTTCCGAAATCAACCTCGGTCTCTTAACCGGATCGTCTCCGGCCACTTCCTTGACCGCCAGCACCATCTCCGGAGTGCAGTTCCCCATCGCCGTGGCCATCGATCCCGATCGCGGCACCAACAATCAAGGGCTGGCCGTGGTCACCGGCATCCAACCCAATTCCGGCAATGCGCCTAGCGGCGCGCTCTATTCCGTGGATATCGGATTGCCTACCCCCACGCTGAGCACTACCATTCCGATCTCGAACGTTGCCTCGTCGCCCACGGGAATTGTCTTCGATCCGGCGGTGAATACCGGCACGCAAAATCTCGGCCTCTTCTTCGTCAATTCGAGCGGCGGTAATGTGATCACGTCGTTCAATCCGGATAATGGGGCGACCAGCGGAACCAGCGTGGGCATTAATCCCACGGCGTTGGCGGTGAACCCGCAAACCGGCGCGATTCTCACCTCCAACTTTGCGGGGAAATCGGCGTCCATCGTGGATACGATTTCCAGTCCGATCAAGACGGTGAATACATATGGCTTGCCGGGTTCGGAGCAGTTCGGCGTGGCCATCGATCCGTTTACGAATCTGGCGGTGATTGTGGATCAGGTCAACAATCGCGTGCTGCTGTTCCCGATGCCGAATTGAGCTTGGCGCATTCGGCATGGCGCGCTGAGGCCGGACGCGTAGTCCGGCGAATTGAGAAAGCCGCGCTTTTGGTTGCGACGGAGTCGAAGCGTCAGCTATACTGCGTCGTTTGTGTGGGGGGCGCGGAGCCAGCAGGGCGCGCGCAAACAGGTTTAAGCGGGTTTTGGCCCGGCTTAATTTTTTGGTCAGTCGAAAATTCGAATTTCATGCAACACGAAAGAAGGAGAATAAAGTGAATTCCAGAATGTTGGCCTCGGCCCGTCCGGGGTCGTTCCGAACGACATTGCAGTGCGCGGTGCCCTTCGCTTTGGTGCCCTTCGCTTTGGTGCCCTTCGCTTTGGTGATCATCGCGGCTTGCGTCTTTGGCGCAGGCGCGGTGCGCGCGCAAGGCGCCGCAGGGTCCTCCCCCGCGGGGGCGAAGATTGGCGTCATCAACGTGCGCCAAGCCATTGCCAGCACCGCGGAAGGCAAGCAGGCCGGCGCGGAACTGCAATCGCAGTTCGCGGCGCGTCAGACCGAGCTGGAAGGTCTGAACAAGGACATCAACAGCTTGCGGCAGCGCATCGAAACCGGCACCGGCAAAATCAGCCAGGAGGAACAGGCGCGGTTGCAGCGCGAAGGCGAAGTCAAAGCGCGGCAATTGGAGCGCAAACAAAGCGAGTATCAGGAAGACGTCAACGCCGCGCAAGCCGACGTCTTCGATCGGATCGGCCGCAAGATGATCGATGTGCTCGATCGCTACGCGCGCGAGAATGGCTACGTGGCTGTCCTCGATACCTCCGCGCAAAACACGCCGATTCTTTTCGCCTCCACCAACATCGATGTCACGCAAGACATCGTGAAGCTCTACGATACGGCCTACCCGATAAAGGCCGGCAGCGCGCCGGCGGCCACAACTCCGGCAGCCCGGCCAGCGACCCGGCCGGCCACGCAGCCCCCCGCCGCGAAGCCGCCGCAGCGCTAACGCATCGCAAGCAGTTCGCACAGGCTCATAGTGGTCGACGCCCCGGAACTCATCCCCGGGGCGTTTCGTTTTGGCCGAACGTTACGATTTCAAGAGCGCCGGGGAGGTCACCGAAAAGAGGCTGAGCCACAGCCAGGAGGGCGAAGAGGCGGAGAAGTCTTACTTGGGGCTGGCAGGGCCAGTTCGCGTGGGACTGGAAGCCAGCGGGCAGTCACAGTGGTTCGAGCGGCTGCTGGCGGAGCGGGGCCACGAGCTGTGGGTCGGGTATGCCGCCAAGATCCGCGCCAGCACGGAGCGCAAGCAGAAAACGGACCGGCGCGATGCGAACTTGCTGCTGGAGTTGCTTGAGCAAGAGCGGTTTCCGCGCATCTGGGTACCGACACCCGCGGAGCGGGATACCCGGCAGCTGTTGTTGCATCGCGCCAAGCTGGTGCGCGTGCGCACGCAGGTGAAGAACCAGTTGCAGGCGCTGGCCCTAAACCAGGGCGTGCAACGGAAATGGAAGCTATGGACCGCGGTGGGACGGAAGCAGGTGGTACTTCGTCGCACGGTACAGCAAAATTTGATGGCTGTTACGTACTTTGCCTTATGGGCAACCCGTCTAAGGGCAACTACAGTCTTATCTCGGTCGCAAGCGTAGCCAGTCTCCCCCCGCGAGAACACCTGGCGATTTTGGGAGGGGTCCCTTGAAGTCCACATCATTGTTCATTTTCCTGTTCATTCTCATTCTCGGCTGTGCCACAACCCCAGCCTGGGCCGACGTCGTGCCCGTTCAGAACGCGTCCTTTGAAATTACCAATCCGCTGAATATTCCCTGCACGATTCCAGCGAATTGCAACTTTAACCTCGGACCGATCCCGGATTGGATGCTCACGGGCCAGGGCGGTTCTTGGCATCCCAGCACTGCGTTTTTAAATTTGCCCCTACCGGATGGCAACATCGTCGCCTACAACAATGGCGGCACCATCTCTCAAACCCTTGGCACTTTCCTGGCTCCGAACACTACCTACACCCTGTCCGTAGCCGTAGGCCATCGTCTCGACGGAACTGTAACCGATTACTCGATCGGGCTGTTTGCCGGCGGCAATCTTCTTAAGTCCTTCGGTGCCTCGAATGGCGCCATCCCGATTGGTACCTTTGCGGACGAGACAGTGACCTTCACGTCGGGTGCCAGTGTTGCCTCAGGAGAGAACCTGAGTATTGTGCTCACCAGCGGCGGGCTACAAGCCGACTTTGACAATGTCCGCTTGACGGAGTCCGCCGTTCCGGAACCGGCTTCGCTGTCGCTGCTGGCCGCCGGCTGCGGCCTCGCGCTCTTCGTTTTGCGCCGCCGCTAACCCGCTCCGCCATTTCTTGCGAATTTACGCAAGGAAACGGTGCGCTTGGCGTGGACCGAAGGAAAGAGAAAATTACGCGTGGCGATGCGCTGCGGGCGCACGTAAGGGACGGAACCGAAAATACCGATAGTCGCAGTCCTCGCATCGGAACGGACTAATCAGCAGGAGCGCGCAGACAACCCTCTCCACCATTCCCCTTCTGTGGGATCTATGCACGGAGTCACCTTGACACCGTGGACAAATTTTCTGTTCGCCGAACTGTATGAGAGCCATCGACAATCCTTAAGAGGACGAGCGGGGATAAGGAACTTACTCCAAACCCTGACGCCAGGCCATACACGAAACGCTGTACGTCCGCTAGCTTGCATCGATTTCGGATAGGACTTGCCGGCCGCGCGCAAAAATGCGGCCAGCCTCAGAAAATCAGCTTAAGTGAGAACTGAATCTGGCGCGAAGGGCCCGCCGTCTTGCTGATAATTCCAAAGCCGCTGCCGCGCACAATGTTGGACGGCAGCCCAAAATTCACAATGTTGAAGATGTTGAAGAACTCCGCGCGAAATTCAAGGACACCCAATTCGCCCTTGCCACGACGCCCGAACGGCGTGTCTTTGATCAACGCCACATCAAAGTCGTGGAAGCCCGGCCCTCGAAAGGTATCGCGGCCCAGCGTGCCAAAGCGTCCGCGATTGGGGCCTGTCCCTCCGGGCACATTGATCGGAATAGAAAAGAACGAGCTGTTGTTCGCGCCCAGACCGAAATAATCTTCGCGTATCGCGCGGCTAGTCGAAAATGTGGGCATTGAAAGCAAATCCGGGCGATCCGTTCCGCCCGCTCCCACGCCGGTTTGCTGCACGCCGGAATACACGCTAAATGGCGGACCGCTGGTGATCGTGGTGATGTTCAGAATTTGCCAGCCCCGGGTCACCTTTCCGTTTAACGGTTGCAGAAACGGTACGCGGTCAAATGGCAGCGCCTGAAACAGGCCCAAGGTGAAAACGTGGGTCACATCAAAGGTGGAAGGCCCCTTGTCCGCCCTTGGATTCCACGGATTTTGCGGAAGTGTCTGCAAAATCACGCCAGCATTTGAGGGCAGCCCACCCAGTACGGCACTTGTGTCGTCGATGGATTTGGAAAATGTATAGCTCGCCTGGAAGCTCAGCCCGATGCGCGACTGGTTTTGACTCACGCTGGTTTGCAGAGCGTGATAGCTGGAGTGAGAACCATTGGTCATGACGAACTCCGGCCCAAAACCTCCGGTCGCGCGCCCCGCGGCGTTGAATTGCGTAAATGGGGCGAATGCCGGGTCCGCGCCGTTGTAGCTGTTGGGCGAAAAAACCTCGGCGAGACGAACTCCCGCGGTGGCGACGTAGGCGGCGCTGACTTTCACGCTGCCGAAATCGTGATCGATTCCCGCAGTGTACGTGCCGATGTAGCCGTTACGAAAGTTCCGGTCGATTACCCCAGCCGTGAACAACTGGACTTCCTGGCCGGGGGTTACCGCCGCCAGATCGTTCTGAAATCTTTGCAGGTCGATCGGCGTATTCGCTGGAACGTCCGCGCTGCTTCCCGAGGCGAAAAGAAGCTGCCCTCCAGTGGTATAAGGCGCAGGGAGCGTCAACGGAACGACTGCCGGCCGAAACGGCACGGCAACATTCGGCAGAGCCGTAACGACCGGATTGAATACAAGCGGAAATCCCCCGGTAACAAAATTGTCTTGCCAAAGATTTGGCAGAATCGTGGTTATGGCGCCGCCGGCATGCAATGTAGTCTTTTTGCCAATCGCATAATCGACGGAAGCACGCGGCCCCCAGCCATTCCAGTCCATTGGGTAGATAGGCTGCGGGTTGTACAGGAAAACCTGCCTTGCGCCTGGGGCGAGGAAGGCGGTCGGTTTGCCATCCGGACCGACAGGCGCGGCAACGGACGTGCGGTGCTTGGCTTCCTTGATGCGGGTGTTCAATTCATAACGCAGGCCGTAACTGAGGCTCAAACGCGGTGTAACCTTCCATGCATCCTGAAAATAAAAGTTATAGGCTTCACGCCGCACCGCGGCCTCGTCGAATTTGTCCCCACCCGGCGTCAAGTTTCCCGCGGCTATGACCGTGTACGAGTAAGGCGTGGCTGTCAGCAAACCGGTCAGCGCATCGGGGAGCGGGTCGCCCGGCTGGATATCGCGTTGCCCGCTTGCGGAACGGATCAGCACCGGAGAATAGGCTGTGCCGCCGCCGAAGGTGTACAGTCCATTGGGATTCGTAGCGAAAATGGTGGCATCGCGATTGGCGCGAACTTCCGCGCCCCACTTGAAGGTGTGCGAGCCTCGCGCGTAAGCCATATCGTGCTTCAGCTGATACACGTTCCCATACGAGCCAAAAATGGATCCGTCCGCCGAATTGAAGCCTTCGAAGAGGCCGTCGCCATACGCTATCGCCGGCTGCGTGGTATTGGTGGTAGGGAAAATCGGCGTGCTGCGGATGTATCCCAAGGCGATCGTAAAGTTGAGACGTGGAGAAATCGTTCGCTCGTATTTCACCGTGGCGCTGCGCTGGTGATCGAAGAATCTCACGCCAAAGCTGGGGTCGATGGCCGTCTGGTCTGGATTGGTGGTCGGGCCGCGCACCTGGTTCAAGCTGAATCGCCCGGTCAGGGTCGCCTTGTCGGAAATGCGGTGATCGACGCGCACGGAGAACTGGTCCGTGTCCGTGGCCACCTTGGACGACGCCGCATACGTGCGCGCGCCAAAAGCACCCTGCGGTTCGTTGGGCAGAGGGTACCGCGCGAGCACGGACGCGATCGCGGGACTGACCGGGACCGTCAGAGTATCGCCGGGAAATGTGGTGGTATCGATTCCTTGCCGTTCGGCGACGGTCGGTACCGGAAATACTTGCGTGGTGCCGAGCACCTGCCGGAAACCCTGATACTCGCCAAAATAAAACGTCTTTCCGCGTCCGTCGTAAAGTCCAGGGAGCACCAGCGGGCCGCTGTTGGTTGCGCCAAACTCATTACGAACAAATGGCGGAATGCGCCGCGGATCGAGAGCGTTTTCATGGTCAAAGAAATTTCGGGCATCAAACGCGGCATTGCGCACAAAGGCAAACACACTGCCATGCACCAGATCGGTTCCTGATTTCGTCAGTACATTCGTGAAGCCCGCCGCGCCGTGGCCGATCTCCGCGGGGATGACTCCGGAGCTCGATTGCACTTCGTGGATGGCGTCGACGTTGAAGTTGGAAAATGTCGCGCCACCCAATTCCGGATCGGTGGTGTCCGTTCCGTCCATGGCAAAGACGGCGGCCACGCCGCGTTGCCCGTTCACGGCAAATTGCTGCGTGAAATTCGCCGCGCCGTTGGCGTCCGTCATCGTTCCCGCCGCCAACAGGAGCAGCTTGCTGAAATCGCGCTCGTTCAGCGGAAGGCTGGACACCTCGCCGCCGGAGAGATGTTCACCTCCACTGGACTGTGTTTGCGAAGGGTCTGTTTCTGAGGAGACAAACAATTCATCGCCCGACGCCGGCGCGATGAGCCCGGAAATCAACGCGGTTCCGTCTCGAAGGATCAAGGGTTTTGGGGTTTTCCACGTCCGGCCTGCGACGCTCACACTAAGGTCGTAGCTGTCTGCAGGTAAGTCGGCGAAGGCGAACTGCCCACTTGCCGAACTCAGTGCGTGGTAACCAGTGTTTCCCGTTGTTCCGTGCAGCGTGATGACGGCTTCCGCAATCGGCTTCCCTTGTTCGTTACGGAGAACTCCATTCCATGACTGCTTGGGAAGACCAAATATGGTTGGAACAACAATGGCTAGGCAACAAAAGGCGAGAGCTACGGCGGCGACTCGAGGACCCACGGACATCACAGCATTATACGCACTGTCATTCCACGCACCCCGGACTGATTGACAACCACGGTATCTAACGGTAGCTTTTGAAACTCCTCTCAATTGGGAGTCGCGGCTTTGACGGACAGAGCACTTATAGGCCCAAGGGAGGACGCGTCAGTCTGGCTCAAAGCTTTCAAGTACGAGCCGTAGCCTGCATCCGACAGATTTTGCTAGGCATAGAATTTTCTCACCCGCCGCTTGATGTGGCGCATCTAAGACGTGTCGCAACGCGGCGGGGACTATTCCACCCGTCGAGGAGCTAACGTGAGTCAGCCGAAAACTCAAGTAGACTTGGACCTGCTCAGCATCAATACCATTCGCACCCTGGCCATTGACGCCGTGCAGCAAGCAAACTCCGGCCATCCCGGCGCGCCGATGGGACTGGCGCCAGTCGCGTATGCGTTGTGGCAGAGATTTCTTCGCTACGATCCCGCCGACCCGCTGTGGCCGAATCGCGATCGCTTCGTCCTTTCCAACGGCCACGCTTCCATGCTGCTGTACGCGATGCTGCATCTCACCGGCGTCCGCGACGTTTCTCCTGATGGCAAGGTGCTCGACAAGCCTTCGCTGCCGATGGAAGAAATCAAGCGTTTTCGCCAGCTCGACAGCAAGACTCCCGGGCACCCGGAATCGCACATCACGGCCGGCGTCGAGACTACTACGGGTCCACTCGGGCAAGGCTGCGGCAACAGCGTGGGCATGGCCATTGCCAGCAAATGGCTGGCGGCGAATTACAATCGGCCGGGCCTCGAGCTCTTTGACTTCAACGTTTACACCATGTGCGGCGATGGCGACTTGATGGAAGGGGTGGCCTGCGAGGCCGCTTCGCTGGCCGGTCATCTTGCGTTATCGAACCTTTGCTGGATTTACGACCACAATCACGTGACGTTGGACGGTCCGGCAGATTGGTCTTTCAGCGAAGATGTGATGACGCGCTTCGTCGGCTTGGGCTGGAATGTTACACGCGTTGCCGACGCCAACGACCTTGACATGCTCGGCCGCGCGTACCAAACCTTCCTCAAAACAAAGGACCGTCCTACGCTGATTGTGGTCGACAGCCACATCGGTTATGGATCTCCCAACAAACAAGATTCTTCCGACGCGCACGGCGAGCCGCTAGGTGAAGCCGAAGTCAAACTCGTAAAAAAGAACTACGGCTGGCCGGAGGACGCAAAGTTTTACGTTCCAGATGGGGTCTACGACCATTTTAAGAATGGCATCGGAAAGCGCGGAGCGGAGGCTCGTTCCACGTGGAACAGAAAATTCGACGATTATACGAAGCAATTTCCGCAGCTCGCCGATCAACTCCAACGTATTCAAAACTTTCAGCTGCCGGATGGTTGGGATAAGGATCTGCCGACCTTTCCGGCGGATGCCAAGGGCATGGCCACTCGCGAATCTTCCGGCAAGGTGCTGAACGCCCTGGCCAAAAATATCCCCTGGCTGCTGGGCGGTTCCGCCGATTTGGCGCATTCCAACAAAACAAATCTCACCTTTGAAGGCGCGGGCGAGTTCTTCGCCAACGAATACAAAGGCCGCAATCTCCATTACGGCGTGCGCGAGCATGCCATGGGCTCCGCTACGAACGGACTCAGCGTTTCGCGCGTGCGGGCCTACAGCGCGACGTTTTTCAATTTCAGCGATTACATGCGCCCCGCCATGCGCCTCGCCGCGCTGATGGAGACGCCATCCATCTTCATTTTCACGCACGACTCCATCGGACTCGGCGAAGACGGACCCACGCATCAGCCGATCGAACAACTCGCTTCCTTGCGCGCCATGCCGAATATGATCGTGTTGCGCCCGGGCGACGCCAACGAAGTTGTGGAGGCGTATAAGGTGCTGATTCAGCTTCGCCACAGCCCGGTCACTCTGGTTCTGACCCGCCAGGCCCTCCCTACTCTCGACCGCACCAAGTACGCGCCGGCATCCGGCGTGGCGAAAGGCGCTTACATTCTGGCCGACGCTGCGAACGGTAAGCCGGACGTAATTCTGATGGCCACCGGTAGCGAACTCCAACTGTGCGTCGCCGCGTATGAAACGCTCAAGGCCGAGGGCATCAACGCTCGCGTGGTGAGCATGCCGTCCTGGGAGCTCTTCGAGAAGCAGGACGCCGCATACCGCGAAAGCGTGTTTCCTTCCAATGTCACGGCGAGGGTATCGGTTGAAATGGCTGCTACCAGCGGATGGGAACGTTACGTCGGGCCTAAGGGCAAGGCGATCGGCATGCACACGTTTGGGGCTTCCGCCCCGTTGAAGGATTTGCTCAAGAAGTTCGGCTTCTTGCCCGAGCGTGTGGTGGCCGCGGCAAAAGAAGTCTTGGGAAAGTGAGCAGAGCATGAAACTTGTGATTGGCTCCGACCACGCCGGGTTCCAGTTGAAAGTGAACATCGGCGATTTGCTGCGTTCGCTGGGCCATGAAGTGCTGGATGTCGGCGCCTTCAACGAAAACCCTTCGGACTATCCGGATTTCGCGGAGGCTGTCGGGC